>Ga0209930_1000218_pt1 | contig 197373 bp, 193 predicted proteins | sample ThiBiot_500_biof_2_FD_183948 | JGI IMG/M metagenome (GOLD analysis project Ga0209930, IMG submission 183948) | Wastewater bioreactor microbial communities from Cape Town, South Africa - Thiocy_cont_500_biof (SPAdes) | ecosystem: Engineered > Bioreactor > Thiocyanate-remediating >...
GAGAGTTGACAATTCCCAATCGAGCACCGCCACGATACGTGGCTCAGTTGGGTGGATCAGCACATTGTCGAGACGGTAGTCGCCATGTACGAGGCGCGTTTGCCCTTCAGCCGGCTTATGCGCAGGCAACCAGTCAATCAGGCGATCCATCGCGGGAATTGGCGTGGTCTCACTCGCGCGATACTGCCGCGTCCAACGCACGATCTGACGTTCGAGATAACCACCATGGCGCCCGAAGTCATTGAGACTCAGCGCGTTGATGTCGAGGCTATGAATTGCGGCGATTGTGGTATTGAGAGATTCGAAAATCGAGCGTCGCTCGAAAGCGCGCAATTCCGGCAACTCCGGCGTCCAGAACACTCGCCCTGGCACGAGATCCATGACGTAGAACATGGCGCCGGCGACCTGCACGTCAAGGCAAAGAGCATGAACATGCGGCACGGGAACGTCTGTGTTCGCGAGCGCGCTCAGAACGCGAAACTCGCGATCAACCGCGTGGGCCGACGATAAAATATCGCCGATCGGCTTTCGCCGCAGCACGTATGAGCCTGAAGCGCTCGAAAGGCGAAAAGTCGGATTGGATTGTCCGCCGGAAAGGCGCGAGAGTGTCGCCGGTCCCCGATAATTCCGGACGTTCGCCGCAAGCCAGCATTCCAAACGGGCTGGCGCGACCGGCGATGACAGCGGATCTGCATCGAGGGCTGGTCTCGTCCCGCTCATCCCATTGCCCCTGTTCGTCTCTGAACTCATCTTGATCCCCTACGGCAACGTCAATAGATTTAGGCAGGCGGCTTTATGAATCTCAGCCACATAAACCGCCTCTATTGGCAGGTAGGAGGGCCGACATGATTCCGAATATCGGCTCGAACCCTGGAGCTTGAGGCAAGGTTGCTCACCTTCATAAAAGAGCGCGCCTATCCGAAAGAAACGCTGTTCTTCGCCCAATCCGAGGAGATAGGCCCCTGGGGCGTTCTCCCATTGATTGAGGAACTCAAGTCCAAGGCGCGCATGATCGGGCTCTGGAACCTTTTCCTGCCGCGTAGCGAAAGCGGAGCAGAACTGAGTAACCTCGAATATGCGCCACTGTGCGAGATCATGGGCCGGTCGCTGATGGCGCCAACTGTTCGGCGCTCGACTCGGGAAACATGGCGGTGTTGGCCCGCTATGGGTCGCCCGCGCAACAAGGACAATGGTTGAAGCTGCTGCTCGCCGGAGAAATCCGCTCGTCTTTTGCGATGACGGAACCGGATGTCGCATCGTCCGACGCGCGCAACATCGAGAGCAGGATCGTTTGCGACGGCGACACTTATGTCATCCATGGGCGAAAATGGTACACTGCCGGCGCGACCGACTCGCGATGCCGCATCATAAACTTCATGTGCAAGACCGACTCTGAAGACGAGCCGTATCGTCAGCAGTCTATGATCCTCGCGCCGAAGGATGCGCCGGGCGTGACGGTGGTCCGCTCTATTTCCGTGTTCGGATTCTAGGGCGCGCCGAACAGAGCTTCGGAGGTTGCGTTCGAGAATGTGCGCGTGCCGGCCGAAAATATCCTTTTGGGCGAGGGAAGAGGATTCGAGATCGCACAAGACCGACCGGGGCCGGGACGCATCCATCATTGTATGTGGCTTATCGGACTGGCCGAACGTTCGCTGACGCGGGTGTGCCTGAGAACCAAACAGCGCGTTGCCTTTGACAAGGCCGTGTCGGAACAGTCGGTGACGCGCGAGCGGATCGCTGAAGCGCGCATCATGATCGAGCAGAGCCGGCTGCTCACTCTGCACGCAGCACATATGATGGACACGGTCGGTAACAAGGACGCAAAGGCTGAGATCGCGATGATCAAGGTTGCGGCGCCGAACATGGCGGAAAAGGTTGTCAATTGGGCGATTCAGGCTTTTGGCGGCGGGGAGCCAGTAACGATTTCGGCCTCGCGAGCCTATGCGACTGCGCGCCTGCTGCGGCTCGCAGATGACCCGGACGCAGTGCATCGCGATCAGCTCGCCCGTCTGGAAATGCGACGCCAGGAGCAGACCAGCGATCGTGGTGGCGTGCATTGGGCCGCGCCGCGGCCGACGACGCGCGCACCGCGGCCGACGAGCTCATCGCCGCTGCGGTAGAGAGGCGGTAGTCCGCCATCTTTTCTGGGCTGAGCCCTCATGCGACTTGGCGGCCGAGATATGCCTCGGTCAATTGATCTTGACGCATGATCTCGTCCGGTCTGCCGCTTGCCTGGATGTGGCCGCCTTCGAGCATATAGGCCCGGTCGGCGAGCGGCGCGACCCAGCCGACATTCTGTTCGGCCACGATGATGGACAGGCCGTCACGGTGTACCGTATCGATGATGCGCGTGAGTTGATCGACGATCGTCGGCGCCAGCCCGATCGTCGGCTCATCGAGCAGCAGCAGGCGCGGCCTGCGAATTAGCACCCGCGCGAGCGCTAACATCTGCCGTTCGCCGCCGCTTAGCGTTCCAGCCAACTGCGCGAGGCGCGGACCGAGCGCCGGGAAAAGCGACAGCATCTCCTCGCGACGTTTTGCGAAGTCGCGGCGACCGAGGCGAAGTCCGATCGTGCCGAGCCGCAGATTTGCGTCCACCGACTGGCCGGCGATAACGCCGCGTTCCTGCGGAACCAATCCGATGCCGCTCCGGATCACCTCGCTCACCGGCAAATGATCCATGCGTCCCCCCAACCACGACACCGCGCCGCTCTGCGGCCGAGGAAAGCCGGTGAGCGCGTTCAGCAGAGTCGACTTGCCAGCGCCATTGCGGCCGCACAGCAATACAAGTTCACCTTCGCTGACATTCAAATCGATGTCACGAATCACCGTCATCCGCCCATACCCCGCACACAGACGGCTGACCTCCAGAATCTGCTTTCCCGCTGGCCGAACCGGGCGGGGCGGTCTTGTGGCGGCAGGCTCAGAATCTCCCACCAGACCGAGATAGGATTGGACGACGCCCGGATCGCGCCGGACTTGAGACGGCTCACCGCGCGCGATCACCAACCCCTTGTCCAGAGCTGTCACACGGTCACAGAACGAAAACACCAACGGCACATTGTGCTCGATCAACACTATCGAGATTGGCGCGCCATCCGGCGTGCGAATCGCACGCAGCAGGTTGCGTAAGGTCTGGATTTCCTCGAAGGTAAGGCCGGCGGTCGGCTCGTCGAGGAAGAGCAAGCGGGGCCGCGCCATCAGAGCGCGCGCGATCTCGAGCTTGCGCAACTCGCCGAACGGAAGCTCGCCGACGGCCGCGTCCGGATCGCGGCCAAAGCCCACTTTATCCAGCCAGTCCACCGCCTCGGTCGACAGCCGCTCCTCTTCCGTAAGCGCCAGAGAGCTGCGCAAGGCGTTGCCGAACAAGCCGGACCGGGTCCAGACATGCCCGCCCGTCATGACATTCTCGCGGACCGTAAGGCCAGGAAATATGGATGGCGACTGGAACGTGCGGCCGATGCCACGCGCCGCCAGCAAATGCGTCGCTGGGGGAATGGGCCGTCCGTCGAACAGGAGCTGGCCTTCCCGTCTCGGTAGGAAGCCCGTCATGACGTTGATGGCCGTCGTTTTGCCGGCCCCGTTCGGGCCGATGATGCCGTGGATCTCGCCGACATCGACAGACAGCGAGAAGTCACTGAGCGCCTTGAGACCGCCGAACGTCGCCGAGAGATTTGTGGCCTCGAAAAGCGCCGTCATCGTACGCCTCCAGACAGCGCGCGAAGACGCGGAAACCGTTCCGTCACAGCCGCCGCGATACCGTTCGGCATGAAAATCAACGCGGCGAGCAAGATGCCGCCATAGAAGAAATCGCGCCATTCGCCGAGCGTGCTGAAATATTCAGGAATAAAGAACAACAACGCTGGAGCAGTGACGGCGCCCGCCATGGAGCCTGTCATGCCGCCCACGACCACAAGAGTAATGTGAAAGATCGATAGATGAACGGAGAAAGAGCCTGGGTTGGCGACGCCGAGAAGCAACGGGTGCAATGTTCCGGCAAGGCCAATAAGACCGCTGGTGAAGGCGAAAACCAGAATGCGCATGCGGCTGACATCGATGCCGAGCATGCGCGCCGCAGGCTCCTTGTCGCGCAGCGCCAGCCAAGCTCGCCCCATGCGCGAGGACATCAGCGCGACGCCGACGCCAATTACGCATACCGCAAGGAAGACGCTCGCCATTGAAACATGCGCCACTGTCAACCGCTTAACGCCCGGGAAGGAAAGGAGGGGCGTGATGAGGCCATAGCCCCCTCCCGTCAGATCGCCGCCATGCTTCAGCAGCGTCAGCAGGACTTGGAGAAAACCAAGCGTGACGACGGCCAAATAAAACCCCGAAATCCGGAGCGCCAGAACGCCGAGCACACCGCCGAGCGCAGCGCAGCACGCAACCACCACAACGAGCGCCGGCAGAAGAGGCAGGCCAAGCGGACCCATCGCGATCAGGAGACCATAAGCGCCGACGGCTAGAAAGGCTGCGCTTGCCAGCGACAGCAACCCGGCGCCGCCCATCAGAATCGTCATCGAGACGGTGACGATGACGACCATCGCGAGTTGGCCGACGAGAAATAGCTGGAATTTCGGCAGCGAAATCGCGGCCGACGCGGCGGCCAGAGCAACTGCCAGCACGAGCGGGACGGGATGAATGATGCGGGTCACCTCAGAATTTCCGCGCCACGGGGCCGGTGAAAAGCCCGCTCGGGCGCCACAGTAAAACCAGCAGAAGAAAGCCGAACATCACAGCCTCTTTCACTGCGCCGCCTAGAAAAACCACTGTGAAGGTTTGCAAAAGCCCGATGATGAGGCCGCCGGCGAACGCGCCTGCGACGCTGCCGAAGCCGCCTAAAATCGCCGCGACGATCGCCGGAAAGAGAACGTCGGCGCCCATTGTGGGAAACACCCCGATGACCGGCCCCAGCAGCATGCCTGCGAGGCCCGCCAACATTCCGCTGACAAGCCAACTGATCGCCAGCGTCGACTGCACGCGGATGCCGGCGAGCGAGGCTCGCCACGGGTCTTCCGCAACAGCAAGTACGGCGCGGCCGAACAGGGTGGCGTACTGCCAATAAAGAATCGCGGCAGCCACAACGACTAAGGCCGCCAGGATCAGCAGCGAATTCGCGGGCGCCGACACTCCGAAAAGAGTAAGATTATGGTCGCCGAACAACCAGCCCTCGGACGGCAACGGCGTATCGGTGAACAGGTGACGCGCTCCCGACTGTAGTAGGATGAGGACGCCAAGCGTCCCGATCACCAACGACATTTCCGCCGCGCCGCGCATGACGACTCCGGTAAGCAGAAAACAGATCAATCCTCCGACCGCTCCGGCCGAAATAGCGGCGACTATCTCCAGCGTCGGCGAGCCCGTCAGGTCATGCACGATCGCATAGGCGTAAGCGGCGATCATCATCAGTTCGCCATGCGCGAAATTGACCACTCCGGTCGCCCGATAGCAGAGGACGACCCCGATCGCGATCAGCGCATATACGCCGCCGATCGCCAACCCGCCAAGGAGAAGAGACATATGATCCTTCCGGAAAACCCCGCCGCTCAGAGTCCGCAAAAAGTCGCGCGCACTAGTCAGCGACGGCCTTAAAGGAGCCGCCCTTCACCACGACAGCCTGAATACCTTTGGTGCCTTTGTGGTCCTCCGGCGTGAAGCTGCGCGGATAGCCGAGCGCCGCTGCGTAGCTCCATTCAGGTGTCTTACCGCCGACAAAGTCGCGAATGTTGTTGAGGCTCTTGAGCAAGCCCTCGCGCGTCAGATCTTTACCGGCCGCGCGGATCGCTTCGGCGAGCACATACACGTCCGCATAGGCCATCAGCGTGTAAAGATTAGGCGTGTTGGCGGGCCGATCAATCTTATTGGCGTCGAGCGACCTGAGGAATTTCGCCATCTCGCCGGTATTGTCGTCGTAGAACTGAGAGCCGCCGATCCAGAATGTGTAGTAGCCTTCCGCCGCCGCGCCCGCGAGACGCAGAACTGTGAGGTCGGCGCCGGAAACGTCGGTCACAAGAGGAACGCTAAGGCCGGAGCGCCGGATTTGCGGAATTATCCGCCCTTCGTCTGTCGCGAGCCCGAGCAAGAAGATTGCGTCCGGCTTGGCGGCCTTGATCTGCTCAATCTGACCAGTGAAGTCCGTGTCGCCGGAATTGTAATTGCTCCGAGAGACGGTGACGCCAGCGCTCTTCAGAAGTTTCGTCATCTTTGGCGCAGCCGATGTGCAATGGCCCTGGTCGCAGACCATCATCGCAACCTTTTTCGCCTTTATATTCCTAGACAAAAAATCGGCGTAATATTGCACAGCCTCCTGCTGTGGCACCGTCGCGCCCGAGAAGATGTTGGGCGCGAACTTCTCCAGAACGCGTGGATCGGAAGCGAAACTGACGAAATAAGGGACGCCAGTCTGCATGAAATATGGGATGACCGCGACGGTCGATCCGCTCGGTCCCGCGCCGAAGACGGCGAAAACCTCCTGATCGTCGACAAGGCGCCGCACAGCGGCTACGCCGCCGTCCGGCGTTCCCTTGTCGTCAATGATGGAAACTTCCAGCCTTCGGCCGTTGACGCCGCCATTCGCATTGATTTCCGCGACGGCCGCGTCGATGCCGACCTTGCCGCCCTGCCCAACGAAACTCGCCACGCCCGTTAGCGCGGTGTGGACCCCGATCTTGATCGCGGAGGCGGTCACTCCCTCTTCGGCGGCTCTGGCTGCGCCGGCGAATATGAGAGCGGCGAAACCCGCCGCAAGCACGGCTTTCCCGAACATCACGTCCTCCCGATTTCCTATTGTTCGCTCAAGAGCGGCCGGCGCGATCCGCAGCCGCCGCAAAGCGCAATTGTTATAGTGACGTCAGCGTCATATTTTGACTATTTCTTGTCAAGTCCATGCACCGCTATTGCCGATGTTTCGGGCCATTCCTGGAATCAATTTAAGGTTCTCGGCTTTTCGTTTCGCGGCGCTTTTCCACGGTCGGCGCAGCAAATTCGCTCGCCGCCCGATCTAAGCGGTGGGCGGGGAACGGCGCGAAACAGGACCGCGTAATCGACCGTCACGGCCCGCAAGGCGGGCGGTTCGCCCGCCCTGGACCGCGCTCAGAGCTCCTTGACTGTGAGTCGGCGGATCTCGTCCCAGTCGACCTCATAGCCAAGCCCGGGCTTGGTCGGGGCGTTGGTGTAGCCATCCGCCTCGACACGGATCACGTCCTTCATCCCGACATCGAGACAGCCCTGTGGCACCGGGATCTCGAACAGATCACAATTGTGGATCGCGAGCATAATATGCAGATGCGCGGCCTGAACCAATGTCGTGCCATAGCTGTGCGGCTCGTATTTAACGTTGAAGGCTTCGCACAGCGCAGCCGACTTGCGCATGGCGGTAATTCCTCCGATCCAGTCGCCGACGCTGCGAACCGAGTCGACGGCGTGGTTGACCAGATACTTCGGATAGCCGCGCAGCCCTTCGGACACGCTCTCGGTAGCCGTGATCGGGATCTTGAAGCTGCGAGTGAGATCCATGTAGCCCTGAATATCAGAATCAGGCAGCGGCGCCTCATACCAGTAGAAATCAAGCTCCTCGAGCACCTTTCCGACTTTAAAGGCGCCGATGCGGTCATAGGCGTTCACCGGATCCAGCATCAGATCCATCTTTCCACCGAACTCCTTGTGCACGGCGCGACAAACTTCGATATCCTTGTCCGGGACACCGAAGGCATGCAGCTTAAAGGCGCGGAAACCTTGCTCGTAGCACTGTCGCGCGATATCGACATATTCCGGCACTGTATTATACATAACCGTGCTACCGTATGCTTTTATGCGATCGCGAGCAGCGCCGAGCAAACGATAGATCGGCTCGCCGTGGTGTTTGCCGAGCAAATCCCAAAGGCAGATGTCGACGGTGCTGGCGAAAGGCGTTGGCTTCTGCAACCGGTCTGTCAACTTGTACGAGATGGCCTCAACATCGTGAGGATCGCGTCCCAGAAGCTTGGCTTTCACTCCCGGAAGAGAGGATTCGGTCTCGCCGGCCGAAAGAAGCCAAGTGATGCAATGACCTTCATGCCCCTCGTCCGTGAGAATGCGTAGAAAGACCGGCTGGACGATTAGCGGGTCCCATTCTTCCTTGTAGAGGAATCCTTGCTCCAGCGGTTTTAGAATGTGCGCTTTGATGTCAGTGATCTTCATGAGAGCTCCTTTTTAGCAAGGAAGACAAAATCAATATGCGAACCGAGCAGTCGAGCGGTCCGCTGCGCGTATCAATTAGTTGTGAGGCGACGTTTCTGACGAAAGGTTCAACCCGGCGCGCTGTCGCGCCGGGTTGTTTCTGGCGTCAGGCTCCGGGACCGCGGCGGCGATAGAGGCCTTTCGACTCCTTCGAAATCGGTTCATTCGTCGAATTCACGACCGCCATCGCAAGCACATCTGCTCCATAGCCCTGATGCCGCTCTGGCGTGAACGAAATCCGACCAAAAAAACCCTCGCCACTGAACGAATCCAACCCGGCCTTCAATGATTTGGAATCGGCCGCACCGACTTTTTCCGCTACTGCTTTCAGAAGATAGACGAAGTCATAGAAAGGAGACGTCGCGGCAACCGGTAGAAGCGCATCCGGCGTGCCGGCGTCTGAAAGCGCTTTCGCAAACTTCTTCACCTTGTCCGAAATCATGTCCTTATCAGTATAGGTCAACGCCTTATAAGTGGCCGCATAGACTTCCTCATAGCGCGATTCTTCCGGCACTGCGCCGGGAAGACCTGCATAGAGCAGCCCGGTGTGCCCCACCGTTGGCGGCTTCCAGCCAATCCGACTGAGGCCAACGAAGAATTGCGTCGCATCGCCATTCGTCGAGATATGATTGTCGATCGCTTCGGCGCCGTCTGCTCTGAGCTTACGGAGGAACGGCGTCATATCCGTCGTTTTAGTCGGAAAAACCTGCTCGGATACAATGTTGAATCCGCGCTTTTTCAGTTCGGCGACAACTGCCTGCCGCGTCGAGTCGCCGGCCGCGGTGTCGTCGACCAAGACGCCGATGTTCTTCTTGCCTAGAGCTTGAAGCGTATCGACGTGGCGCACAGCCTGTGGAACCGCACCAAAATTAATCTGGTAGTGATACGGATACCGCTTCCCGTCGCCCACTTCATCGGCGGAAGCATAGCAGCACTGGATGATGCTCGCCGGGGTCGTCACTTCCAGCGCTGACATCGCCTGCGAGCTGCCAGTTGGCCCAACGACGACGTTTATTCCTTTGTCGATCAATTCCCGGATCACCACTGGCTGCTTGGCCGGCGAACCTTCGTCGTCAACCTTTACAGCAACGAGCTTTCTGCCAAGGACTCCGCCAGACGCATTGATCTCGTTGATCGCGATTTCACCGGGTCGGTACAGATGCGAGTAAGTGCTCGCTAGCGATCCGGTCAGCGGCAGCACCCAGCCAATAGGAAGATCGCTAGCCGCGAAAGCTGGCCGCAATATCGCCGGCGCCGCCAGTATTCCGAAGCCAGCCGCTCCGGTACGCAAAATCCGGCGACGGTTCATTGTACCACCAGTTGTAAGTGAACTATTGTTGGCCATGATTTCCTCCCGATAACGAACCTCGTCGAGATCCGGCCGCCGCGCTGAAGACTGCGGAACCGCTCCCGGTGGAACTGCTGTTGGACCTACGTTGATGGGGACATCAGCGCTTTTGAAGGGAAACATACTTCTGGGCCCCCTTCCGGCCCGCTTCCAGCTGTTAAGTCCAGGCTGTAGACCGACCCTTGCGGCGCTGCGATTCTGGCAACTCGCCGACCGACAGCACTTCGCTCGTGTGCTTTTCTATCTGCGTCCAGTCCACATCGTAGCCGAGCCCCGGCTTGGTCGGAGCGTTGACGAAGCCATCCTTTTCTACCCGAATGACATCCTTCATGCCGATATCCAGGCAGCCTTGCGGAACCGGAATTTCGAAGAAGTCACAATTGTGAATCGCGAGCATGACATGCAGATGCGCTGCTTGAATATGAACCGTTCCGTAGCTGTGCGGCTCATATTTCACATTGTGAGCTTCGCATAAGGCGGCGGCTTTTTTCATCGCCGAAATGCCGCCGATCCAGTCGCCAATCGAACGGATCGAGTCAACGGCGGGATCTTTTAGGTATTGCGGGTAGTAACGAAGTCCGCCCGCTATGCTTTCAACCGCTGTGATCGGAATGCGGAAGCTTCGCGTGAGGTCGCGCAGACCATCGACGTCGGCGTCCGAGATCGGACATTCCAGCCAATAGAAATCAAGATCTTCCAGCGCCTTGGCTACCTTCGCCGCGCCATAGCGGTCATATTCATTGACCGGATCGAGCATCAGATCCATGGATTTTCCAACGGCTTGACGTACGGCGCGGCAGGTTTCGATGTCGCGATCTGGCGCGCCATAGGGATGGATCTTGTATGCGTTGAAGCCCTGCTCACGACAATCAAGCGCCAGCTTCACATATTCGTCGTCGTTCTTGCAAACAAAAGTGCTGGCGTAAGCGCGGATGCGGTTGCGCGCGGCTCCGAGCAGCCGATAGATCGGCTCGTTGTGTATCTTTCCGATGAGATCCCACAAACAAATGTCCACGGTGCTCGCCACAGGAGTTGGCCGATCAAGTCGATCGGTGAGCGCGTATGAGATCGCTTCAACCTCATGAGGATCTCGTCCCACGACGGCCGCTTGAAGCCCCGGCATCGCATATTTCAGCTCCATCGGACTCATCAGATAGGTGATGCAGTGGCCTTCAAGTCCGGTGTCCGTGATGAGCCGCACGAACACATGGTCAAGGCTGCGGGGCGCCCAGTCTTCTTTCCATTGATAGATCGCTGGCGTTCGGTGAAAGATGTGAGCCTTGATTTCTTTAATCTTCATAGTGATTTCTCCGTGTCATTCCGCCCGCCCGGGCACGCGGCTAGTTTTTCCGGACAAGAGGCGCGAAAATGCCCCTCAGCCCCGCACGCATTGTCGAGCCTTGCTCATCCAGCATCTTGTGCTGCCGGTAGAGGGCGAGAACCAGCCCCGCGAGCGGGATGGGAGCGCCGAAGCGGCTGGCGACCTCCCCGGCCAGATCCATGTCCTTGGGAATGAGTGGTGCGTAGATGCCCGGGAAATCGCCGCTCAGAATCATCGGCGCCAGAACCTTTCGAACGGACGAATCCGCGAAGCCCCCCTCGGCTGCATCCATCAGCGATTCTGGAGAAATTCCGAAACGCTCGACCAACGACAGCATTTCAGCCCACACCATGATCGTGGTGTTCGCAATCACCTGATTGCAGACCTTGCACATCTGTCCGAAGCCCGCTGGGCCGACATGCGTGATCTTTCCTGCGAAAGCCTCGATAAACGGGCGCGCAGCGGCTATATCCTCCGTCTCGCCGCCAACCATCGCCGCCAAAGTGCCCGCGCTCGCGCCTACGGCGCCTCCGGAGACAGGAGCGTCGACCCAGCGCCCGCGCCCCATCCGCTGTAAGCGTTCCGCCATCACGCGCGTGCGCAGCGGCCCGATAGTCGACGTATCGACTACAAGCGTGTGCGGGAGGCTTCCGCTGGCGACTCCGTCTTCATCGAAGACGACGGCTTCTACCGCATCGGCATCGGTGACGCAGAGAAATATCGCCTCGCATCGCCGCCCGAGTTCGGCGGCGGAAGCAACGACCTCGCAACGTCCTGCGAGCGCCCGCTCCGCCTTTTCACGTGTACGGCCCCAAACCAGCACCTCGTGACCAGCTGCGACAAGCCGCCTGCACATCGGGGCGCCGATGTCTCCCAGCCCGATCCAACCAAGCGTAGCCACCCCCCTACTCTCCTACGCGTGATCTACAACCGCCACCGCCTCGCCGAGATAGGCGCGGCGGACGACGTCGGCGCTGGCAAGTTCAGCCGGAGTTCCTTTTGAAACGATTCGTCCGTTCTGCAGCACATAAGCGAAATCGACGAAGGCGAGCGTCCGTTCGACCACCTGCTCGACGAGCAGAATCGCTTGTCCGGCGCGGCGCACTTTTTCCAGAGTTCGGAACACCTCTTCCACCAGAATGGGCGCCAGGCCAAGCGAAGGCTCGTCGAGCATGATTACTTTCGGGTGCCGCGTCAGCGCCTGTGCGATGCACAGCATTTGCTGCTGACCTCCGCTGAGGGAGCCGGCTGGCTGTTGAGCTTTCTGGCGCAGCATCGGAAAGAGTTCGTAAGCCTCCTCGCGCCGCTCGGCGATCATTTCCGCCGGAGGATTGAGCGCGTAAAGACCGAGTTCAAGATTCTGCTCCACCGAGAGCTTGCGGAACAGCCGCCGACCTTCAGCGACATGAGATAGGCCTGCGGCAACCAGCCTTTCAGCAGACAAGCCCGTCACATCGTCGCCGGCCAATCTAACGGTTCCCGCCGCCCGTGACAGGAGCGCAGAAATCGCCCGCAACATTGTCGACTTGCCCGCGCCGTTGGCGCCCAGGATTGCAATCGCCTCGCCGCGACGAAGCTTGAGCGAAATATCCTGTATTACCGGAACTCGGCCGTAGCCGGCTGCAAGGCCTTCGACGTCGAGCATTATGTCCGCGTTCATTGCGGCGCTCCCGTGTAAGCGCTGACGACGGCCTTGTCGGCGAAGACTTGTTCCGGCGTGCCGGCGGCGAGCACCTTGCCGCCGTCGAGAACCGTCGCCGACTGGGCCACGCCCATCACAAGTTCGACGTGATGTTCGACCATGATCAGCGTGACGCCGAGCCGGCGAATCTCGATCATGAGTTCCTCAAGCCGCTCCAGTTCATGCAACGATAGACCGGCGGCGGGCTCGTCGAGTAGCAGCACGCGCGGCCGCCCGACCAGCGCGCGGCCGATCTCCAACAGGCGCAATTGTCCGTGCGGCAATTCGTCGGCGCGATCATAGGCGCGGTCCGACAAGCCGACCAGCGCGAGCAGTTCCGTCGCCTCGCGGGTCAATTCCTCCGCCTCACGGCGCGCGGACGGCAGCGACAGCGCGATCGACAAGCCGGACGATTTTTCCCTGTGATAAGCGCCAAAGCGGATATTTTCCAGCACAGACAAGTGGCCGATAATCTTCGGGGTCTGGAACGTTCTGCCTACGCCGGCTCGGGCGATCATATGAGGCCGCAGACCGGTGATCCGCTTGTCGCCCAACCGGACGTCACCGCCACTCGGCTCGTAAAGCCCGGAAATGATGTTGAGCAACGTCGTTTTGCCGGAGCCGTTCGGGCCGACAACAGCATGAATATGCCCGGCGGGCACCGATATCGTTACATTGCTCAGAGCGTTAACGCCGCCAAAGGTTTTCGACACGTCCTCAACTTTGAGCGCGACGCCCTCGATCGGCCTGATCGCATGCGTGATTTGGCTTACTGTGCGCTGAGCTGATTGTTTCTTGGCTGACGACGCTCCATAGCGCCGGCGCAGCGCCACGAGCCCTCCGGCGATGCCTTCGGGAAGAACGATAGAAAACGCCAGAAGGCCCACGCCGTAAATCAACATGCGGTATTCGCGCAGGCTGCCAAGCATTTCAGGCAAGACATAGAACGCGAATACCCCGAGCAAGGGCCCCCATAGATAGGCCGGCCCCCCAAGCACCACGACGAACAGGAAAAAGATCGAGAAGTGGAATGGAAAATCTTCCGGCGTCACCACGATCTTCAGTACCGCAAAGAGTGCGCCGGCCAGCCCCGCGGTCGCTCCGGCGAAGACGAAAGCAAACAACCGCGTGTGACTGACGGAAACACCGTTCGACAGCGCGCTGATGCTGGAGTCGCGGATCGCGAGCAACGACCACCCGATGCGTGAATGGACGATGTTGGAGATGACCCACCACACGGCGATGTTGATGACCATCACCAGCCAGAACATCTCACGACCCGAAAACTTGTGGCCGGCGATTGAGGGCGGAGGCACTCCGAGGATGCCAGTGAAGCCGCCCGTAAGCCATTTCATATCAGTGATCACCGCTGTGACCGCTGTTGTAAAGGCGATGGTGATCAGCACAAAATACCAGGACGACAGGCGCAAGGCCGGCAGGGCGACGAGTCCACTGACGGCGCCGCCGACAAGAGTCGACATGACAGCCGCCGGCCAGAAGCTCCATCCATAGGTTACGGTCAGGATCGCGGTCGTGAACGCGCCGATCGCGACGACGGCTCCGTGCGCGAGCGAAATAATCCCCATATAGCCGGCAAGAACATTGAAGCCCATCGCTGCGAGCAGATAGACGCCCGCAAAGGTGAAGAGGAACAAATAGAAAGATCCCGTCACCATGAACGGAATCGCCGCGACGCAAACCACAAGCGCCAGGGTGGCGATGCGCGTCAGGCGGGATATGTCCGGCGGCGCTGTGAGACTGCGCTGATCGAGGACGTTCATTTTAGACCTCCCGACCGCCGGGACGTCCGAACATGCCGTTCGGCCGCATCAGGAGGACTGCCAAGAATACTGCGAGCAGCGCGATCTGGCGCATGCCCGGCGACAGGTACACCGAGCTCAGCGTCTCGATGCAGGCGATGAGAATAGCGCCGGCGAGGGCTCCCCAATTGCTGCCAAGCCCACCGATCGCGAGTGCAATGAAACCCTTGATCAGGAGATCGAGTCCGAATTCGGTGCTGGCGAACAGAATTGGCGAAGCGATCGCGCCGGTCAGCGCAGCGAAAGCGCCGCCGGCCGCGAACGAACCCATCGTCAGCCGCAGGGGGTTGATGCCGCACAGACGCGCACCATCGGAATCTTCGGAGACCGCCAGAACGGCGCGGCCCAGACGGGTATGATGATAGAAATACTCCACCAGCCAGATCGAGGCAAAGGCGATGACGATGATTGCGATCTGCGCAGTGTTGAAGCCGACGATGCCGAAGCGATGATGCGTCAGAGACGTTCCGGGCATCGGAGCGACGTAGCGGGGGTCGGCCCCCCAGATCTGGTCGGCGGCGTTAACGAGAATGATCGAAAATGCGAGCGTCGTGATTACCCAGGCGTGCGAGTGACCAGCAACATTGTGCAGAGGCGCGACCGCGATTCGCTCTTCGACCAGGCCGACGGCCGCGACGATCGCCATGGCCAGCGGCACGCCTAGGATCCAGGGCAGGCCCAAGACGCTCAGCAGGACCCAGGTGAACATCATGCCCAGCATGATCAACCCGCCCTGCGCCATGTTGAAGACGTTGGTCGGCTTGTAGGCGATATTCAGGCTGACGCCGACCATCGCATAGATCGCCCCTGTCGTGAGGCCGCTGACCAGCAACGCAAAGAAATCCTCACCTGACAAAGCGTCCTCCCAAACCCTTTTGGCGGCGTCTATTACCGCTATCGCCCCGCCCCTTCTTGTGAAGAGAGGCTGTCGAGCGCCATTCTGATGCGGTCTCGCGGCCGCGCGCAGTTATCCGCGCTACATCTCGGCCACCGCGTAGCGTCCCACATAGTCCCAGTCGATTTTCATACCGAGGCCGGGGCCAGCCGGCACATGCGCGTAACCATCGGCGTCAATCTCGATGAACTTCTCGACGCCGAAGTTGAACAGGCGCTCCGGCACGAGTTGCTCGAAGAAGCTGGTGTTCTTGATCGAGGCGGCGACGGCGAGATTGGCAGCGTCCAGAACCGGATTGCCGTTCGTGTGCAGCTCGCAATTCATCCCGAACGCTTCGGCCATCCCGGCTGTTTTCTTCACCTGCCCGATCCCGGCTTTGAAGCCGACGCAGGAGCGCACGATGTCAACCGCGCGCGTCACGATATATTCCGGGGTCGTATACATCGACCCTTCATTGACCTCGACGCCAGCGATTGGGATGTCGAGCTTGTCGCACAACATCTTGTATCCATGCACGTCGTATTCGCGGAGCGGCTCCTCATACCAGAGAAATCCAAGCTCCTCGAGCGCGCGACCGACCCTCATCGCCTGCGCTTGATCGTAACCCGAAACGACGTCGATCATCAGTGCATAGGCGTCGCCGACCGCCGCGCGGATGCGGGTGCAGATGTCGATGTCCGCTTCCGGATCGCCGATCGCATGGACTTTGTAGCCGTGAAAGCCTCGCTCCTTGTAGCGCAGCGCCTCCTCGACAAATTCCCCGCGAGTGGGTTTGGTCATGCTGCTCGCATAGGTCGGCAGCTTGTCACGATAGAGGCCAAGAATCTGCGCCACAGGCTGATTGGTCAGCTTGCCGTAGAGATCCCACAATGCAGTGTCGATGACGCCGATCATGGTGACCGGCGAAAGCCAGAATCGATTATAATGCCACATCCCCTGCCAGATCGCTTCGCGATGAAGCGGATTCTTGCCGATTAGATAAGGCTTGACGGTGCTTTCTATGTAGTAGGCCATGCCTACACCGCCGCCGAGGCTCAGCGTCTCGCCACTGACGCCCTCGTCCGTCTCGATGCGGACAGCGACATATTTGGTCAGGAGATCAATCAGTGTATCGCCGGTGTTCTTGATCGCGAAATCGCTTGCCGCCCCGGGTGGTGGGCGATTGAATGCGATAAGCCTGACATTAGTGATCTTCACCCACTCCTCCCGGAGGTCTGGTCGAAATTCGCTTCAGATCAAGGAACCGAGCAGCCGGCGCTTCAGCCGGCGCGAGTCGCGTAAACTGGTCTCCGCTTTTCTAGAAACGCGTTGATGCCTTCGTCGAAATTGTTGTCCTTGACGCAAAGCACCTGATTGCGGTCTTCCATTGCGATCACAGCCTCGAGACCTTGCGCGTCCACTGAATAGTTCAGGGACTCTTTCGTCAGCCGCAGGCCGACCGGCGTCGCCGCGAGCATGGAGTCGAACATCGCCCGCGCCTGCCGCTCAAGATCATCGGCATCCACCACCCGGCTGACGAGGCCGAGCTGAACGGCGCGCTCCGCGCCAATAAAATCGCCGGTCAGAAGCAGTTCAGACGCCACAGACGAGCCGATCATGCGCGGCAGGAAGTAACTCACGCCGATGTCGCAGGCGCTCAGCCCCAGCTTAATGAAGGCGGCGTTGAATATCGCGTCCGGGGTCGCAAGGCGAACGTCTGAGCCGAGCGCGATTGCAAAGCCGCCGCCACTCGCCGCGCCCTGAACCATCGCCACGATCGGCTGCGGGCAGCGTCGCATGGCGATGACGACCTCGGCGATGTTACGCTGACTGTCGAGCAATCCGGAGACGTCGCGATTCGAGTAGCTGGCCTCCTCTTTGAGATCGAGACCGGCGCAGAACGCGCGCCCCGCACCTCGGAGCGCGACGACACGCACGTCCCGACGATGATGAAGATCCCTGAATAGCTGGCGCAGATCATCGACCAGCGCGCGGTTCAGCGCATTCAAACGGTCGGGGCGGTTCAGGGTCACCCAAAGAACCTCGCCCTCGCGCTCGACGAGAAGGCTATCCTCGCTCAAGCGAGCCTCCCACATCCCCGCATGCGTGCGGCCTCCCAGCCAGTCTTTGTCGTATTACCATAACTATGACGTCATCGTCACTTAGTCAATCGCCGCGGCGCGCCAACATCGATATTTTATGCCGACGCGCAGTCGGATCGCGCCGTTTCCCAAGGCTCAACCCGTTGACTCAACTCGACAAAGCATGTCTACGTATGACAATGACATCACTATTATAGCGCGCAAACCAAACGTAATTTCACGAAGCCTCTCTCCCCCCGCCGGCAACTGCAGGCAGGGAGTTCTAAACTGGAGTATCGAGTTGTAATGTGCCGTGAGAGCAGGAAAAGCGGGACGGATAATTAAATGCGAGCCAAGACCACCCGCAGGCGTCGGTCTTCGAAGGAAACAGAAAGCGCCCTGCTCAAGGCGGCGGAAGTCGTTTTTGGCGACAAGGGCTATGTTGACGCAACCGTGGACGAGATCGTCGACTACACCGGCATCAGCCGCGGCACGTTCTACATCTACTTCGAGAACAAAGAAGACATTTTCCGTAAGTTGCTTGATCTCGTGGTTGACGACATCTTGAAGAGCGCTCGCGCCGCCAGCGCCGGCTCGCATCGGGATCGGATTGAATTCGCCAACCGTCACTATTTTGAAGCGATGCAGCGCAACCGTAAGATTTTGAAAGCGCTGCTGCAGATCGCCAATTTCAACCCCGAATTTTCGGCCGTCTATGGCGAGCTGCGGAGTCGCTTCATCACACGAATTGAGCGCGACCTTCGTCGCAAGATCGGTCAGGGCGTCGTTCGCCCCCTCGATACGCGGCTGACAAGCTATGCGCTTGGGCTGATGATCGAGTCGATCGCCTACGCTTGGCTCGTGACCGGATACGAGCCATGGTCGGAGACGTTCGAGCTTGAGGCGATGGTGAAGGAAGTCACCGATCTGTGGTGCGCAGCCGTTTTCGTCGGCGGAGCCGAGCATCAGGCGCCAGAGCAAACCCCGCAACTAGCGCGACTCGCCGCCCAAACCGCCGACTAACCTGCGCCGCGAAGGTCCAAGCAGGCGATTTCGATCTCCGCTCGGCAACGACTGCTGGAAAGACCGGCGCTTATCTTCGCAGAATATTGCGGCAGAACATTCGCTTACGCGCCGCTCCTTTGCGAGGATGCGCTTCTTGACAAAAAAAGCCGGGCACATAAAATGACAGTGATGTCATAGTTATTTATATCGGCGAAGCGCGGCGTATGGCGTCGGGAAGCAAAGACTTCGGCCGGGCGCGCCATTTGCCGCACACGTGACGCGGCAGTACGCGAGAGCGGCGGAGCTTCGGGAGGAGACGTCACGATATGGGGATCCATTCGTCGATCACGCGCGACAGTTTCTCGCTTGATTCAAAATTCACGCAAGAAACTGGAACGATCTATCTGACTGGCATTCAGGCGCTGCTTCGGGTCATGCTCGACCAAAAGAGGGCTGATCGGCGCGACGGTCTCGACACGGCCGGACTGGTTTGCGGATATCCGGGATCACCCGTCGGCGGCGTCGATTTCGAGATGCAGCGATACAAACCGCTGTTGTCTAAGAATAATATCGAGCACATCGCCGGCCTCAATGAAGAACTCGCCGCGACCGCGCTTTTTGGCACTCAGCTCCTCCACGAGGTTCCCGGGCGCAAGCATGATGGCGTGTTCGGCATGTGGTTTGGCAAGTCTCCAGGCGTAGATCGCGCCGCCGACGCCTTTCATCACGCGAACTTCCATGGCGTTGGCGCAAATGGCGGCGTGCTCGCGGTCGCCGGCGATGATCCGCATGCGCGCTCGACGATTCTGCCGAGCGACTCCAACACGATCTTTTCCAGTTTCTACATGCCTGTTCTGGCCCCCGGAAACATTCAGGAAGTGCTGGACTTTGGGCTGCACGGCTACGCACTGTCGCGCGCCGCCGGCTTATGGATCGGGTTCAAGCTCGTCTCTGACATCGCCGAAAGCGCGGGCACCGCTCTGGTGGCCCCGGATCGAATCAAACCGATTTCGCCAAAGGTCGAGTATGACGGCAAGGCGCTCGATCCTGTGTTCCGCGCCAACGCCGCCGGCCCGCCGATGATCGAAGCCGAACGGGAGATTTTCTACGGGCGGCTGGAAATCGCGCGGCGATATGCGCGCGCAAACAAGCTTAACCAGGTCGTCATTGACCCGCCGCATGCGAGGCTCGGCATCGTCACTGCCGGCAAGACATATTATGACTTGCGCGAGGCGCTGGAGAATCTGGGTCTCGGCGCGGCCGAATTAGACCGGCTTGGCATCCGCATTCTCAAAATCGGCATGGTCTATCCTTTCGATCCAGAAAGCGCGCGCGCATTCGCCCGCGGCCTCACCGAGATCATCGTCATCGAAGACAAGCGGCCTTTTCTGGAACTCTTCATCAAGGACGCGCTCTATGGCGCGCCTGACGCGCCGCGCGTCATCGGCAAGCAGGACGAGAAAGGAAAACTCTTTCTCACCGCGTGCGGCGAGATCTCGACCGACATCATCGCCTCCGCGTTGCGGCAGCGACTATCCAGCCTGTTCCCGGACGCCGGCATTTCCCCGCCGCCCGCCGCGACAGGCGCGCTCGCTCAATTGCCCGCGTCAAGAATTCCCTATTTCTGCTCAGGTTGCCCGCATAATCGGTCGCTGCGCGTGCCTGACGGCTCTATCGTCGGCGCTGGCATTGGCTGTCATATCATGACGCTGTGGATGGGGCCGGTTTTCGGCGACGTCATTGGCTACACGCAGATGGGCGGCGAAGGCGCGCAATGGGTCGGGCTTAGCCCTTTTTCGTCGACAAAGCACTATTTCCAAAACATTGGCGACGGCACGTTCGCCCATTCAGGCAGTCTGGCCGTCCGCTTCGCCGTCGCGGCGAAGGCCAACATCACATATAAGCTACTTTACAATTCTGCTGTCGCGATGACGGGGGGGCAGAGCATCATGGGCGGCCGATCGGTGGCCGACATCGTCGCCATGCTCGCCGCCGAAGGCGTCCGGAAGATCATCGTCACAACCGACGAGCCGGAGCGCTACAGCGCCGGCAGCCTCAATCGAATCGCCACCGTGCGTCACCGCGACGATCTCGTCGCCGCCGAGAAAGAGCTCGCCGAGACCACTGGCGTGACTGTGCTCATCAACGACCAACAATGCGCGGCCGAAAAAAGGCGGTTGCGCAAGCGCGGTCGCATGGAGCGCAGGCCGCGCACGATCGTCATTAATGAGCGGGTCTGCGAGGGGTGCGGCGATTGCGGCGTCAAGTCGAACTGTCTTAGCGTCGAACCTGTAGAAACGGAGTTTGGACGAAAAACGGCGATTAACCAGACATCCTGCAATCAAGATTATTCCTGCCTCCTCGGCGACTGCCCGTCGTTCCTGACGGTCGAGACGTCGGCCAAGATCGCTACCACGAAGCCGGTTCAAATCGTTCCGCCCAGCATCAGCGCTCCGATACCCGAGCCCGTCTTCATCGTTCCCGAAGATCGGTTCTCGATCTTTATGACAGGAATCGGCGGCACTGGCGTGGTCACGGTCAATCAAATTCTGGGAACCGCCGCTGCGATTGCGGGCCGCGCCGTGCGCGGCATGGATCAGACCGGATCGAGCCAGAAGGCCGGCCCCGTCGTATCGCATCTCCATGTCGAAAAAGAAGGCCGAGACGGCGCAACACGGGTCATGTCGGGCTCGGCGGATCTATTTCTCGCTTTCGACATGCTGACGGGCGCCGAGGCCGTTCATCTACGCATGGCCTCGCCTGACCGCACCGTATTGATAGCCTCGACAAGCGAAGCGCCAACCGGCGAGATGGTGACCAACAAGAATAAGATCTATCCAAACGCGGCGCTGCTGCGCCAGCGCATGGAGAAGGCGACGCGCGCGGACGCGGATGTGTTCCTGGACGCGCGCAATGTCGCCAACACGCTATTTGGCTCCGAGGTCGGCGCCAACATGGTGCTGGTCGGCGCCGCCTATCAGGCCGGCGCTTTGCCAATTCCAGCCGCCGATATCGAGCGCGCCATTAGACTCAACAATGTATCGGTTGACATGAACATCGCGGCCTTCCGCTCGGGTCGAATGAGCGTGCATGCGCCTGAAAAGACAAAGGCGGCGATGATGACACCCAGCGTTGAAGCGCCTACACTGGAGGAGCCCGCGCTGTCATATAAGGCGAAAAATATTGTGGAAAGCGTTGGCGCAGAGGGAGAATTGCGACGCCTTCTGGTGGTTCGCACACCCGAACTGATCGCCTTCCAGGACGCCCGATACGCCGCCGATTATGCTGGATTCGTGCGCAAGGTGCGCGAGACTGAAACGAAACGAACTCCCGGTCGCGCCGCCATCGCTGAAGCGGTCGCAGCCAATCTCTACAAGCTGATGGCCTACAAAGACGAGTATGAGGTCGCGCGGCTCATGACGTCGCCGCAAGCCAAAGCTCGACTTTACAAGGAATTCGGGACGGGCGCGCGCGTCTCGTTCCATCTGCATCCAACCTTCCTTCGCTCTCTCGGATTTACGAAAAAGGTGCGGCTAGGGCCCTGGTTCGCGCCGCTGATGCGCATGCTGGCGAAGATGAAGGCGCTGCGAGGAACCCCGTTTGATCTGTTTGCGCGAACCCATGTTCGGCGTACGGAGCGTAACTTAATAGTGCAATATCGCAGTCTGGTCGAACACGCATGCGACAAACTCGACGAGACCAATTACGAAAGCGTGCTCGCGCTGGCGAAGCTCCCAGATGTCGTGCGCGGCTACGAAGACGTCAAGCTCGGAAATATCGAGCTATTCCGCGAGCAAGCGGCGGAGCTCGCAGCCCAAATCGGCGTCACGCATGACTTCGGCGCCATTTTGAGAAGCCCGCACGATCCCGACACGCCTCATATGAAGCGAGCCGCCTGAGCGCTCGCCGATACGACAATCCATCCCAAAGGCGACTGACTTTGTTGGCCAATATGAACAATCCCGTCGATCGCGATGCGCGAGAAGAATGCGAGAGCCTTCGCGGCTCGATCCGCAAGTTTCTTGAACAGGAGGTGACGCCCAATATCGACGCCTGGCGCAACGCGGGTTGTGTCGCGCGCGCCGCCTGGCGGCGCGCGGGCGAGATGGGCCTGCTCGGCATCAGCACGCCGACGGAATATGGCGGCATGGGTGGCGATTTCCGCCATGAGGCCGTGCTGATCGAGGAGCTCGGCCGCATCAGCTTCTTTGATTTTAACATTCCGTTGCATAACGCCATCGTGACGCCCTATATCCTGCATTACGGCTCTGAGCAGCAGAAGCAGCGCTGGCTGCCTCAGCTTGCGAGCGGCGAGCGCGTGAGCGCAATTGCGATGACGGAGCCAGGAACCGGCTCTGATCTGCGCGCGATCAAGACCAACGCCCGACGCGACCGAAACGGTTACCGACTCAATGGACAAAAGACCTTTATAAGCAACGGCCAGCTCGCCACGCTTATCGTGGTGGCGGCGCAGACGGAGACGCAGGCCGGTGCAAAAGTTTCACTGTTCGTGATGGAAACGGAAAAGGCGGAAGGCTTCTCCCGGGGCCGCAACCTCGAAAAAATCGGGGCCAAGGCGCAGGACACCTCCGAGCTTTTCTTTGATGATGTCGCATTACCGCCGGACAGCCTTCTGGGAGAGGTGGAAGGCAGGGGCTTCGCTCAGATGTCGCAACAACTGCCGCAAGAAAGGCTGCTGATTGCCCTACAAGCCGTGGTGTCGATGGAAGCTGCAATCGCGGCTACGCTCGCCTACACCCGGGAACGTAAGGCGTTCGGACGATCTATTCTCGACTTCCAGAACAGTCGGTTCAAGATGGCGGAAATCAAGACGACGGTCGTCGTGGCGAGAAACTTCGTCGAGACCTGCATTGGCAAGCTGGTCCGCGGCGAGCTCGATGCTGATACCGCAGCCATGGCGAAATGGTGGACGACGGAACGCCAGAGCGAAGCGCTGGACGCATGTCTGCAGCTTTTCGGCGGCTACGGCTACATGCTCGAATATCCGATCGCGCAGATGTGGGCCGACGCACGCGTGCAGCGCATCTACGGCGGCACAACCGAAATCATGAAAGAGATCATCGCGCGTAATTTGTAGACTCGATAACGTAGGTGAAACTATGCGCGCAGCCATCTTTAACGGCGTCGGCTCGCCGTTGGAAATCGCCGAGCGGCCGACGCCTTTGCTCCGTGAAGGCGATGTTCTGGTGCGTGTCGCATTCTGTGGCATCTGCGGATCTGATCTGCACGCCGCCGCCGACGCCTCGATGGGCCTCGCCGCCGGCGCCGTGATGGGCCACGAATTCTCCGGCGAGATCGTCGAAAGCGCCGCGCCAAACCACCCCGTTGGTGAGCGCATCTGCGGCATTCCGCTGCAGGAGTGTGAGGATTGCCGCCCGCTTGGCGCGTGCCGGCGAGGGTTGGGCATGGTGTGCCCCGGCAACAAGGTGATCGGACTCTCCAACAGCGCCGATGGCGCCTACGCTGAATTCGTGCGCATCGGCGCGTCACGCGCTGTCCCACTGCCCGACAATGTATCGCTCGAGCATGGAGCGCTAGTTGAGCCGCTGGCGGTCGCCTCGCATGCGCTCGCGCGGATCGGCGCGGTCTCTGGCGTCGATATCCTGATCGTGGGAGCAGGTCCGATCGGCCTCGCTGTGACCATGCTGGCGCGAGCCAGCGGCGCGCGTAGCTTGGTCGTGAGTGAGCCGCATCCGGGTCGTCGCGGAAGGGCGTTGCGACTTGGCGCGACGGCGGCCATCGACCCATCTTCTCAGGAACTGCGGCAGGCGTTCCGTGCTGCGACCGGCGCCAGCCCCTCAATGGTATTTGAATGTTCAGGCGTGTCGGGCATGTTGCAGCATTGCATTGACGCAGCGGCGATCCGCGCGTCTATCGTTGTCGTCGGCGTTGCCTCCAGACCTGAGCCCATCATTCCCGCGTCCGCGCTGTTCAAGGAAATTACCCTGTCATTCGCGCTTGGATATGACGGCGCTGACTTTCACCATGTTATTGATTTGATGCGAAAAGGCGCGCTCGATCTTGACGGCTACATCTCGCGCATCGTCTCCTTCGGCGAACTGCCGAAGACGTTCGCCGACATGCGCCATGCCAACCCCGGCGCTAAGGTGCTGATCGATCCGAGACGATAGGAAATCAATCGATGGATGTCTCCACCCTGTTCTCGCTATCCGGCGCGAACGCGCTCGTCACCGGCGGTTCGCGCGGCATCGGCGCAATGATCGCGCAGGGCTTGATCGGCGCAGGCGCCGACGTCTTTATCTGCGGCCGTAAGGAAAAGGAGCTGATGGAAGCCGCCGAGCGCCTCGGAGCGATGCCGCTCGTGGCCGACCTTTCAACTGACGCAGGTGTGGAGGGTCTCGCAAAAGCGATGAGAGAGCGAGTCAGCCGGCTCGACATCCTTGTCAACAACGCCGGCGCTGCATGGGGCGCGCCCTTCGACGCTTTTCCCCGAAGCGGCTTTGATAAAGTACTCAATCTCAACGTCGTGGCCGTCTTCGCGCTGACACAAGCGTTGCACCCGCTTCTGAAAGCCGCGGCGTCGCCCGAACACCCGGCCCGCGTCATCAATATCAGCTCTATCGACGGGTTGACGCCGCCGCGCGGACCAACCTTCTCGTACTCGGCGAGCAAAGCTGCGCTCAACATGCTCACGCGACATCTCGCCTCGATTTTCGCCGCCGACCATATCACGTGCAACGCTATCGCGCCCGGCCTGTTCGAGACGAAATTCTCTGCGCACATGTTTGACCCCGGCCACCCGAAATTCGACGACCGGCCATTGATCCCGATGAACCGGGCAGGAAACCCGGAAGATATCGCTGGCGCCGCCATCTATCTCGCTTCGCGCGCTGGAGGTTACGTCACTGGCGCGATCCTGCCTGTTTCAGGCGGGAGCGGCTGCTTCCAGGACCTCGCAGACAAATGAGCGCCGCATCCATCACCGTGCACATGGAGAATGACATCGCCACGCTGACGCTGAACCGTCCCGGCGTGCTCAACGCATTCGACACAGCGATGATCGACGACATTCGCGACGCCCTACGCGCTCTGCGCGATAGCGGCCCACGAGCTCTGCTTTTTACCGGCGCTGGCCGCGCCTTCTGCGTCGGCGCTGATCTGAACGATCCGCGGCTGACCGATTACGGCGAGAGCCCCGAAGAGGGAAGCCGCGCAATTATGGATCGGTGGATCACGCCGCTCGTCCTCGATCTGATCAAATTCCCCGCGCCAACGGTTGCGGCAGTCAACGGTGTTGCAGCGGGCGGCGGCATCGGTCTTGCGCTCGCCGCCGACATCGTGATCGCCGCGCGTTCCGCTCGCTTCTACAACGTATTCGTGCCACGCCTCGGACTTGTGCCTGATCTGGGCATGACATGGCGTCTGACCCGCGCGCTGGGTCCGGCGCGGGCGCGGGCGGTCGCGATGCTGGGCGAGCCTTTTGACGCCGAAACGGCGGCCGCCTGGGGCCTCATCTGGAAAGCATGTGACGACAGCGCTCTACCCGCGGAGGCGCAAGCTCTCACGCGGCGGCTCGCCGCCGGACCACCACTGGCGCTCTCGCGCACGCGCGAAGCGATCGAAGAGGCTGTGGGGAACAGTCTCGTCGAACAGCTTGCGGCTGAAGCGCGACACCAGGCGGCGCTTAACGCTAGCGAGGATGCGCGTGAAGGGCTGGCGGCGTTTCGCGAGAAGCGCGAGCCGCGCTTCCGCGGCCGCTGAGCCGCGGGCGGCTTCGTCCATAGCCGCTGACGCCAGTTGGTTCGCGAGACGATCAGGCCATCCGCCTTGCGGCGACGGCGCGGCCGAGCCTGCGGCAAATGATTGCTTCAGCGTCCGTGACAATGCGGCCGATCAGTTCCGCGCAGGTTGGAATGTCATGGATCAACCCCTGAACCTGTCCAGCCCAGATCAACCCGACATCGAGTTCTCCCGTCATCAGCGCCTCGCGGCCTTTTGCGCCCGACACGAACGGCCGAACATCCTCGAACTGCGCGCCAGGCCTGCGGCCGATCTCGACGACTTTGTCGGAAACATTGTTGCGCGCCACGCGGCCGGTGTTCTTGAACCCGCGGAAAATCAGGTTCGTATCCCGCTCTGTATTGGCGACGATAAACTGTTTGATCCGCTCATGGATGGGAGCCTCTTTCGTGGCGCAGAAGCGCGTGCCCATGTTGACGCCTTCCGCGCCGAGCGCGAGCGCCGCCACCAGGCCCCGCCCGTCGCCAAATCCGCCCGAAGCGATCATCGGCGCCTTGACCTGATCGGCCGCCGCCGGGATCAGCACGAGGCCCGGCACGTCGTCCTCCCCCGGATGTCCCGCGCATTCGAAACCGTCGATTGAAATAACGTCCGCCCCCATGCGCTCGGCTGACAGGGCGTGGCGAACCGAGGTGCATTTGTGCAGCACGATAACGCCGTGCGTCTTGAAGTCCTCGATATGCTCCTGCGGCCTGCCGCCCGCGGTCTCGACGATCCTGATACCGCTTTCGATGATCGCCTTGCGATAATCGGCATAAGGCGGCGGCGAAACCGTCGGCAGGATGGTGAGATTCACGCCGAACGGCTTGTCGGTCAGCTTGCGGCAGCGGTCGATCTCGCGGCGCAGATCGTCCGGCGTCGGCTGAGTTAGCGCCGTGACGATGCCGAGACCGCCGGCGTTGGAAACCGCTGCGGCCAGGTCGGCCGTGCCGACCCACATCATGCCGCCCTGGACTATAGGATGCTCGATTCCGAGCAGGTCGGTGATCGCCGTGCGGATCGCCATCACAAAGCCTCGACGATAGAAACATTGGCGATGCCGCCGCCCTCGCACATGGTCTGAAGGCCGTATTTCTTACCGCGCGCCTTCAGCGCATGAACCAAAGTGGTCATCAGCCGCGCGCCTGATGCGCCAAGCGGATGGCCGAGCGCGATGGCGCCGCCATTGACGTTGAGCTTCTGCGGATCGGCGCCTGTCGCCTGAAGCCACGCAAGCGGCACCGGTGCGAAGGCTTCATTGACCTCGTAGAGGTCGATGTCGCCGATCGTCATCCCCGCTCGATCAAGTGCCCGCTTCGTGGCCGGAATCGGCTCTTCCAGCATTATGACGGGATCTCCAGCGGTGACGGTCAGATTGACGATGCGCGCCTTCGGCTTCAGATTATGGACTTTAAGCGCCCGCTCGCTCACCACGAGCACGCCTGCGGCGCCGTCGCAGACTTGCGACGCGTTGGCGGCTGAGATCATGCCGCCCTCGTCAAGCAGCTTCACGCTGCTTATTGCCTCCAGCGAGGCATCTGGCCGGACGCCCTCATCGACGACATGCGCCCCGTCATTGAGCGCGATGGGAACGATCTCGTCGCGAAAGGCGCCGGCCTGCGTCGCGGCCGCGGCGCGGCGGTGACTTTCCAGCGCGAAGCGGTCGAGGTCGTCACGGTTGAAGCCATATTTGCGCGCGATCATTTCAGCGCCACGAAACTGGCTGAAATCTGTGACACCGTAGCGCTGCGCAATGCGGCGGCTAAAGGGGCCGACGCCGAGCCCTTCCTTGACGTGAAGTTTGATGTTCGAAAACATGGGAACGCGCGTCATGCTCTCGACGCCCATGGCGACGACGATGTCCTGCGTGCCTGACATCACCGCCTGCGCAGCAAACTGTATCGACTGCTGCGATGAACCGCATTGCCGGTCGACCGTCACCGCGGGCACGCTATCCGGCAGCTTCGACGCCAGAACGCAGTTGCGGCCAAAAGCAAACGCCTGCTCGCCGGCCTGCGTCACGCATCCGACAACAACATCGTCAATTGAAGCCGGATCGACGCCGGAGCGAGAGACGATTGCGTCAATCACTTCGGCGCCGAGATCGGCTGGGTGCCATCCTGCAAGCGCGCCGTTGCGCCGCCCTCCCGCCGTGCGCGCGAGTTCGACGATGTATGCTTCGGCCATATCACTGTGCTCCGGTAAAGTCAGGCTTGCGCTTGGCGAGAAAAGCCGTGATCCCTTCGCGGCCTTCCGCGCCGGAGCCGGCGGCCGCAATAGCCTTCATCTCGCGATCCAATTGGCTGGCTAGGCTCGACGCCATGCCCTCGTGCAGAAGCCCGCGCGAGACGCCAACGGTATGAATAGCGCGCCCTGCAAGCCAGGCGGCAAGCTCCGCGCCCTCGGCGGCCAATCGCTCATCCGCCGCCAGACGAGTCGCCATTCCGATTGAAGCGGCCTCCTCGGCGCTTACGCGGCGGTTCGTCACGATGATCTCCTGCGCTCGCCGAAGGCCGACAAGGCGCGGCAGCATCCATGTCATGCCGCCATCCGGAGTCAGACCGATCTCGCCATAGGCTGCGGTGAAGCTTGCCGAACTGCTGGCGAGCACGATGTCGCCGGCGATCGCGAGGCTGAACCCGGCGCCTGCCGCCGGGCCGTTGACGAGCGTCAACAACGGCTTGCGCATGCCCGCGAACTGGGTGATGGCGAGATGGACCACGCTCGCCAGCCGCGCCAGAACAGCGTAAATATCCTCGGCCTCAGCGAACGCGTTGATGTCGCCGCCGACGCAGAACATGCGTCCCGCTCCCGTCAGAACGACGCAGCGGATTGCGTCGTCCGACGCGCAGCGGAGCGCCGCCTCAAGCAGCGCATCCGCCATAGGCTGGTCGATGGCGTTGCCCTTTTCAGGGCGATTCAACGTGATCCGCGCAACGCCGCTCTCGACGGCAAGAAGAACCGGGCTTTCATTCATGAACACGCCTCCGCGCAATCCCAACGCCTATGCGCCCTGCGCCTTTTGCCAACCGCGCCTGATCTTCTTAGCGAGGCTCCATTTATGAACCTCGGTTGGACCGTCATAAATGCGGAAGGCGCGGATCTCTCGAAAGACCTGCTCGACCACGGTGTCCGTCGTCACGCCCTGCCCCCCCATCACTTGCACGCAGCGGTCCGCGACGCGCATCAGCGCCTCCGACACGGCGACCTTGGTCATGGAGCTTTCGGCCGTTCCATGCTCTCCGGCGTCAAGAATGTCGGCGCACCAGTACGTCATCAATTCAGCCTGCTTGAGATCAATGCGATTCTCGGCGAGCATGAAGCCGACGCCCTCATGGTCGATAAGCAGCTTGCCGAACGCTTTACGGCGGTTGGCGTAGTCGGTTGCGATCTCGTCGGCGCGCACACAGGCGCCGAGCCAGCGCATGCAGTGAGACAGGCGAGCTGGAGATAGGCGCGCCTGCGCGTAGCGAAAGCCCTCGCCGCTGCGGCCGAGCATCTGATCGGCAGGAATCCGAAGATTATCGATCGTCACGGCCGCATGCCCGCCCGGCATGGAGCTGTCGATCGTATCCAAGATGCGCTCGATGCGGATCGCCGGATCGGGCAAGTCGATCACGAACATGCAGGCGCCGTCGTCTGACTTGGCCATGACGATGCCAACGCCCGCGCCCCTGGCGCCGGTTGCGAAAGTCTTGCGGCCGCTTATCACCCAGTGATTTCCGTCAGGCTTGCAGGTGGTGAGCATCATCGAGGGATCGGAGCCCGCGCCGCCGTCTTCGGCCGGCTCGGTCATGAAGAAAGCAGAGCGCGCCTCGCCGCGCACGAGCGGCTTTAGAAAGCGTTCTTTTATTTCCAGGCTGCCGACCTTGCCGAGCAGAAACATGTTCCCCTCGTCCGGCGCGGCAGTGTTGCAGGCGACGGGGCCAAGCGGAGACAGGCCTGATCGCATCAGCACCGCAGCCGTCTCGCGCTGCGTGAGATGATCGCCATTTGGCAGGATGTGCGGCGTCAGCGCCCCCGCTTTGCGCGCAAGCTCCCTGAGCTCAAGCACGAGTTCGTCGGTCGGGCCGTGCGAGTCGCGCCGCGGATCTTTCTCGTAGGGCGCAACTGTTTTGCGCACAAACTCCTCCACGCGCGCGGCGATCTCCATCGCGCGCGGGGAAAAGCCGGCAGTTTCGAAAAAAGGGCTCATTTCGGACCCATGCGAAGCGCTCCGTCGAGGCGGATGACCTCACCATTCAGCATAGGGTTATCGATGATCGATCGCACGAGGCGGGCATATTCCGCGGGTTCGCCAAGACGCGCAGGAAATGGCGCTTGTTTTCCAAGACTTTCCTGCGCCTCCTTGGGCAGCGACTCGAGAAGCGGCGTCAGGAACAACCCCGGAGCGATGGTCATGACGCGAATGCTATAGCGCGCCAGCTCGCGAGCGATGGGCAGCGTCATCGCGACGATACCGCCCTTCGAGGCCGCATAGCCGGCCTGTCCGATTTGACCGTCGAACGCGGCGACAGACGCAGTGTTGATCGCGACGCCGCGCTCCTCGCCCAGCGGTCCGTCAACGTGAAGCGCGGCCGCGAATTGCGCCAGCACGTTGTAACTGCCGACAAGGTTGACTTTGACGATGACGTTGAACTGATCGAGCGGCTGGGGCTTTCCGTCACGGCCGATCACCTTGGCCGGCGGCCCAATGCCCGCGCAGTTGACCAGAATGCGCGCCGTTCCATGCGCGGCCGCCGCTTCGGCGATCGCGGCTCCAACAGCCCGTTCGTCGCTCACATCAATGGCAGCGAAGCGGCCGCCGATGGCTCTGGCCTTCGCGGCGGCAAGTTCTCCGTTGCGATCGAAGATCGTCACCCGCGCGCCGCTTGCGGCCAGCATCTCTGCGGTCGCTCCTCCTAGGCCCGATGCTCCGCCTGTAACAATGGCGGCCTGTCCGTCTATGATCACGTTTTTTGCTCCCTACATGGCTTGACGGTCGGCGGCGTCGGAGAGGCGCTTGGCGCTGGCGGGGGACATTCTTTCTCTCGTGCGACGAGGAACGCGGGCGGTCTTTCGGACGGCGCAGCGGAACGATCGCCCCCCCGGAGAAAAACGCCGCGCTGCGGTTGCTTCCGCAGTTTCACCGCAGTCGGGATCCGCTCGGCCTGCAGCCCGGCTGCCCGTGGCCGCGACGCCGGCTTCGGGAACTTGGCCAGAACCCACCAGCGCCCTCCTCAATAAGACACGGACGCGCCGCGGCGCCCGCCAACAGCAGCTATCTACGCCTTGTTTCGATAATTTTCAAGCGCCGACCTAAAACATGCCGACCGAGCTTGCGCAGGGAGGCTTTCCCAGTATTTTGCGCTACATCAGACGTCTGTTGATCACCCTTGAGCGAAGAAAAAAACCTGCGCAAAGGCGAGCGTACGCGGCTGCGTCTCAAGAAAACGGCGCTACGGCTATTTGCCGAGCGGGGCGTCGAGAACGTTTCGATCCGGGACATCCAGATCGCCGCCGGTCAGAAGAACAACGGTTCGATCAGCTACTATTTTGCGTCGCGCGATGCGCTGATTCGCGAAATTGTAGCCGACATCGCGAAGCTGCTCGACGCCGACAATAACCATCGCCTGGATGAGCTCGAAAAGCGTGGCGGCCCGAAAACCATCCGCGAAGTCGCCGAAATTCTCCTGCCGGTTCTGCCGCCGCAAGCAGATGAGGATAATCCTTACCGGCTGCGGTTCTTCACCGCGGTCCTGATCAGCCGCCGCGAATTGCTGTTCGAGGCCACTGCCGGAGCCGATGGGGCCACGCGACGCAGCTTTCGCCACATTCAGAGACTCGCGCCCGAGATGCCGCCTGAGATTCTGCGTCAGCGCCTCATGCTCATGATGCTCTTCGCGCTCTCCGCCGGCGCTTCGATGGAAGCCGCGCGTGGCGAAAGAAAAGGCTGGCGCAATCTTTGGAGTTTTGAGTCGGCCGAACCAAATCTCGCGGACGCCATGGCCGGTATAATCACGGCTCCCGTATCGCAACAGACGCGCCTCAAGGTAGGTCTGCGCAAGAACCGCGCCGACTGACGGCGCCGCCGGTATCAGGAATTCAATCCTGGATCTGCTTCAGTCTGTGACGCCACCCGTGATCGGTGTCGCCGCCTTCAGCGCCGCCATGGCTGAGCCGATCGATGCGAACGGATTGGGGCGCACAGTGGCGTCGATCGTTGAAATCTTCTGCTCTCCGCCGCTTGTTACGGCGCCGCAGCGTCGCGTAAAATTCTCAGGCGATTTTCGTCCAACGCGGCGTCTAACATATCTCTGCGACCGAATTTGACCAGTTGTATATTTCCAATAGCTTGGCTGGATGGATTTTCGGGATTTGAATCCCGCCCTGTCCGCCAAACACCGCTGATAGACGCGCAAATTTGCTGGCTATCTACTTATTATCAATTAGATCGCGGATTATCAGGAGTCTGACGCTGGCGGCGTTGCGCAAGGACCTCGTCATGCGGCTTCCGTCCGAAGGGCTCATCCATCATGCGGGCCACGGCAGCCAATATCGCTCCGTGGACGACCAGGCCGAACTGCGCCGCCCTAGCCTCAATATCTCTGTGTCAGGCAATGGAGATTGCTACGAACGCCATGGTCGAGGCATTCTTCAAGACCATCAAATCCGAGCTCGCCTGGCGCATCGTATTCTCCACCCGCGCCAAGGCCGGGCAAGCCAGTGCCGCGATAGCGACGGCCTCTGCAATCCCGTCCGGCCATTCCGCGCTCGATTTCACCAGCCCGGCGCAGCTCGAACGAACCGCGCCACGCTGAACGCTTGCCTCTCCATTCAACCGGGGCAAGTCCGACGTTCTTGGCCGCGCCGCCCTTCAGCTATTGCGCAGGGCGTTTGCTTTACTCCTACAGCAGCCATCCCTACTCGCCTCTAAGCAGAACCCTTATAGTCAAAGGGCTGCCTCTCAAAACGAAGCTTGACGCTCAAATATCCGGTGGAACCGACCACTCGGCAACCTAGAAATTCTCCCTCGCCAAATCTATAATGACGAGCGCTCGCGAAAAATCGCGTGCCATCCATTCCGTCAAATTAGCTGGGTCATTTGATATGGCTTCACGGATTTTCGCTCATTCGCTACCCGGCGAACCACATGATCGCTGGGAGAGTTTGGCTGAACATCAAACAGCTGTTGCGGCGCTCGCAGGGGAGTTTGCCGATATTTTCGGCTTCGGAGCACTGGCGCGCCTCGCTGGCGAATTGCACGATATCGGCAAGCTATCGCCGGAGTTCCAGGCCTATATTTGCGGCGAACGAACCTCTGGCGGCGATCATTCTTCGGCCGGAGCGTGGATCGCGCGCGACGCTTATCCGTCGCCTGCCGGAAAAATCTTCGCGGCGATCATCGCGGCGCATCACGCCGGCCTCGTCGACGGACGGAATCTCATCGAGCGCCTGAAGCCAATCGGAAAGCAACTACCGCCAGGATGGCAGGAATGGATCGGGCCGTTGCCATCAGCGGCTGCGCTGAATCCCTCGATCCGGCCTGATTTTAGTCAGGGCCCGAAAGGATTCTCGCAAAGCTTCCTCACACGAATGTTGTTCTCCTGCCTCGTAGATGCGGATTTTCTTGCGACCGAGGCTTTCTATGCCGCGGCCGAAGGACTGCCAGTCGAACGCGGCGGATACAGCTCAATGATCGCTCTGCGCGACCGGTTGCGCGAGCATATGGACAATATGCGCGCCGACGCAGCAAAGGAGATCAACTTGGTGCGCACGCGCATCCTTGATCACACGATCACGAAAGCTGATCTGTCGCCCGGTCTGTTCACCCTGACCGTTCCGACCGGCGGCGGAAAAACGCTGGCGTCGCTGTCCTTCGCGCTCGAACATGCGGTGCGTCATAATTTGCGACGCGTCATCTATGTCATACCCTACACATCCATTATCGAACAGACCGCGGATGTATTCCGCGGCGCGCTCCGATCGCCAGACGACATTCTCGAACATCACGCCAGCTTCGATTGGGAGCGTGCAAAACAGACGCGAAACCCCGATGACGATTCTCCCGCGGCGATCGACAAGCTGCGGCGCGCGGCGGAGAACTGGGACGTTCCGATTGTTGTGACCACGGCGGTGCAATTCTTCGAGAGCCTGTTCGCGAATCGCACGTCGCGCTGCCGCAAGCTCCATAACATCGCCGGAAGCGCCGTGGTTTTCGACGAGGCGCAGACCTTGCCGCTGCCGCTCCTGAAACCGTGTGTAGCCGCGATTGACGAGTTGGCGCGCAACTACCGGACCAGCATCGTTCTCTGCACGGCAACGCAACCGGCGTTGCGCGTAAAAGATGGCTTCACCGACGGGTTCGCCATCGACGAGGATCGGGAGTTGGCCCCGGATCCGCAAGAGCTTTACCGCCGCCTGAAGCGGGTCGCCGTTGAACGGCTGACCGCGCCGACAACCGACGAGAGCATTGCAGCGCGTTTCGTCGAGCAGCCGCAGATGCTCTGCATCGTCAACAAACGCGAGCACGCCCAGAAGCTCTATGAAATGATCCGTTCGCAACCTGGCGCGACGCATCTCTCGACGCTGATGTGTCCGAGTCATCGGCGCATCGTCCTGGCGGAATTGCGCGGAAAATTGAAGGCGGGCGAGCCCGTTCGGCTCGTCGCCACGTCCCTGATCGAAGCCGGCGTCGATATCGATTTTCCCGAGGTCTGGCGCGCCGCGGCGGGGCTGGATTCCATCGCGCAGGCGGCCGGGCGCTGTAATCGCAGCGGGGCGCTGAAAGATCATGACGGCCGTCCTCGCCTCGGCCGCGTGATCGTGTTTGAACCCGCTGAAGAAAAGACGCAGCATGAGATCAAGGTGCGCTGGCAGGCGTCGCAGGGCGCGCTGAAACGGTTTGACGATCCGTTGGATATCGATGCGGTGCGCGACTATTTTAGCGAGCTCTACTGGCGCAAAGGCGACGCGCAGCTCGATTCGGCCGACATTTCGGGCAGGCAGGGCGTGGGCGTGCTGACGGCGATCCGCGAATGCGTCGCCGACGGCGATTATCCCTTCAGATCGATCGCCGAAGCCTTTCAGCTCATCGACGAGGAAGCCATGGAAGCGGTGATCGTTCCTTGGCGCGCCGATGAAGCAGACGATGAGGCCGATAGATTGCTGCAGAGCATAGCGGCGCAGGCGAAACCTTCGGGCCGGGACCTGCGCCGGCTGCAGCAATATGCGGTGCCGATTCCGAAGACCGCGCGCGATGAATGGCTGCGGCGCAACGTCCTGACGCCGGTTCATCCGGCGCTCGGCGATGCGATGCTGAAATTTGCGGATCTGTCGCTCTATGACGCGGAAACCGGCGTAACCGTTGCGAATCCGACGACCCGTGACGCCGGGAGCAACATTATCGGTTGATCCTCCACCGCAACGTCTGATTGCTCCAACGTCAACTTCGCAGGCCGCATCAAATGGTGGATAAGTTTCGGCGCCAGCTTGTCGGCTTTCTGCGCGATGACACTATCAGCCTGTTTTCGTGTTGATTATTCGAGAGCCATTGTATGCCCTACAGCGTTCGATTGCGTGTCTGGGGGAGACTGCGCATGTTTCACCCGCCCAATGATTTGTAGAGATGAATTTCGTGCAGCGGGCACCGCGTATGCCGAGACACTTAAATGCGCCCCCAGCGCGTAAGCGCTGGGGGCTTGTCGGTAGCATGCGGAGAGCGTGCATAGCATGTTGCAAGGTTTCGATCCGCGCTCCCGTAAAGGGAGCGACTATGGAGGTTCGTATTCCATGCCACCCTCCATATGTAATCGACCGACGGCAAACCACCATCGGATACGCCAACGTTTGCGTTTCATCGCGAGATTCTCCTGCCCCAAGCGAACTTCTAAGGAATGTTCGAAGACATGTCAAGCTAGTAGCTGCGCTAGCGCGCATAACCATGTCGCAAGGAAGGTTGATGACGCGCGCTACATGTGGCAGGAAACACGGAGGGTAAATTTTGGCTAGTCGTTCTATGACCTTGTCTTTCCATGATGTCGGCGGCATGGAGTAGGATGCATGTCCTACGGCGTCAGGCTGCGCGTCTGGGGCGACCGCGCATGTTTTACACGCCCGGAAATGAAAGTTGAGCGCGTCAGCTATGACCTGATGACGCCGTCCGCCGCGCGCGGAGTTCTCGAAGCGATCCATTGGAAACCCGCCATCCGCTGGGTCGTCGACAAAATCCATGTGTTGAAGCCGATCCGCTTCCAGTCCTTCCGGCGCAACGAGGTCGGCGCCAAAGCGAGCGCGTCAAACGCGGCTTCAGCGATGAAGAACGGCTCTCTCTGCGATCTCGGGATCATCGTCGAGGACAATCGCCAGCAGCGCGCCACCATGATGCTGGTCGATGTCGATTACGTCATCGAGGCGCATTTCGAGATGACCGGCAAGGCCCAGGCGGGCGACACCCCGGCCAAGCACGCCAGCATGTTCAACCGCCGCGCCGCCGCCGGCCAATGCTTTCACCGCCCCTGCCTCGGAACGCGTGAATTCGCCGCCGAGTTTGCTCTTCTCGGCGCTGACGATCCGGCGCCGGCGAGCGAGCTCAAGGGTGAAGAGCGAGATCGCGATCTCGGCTGGATTCTGCACGACATCGATTTCGTCAACGGAAAGACGTCGCGCTTCTTCCGCGCGCGGCTGAACGATGGCGTGCTTGATGTGCAGAAATGCCTCGCTGAGACGAGCGCGACATGACCATCCTGCAGGCGCTCGACCGCTATTACGACCGGATGGCGGCGCGCGGCGAAGCTGAAGCCCCGGGCTTCTCGCGGGAGAAAATCAGCTTCGCGATTGAATTGTCCGCGGCGGGCGATCCTATCGGCGTCGCCGATCTCCGTATCGCAAGCGGCAAGAAGCTGGCGCCTCAGCTGCTCGCCGTGCCCGCCGCGGTCAAGCGCACGGTGGCCATCCTCCCGAACCTGTTCTGGGACAAGAGCGCCTATGTGCTCGGCCGAACGGCCGGCGACGGCAAGCGGACGGCGCAGGAGCACGCTGCGTTCAAGGAAGCGAACCTGGCCGCCATCGGCGAATCCGACGATCCCGGCCTTGTCGCGCTGAAGCGCTTCCTCGCGTCATGGACGCCGGATCGATTTGACGCTGCGCCGTTCACACCCGACATGCTCGACGCCAACATCGTCTTTCAGTTGGAGGGCGAGCGCCGCTTCATTCACACGCGCGACGCCGCGAAGCGAATCATCGCTGACGACCGCCCAGACGAAGGCGAGGCCACATTCTGCCTCGTGAGCGGCCGCGCGGCTGTAACACAACGGCTGCATCCGACAATCAAGGGCGTCGACGGCGCACAATCCTCCGGCGCTGCGCTGGTGTCGTTCAATCTCGACGCCTTCACGTCCCACGGCAAGGAGCAAGGCGATAACGCGCCGACATCAGAAGCGGCGGCTTTTCGCTACGGCGCGGCGTTGAACAGCATGCTCGAGCGTTCGAGCCGCAACCGGCTAAAGCGTGGCGTAGGAGACGCGACTGTCGTCTTCTGGGCCGACACATCCGAACTTGTCGACGAGCGCGAAGCAGACGCCGCGGAAGATTTCTTCGCAAGCCTTGTCGAACCGTCGAGCGATGAAACCGAAGCGAAGAAGATTCGCGATCGCCTCGAGCTTCTCGCAGAAGGGCGCGCCGTCGAAGCGCTGAGCGCCGCCGGTCTTCAAAGCGGAACGCGTTTTCACATCCTCGGCCTATCTCCGAATGCCGCACGCCTGGCGGTGCGCTTCTGGCTGACGGGCGATTTCGGCGCGTTCGTAAAAAGGCTGGCCGAGCATTTCGAGGATCTCAGAATTGATCCCGCGCCATGGCGGAATCCCCCATCCGTCAATTATCTGCTGATGCGGACCACGGCGCTGCTGGATAAGGCGGACAACATCCCGCCCCTGCTCGCCGGCGAGATGATGCGCGCCGTCCTTGCCGGAACGCGCTATCCGCAGACGCTGCTCGCCGCGACGGTCGGGCGGCTACGCGCCGGCGATGACGCTTCGTCCGGATGGCACGCCGCCGCGATCAAGGCGGTGCTGGCGCGCGATCATCGCCTGAAGCGGCGCAATAAAAAAGAAGCGGACAACGGACAAGACGCTATCGAGCGGAAAGATGTTGAGCGAAAAGAGGAGAAGCCTCCCGTGAGCCTTGAAAGGGACGATCCCCATCCGGCCTATCAGCTCGGCCGCCTGTTCGCGGCGGTGGAAACCGCGCAGCGCATGGCGCTCGGCAAGGTCAATGCGACGATTCGCGATCGCTATTTCGGCGCCGCCTCGGCGACGCCTGCAACGGTGTTTCCCCTGTTGATGCGCGGCGTGCAGAATCACCTCGGCAAGCTGCGCAAGGATGGCAAGGGTTTCTGGCTGGAGCGCGAAATCGAGGAGATCAGCAATCGATTGCCCCCGTCGCTACCGCGTTCGCTCAGACTCGAACAACAGGGGCGCTTCGTGCTCGGCTACTATCATCAGCGCAAGGGACAGTTCGCCGACGCCAAGGCTAATCAGGAACTCACTCAGGCGGAAATCGAAATCGATACGGGGGATGTTGACAATGGCTGAGCAACAGGCGGGCGTCGCGCGTCGGCATGAATTCGTGCTCTTCTTCGATGTTGCGAACGGCAACCCGAACGGCGATCCCGACGCCGGCAACCTGCCTCGCCTCGATCCCGAGACCAACAAAGGGCTCGTTTCCGACGTCGCGCTGAAACGAAAGATCCGGAACTATGTCGCCATGGCGCGGCCGGATGCGCCCGGCCATGAGATCTATATGCGCGAGGGAGCGACGCTCAACAACGAGCACAAGCGCGCCTGGGCGGCGGTCATGCCGGAAGCGACGAAGGCCGAAGAACTGAAGAAGCTGCCGAGGAACGAAGCGAAGGCGCGCGAGCTGACCCGTTGGATGTGCGCGAACTTCTGGGACATCCGTGCTTTCGGCGCGGTCATGACGACGGGCGTCAACGCCGGCCAGGTGCGCGGTCCCGTGCAGATCGCTTTCGCAAGCTCGGTCGAGCCAATCCTGCCCCTCGAGATCTCGATCACGCGCATGGCGGCGACGACGGAGGCCGACGCCGAAGCAAAGGGCGGGCGCACCATGGGCCGCAAGCACATCGTACCGTACGGACTTTATCGCGTGCACGGCTTCGTCTCGGCGCCGCTCGCCTCGCATCCCGTGAAAGGCACTGGCTTCTCCGATGCTGACCTCGCGCTCCTGTTCGAGGCCTTGTCGAACATGTTCGAGCATGACCGCTCGGCGGCGCGAGGCGAGATGGCGACCCGCAAGCTGATCGTTTTCCGACACGCTTCGGCGCTCGGCAACGCGCAAGCGCAAAGCTTATTTGACCGGGTGAAAACCTGGCGCGTCTTCAAAGATCAGAAACACCAACTCGGCGACGACAAGCTTGACAATGCGCCGCCGGCGCGCAGCTTCGCCGACTACGCGATCACGATCGATCGCGAGAAGCTGCCGGAAGGAATCGAGATTATCGAGCCGTAGACGATGCCGGCGCCGCAGATCGATCGCGTGTCCGAAGACGCGCTGATACCGCTCTCGGCGCTGCAGCACTATCTCTTCTGTCCGCGCCAATGCGCGCTGATCCATGTCGAGCAGCTCTGGGCCGAGGATGCGGCAACGGCGGAAGGCCGTCTGCTGCACGAGAAAGCGGACGCCGGTCGGCCGGAGAAACGGCCCGGCGTTCGCATCGCGCGCGGTGTTGCGTTGCGCTCCTTCGCCCTGGGCGTCACGGGCAAGGCGGACATCGTCGAATTTCACGGAAAGGGCGATGGCGCGACGCCTTTTCCTGTCGAATACAAGCGGGGTAAGCCGAAGGCGCATCGCGCCGACGAGGTGCAGCTTTGCGCGCAGGCGATCTGCCTCGAAGAGATGTTCACGATCGCCGTACCCAACGGCGCGATGTTCTACGGCGTCACCCGGCGGCGCCTGCCTGTGGCGTTCGACGCCGCGTTGCGCGAACTCACGTTGGAAACAGCCCGCGCGACGCGCGCTATGATCGACGCCGCCCGCACGCCGGCGCCTGTTTTCACATCCGCTTGCCGCCGCTGCTCGCTCGAAGCGCTGTGCCAGCCGGCCCGGCTCGAAAAGCCGCCCTCGGTGACGCGCTGGCTCGCAGCGCGGCTGCGCGACTGAGGTCCATGACATGCGGCGCATGCTCAACACGATCTATGTAACGAGCGAAGACGCCTGGCTGCGCAAGGATGGCGCCAATCTCGTTGTCGAGGTCGACGGCGCTGAGCGCGGGCGCGCGCCGCTGCATATGCTGGACGGCGTTGTCAGCTTTGGTCGACCGGGCGCATCCCCGGCGCTGCTCGCTGCATGCGCTGAAGCCGGGATCACGATCTCTCACCTTGATCCGAATGGCCGCTTCCTCGCGCGCGTCGAGGGAGCGCGCACAGGTAATGTGCTGCTGCGCCGCGCCCAGTTCCGCATCGCAGACGACGCCACCCGCGCCATTCCGATCGTGCGCGGGATCGTCGCGGCGAAGGCAGCCAACCAGCGCACCGTGCTGCGGCGCGCTCTGCGCGATCACGGCGACGGCGCGTCCACCGACCGCAGGGAAGCGCTTGCGACCGCAGAGGCGCGGCTCGGCGATGTCGCACGCCGCACGCTCGCGGTCTCCGACGTCGACGCCCTGCGTGGCCTCGAAGGAGAAGCGGCTTTGGTCTATTTCAGCGTGTTCAACGATCTCATCCGCACCGAGCACGCCGCCTTCCGCTTTGGTGGTCGTTCGCGCCGACCGCCGCTCGACCGCGTCAACGCGCTGCTTTCGTTTCTCTACGCCATTCTCGGCCATGATTGCCGCGCTGCGCTTGAGGCGCACGGCCTCGACCCGCAGGTAGGATTTCTTCACGCCGACCGACCTGGCCGCGCCAGCCTTGCGCTTGATCTCATGGAGGAATTGCGGCCGGTGCTGGCTGATCGTCTGGCTCTGAGTCTGATCAATCGCCGGCAGTTAGGCGCCGCGGACTTCATCGTCGAGGAAGCCGGCGGCGTCCGGCTCGCCGACGATGCGCGCAAGCGCGTGCTGACGGCGTGGCAAGAGCGCAAACGGGACGAATTGCGCCATCCCTTCCTCGACGAGACTCTTCCGCTCGGGCTTGTAGCGCATGTCCAGGCGCAGTTGCTCGCGCGCCATCTCCGTGGCGATCTCGACGGCTACCCAAGCTTCATCTGGAAATAGCGATGCTGATGCTCATCACCTATGATGTCAGCACTGAAGACGCCGCTGGCCGCCGGCGGCTGCGTCGCGTCGCGCGCGCCTGCCTGGACTACGGGCAGCGGGTTCAGAATTCGGTGTTCGAATGCGAGGTCGATCCTGCGCAATGGACTACGCTGCGGGCAAGGCTCATCGCCGAGATCGAGGTCGCCGAGGACAGTCTGCGCTTCTATCGCCTGGGCGCCGAAGGTAAGCGGCGCGTCGAGCATGTCGGCGCGAAATCGACGATCGATCTGGAAGGGCCGCTGGTGTTCTGATCGCGCGAACGTCGAGCGCGCAGAACTGCTTCGGGGAGTTCGCGCGGGCAGTAAGCTGCTGTTTTTCAATAAAATTCACAAAACGTCCGCAGAAAAACTCGACGCCTTGGCCAAGATCGCGGCGGGTTCGCGCAAACAGCGGTATTTTCCCCATTCTGGCAATATGTTAGCGACGTGCAGTCGCTCCCCTCGCGGGAGCGTGGATAGAAACTTCGCGACCGGGCCGGCGCGCAGCTTGAAGAAGGGGTCGCTCCCCTCGCGGGAGCGTGGATAGAAACAGCGATGAGACATGGCCCGTTCCCGTGTCAAGTGGTCGCTCCCCTCGCGGGAGCGTGGATAGAAACCGTCATCATTCCCTCGATTGAGGTGCGGTAGAGAGTCGCTCCCCTCGCGGGAGCGTGGATAGAAACCAGAAGATGGGCTGGTTGTTCGGCGTCGCGTGCTTGTCGCTCCCCTCGCGGGAGCGTGGATAGAAACGATTACACCCGCGAGTGGCTCGACAAGAACCGCCCGTCGCTCCCCTCGCGGGAGCGTGGATAGAAACAACGAAGAGGTGGACTATCCGCTGGAGCCTAACGGTCGCTCCCCTCGCGGGAGCGTGGATAGAAACTTCTCTTCGTCGGACAGCGCTTCGACGCCGAGATGTCGCTCCCCTCGCGGGAGCGTGGATAGAAACTTGACGGTCTTTTCATCCACGCCACGGCGCGCGCGTCGCTCCCCTCGCGGGAGCGTGGATAGAAACCGGTAACCGGCTGCATACATTTCCTCTGTCGGCTGTCGCTCCCCTCGCGGGAGCGTGGATAGAAACTCGACGGTCCCAAGACCGGCAAACTTCCTGAGGCGTCGCTCCCCTCGCGGGAGCGTGGATAGAAACTCCGCCGGCGCCGGCGGCACGGTGCTCGATCTCGTCGCTCCCCTCGCGGGAGCGTGGATAGAAACGCCTATCCACACTGGCAAGGCGGCGTGCCGGAGGTCGCTCCCCTCGCGGGAGCGTGGATAGAAACCTGACGGACTTGCTGGCGGTGCTGGCGGCGCGGCGTCGCTCCCCTCGCGGGAGCGTGGATAGAAACGTTCGCACGCAAGGCCCACGTGAAGGGCATGCCACGTCGCTCCCCTCGCGGGAGCGTGGATAGAAACGGGACATCACGACCACACACCTGTCCCTCGCCGTGTCGCTCCCCTCGCGGGAGCGTGGATAGAAACAACGCTCAGAAACCCTACATCGACTACTTCGATGGTCGCTCCCCTCGCGGGAGCGTGGATAGAAACTTCGCGCGCAAAATTGAGAGCGTCGATGCGCTGCTGTCGCTCCCCTCGCGGGAGCGTGGATAGAAACATCTGCGCGCCGTGACGATCGAGCGCCGCCGGCGCGTCGCTCCCCTCGCGGGAGCGTGGATAGAAACCTCGCGGCGCTCATCTTCTCGCGCACCGCAGGAGTCGCTCCCCTCGCGGGAGCGTGGATAGAAACGGGTCGAAAGAGGCCGCTCAGAAAGCGCTCGACGTCGCTCCCCTCGCGGGAGCGTGGATAGAAACTCGCGATGGATGCAGCGTGCGCACCATTGACTTGTCGCTCCCCTCGCGGGAGCGTGGATAGAAACACGTGGAAGCTCTACGACTCCAACCCGTCCGCGTGGTCGCTCCCCTCGCGGGAGCGTGGATAGAAACTGCTTTTCGACCTGCATGGACAGCATCAGGACTGTCGCTCCCCTCGCGGGAGCGTGGATAGAAACTCCGGCCGCACCTGCGGCAGGCGCCGCATCGCCTGTCGCTCCCCTCGCGGGAGCGTGGATAGAAACCAGCAAATGACGCAGCGATGCGGCCTGCGCGTCACCGTCGCTCCCCTCGCGGGAGCGTGGATAGAAACCTCGAAGGCGCGTCGCTCCGCGGCGACATTCGCCCGTCGCTCCCCTCGCGGGAGCGTGGATAGAAACGTCGTTTGAGCGTTGAACGTCGTCGCGACGACAGGTCGCTCCCCTCGCGGGAGCGTGGATAGAAACCGTGCTCCTGGGGTGACCTGACAGCTCGTCCATGGTCGCTCCCCTCGCGGGAGCGTGGATAGAAACGCCGCACTGGCGGCGCTGGCTCGGGCCGGAGCATCGTCGCTCCCCTCGCGGGAGCGTGGATAGAAACAACGGCAAGGTTGTTGATGGTCGCTTGATGAAACGTCGCTCCCCTCGCGGGAGCGTGGATAGAAACACTGAGCGTGACCCTCGCCTCGGTCGTGCGATAGCGTCGCTCCCCTCGCGGGAGCGTGGATAGAAACGCGTCGCCGCCCGGACTCGACGGGTTCGGGGACTGTCTCTCCCCTCGCGGGAGCGTGGATAGAAACACCTTCACCCCGACGACCGGCCAGATCGTCGTCGTCGCTCCCCTCGCGGGAGCGTGGATAGAAACCGGGTGTTGTGACGAGATATTCCAGCGCCCAAGTTGTCGCTCCCCTCGCGGGAGCGTGGATAGAAACGACCGGGCGCCGTCTGGCCGACCAGCGTCGCGAGCTGGTCGCTCCCCTCGCGGGAGCGTGGATAGAAACTGTCGGAGATTTTCTTTGGGCGATTGTGGCTATGGTCGCTCCCCTCGCGGGAGCGTGGATAGAAACTGGATCAGGTACAGCATCATCCAACCCTGCACCTGTCGCTCCCCTCGCGGGAGCGTGGATAGAAACGCGCCGCTTGGCGCTGTCGCCGATGACGCCGCGGAGCGTCGCTCCCCTCGCGGGAGCGTGGATAGAAACACCGTGTCGCTGTCGGCCGGCTCCGCGTCGAACAGGTCGCTCCCCTCGCGGGAGCGTGGATAGAAACAGCGCATCGCCAGTCATGCCGACAAGCAGGTTATCGTCGCTCCCCTCGCGGGAGCGTGGATAGAAACGCGATCACGCCGAACGACGGCGCCGATCTCGCACGTCGCTCCCCTCGCGGGAGCGTGGATAGAAACGTCAGCAACGCCTGTAGTTCGGTCCACGTAGATTGTCGCTCCCCTCGCGGGAGCGTGGATAGAAACCGGAGATCAGGCGGCCGGGTTTGTCATCGATCCGGTCGCTCCCCTCGCGGGAGCGTGGATAGAAACAGCGCGAGGCCGGACAGCCCGTCCGGATTGCGCTGTCGCTCCCCTCGCGGGAGCGTGGATAGAAACCACAGATTCAGCGATCCGTCGTCGGTGATCACGGGTCGCTCCCCTCGCGGGAGCGAGGATAGAAACTCGCGCAGGCTGTAGGGCACCGGCAGCGGGAAGCGTCGCTCCCCTCGCGGAAACGTGGACAGAAACCTAGCAACGAGCAAATCGCTCGTTTCGCGCTTGACGTGCCCCCTTCCTGATCCCTCGTTCGGCGATGCCGTTATGCTCCCGCCGCGCCCATTCCGCTCTCACCAGCATAATCACCGTACGATATGCGGCGATTAGCGCCCCTATTTGCCGCATCGTGGGGAACGTCGGATTGGGCAGGGTGCCGTGCGCGAGCGAACGCGAATGCGGCACGCTACCGGCGGCCGATCCTTCGCCGTAGTTCGCCAGACGCCGGGAATGCAGCCAAGTCGCTACCCCTGCCATATCAAAGGTGGTCTGGCATGAACACATGGAACGACAGGATCGCAAACGGTGGGGCTGGGCGATGAGCCAGTCGCCGCCCCCTCTCAGCAAACGCACCATCCGCAGGCACCAGCTTCGAGAGATCGTTCCCTTGGCCGACACGACTATCTACGACATGGAGCAGCGCGGCGAGTTTCCGCAGCGCTTCTACCTGACCTCTCGGACAGTGGTGTGGGATCTCGCCGAGGTGGAGGCTTGGCTCGAAGAACGTCGCCGGAGCCTCCAGAGCGAAGACCGCCAAGCGTGCGCCGGTGCCCGACGTCATGCTCAGGAAGACCCGTCCGGTCAAAGGCTAGGCTCCGGGGCCAGAAGGTCCATGGAGGCCGGATAGAGTGTCGGGGTGTATTTCTGGCCGCCAACCCATGCGTCGATCAGATTGCCCCATTCCTGCATCATGTGGCGGCGCTGATGCTCATACTCCGCCTTGTTATAGACGCCGCGCGACGAGCGCCCATCCTCATGCGCCAGGCACTTCTCGATCCAGTCGCTGTTGAACCCCAGCTCGTTGAGCAGCGTCGAACCCGTGCGGCGCAGGTCATGCACGGTGAACGGGTCCAGCGGCAGTCCCGCCTTCTTGGCCTGCTCGACCACCGCATAGGTGACGCGGTTGAAGGTCGCGCGCGACATCGGCGCATCCGCATCGTAGCGCGAAGGCAGCAGGTATCTCGAATTGCCCGCGCAAGTCTTGAGCGCGACGAGGATGTCGATCGCCTGTTCGCACAGATAGACGTTGTGCGGCTTGGAGCGCTTCATGCGCTCCTTCGGGATCGACCACACGGCATTCTCGAAGTCGACCTCATCCCATACCGCGTCCTGCAGCTCGCTCTTGCGGACCATCGTGAGCAGGATCAGCTTCAGGCCGAGCCGGATGGTCGGCAGCGTCGCCACATGCTCTAGCTGGCCGAGCATCACTCGAATTTCAGCGGGCGAAAGCGAGCGGTCCTTGGGAACAAATGTCGCGATCGACGCCGGCCCGACCTCTTCGGCGGGGTTTGGCACCTTCTCCCCGTTCAGCTTCGCGAAGGCGAAGACCAGCTTCACGATGTCACGGACATGGACGGCCGTGGCCGGGGCTCCCCGCTTCTTCACCTTTTCGCACATCGCCCGGAGATCCTCGGGCGTGATCTCCGTCAGCAGCCGGTTGCGGAACGTCGGCAGGATGTCGCGCTCGTAGATCGAGCGCCGCATCGCGCGAGTGCTTTCCGCCATCCGGTGCTCTTGCAGCCAGCGTTCGCCGAACTCGCCGAAGCTCTTCGCTTCCTTGATGCGGCGCTTCTCGCCCTGCTTCTCCTGGGCAGGCGACCGCCCTTCCTGAATCGAGCGCTGCGCGTCGATCAACTTCTCCGCGCACGGGCCAGAGGGAGGCCCGCCGGCCCATAGCGGCCGAGCGTCAAAGTCTTCCTTCGACCGTGCATGCGGTAGTCATAGCGGGATACCACCTCCCCCGACGAGTTCACGACGACGTACATACCGTCACAGTCAGAGGCCTCGTATAATTTTTCCTTTTATTTCAGAACCTTAATCGCCGCATCGGCAAGCATCTGACCCTCCGAATTTGTTCAAGAAACGTCAGAAAGCACCTAAATACCGTCAGGCCAAAATGAACCAAACCTGACTGGGAATTTTCCTTTATTATCAAGGCTATAAGGTCAAAAAATACCGTCACAAGCTCTCTAAGCGATGACGGTATATGCAATTCTGCGATGTCACAAGACGCTCCATACCGTCAGCTCCGCCGTCGATCGCAAGGCTTGCCCGGCGATCGACGGCGAAAGATGTCGAGAGGAAAATTATTTATTTTCAGTGTGTTATGGAAGGAAATCGGCGGTTGTCGGCGGCGCTTGGGTAGGCCTAAATCATTCCCACTCGATCGTCCCTGGGGGCTTGCTTGTCACGTCGTAGACGACGCGGTTGACGCCCTTCACCTCGTTGATGATGCGCGTCGCGACGCGGCCGAGAAAAGCCATGTCGAACGGGTAGAAATCCGCCGTCATCCCGTCGACAGAAGTCACCGCGCGCAGGGCGAGCACATGGTCGTAGGTGCGGTGGTCGCCCATCACGCCCACCGTGCGCACCGGCAGCAGCACCGCGAAAGCCTGCCAGATCGTGTCGTAGAGCCCCGCCTTACGGATCTCGTCGAGATAGATCGCATCCGCCGCGCGCAGGATGTCGGCCTTTTCCTTGGTGATGTCGCCTGGAATGCGGATGGCGAGGCCCGGCCCCGGAAACGGATGGCGGCCGACGAACGCCTCCGGCAGGCCGAGTTCGCGGCCGAGCGCGCGCACTTCGTCCTTGAACAGTTCGCGCAGCGGTTCGACGAGCGCCATGTTCATGCGCGCCGGCAGACCGCCGACATTGTGATGCGACTTGATCGTGACGGACGGGCCGCCTGAAAAACTCACGCTCTCGATCACGTCGGGATAGAGCGTGCCCTGCGCCAGAAACTGCGGCGCGCCCTTGCCGTCCGCGGCGATCTTCCTCGCCTCGTCTTCGAACACGTCGATGAAAAGCTTCCCGATCGTCTTGCGCTTCGTCTCGGGGTCGCTGACGCCCGCGAGCGCGCCGAGGAACATCGCCTCCGCATCGACATGAACGAGCGGGATGTTGAAATGGCCACGAAACAGATCGACCACCTGCCGGCCCTCGTCCTTCCGCATCAGGCCGTGATCGACGAACACGCAGGTGAGCTGGTCGCCGATCGCCTCATGGATCAGAATCGCGGCGACGGCGGAATCGACGCCGCCCGACAGCGCGCACAACACCCGGCCCTTGCCGACCTGCGCGCCTATCTTCGCGATCATCTCCGCGCGATAGGCCGCCATGCTCCAGTCCGGCCGGCAGCCGCAGATGTCGATGACGAAGTTGCGCAGCAGCTTCGCGCCGTCCGGCGTGTGAATCACTTCCGGATGAAACATAGTGGTGAAGAACCGGCGCGCTTCGTCCGTCGCGACGGCGTAGGGCGCGTTCTCGGACGTCGCCTTCACCGAGAAGCCGTCCGGCAGCTTCGTCACCCGGTCGCCATGGCTCATCCACACCGGATAGCGCCCGCCCTTGTCCCACACGCCGGCGAAGAGCCGGGAGGGCGCGACGACATCGACTTCGGCGCGTCCGAACTCGGCGGCGTGCCCGCCCTCGACTTCGCCGCCGAGTTGTTGCGCCATGGTCTGCTGGCCGTAGCAGATGCCGAGGATCGGCAGGCCGGCGGAAAACACCTGCTGCGGCGCGCGCGGGCTTCCCGCTTCGGCGACCGAGGCGGGGCCGCCGGAGAAGATCACGCCCTTCGGCTTCAGCCGGTCGAAGGCCGCGCCGGCGGACTGGAACGGCGCAAGCTCGCAATAGACGCCCATTTCGCGCACGCGCCGCGCGATGAGCTGCGTCACCTGGGAGCCGAAATCGATGATGAGGATGGCGTCGTGAGTCATCCCCGGCGATTAGGCGAAGCGCAGGACGCGCGCAACGGAGACGCGCGCGGCGGAGGCGCTCACCCCCAATGTTCCTCGCACCCGATCGGCGCCGGGCCGAGCGGCTTGAGCCGGTTCTTCACGAGCTTGCACGACCATTCCCGGGCGGCGCCCGGCAGCCGGCTGTTGATCGCCACCCAGCCGGGGTCGTCCGGCGAGGCGATCGTATAGGTCATATAGACCCAGAAGGCGCCGACGCCGATCACGACGCCCACGATCAATCCCAGCAGCGAACGCATCCGTCCGATCCCCGAACGCCCCGCCCCAGACTAGCCCTCGCGCTGGAGCAAGGCGAGGAAAAACCCGTCGGTGGCGGTTCGCAGCGGCGTCAGCAGAAGTCCGATCCCGCCGCCGACGACGAGGTCGGAACGCTCAGACAGCGCGTCAGGCGCCAGCGCGAGGCTCTCGCGGGCGTCGACCGGCTGGAAATCGGGCGCCCCGGCCAGAAAGGCGCTCACGCGGTCCTCGTTTTCCTCGGCGAGCAGCGAGCAGGTGATGTAGGCGATTCGCCCGCCCGGCTTCACCAGCCGCGCGCCGCGCGCCAGCACCCGGTCCTGATCCGCCATGCGCTGGTCGAGAGCGCCCGGCCGCACCCGCCATTTCGCGTCCGGGTTGCGCCGCCAGACGCCCACGCCCGTGCAGGGCGCGTCGATCAGCACGAGGTCCGCTTTCCCTTCCAGGTCGCGCAAGGGTTCGTCATCCCTGCCCTTCGGCGCGCGAACCTGAACATTGCGCGCCCCGGCGCGCTCGAGCCTCTGATGGATGGGCGCGAGGCGGCGCGCGTCGCTGTCGGTCGCATAGATCTGGCCGCTGTTGTTCATGGCCGCCGCCAGAGCCAGCGTCTTGCCTCCGCCGCCGGCGCAGAGATCGACGACCTGCATGCCCGGCTCCGCGCCGGCGAGCAGCGCGACGAGCTGAGACCCTTCGTCCTGAATCTCGAACTGCCCTTTCTGGAACTCCGCGGTCGCCTGAAGCGCCGGCCCGCGCCCGCCCTCGCCCACCGCGAAGCGGAGCCCCATCGGGGCGAACGGCGTGTCCACGGGATCGAAATGCGCGAGCGCGGGGCGGAGCTTGTCGCGAAGGGTCTTCAGCGAATTCGCCCGCACGTCGATGGGCGCGCGCGTCGCGAGCGCCTGCGCTTCAGGCAGCAGCGTATCGCTGAAGCGGCGCGCGAGATGCGGCGCGAGCCATTCCGGAAAATCGCCCGCGACGGGGTCGGGCGCGCCGGCGAGCGCGGTCGCCGGATCGACGCGCAGACGGCCGCGCTCGCCGTCGGACAGAAGACGGGGCGCAAACCGATCGCCGGAACAGAGGTCTGCGACGCTCTCCTCCGTCATCGCGCGGATGGAGCGAAGCGCGCCAAGCATGATGGAGCGCGCGTCGTCGGCGCCCATCAGCCACGCCGCGGAGGCCTTGCGCCGAAGGGCGTCGTAGACGAGCGACGCGATCGCGGCCCGGTCTTTCGAGCCCGCGAAGCGATGCGCGAGCCCCCAGTCCTTGAGCGCGTCCGCGGCCGGCCACCGGCGGACGACAAGGTCGTCCAGAATGTCGATCGATGCCTGCAGTCGGGCGGCGGGAGTCACGCTGGTCTTTCGTCTCGGATGTCACGCCTGCGCGGCGCATCCCGCCGTTCTGACCGGCTGGCGATACGTCGCAGTTGCCGGCGGTAGCTGTCACGGCTACGCGCAGGTGGCAACCCAACCCGGATGAGTCCGATGCAGCGCATCCTTCGTCTTTCCACCCTCGCCCTCTTCTGCGCGACGCTCGCGGCCTGCGCCGCCCAGCAGGCGCAGCAAGCCGATCTCTCGCCGCCGGCGCTCGGGCGGCGCGACGCGAAGGCGGAACTGGAGTCCGGCTCCAAGCCCTCGCTGCGACGTTGAGGAAACGCTGACGAGTCCCGCGTGGCGGCCGTCGGGCCGCCGATACGCGGATTGAGTCGCGTTCGCCGATCCGGCCGCGGCGCGGGCTCCGAGCGCGAACGCGCGCTCAGAGCAGCGTTGCGATGACAATGATGAGCATGCAGAACAACGCCGCCAGCCCCACGGCGAAGACGCGCATCCGCGTCATGACGTCGTTCGGCCCGGTGTGGATGAAGGTGTGGACGACCCGGCTGGCGACATAGATCCACGCCAGCAGCGTCATGATCCAGCCCGTTGATCCGATGAAGATCGCGATGGCGATGAGCGCGAAGAAAAGAACCGGCGTCTCGAACTGATTGCTGAAATTGTTGCCGGCCGCGCGCGCCTTGGGCGGCCATCGCTCGCCTGAGACCGCGATCTCGCCCAGCCGCACCTCGCCCGCCCTGAAAGCCGCCATTCGCGCGCGCGTCATGATCGCGAGAACGACGAACGTCCAGATGATCTGTGCAAGGGCGGGATAGATCAGGTTCATGCGCGTCTCCTTGAGCCTCTGCGCCGCATCTGACCGCAACTCGGCGCGGACTCCAAACAAAAACGCCTCCGGTTTGGGCCGGAGACGTTGCCGACGCGCTGATGCGTCAGAGAACTGATGCGTCAGAGATAGGTGTTGCGCTGGCGCATGATTTCCTCGGGCGTCAAGGGACGCGCGTTGGGATCGAATTTCGTCCAGCCGTCGCGCCGCCAGTTCTCGCTGCGTTCCGACATGTCCCAAGGCTCGTGCGTGTCCAGGATGTTCAGCACGCGATCCTTCTGCTCATCCTCGACGCGAACCGAGACGAGCGCGCCGCCGCGACGAACGCCTTCGGCGTAGACGCCGGCTTCTTCATTCGACATGCCCGATTCCGTGAGCGCGCCGATCAGGCCGCCGGCTGCGGCGCCCGTCACGGCGCCCGCCACGGCGCCTGCCGCCGTCGCAGCGAGCCATCCCGCAGCAACGACAGGTCCGAGCCCCGGAATCGCCATGACGCCAAGGCCCGCCAGGAGGCCCGCGCCGCCTCCGATCGCGGTGCCGACTCCGGCGCCGGCGGCCGCGCCGTCGCTCGTCGGCGACGTGTCCTCGCTCTGGTTGCTGACCAGGCTGATCGCGCCGCTGTCGATGCCCGCCGCTTCCAGCGCGTTCACCACGTCGCGGCCTTCATCGTAAGAGTTATAAACTCGCGTGATCGTCGTTGTCATAGCGTTCTCCTCACCGTTACTGGGAAACGACATTGCCGCGATAATCGAGCATCACGGTCATGCTCTTCCCATCCTTCATCGCGTTGCCGCGCCAGACGCCCTTGTCATCCTTGGCCAGGCCGCTGACGCCCGAAAACCCCTGCTGCTCGATACGCGAGCGAGCCTGCGCTTCGGTGAAGCTGTTCGCGCCTTCCAGCGGCGCATTCGCATCCTGCCGTTGCGGCGTCGTTGCGGTCGTGGACGGCTCTGTCATCTTCGGCGCGATCGGCTGCGCCGGCGCGGATTGCGTGCTTTCAGCCGGCCGCTGCGCCTGGCCTGGCGGAAGCGGCGCGTCGGGCTGTGACGGCGCAGGCGTCTGCGCAAAAGCGGCGGACGAAAGAAGCGCCATGGCGACAGGCGCAATAAAGCGAATATTCATGGTTCAACCCTCCAGCGTGACGTCGGGCGCCACTCGGAGGGGAAAACGTCGCTTGCAGAGCGTTGTTCCGGCGAATGTCCGGAACCGGGCGCACGCATTCTACGACGAGAAGAGGCGAAATCTGAATCGCGCGTTGTCCCGCGCGATACGATTGAACGAGCGCGACCGCGTCGGTCGTCAGGAACGTCCGGGATAATTGGGGCTTTCGCGCGTGATGGTCACGTCGTGAACATGGCTCTCGCGCAGACCGGCGGACGTGATCCGCATGAATTCCGCTTTCGCGCGAAACTCCTTGAGATCTTTTGCGCCCACATAGCCCATCGATGCGCGCAGTCCGCCCGCGAGCTGATGAACCACGTTGGCGACGGGTCCCTTGAACGGAACCTGCCCTTCGATGCCTTCCGGAACCAGCTTCATGGTGTCGCGAATATCGGCCTGGAAATAACGATCTGCGGAGCCTCGCGCCATCGCGCCGACCGAGCCCATGCCGCGATAGGATTTGTAGGAGCGCCCTTGCCACAGGAAGGTTTCGCCCGGCGTTTCCTCGGTGCCGGCGAGCAGCGAGCCCACCATCGCCACTTCTGCGCCGGCGGCGAGCGCCTTGGCGAGATCGCCCGAGAATTTGATGCCGCCGTCGGCGATGCAGGGAACATCCGCTTTCAGCGCCACCTCGGCTGAATCCATGATCGCCGTAAGCTGCGGCACGCCGACGCCCGCGACCATGCGCGTCGTGCAGATGGAGCCTGGCCCGATGCCGATTTTCACCGCGTCGGCGCCCGCGTCGATCAGCGCCTGCGTTCCCTCGGCGGTCGCAACGTTGCCGGCCACGACCTGCACCGCGTTCGACAGTTTTTTCACGCGCGACACGGACTCCAGCACGCTGACGGAATGGCCGTGCGCCGTGTCGATCACGATCACGTCGCAGCCCGCGTCGATCAGCATCTGCGAGCGCGCAAAGCCCTTGTCGCCCGTCGTGCTTGCCGCGGCGACGCGCAGCCGGCCCTGCTCGTCCTTGCAGGCGTTCGGATGCGCGACCTGATTTTCCATATCCTTCACCGTGAGCAGGCCGACGCAGCGGTAATGCTCGTCGACGACGATCAGCTTCTCGATGCGGAACTGATGCAGCAGACGCCGCGCCTCATCCTGCGTGACGTCTTCGCGCACGGTGATGAGACGATCCTTCGTCATGAGTTCGGAGACGGGCTGCGCCGGGTTGGAGGCGAAGCGGACGTCGCGATTGGTGAGGATGCCGACGAGCTTGCCGTTGTGGCCGTTCGCGCCGCGCTCGACCACGGGAAAACCCGAGAAGCCATGCCGCTGCATCAGGGCGCGCGCGTCGGCGAGCGTCTCGTCGGGAAAGATGGTCAGCGGGTCGACGACCATGCCCGATTCGAACCGTTTGACCTTGCGCACCTCGTCGGCCTGCGCCTCGGGATCGAGATTGCGGTGAATGACGCCGAGCCCGCCCGCCTGGGCCATCGCGATGGCCATGCGCGCTTCGGTCACCGTGTCCATCGCGGAGGCGATGATGGGAATGCGCAGGTCGATGCGGCGCGTCAGCCGGCTGCGGATATCCGTCTCGGACGGCAGCACCTCGGAGCGGCCCGGCCGCAGCAGCATGTCGTCGAACGTGTAGGCTTCGCGAATGGTTTTCTCGACGATCACGGCCATGCCCAGCTCCTTCCGCCCGGACGGCGAAGCGGCCGGGCGCGCGTCAGCGGAGGCCCCTCTCTAGGAGCCAAAAACACAAAAGCCGCCCTGAACGAACGGGACGGCCCTCACGGGTTGGCGATTGCGGTTAGCACGCGACCGGCGCGGTGGGAAGCTCGGTTGCGCGGCGCGGCGTCGCAGGGCGTCAGGCCGCGCGATCCCGCGCAGGAGACTGGATCAGGGATTCTGCGGGAATGCCCCATTCCTGATGAAGCTTCCGCACCATCGCCATGGTCAGCGACCGGCGGCCGGACAGAATATCCGACGCGCGCTGTCGGGAGCCGAGCAGGCGTCCAAGGTCAGCCTGCGAATAACCCGCCGTTTCCATCCGATAGCGAATAGCGTCGATCGGCGCTGGCGGCTCGATCGGCCAGTTCCGCCGTTCGTAGTCCTCGATCAGAAGCGCAAGCAGGTCGAACCGTTCCGCCTGCGCCGTTTTCCTGGCCGGAGGCGCGTCAAAAAACGCGGCGATGTCGGTGAGCGCCTGATCGTAGTCGTCTTCGTTGCGCAGAATCCGCAGCTCTTTCATCGCACCTTCTCCGCATCGATGCGGTCATATTCCGCATGGGTTCCGATGAACTTCACGAGCACCCGGCCGTAGGCATAGGAAACATGAGCGACCAACCGATATTTGTTGCCGCCGAGATCGAAAATGACGCGATTATCGGCGACAAAATCGACCGTAGAGCCAAACATCCGCTTGATGTCAGCCGGACCTCGCCATTCCGCTCGACGGGCGATCGCGTGCCACGCGCGGATCGAACCTTCCGCGGCGGTGTGCTTTTCCCAAAACAACCGCAGCGTGCGCAGTGCGATGACCTGCATATTCCCGCCTACCATGTAACCATTCTGGTGACAAGGCGCGGGATACGCCCGCCAGCGTCACGCCGACATAACGGCGGGCGCCTAGCCTCGCGAGGCCCTCGGGAGGAGAATGATGTTCAACCGATACTCGCTGGCGGTCGCGCTGGCCTCGACCCTCGTCATCGCCGGTCCGGCCGCAGCGCAGCAGATCGTCAAGGTCGAGCCTCCGCTCGGCCGGATGCAGCCAGGGGAAAAGATCCTCGTCGACAACGGCAAATGTCCGAAAGGGCAGTTGCTCGAGGTCGCCGCCGGCTTTGGCGGCGCCGGCGTCGGTTCGCGCAACACCGTGCAGCGCTCGCGTGGCGGCGCGCGACAGAAGCGCTGCGTTCCGCGCGGCTGATCAGGCTCCCCGCCACGGAGACAAGCGAGGAGATAAAGCGTCTCAACCGTCTCCTCGGTGAGGCAGACGATGCGCGACGGCGGAAAGCTCACCGCGCCAGAAGCCCGCGCACGATCGCGGGAAGCTCCGCCGGACGCTCGCAGAGCGCCGCCGGGTTCGACAGCGCCAGACGATCCTCGCCATGCCCCCACAGGACGCCGACGCAGGCGATCCCGTTGCGGCGCGCGCCAAGCACGTCAAAGGGCGTATCGCCTATCATGACGGCCCGCTCCGGGTCGATCCCGCGCTGCGCCAGGATGTAGGCGATCAGATCGCCCTTGTCCCCGCGCACGCCGTCGAGCTCCGCGCCGTAGATATCCTCGAACAGATCGGCGAAGCCGAAATGCGCGATGATCTTGCCGGCGTAGGCGTGCGGCTTCGAGGTGCAGACATAGAGGCGCGCGCCGTCGCGCTTCAGTTCGGCCAGGGCCTCATGCACGCCGGGATGGATGGTCGCGTCGAACATCGCTCCGCCGGTGTAGCGTTCGCGGTAGAGCGAGACCGCGCGCTCCACATCGGCGGGCGGCACGCCGATCCGCGCGAACATCTCCCTCATCGGCGGCCCGATCACCCAGCGCAGGTCGTCGTCCGGTTCCGGCGCGACGCCCACCTGCGACAGCGCCCACCGCACGGAACTGATGATGCCCGGCGCGGGCTCGGTCAGCGTGCCGTCGAGATCGACGAGGAGAACCGCGTCGTTCAGCATCGCGCCGCGCCCCGCTCTGACAAAGCCTTTGCAAAGGCGTCGCATCGCGGACAACGAACGGCGACGGAGGGCGGCGCATAACCCCGGATCGAGTTCCGCCGCCGCTCGAAGCGCGAGCCGCTCATCGTGTCGCGCCGCCTCTGAATCCCGTCGCCAGCACATAGAGCTCGGACGAATCCGCCCGGCTCGCCTCCGGCTTGATGTGCCGCACCGTCGCGAAATCGCGCTTGAGGTCGTTCACCAGATGGACCGTGTCGCCGCCCTGGAACAGCTTGACCAGAAAGAAGCCGCCGGGCGCCAGCGTCTCGCGCGCGAAGTCGAGAGCCGCTTCCGCGAGGCCGATGATGCGCAGATGGTCGGTCTTCTTGTGCCCCGTCGTATTGGCCGCCATGTCGGACATCACCCCGTCCGCCGGACCGCCGATCATCGCCTTCAGCCTGTCGGGCGCCGCCTCGTCCATGAAATCGAGCGCGATGAAATCGACGCCCGCGATCGGCTCGATCTCGAGAAGGTCGATCGCGGCGACCGCTCCGGCGCCCTTGCCGCTGCCGACCTTGCGCGCCGCGATCTGCGACCATCCGCCCGGCGCCGCGCCGAGATCGACGATGCGCTGGCCGTGCTTCAGGAGGCGATGCTTCTCGTCGATCTCCAGCAGCTTGTAGGCCGCCCGCGAGCGATAGCCGTCCCGCTTGGCGCGCGCGACGAAAGGATCGTTGAGCTGGCGCTCGAGCCAGCGCTGCGACGACAACGTTCGCTTGTGAGCGGTCTTGAGCCTGACGCCGAGATCGCGGTCGCCTGCGCCGCGGGCGCTGTCGCGCCCTTTGCCGGCGTTCACGCGGTCGCCTCCGTCCAGACCCTGTCGGCCGCCATCATCTGCGTCAGCAGCCCTTCCCGCAGCCCGCGATCAGCGACGCGCAGACGCTCGCTTGGAAAGGCGCGCCGGATCGCTTCGAGGATCGCGCACCCAGCGAGCACGAGATCGGCGCGGTCGCGGCCGATGCAGCCATTCGCCGCCCGATCCTCGTAGGACATGGCCCTCAGGCTCGCCATCACCGAATCAACCTCCGACCGGCGCATCCATAGCCCATCGACGCGCCGCCGTTCATAGCGTTGCAGTCCGAGAAAGACGCCGGCGACGGTCGTCACCGTGCCGGATGTTCCCAGCAGGTGGAAGTTTTTGCAGCGGGCGAGCGGCGCCACGTCGATCTTGAACTGCGACAGCGCGCGATCGACCTCCGCCACCATCGCCTCGAACACCGAATCGGTCACGCTGACGCCGCCATGCCGCTCGGCCAGCGTCACCACGCCGATCGGCAGCGAAGCCCAGGCGCGAATGCGCTCGCTAACCGGGCGGCCCTCGCCGGCCTTGTCGAGCCACACGATCTCCGAAGAGCCGCCGCCGATATCGAACAGGATGAGATTGTCGGCGAGCGGGTCGGCGAGCGCCGCGCAGCCGGCGGCGGCGAGATGCGCCTCGGTGCGCTGATCGACGATGTCGAGGGCCAGATCGAGCTCGCGCTTGACGCGCTCGACGAAGCGCGGACCGTTCTCGGCCATGCGGCACGCCTGGGTCGCGATCAGATGCGACCGCGTCACCCGTCGCGCCCGCATCTTGTCGCGACAGATGCGCAGGGCGGCGATGGTGCGGCGGATGGCGTCCTCGCCCAGGCGGTTGTTGCTGCCGAGCCCCTCGCCCAGCCGCACGATGCGCGAAAACGCGTCGATGACCGTGAACCCAACGGCGGTCGGCGTCGCGACCAGAAGCCGGCAATTGTTGGTGCCCAGATCAAGCGCGGCGTAAACAGGCTTCGGCCTGCGCCCCTGCCGTTCCGCATCCTCTCCGACGCGCGCCGGCGCGGCCTCCCCGAGGCCGCTCTCGGTGAACGGCGCCATCGCGCTCTCCCCATCCGTCGGCGCCCATGCCGAGGATCACTTGACGCAAGTCAACCATGAGCCGCGGTGGGGAGCAAGCCGGCTCTACGCCCTTCGTCTATATCAGAAAGATTCGCCGCCCCAGGGTGCAGCGGCGGGGTCAAAATCTAGAAAGCCCGGAAGGTGATGATCGTGTGGGTGTCCAGAATATCGGGAATCGTCTGGACCTTCTCGCCGACGAAATGGCCGATATCGACCTCGTCCGGAATGTGGAACTTGGCGAGGATGTCGTACTTGCCGGCCGTCGAGTAGATTTCTGACGCGATCTCGGCGTCGGCCAGCCGGCTGGCGACATCGTAGGTCTTGCCGAGCTTGCATTTGATCTCGACGAAGAAGGTCTGCACGGCCGCGCTCCGCAATGGGGTCGCTGATCTCGTAGCGGTTCGCCGTGGCAGCGGCAATCGGCCTCCTTCGGCGCCCGTCCGCCCGCCTGTTGAGGACATTTACAAAACGTGACCCGACCGGGGGATGAGGCGGCCGCGCAGCCGGAACAGCCGCCGGGGGCGAGCGTTGCTGACGAGAGCAGAAGCCGCAGGTCGGAAGCTCTGATTCACCCCTACGCCTCTGGCGCGGCCATTCTGCGGACCGCGAACGGCGGCGTTTTGACTGAGGAGATTATGATGAAACGCATGGTGGTTGGAGCGCTGGCGCTGGGCCTTCTGTCCGCGCCCGCATGGGCTCAGAACAATGAAGCCGCCAAGGGCGGCGCGCTGTCCGGCGCCGCCGCCGGCGCGGTTGGCGGCGCTCTCGTTGGCGGCCCGGTCGGAGCGGCGGTGGGCGGCATCGCCGGCGCGGCCGTCGGCGCGACGGCGGGTTCCTTGACGCCCGAGGATCGTGTCTATGTTCGCGATTACGCCGTGAAACACCGCGCAGAACCGATGCGGGTCGAGACGCCGATCGTGGTCGGGGAGCCGATGCCCGGCTCTGTGCGGTATTACCCGATCGAGGGCAATCCGCGCCTGGCGGCCTATCGGTACGCCTACGTCAACGATCACTATTATATCGTCGACGCGTCGGGCCGCATCGTCGGCGAAGTCGAGAATTGATCGCGGTCCCGGACCGCGACCGGACAGGCGGCGCGTTCTGCGCGCCGCTTTTCAATTGATTGGTTATTCCGCGCTCGAAGCGTAGGGCGACGACAGGATCACGCGCACCTTCCTCTGGGCGGGCGGCGCCGGCTTTTCGAGAGCGGCGGAATCGGCCAGCTTATCTGGCTCGGCCTGCCTGGCCTCGGACAATACCTGTCGCTCATGGCGCGGCGGCGTGTTCTTCGGCGCGATAGTCTGCGCGCCCGCGCCGCCGGACATGATGCACGCCAACGCGATCGTCCCTGCCTTGAGCCGCATGTCCCCAGTCCGCTCCTGAAACGCCGCGCGCGGCGATGTGCTGTCGCATCCCTGCCTTGGGCGCAACTCCGCCTCTCACGGAGCGCGGCCCGTGTCACTTGAGATCGCGGCGGAGGGTTATCAAACTTCTTCCGGAGAAGACCCTTGCCGGTCGTCCCCGCGTCTGCGGCGACGCCGTCTCGTTTGGCGCCTGGGTGGAGAAGAGTATGACCGACGCCGTCATCGTATCGACCGCGCGCACCGCGCTCACGAAATCCTGGCGCGGAGCCTTCAATCTCACGCATGGCGCGACGCTGGGGGGGCATGTGGTGAAGCATGCCGTCGAACGGGCGAGGATCGAGCCCGCGGAGGTCGAGGACGTGCTGATGGGCTGCGCCTATCCCGAAGGCGCGACAGGCTCGAACATCGCGCGCCAGATCGCATTGATGGCGGGCCTGCCCGTCACCACGTCGGGCGTGACGATCAACCGCTTCTGCTCGTCGGGCCTGCAGGCGATTGCGATGGCGGCGCAGCGCGTCATCGTCGACAAGGCTCCCATCGTCGTCGCGGGCGGCGTGGAGTCCATCTCGCTGGTGCAGAACCAGATGAACAAGCACATGCTTGAGGATCGCGCGCTCAAGAAAAAGAAGCCGGACATCTATATGTCGATGTTGCAGACGGCCGAGATCGTCGCTGCGCGCTACGGCGTATCGCGCCGGCGGCAGGACGAATATGGCGTGCGCAGCCAGCAGCGCGCAGCGGCCGCCGCCGCCGCCGGGAAATTTACCGACGAGATCGCGCCGATCAAGGTGTGCATGGCCGTCACGGACAAGGCGACCGGGGAAACCAGCAACAGGGAAGTGACAGCCAAGGCCGACGAGGGCATTCGCGTCGACACGACCTATGAGGGGATCTCGCAGATTAGGCCAGCCATCGAGGGCGGCGTGATCGCGGCCGGCAATGCAAGCCAGTTCTCCGACGGGGCGTCGGCCTGCGTGGTGATGGATGCAAGGCTTGCCGAGAAGCGGGGATTGCAGCCGCTCGGGATTTTCCGCGGCTTCGCCGTCGCCGGATGCGAGCCGGACGAAATGGGCGTCGGCCCGGTGTTCGCCGTTCCCCGCCTGCTCGAGCGGACAGGCGTCCGCATGGATCAGATCGATCTGTGGGAGTTGAACGAGGCGTTCGCGGTGCAGGTGATCTATTGCCGCGACCGGCTGGGAATTCCTGACGAGCGCCTCAACGTCAACGGCGGGGCGATCGCGGTCGGCCATCCCTACGGCGTCACCGGATCGCGCCTCGTCGGCCATGCGCTCATCGAAGGACGGCGTCGCGGCGCGAAATTCGTCGTCGTGACAATGTGCGTCGGCGGCGGCATGGGCGCGGCCGGCCTGTTCGAGGTCGCTTGAGAGCGTCGGATTGACGGCGCGGCCGATCCCCGTCAGGCAAGGGCGGCCCTCTCCTGATGAGCCGCTCGTGACTGACGCAGACTCAACGACGCCCTACAGCCTTGCCGATCTGGAAGAGGCGGAGCGCCTCGTGCGCCGTTTCATTCCGCCGACTCCGGCTTACGCCTGGCCGCTGCTTGCGCAGCGATACGGCGCGACGGTCGTCGTCAAGCATGAGAACCACACGCCGGTCGGCGCGTTCAAGGTTCGCGGCGGCGTCGTCTATTGCGAGCGCCTGAAACGCGAGCGGCCGCATGTGAAAGGCGTCGTCAGCGCGACGCGCGGCAATCATGGCCAGAGCCTCGCCTTCGCCGGGCGGGCGTTCGGACTCCCTGTCGCGATCGTCGTTCCGTTCGGCAATTCGGTCGAGAAGAACGCGTCCATGAAGGCGCTGGGCGCCGAACTCATCGAGCATGGCCGCGACTTCGACGAGGCGCGCGTCGAGGCGGCGCGCATCGCCGAGGAACGCGGCTATGAGTTCGTCCCGTCTTTTCACAATGATCTGGTGAAGGGCGTCAGCGTCTATGCGCTCGAGCTCTTTCGCGATCATCCCGATATCGATCGACTCTACGCGCCGATTGGTCTCGGATCCGGCGCCTGCGGCCTCATTCACGCCAGGGATCTGCTTGGATTGAAAACCGAGATCATCGGCGTGGTTTCGGAAAACGCCGCGGCCTACGCGCTGTCCTACGAAGCCGGCCGCGTGATCGAGACGAATTCCGCCGCGACCTTTGCCGACGGCATGGCTGTGCGCGGGCCTTCGGCGGAAGCTCTCAGGGTGATCCGCCGCGGCGCGGCCGGGATCGTCCGCGTCAGCGACGCTCACATCGCCGAGGCGATCCGCGTCCTGCATGAGGATACGCACAATCTCGCCGAGGGCGCGGGCGCCGCCTCCCTCGCCGCTTTCGCCGCCGACGCGCCGAAACTCGCCGGCGGAAAGGTCGGCGTCATCCTCAGCGGCGGCAACATCGATCGCGCGATGACGGCGGAAATCCTGTCGGGACGCACGCCGGCCGTCGGATAGGGTCAGGAAATCACGCGCGACTGAGCTCTCAGCTCCTCAACGCCGGCATGTCGCGATAGAGCTCCAGCGCTTCCGGATTGGCGAGCGCTTCCTTGTTCTTCACCTCGCGGCCATGCACCACGTCGCGCACGGCGAGCTCGGTGATCTTGCCCGACTTCGTGCGCGGAATATCGGCGACCTGCACGATCTTCGCCGGCACATGGCGCGGCGACGCGCCGGCGCGGATTTTCTGCCTGATCGTCTGTTCGAGAGCGGCGTCGAGCGCGACGCCTTCCTTGAGGCGGACGAACAGCACCACGCGCACGTCATGATCCCAGTCCTGCCCGATGCAGATGCCTTCGATCACATCGGGAATCTGCTCTACCTGCGCATAGATTTCCGCCGTCCCGATGCGCACGCCGCCGGGGTTGAGCGTGGCGTCCGAGCGGCCATGGATGATGAGGCCGCCATGCGCGGTCCATTCCGCGAAATCGCCCTGGCACCATACCCCGTCGAAGCGCTCGAAATAGGCCGCGTGGAATTTCTTTCCTTCCGGATCGTTCCAGAACATCACCGGCATCGAGGGAAACGCCTTGGTGCAGACAAGCTCGCCCTTGCCCTGCGCGAGATGCTTGCCGTCGTCGCCCCAGACATCGACCGCGCAACCGAGCGTCGGCGCCTGGATTTCGCCCTTCCACACCGGCGCGGTCGGATCGCCGGCGACGAAGCAGGCGACGATGTCGGTTCCGCCCGAAACGGAAGCGAGCTGCGCCTGCTTCGTCACATGCGAATAGACATAATCGAAGCTTTCCGGCGCGAGCGGCGAGCCGGTCGAGCAGATCAGCCGCACGCTCGACAGGTCATGCGTGCGCGCTGGCGCGAGCTCCGCCTTCTTGCAGGCGTCGATATATTTCGCCGAGGTCCCGAACAGCGTCACGCGCTCGGCCTGCGCGTAATCGAAGAGAACCGTGGGCGCGGGGTGGAACGGCGATCCGTCATAAAGGATCAGCGTCGCTTCGCTCGCCAGCGCGGAGACGAGCCAGTTCCACATCATCCATCCCATCGTCGTGAAGTAGAACACGCGATCGTCCGGCCGGATGTCGCAATTCATGCGATGTTCCGAGAGATGCTTGATGAGCGTTCCGCCGGCGCTGTGCACGATGCATTTCGGCGCGCCGGTCGTGCCGGAGGAATAAAGAATATAGACGGGATGCGCGAAAGGCAGCCGCGCGAAGTCCGGTTCGCGCGCGGCGTATCCCTCGATGAAGGACGACAGCGAGACGCCCTTCGGGAGCGCGTCGGCGGTCGCGGCCGCCTCGCCGAGATAGTCGACGATCACGACGCGGCTCGCGCTCGGCAGTCCCGCCGTGATCGTCTTGAGCTTGTCGACGATCGGCAACCGCTTGCCGGCGTACCAGTAGCCGTCGCAGGCGAAGAAAAGCTTCGGCTCGATCTGCCCGAACCGATCGAGCACGCCGCGCTCGCCGAAATCGGGAGAGCATGACGAGAAGATCGCGCCGATCGAGGCGGCGGCCAGCATGATGGCGATGCTTTCCGGCAGGTTGGGAAGCATCGCCGCCACGCGGTCTCCCTGTCCGACGCCCGCGGCGCGCATCGCCTGCTGGAGTCGCGACACCAGCGCCGCGAGCTCCGCCCAGCTCATCCGCCGCTCGGCCTTGTCCTCGCCGCGGAAGATCAGCGCGGTCGATCCGTCGCGCCGGCGCAGGAGGTTTTCCGCGAAATTCAGCCGCGCGTCCGGAAAGAATTTCGCTCCCGGCATCGCATCGTCGCTGAGCGTCCGCTCGCCCTTCTCGCCGATCACCCCGCAGAAATCCCAAAGCGCGGACCAGAAAGCCGGCCGGTCCTCGACCGACCAGCCATGCACATCGCGGTAGGACGCGAAGCTCCGGCCGGCCTTTGCGCTCGCCTGCGCCGCGAAGCGCATGACATTGGTCTCGGCGGCCTTGCTCGCATCGGGCGTCCACAGCGGCGCATCTGACATCGCAAACGATCTCCCAATCCGACGCTCGCTTAGACCATCGACGGAAGAAGGGGGAGAGGCGTTTCAGCGCTCCCGCCGATTTGGCCGGCCGGCCGCGCGGGTATAGACAGCCTCTATGGGACCGACCCGACCCTCTGCGCGTGCGCGCTGGCCAGCCGGCGCCGCGCTGCTTGCGGGAGCCGTCGTCGCCCTCGGCTTCGCGCCCCTGCCGATCGGCGGGCGCCTCGCGGTTAAATCACTGAATGCGCAAGTGTTTGAGCGCACCGGCCTGACCGCCGCCGCGGCTGCGGAGGATGTGCGCCTGACGCTCCTCCCGTTTCCAAGAGTGACCGTTTCCCGTTTGGTTCTGGCCGCGCCGGACGGGCGGGCGCTCGCCCGAATCGCCGCGGCGGACGCTTATCTGCGGCCGCTCGACCTCGTTGGCGGGCGGTTCGGCTTCAGCGGCTTCTCCCTGCGCGAGCCGGTGTTCGACGCGGCCTCCGGCGAGGCGCGCGCGGCCTGGCGCAAGGCCGGCGCGCAATTGCTCGACAACGCCGATCCGTCCGCTTCGCCGCCGCCCGTCACGATCGCCATCGTCGGCGGGCGCGTTCTGTCAGCCGAAGGACACGCCACCGATGTCGCGGCGAACATCGCCTGGGAGGGGCCCGAGGAGCCGTTCTCCGTGTGGGCGCGCGGCCGCTGGCGGGGGGAAGAGGCGGAAGTGCAGATCGCCGACATCGCGCTCGGCAAGATCCTGAAAGGTCAGGGGGAGAGCCCGGCGCGGCTGACGGCGTGGACGCCTTTCGGCTCGGTCGATGCGCAGGGCGTGGCGGCGGGCGGCGCCACGCCGCGCTTCGATGGCGACGTCAGGCTTGCTGTGACGTCGGCTGACGGGCTCGGCCGATGGCTCGACGCAACTCTTCCGCTCGCCGGCGTCATCAACCGCTACACGGTCGAAGGGCGCGTCGCCGCCTCTCCGCGCGGCTTTTCCTCATCGGCCATCACGATCGACGCGCGCGGCGGGCGGCTTGAGGGCACGCTCGCGCTGCGCCTCGATGCGGAGCGGCCGCAGATCAGCGGCACGCTCGCCTCGCAGTCGCTCGATTTCGATTCTCTGACGCCGGCCATGGACTCGCTGCGCGAAGCCTCCGGCGCCTGGAGCGCGGATGGTTTCGATCCGTCGCCGCTGCGTCGCAACGACGCCGACATTCGCCTCTCTGCCGCCCGCGTGCGTCTGCTCGGGGCGAAGCTCGAAGACGCCGCCATCTCCATCATGCTCAAGGCCGGCAAGCTTGAATTCGTGCTTGGTCGCGCCCAGGCTTATGACGGCGCCTTGCGCGGGCGCGCCACGCTGCAGGCGCTCGATGGCGCGCGCGTCGACGCGCGCCTGCAGGGCGTATTCGAGAATCTCGACATGGCCGCCGCGTCGCAGGAATTGCTGGGTCGCCGCCTGCTGTCCGGGCGCGGCCAGGGCCAGGCGCAGATCGAGGCGAGCGGGGCGTCTCCCGACGAGATTGCGCGCCAGACCGCGGGAAAGATTGCGGCCCAGGTGAAGGACGGCGAGATCAGCGGCGTCGGCCTGCTCGATGCGGCGCGCCGGCCCGACCGCATCGCCGGCGGAATCGTGGAGTTGGGGCGCGGAAGCACCGGCTTCTCCCTGCTGGATATGAGCGCCGCGCTGGCGCAGGGCGTCGCCGTCATTCCGGACGGTTCCTTGTCGCTCAAATCGGACAGTCTTGAGGTCATCGCCGGCGGCCGCGCGATGCTCGCCGACCAGTCGCTGCTCATCGACGGTCGCGCCCGCGCGAAGGGCCTGCCGATCGACGGATTGCCCTTCACCCTCCGGGGGCCGGTTCAACGGCCCGAATTGCGCTGGAATCTCTCGGCGCTGTTCAACCGGAGTTGACGGACCCGGCGCGCTCCAGCGGGAAAGGCGACGGCGTCCAGACCGCTTCGAGTCCGAAATTCCCGATGGTGGCCGCTTCCCAGCGATGCAGAAGCGCCGCGACGCCGCTCCGGTCGTCTTCCAGAAGAAGCGGATAAAGCTCTTGCGTGACGCGTTCGAAAGAGCCCGCGAAAAACGGATGCGCGAAGCGCGTGGGCCGCGAGAGCAGCGTCTCGCAGACCTCCCTTGCCGCATCGAAAAGACCGAGGGCCGCCTTCACCGCCGCATCGTCGAGCATGGCGGCCTGAAGACGGTCATGCTCGAAAATCGAGGACAGCGAGGAGGCGAAAAACTCAAGCCGCCGAAGCTTCTTCAGAAGCGGAAGAACCTCCTGCTCGACGACCTCCGTAAAATGCTCCTCCAGCCAAGGCTCGCTCCAGCGCCATCCATCTCTTCGGGAAGGGATCGACATCGTCCACATCACCGGGAAATGCCAGATGATGTTGCAGGAGTGGGTGACGCTCCATTGAGGGCGCGGCGAGTCCGCGCTCGATGAACGGTCGACCCAGATCGCGACGAGGACGTGATCGATCGGCTTGAGGAACAGCCGATCATGGACGAAGACGAGATCCGCGTGCCGGTCGGCGAAAGGGCTCAGCAGTTTTCTGATCTGCCGCTTCGTCGTCATCGGCTGGGCCTTGTTTCTATGACGAGAATTTTGCGCGTGTCGGTATAGTTATTGTGATTTCATTCGTCAGCCCGCCCCTGCCCGCTCGCCGTGCTTGAGCGCGACCGTCGCCGCCAGCACGGCGGCGGTCACGACGAGCACGATCAGCGTGCCCACCGCGTTGATGTCGGGCGACACGCCGAGCCGCATCTGGCTGTAGATGCGCATCGGCAGCGTGGTAGACCCCGGTCCTGACGTGAAGCTCGCAATCACCAGATCATCGAGCGACAGCGTGAAAGCGAGCGCCCAGGCCGCCGCGATCGCCGGCGCGATGAGCGGCAGCGTCACCTGCGCGAAAGCCAGGAGCGGCGGCGCCCCGAGATCCATCGCCGCCTCTTCGAGCGAGCGATCGAAACCCGCGAGGCGCGCGCCGATGATCGCGGCGGCGAAACCTGTCGTGAAAGCCGCATGCGCCAGCGTGATCGTCAGCGCGCCGCGATCGAGATCGACCGCGACGAACAGCAGCAGCAGCGACAGCGCGGTGATCACTTCCGGCATCACGATCGGCGCGAAGGCCATCGCCGCGAGCAGCCCGCGGCCGCGAAAGCGGCCGAAGCGCGCGAGCGCCAGCGCGATCAGCGTTCCCATGACGGTCGCGACCGTGGCGCTCGCGACGCCGACGCGCAGGCTGTTCCACGCCGCGCCCATCAGCGCCTCGTTCTCCAGAAGGCCCGCATACCAGCGTGTTGTGAAGCCGCCCCACACAGTCACGAGACGGGAATCGTTGAACGAGAACAGGATGAGCAGCGCGATCGGCGCATAGATGAAAACGAAGCCGAGGATCAGCGCCGAGCCGGCGACTGCGCCGATTCCATGTTTCATCGCAGCGCCTCCTCGCCGCGCGATTCAAGCCGGCGCAGCAGCAGGAACGGAATGATGAGCACGATCACCATCAGCACCGCGATAGCCGACGCGGTCGGCCAGTCGCGGTTGCCGAAGAACTCGCTCCAGAGCTGGCGGCCGATCATCAGCGTCTCCGATCCGCCGAGCAGATCGGGAATGACGAATTCGCCGACGCAAGGGATGAACACGAGCAGGCATCCCGCCGCGACGCCGGGAAACGACAAGGGAACCGTCACAAGCCAGAAGCTCAGCCAGGGCGGCGCGCCGAGATCGGCGGCGGCTTCGAGCAGCGCCCGGTCCTGCGCCGCGAGCACCGCATAGATCGGCAGGACCATGAAGGGCAGATAGGCGTAGACGACGCCGATGAAGATCGCCGCCTCCGTGTTGAGGATTTCGAGCGGCGCCCCGATCAGCCCGAGCGCGAGCAGCGCCTGGTTGATGAGTCCATCCGCTTTCAGGATGCCGATCCACGCATAAATGCGGATGAGGAAGCTCGTCCAGAACGGCACGATCATCAGCGCGAGCAGGATCGGCCGCAGCGACGCTCGCGCGCGCGCCATGCCGTAGGCCATCGGATAACCGATGAGCAGCAGAAGCAGCGTCGCGATCCCCGCGATCCTGAGCGATGTGAGAAACGCCGACAGATAGAGGTCGTCCGACAGGATCGTCGCGTAATTTTCGAGATCGAGTTCGCCGATCAGCCGCCACGCGCCCGCGACGCCGCCGCCCTCATATTGCGGCGCATAGGGCGGCTGGGCGCGCACGGAATGGGACAGGCTGATGCGCGCGATCAGCAGGAAGGGAATGACGAAGAGCGCGACGAGAAAAACGACAGGCGGGGCAAGAACCGCCCAGCGCGTCGCGCGACCGTAGGAATCCCGACGGCTCATCGTCAGTCCGGCAGCAGCAGGAGCGCGTCAGGCGCGATCGACAGCCACACGGTCGATCCGGTCTGAACGTCTTCTTTCGCGCCGGCTCTGTTCGGCTGCGTCACGCGAACCTGGACGCCGTGGACATCGACGATCAGCAGCCGCGCCTCGCCGCGATAGAGGATCTGCGCCACCCTCCCCTGCATGAGGTTGGGCTGCCCCTCCGGCCGTCGGGAAAACAGCGCGATGTTTTCGGGCCGCGCCACGGCGCGCCGGCGCGCGAGCGCCGCATCCCTGTCTGTCGCGCGGATGTCGAGAACGAGCGGCGCGCCGTCGACGGCGAAGGAAACATCGTCGCGTCCGGCGCCGGCGCGCGCCGCGCCCTCGAACACCGTGGCGTCGCCGATGAAGCGCGCGACCGCGAGCGTCGCCGGCCGCTCATAGACCTCATGCGGCGCGCCGAGCTGCGCGAGCCGGCCGCCATGCATCACCGCGATGCGGTCGGCCATGCTCATCGCTTCGGTCTGATCATGCGTGACGGTGATGAAGGTGAGGCCGAGCCGCGCCTGCAGCGCCTTCAGCTCGATCTGCGTCTCCTCGCGCAGCTTGCGGTCGAGCGCCGCCATCGGCTCGTCGAGGAGCAGGAGGCGCGGATGTTTCGCCAGCGCGCGCGCCAGGGCCACGCGCTGGCGCTGGCCGCCGGAGAGTTGATGCGGCCGGCGCTCCGCCATGGCGTCGAGGCGGACCAGCGCCAGCATCTCCGCGACGCGCTTTGCGATCGCCGCGCGCGGCATGCCTTCGCGCTTCAGGCCGAAGGCGATGTTGCCAGCGACGCTCATATGCGGAAACAGCGCGTAGGACTGGAACATCATGTTGAGCGGGCGCCGGTGCGGCGGCTCGTCGGTGATGTCGCGTCCATCGAGGAAGATGCGGCCGCCGCTCGGCCGCTCGAACCCGGCCAGCATGCGCAGCAACGTCGTCTTGCCGCAGCCTGAAGGTCCCAGAAGGCACAAGAACTCGCCGTCGCGAATATCGAGGTCGACCCGCTCGACGGCGGCGACCGGACCGAACCGCTTGCTCACGGCGGCGATGCGCATGACGATCCCGCTCGGGGACTCGCCGCGCGAAACTGCGGCGTCGTTCAATTCGTGTGAAGCCTCCCGTCCCGTTCGCAGCGAAGGGCTATTCCCCCTCGCGCAACGCCTCCGCGATGCGCTGCTCGAGCACATGGGGCTTTTTCAGGATAATGGCCCCGCGCGTCTTCTCCACCAGATTCTGTTCGGACATCGTCGTGAACTCGCGCGTGACCTGCTCGCGTCGGCAGCCGATCCGCGCGGCGAGCACATGATGATAGGGCGGCGGCGTGATCACGCGCTCCCCGTCATGGCCGGGACGCGGCAACGACAGGCGCAGCAGCTCGGAATAGAGCCGGTGGCGCAGATCGAGCACCGCCTGCTCCATCAGCCGCGCGTTCAATTCGCGGTTCCGCCCCGTCAGCACCTTCATCATGCGCTCGGCCAGAGCCGGCGTTCCGAACACGATCTCGCGAAAGATGTTGGCCGACATGATGACCATTTCGGCGCGGGTGAGCGCCGTCACATTCGCCGACCGCGGGATGTTGTCGATCGCCGCGAGTTCGCCGAAGAACTGGCCGGGCCGCATGTCGCCGAAGATGACCTCCTTCCCGGCCTGGGTGCGGAACAGGATGCGCACGTCTCCCGACGCCAGAAAATAGACGTCGCTGGTGTGATCGTCGAAGTCGAGCACGACCTCGCCGTCATCGAAGCGCTTGACGATGCAGCGCTTCTCCAGAGCGTCGAGATCGAGCCCGCAATCCCTGAAGAATGGCACCCGTGCAAGAAGAGCCATGTGAGTCGAATCCCGCCATCTTTCGCCGCAATGTGGCAGGGGCGCGCCTGCGGTCAACCGCGACCGTCCCGCATCCCCCCGGCGCCCATATTGCAAGGCCGTCCGCGCCGCAACGCGCCGGTATGGCTCCCATGCCTCAGGCGATCTACCTTCCGCAGGTTTCGTGAACCTACGGTTCCTCTCCGCCCCCACATTCGACCGATTGGCTGCCCATGTCCGCACGCCCCGACCCCTATCAGTTCGACGCCGAGAAGTTCGGCGTCGGCCAGCCCATCCCCCGCAAGGAGGACCCGGTCCTCGTGCGGGGCGAAGGCCGCTACACGGACGATCTTCACGCGGAGGCGCAGATCTATATCGCCATGGTCCGCAGCCCGATCGCGCACGGACGTATCCGTTCGATCGATCTGGAGGCGGCGCTGGCGATCGAGGGCGTGCTCGGGGCCTGGACCGGCGCCGACCTGAAGGACGCCGGCTATGGCCGCTTCGTCAGCAAGATCACGTTCCCGAATCGCGACGGGTCGCCCTACCGTCAGCCCGAGCGCTATCCCCTCGCCCATGACCGGGTGCGCTATGTCGGCGACCCGGTGGCGTTCGTCGCCGCGGTCTCCGCCAATGTCGCGAAGGAGGCCGCCGAGGCCGTGGCGCTGGACATCGAATCCCTGCCGCCGGCGCTGGAGATGGCTGACGCGGTCGCGCCCGGCGCCGCGCGCCTGTATGACGACATCCCCGACAATGTGACGCTGGACTATCATCACGGCGACGCGGAGGCGACGGCGGCCGCCTTCGCGAAAGCCCGCCATGTGGCGCGGCTGACGCTTGAGGATTCCCGCGTCGTCATCAATCCGATGGAGCTGCGCGCCTGCCTTGCGCAATATGACGCCGGCCGGGACCACTGGACGCTGCATGTGCCGACGCAGGGCGTGTTCGGCTATCGCGCGCAGCTTGCCGGCGACATTCTCAAGGTTCCGCCCGAGAAGGTCACGATCCTGACTGGCCATGTCGGCGGGTCTTTCGGCATGCGCGGCTCGGTGTTTCCCGAGCATGTCTGCGCGCTGCACGCCGCGCGCCTGCTCGGCCTGCCGGTGAAATGGACCGAGGAGCGCACGCCGAGCTTCGTCTCCGACACGCATGGCCGCGCCCAGCGCTATGACGCGGAGCTCGCGCTCGATGAGGCCGGCCGTTTCCTCGCGCTGCGCGTGACCGGCTTCGGCGACATGGGCGCCTATCTCACGACAGTCGGCATGATGCCCTCCACGCGCAACATCGTCGTCAATGTCTGCAGCATGTACCGGCTGCCGCAGCTCGAGGTCTCGATGCGCTGCGTGCTCACCAACAAGACGCCCGTCGGCGCCTATCGCGGCGCCGGCCGCCCGGAAGGCAACTACATCATGGAGCGGCTGATCGAGGAGGCCGCGCGCATCGCGGGCGTCGACAGCATCGAGCTGCGCCGCATCAACCAGATCAGGCCGCAGGAGCTGCCCTACAAAGCCCAATCCGGCATCGTCTACGACACCGGCGACTTCACCGCGCTGATGGAGCAGGCGCTCGAAGCCGCCGACCATCAGGGATTCGCGCAGCGGCGCGCGGAATCCGGCGCGCGCGGATTTCTGCGCGGCTTCGGCGTCGGCTGTTTTCTCGAGGCGACGGCCGGCGCGACGACGGAGATGGGCGGCGTCCGTTTCGAAGAGGATGGCCGCGTCACCATCATCACCGGCACGCTCGACTACGGCCAGGGCCATGCGACGAGCCTCGCGCAGATCCTCAGCCAGCGGCTCGGCGTTCCGTTCGAGGCCATCGGACTGCTGCAGGGCGACAGCGACCAGCTAATCGCAGGCGGCGGCACCGGCGGCTCGCGCTCGATGATCGCGTCCGGATCGGCGGTCGTCGCCGCGAGCGACAAGGTCATCGAGAATGGAAAGAAGCTCGCGGGCTGGGCGCTCGAAGTGTCGGAGAACGACATCCAGTTCAGGAACGGGGCTTTCTCGATCGTCGGCACCGACAGGTCGGTCGGCGTGATCGAACTGGCGAAGCGCGTGCGCGAGGCGAAATCGCTGCCCGACGACGCGCCGAAAACGCTCGATGTGAAGCTGATCAATGAAGGTCCGGCCATGACCTTCCCGAACGGCTGCCATCTCTGCGAGGTGGAGATCGATGAGGCCACCGGCGCGACGCAGGTCGTGAAATACACGATGGTCAACGACGTCGGCACGGTGATCAATCCGCTGCTGCTCGCCGGCCAGCTTCACGGGGGCGTCGTGCAGGGCATCGGACAGGCGCTGATGGAGCGCGTCGTCTATGACGAGGACGGCCAGCTGCTCACCGGCTCCTTCACCGACTACTGCATGCCGCGCGCCGACGACACGCCATTCTTTGAGGTGGAGCATCGCCCGCAGCCGACCTCATCCAACCCGCTCGGCGTCAAGGGCGTCGGCGAGGCCGGTTGCGCCGGCTCGATCACCAGCGTCATGAACGCGGTGGTGGATGCGCTGTCGCAGGTCGGCGTGACTCACATCGACATGCCTGCGACGCCCGCGAAGGTGTGGCGGCTTCTTCACGACGCAAAAAGAAAGGCGGCCTGAAGCCGCCTTGCTTGATCGCTGATGTTTGCGCGAGTCGTCAGGCGGCGGGCGCCGGCTCGTCTCTCGTCGGCGGCGGCGTGGCGGACGCGACCGTCCGCCCGCCCTTGAAGATGCGCCGCACCGTGTAGAACAGCAGCGGCACGAAGAAGATGCCGAGCGCGGTGGCGGCGATCATGCCGCCCATCACGCCGAAGCCGATGGAGTTCTGCGCCCCCGAGCCGGCGCCGTTCGCGAGCGTCAGCGGCAACACGCCGAGAATGAAGGCGAACGACGTCATCAGGATCGGCCGCAGACGCTGCCGGCACGCCTCCAGCGTCGCCTCCACCAGCCCCTTGCCGCGCGCCTGCTGCTCGATAGCGAACTCGACGATCAGAATCGCGTTCTTCGCGGCAAGTCCGATCGTCGTCAGAAGGCCGACCTTGAAATACACGTCGTTCGACTGGTGCGCGAGGATTGCGGAAAGGAGCGCGCCGAACACGCCGAGCGGCACCGCCATCATCACCGAGAACGGGATCGACCAGCTTTCATAAAGCGCCGCGAGACACAGGAACACGACGAGCACCGAGATCGCATAGAGCGCCGTCGCCTGATTGCCCGAGAGCCGCTCCTGGAACGACAGCCCGCTCCACGAATTGGTGAACCCTTGCGGGAGCTGACTCACGAGCTGCTGGGCGACGTCCATCGCCTCGCCCGAGCTCACGCCCGGCGCCGCTTGACCCTGGATCTGCACCGCCGACACGCCGTTGAAGCGCTGGAGATTGGGCGAGCCGTATGTCCATTTGCCGCTCGATATCGCGGAAAACGGCACCATCCCGCCGGCGGCGTTTCGCACATACCAGTCGTTGAGATTTTCCGGCAGCATGCGGAAGGGCGCATCGCTCTGCAGATAAACCGATTTCACGCGACCGCGATCGATGAAGTCGTTCACATAGGAGCCGGCCCAGGCGATCGACAGCGTCGCGTTCACATCCGCCAGATTGAGCGCATAGGCCCGAGCCTTGTCGTTGTCGATTTCGACCGCGAACTGAGGCTGATCTTCCTGTCCGTTGGGACGGGTGTTGGCGAGCCGCGGATTCTGCGCCGCGAGCCCCAGGAACATGTTGCGGGCCTGCATCAGCTTCTCATGGCCGGCGCCGGCGGCGTCCTGAAGATACATCTCGAAGCCGCTCGACGTGCCGATGCCGGGCAGCGCCGGCGGGGCGAGCGCGAACGCCATCGCGTCGCGGATCCCAAAGAACGCCATGTTGGCGCGCAGCGCGATCGCGCTCGCGCGCATGCGCGGATCCTTGCGAAGCGAGAAGTCCTTCAGCTTGACGAACGCCATGCCGACATTCTGGCCCTGGCCGGCGAAGCTGAACCCTGCGACATCGAAGACGCCTTCGACGGAATCCTTCTCCCCTTCGCTGAAATGGCGGCGGATCGTCTCGAGCACGCGCGAGGTGCGGTCCTGGGTGGCGCCTGTGGGCAGCTGCGCGATGACGAACAGCACGCCCTGATCCTCCTCGGGAATGAAGGAGCCCGGCAGCTTGTTGAACAGCCAGCCCGCGCCGCCGACGATCAGCGCGAACAGCACGAGAAAGATCGCCGGCAGCCGCACGATGCGGCGCACGCCGCCGATATAACCGTTCGTCGCTTTCCCGAACATGCGGTTGAACCAGCCGAAGAAGCCGCGCCTCGGCGCCCCGTGATTGGGATCATGCTTCAGCATCGTCGCGCAGAGCGCCGGCGTCAGCACGAGCGCGACCAGCACCGACAGGATCATCGCCGATACGATGGTGACCGAGAACTGCCTGTAGATCACGCCCACCGATCCGCCGAAGAACGCCATCGGGACGAAGACGGCGGACAACACGGTGGCGATGCCGACGAGCGCGCCGGTGATTTCCCCCATCGACTTGATGGTCGCCTCGCGCGGCGGCAGGCCTTCCTCGGCCATGACGCGCTCGACATTTTCGACGACGACGATGGCGTCGTCGACGAGCAGGCCGATCGCCAGCACCATCGCGAACATGGTCAGCGTGTTGATGGAATAGCCGAAGATCGACAGCACGCCGAACGTGCCGAGCAGGACGACCGGCACCGCGATCGTCGGGATCAGCGTCGCGCGGAAGTTCTGGAGGAACAGATACATCACCAGGAAGACGAGCACGATCGCCTCGAGCAGCGTCTTCACCACCTCCTCGATCGACAGCCGCACGAACGGCGTCGTGTCATAGGGATAGTTGATGAGCACATTGTTCGGCAGCGTCGGCTCGAGCTCCTTGAGGAGCGTCTCGACCGCAGTCGCCGTGCGGATCGCGTTGGCGCCGGCGGCGAGGTTCAGCGCAAGGCCGGCGGCCGGCTTGCCGTTGTAGCGCCCGAGGCTGGTGTAGCTGTCGGCGCCAAGCTCGACCCGCGCCACGTCGCCGACGCGCACGATCGAGCCGCGCATGTCGCTTTTCAGGATGATGTCGCGGAACTGCTCCGGCGTCTGAAGGCGGCTCTGGGCCGAGATCGTGGCGTTGAGCTGCTGCCCCTGCACGGATGGCAGCCCGCCGAGCTGGCCCGCCGACACCTGGACGTTCTGCGTCGCGATGGCCGCCGACACGTCGCTCGGCATGAGCTGGAACTGTGCGAGCTTGTTGGGGTCGAGCCAGATGCGCATCGCATAGCCGCCCCCGAACACCTGGGCGCTGCCAACGCCCTCGATGCGCTTGATGCGGTCATTGAGCGTGCTGATGATGTAGTCCGCGAGATCGTTGGACGACAAGGTGCCGTCCTCCGACGTCAGCGCGACCACCATGAGGAAGCTCTCGGACGCTTTCGACACCGTCACGCCGAGGCTCTGCACGATTTGCGGCAGCTGCGACGTCACCAGGCTCAGCTTGTTCTGGACCTGAACCTGCGCGGTGTCGGCGTCGGCGTCATTGGTGAAGGTGATCGTGATCGTGGCCGAGCCGCTCGATGTGCTCGACGAGCTGATATATTGCAGATGGTCGATGCCCGTCAGATTCTGCTCGATGACTTTCGTCACCGAGTTCTCGATAGTCTCCGCGCTTGCGCCCGGATAGCGCGCCTGGATCTGGATCGTCGTCGGCGCGATGTCGGGATATTGCGCGATCGACAGGGTGGTGATGGCCAGCCCGCCGCCGAGCATGATGACGATGGCGATGACCCAGGCGAAAATCGGCCTGTCGATGAAAAAACGGGCCATCGCGCGTTACTTTCTTTCGTCGGCGACGCGGGTCTTGCCCGCCGCGGCCGCGTCTTTCATTTCCCCGGTCGTCGGATCGATCGTCACATTGACCGCGGCGACGGGCTGGCCCGGCCGAACTTTCAGCGTGCCCTCGACGATCAGCCGGTCGCCGGTCTTCACGCCGCTGTCGACCAGCCAGTTGACGCCGATCGCGCGCCGCACGCCGACGACGCGCTGCTCGACCTTGTCGTCGGCGGCCACGAACATCGCCACCGCCTCGCCCTTGCTGTTGCGGGTGACGCCCTGCTGCGGCAGCAGGAAACTGCCTTCCGCGACGCCTTCCTGCAGAACCGCCCGCGCATACATGCCCGGCAGCAGCAGACGCTCCTTGTTCGGGAACACGGCGCGCATGGTGAAGGTGCTGGTCGATTCGTCGATGGAGATGTCGGCGAACTCCAGCTTGCCCTCCTGGCCGTAGGCCGTCCCGTCCTCAAGGATCAGCTTGACCGGAACATTGTTGATGTCGCCGCGCAGCTTGCCGGAATCGATAGCCTTCCGGAAACGAAGAAAGCTCGCGCTGGAAGCCGTGAGGTCGATATAGATCGGATCGATCTGCCGCACGGTCGCGAGCGCGGTCGTCTGGTTCGCGGTGACCAGCGCCCCGACATCGACGGAGGATTTGCCGATGAGCCCGGAAATCGGCGCGGTGATCTTGGTGTAGTTCAGATTGATCCGCGCCGCGGTCAGGTTCGCCTGGCCGATCGCCACATCGGCCTTCGCCTGCGCGAGGGTCGCCGTGGCCTGATCGAGTTGCTGTTCGGTGATGGCGTTCGTTCGGGACAGGATCTGGTAGCGCTCGAGCTGCGCCTGGGCGTTCGGGACGGCCGCCTCCGCCCGCGTCAGCGAAGCGACGGCGTTTTCATAGGCCGCCTGATAGGTCGCCGGGTCGATCTCGTAGAGAACGTCGCCCTTCTTGACCTCGCCGCCTTCCTTGAACTTTCGCTCGCGGATGATGCCGGCCACCTGCGGGCGCACCTCCGCCACCAGATAGGGCGTGATGCGGCCCGGCACCTCGGCGGTGATGGCGACCGACTGCGGCTGCAGGGCGACGACGCCGACCTGCTGCGGAGGACGCGGCGCGCCGGCGCCCGCGCCGGCCTGTTTCTGCTGGTTGCATCCCGCGGCCAGAAGCGCGGCCATCGCCGCGCAGCCGAGGAGGAAACCTTTCCTGACGGTTTGCATGCCAACCTCAATGGAGAGCCGCGACAAGCGTCCGCTCTGGCGACCGACAGCGCCCGCCAATCGGGCGGGCAAGCGGAAAGGTTATTGTAGCGTTGCGGCGCACAAGACGCAAAGCCCGGCGGGGTTTCGGTCGCCTATGGCCAAAAGGCAAGAAAATTGTAACCGGAATCGCTCAATTTCTCGCCGCCATGCTCACGGTTTGTCGCAACCGGGCTGGCACAATGGGCGCAATGGGCGTCACGAGGCATTCCGCCAGCGCCCGAGGGATGTGATTCGGGATGGGACCTGCCGCCGCCGACGACAAGCTGCACCGCAAGGTGCTCTGGCGCATCATGCCTTTGCTGTGCGCGGCCTATGTCGTCAACTACATCGACCGGACCAATATCAGTTTCGCACAACTTCAGATGGCGGACGCGCTGAGCTTCAGCGACGCAGCCTTTGGATTGGGCGCTGGCGTTTTCTTCGTCGGCTACGCTCTGTTCGAGGTTCCGAGCAACCTGCTGATGACGCGGTGGGGAGCCCGCAAGACCTTCCTGCGCATCATGACGCTGTGGGGCCTGATGACCCTGCTGACCGCGTTCGTCTCGACCCCGGCGCAGTTCTACGCGGCCCGCTTCTTTCTCGGCGTCGCGGAGGCGGGTTTCGCGCCGGGCGTTCTGTTTTATCTCGGCCTTTGGGTCCCGCATCGCCGGGTCGCGCATGCGATGGCTCTGTTCTTCGCCGCTTTCGCCGCGTCGCCGATCATCGCCGGCCCGCTGGCCGGCATGATCATGACGCTGCTGGACGGCGCGCAGGGCCTGCGCGGCTGGCAGTGGCTTTTCATCATCGAAGGGATTCCGGCGATCGCTCTCGGATTCGCCGCCTGGCGCTGGCTCGACGATTCCCCGGCGCGGGCGGCCTGGCTGTCGGCGGAGGACAAGCAAGCCCTGGAAAAGGCTCTGCGCGAGGACGATAGCCAGGGCGAAGTCATCGGCTCGCTGCGCCAGGCTGCGCGCGACCCGCGTCTCTGGCTCCTCGGCGTCATCAATTTCCTGATCCTGCTCGGCGTCTATGCGCTGACCTTCTGGCAGCCCCGGATGCTGAAAGATCTTGGCCTCAGCATCTGGGCCATCGGATTCGTCTCGATGATCCCGGCCGCGATCGGCGTCGCAGCCGCGATCCTGATCAGCCGCCGCTCGGACCGGCTGGGCGAACGCCGCCTGCATTTCGCCATCCCGGCCGTTGTCGCCGCCGTCGGATTGTCGCTGACGGTCCATGCCGGCGGCTCGGTCGTCGCGGCTCTCATCTGCCTGTCGGCCGCGACCGCCGGCCTCGCCGCCGCGATGCCCGTTTTCTGGTCTGTCCCGAATGCTCTCCTGTCCCGGAAGGCCGCGGCGGGCGGGCTCGCGCTGATCAACACCATCGGCATCACCGCCGGCGCCGCGGCGCCGCCTCTCGTCGGCTTCGTTCGCGCGTCCACCGGCGGCTTCTCGGCCAGCCTCTACCTGCTGAGCGGAGCCCTCCTGCTCGCCGCGGCGCTGATGGCCTTCGCGTATCGCGCGCCGGACCATTCGGCTTCGCATGCGGGCGCCACGCCGCGCGCGGCCTGATCGCCGTTGGAGCGTCGTCGAGCGAACTGGACGCCGGTTCGCGAGAAGAAAATACGACAAAGCAAACAGCTGGAGCGATTCCGCGATTCGGAGAATTACGAAATCGCTCTAGTAGCCGGGCCACAATCCCGGCGTCGCGAGTTCCAGCAGGTGCGCGTCAGGGTCGCGAAAATAAAGACTCCGGCCGCCGCGCGGCCATGACGCCTCGCCCTCGATGGCGACGCCGTGCTGGCTGAGCCGCAGCCGCCACGCGCCGAGTTCAGCCTCCGCGATCGAAAAAGCGATATGGACCGGCCCCTCGCCGTCATGCGGCGGAATGGTCCCTGCTGGCGTCTGCACCGGCTGGAGCGAGGCGCCCCGCACGAACAGCAGCAACGTTCCACGACCATTCACGTCGAAAGCGCGCATGCGTTGATCGGCGTGGATCACGCGCAATCGCAGGATCGTTTCATAGAAGGCGCAAGCGCGCGCAAGATCCTCGACATAGAGAACCGTCTCCAGGATTCCGTCGAGTTTCGGCTCCGTCATCGCGCCAGCACGAGCGCCCAGTAAGGCGCTTCCGCATCGACGCGAGCGATGCCGATCCGCGTTGCGTCTCGCATCAGGAGATTTCTGTCATGCCCCGGCGACTCGCGCCAGAGTTGGATGACGCCGGCGATCGTCGTCGGCCCGAGCGCCAGATTCTCCCAGGCCGCGTCTTGCCCGAGCCTCTCCATGCGGCCCGCGAAATCGCCGTGCGACAGGTCGCCGGCGGCGGCGACAGCGCGCGCCTGCTGTTCGGCTGCAGTCGTCAGAATCTGATCGGGCCGAACCGCGCCCAAGCCGCTCCGCCGCCGATAGGATGAGATCGCAGCCGCTGCGGCCTTCGCATCGACGGGGCGCAGGACCGGCGTTCCCGAGAACGAGCGACGTCTCGGCGACGCGCAGCCGGCGATCAGCGCAAGCGGCAGGAGGATTGCGAATCGTCGATCCACGCGCGGCGTCATGTCTCTATCGCGCGATCAACGCTGGCGCCGCGCGCGCCGGCGCCTGGACGTCGGCGTTCTTGAAAATCTCATGTGCATCCGGTCTGACCGAGCGTCGCAAACGAAACCGGGCGCAAAACGCGCTCGGTTCCCTCCCCCGGCTCATCCAAATCCGCAACCGCGACTTCGGCGATGGTCCATCCGAATTCCGCATTCCTGTTGTTGTAGTCGGCGTATCGCATCAATCGGCAGAGATGATCGACGCGCCAGTCGCCAGGATCAAGCGCGGGAACCTCGGCGCCTCTTGTCCAAGCGATATTGCGCTCCGCGCGCTCGCGAGGCATCCCGGCGGCCTCCTTCCTCAGCGCAGCGTTATGCCCCCCGACAACAGAAAACACGAGCATTTCCGCCTTTTCATATTAATTTGAAACCATATCGCGCCGGGATCGCATTATTCTTCTTTGAGTCGCGACCGCGCGCACGCCTGATGCGCCGAACAAAGCTCCGCCGCAATATCACAATGACGCACGTCAAACCATTTGCCCGCGAAACTCTTCATTTACCAGTTTGTGTTCAGTTTTAGCGACCTCGTCCCAAGCTCCAGGACGGGCTGTGCAAGCGTATTGGAGGCGATATGCGCTTTGGCGTTGTTTGTGCAGGCGCGGTCGCCGTGGCTGCAGCGGCCACGGCCGTTCTCATCCGCATGGATGCGTTCGGCCAGGGGCGGACCGAGAGCGCCGCAGCGCGTCCCCCCATCGTTGTTCTCGCGACCCGGCCGATAAAGCCGGTCGAACCCGCGCCGGCCGCTCCGAAACCTGCCGAACCAGCGCAAGCTGCACCGCAGGTCGCCGTTGCGCCGATCCCCGCCGCCAGTCCCGAAACGACAGGGTCGGTCGGCGGCGCGCAGCAGATCTATGTCAACGGCTCGCGCGTCGCCCTGCGGTCGTCGCCGGATGCGAAAAGCAAGATCCTGGACCGTATGTCCGACGGGCAGAAGCTGATGGAGATGTCGCGCAGCGGCGAATGGGTGCGCGTGCGCGTCGCGAACTCCGACACTGAAGGCTGGGTGAGCGAGGCTCTCGTCAGCGCAGCGCCCGCGAAGAAAAAATAGCATTCGCAGCGCCCCGTTTTCTCACGCATGACGCGCGCGACCGGGAGACGATCGAGCCTGCCGCCGCTTTCTCCCGACGACGGGTTAAACCGGACTCCCAAGCGCTCGTCGCCATTCCCGCGCAGGACGATGCGAAAGCTTGTGGAAAACCGCCGTGGCAATTTGCCGTGGATCGCTTATTGCTAGCGTTTCGCCATCGGCGATTCCCTTCCCGCCGGCCAAGCGAGACCAGCATGATGAAAGACAAGACCAAAGAGAAACGGTTTCGCGTTGGGCGCTCCAGCGCCGGCCTCGGTCTCTTCGCCACCGATTCCTTCAAGAAGGGCGAATTCATTATCGAATATGACGGCCCTCGCCTCACCAATGTGGAAGTGGAGCGCATGCGGGGCGGCCGTTACCTCTTCGAGGTGAACAACCGCTGGACGATCGACGGCTCGCCGCGCTGGAACACCGCGCGCTACATCAATCATTCGTGCAAGCCGAATTCGGAGCCGCACGAGATCCGCGGCCGCATCCGCATCAAGGCCAAGCGCCGCATCCAGCCGGGCGAGGAAATCTCGTACAACTACGGCAAGGATTATTTCAACGAATGGATCAAGCCGGTCGGGTGCAAATGTCCCGCCTGCCTGGCGCGGTCGGACGCGGCCCGGAAAAAGGCCCGGTCCGCGGGCTGAGAAGCGCCGTCGCGCTCAGCGGCCGCCGACCATCGCAAGAAAGCGCGACCGCTCGGCCGCGTCGTCGCGGAACGAGCCCGTAAAGCGCGTGGTGACGGTGACGGCGCCCTGCTTGCCCACGCCGCGCATGCACATGCACAGATGCTCCGCCTCGACCATCACGGCGACGCCGCGCGGCGCGAGATGATGCTGGATGGCGTCTCCGATCTGCGCCGTCATCGTCTCCTGGGTCTGAAGCCGCTTCGCGAAAACATCGACCACGCGCGCAAGCTTGGAAAGTCCGACCACGTTCCTGTCGGGCAGATAGGCGACATGGGCGCGGCCGCGAAACGGAACCATGTGGTGCTCGCAGTGGGAGTGGAAGTCGATGTCCTTCACCAACACCATGTCGTCATAGCCCGCGGTCTCGGCGAAAGTCCGCGACAGATGATCCTCCGGCCTCTGCCGGTAGCCGGCGAAAAGCTCCTCATAGGCGTCGACCACCCGCTTCGGCGTGTCGATCAGCCCCTCGCGGGAAGGATCGTCGCAGGCCCAGCGGATCAGCGTGCGGACGGCGGCCTCGGCCTCCTCCCGCGTCGGACGATTGTCGTTCGATCGCTCCGCGGCGGGTGATGCCGCTCGCCCATACAAGGACTTAACCACATCCATGCGGCGCCTCCAAAGACCACGCGACGCCGGCGTGAAAGCAGGCGGCGGCCCATGCCGCCAGCAAGCCGTCCGCCGCGCTCGCCATCGATTGCGCGCTGGCGCAACGTAGGGACGCGCCGGTCATATTGGAAGGCGGCGGCGAAAGACAGCCGCCCGCCGCCATGATGCGCTATTCGGGGTCGCCGCCGGCTCTTCGTCCCGGCGCGCGGGCGATCAGTTGATGCGCCGCATCGGGACGCATCCGGTAGAAGCTGATGACCGACAGGCATGCGATGGCCGACACCACCATGAACGCCGTCATGAAATCGACGGCCTCCAGTTCGGTGCGCCCGTGCGCGCCGCGCGAGAGCTGCACCACGATGGCCCCGACCGACACGCCCAGACTCGCCGCCACCTGCTGAGCCACCGCCGACATCGTCGTCGCCGCGCTCATCCGCTCCTCGGGCACGTCGGCGAAGGCGAGCGCGTTCACCGCGGTGAACTGAAGCGAACGCAGGAAGCCGCTGCAGAACAGCACCGCGATCATGACGGCGGCGGGGCTCTCGCGCGAGAACAGGGCCGGCGCCATCAGGAGGATCGACGCGATCAATCCGTTCCACATCAGCGTGTTGCGGAAGCCGAAGAAGCTCAGGATCGGCTTGGCGGAGAATTTCATCAGCAGCGCGCCCGCGCCGCCCGCGAAGGTGATGAGGCCCGACGACAGCGGATCGAAGCCGAAACCGACCTGCAGCAGCAGTGGCAGAAGAAACGGCGAGGCGCCGACCCCGATGCGGAAGGTCGAACCGCCGAGCAGGCTCGCCCGCACCGTGGGGATCCGCAGCAGGCTCAGATCGAGCAGCGGCCGGTCCATCGAGGCGGCGTGACGGGCGTATATCCACAGCAACAGCGCGCCGAGCAGCGCCGAGACGATCGCCAGAAGCGCGTCGCCGCGCCCGACGCCGAGAAACGCGGCCGAAGCGACGAGCAGCGACAGGCCGCAGCCCGACAGCAGAAATCCCTTGAGGTCGAACGCGCGCGGCGCCGGCAGCGCAATGTCGGGAAGGAGCCGCCAGGCGAGGAAGACGCCGAGAAAGCCGATCGGCACATTGATCAGGAAGATCCAGCGCCAGTTCATGTAGCTGACGATGAGTCCTCCCACCGGCGGGCCGAGGATCGGGCCGATCAGCGCCGGAATCGTCACCCAGGCGAGCGCCGAGACCAGATCGTGCTTCGCCGTCGACCGCACGACAAGGAGCCGCCCCACCGGCGACATCATCGCCCCGCCCATGCCCTGCAGCACCCGCGCCGCGACGAGTTGGCCGAGCGTCTGCGACATCGCGCAGAGAATCGACGCGCAGGTGAAAACGATGATGGCGGCCATGAAGACGCGCCGGGGCGCGAAGCGGTCCGCCATCCAGCCGCTCGCCGGCACGAACACCGCAAGGCTCATCAGATAGGAGGTCAGCGCCAGCTTGAGATGGACCGGATCCGTCGTCAGGTCGACCGCGATCGTCGGGATCGCCGTCGTCAGGACGGTCGAATCGAGATTCTCCATGAGCAGCGCGGCGGCGACCACCAGCGGCACCACCCGGCTGGCGTGAGCGCCTGCGACGGCTCCAGGCTTATCCATGCCGTGATGATTCATGGCGCAACCTACCCGTCGACGCCAAGAAGCGAGACGCCAACTGTCCCTCCGATCGGCCCTTGAGCTCCGCCGATTCAGCAAAGACGTCGGCCTATCCCTGCCTGTTAGCCCCCTCGCGCCGCGCGCGCTACGTTCTGCCCCGCATGAGCGCCATGGCGCCCATGCGCGCGACGGTCGTCTGCTCAGTCAGGCCATTGCAGCAGCCGGTCGAAGCGCCCCCGGCGCCGGTCAGCCGGCGAGCGCGTTTCCTTGTCGTTGCGCGCGCGGGCCGCCTCCAGCTCGGCCGCGACGCGGTCGGCGACGATCGCCTCCTCGCCCGGATGGAGATTGCAGGGGTCCATCTCGAAGAATCCCAATTCCAGCTCGTGGTCGCGGATGATCACCGGCGGATCGCCCGCCGCGAGCGCGTCGGCGAGGTCCCATGCGGTGGTCCCGGCCCGCTCGGGATCGACGGAGAGCTTCAGCCGGTCGATCGGGTTGCCGGTCGGATCGGGGATGATGTCGGCGCGGACGCCCGGCATGCCCGAGAAGCGCTCCACCCACAGATCGAGATAGCCGCGTTCCTTGCGGCGCACAGCGTCGTGATCGCGCCGCTCCCAGGCCTGCAGCGCCGCCATCGTGGAGGCGATGGCCTCCTTGCCGACTTTCATGCCGCGGCCGATGCCGCTGTTCTGCAGGAACGTCGCCCGCACGAGGTCTTTGCGCCCCGCGACGATGCCGGCCGTCAGCCCGCCAAGAAACTTGTGCGCGCTGTAGATGGCGATGTCCGCGCCTTCTGCGATGAATCCCTTCAGGTCGCACTCCGACGCGAGGTCGGCGATCACCGGCACGCCCTTCTCGTGGCAGACGCGCGCGAACTCGGCGAGCGGAAGCTGGCCGTAATGCACGACATGATGCGACACGACATAAAGCGCTGCCGCCGTGCGCTCGTTGATCTTTCCCGCAAGCTGGTATTCGCGCGCGTCGGTGACGTTGCCTATGGGAATGACCTTGGCGCCGGCGAGCCTGACCGCCTGTTCGATCGCGGCGCCATAGCCGGTCATGTGCCCCATCAGGATCACGACCTCATCCTTCATCCCCGTGGCGTCGGGGAGCTGCTCAACCTTCGCGAGGTCGGCGCCGGTCATCGCGCCAGCGATGGCGAGCGTGATGGCGGCCGACGCCGACGCGGTGACGAAGCCCGCCTCGCCGCCCGTCGCCTTCGCGATCACGGCGCTGGCCTTGCGGTGGAGATCGTTGATCTCGACCCATTGCGGCAGGATCGCCATCGCCGCCTCGATCGCCTCTGGCACGGCGATCGAGGCGCCCAGCGCCGTCATGGTGCCCGACACGTTGATGACAGGACGCAGGCCCAGCCGGGCGCGGATGTCCGTTTTTTTCTTCTCGCTCATCGTTTTCTTTCGGATCAGTGCATTTCAAGACGGGCCAGGAACGACTTCAGCCGCTCATGCCTGGGATTGAGCAGCAGCTCGCGGGGAGGACCTTCCTCCACCTTTTTGCCGCCGTCCATGAAGACGAGCCGCGAGCCGACGTCGCGCGCGAAGATCATCTCATGGGTGACGACGATCATCGTCATCCCCTCGCCCGCGAGCTGCCGCACCACCGCGAGCACCTCGCCGACCAGCTCGGGGTCCAGCGCCGACGTGATCTCGTCGAGCAGCAGCACCTTCGGCTCCATCGCGACCGCGCGCGCGATGCCGACGCGCTGCTGCTGGCCGCCGGACAGCTGGCTCGGCAGATTGTCCATGCGGTCCGCGAGTCCCACGCGCGTCAGCCAGTGCTCGGCCTTGTCGCGCGCCTCCGCCTTCGGCAGGCCGCGCACCTTCACAAGCCCGAGCATCACGTTCTCGCGCGCGCTCAGATGCGGGAACAGGTTGAAGAGCTGGAACACCATGCCGAGATCGGCGCGGATTTTCGCCAGCTCGCGCTCGCCCCGCGCCCGGCGCGTCGATCCGGAATCCCTGTATCCGACCTCGACGCCGTCGACCTTGATCGAGCCCGCGTCATAGGTTTCGAGCACGTTGATGCAGCGGAGCATCGTCGTCTTGCCGCTGCCCGACGCGCCGATGATCACCACCGCCTCCCCGCGCGACACATCGAGATCGACGCCGTCGAGAACCCGGGTAGGGCCGAAGCTCTTTTTCAGATCGCGAATGCGGACGAGTGCGTCGCTCATCATCAGTCCCGGACATAGGCGTAGCGCGCCTCGAGCGAGCGGCTGAGGCTGCTCAGGCTGTAGTTGATGACGAAATAGATCATCGCCGCGAGCACATAGATCGGCAGCGGCTCATAGGTGCGCCCGATGACCTGCTGCGCCGCGAGCATCAGATCGACGATGCCGACCAGCGACACCAGCGACGAGCCTTTCACCGCGTCGGTGACCGAATTGATCCAGGGCGGCAGGAAGCGGCGCACCGCCTGCGGCAGGATCACATAGACGAGCCGCTGGCCGAAGGTGAGCCCGATGGCCTTGCCGGCGTCGGTCTGCCCGGCCGCGATGGATTGGATCGCGCCGCGCGTGATCTCGCCGACATGCGCCGTCATGAAAGCGGACATCGCCGCGAGAAACGCCGGCAGCGGCTGCAGGTTCAGCCCGATGAAGGGCAGCAGATAATAGCTGGTGAAGATGACGACGAGCAGCGGCGTTCCCCGCAGGATGTCGGAGCAGATCCGCAGCGGCAGGCGCGCCCACCACGGACCGTAGGCGAAACAGATTCCGACGAGCACGCCCGCGACCAGCGAGATCGCGACGACCACCGCCGCGATGAAGAGCGTCATGAGAAGCCCCTGCCAGAGGAAGGGCATCGTGGAAACGACGAAGCTCCACCAGCCGTTCATCGCCGCGCACCGCGCAACAGCGAGCGTTCGAGAAAACGCAGCACGGCGAGGATGACATAGCCGGTGACGACATACATCGGCGCGACGATGATCCACACCTCGACGGCGCGGAACGTGTTCGTCTTGATCCAGTTCGCTCCGTAGGTCAGCTCCGGAACGGCGATGACGGAGGCGAGCGACGTGTCCTTGAACAGCGAGATGAAGGCGTTCGAGAGCGACGGCAGGACGATGCGCAACATGATCGGGAAGCGGACATGGATCAGCCTTTGCCAGGGCGTGAGGCCGATCGCCTTGCCGGCGTCGATCGCGCCTTTCGGAATCGCGTCGAGGCCGGCGCGGAACACCTCGACGAGATATGCGCCGGAATAAAGCGACAGCGTCATCACGAAGCTTTCGGTGGCGTCGAAGCTGAAGCCGCCCGCCGAGGGGATGCCGTAGAAGACAAGATAGATGAGCAGCAGCAGCGGGACGTTGCGGATGAACTCCACATAGGAGGACACCGCCCACCGGACCGGCCGCGAGCCGCCCGTATAGGCGACCGCGAGCGCGAATCCGATCACGCAGCCGATCAGGATGGAGATGAAGGCGAGTTCGATCGACAGCGCCAGGCCCTGCCAGAGCCTCGCCGAATGCCGCCACACCAGGCTGAAGTTGAGATAATATTCCACGGCGTGAAGCGCCCGCCTGCGAGCGGCGGGCGCGATGCGTCACGTCAGATGTTGGGGAATCCGGGCACGCGGCGCGGCGGCTCCGTGTTGAAGAAGTCGCGGAACGCCTTGTCGTAGAGATCGGTCTGATGGCCGTGCATGTTCACCATCAGCGTCGTGTCGACGAAGGCAAGCCAGTCGAGATCGCTCTGCCGCAGAGCGACGGAATAGATCTGCGTCTCGTAATGGAAGCCTGAGTCGAGATATTTGCCGGGATTGCGCTTCACCAGCCAGCCGACGGTGGAGAGGTCGATCACGGCCGCGTCGGCGCGCCCTGAATCCAGCGCCTGAATTGCGTTCGCCTGCGTGTCGAGCTGCATGACCTGCGCCTGCGGCAGCGCCTTGTGGACGAGATTGTCGGCGTCGACATTCTGGAGCACCGACGCCTTCGCCTGCGATCCGGCGTCGAGAAGCTCCTTGTGCGTCTTGTATTTGCCCTTCGCCGAGGTGAGCAGCGCGACGCCCTCGATGTAATAGGGTCTGGAGAAATTGACGAGCTGCGCGCGCGCCGGCGAGACGGTCATGAACTGAATGACGCAATCGACCTTGCCGGTGGTCAGGTTGGGAATGCGGGCCGCCGGCTCCTGCTTCACGAATTCGACCTTGGTCACGTCGTCGAAAAGTCCGCGCGCCAGAATCTGCGCGATCGTGATGTCCATGCCCGTGAGCTGGCCCTTCTCATCCTCGAAATGCCAGGGCGCGTTGGTCGAGCCGGTGCCGACGATCAGTTTGCCGCGGTTGAGCACGGTGCGCAGCGTGCTGTTCGGCGCCGACTGCGCCGCCGCCTCGCGCGCGCTCATCGCCAGCGCCGCGGCGCCCGCCGCCACTGCGCCGAATTTCAGGAAATCGCGCCGTTGAGCTTCCGCGCGCTCATCCGTTCTGTCCATCATCGCCTCCTCGCTGACAAACGATAGACGCGCAGAGTGGCGGGAACGAAAGCGCCTTGCAACAGCTATCGTGCGTTCAGTCGCAGCGGCGACGCCGGCAAGCGGACCGGAATTTCTTGACGCGAAACGAAGGCGTCAGGCCGCTCCCCAGCCGCCGCCGGTCGGCGTGACCACGGTCACGGCCTCGCCGGCCTCGATCACGGTCTGGTCGCAGCCGCCGAGCTGATCGACCCGGCCGTCCTTGCGGCGCACAAGCGTCTTGCCGACGTGGCCGGGCTCTCCTCCCATCATGCCGAACGGCCGCACCTTGCGGTGCGAGGAGAGGATGGCGCAATCCATCGTCTGAAGAAAGCGGATCGTGCGCGACGTCCCGTCGCCGGCGCTCCACCGTCCCTTGCCGCCGCTGCCGGGCCGGATGTGGAAATCCTCTAGAACCACGGGAAAGCGAAGCTCGAAAATCTCGGGATCGGACAGCCGCGAATTCGTCATGTGCGTGTGGACGCCGGACGTTCCGTTCCAGCCCGGGCCGGCGGGCGAGCCCGAGCAGATCGTCTCGTAATATTGATAGTCGTCGTTGCCGAAGGTGAGATTGTTCATCGTCCCCTGCGCCGCCGCCATCGCCTTGAGCGCGCCGAAAAGGCAGTTGGTGACCGCCTGGCTGACCTCGACATTGCCGGCCACCACGGCGGCGGGATAACGCGGCGACAGCATCGAGCCGTCGGGCACGACGATGTTGATCGGGCGCAGGCATCCCGCATTCATTGGGATGTCGTCATCCACCATGACGCGGAAGACATAAAGCACCGCCGCGCGGGTGACGGGCGCCGGCGCGTTGAAATTGTCGCCGCGCTGTTCCGACGTGCCGGTGAAATCGACCGTCGCCTCGCGCTTCGCCTTGTCGACGGTGATCTTGACGCGGATCGCACAGCCCTGATCCATCGGATAGTCGAAATGCGAATCCTCGAGCGCGTCGATCACGCGGCGCACGCTCTCGGCCGCGTTGTCCTGCACATGACCCATATAGGCCCGCACCACGTCGAGCCCGAAATGGCCGATCATCTTTCGGAGCTCCGCGACGCCCTTCTCGTTCGCCGCCGCCTGCGCTTTCAGATCAGCGACATTCTGACGGACATTGCGCACGGGGTAGCGCGCGCCGGTGAGCAGCGCGACCAGCTCCGCCTCGCGGAAACGGCCCTGGTCGACCATCTTGAAATTGTCGATATAGACGCCCTCTTCCTCGATATGCGTCGCGAGCGGCGACATGGAGCCGGGCGCGAGCCCGCCGACGTCGGCGTGATGGCCGCGGCTCGCCACCCAGAACAAGATCTCCTTCTGCGCATCATCGAAAACAGGCGTGCAGACGGTGATGTCCGGCAGATGAGTGCCGCCATTGTAGGGCGCGTTGAGGACATAGACGTCGCCGGGCTTGATGTCGGTGTTGTTGCGGATCACCGTCTCGACCGATTTGTCCATCGAGCCGAGATGCACCGGCATGTGCGGCGCGTTCGCGACGAGGCTGCCTTCCGCGTCGAACACCGCGCACGAGAAATCCAGCCGCTCCTTGATGTTGACCGAATAGGCGGTGTTCTGCAGCGTCACGCCCATCTGCTCGGCGATCGACATGAAGAGGTTGTTGAAGATCTCCAGCATCACCGGATCGGCGTGCGTGCCGACGGCCGAGCGCTGCTCGCGCGCCTTCACGCGAGAAAGAACGAGGTGGTCGCGCGGGGTGAGCTGCGCCTCCCACCCCTCCTCGACGATCACCGTCTGGTTCGGCTCGACGATGATCGCAGGCCCGGCGATGCGGCTTCCGGGCGTTATCGCGCCGCGCAGATAGACGCGCGCCTCGCGCCACGCGCCGTGGCTGAAGAACCGCGCCTCGCGCGCGGGCTTCGTCTGTGAGGCCGCGTTATCGAGCGACGTTTCGCTGAACGGCGCGCCGCCGCCCACGCCCTCGATCTCGATCGCCTCGACGACGATGGCTTTGGTCTCGTCGATGAAGCCGAAGCGCGCGCGATGCGCGGTTTCGAAGGCCCTCTTCATTTCGGACGCTGAGCCGGCCGCGACGATCAGCGCGGTGTCGGTGCCCGCGTAGCGGATATGGGCGCGCACGAAGGTCTCGATCGCGTCGCGCCGGACGCCCTGCCCTGCGATTTCCGCGACCGCATGGTCGAGCAGCGGTTGCGCCGCCGCGGCGATGGCGCCCGGCGCGCGCGCGTCGAGCGGAATATCGAGCGCCCGTTGCCGCGTCGCGCGCACATTGGCGAGACCCATGCCATAGGCGGAGAGAAGACCGGACAGCGGATGGATCAGCACCGTCGTCATGCCCAGCGCGTCGGCGACGAGGCAGGCGTGCTGGCCGCCGGCGCCGCCGAAACAGTTCAGCGCATAGCGCGTGATGTCGTAGCCGCGCTGCACCGAAATCTTCTTGATCGCCTCGGCCATGTTGGCGACGGCGATCTGGATGAAGCCGTCCGCGACCTCTTCCGGCGAGCGCCCGTCGCCAACCTCAGCCGCGAGCGCGCGGAATTTCTGCTCGACGGCGGCGCGATCGAGCGGTTCGTTCTGCCCGGCGCCGAAGATCGGCGGAAAGAAATCCGGAATGAGCTTGCCGACCATCACATTCGCATCCGTGACGGCGAGCGGTCCGCCGCGGCGATAGGCCGCCGGCCCCGGATCGGCGCCGGCTGAATCCGGGCCGACGCGGAATCGCGACCCGTCATAGTGCAGGATCGATCCGCCGCCCGCCGCGACGGTATGGATGAGCATCATCGGCGCGCGCATGCGCACGCCCGCGACCTCCGTCTCGAACGCGCGCTCGTATTCGCCGTCATAATGCGCGACGTCGGTCGAGGTGCCGCCCATGTCGAAGCCGATGACATGCTCAAAGCCGGCGGCCTTGCCGGTCTCCGCCATGCCGACCACGCCCCCGGCGGGGCCGGAGAGAATTGCGTCCCGTCCCTGAAAAAGCTCGGCGGCGGTCAGTCCGCCGGACGACATCATGAACATCAGGCGCGCGCCGGTGCGGGCGACGTCGAGTTCCTCCGACACCTGCTGCACATAGCGCCGCAGGATCGGCGACAGATAGGCGTCCACCACCGCCGTATCGCCGCGTCCGACCAGCTTCACCAGCGGCGACGCCTCATGGCTTGAGGAAACCTGTGTGAAACCGATCTCGCGCGCCAGCGCGGCGACGGCCTTCTCATGCGCCGGATAACGATAGGCGTGCATGAACGCGACGGCGATCGCGCGGATTCCGCTGTCGAACGCCTGCTGCAGCAACGGACGGATCGCCGCGAGATCGGGCGCGCGCTCGACCGCGCCGTCGACCAGCACGCGCTCGTCGATCTCGACGACGCGCTCATAAAGAAGCTCCGGCTTGATGATTTCCTTCGCGAAGATTTTCGGCCGCGCCTGATAGCCGATGCGCAGCGCGTCGCGGAATCCCTTTGTGATGGCGAGCAGCGTCCGGTCGCCCTTGCGCTCCAGCAGCGCATTGGTGGCGACGGTCGTTCCCATGCGCACCTCGCCGATCACGCCGGAGGGAATCGGCTCTCCCGTCTTCAGGCCGAGATGCTCGCGCACGCCCTGGACGGCGGCGTCGCGATAGGCGCCGGGATTTTCGGACAGGACCTTTCGCGCGGCCAGCGTTCCGTCCGGCTTGCGGGCGATCACGTCCGTGAAGGTGCCGCCGCGGTCGATCCAGAAATCCCACCGGCCAGCGCTCATCCCGCCCTCCATCGTCCGGAAACAGCCGCTCCTAGATCAACATCGACGTTTTGTCGAGAATTTATTGACATGATGTGTTCGTTGCTTACACAGGAGGCGTTACGCAGGACATAGCCATGACCGCGCGAAAAACCGCCGACGCAGGCCCCTCCCCGTTCGGCCCGATCGTGTCGTCCGGCCATCTGGCCGCAGGCGCCCTTCCCGCCCTGTCGGAGTTCGAGTTCGCCCTGTCGATGGTGGCGCACGCCTTTCACCGCTGGATGGTGCGCGGCATGGCCGCGGCGGGACTGCCGGATCTGTCTCCGATCGACATCCTCGTTCTGCACAACGTCAATCACCGCAGCCGGCCGAAGCGGCTGGCGGACATCTGCCTCGTGCTCAACATCGAGGACACGCATGTCGTCGCCTATGCGCTGAAGAAACTCGAAAAGCTCAAGCTCGTCGCGAGCGCCCGCAAGGGCAAGGAGAAGGTGGTCGCCATCACGACGGCTGGCGAGACGGCCTGCACGCGCTATCGCGAGGCGCGCGAGGCGCTGCTGGTCAAATCCGTCCTCGCCGCCGGCGTCGATCCCGCAGCGGTGTCCCATGTCGCCGCGCAGATGCGCGCCCTGTCCGGCCAGTATGATCAGGCCGCGCGCGCGGCCGCCAGCCTGTGACGGACTCGCGCGATCGTTATCCGCGCCGGCTGGACTTCGCGCCGCGGCGGCCATCTCCTGTCGAGGGCGCCGCGGCGGCGATAAGGCTGCGAACGCTTTTGTCAGTTCATCGAAAGGGAGAGGAAGACGGATGTCTGTTGATCGACGCGCTGTTCTGGCGGGTGGAGCGGCTGTCGCCGGTCTCGCGCTCGCCGGCCCTGCAGGCCTGACATCCGCCAGCGCGGCGGCGCCGATGGCGACCACCCAGGCTCCCGGATTCTATCGCTACAAGGTCGGCGACTTTCAGATCACGGCCATCCATGACGGCTTTGCGGGCCGGCCCCTCGAGGGCTTCATCCGCAACGCCAAGCTGGAGGACGTTCAGAAGGCGATGGGCGCCGCCGGCCTGTCCACGGAAAGGCTGCCGCTCACATTCACGTCGCTCGTGATCAACACTGGCGCGAAGCTGATCGTCATCGATACGGGCAACGGAAACTCCGGCGCCCCCACCTCCGGCCGATGGATGGAGAATTTCAAAGCCGCCGGCTTTTCGCCCGACCAGATCGACACGATCCTGATCTCCCATTTCCACGGCGATCACATCAACGGCCTTCGTCTCAAGGATGGCGCCGCGCAGTTCCCGAATGTCGAGATCAAGGTTCCGGAGCCGGAATGGGCGTTCTGGATGGACGACGCGCGGATGAATGCGGCGAGCGACGCGCTGAAGGGCGGATTTCAGGGCGCGCGGCGCGTGTTCAAGGACATGCCGAACGTCTCGCGCTTTCAATGGGGCAAGGAGGTCGCGCCGGGGATTACCGCGATCCAGACCGACGGCCATACGCCCGGCCACACTTCTTTCATGATCTCGTCGGGCGGCGCGCAGTTCATCGCTCTGGGCGACGTGACCAACATGCCGTCCCTGTTCGTGCGTCACCCCGGCTGGCATGCGGTGTTCGACATGAACGGCGAGATCGCTGAGCGTTCGCGCCGCAAGATGCTCGACATGGCGGCGTCCGAAAAGGCGCAGGTGGCGTTCTATCATGCCCCCTTTCCCGCGACCGGCCATATCGTGCGCGACGGCTCGGGCTATGATTTCGCGCCGGCCCTGTGGAGTTCGGCCGCCTGAACGTCGGGCGCGCCTGACCGAAAGACGACAGACGGAGGGCCCGGCCCTCCGCATCACGACGCCGGCCTCGCGGGCGCAGGTGGACGACCCCGGCCCGCGGCCTGTAAGGCTGGGGTCCGAGCCACCCGCCTGCCGCGCCGATGCCGACCCTCGCCTTTGTCGACAGTTCCACGCCGGAGGCGCAGGCCGCGCGCATCGCGCTCGCCGCCCGCTATGGCGACGCGCCGCCGGAGGACGCCGACGTCATCGTGGCGCTCGGCGGCGACGGGCTGATGCTGCAGACGCTGCACGCCCAGATGGGAACCGGCAAACCGATCTACGGCATGAATCGCGGATCGGTGGGCTTCCTCATGAACGAGTATCGCGAGGACAATCTGATGGAGCGGATTTCGGCCGCCCATCGCAGCGTGATCCATCCGATCGTGATGCGCGCCACCGGCGCGCAGGGCCGCCAGACGACGAGCCGCGCGATCAACGAGGTGTCGATGCTGCGCAAATCCTATCAGGCCGCCAAGCTGCGCATTTCGGTCGACGGCAAGATGCGCCTCGACGAACTGATCTGCGACGGGCTGATCATATCCACGCCCGCCGGTTCGACCGCCTACAACCTCTCCGCCAACGGGCCGATTCTTCCGCTCAATGCGCCGCTCCTCGCGGTGACGCCGATCTCTCCTTTCAGGCCGCGGCGCTGGCGCGGCGCGCTGCTGCCGGACCGGGCGCGGGTCACCGTCGCGGTGATGGAGGCGGAGAAGCGGCCCGTGAACGCGGTCGCCGATCACATCGAGGTTAACGAAGTGCTGGCGGTCGAGGTCAGCATGGACCACGCCGTCGATCTGGTGCTTCTGCACGATCCCGGCCACAGTCTCGACGAACGCATCATCAACGAACAGTTCAACTGGTAGGCGAACAAACGTATTTTTAGCCTCGTCCTGAAACCGCGCCTTAACTCACCCGTGCTGATCTGCGCGGCGGCGAGCCCTTCGCCGGCTTTCATGGGTGGGATGCGTCGCGTTGATGATGCGGGTGGACATCAGCCGCTTGCGGTTCCTGATCATCGACGACAACACCTATGTGCGTCGCATCATCCGGGTCCTGCTGCACGGGTTCGGCGCCCGTGAGGTGCTGGAGGCCGAGGATGGCCCCGCCGGTCTCGAATCCTTCAATCTTTTCAACCCTGACATCGTGATCGTTGACTGGGAGATGCCGATTCTCGACGGCATCGAGGTGGTCCGCATGCTGCGCGACGCCAACAGCAGCCGCAATGCCTTCGTGCCCATCATCATGTGCACCGCGCATTCCGAGATGGTGCGGGTCGTGCAGGCGCGGGACGCCGGCATCACGGAGTTTCTGGCCAAGCCCATTTCAGCCAAAAGTCTTTATCAGCGGATCGTCAACGCGGTCGTCAATCCGCGCACCTTTGTCCGGACGGCGAATTATTTCGGCCCCGATCGCCGGCGCGCCACGCTTCCCGACTATTCCGGTCAGGAACGGCGCAAGGACATTCTCGCGGCGCGCGAAGCGGCGCAGCGGGACGCGGCCAATACTGAGGGCTCCTTTTCTTCTGAAACGCGAGAAGTCGCATGATCAACACACCCGTCAACGCAAACCTGAATCGGCTGCGCGTTCTCTGCGCCGACGCCAACAGCAACATGCGCAGCATCTACAGGACGCTGCTGCTCGGCATGGGCGTCGGAGACGTGATCACCGCTGACGACGGCGCGGTCGCCTATGAGCAGTATCGCGCCTACCGGCCGGATGCGGTGATCACCGAACTCACGCTGCCGATGCTCAGCGGCCTCGAACTGGTGAAGATGATCAGGACGCGCCCCGACAGCCCGAGCCGTCATGTGCCGATCATCGTCTGCACGGCCGACGCCACGCGACAGTCGATCCTCGTCGCGCGCGATCTCGGCGTGACCGAATTTCTCGCCAAGCCGATCTCCGCCAAGAGCCTTCAGGAGCGGCTCGAAACGGTGGTCTCCAATCCGCGCCCCTTTGTCGACTCCGGCGCCTTCGTTGGGCCGGACCGCCGCCGCGGCCGCACCGGCGGCGAATATCGCGGGCCGGATCGCCGCGAGCGGCGCGGAGACAGGCCGTCATCGCCGCCGTCCGCCCGTCCCCCAGCGCCTGAAACGCCCCAGCAGGAGAAGGCTCCGTGAGCGCAGCGAGCGTCGGAAGCGCTCTGACCGCGCCGGCTGGCCTGGAAACGGTCGCGCACGGCGATCATCTGGTGATCCGCCCGCCAGAGGCCGTGAAGGAGCGCGGCTATGTGCAGGCGCGGCGCGGCGATCCGACGCCCGATATGGTCATCGCCCAGGCCGAGAAGGATCTGAAGGAGACATCCGCTGAATTTCAGGGCTGGATGATCATCGAAGCGACCAAGCTCGCGGATGCGCGCGCCCAATATCACGCCGAGGGCGACAATCCCCAGGCGTTGCGCGAGCTGTTCCAGGCGGCGCACACCGTGCGAGGCAATGCCGGCGTCTTTGGCTATCCGCTGGCCGGCCGCGTCGCGGATTCGCTCGCCAAGCTGCTGGACGGCGGCAAGCGGACCGAGGCGCCGCGCATGCTCATCGACCAGCATGTCGACGCGATCCGCGCGATCGTGCGCGAGGACGCGCGGGGCGCCGACAACCGGAACGCCCGCGCGCTGACCATGGCGCTGCTGGAGGTTTCGGCGAAATATATGCCGGCGCCGCCCGACAGCGATCAGACGACCGGCGCGGCCGCCTGATCCTGCTGCGACAGATCGGCGAAGCTAGGCCGCCAGCGCCGACTGGTCGTCGATCAGTCGCCTGATTTCCAGTTCAAGTTCATCGACCGGCTGGACCATGAAGCCGGCGACAAGCGCGCGCGCCTCTTCGCGGGCCGCCTCCGCCTCGAACCGGCGCAGCAGCGCGATCAGCTTGGCGTTCTCCGGCCTGCTGTCGTCGATCGCCGCGAGGGCGCCCGCGATGATGGGACGCGACAGGGCCGCGGGCCGATCGTCCTGAGCGATCCGCCGCGCGCTCGTCCGCCATGCCGAAAGGCCCGCGTCGAACGCCCGAAACAGCCCGTCCGGCAGCCCCGCCCGCCGGTAGAGCGCCGCGAATCCGGCGCTTCTCCGTTCCGCCAGAATGGCCGAGACCCGAGGCCGCGGCACGTCGGCGAGTTCCGCCAGCGCCGCCTCGAGCAATCCGATCTGTCCGCACAGCAGCGCGCGAAGGAGCAGGCCGGCGTTGAGCTGCCGCGACCGGCAGAGATGACTGACGAACGCGGCGCAATCGGCTTCTTCGCCGGCGATCGTGACCACGGCGTTGTCGCGGGCCTCCGCGACCATCCGCTCGCCCCGTTCCGGCCTGATCCAGGCGCAGTCGCTCACGAAGTCCGACAGAGCCTTCGACACCGCGACGACGAGCATGTGGCGCACGCTCGCCGGAAGGTCCTCGCGCGCCAGCATCGCTTCCCGCAGTTCCGCATGGTCCCCGTTGCGTTCGATCATGCGCCGATACGCGAAGGCCGGCGGCTGAACGCTGCGGTTGCGCAGCACCGCGAGATGAGCGGCCGGTCCCGCGATCTCTGCGAGCGCGCCGCACACTCCGGCCGAAAGCCCGGCGCGGCCCGCGATGGCGATGTGGGCGGCGGCGTCGCCGACCGCGACGGCGTCGATCAGGTCGGCGTCGCACAGGACCGGCGAGCGCGCGAGCACGAGCGCGGCGATCTCGCTCTGGTCGAGCGTCAGCGCCACGACGATGTGGGGCGGCGCGTCCGCGGCGCTGGCGAACGCTTCCGCGAGCGACCGCCGCACGATCGGCGCCGGATCGTCCAGCATCACGGTCAGCGCCGCAATCGCCTCCCGGCGCTGATCCGGCTCGATGTCCGAATAGAGATAAGCGCGGGCGAGCGCGCTGGCCGCTTCAGCCCGGCCGCCGGCCTGCGCGGTTTGCGACCATTCGAGAAAACGTCGGACAATCATGTGCTTAAAGGCTTCATCATGGAAATGAGATTAAGCGGCGCTCCGGGCGACCGCGCAGTTCCCGCGGGGCGGGCGACGGCGCGCGCCAGGCTGGCGGCCGACATCGCGTCTCCCCCGACGCCGAATGCGTCGCGGGACATCGCATCGGACGGGGTCCAGAGCTGCGCGACGGTCGCGGAAATGGGGCCGCTGCCGTCGGTCCGGAACAAGCCGCGGAACGGCGTCTGGTCGGCGCTGGCCTGCGAGGGGAAAAAGGCGAGCCACGCGCCGCCCCCCGAGGGTTGATCGGCCGCCGCCGTCTTCACCTCGGACGCGGCGCCGCCGAAGCCCGACGCCAGTTTTTCGCGGAGATTGGCGAGGCTGAGGGGCTGACCGCTCCTGCTGTAGAACAATCGCCGGTTGGCGGCCGCTTCGGCGGGAAAGTAGCGCGACGCGGCCGCGTCGGGCGTCGCCGCAGCCTGGCGGATCAGGGCGGTCGCGCCCCGCGCGCCCATGACATGCGCGATATAGAGTTCGCCGTCGCTGGGGACGCGGCCGAGCGCGTCGCCCAACAAAGCCCCGTTGCGTTTCGTCAGTTCGCCGGCGAGCGCCGCGCTGATCTGCGGGTCCTTGCGCAGATCGAGGATCTGGCGCCGAAGCGCCGGGTCCGAGACCGTCATGCGGCCGCCGGAGCCGACCTCGATCGCGTCGGCGTAACGCTGCAGCCCGTGTTTCGCGCCGTCCGCCTTAACCGATGCGAGCCATGTCTGTTCGATGAATTGAAAGAGGCCCGTCGCGCTCGACGTTCCGGCGGCGGCGTTGGGGTCGAGCGAGGATTCCCGCGTCGCCGTCTTGAGCAGGAAGTCGAAGCTGGCGCCGGAGCGGTCGGCGCCCTGCCGCACGGCTGCGGCGACCCCGCCGCTCGCGCGCTGCGGCTCCGCGCCGGCCGTTGTGGAGAAAAGGGACAGGAACGACATGAAGCCCGGTCGCCGCGCGTTGAAGCTCGCGCCCGCGGCCAGTTTGGCGGACTTATGGTAAACGTAAGGTTAGCGCAGCCCGTCGGGTGGCTGCGCATGCTCGCGCGACGGCTTGAGCTGTTCTCCCCCGCGCCGCGCCGGCGACGAGCGGCCGCCCTTGACGCCGCTCGCTAACCAATCGTTAACTGGGAGCGGCGGTTGGGGATGCGCCGGCGGCGGCGCTTTTAGACATGATGCGGAAGACGTCGCCGCCCTGCGGCCGCTTGCCGATAGCGGAAAGTCGGCGCCGAAGGATCGCCGCTGCGTCACGGGCGCATCACGCTCGGTCCTCCATGATGGGCGACGCGCGAGGGCTTGTTGGCGCGCCCCATGGCGGAGAACGGTTCGCGCTCATGATATTTTCCCTGCGACGCGCCGGCGTCCGCATGCTCCGGCCAGCCATGCATCCCCATTGAATCACCGGGACAGACATCCCGCGCATCCCTTTGTTTAATCACCGATAGTCAGGCGCCGACAGATGACCGCGAATATTGAGCTTCCGGCCCAGATCGTTTCGATCCTCGGCCCCCTGCTGATTGTCCTGACGGCGCTCGCGCTGCTCTGGATCGTGCTGTCGGTCGTCCAGCGGATGCACCGCAAGGCTTATAACCTGACGAAGGCGGAGACCGCCGGCGCTCCCGTGAAGCCCGACTTCCTGACGGTCGACCATGCCGCCCGCGCCGACGCCGCCGCGCGCGGACGGGTCTTCGAGGAGCAGCGCGCCGCCGCGGCGGCCGCCAAATCGCCGGTGGCCTCGGCATGCCGGCTGACGCAGACGGCCGCGGTCGTGGCGGCGGTGCTGAGCTTCGTTTCGGCGGCGGCGGGGGCGCTTCTCAAGGTCGAGATGATGCAGAGCGCCTACAACAATCTCGGCTCCTGGGACCGCATGATGGCGATCATCGCCAACTACAAGGCGGGCTTCGCCGTGGCTGCCGCCATCATCCTCGTCAGCCTCGTCCAGCTGATCCAGTCGTTTCGTCCGAAGCACGCGTAACCATTCCGCCGCGCGGACAGCCCAACACGGAGTTTCTCATGGCGTCGGCCATTCTCACCTTAAGCTCTGACGAACTGCTCGCCGAATATGTGCGTCTTGATTCGTTCAAGGGCGTGCTGGAGCAGCGTCTCGGCATCGGTCCGGACCTGATCGCGATCCTCATCCGCGACGGCCAGATCGTGCAGGCCTCGCATGGCGCGCATATTTCGGTCGGCGGCCTGTGGCAGAGCGTCAAGAACGCGCTCGGCGGCCAGCATGCGATGCGGCTTCTGATCGCCGACGCCAAGCCGTTCCAGCTCACCGCGAGCGCCGACGCCGTGACGCAGGACCATGTCCAGGTCGCCGGCGAGCTGACGATCGACTTTCAGGCCAATCCCGAAAAGCCCGCCAATATCCTCGGCTTCATGAAGGAGCGCACGGCCGTCGCCAAGGCGGATGTGCTGACGCGCCTCGTCCCGCATCTGGGCGACCGCGCGCTGCAATCGCTTGTCGGCCGGGTCGCCGCCCTCGATCTGCGCGGCAATGTCGCGCTGCAGGACAAATTGCAGGCCGACGTGATGGCGGAGGTCGAGCGCATCGTCGGCGATCTCGGCCTGATGGTCCGCGCGGTGTCGCTGCGCTGGGGCTTCAATGAGGAGGAGATCGCCGCGATCCAGAAGCGCTCGAAGGAGCGCGAGCAGGAGGCGCTTGAGCAGGATTTCCAGATTCTCACCCGCGCCATCGAGCGCGAGGGCCAGTCGACGGTGCTTCAGCTGCGCACCGATCTCGACATCGAGAAGGTAAAGGGCGCCTCGGAAGCCGAACTGCGGCGCATGGTGCTGGATCAGGAGGTGGATTTCGTCGACGCGCGCGAGACGGCGGTGCGCGTCGAGGAGATGAAGGTGCTCCAGCACGAGATCGCCCTCAACAAGACCGAGCGGCTCGACCGGCTGCAGGTGGCGCTGGAGGCGGCGGACAACGAGGTCGCGCTGGCGCGCTCGCGCGGCGAGCGGCGGGGCGTCGAGCGCGACATCGAGACCGGGGACCGGCGCCACGACGTCGATCTCGCCCGCATCCAGTCCGAGCGGCGCGAGGTCGAGCGCGGGATCGAGGAGGCGGATCGCCGCCATCAGATTGTCGTCGCCCGCATTCACGCCGACATCCGCCAGGTCGAGCGCTCGACCGAGGAGCTCGACCGCAAGCAGGCGCTGGCGCTCCATCGGCTCGAAGAGCTGCAGAATCTCGAAATCGCCGGCAAGGCGCATGATCTCAACCTACGCAAGATCCGCGATCTTCAGGACTCCGATCTCGACGGCGTCGCGCGGCGTCAGGACATCGACCTCAAGGGCCGCGATTCCGACCATCGCCGGCAGATGGAATCGACCAAGCAGAACCAGCAGACCGATCTGGCGAAGATGCAGATGATGAAGGACATGTCGCCGGAGCAGATCATGGCGATCAACGCCGGCCTGTCGCCGGCCGTGGCGAATGTGCTGGTCGAGCAGGCCCGCGCCCGCGGCGGCGACAACGCCGAGAAGATGGCCCTGATGCGCGAGATGGTGGATGCGGCCAAGGACGCGCGCGTCGACAGCGCCGCGCAGGCGAGGCACTTCTTCGAACATGCGATGCAGGGCGCTGCGGGCGTCGCGGCAGGGGTCGGCGCCGGCGCGGCCGCCGCGCGCGGCGATGCGCCGGCCGCCGGCGGCGTGACGGGCGCGACGACGGAATGCCCGGCCTGCCATCGCGTCATCCCGGTCACGGACCGCCATTGCCGCTATTGCGGACGCCAGATGAGGGCGTGATCCGATGGCGTGGCGCCCCTACGCCTCCTGCTGTCATCGCGAGGCGCTGTCGACCGATTCGGCGTTCTGCCCGGAATGCGGCCGCACGCTGATCCGCTGCATGGCTTTTTCGGAATGCTTCAGCCTCGTCGCGCCGATGCAGCATTGCCCGGTCTGCATCGCGCCGGAGCTGGCGATCGAGAAGGGCGCCATGCTGCAGTCGCGCGTGGGCGAGCGGCTGTCGATTCCGCTCGTGCTGCGCAACGTCTCGACTGTCGAGCGGCCGATCTGGGTGACGGGGATCGTAAAGGCCGAGAGCGGCGCCCATGAGCCGATCGAGCTGACCTGGGAGCGGCTCGACGCGAAGGGCGAGCGCGGCTTCACGCTGACGACGGCGCCATTCGCCCAGGCCGGCGCGCAATCCATCGGCGTGATCGCGACGATCGCCTCGCGTCACAAGGGCCGCGAGGAGCGCTACGCCTTCGCCGGCGTCGTGCCGGTCGTGGTTGAAGCGCCGGAGCAGCAGGTCGTCCAGAACATCAACCTGTCCGGCGCCCAGTTCGCCACCGGCGGCATGGTGCATGCGCCAGTGAGCGGCCGCGCCGCTTCTACCGCGCCGATCGCCACGCGCGATCGGCAGGCGATTCACTTCGAGCGCGCGGAGCGCTACGAGCTGGAGCGCGGCGTGCGCGGCTACGCCGACATGAACGCCCGCGCGCCGCGCGATGTCAGCTTTTCCTTCACCGGCTTCGCGGAGGGCGAGGCGCCGCCGGACGGCCGGCAGGTCGGCGTCAGCGGCGCGCTGAGCTGCGGCCGCAACGGCCGCATGTTCGACGCCGAGAAAAATCCGTTCCCGAACGATCTCTGCCTGCGTGCGCGCGATCCGCGCACCGGCGCCGTCGACGAGGACGCGACGCGCGCGCTGTCGCGCCATCATTTCGATTTTCTCGTGCTCAACGACAGGCTGCATGTGCAGACGCGCAGCAATGGCGGCCTGGAGCTGAACGGCAGGCGCCTCGCTTCCGGCGACGTCGAGGTCGTGCGCAACGGCGACCGCATCGCTCCCCTCCCCGGCCATGGCGACAAGCTGACGCTGACCGTGTCCTTGCGTTCTTCTGTCGGCGTGATTGAAGCGGTGCAGATCGCGCGCGAGCCGCGCGCGCGATGACGAGCGGCGGGACTGCTGAGATGAAGTGCGCATCATGCAACGAGGATCTGCCGGAGGACGTCGCCTTCTGCCCGAACTGCGGCGCGCCCGCGCCGAAGCAGGACGCTCCGCCGCCGGCCGCGCAGCGCGCCCCCTCCGCCACGCGCACCTTCAGCGGGCTGGAGACCGTCGTTCATGGCCAGAGCGGCATCGCCCATGCGACGCCCACGCTTGAGACCGGAAAGGTTTTCGCCGGCCGCTATGTGATCGATCGCAAGATCGGCGAAGGCGGCATGGGCGTCGTCTATACGGCGAAAGACAACAACACGAGCGAGGAGGTCGTTCTCAAGCTCATTCACCCCACCCTCGTCTCAGGCGAGGAGGCGATGAAGCGGCTCGTCGCGGAAGGCGTCACGGCCCGACAGATCCGTCATCCGAACATCGTCGCGGTGTATGACGTCGGCCAGGTCGACGGACAGCCCTTCCTCACGATGGAATATGTGAAAGGCGGCACGCTGCGCACCTGGCTCGTCAACGCCATCAGCAGCGGTCAGGAAACCGGCCTGAACACGGCGATCGGGATCGTGCGCGCCGTTCTCGCCGGCGTCGGCGAGGCGCACCGCATGGGCTTCGTGCATCGCGATCTGAAGCCCGAGAACATCCTGCTTGGCGGCGATCCGGCGCAGGGCGATTTCTCGCTGAAGATTCTCGATTTCGGCATCGCCAAGGCGGTCGGCCCGACGCGCACGAACAGCGGCGGCTCGACCGGAGGGATCGGCACGCCGCTTTACATGGCGCCGGAGCAGCGCACGGCGCCCGACACGGTCGGCCCGTCCGCCGATCTCTATTCGGTGACGGCGATCCTCTATGAGCTTCTGATGGAAGCGGCGCCGCAGGGACGGTGGGAGTTGCCCAGCGAACATCGCGCCGACGTGCCGAAAGCGCTCGACAAGGTGATCGAGCGCGGGCTCGCGATGCGCGCACGCACGCGCTACCAGTCGGTCGCCGAATATCTTGCAGCGTTGGACGAAGCGCTCGGCGCGCCTTCCTCGCCGCAGAAGGCGGCCGGACCCGCCGCCGACGGCGCGAACAAGCATGCCGACGCGGCCGCCGAGATGGTTCGCGGCGTGCTCAACTCCGTCCGGCAGCTGGCGCCCGAAGCGCAGAAGCTGATCGGAGACAAGCCGGCCGTCGACGAAAAATCCGCGGCTGACGCGGCTGCGAAAAAGAAGAAGCGCGGCATGATCCTCGCGGCGGTCGCGGTGGTCGTGCTTGGGCTCGGCGCGATCGGCAACATGATCGACACCAGCGAACAACCCGCGCCGCAACCACAGCCCGTCAAGCCGGAGCCGCAACCACAGCCGCCGGTTCAGCGCCAGTCGTTTCCCGTGACGCCGACGCCGCCGACGATCAACGCCGCCGGCGTCTGGTATGACGACGCCGGCGTTCCGTTCCAGGCGACACAGAACGGACCGCAGATCGGCGCGGTCGGAATCGTGCAGGGAACGCCCGTTCGCCTCGAAGGAACGCTGGCGAGCGACGGCATGCGGTTTCAGGTCGTCAACGCGACGACGGGCCAGCCGATCTTCCGCGGCGACGGCTATGTGCTCGATCCGAGCCACCTCAGCTATTCGCTCTACGCGCTGAACGGCAACCTCGTGAATCGCGGCTGCTTCCACCTCAACCACACCCCCAATCCGCCTTGCGTCAACGGGCGTTTGTAAACGCCGACGGAGCAGACCATGCGTTTCTCCTACACCACCCTTCGCGAGCCTTCGCCGCAGTCCGGCGCCAAGCCGGTGCGCATCGACGGATGTCTGTTCGGCAAGCCCTCGCCCAGGGATTTCCGCGCCGTGCCGCAGCTTGGCTCGCCGCCGCGCAAGGTGGATCTGCGCGCCAACTGCTCGCCCGTCGAGGATCAGGGCCAGCTCGGAAGCTGCACCGCCAACGCCACGATCGGCGCGCTCGAATATTATCAGCGCAAGCGCGGCGAGGCGCCCGCCGATCTGAGCCGCCTGTTCGTCTATTTCAACGCGCGACGCCTCGGCGGTCGCGTGAATGACGATTCCGGCGCCGAGATCGCCGAGGCGATGGCGTCGCTCTTGGCTTACGGCGCGCCGCGCGAGGACCATTGGCCCTATGATATCGGCCGCTTCAGGGATCAGCCCGATCAGAACGTGTACAGCGAGGCGCTGAAAAACCAGCCGGCGGAATATGCGCGGGTCGAACGCGGCGACGGCGTGATCGGCGCGCTCGCGCGCGGCTATCCCGTGGTGTTCGGCATCCAGTTGCCGCGCCGCTGCTACGACGAGGCCGCCAACACCGGCGTCATGCCGGAGCCCACGCCAGCGGAAATCGATGAGGCTGCCTTCATGGGCGGCGGCCACGCGATGCTGATCGTCGGCTATGATCTCGACCGCAAGACCTATCTCCTGCGCAATAGCTGGGGAACGAACTGGGGCGACCGCGGCTATTGCACGATGCCGATGTCCGCCGCCGAAGGCGGTTCGCGCCCGGAGGAGTTCTGGATCATCGGCCGTCTCGAAGGCCAGGATTTCAAGCTGCTCAAGCCGGAGCGGACGCCGGTCGCGGGGACGGTGACAGGCATGACGGGCAAGATGCGCGACGAGATTCGCGGCGGCCTCGACAAAGGCATGACCGACGCCGGCAAGTCGATCCGCGACCGCTTCCGGCAGCGCCACGAAAACGACCGCTGAGGCGTTCTCGCGCGCGGAAGGTTCGCGCCCCGGACGAGCGCCGCTGAACGACGGCAAACGTCGCTCGCCGTCTCTCGGCAGCGAATCATGAGTCCCCACATATTCCTGCAAACGGATTGCGACCTCGCTGCCCGCGCGCGCCGGCCTGCCCGTCGCGCCTGACGGCGTGGCGCATCCAGTCGATCCCGCCTTCGCTGACGGACAGCGGCGTCCCGCGCCTGCGCGGCCATCAGCGCGACCGACGCGCCGACATTTCACTTGCCGCTTGTGAAATCTGACAAACCTCGCCAGACTGCCGCAATGCTCGACGCCTCGTCTCCTTTCGCTTCGTTCCAGGCGCCTCCGGGACCGGCGTCGCTCATCGACCTCGCCGCGCGCCGGCTTCGGCAGGCCATCGTGTCGTGCGAACTGGCGCCGGGAGACTTCGTGAACGAAGCCTCGTTGTCCGAGCGCTTCGGCCTCGGCCGCGCCGGCGTCCGGGTGGCGCTCACAGCCCTTGCCGCGGCGGGTTTCATCGCGCGCCACGCGCGGCAGGGCTGGCGGATAGCGCCGGTGGGCGGCGCGCTGGCCGAAGCCGTTCTCGACGCCCGGCGCAGGCTTGAACCGTCTCTGGCCGAGGCGCGGCTGTCGGCTGCGGATGGCGCGGCGCTGCGACAGCTGTGCGAGATGGCCGCTTCGGCCGAAGGGCGGCCCGAGCACGCCGCGCTCGCCGTGGCGCGCGCGGCCGACCGGCAGATTCGCAACCGCCTCGCGGCGCATGCGGGTCCGATCGCGGCGCGCTGGCTCGACGACGTCTGGGATCACGCCGACCGCATCACCCGCTCCCTCGATCTCGCCGGCCATTCCATCGCGGGCGCGGCTTGGGCGCCGGCGATCGAGGCGCTCGTCGCCCGCGATCGCTCCGCCGCGGCGTCTGCGATCCGGGGCGAAATCGAGCGCTTCGCGGTCGCTGTCGCCCGCGGTCTGATGGCGACCGAGGCCAGGCGATCGAAACCGCTCATGCGCTCGGCGCGACGGCGGCGCGGCAAGAAGGGCGGGGCGATGACCGCCTCCGCTTCAGGATCCTCTCACCTTCAGGAGAAGCAGCGATGATTCGACACGCGAAATATCACGCCGCGATTGCGCTCGCGTCGGCGCTGACGATGGGAGCCGCGCCCGCCTTCGCCTCCAAGGATCGCTTCATGGTCGATCTGGTCAGCGAGCCCTCCTCGCTTGATCCGCAGATCCAGTGGAATCCCGACAGCTATTATGTCTATCGCAACATCTTCGACAATCTGATCACGCGCGACGACAAGGGCGAGATCGTTCCGCAGGTGGCGACGAGCTGGAAATATCTGTCGGATACGGAGATCGAATTCGACCTGCGCTCCGACATCACCTTCCATGACGGATCGAAGCTGACCGCCGACGACGTGGTTTACAGCGTCAAGCGCATCACCGACCCGAAATTCGCGAGCCCGCAGCTCGGCCAGTTCGACAAGATCGCCGACGCCGTCGCGCTGTCGCCGACCAAAGTGAAGCTGACGACGAACGGCGCCTATCCCGCGCTGCTGGCGCAGCTCGTGAAGCTGTCGATCATTCCCAAAAAGATCGTCGAGGACGTCGGCAAGGACGCATTCAACCTGAAGCCCGTGGGCAGCGGGCCGTATAAATTCGAGTCCTGGCAGCGCGGCGTCGCTGTCACCCTGACGCGCAACGACAATTACTGGGGCGTGAAAGGCCCCTTCCCCACAGTGGTTTTCCGCGCGGTGCCTGACGGCGCCACGCGCGTCGCCAATCTGCAGGCGGGATCGACGGATCTCGCCGTGACCATGGACTCCGATCAGGCCGCACAGCTCAAGGCGTCGGCGAAGGCGCAGCCGCTCATCGGCCTAACCGAGCGCGTCGCCTATATTCGCCTCAACACGACGAAACCGCCGCTCAACAATATCAAGCTGCGCCTCGCCGCCGCTCATGCGATCGACAAGGAAGGCCTGGTTCAGGGCATTCTCGGCGGCTACGACAAGCCTGTGCCGGAGCTGCTGACCCCGGCCATCTTCGGCTGGATCGATGGAATCAAGGCGCCCGGCTACGATCTGGCGAAAGCCAAAGCGCTCGTCGCCGAAGTCGGCCCGGCGGCGAAAACCGAGATCGAGCTCGCGACATCGCCCACCTTCGATCAGCGCATCGTGCAGGCGATCCAGCAGCAGCTCAACGAAGCGGGCTTCAACGTGAAGATCGGCATGTCCGACATGGCGACCTATCTGAAGCGCGCGCAGGCAGGCCCCGAAGCGACGTCCATGCTCAGCTTCGGCCGCTGGTCCTGCGCCTGCCAGGACGCCGACGGCGTGCTGTTCCCACTGCTTCACAAGAGCAGCGGATGGTCCGCCTATCGCAATCCGAAGGTGGATGCGCTTCTTGAGGACGCGCGCCAGACTCTCGATGCGAAAAAGCGGCTCGACGACTACCGGCAGGTGCATGAAATCGTCGCGGCCGAGGCGCCCGTCATTCCGCTGTACCAGGCGGCCGCCCTGTATGGCGCGACCAAGAACCTGCAATGGCGGCCGACCCCGAACGAAAGCATGTTCTTGAACCGCATGAGCTGGAAAGATTGAGGCTCGTTGTATCGCCGGACGTTCGTTGACGCAGCGTTGGCCTCATGGTTGGCGCGACACAGGGGAGAAAAGATGAAAAACCGTCGACTTCTTGCGAAAGCTTTCATGGCGCTCTGCCTGGCGATTCCGGCGGGCTCCGCCCTCGCCGCGAAAGACCGCGTCACGATCGATCTGTCCGGCGAGCCGTCCTCGCTTGACCCGCACGTGCAATGGAATCCGGACAGCTATTACATCTACCGCAACATCTTCGACAATCTTCTGACGCGCGACGACAAGGGCGACATCGTTCCTCAGATCGCGACATCGTGGAAATATCTGTCGGACACGCAGATTCAGTTTCAGCTCCGCGACGACGTCACCTTTCACGACGGCAAGAAGCTGACAGCCGACGACGTCGTTTACAGCGTCAAGCGCATCACCGATCCGAAATTCGCGAGCCCGCAGCTCGGCCAGTTCGACAAGATCACCGATGCTGTCGCAAACGATGCGAAGACGGTGACGCTGACCACGAACGGCGCCTATCCCGCGCTGCTCGCGCAGCTCGTGAAACTGTCGATCGTGCCGAAGCATGTGGTCGAAGCGGTCGGCAAGGATGCGTTCAATCTGAAGCCGGTCGGCAGCGGGCCTTACAAGTTCGAAGCCTGGCAGCGCGGCGTTTCCGTCACGCTGGCGCGCAACGACGCCTATTGGGGGCGCAAAGGCGCTTTCCCAACCGCCGTGTTCCGGGCTATCCCCGACGCGGCGACGCGCACCGCTAATCTCCAGGCGGGCGCCAGCGACCTCGCCGCCAATCTCGACGGCGATCTCGCGCAGCAATTGAAGAATTCGCCGCGCGCCAAGCCTGTTCCGGTTCTCACAGAACGCGTCGCCTATCTTGCGATGAATGTGCAGAAGGAGCCGCTGAACGACCCGAAGGTGCGACAGGCGATCGCCTATGCGATCGACAAGCAGGCGATCACCGATGGCGTGCTCGGCGGTTATGAGAAGCCGGCGCTGGAAATGCTGACGCCGGCGCATGAGGGCTGGGTCGACGGGATCAAGGATCATCCGTTCGACCTCGCCAAGGCGAAGGCGCTGCTCGCCGAAGCCGGCCCCAAGGCCAGGCAGGAAATCAGCCTGGTCACCGCGCCGGTCTATGATCAGCGCGTCGTGCAGGCTTTGCAGCAGATGCTCAATGAAGCCGGCCTCAAGGTGAAGATCGATATGACGGATATGGCCCAGTGGCTGCGGCGCATGCAGAGCGGACCCGACTCCATTCCGCAGATGGCTTTCAGCCGCTGGTCGTGCGGCTGCCAGGATGCGGACGGCGTGCTGTTCCCGATCCTTCATTCATCGAGCGGCTGGGCCAACGCGAAGGACAAGACCATCGACGACGCGCTCGACGGCGCGCGGCAGACGCTCGACAAGAGCAAGCGGCTGGCCTTCTACAAGACCGTGCATGAGCGCATCGCGAGCGAGAATTATATCATTCCGCTCTATCAGGCGGCGGTGATCTACGGCGCGGCGAAGAATCTCGAATGGACGCCGACGCCCAACGAGAGCATCTTCCTCAACCGGATGGGCTGGAAGGACTGAGCGTCCGGCGCAATGCAGGGATTTCTGGTCAGGCGGCTCGGACAGGCGCTCATCACCATTCTCGGCGTGGCGACGCTGATCTTCTTCGTCCAGCGTCTGACCGGAGATCCCACCTATCTTCTCGTTCCTGAAACGGCGACGCAGGCGGACATCGACGCGCTCCGCCATGCGCTTGGTTTCGACCGGCCGCTGATCGAGCAGTTCGGCGGTTTCCTCGCCGATCTCGCGCGCTTCGACCTCGGGCAGTCGGTCGTCCAGCGCGTGCCGGTGTCGACGATCATCGCCTCGCGGCTGCCCTATACGCTGATGCTTGCCGCCGGCGCGCTCGTCGTCGCGATCGGAATCGGCGTGCCGGTCGGCGTCGTGCTCGCGCTCTTTCGCGACGGACCGATCGCAAAACTGGCGGCCGGATTCGTTCTCGCCGCGCAGAGCATGCCGACCTTCTGGAGCGGCATTCTGATGATCATGATCTTCGCCGTCACGCTCGGCTGGCTGCCGCCGTCGTCGACCGGCGGCTTCTCGCATCTCATCATGCCGTCGATCGCGCTCGGGCTTCTCAGCATGGCGACGTTCGCGCGCATCACCCGCGCCTCGCTGCTCGACGAACTGTCGAAGGATTATGTGCGCACCGCCCGCTCCCGGGGCGTGCGCACGCCGCGCCTTCTTGTGCGCCATGTCGCGCGCAACGCCGCGATTCCCGTGATCACCGTCGCCGCGCTCGAAATCTCGAATCTCCTGGCCGGCGCCGTCATCGTCGAAACCGTGTTCGCCTGGCCCGGCATCGGCCAGGTCACGGTGCAGGCGATCCTGGCGCGCGATTTCCTGATCGTGCAGGGCGTCGTGTTGCTCGGCGCCTTCGTCACCGTGCTGCTGAACCTGCTGTCGGACATCCTCTACAGCGTGGTCGATCCGCGCATCGTTCTGGAGCGGGCGCGATGAGCAGGCCTGCGCGCGCGACTCTGATCTGGCGCGGCGTCGGGAGATGGTGGCCGGTCGCCATCATCGCGCTGTTCGTGCTGGCGGCGACGTTCGCGCCGCTCCTCGCGCCCTATGATCCAAACTACCAGAATCTCATCGGCCGTCTGCGGCCGCCCGGAACCGTGTCGCGCAGCTACCACTATCTGCTCGGCAGCGACGAGCTCGGACGCGATCTGCTGAGCCGCATTATTTACGGAGCGCGCGTCTCGCTCATCGTCGCCTTCGCGTCCGTCATCATCTCCGGCGTCGTCGGCACGCTGCTCGGCATGCTCGCCGGCTACCGGCGGGGCGTCACCGAAATCATCGTGATGCGCGTCGTCGACGTGTTTCTCTCCATTCCCGCCGTGCTTCTTGCGATCATCACTGTGGCCGTGCTGGGTCCGAGCCTCTTCAACGTCATCATGGTGCTCGCGCTCACGCGCTGGCCGCGTTATGCGCGAGTCGCCTACAGCCAGACGCTGTCGATCGTCACTATGCCCTATGTCAGGCTATCGACGCTGATGGGCGCCGGCGCGGTGCGCGTCCTGTTTCGCCATGTGCTGCCCAACATCATCGGCTCGGTCAGCGTCGTGGCGACGCTGGAGTTCGGGCTGATGGTCCTGTTCGAGGCCGGCCTGTCATTCCTCGGGCTCGGCGTGCAGCCGCCGACCGCGAGCTGGGGCGCCATGCTGAGCACCGGGCGAAACTATGTCGCCACCGCCTGGTGGGTCGCAACCCTCCCGGGGCTGTGCCTGTTTGCGCTCGTGCTCGCCGTCAACCTGACCGGCGACGCCGTCCGCGATCGCCTCGATCCCCGCTTCCGCTGAGGGCAAGACCATGTTCGACGACATCAAGGGAAAACGCGCCATCGTCACGGGCGCAGCCGGCGTCATCGGCCGCTGGATCGTCGAGACGCTGCACGAGGCCGGCGCGGCGCTTGCGCTCACCGACGCGCGCGGCGCCGATCTCGACGCGCTCGCGTCCGAACTGAAGCTCGGCGGCGACAGTTTCGTCAAAACCGCCGATCTGACGGACGAAACCTCCATCAAGGCGTTCGCCGACGAGGTCGGCCGTCGATGGGGCTCGGCCGATATTCTCGTGAACAATGCGGGCATTTATCCCAGCGGCTTTCTGCTCGACCTTTCGACCGAGGAGTTCGATCGCATCTTCTCGATCAATCTGCGGGCGCCCTTCATCCTCACGCGCGAGATCGCGACGCAGATGGTGCGAAAGAAAGTGAAGGGCTCCATCATCAACATTTCGTCCGGCGCCTCGCGCAAGATGCGGCGCACGGTCGTGCCCTACTGCACCTCGAAAACGGCGCTCGACCGGCTCACGAAAGGATTCGGCGTCGAGCTTGCGGAGTTCGGCATTCGCGTCAACGCGCTGGAGCCGGGCTTCGCGGCCGGCAGCAAGGTCAGCGATCTGACCGACGCGCATATCGCCAGCACCATCGCGCAGATTCCCCTCGGCCGTGGAACGTCGAGAGCCGATGTTGGTAACGGGCTTCTCTATCTCGCCAGCGACGCATCGGCCTATGTGACAGGCGCGACGCTCACGATCGACGGCGGCAACTCGATCGGCTCCCTCGCGGTTCATCAGGACAAAAAGCATCCGCTCTGAGCGGATGAGGACGCCTCGCTCATGCAGACCTTCACGCTTCGCAAACCGGCCGTTCGATCAAGCCGCGGCCTGGTCGCCGCGCAGAACCGCATCGCGGCGGAAGCCGGCGCTGCGATCCTGACGCGCGGGGGCAATGCGATCGATGCGGCCATCGTCACGGCGCTCGTGCTCAGCGTCGTCGAGCCCTGGCTGTCGGGCGTGGGCGGCGGCGGCTTTCTCATCCGCGCGGATGGCGCGACCGGCGCGATCGACACGCTCGACTTCAACGTGCGCTCCGCCGCCGGCCTCGACCCTGCGGACTATCCGCTGGCGGATGCGCAGGCAGGCAACTGGTTCAACTGGCCGTCGGTGATCGGCGACCGCAACGTGTCCGGCTACGCGTCCGTCTGCGTCCCTGGCGCGATCGCAGGCTTCGCGGCGGCGCTCGAGCGCTACGGCTCGCTGTCGTGGAGCGACGCTTTAGAGCCGGCGATCGAGCAGGCGCGGCGCGGACTCCAGATCGACTGGTACGCGGCGCTGTGCATCGCGATCGAATCCGCAAGCCTTGCGGAGGACAGGACTGCGTCCGACATCTTCCTCGATGACGGCCGGCCGCCGCGCGCGTCCGAGAACCAATCTCCGCGCAGCCGGCCCATGCCGGCGAAAGCGCGCATGCTTGAACGGCTCGCGAAGGCCGGCGCGCGCGATTTCTATGAAGGCGAGGTCGCGCGCGATCTCGCGGCCGATCTCGAAGCGGGCGGTTCGGCGCTGCGGCTGTCCGATCTCGCGCGCTATGAAGCGACATGGGCGCCGCCCCTCGCCGGCCGCTACCGCGACTATGACATCGCCGCCGCGCCCGGCCTCACCGGCGGGCCGAGCTTTTTCGACGCGGCTGAACGACTGTCCAAAAGCGCTTTGTCGGCGGACAGCGCGCCGGCGCAAGCCGCCCTGTGCTACGCCACCGCGATCCGCGACGCCTACGCGCTGCGTCTCACGACGCTCGGCCACGCCGCGCGGCCGGACGCGGGCTGCACGTCTCACGTCAGCGTCGTCGACAAGGACGGCGTGATGGTGTCGCTCACCAACACGCTGCTGTCGCGGTTCGGCGCGCGGGTCGCGCCGCCGAGCGGCGGCTTCCTCTTGAACAACGGCATGATGTGGTTCGATCCGCGGCCCGGCCAGCCGAACAGCATCGCGCCTGACGCGAAGCCGCTGGCCAATATGTGCCCGCTGATCCTCAGCCGCGACGGACGGCCGACGATCGCCATCGGCGCCGCCGGCGGACGCACGATTTTCCCGACGATGCTGCAGCTCGTCTCCTGTCTCGCCGATTTCGGCCTTTCGCTGGAGGAGGCGTTTCACCGCCCGCGCATCGACGCATCGACTCCGCGCATCAGGATCGACGCGCGCGCGGAGCCCGACGTCGCCGCGACGGTGGGACAAGTCTTTCCGATCGAGATCGTGGAGGATACGCTTTATCCCGTGAACTTCTCCGTTCCCTCCGCGGTGATGCGGGACGTCGACGGCGGATATGTCGGCATGGCGCATCCGACGAGCCCGTGGGCGGCCGTCGCGGCCGCCGGAGAAGGCGATCGCTTATGACGAAGGCGGATGAGCCTGTTCTCGCGATCGAGGACCTTGTGATCGAGATCGGCGGCGACGCCATCGTCGACCGCGTGTCGCTGTCGGTTGACGCCAGCCGCATTCTCGCGATCGTGGGCGAAAGCGGCAGCGGCAAGAGCCTCACCGCGCTCTCGGTTCTCGGCCTGTTGCCGGCCGCGGCGCGCGTCGCGCGCGGAGCGGTCAGGCTGCGCGGCCGCGATCTCACGCATCTGGACGAAGACGCGCTCGCGCAGGTGCGCGGCAATGACGCGACCATCATCTTTCAGGAGCCGATCGCCTCGCTCAATCCGCTGATGCGGGTCGGCGAGCAGGTCGAGGAGGCGCTGAAGCTGCATCGCGGAATGTCACGGCGCGAGGCGCGCGCCGAGGCCGTCGCCATGATGGCGCGCGTCGGCATTCCCGATCCGGAGCGCCGCGCGCGGCAATATCCGTTCGAGCTCTCCGGCGGCATGTGCCAGCGCATCATGATCGCTGCGGCGCTCATTTGTCGGCCCGCGCTCCTCATCGCCGACGAGCCGACGACGGCGCTCGACGTGACCATTCAGGCCCAGATTCTCGATCTCATGCGACGGTTGCGCGACGAGGTTGGCGCCGCGATCATTCTCATCACCCACGACATGGGCGTCGTCGCCGACATCGCCGACGACGTCTGCGTGATGTATGGCGGACGCATCGTGGAGCGCGCGCCGGTGGACGCCTTGTTCTCCAAGCCGCGCCATCCCTATACGAAGCTGCTGCTGGCGACGATTCCGACGCTGGAAGGCGCGCGCAAGACGACGCTGAGAACCATCGAGGGCATGGTTCCGACCGCTGACGCCTGGCCCAGCGGCTGCCGTTTCAGAACGCGCTGCCCGCTCGCCGACGATGTGTGCGCCGCCGTCCCGCCGCTCGATCCGGTGGCGCCGGAACACTTCGCCGCCTGCTGGCGATCCGACCGCGTCGAGGCGCTCGCATGACGGCCGCTCCCGGCGCAGCATTGCTCAGCGTGCGCGATCTGAAAGTGCATTTTCCGCTTCGACGCGGGGTCGCTTCCGGCGAGGGCGTGGTGAAGGCCGTCGACGGCGTGTCATTCGACGTTCCCGCCGGACGCACGGTGGCGCTGGTGGGGGAATCCGGCTGCGGAAAATCGACGACGGCCTACGCCGTGATCGGACTGGAGCGAGCGACCGGCGGACAAATCCTGTTCGACGGGCGCGACATCACGGCCCTCGCCGGGCGCGAGCGGGCCGCGCTCGCCAGCGACATCCAGATCGTCTTTCAGGACCCGAGCGCCGCCCTCAATCCGAAGATGAGCATCGCCGACAGCATCGCCGAGCCGCTCGCCATCGCCGGATGGAAAAGAGCCGACCGGCGCAGGCGCGTCGCCGAATTGCTCGATCGCGTCGGCCTTCCGGCGGCTTTCGCGGACCGGCTTCCCAACGCGGTCTCCGGCGGGCAGCGCCAGCGCATCGTCATCGCCCGCGCGCTCGCCCTGTCGCCGCGCCTGCTGATCCTCGATGAGCCCGTCTCAGCCCTCGACGTGTCGATCCGCTCGCAGATACTCAATCTGCTGATGGAGCTGCAGCGCGATCTCGACCTCGCCTATCTGTTCATCTCCCACGACCTCTCCGTCGTGCGCCACATCGCCGACGAGGCGGTGGTGCTCTATCTCGGAACCATCGCCGAGCGGGGAGCGATCGATGCGCTGTTCGGCGCGCCGCGTCATCCCTACACGCAGGCGCTGCTGTCCGCGATCCCGCTGCCCGATCCGGTCGAACAGCGCCGCCGCGAGAAGATCATTCTGACCGGCGATCTCCCCTCGCCGCTGTCGCCGCCGAAGGGATGTCCTTTCGTCAGCCGTTGCCCCATCCGCGTCGACCTCTGCGGCGCGGCGCGGCCGTCATTGTCGCCGACGAAATCCGGAACGAGCGCGGCATGCTTTGTCCGCGCGGCGTCGGAGCCGCTGCCTGCGGCGGCCTGACGTCGCGAAGCCGGAAGCGATCCCATAGGTCGTTCGCGCTCAGCGGGTCGAAAGGCCTTGGCGTCGCCTCGTGGGCGCCATAACTATCGGCGCTGGACGGATGAGAATGAAGGCGATCGCATATTTTCCTTTGGCGGCGGCGCTCGCCGGCTGCGCCTCGATGGTCGAGAGCGCCAGCCAGGATATCGCATTCAGGATTGAGCCTGCGTCCGCGACATGTCTCGCCGTGCGCGCGACGATCGATCTCAACGATCCGGTGGAGACGATCGCCACGCTGCAGGCCGGCGGAGCAGTCGTGCGCGTCGCCAAGACCTCCCGCGAAATCAACATCCGGTGCCGAGCGCCGGGATACCACACCTCGACGACGACCGTGAAGCCGGAGCAGACGCGCATGTCCAAGGATGGGCTGGGCGCGATCATGACCAACGCAGTCAATGAATTGTCAGGCGCCGCGTTTGAATATCCCGGCGAGGTTCAGATCGTGATGGACCCCGACGGCTGAGGGATTGGCGGCGGCCGGCTCTCTCGACGCTTTGCGTCGCGTCTGGCGACGACCGGAGCGGGCGACGCTCCCAGCCTGCTCGAAGCCGCGCGAATCCTCAGTAGCCGCGGCGCCGCAGGCAAAGGCTCATCTGTTCCCGCGGCGCGCTCGCCCCTCCGCCTGGCCCTATCGTGATTTGGCTTGTCGCCGAGCGGCCGCGCAGTTCGGCTGCGCAGGCCGCGCGCGCGTCGCCTTCGCGCGGCGGCGAGGAGAAATCGGCGGAGAATGTCGTCACGGATGCGGTGCAGCCGCACAGCGCAAGCGCGATGCAGAGGACGGCGAGTTTGGTCATGCTCCGGAGCCTAGAGCATTTTCGAGCGAAGCGGACGCCGGGTCGCGAGAAGAAAATGCGACAAACAATGACCGGGAGCAATTCCGCGATTCAGAGAATTGCGGAATCGCTCTGACATCAGAGTCGCGCCGGCGTGAGCGCAAGCGAAAGCGAAAGCGGAAGAGCGTTCTAATTTTCCGTTGCGGCATTCAACAAATATATTGAAAACATATAACGAACATAAAGCGAATATCCGCCGCCGCGGCCGGATGCTTCAAAACCTGCGGCGCCCGGCGTGGATCTAGGCGCGGCAATTCGCGACAAGCCTGCCCAACAATCGCCGCCAGGCGCCTGTGCGTTGACGCGACGACGCCTCGCCTGCAGGAGACTGGAATGCCTTTGCTCACTGACCCAGACAGCGCCTTCATCCGGACCGAACGCGGCGTCGCGTTCGCCATGCGCGAAGGTTCGACCCGACAGGCCTGCCTCGTGACGATGGAGGCGCTGCAGGACATGCGCACCAAATATCATGCCGACGCGCTCGAAACGTCCGAGGAGGAGGTCTTCCAGGCGCGCCGGCCGGAAATTGAGGCCATCGCCCGCGCGAAATTCGATCGCGGCGATCTGTCCGATGACGGAATGGTCGAGGTGCGGGCGGCCGACATTTCCTAGTTCGACGGGAACAGGCCGGGTTCGGATCACAGAGCCTCAACCGTCCGTTCGCGGTCGCGGGGGATAGCCGCGGCATGTTCCGGGCGCACGTCGCTGCTGTTGGAATTATCGACGCTGTCTCTGTAAGCTGGAGCGGCGAGGGCGTCGTTCGGCGATTCTGAACAAGGCTGGACCGCAATATTCTGGGACGCGCGGGGGCGCGGCTGACATGGCGATTGGAAAAGTTCGGGTTGGCGTCCTGGCCGTGGTGCTGGGCGTCCTGGCGGTCGCGACGGCCTATGCGCAGGGATCGCCGCCCTCCCCCCCGCAGCCGCCGGCCGGTCTGTCCCAGGAGCAGTTTAACGCGATCGTGTCCGCCGCGAGCGAAGCCGCGCGGGCGAAGCTCGCCCAGCCCGCCGCCCCGGCGCCCGCAGCGTCTACGGCGCCGTCCGGCGTCCCCGCAGCGGCCGCTCCTGCCGAGGCCCCCGCGGCGTCGCCCATGATGATGGACGATGGGATGATGGAGAAGGGCGCCGGCATGCTCGTTGATCGGCTTGGCGACAGCCTCTCGGCGACCCCCGAATTTCTGACCGAGGCCGCGCGCATCCCTCATATCCTGATGACCCAGGGCCCGGGCCGGTCGCTCTCCGCCTTCCTGCTGCTGCTCGCGTTCTCCATCGCCGCGGCGTTGACGGTCGAATCATTGTTGCGCCGGACGATGGCCGGCGTTCGGGCGCGGTTGGCGGCTGGCATGCAGGCCCCCGCCCCTCTGCATGGCCTGCGATCGTTTCTGGGCTTGCTGGCGCTTGACGCGATCGGGCTTCTCGCCGTGTTCCTCGTCAGCTACGGCGCGGTCGGGTTATGGTTTCAGGGATCTGACGCGCAGGCGCAATTCGCGCGTCTCGCGCTGACCGGCATTTTCGCCTGGCGGCTTTACATGGTCGCCTTCCGCGCGACGCTCCGGCCGGAGCGCGTGAGCGCGCGCATCGCGCCATTGGGCGACGGCGACGCGCGGGCCATCTACCGCTCGATCTCCGTCATCATTCTGGCGGGCGTGGCGCTGCGCACCGTCGTGGTCGCCGTCGGCGCCATCGGCGCCTCGCCGCCGGCGATGGCGGGCGGGATCATGTTCGCGCGAACGATCATTTTCGCGCTGATGTTCCAGGCCATGTTCCAGTTCCGGCAGCCGATCGCCGACTGGTTCGCCCGCCTTGGGCGCCCTGGCGCGCGCGCGTCGATCGCCGGCTTTCTCGGTCCGCGCTGGCTCGCGATCGCGGTCCCCTTCTTCGCGATCCTCTATCTGGCGGAGATTTACGGCGCGGCGATGAACCAGCCCATGATCGCCTCGGCCATGCTCAAGACATTGAATCTCGCGCTGGCGCTCCTCTTTCTCGAAACCCTCGGCGCCTTCCTCATCCGGCGTCAGGCGATCGCTTCTCCGGATGTTGACGCCGGCGCGCCGGCGCGCCGGCGCACGATGTCCTCGGTCGTCATGCGCAGCCTGCGCGTCGCGGCTCTGATCATCGTGGCCGCGATGATCGTCCAGCTTTGGGTGGTCGACGTATTCCAGATTATCGACGCGAGCGGCTGGCGAGCGGCGACGCGCGCCTCGATCACCGCCGGCGGAGCGGCGCTTGCGGGATTCGTGCTCTGGGAGATCATCGCCTTCGTCACAGAGCGCTATATCGTCCATGCGGCGCCGCCCGGCGCGGCCCTCGCCGACGACGACGCGATCAAGCCTGCCGCGTCGCGGCTCGCCACCCTGGCTCCGCTCATCCGCGTCGCCGCCGCGATCGTCATCACCATCGTCGCCAGCCTCGTGGTGCTGACCGAGCTTGGCGTTAACGTGACGCCGATCATCGCCGGCGCCTCCGTCTTCGGCCTCGCGGTGTCCTTCGGCAGCCAGACGCTTGTGAAGGACATCGTCTCCGGCATGTTCTATCTCGCCGACGACGCATTCCGCGTGGGCGAATATATCGACTGCGGCAAAGCCAAGGGCACGGTCGAGGGCTTCACGCTGCGCTCGATCAAGCTCAGGCACCAGAATGGCCAGGTGCACACCATTCCCTTCGGCCAGCTTGGACAGATCACGAACTTCAGCCGCGACTGGGCGACCGTGAAGTTCAATCTTCGCATCGCGCGCGGCGCCGATCTGGAGAAAGTGCGCAAGGCGGTGAAGAAGGTGGGCATTGCGATGCTGGAGGATCCCGAAACGAAAGACGAGTTCCTCGCGCCGGTGAAGCTGCAGGGCATCGCGGACATTCAGGACAACGCGCTGGTGGTGCGGGTGAAGTTCACGGTGAAGCCGCAAAATCCCAGCATGATCCAGCGCGTGGCGGTGAGGAAGATCATGGAGGCGTTCGTGGCCAACGGCATCGAATTCGCGAGCCCGACCGTCGCGGTCCAGACCATCGGCGGCGAGAGAGACGCCGTCGCCGCGGCCGCGAGCGGCGCGGCGGCGGCCGCGCACGCGCAGGCCATCCAGATCGCCAACACCGCCTGAGGGCGAAATTCACGCGGCGCAGCGAAAGTTCATGCTATTCACGCGCCGGAGCGGACGAACTGGGGCCGCGGCGCGCCTGTCGAGATATGAACCCCAACAGCCTCCGCTATTTTCTCGCCGTCGCAGAGCACGGCTCGTTTCGCGCCGCTGGCGACAAGCTTCATCTGTCCCAGTCGGCCCTCAGCCGGCAGATCCTCAAGCTCGAGCATGACCTTGGCGCGCCGCTTCTCGAACGCCTGCCGAGGGGCATCCGCCTCACCTCGGCCGGCGAACTCTTTCTGACCTACGCCCGTCAGGGCGTCGGGGAATTCGAGCGGCTACGCACCGAGATCAGCGCCCTGCAGGGCCTCTATCGCGGCGTCATTCGCATCGCCGCGCCGGAAGCCTTCATGCACATCGCGCTGCCGGAGTGCATCAGGCGGTTCCGCGCCCGCTATCCGGGCGTGAATATCGTGGTCCGTCTGGGCTCGACCAACGCGATCGTGGAGGATGTGCGCGAGGGGCGCGTGGATTTCGCCATCGCGTTCAATCCCGACCTCGATCCTGAAATGAAAATCTTTCACGAGATCGGCGAGCGCATCATGGCGATCATGGCGCCGGATCATCCGCTGGCCGGGCGCGCGCGCATGTCGCTCGCCGATCTCAACGACACGCCTCTCGCATTGCCGCTGCCCAACTCCGCCACCGGCGCGCTGATCTATCGAACCGCGCGCGAATCCTCGATCAAGCTCCGCGGCGCGGTGGAGACCAGCTCCGTCCAGATGCGCCTGCAGATGGCGCTCGATTGCGGGCTCGTCGCGATACTGGCCTACATCTCAGCCGCGGATCTGGTGCGGGCGGGCAGGCTCCGGCACGTCCAGCTTCGCGAACCCTCCCTCAACCAGGGCAAGATCGCGCTATTCGGCCTGTCTGGCCGGCGCCTTTCCGTCGCCGCCGACAAGTTTCTGAAGCTGTTTCACAGCGAGCTTCAATCGACCCGTTTTCGCGCTCAGGTCGGGGGGAAGGCGCGTTGAGCGCGGATCGAAATATTCGCGCAGACCGTTGCCGAAGAGGTTGATGGCGAGCACGAGCAGGATGATCGCAACACCCGCGGAATTCGCGATCCAGGGCGCGACGAACAGCCTGTCGCGGCCTTCGGCGAGAATATTGCCCCACGTCGCCGCCGGCGGCGGAACGCCAAGACCGAGGAAGGAAAGCGCCGTCTCCTGCAGAATCATCTGCGCGACTTGCAATGTGGCGAGCACGGTCAGCACCGGAATGAGCTGCGGGATGATGTGGCGCAGGATGATGTAGAGGTCTCCCGCGCCATAGGCGGAAGCCGCCTCCACAAAGGGACGTTGCTTCACCGAACGGGTGAGCCCGAAGATCACGCGCGCATAGATCATCCAGCGCGACACGCCGAGCACGAGCACGAGGTTGAACACCCCGCCGCCGAACGCCGCCACGAAGAGAATCGCCAGAAGCACGTCAGGCAGCGCCATGTGGGCGTCCGCCAGACGCATGATGACCTGCTCTGTGCGACCGCCGCGATAGCCTGCGAACACGCCCGCAAGCAGGCCGATCATGCAGGACAGGCACATCGACGCGAAGCCGACCATCAGCGAGATGCGCGATCCGTAGATCAGGCGGGACAGGAGATCGCGGCCGTAATTGTCGGTGCCGAGCAGATTGGCGCTGGAGCCGCCGGACATCCATGCGGGCGGCTTGAGCCGGCGGATCAGATTCTGCTTATAGGGATCGTAAGGCGCGATGAAATCGGCGAAGATCGCGACGATGACGATCAGCGCGACGAAGCCGCCGCCGATGCACAGCTTGGGATTGTCTCGGAAAAGCTTGATCATGAATCAGCGCCTGATGCGCGGATCGACGATCCCTTGCAGGATGTCGACGATCAGACTCGCGAAAACGATGGTCAGGCTCGTGAAGAAGATCGCCGCCAGCACCACGGGCGCGTCGCGATGGAAGACCGCGCTCACGATCAGCCGGCCGAGGCCGGGCCATGCGAAGATGCTTTCCGTGATGACGGAGCCCGCGATCAGCGTTCCGACCTGAATCCCCAGAAAGCTCAGGATCGGATTGAGCGCGTTCGGAAACAGATGTCTGACCAGAATGCGCAAGTTGGAGAGCCCTTTCGCGCGCGCGGTGACGATGAACTGTTCGTTCATGACATCAATCATCGCGGAGCGCGTCACAAGCAGGAAGTTCGGCAGAAGGATGGTCGCGAGCGTAATCGCCGGCAGGATGATGTGGCGCCAGTCGCCGCTTCCGGACGTCGGCAGCCATTGCAGTTTCAATGCGAAGAACTGGATGAGCAGGATGCCGAGCCAGAAGCTCGGCATGGATTGCCCCGTGACCGCCAGCGACGAGAGGGCGAAGTCAGGCAGCCTGTCGCGATAAACCGCCGCGACGAAACCGCCGACCACGCCGAGCACGACCGCAAGCGACAGTGCGACCAGAAGAAGCTTGATCGTCGGCACAATCGCCGTCGCCACGGCGTCGATCGCCGGACCGCCATATTGCAGCGAGTCGCCGAAATTGCCCTGCGCGACGTCGCGCAGATAAATGAGGTATTGCACGATGAGCGGCTTGTCGAGATGGAGGCGCTCGGTGAGCGCCGCCACCTGCTCGGGCGTGCGGTTGATGTCGAGATAGATGTCGACCGGATTGCCCGTCACCCGCAGGACGACGAAGCAGACGAAACTGACGAGAAGAAGCGTCAGCGGCGCGAGCGCCAGCCTGCGGGCGACGAGCATGAACATCTTATTTCAACTCGACTTTGCTGAGTCGGAGGATCTTGTCGGAAGCGGCGCCGAAGCCGGTGATCTTGTTGCTCACCGCATAGACGCTCGGCAGGCCGAACAGGAAGACCGCCGGATTCTCTTTGAACATCACCTGACTCATCTGATGATAGGCCTTGATGCGCGCGGCTTCGTCATTGGTGGCGCGGCCCATCGCGAAGAACTTCTCGTAGTCGTCGTTCACCCAGACGGTGCGCTTGCCGCCCTTGGTGAACCAGACCGACGCGAAATCCGCGTCGCCGAGATTGTACCATGCGATCATCGAGAGCGGGCCGAGCTCCTGCGCGACCGAGATCTTCGAATACACGCCGCCCTCGACCACGTTCACCGTCGCCTTGACGCCGATTTCGTTCAGCATGCCGGCGATGACGTTGCACATGTCCACGTCGGACACATACTTGCCCGACTGCGTCGTGATCGGAACCGGCGTGTTGAAGTCGTAGCCGGCCTCCTGCAGCATCTTCTTCGCCTTGGCGGGATCGAACGGACGCGCCTTGATCGAAGGATCGAAGCCGAGCGCCGACTTCGTCAGGAGCTGCCCCTGCAGCAATTCGCCATGCCCCTTCAGGATTTCCTTGAGGATCAGCGGCTTGTCGATCGCGTAGTCGAACGCTTCACGCACCTTCGGATTGTCGAACGGCGGCTTGCGCACGTCGAAGGTGAGGATCAGGCCGGCGGACGTCGGAACTTCATCGACCTTGGCGCGACCCGAGCTGTTGATCTGGTCGATCAGGTCGATCGGCACCTCTTCGATCACCTGCGTCTCGCCGGCGATCAGCGACGCGACGCGCGTCGCGGCTTCTGGAATCTCCCGGATGATCAGCTTGTCGACCTTTGGCGCGCCGCCCCAGTAGTCGGGATTGGCTTTGAGCACATACCTGTCGCCCGGTGTGTAAGATTCGAAAATGAAGGGGCCTGTGCCGAGCGGCTTCTTGATGACGCCCTGATCGCCGACCTGCTCGTAATAATGCTTCGGCTCGATCACGATGTCGGACATGCCGCGCACGAGCGTCGGGAACACCGTCTTGGTCTTCACATCGACCGTGTAGTCATCGACGGCCGTCGCGCCGGACACCTGGCCGATGCGCGCGAGCAGGCCATAGCCGACCTTCGGATCGACGATGCGGTTGATCGTGAACACGACGTCGGCCGCCGTGAACGGCTTTCCGTCATGCCACTTCACGCCCTTGCGCAGATGAAAACGCCAGGTCGTATCATTCACGGCCTCCCAGCGCTCGGCGAGCCCCGGATGCAGCTTGCCGAGATTATCGCGGCCGACCAGAGACTCGTTCGTCTGCTCGGTGAGGCTGAGCGCGGCGAACGAGCTTTGCCCGGTCTGAAGCGATTGGGGAAACACCGACGCACCGACGACGAGCGTTTTCTCGGCGGCGAGCGATGTCGAGGCGAGAAACGCCGTCAGAAGCGCCGCAGCTAGCGGCGGAACAAATTTTCTCATGAAACCCCTCTCCTTTGTTAGGCTTTTTGCGCGATCGGCTGGCCGATCACCGGAATTTCCTCCGGCGCGAAGCCGAGCGTCATAAGGCGATAGCCGGTTTCCGTCACCTCGACGAGATCTTCCGTGTGATACTTGGAGCCTTCTCCGTCAGATGTCGTGGGTTCGATGTTGAGGATCATTCCCTTCTGGATCTTCATTTTCTCGCCCGGACGCAGCATCGGCGTCTCGTGAAGCTCGATGCCGAAGCTGTGCCCGATATGCGGCATCGTGAACGGAAGATTGTGCTTCTTGAACTCGTCTCGCGTCAGAAAGAAAAGGTCCTCGGCGGCGATTCCCGGCCTCACGGCCTCGATGACCGCGCGCTGGATTTTGACAACGGCCGCATGCGCCTGCTTTTGAGTCGCGGTCGGATTGCCGGTCGAATAGGTCCGCGCGAAATCGCTGTAGTATGATCCGTAAGCGCCGCCAAGATCGAAGCGGATGATTTCGCTTTCCTTCGGCACGCGGTCGCTCGCCATGGCGTGCGACTGGGGGGTGCGATCGCCGCTCGCGAAGCAGAGGAAGGCGGTGCCGTCGGCGCCGTTGCGGATGATGCCGCTGGCGATCCTGAGGCACATGTCGCGCTCGCTGTCGCCCAGCTTGCTCTGCGCCATGCCGTCGAGAACCGCCTGATGCGTGCCGCGCGTCGCCCATTCGATGTGAGCGATTTCCTCGCGGCTCTTGATCACCCGAACGCCCGACACCGCTTCGGTGGTGTTCTGCAGCTTCAGCTTCGGCAGGTTCTTCACCAGCCTTTCATAGGAGCTGAGAGGCAGGTAGTCGCTGTCGATGCCGACCGTCGCCGCTTCGAGCCCCAGCGCCGAGAGGCGGGCGGCGAGAACATCCATCGGATGATCGACGAATTCCGTATAAGGATGAATCTTTTCGACCCAACCGTCAGCCTTCGCCAGCGAAAGCTCGATGCTGCAGAGCACCAGCTCAGGCTCGCCTTTTTTCGGCAGGATGAAGAAGGCCTGCCGCGGCCGGATCATATTCACGGTCAGGATGTGAAGGCCGGACGCGAAGGCGAAATTCTCCGGGCTCATCAGGACGAGCGCGTCGACATCGAGCTTGTCGAGCAGCGCCCGCAGCGGTTTTTCTTTCGAGACGGCTTTGCTCATGGTCAACGAACTCCCTTGGACGTGGTTCTAAAAAACGGGATGAAGCGCGGCGCGCCCGACGCGCGGAGAAACCGGCGGGACGCGCAGGCCGCGTCTCGCCGGATCATGATTCAACCAACCGGCGCAGACGGAGAATCCATCATCAGCGCCGAAACGGCGCGTGATCGGAAAAGACTCGCCCGACGCCATCATGTCGCGATCAGATTACGAAGATTTCTTCATTGGGGAACACGTCCGATCGCCGGATCGGCCCGTTCTCGGTGATCTCGTAGAGATCCTCCATATGGTAGCCGAGCTTTCCGGGCCACCGGATTCGGGTCTCGATGGTGCTCATCATGCCGGCCTCGTAGGGAATGTCCTCGAAGGCGTTCACATAGGGCCTCTCGTGCAGGATGAGGCCGATGCCGTGCCCGTTATGGGAATAGGGAAAATCCATTCCCGCCTTCGTCTGCAGCTCTTTCGCTTTCTCGAACAGCATCCGGCCGGTGTTGCCCGGCCGCAGCATGTCGGCGACGGCGTGATGGATGTCGCGGAGGCGGCTCCAGTAGGATTTGTCCTCGTCGGTCAGCGGCCCGAGCTTCGCCGTGCGTCCGAGGTTGGAGTAATATTCGCTGTAGCTGCCGCCCGAATCCGCCTTGACGATGTCGCCCTTTTGCACGCGGTAGCCGCCCGGCGTCGCGTGCGGAAAGCCCGTGTTCGGACCCGCGTTGATATGGTTGAACGCCACCATGTCGGCGCCCGAAATCAGGATGTTCTCAGCCAGCTTGATCGCCATCATGCGCTCGGTGTCGTCCGGCTGGATCATGCCGTAGGTCGCAAGGAAGGCTTTTTCCGTGGCCTGATAGGCATGGGTGAGTTGCGCGCGCTCGCGCGGCGTCTTGACGATGCGCGCGCGCGTCAGCAGGTCTTCGGCCTTGCCGATCTTCATCTGCGGCAGCGCGGTGGTCAGCTGATTGTATGAGCGCGCCGGCAGATAGTCGATTTCGAGCGCGACATGCGCCCGGTCGAGCTTCAGCTCGCGCAGAATTTCGACGAGCGCGTCGATCGGGTCGGTCACGAACTCCCGATAGCTGCGCACATCGCTGATCCAGCTTTCCTGCGAAACGTAAGCCTGCTCCACCCAGCAGACGAGCGCGATCGGGTCGCGGCCCTTCGGCCAGACGATGAAGGCGAGCCGGTCGCGGATGGTGGCCTGCGTCGCGATATGGACGTCGCCCATGTAGCGGACATTTTCCGGCGACACCGCGATCACGGCGTCATATTCGCTTTTGCCGATCGCAGCCTCAAGCCGGTCGAGGGCGCCCATGGCGTCCTTGCGCATTTTCTTGGTTGTCATGAAATCCGCCCTTAGTCGGGAAAGAATTTTTGGCGGTGGGAGCCATGACGACAAGCGCTATTATTCGCTCGCATTGATGCTTGTTTTGCAAGCCTCCGCGCGGACCTCCGCGCCTTCAGACCTTCTTGTCCGGCCGATCGGAAAGGAGAGCGGAGGCGGCGGCGAGAGTCGAAACGGCGCGCGAAAGGTTGCCGGTGATCCTCTCCACATTGGCTTCGATCGTCAGGATCGGACGGAGCGCGGCGTCGAGTTCGCCGCGCATGACGTTGAACGCCTCATTCTCGGAGGCTTCGAGAGCGGCCGCTTCCGGCGAGTCGGCGCGCCGCAAGGCCGCGACAAGGCAGGCGCCGCCGACGAGCAGGTGCGCCGCGCCGATGATGGCGACGCCCGCCAGATCGCCCGTCAGGGTTCTGAGCCAGAGGAAAAGCGCGACATTCAGGAGAGCGACGCCGAGCAGTATCAGCAGAACCGCGATCGCCGCGGTGACGCCCCGGCTCAGTCCCTGCGCGACGAGAGCCTGCCGCCGAAGGAACGCGATACGCAGATACAGTTTCAACGACGCCGACAGATGATTCATGATGCCGCCCGCAAATCACGCAAGGTTCCTGCGCGACTCTAAGCGGCGGCGGCGAACGCCGACAAGGCCGTTGACAGGCGCATGGCGGAGGTCGCTCTATTCAAAGCGTGCTTCGCCTTCTGCGCCTGCGGGCGTGATCCAGGTCAAGGCGGCTCATGAAGCACCGGACAAATGCTGCACTGACATGCGAGACGCCGATGCCTGAAGCCAAGCTCCACAAGATCACACTTCATTTGGCGCGCGAAAAAGCGCATCCTGAAGGCTCCGCCCGTTGCGGCTACTTCATCACCGCGCCCCTAGACGCCGACGGCCGCATCGATCTCGAAGCCTGGCGCGAGCAGCAGCCTCTCTGCTTCGTCGAACGCTTCTGGGACGATGAAGCGCCGCAGCGCGGCAGGCTGGTGCGTCGCGCGGGCGGACCGGGCGGCGCGAGCTGGGGGTTTGATTACGACATCGGCACGCATGCGGATGACGAAGCGGGCTTCCGCTTCGGCGATCATCGCTTCATCAAGGGGGAATATGTCTCTGTCCGGGATACGGATGGCGACCTGCGGACGTTCAGGATCGTCGCGGTCGCGCCCGCATAGGATTTTCATGGAGCGTCGACACGCGGTCTCCTCCGGAGACGCGTCGAGCGCGCGCGGACCTCAGCTTTTTCGAGCGAAATGGATACCGGTTCGCGTGAAGAAAATGCGATGAAATAAACACCAGGAGCAATTCCGCGATCCGGAGAATTGCGGAATTGCTTTAGGCCCCCAGCAGCGCCCGGAGCCGCGTGGCGAGTTCGTGCGCCGCATAGGGCTTTCTGAGCCACGCCTCGCCGGGCGCGCCGCCCTGCGACGCGAGCGCCGGTTCGGAATATCCGGAGGTGAAGAGCACCTTCAGTTGCGGCCTCATCGCGCGCGCCCGGTTGGCGAGCTCGTCGCCCATGATGTCGCCCGGCATCACGATGTCAGTGAACAGCAGCGCGATCTCGGGATGTTTCTCGATAATGGCGAGCGCTTCCGCGCCGCCCGCCGCTTCGATGACCTCATAGCCGGCCTCTTTGAGCCTCGCCACGGCGACCCGCCGCACGCGCGCGTCGTCCTCGACGACGAGGATGGTTTCATGACCGCGCGGAACGTCGGCGTTCTCCGCCGCCGCGCTCGCGCGCGCATCGGCCGCGCCGCTGGGCAGAGCCGGCAGAAACAGCGCCACGCTCGTTCCCCGGCTTTGCTCGCTGGACAGCTGAACATGCCCGCCCGACTGCTTGACGAAGCCATACACCATGCTGAGGCCGAGCCCGCTCCCGACACCGACCGCCTTGGTCGTGAAAAAGGGCTCGAATGCGCGCTGCTTCACGTCCGCTGACATGCCCTCGCCCGTGTCGCTGATGGCGATGAGCACATAGTCGCCGGTCCTCGCTTCCGGATACATCAGCGCATAGTCCGCATCGAGCTGCGCGCGCGAGACTTCCACCGTGAGCGCGCCGCCGCGCGGCATCGCGTCCCGCGCGTTCAGCGCCAGGTTGAGAATGGCGTTCTGCAATTGCGATGCGTCCACCAGCGCCTCGTGCGGCGCGCCCGTCAGGACGGTCCTGAGCTGAATGCGCTCGCCGAGAGTCCGCTTGAGCAGCGCCGAAAAGTCCGAGACAAGCCGCCCGATATCGACCGGCTTCGGGTTCAGGGGATGGCGCCGGCCGAAGGCGAGGAGCTGCGCCGTGAGCTTCGCGCCGTCATTGGCGGCGTCCTGCGCCTCGCGCAGAAGCGTGATCTGGTCGCGGTCCTTGATCCGGTTCTCCAGCATCTCCAGATTGCCGCTGATCACGGTGAGCAGATTGTTGAAATCATGCGCGATGCCGCCGGTGAGTTGTCCCACGGCCTCCATCTTCTGCGACTGGCGCAGCTCCTCCTCCATTTTGTGCCGGCTGGTCAGATCGCGGATGAATCCGGTGAAGATGCGTTCGCCGTTCGCGATGGCTTCGCCGACCGACAGCTCCATCGGAAATTTCGTGCCGTCCTGCCTCAATCCCGTGACGACGCGCCCATAGCCGATGATGCGGCGCTCGCCGGTGCTCAGATAGCGGGCGATGTAGCCGTCATGCGCGTCGCGATCAGGCTGCGGCATGAGCAGGCGCACATTCTGGCCGCGCACCTCGCCCTCCCGATAGCCGAATAGACGCTCGGCGGCGGCGCTGAAGGAGGAGATCGCTCCGGTCTCGTCGATGACGACCATCGCCTCGGGCACCGTGTCGAGGATCGACCGGAGATGCGCCTCTCTCGCAGCGAGATCCTGCTCGGCGTTCTTCATGTCGGTGATGTCGTTGTTGGCCTGCAGAATGACCGGCGCGCCTGTCTGCCTGGAAACGAATCCGATCCAGCGGCTGGCCACCCAGATGGGTCGTCCATCCTTGCCCCGATGGCTGAGTTCGCCGGCCCACCCGCCCTCCTGCCTGGCGCGCCGGCACAGGTCATCGAAGGCGGCCGGAAGGGGAGTGTCGAACAGCTCCCGCACGCTCTGTCCGAGCGCTTCCTCGCGCGCCCAGCCATAAAGCCGTTCGCAGCCTTTGGTCCACCCGAGAATCGTTCCGTTCAGATCGTGAGCTATGATGACGGCGCCATCGAGAATCCCGACCAGGTCGTCCAGATCATGACTGCCGGTCTCGTCGGCCATAACGCATCCGTCCTGTGGCGCGTGGACGGGGATTCACCCCGAGCAGGGCGCGGAAAAAACGCAATCCGGTTTCATTGAAAATGTCACGCGGCGACGGACCTCAACACGCGCGCCGCTTCATGGCAACGATCGCCCGCGTCAATGCGCCATGAGCCGCCGCCGCGCGCGCGATGCGTTCTCGTCGCCCTCCCCGGCGAGCGCCGCAAGCTCATCCGCGTCCCGCACGGCGACGGCGTGACGCCCGGCGGGCCTGATGACGCCGCAACTCATCAAGCGCGACATGGTTCGTGAGACGGTCTCGATCGTCAGGCCGAGATAATCGGCGATATCAAGCCTGGTCATGGGAATCGCCACGACGGGCGAATCCGATCGCGCCCCGCCTGTCTGCCGCGCCGTCGACAGGAGAAAGCTGCACACCCGCTCCTCCGCGGTCTTGCGCGCCAGCATGACCATGCGGTCCTGCGCCTCGGCCAGTTCATCGCACATGCGCGCAAACAGCTCGGGAAGAAGCTCCGAAGACGTACCGATATGCGACTGGAACCGGCGTCGACCGATCCGCCGCACGCGCGCGTTGGTCACCGCCTCGACGGCGTAAGGATAGCGGCCCCGGAGGGACGCGCCGATGAGATCGCCGGGATAGATGAAGCCGGTGATGCCGCGCCGGCCATCGCTCAGGATGCGAACGATGCGGAACACACCCTCGACCGCCAGGAACACATGGTCGGCCTGTTCGTCCTGCCAGAACAGCGCGCCTCCAGCCTCGATCGTCTCCGCCGGCTGGGGGCTGAACAGCGCGTCGAGGGACGGCGGCTGCTCGTCCCCGGCCGGGACGCGCGTGACGACCGCTTGATCCGAAGAGGCTGCGGTTTCATAAAGCATGCGCGGCTCCTGTTTCCGGGGGGATTGGAGCCGGGTGCTGTTACGGCGGAACGATCGGCGCGTTACGGAAAGTGCAGAATTGTGACGGATTGTGACAGGCTTAAACCGCGCAAGGCCCGGTTCGGCGCGTGAACGATTCTCCGCACGCGGGCGAACATCTGCTCATCGTCGATGACGATGCGCGCGTCCGTCAGATGCTCAGGCGCTATTTCGAAAGCGAGGGCTTTCGCGTGTCCGATGCGCGGAACGGGGCGCAGATGCGCGAACGGCTCCAGGGCTCGAGAGTCGATCTCGTGCTGCTCGACCTGATGCTGCCGGACGGCGAGGACGGCCTGTCCCTCGCCCGCGACATCCGCGCCGGCTCGGATGTGCCGATCATCATGCTGACCGGCCGCAGCGATGTCGTGGACCGCGTCGTCGGCCTCGAGATCGGCGCGGACGACTACATCGCCAAGCCCTTTCACCTGCGGGAAGTGCTGGCGCGCGTGAAAACCGTTCTGCGCCGGCGTCGGCCTCGCCAGAGCGCCGCAGAGCGTCAGGACGTCATCCGGTTCGACGGCTGGGTTCTCGATCTGGGCCGACGGCAGCTCAGGGCGGCCGATGGGTCCGACATCGTTCTGACCACGGGCGAATTCGACATGCTCGCGGTTCTCGCCGGACAGCCGGGTCATGTGTTCACGCGCAACGCGCTCATGGATGTGACGCGCGGCCGCGCGCTGGAGGTCTATGACCGCACGATCGATGCGCAGATCGCCAGATTGCGCAAGAAGATCGAACGCGATCCGCGCCGTCCCGAGCTGATCAAGTCGGTGCGCGGCGTCGGCTATGTCTTCACCGGACGCCATTCGTCCGGCGAAGGCGCGGCGGCGAGGCGCAGGATCACCCCGCGCTCCCAGTCCTCCTGATCCGTGACGCGGCTGACCCATGCGTCGCGGCCGCCGACCCAGAAACGCACCGCGCGGCAGGACCGCGAGCGCGCCATCTCCGACAGATAAGCGATCATGCCGTCCGTCGTGACGGCCTGATCGGCGTTTGGCGCAAGAAAGAAGCACCAGACGTCCAGCATGCCATGCCGCACGCCGTTGTTCGGATCGCAGGCGAGGCAGATCGCCTGCGGCTCTCCGTCGTCGTCCGTCGCGACGACGATGTCGCTCATATCGCGCGAAACCTGTCGTCGCCGCAGCGCTTGAAGACAGAACGCGCGCCACCCCGCGCAACTGAGGCCGGGCTGACCGGCCTTCATCAGCCCATAGGCGCGGTCGATGTGCTCGGGCTGCAGCAGCGCGATGGCGGGAGCGTTCGACACGGCGATCCTCCGCCGGCACCTTGCACCGATCTGCGCGGAGCGATCTGATCTGGATCAACAAGAAGCCGCAAGCGCAGCGTTCGACCGCTTGCGGCGCCCGCGCCGCGCTCAGAGCGTCAGGACTTTTCCGGGATTGATGATATTGTTGGGATCGAGCGCGCGCTTCACCCGCGCCATGACGTCGAGCTCCTCGGGCGTCCGCGTCAGGCCGAGATAGGGTTTCTTCGCCAGGCCGACGCCATGTTCGGCCGAGATCGTGCCGCCGGCCCGGCCCACTGCGGCGAACACCATGTCGACGATCTCGTCATGCGGCTGATGCGCGCCCGCCGACGGAACATGGACGACGAGATGCAGGTTGCTGTCGCCGATATGGCCGTAGGACAGCGCGATCACGTCGGGCCAGCGCCGGGTCAGAGCCGCATCCATCTCCTCCACGAAGGCGCCGCTTCTGGAGAGATTGAGGCCGAGATCGAACGCCGTGATCGGTCCGAGAATCTGGCTGTATTCGGAAACGCCCTCGCGCACCGCCCAGAGTTCGCGCGCTTCCCGCTCGGATTGCGCGACGATGGCGTCCGACACGACGCCGCGCTCCATCATGTCGGCGAGTTTCTCCTGCAGCCGCTCAAGATCGCGCTCCTGATCGAAGCCTGAAATCTCGATCAGCGCGTAAGCGCCGTGCCGCTGGGCGAACGGACGCTTCACGCCTTTCAGCTTCGCGGCCATGAAATCGTAGAAGCTCGGCCACATCACCTCGAACGAGGTCAGTCCCGGACCGATCGCCGCGCGCAGCGCCTTGAGAAGCTCGAGCATCGCCGCGAAATCGGGCGTGGCGCACAGCGCGCTCGCGAAATAGGCGGGTCGCGGCTGCAGCTTGAGGACGCAGCGCGTGATGACGCCGAGCGTGCCTTCCGATCCGATGAAAAGCTGCTTCAGATCGTAACCGGCGTTGTTCTTCAGAAGCTTGTTGAGCGAGCGGATGATCGTGCCGTCCGCCAGCGCGACCTCGATCCCGAGAACATGCTCGCGCGCCATGCCGAAGCGGATCACCCTGTTGCCGCCGGCGTTGGTGGACAGGTTTCCGCCGATCGAACATGAGCCGCGCGCGCCGAGATCAAGACCGAGGAAAAGACCGGCCTGCTCCGCCGCCGCCTGGCATGCCGCCAGCGGCGCGCCGGCCTGCACCGTCATCGTCGCCATGACGGGATCCACCTCCTCGATCGCGGTCATGCGTTCAAGCGACAGCGCGACGCCGTTCTCCTCCGGCCGCCCGCCGCCCGCGAGGCCGGTCAAACCGCCCTGCGGCGCGACCGGCGCGCCGTGATCGTTGCAGAATTTCAGGATCGCGGCGACGTCCTCCGTCGTGCGCGGCCGCGCCAGCGCGAGCGGCTTCACCGGATCGAGCCCGCTCCAGTCGCCCCAATTACGCTGCGGGATCGCGTCGCCCACGGTCACGATGTCGGATCCGAAGCGCGCGAGCAGCCGGGCGGCGAATTCTGAGGATGCCTGAGATTGAGATGTTGACATGGCCGGAATGGATAGTTTGACTGCCGACATTGGTAATGCAACAATACCAATAAGGGAAGAGGATGACGATGAGAGTCGACGATACACGGCTTTCGGGACGGGCGGCGATCGTCACCGGAGCGGCACAGGGACTCGGTCTGGGCGTCGCGCGCAGTTTTCTTGCATCGGGCGCGTCCGTTCTTCTGGTTGACGTGAATGCGGCGGTGGCCGACTCAGCTTCGTCGCTCGATCCTTCCGCCGCCCGCGCCGCGTCGTTCGTCGCCGACGCGCGCGACGAGGCCGCCCTCTCCGCCGCGGTGGCAGCCGCCGTCGAACGCTTCGGCCGCCTCGATATTTTCGTCAACAACGCCGCCCTGACGATTTCAAAAAGCGTCTGGGACATCGACGCCAAAGAGTGGGACGACGTGCTTGCGGTCAATCTGCGCGGCGTCTTCTTCGGCTGCCGCGCGGCCGGCCGTCATATGCGCGAGCGCGGCGCAGGCCGCATCATCAACCTGTCGTCGCTCGCGGGCCAGCGCGGCGGAACCGTCGCCGGCGCGCATTATTCCGCATCGAAAGCCGGCATCATCGCTCTGACGAAGGTGTTCGCGCAGGAGCTCGCATCCTCCGGCGTCACCGTGAACGCGATCGCGCCGGCCGCGATCGAAGGTCCGATGACCAAGGTGATGCCCGCCGACAAGGTGCAGGCGATGGCGCGCGCCATTCCGGCGGGCCGTCTCGGCCGCGACAGCGAAGTGGGCGCGGCGGCGGTTTACCTCGCCTCCGATGAGGCCGGCTTCGTCACCGGCTCGACGCTCGACATCAATGGCGGCCTGTTCATGCGCTAAGGCGCTTCGGAAAGTCAGGAGTAAGAACAATGGCGGTTGATTTCGTTCCACCGGAAGTTCCGAAGCCCTATCGCGCCATTCTGCTTGGCGCGGCGACGAACGGCTGGTTCGAGGCGAGCGACGAGGAGCGTCGCGAGAAGGTGCTGCCTCGCTTCCGTCAGATGATCGACGAGTGGAAGGGCATGGGCGCGAAGGTGCTCGCCACGCTCGACGACGATCTGTTCATGGTCGGCCAGCCCGGCGCACCGGACTTCACCTGGTATCTCATCTTCGAGATTCCGTCGCTCGAGGCGCTCGCCGCGATGATCCAGTGTCTGCGCAAGACGGTCGATGGCGTCCGTCTCGATCGCTACATCAGGATCGAGGCGAGGCTCGGACGGCCGTTTTTCCTGCTTGAATCTCACTGAGCGTTGATCGTCGGAGGAGGACGCATCATGAAGCTGTTGACTGTTCTGAGCGCTGCGGCGCTCGCGCTCGGCGCCGTGTCGGCGCAGGCGCAATCCGATATCACGCTCGGCATGGTGGTCGGCACGACAGGCGCCTTCGCCGGCGGCGAGGCTCCTCTGGTCAATGGCGTGAAACTCGCCGTCGAGGACGTCAACGCGAAGGGCGGCGTCGGCGGCCGCAAGCTTAAGCTCGTCATCGAAGACACCGGCTCCGAACAGACAGGCGCCGTCAACGCCTATAATCGCATTCTGGCGCAGAAGCCGGTTGCGATCATGGACACCACCGTGTCCGGCTTCGTGCTCTCGCAGCTCGGCGCGATCGAGGATGAGGGCGTGCCGACATTCACCGGCGCCGCCACCGCGCAGATCGCGCTCGACAAGAAGGGAGTCGCGAACCTTTTCCGCGTCCGCACCAGCGACAGCCTCGTGCCTGGCGCGGCGACGCGCTTCGCCGCGCGCAACCTGCAGGCGAAGCGGATCGGCGTGCTCCGCGTCAACAATGAATATGGCGCCGGCTGGCGCTCCGCCATCGAAGGCGCCCTCGCTGAGATGGGAATGAAGCCTGCGATCGTCGAAAGCTACGAGGGCGCGGACCGCGATCTCACGCCGCAGCTTCTGCGCATCAAGGAAGCGAACGTCGACGCGCTGATCGTCGCCGGCGATCCTCCGAACCATGTCGTCGCGGTGCAGCAGATCCGCCAGCTCGGCCTCAACGCGAAAGTCATCATGTCGAACTCGGGCGTGCTGCCGACGACGCTCCGCCTTTATCAGGGCGGCGCGGCTGACGGCTTCTACGGCACGGTCGACTCGCTTCCCGCCGCCAACCCGGCGCACAAGGCCTGGGCCGATCGCTACAAGGCGGCGTTCAATGTCGACGCCGACTATTCCGCGGCCGAATATTATGACGGCGTGATGATGCTCGCCGACGCGATCGCCAAGGCGGGCGAGAAGCCAGCCGACATCGTGAAGGCGCTGCGCGCGCTGAAGGACCGCGCCGGCGTCGGCAACACCTACACCTACGCCGACAAGGGAGACGGCGGCCAGACCGTCGCCATCGGCGAGATCAAGGGCGGCCGGCTCGAACTCGCCGCGCAGGTCAAGTAAAAGAAGCCGCGCTGATGGAGACGTTTCTCCAGGTGCTGTTGAGCGGCGCGACGATGGGCTGCATCTACGCCTTCGTCGCGCTCGGCTTCACGCTGACGATCGCCGCGGCTGGCGTCGTGAATTTCGCCTACAGCGAATGGGTGACGTTCGGCTCCTATTTCGGCGTCACCTTCGCCGTCATTCTCGGCTGGCCGCTGTGGCTCGCGCTCGGCGCCAGCATCGCCGGCTGCATCGCCATCGGCTGGCTGTTTCAGCTCTTCGTGTTCACGCCGCTCGAAGGCCGGCATTTCCTCACCTCCGTCAGCGCGACGATCGGCATCGCCCTGGCCATGCAGGCGCTCGTCACGCTCCTCTGGGGGCCTTATCCGCTCACGCTGCCGACCTTCTTCGGCTCCAGCGCGGTGCAGATCGGAACGATCTCGGTCTTTCCGCACAATCTGCTGATCATCGCGCTCGCGGTCCTCATCATCGGGGGGCTACAGCTCGCGCTGACGCGCACCAGCATCGGCCTGCGCCTGCAGGCCACCGCGCAGGACCCCATGGCCGCGCGCCTGATGGGAATTCCCGTCCGGCGCATGCGCACCCTCGCCTATTGCCTTTCGGCGGGCATCGCCGGCCTGTCCGGCTTTCTGGTCGCGCCCCTGTTCGTCGTCACCAACACGATGGGATTCGGCCTGATGCTCAAGGGTTTCGCCGCGACCATCGTCGGCGGCTGGGGCAGCCTGAAAGGCGCCGTTTACGGAGGCCTTCTCGTCGGCCTCATCGAGGCGCTGGGAGCGGCCTACATCTCCTCCGAGTACAAGGAGCTCATCGCCTTCGCGATGATCATCGTCGTGCTGCTCGTGCGGCCGCGCGGCCTGTTTCCGGAACGCATCGCGGAGAAACTGTGATGCGCGGCGCTGGAAACCGCTACGTCTTCTGGGCCGTCGCGCTGGCGGCGGCTCTCGCGGCGCCGCTCGCGCTGACGAACAATTATCAGCTCGGCGTCGCGCATCAGGCGCTGATCTTCGCCCTGCTGGCGACGGGCTACAATCTGCTGCTCGGCTTCACCGGATTGGTCTCCTTCGGCCATATCGCGCTGTTCGCGATCGGCGCCTACGCCAGCGCGATCCTCGTTGTGACGTTCGGCGCGCCCTTTCTTGTCGGAGTCGGCGCGGCCGCCATCATCGCCGGCCTGGTCGGCGTCGTGATCGCGATGCCCGCATTGCGCATCAAGGGGCACTATCTCACATTGCTCACGCTTGCGCTCGGCGAGGTGATCCGCCTGCTCATCCGCAGCATGGAGAGCCTGACGCACGGCTCGCAAGGATTCTCGGGCATTCCCCGGCCGGAGATTTTCGGCATGTCCTTTCGCGCCGGCGTGCCGCTCTACTATCTTCTTCTGTTCGCGCTGGTTCTCGGCGTCGCCTTCGTCTGGCGGATCGAGGCGACGCGCTACGGGCGCGCCTTCAAGGCGGTGCGCGATTCCGAGATCGGCGCGGAGGTCTGCGGCGTTCGCACCGACCATGTGAAAGTGCTGGCTTTCGGCGTCAGCGCGGTTTTCGCGGGCGTGGCGGGCTCGCTCTATGCGCACACCATGCGCTTCATCAGCCCGGAATTCTTCAGCCTTGGCCTGACGATCACGCTGCTCGCGATGGTGCTGATCGGCGGCCGCGGCACGGTGATCGGCCCCATCGTCGGCGCGATCCTGCTGATCTCGCTGCCGGAATGGCTGCGCTTCGTGAAGGATTACTATCTCATCCTATTCGGGCTCGCGATCTGGCTCTGCGCGATCGCGCTGCCGGACGGGCTCGCGGGCGCCGCAGCGCGCCTCCTGCAGGCGAGGAACAGCGTCCGTGGTCGAGCTTCTCTCCGTACGTGACGTCGGCAAGACGTTCGGCGGCCTCAAGGCGCTGGATGGCGTGTCGTTCGGCCTCGCGAAGGGCGAGGTGCTGGGGCTCGTTGGCCCGAACGGCTCCGGCAAATCGACGATGATCAATGTCCTGTCCGGCGTCTATCGGCCGGATGGCGGCGACGTGCGGCTCGACGGCAGAAGTCTCGTGGGCGCGAAGCCAAGCGCGATCGCCGCCGCCGGCCTCTCGCGCACATTCCAGAATTTGCAGATTTTCGGCGGCCTCAGCGTTCGCGAGAATGTTCTGGTCGGGCGCGACTGCCGCCTGCGCTCGGGAATGCTTGGCGGCGTGTTCGGATTGGGCGGTTCGCTCCGCGAGGAGCGCGAGGCGAAAAGCCTCGCGGCCGATTTGCTGGAGAAGGTCGGCCTCGCCCGCTTTGTCGACGCCCCACCCTCGATGCTCTCTTACGGCCAGCGCCGCCTGCTCGAGGTGGCCCGCGCGCTCGCCGCCGATCCCAAGGTGCTCATGCTGGATGAGCCCTGCGCCGGGCAGTCGCAAGCCGAGGCGGATGCGCTCGCCGTTCTCATCCGCGCGCTGGCGAAAACCGGGATCGCGGTGATCGTCATCGAGCACAATATGCGTTTCGTCATGAATCTGGTCGACCGCATCGTCGCGCTGAATTTCGGCCGCAAGATCGCGGAGGGAACGCCCGAGGCGATCCGCGGCGACGAAGCGGTGATCGAAGCCTATCTTGGAAGGCGCGGCCATGCTGAGCGTCGATAAACTCTGCGTCGGCTACGGCGAGGCCGACGTTCTCCACGATGTGACGCTGCGCGTTGGAGAGGGCGAGATCGTGGCGGTGCTCGGCGCGAACGGCGCCGGCAAGACGACGCTTCTCGCGGCCTTGTCCGGCCTCATTCCCGCGCGCGCCGGCGAAGCGATGTTCGACGGCCGCTCGCTCGTCGGCGCTGCCGCCGAGCGGATCGTCGGCTGGGGATTGAGCCATGTGCCGCAGGGCCGCCGCATCTTTCCGGGACTGTCGGTGATGGAGAATCTGGTCGTGGCGCGCACCGCCGCGACCGATCGCGCCGAGGGCGGCTTCGCCGCCGCCGTCGCCGAGGCCGAAGAACTGTTTCCGCGATTGAACGAGCGCCGCGATCAGCTCGGCTGGTCGCTGTCCGGCGGCGAGCAGCAGATGCTCGCCGTGGCGCGCGCGCTTGTCGCGCGCCCGAAGATGATCCTGCTCGATGAGCCGTCGCTGGGACTCGCGCCCATGATCGTCGAAACGATGTTCTCGACGATTCTCGAAATCAGGCGCAGGGAAAAGGTCGGCATGCTTGTGGTCGAGCAAAATGCGGAGCAGGCGCTGCGGGTCGCCGACCGCGTCTATGTGATGGAGCTCGGCCGCATCGTGCTCGAAGGCCCGGCCGATGAGGTCGCGCGCGATCCCGCGATCGAGCGCGCTTATCTTGGCGCGTGACGGCGGAACCGGCGGCATGGCCCGCGAGGAGTTGCGCTTCGAGCCGGTCAGCAAGCGCCTCGTGAGCGAGGAAATCGCGCGGCGCATCAGCGACGCGGTGCGCGCTGGCAAGCTGCGAAAAGGCGACCGGCTGCCCTCGGAGCGCGCGCTGGCGGAACAGTTCGGCGTGAGCCGGCCCACGATTCGGGAAGCCGGCCGGCTGCTCGTGGAGGCCGGGCTCGTCACGATCAGACCGGGCGCGCAAGGCGGCATGATCGTCGCGAGCGAATATGCGCCTTACGCCTTTCTCGGCAGCGAGCCGCGCCTGCGGCCGGGCGAAATGTTCGAGATTCTGGAGTTGCGGCGACTGATATTGCCGTGGGTGGCGCAGGAGGCGGCGTCCTATGCGAACGACGACGATTTCGACCGCATGCATGCCGCAGTCGCGTTCGGGCGGCAGGAGTTGCAGCGGCTCGCCACGGCGCCATTCAGCGCCGACAGCGCCGAACTGATCGTGACGGCGAGCGCAAGGTTCGATCTCGCTCTCGCGCAGGCGACAGGCAACAGCCTCGTGCTGCGACTGATGGACATGCTGCTACGCTGGCTGGCGCCGCTTCGCCTCATGACGCTCGAACGCAAGGACGATCTCGTCCCCGCGATCGATGTCGTGGAGCAGACTCTCGCGGCGCTGGAAAGCGGCGACCGCGCGAAGGTCGCCGAGGTGATCGAGTACCGCCTGCAGGTGCTGGAACGAGCGCTGGAGCAGCGATCGGGGCGCATGCCGCGCGCCAAGCGGCGCGCCTAAGGCGATCGCGCGCCGCATGAGCCTCTGGCGGCGCGCCCAAGCATGATGCGGAAAAACGGAATCCGGTTTTCCGAAAACATCATGCTCCGGCAAGCATCGCCGCGCCGCCTTTCGTTCACTGCGGCATCGGATAATCGTCCGCGTTCAGGACCCAGCCCTTCTTCTGAGAGAAATCGAGCCGGGGCGGCGAGAAAATATCGACGAGTTGGTTGAGGCCCGGCTCCATCCCGCGCGTGGTGTGGATCGCCGGCGGCGGAATCACGGTCACGGACGGCGATTTCACATGCGGGTGCTCGTCCGCGCGCCACATATCCATGTCCACCGTCCACGGCCAGCGCAGATGGTGAATGAACGATCCGTCCAGAGCGAGCGAGCATTGCTCGAAATCGTCGTGATGATGCGGCGACAGTTTATGGATGTCGCGCGGGCCCATCTGTTCGTCGAGGAAGTTGACCATGACGGTCGTGCAGCGCCAGATGCGCCCGAAGCGGCCCGGCTCCTTCGGCACATCCAGGGAATAGGTTCTGATCTTGAAACCGTCCTTCGGCGCCGGCCACGCCTGAAACGGCGGAATGTTCGGATGCGGCTCGGCGTAGGAGGTCGCATTCGCGCATTTTGCGTTGAGATCGGGCGACTGTGACGAGAAGAGCCTGACGATGCGCCCGCCTTTCTCCAGCGTGATCGCGCCGTCGCCCGGCGGCATGATGATCAGCGAGAAGCCGTCGACTTTTTCGGTCTGTCCCTTCGCGGAAGCGACGACCGGCGTATTCTTGTCGGGCACGATCACGACATATTCGTCGCGCTGCCCGTCGCGTTTGAAGACCACGCCGGGCTTCGCATCGGTGTAAGCGACGACGAAATTCTGCCCGCGGCAATACCAGGTCTTTCCGTTGGCGTCGTTGTCCTGCGGCGGCTCGTCGTAGAACAGGCCAAGTTCGGCGCCGGCGAAAGCCGTCGGCGCGGCCGATGAAGATGGCGCGGCGGAAGCAAGCGCGGAGCGCGGATCGGACTTATCATACATGACGTTCTCCTTGATCGGCTGACGCGAGAGGTCTGTCGCGTCGATTCAGGCGGCTCAGTGCGCCTTGCCGCCCTGCAATCCGGCGAAGATGCCCGCCGGGAAGATGAACAGCACGAGCAGCAGCACCGACAGCGCCGCGACATTCTTGAATCCGGCGCCGAACATCACGATCGCGACCGCCTGCAGGACGCCAAGCAGAACGCCGCCGGCGAGCGCGCCCGCGGCGCTTCCGAACCCGCCGATGATGGCCGCGATGAAGCCGTTCACGCCGAACGGCGTGCCGACATTATAGGCCGTCACCTGCGTCGGCGTGACGAGAATGCCGGCGACCGCGCCGAGCGCGGCCGACAGCGCGAAGGACAGCATCAGCATGCGGCTGACCGGAATGCCGAGCAGCGCCGCCGCCTCGCGATTCTGCGAGCAGGCGCGCAGCGCGCGTCCAGCAGTCGTGCGCGTGAAGAACAGCCAGAGCAGACCGACCATCAGCGCGCCGCAGCCGAGAATCCAGAATATCTGGTAGCCGATGGCGATGTCGCCGATCTTGAGCGGGCCGCCTGACGTGAACTCGTCGAAGCTCCGCGGCTGGTCGCCAAGCGTGAGGATCGTGATGCGCTCGATCATGAGCTGCGTCGCCAGCGTCGCCAGAATGATCGCGAACAGCGCCGCGCCGCGATTCCACATCGGCCGCACCACCGCGATCTCGATGAGGATGCCGGAAAGGGCGACGATCGGGATCGTCAGGATCGCGGCGAGATAGATCGGCAACCCAAGCCGGGTCAGCAGCGTGTGGCAGACCATGCCGCCGAGCATGACGAACACGCCCTGCGCGAAATTCACGATGCCGCTGGCGTTGTAGATCACGCAGAATCCGATGCCGACGAGACCATAGATCAAGCCGACGCCGACGCCGTTGACGAGGCTCTGCAGAAGTTGGGTCATATCGACCATCAGGCGGCCTCCGTGCCGCCGAGATAGGCGGCGAGTACATCGGGATGCGTCTTGATTTCCGCCGGCGCGCCTTCCGCGATCTTCCTGCCGAAATCGATCACGGCGATCCGCTGCGCGACGCGCATCACGAGGCCCATATCGTGCTCGACCAGAAGAACGGTGACGCCGCGCTGGTTCACCCGCTCGATCACGTCGGCGAGAGCCGCCGTCTCCTGCACGTTCAGGCCGGCGGCGGGCTCGTCGAGCAGAAGCAGCTTCGGCTCCGCCGCCAGCGCGCGCGCCACTTCGAGCAGGCGCTGCTGGCCGTAGGGCAGCTTGTCGGCGAGCATGTCGCCGCGCCCGCCAAGACCGACGAAGTCGAGAAGCTCGCCCGTCTTGTCCGCGATGTGCTTCTCCTGCGCGCGCATCCAGCCCGGACGGAAAAGCGCGGACGCCACGCCGCCGCGCGTGACGCGGTGAAAGCCCGCCATCACATTCTGCGCGACGGTCAGATCCTTGAAGAGCTGCACGAGCTGGTAGGTGCGCACCAGGCCGCCTTCCGAGACCTGATATTGCGGCCGCCCGGTGATGTCGGCGCCGTCGAAGTGAACCGAGCCGCTCGTCGGCGCAAAGAAGCCGGAGATCATGTTGAACAGGGTCGTCTTGCCGGCGCCGTTCGGGCCGATCACGGCGAACAGCGCGCCCTGTTCGACATCGAAGCTGATATTGTCGTTGGCGACGAGGCCGCCGAAGCGCTTCGTCACATTGCGGATCGAAAGCATCGCCATCGGTTCACCCCGCCGCCTGAGCGGCCGCCGCGCTGGGCGCCGTTTCTGTCGCACGGCGGCGCGTGATCGCCGCGACGCCCTCGCCGATCAGCGCGAAAATCCCCTTCGGCGCGAAAATCAGGATCGACACCAGGATGATGCAGTAGGCCACATCCTGAAGCTCCTTTAGATGCATGCCGCGCAGAACCTCGGGCAGCATGGAGACGATCAGCGCGCCGATCACCGGTCCCCAGGTCGTGCCGATGCCGCCGAGGAACAGCATCGTGAAGCTCTGGATCACCATCGCGGCGCCGAACACCTCCGGGCTGATGAAGCCGACAAAGTGCGCGAAGAGAGAGCCCGCCGCCGACGCGTACATCGCCGCGATGACGAACGCTGCGAGCTTGTAGCGCGCGACATTCACGCCCAGAGCCTGCGCCGCAGGCTCGCTGCCGGCGATGGACCGCAGAGCGCGGCCGAAACGCGAATCGCGCAGGCGCGTCGAAATCCAGACGCCGAGAAGAAGCAGCAGCGCCAGAGCGACAAGCTGCTGCTTTTCGGTCGCCAGTTCAAAGCCGAACACGCCAAGCGGCGGAATGCCGGAATAGCCCATATAGCCCTGCGTGAGATCGATCCATTCGATGCTGATCTCATAGGTGATGAGGCCTAGCGCGAACGTCGCCATCGCGAGGTAGTGGCCGCGCAGCTTCAGCGTCGGATAGCCGATGATCGCGGCCACGATTCCGGCGAAGATCATGGACACGAAGAATGCCGCGACCGGATCCCAGTAATAGGTCGCGGTGAGGATCGCGGTGCCATAGCCGCCGAGCGCCGCGAATGCGTTCTGTCCGAACGACGCCTGCCCGGTATAGCCCATGAAGAAATTGAGGCCCGTGCAGAAAATTCCGTAGATCGCGGCGAAGCCGACGATCGTGACGACGTAGCCGTTGGAGTTCAGTGCGAGCAGGAGAACGACCAGAACGAGCGCGACAGGCGCCGCCGTCGTTGCGACCCGCCTAGTGAAGGTAGTAGCGCGAGAGGTCATGGTGCGACTTGATCTCGTTGGCGGGCAATTCGGCGACGATGCCGCCGAGCGAGAGGATATAGACGCGCTTAGCGAGCCTGAGCGCGAGCGGCGCCTTCTGCTCGACGAGCAGGATGCCGAGTCCCTGCCGGTTGAGCTGGCCGAGCGTCTCGAGAATCTCGGACGCGACGCGGGGCGCGAGCCCGAGCGAAGGCTCGTCCAGCATCAGAAGCTTCGGCTTCGCCATCAGCGCGCGGCCGATCGCCAGCATCTGCTGCTCGCCGCCGGAAAGCGACGAGGCGATCTGCTCGTAGCGCTCCTTCAGCCGCGGAAAGAGCGTGAACACCGAAGCGATGCGCTCCTCGACGGTCTCGGACGCGTCCATCGTATAGGCGCCGAGCGTGAGGTTTTCATGCACCGTCATCTGGCCGAACAGGCCCCGTCCCTCCTGCACCATGATGATGCCGGCGCGCGCGCGATCATGGGTGGCGAGCGCGGTGATGTCGCGGCCTTTGAAGAAGATCCGCCCCGAGGCGGGAGTGAGTCGCGTCATCGCCCGCAGCATGGTCGTCTTGCCGGCGCCGTTGGGGCCCAGCACGGTGACGAGTTCGCCTTCGCCGACCGTGAGGCTCGTCGGCTTCAGCGCATGGACCCGGCCATAGAAGGCCGAAAGGTCCTGCGCCTCCAAGAGCGGCGTGGTTTCCGCAGCCATCGGTTCACTTCACTGCGAACTGGCCGTTGCGAAGCACGCCGATCACATATGGATTTTCTGTGATGCCGACATGCTGCTCGGGCGAGAAGTTGAACTTCGTGAAAGCGCCCTGAAAGCCGGTCACCTTCTCCACCGCGTCGCGCACGTCGGACCCGTCCGTCTTCTTGGCGATCTCGACCGCCTTCGCGATCACCTGAATCGCGTCCCATCCCCGCGCGCCGGCGTTCGGATCGCGGTCGCCATATTTGGCGCGCCAGACCTTGAGGAACGCATCGGCGGCTTCGCGCGCCGGACCCGCCGGAATCGATTCCGGAATCTGCACGCCGGGCGCCGGGAACATGAAGCGTTCGCCGAGAATTTCGCCCGCCTGCTTGAGCGGCGCGCCGTCGTCGAGGCTGGCGAGCAGCAGCATGTTGTCGAGGCCGAGCTGCTTGATGTTCTTGGCGGTCGTCACCGTCGAACCGCCCTGCCCCATCTTCACGATCGCGCCGCCGCCGCCGCCATTGATGCGTCCGATCTGAACGCTCATGTCGGGGTCGTCCTGCTTGTAGGATTCCGTCGCCACGACCTCGAGGCCGAAATCCTGCGCGATCTTGACGCCGATATCCTTCATCAGCAGCGCATAAGGCGTCGGATCATGGAGAATCCCGATCTTGCGGATGTTCGTCTTCTCTTTGATGTAGCGATAGCGCGCCTCGATCTCGAAGCGCGGCGGCGGCAGGACGCTGAACGCCCATTTCTGCTCTTCCGGGCGCGGCGGCAGGATCGAGCACAGAACCATCGGAATCTTGGCGCGCACCACCGCGCCGGCGGCCGCGAAATTGCCGGCGGAGACGCAGCCGCTGGCGAAGGCCTGCACATTGTCGTTCGACATCATCTTGCGATAGACGACGACCGACTCCTGCGGCTCGGACTTGTTGTCCTCGACGATGAGTTCGACCTTCTTGCCGGCCAGGCCGCCTTTTGCGTTGAGCATGTCGACAGCCAGAAGCTGCCCGTCCCGCCAGCCGCGGTCGCTCGCAGCCGCATAGCCCGTCAGGCCGACGGCGGTGCCGATCTTGTAAACATCCTGCGCGTGGGCCGCCTGCGCGATGCAGAGCGCCAATCCCGCCAAACCGAGAACGCTCGACCTGATGGCCATCCGGTATTCCTCCCTGTTCTGATTAACGAAACAGTGTTCTGTTTTGTAAATAATGCGGGCCGTCTCCCGCCCTGTCAAGCCGACGCCGGGGCCTCGGCGCGCGTCGCGCTGGAGGGATGGTGCCCCAGAAGCTCGGAAATCTGGGCGGCGGCCGCGACCGTCTCGCGGATCTGGTCGCCGGAGGGCGTCTCGGGGATGAATTGGATGGAATCGACGATGCCCACGGTTGCGACCAGCATGCCTGTCGCGTCGAAGACTGGGGCGGCCAGCGTGTTGAGGCCGATCAGCGACTCGTTGAAGCCGACCGCCCATCCCTGCCGCCGCACCCGCTCCAGCTCCAGCTCCAGCGCTGCGGCGCTGGCGATCGTGAAGGGCGTCAGTATCTCCAGGCGCGAACGCAGCACGCGCCGCCGCGTCTCCTCGCTCCCGAAGGCCAGCGCGATCTTTCCCTGCGCGGACGCATGATAAAGCAGCAGCGAGCCGCGCTTCACGCCGATTTCCACGACGGAATGGCCGGAAATCGCCGCCAGAACGCGCACGCCGTCATGCTCGACCTGGGAAATGACGGTGTAGTGCCCGAGCGCGTCGCGCAACTGGCGCAGGACGGGCGTGGCGATATCGACGATATCGAGATTGTCGCTAACCTGCCGCCCGAGCGAGATCAGGCGCGGTCCGATCTGATAGCGCTCCGTCTCCGGCTCCTGCGCCAGATAGCCATGCGCCGTGAGCGTCTGAAGATGGCGGAAGATCCGGCTTTTCGTCGTGCCCAGCGCCTGCGCGAAGGAGGTGACGCCGACGGCTCTCCGCTCCCGCACCAGATGTTCAAGAATGCGCAGCGTCAGCGCAACGGCCTGAACCCCATCCTCTGGCGGCCCCGCAATTCGTGGCATCAGCCTCCCCCTTTGCCTCCAGATCAGCGCCGGCGCGGCCAGGACTAGGCTTGACACCCATTCTCCGCCGGTTTTTCTTGTCTTGAAACACAATACCATGTTTCGCTATTCGATACAGGGTCGGGGGAAACGCTGCGCCTGTCAAGGCCGCCGTGGCGCGCCGCGCGGAGCAGGCTCGCGTCGGCGGCGTGACCCGACGCCAGTCCAGGGAGAACACAATGGTCTCATCATCGAGTCAGAAGTCACCCGAGGCGCGGATCGACCGCCTCATGGCCGGCGCGATCGACCCTCATGTGCACAGCGGTCCCTCGATCGCCCCGCGCGGCCTCGATCATCTCGAGCTGGCGCGCGAGGCGTCGGCGGCGGGCATGGCCGCGGTCGTCACCAAGGATCACGATTATTCCGGCGTCATGACCGCTGCATTGATCGCCGCGCATCATCCGGAACTGACGGCAAAGGTCTATTCCGGCATCGCGCTGAACAATGTCATCGGCGGTCTCAATCCCTATGCGGTGGAGCACACCGCCGCGATGGGCGGCAAGATCGTCTGGCTGCCCACGCTCGCAGCCGTGAACCATCTGAGATGGGAAAAGGAGTCGGGCCGCTCGCATCCAGCGTCCACAACCAAGATAAGGCCCGCGAGCGCCATTCCCGTGACCAATGACGACGGCTCGGTCCGCGACGACGCGAAGGAAATCCTCGATGTGGTGGCCCGAACCGGCATGGCGCTGGCGAGCGGCCACATCCATGCGAAGGAGACGCTGACCGTTTTCGAAGAAGCGCGCAGGCGCGGCGTCAAGCGGATGATCTTCACCCATCCCGAGGACATGGTTTACGCCACGCTCGACGACGTGCGGGCCGCGGTCGAGCTCGGCGCCTATGTCGAGCATTCGCTCTGCATGTTTCTCGATGGCTGCAAGTTCAAGCATTCCGAGCCGGAGTTTCTCAAGCAGCTCATCGACGCGGCCGGCGTCGACCGGACGATTCTCTGCTCCGATCTCGGACAGGTCGGCGTGTTCAGGCCGGTGGACGGCATGCGCCGCGGCATCGACCTGTGCATCGAGCTGGGCTACGCCGACGCCGACATCAGGAAGATGGTGTCGACCAACGCCGCGCATGTGCTCGGCATTGAAAGCGATCTTCCGGCCCGCGCGGCGGCCTGATCTCGCCGCGCATCATTGAAGAGGCGATCGCTATGGCGAACAAAGTCATCATCACCTGCGCCGTGACCGGCTCCATCCACACGCCGACGATGTCGCCGCATCTGCCGGTGACCGCGCAGGAGATCGCGGACGCCGCGATCGGCGCCGCCGAAGCGGGCGCCGCGATCGTCCATCTGCATGCGCGCAATCCAGCGGACGGGCGGCCGGACCAAAGCCCGGAGGCGTTCCAACCCTTCCTCAAGATCATCAAGCAGCGTTCCAACTGCGTCGTGAACATCACCACCGGCGGCGCGCCTAGCATGACCATCGAGGAGCGGCTGAAGCCCTGCGCGACGTTCAAGCCCGAAGTCGCCTCGCTGAACATGGGCTCGATGAATTTCGGCCTGTTTCCGATGATGGCCCGCTACAAGGAATTCAAGCACGCCTGGGAGAAGGAGGCGCTCGAGGCCTCGCGCGATCGCGTGTTCAAGAACACGTTCAAGGATATCGAGGGCATCCTCACGACCTGCGCGGAAAACGGCACGCGCTTTGAAATCGAGTGTTACGACATCGGCCACCTCTACACGCTGGCCCATTTCGTCGATCGCGGCCTCGTCAAGCCGCCTTTCTTCGTGCAGAGCGTCTTCGGAATCCTTGGCGGCATCGGGCCTCACCCCGAGGATGTGCTGCACATGAAGCGCACCGCCGACCGGCTGTTCGGCGATTCCTATCGCTGGTCGGTGCTCGGCGCCGGCAGGAACCAGATGCCGATCATCACGCTCGCGGCGGCGATGGGCGGCAATGTCCGCGTCGGCCTCGAAGACTCCTTGTGGGACGGTCCCGGAAAGCTTGCGGAATCGAACGCGGCGCAGGTGAGACGCGCGCGTCAGATCCTTGAAGGTCTGGGGCTGGAGATCGCGACGCCGGACGACGCGCGCGCGATCTTGCAGCTCAAGGGCGGCGATCGCGTCGAGTTCTGACGGATGACGGCGCAATGCACGCATTGATCGTTTACGCCCATATGGAGCCGACATCCTTCACCGCCGCGATGAAGGACGCGGCGGTGGAGGCCATTGAGGCGGCGGGCCACACCGTGGAGGTTTCGGACCTCTATGCTTCGGGCTTCAATCCCGTCGCCGGGCGTCATGACTTCACGAGCGTGGCCGATGCAGATCGCTTCCACTATCAGGCCGAGCAGTTGAAAGCGGCGCAGGAAAACGCCTATGCGGCGGAGATCGCGGTCGAGCAGGATCGCGTGCGGCGCGCCGATCTGCTGGTGCTGGCTTTTCCGCTCTGGTGGGGCGGCCCGCCGGCGATCCTGAAGGGATGGCTGGAGCGCGTTCTCTCTTACGGCTTCGCGTATGTCGACGGCGCGCGTTTCGATTCAGGTCTCTTCAAGGACAAGCGCGGCCTCTTTTGCGTCGCCACCGGCGGCACGCCGCAGCGTTTTTCCGAGGAAGGCGTTTACGGGCCGATCGAGAAGGTGCTGTGGCCGGTTCAGCGGCTGGCGCTCGAATATATGGGAATGAAGGTGTTCGAGCCGTTCGTCGCTTATGCTGCGCCGCGCGTCGAAGATGACGCGCGCAAAGCCTATCTCGCGGCCTGGAAGGCGCGCGTCGAACAAGCGCTGAAGTAAGGTTGCGAGCGCGCGGAGAGAAAGCGCCGGCGCGGCAAAAGATCGCGTCGGCGCTCAAGCGTCACCAGGTCTTGGCGTCTCCATAATCTTTGAGGGCCTGCGCCGCAGCGGATTTCAGAAAATTCTGATCGTTGGAAACGAGAAATGCGGTGACGCCGAGATCGCGCATCGCGCGCGCATCTTCCTTGCTTGAGACGAGCGCCATCGCCGGCATGTTGGCGGCGCGCGCCGCGGCGGTAATTGTCCGGGTGGCCTCCGCCATGCGCTCAACGCCGAGCGCCGCCGTCAAATCGCCACGGCCGATGAAAAAAGCGTCGATGCCGTCGACCCGCGCGATCCCGTCAAGATGGGAAAGCGCCGCCTCGTCTTCGATCATCGCGATGCAGGTCACGCGCGCGTCCTGATCGGCGATGTGATCGGCGAGAGACGCGCCGCCAAAATCGCCGGCCCTGGTCGTATTGGAGAAGCCCCTGACCCCGCCGCGATAGCGGCAAGCGGCGGCGAGGGCTTTGGCCTTCTCGGGGGAATCCACATGCGGAGCCATGACGCCGATCGCTCCCAGATCAAGCGCCGCCAGAATGCTTGATGGCGAAGGCTCAGCGACCCGCACGATAGCGGCTATCCCGGATGCCTTAGCCGCGAGACAGGCGATGTCGATCGAATTGCGATCGAAAGGCGCGTGCTCCTGGTCGATGATGACGAAATCGAATCCGACCGAGCCAATGATCTCGATCGCGTGGCTGGACGGCGTCTTGATGAAAGTGCCGAGCAGATGCTGCTTGCTGCGCAGCCTTGAGCGAAATTCCGAAACGGAAGCGCGTGGCGGTGACATGGTGAAACTCCCAGAACGTTTTCCGATGCGCAGCTCTGCTGGCGGCGCGCCGGAACGAAGCCATAGCGCGCGTCAGGGCGACGACGCGCGTTCTATGCGCTTTTCAGCCGAAGAAACAATCGCGGCGCGATCGCTTCAAGTGATTTCGTTAGACAGAACAAAACGCGCGGCCGCTGAAGCATCCGCAGCGCTTTCGGCGCGCGGATGGCCTGCCCCTGAAAACCGACCTTTCATGCCGGATCGCAGTCGCGCGGCGCGCAGCCATTTGAGATGCGTCTAGGAAACCGCGTGATCCCGACAGCGAGAGAAACGACGCCGGGTGTCAGCCTGTCGGCGACGAATTGTCAGTCATTGCGACAAGGCGTCCCGCGCGGCCAGGCGATCGTCGTTTCAAATCAAATAGCAGAGGCGGCACGTAAGGACGGGCTGAAAAAACCGGCGCGATCGTTTCTTCAGGTGAAACCGCAGCGCTCTTGACGCGAAATTTGGCGGTTATTAGCCTCCATGGCAATCAAAACCGTATGCGTTGAAGGCTTGGCGCGCGCCTCGCCTCAACGACGCCGCAAGCCGGCTGTCGCGCCGGGCGAATCGCTGATGAGTCGCGACGCCGCTGCGAAGCGTGAAGGCGCGCGACGACGGGCGGCTACGCGAACGGACGACGGCGCGGAATGCGCGTTGGGGAACGGGACGGAGCTACACATTGGAAAAGCCGATTTCATCTGGATCGACCGCCTCGCTTCCCTGGAGCGATGGCGAATTGTCTCGCCGCAATGCGCTGCGTCTCTGGCTCATGGGCGGCGCCGCGCTGGCCGGCGCGCCCCTGCTTACTGGCCAAAGCCTGGCGGCGGAAACGCCGGTCGCAGGCGGCGTATTGAACATCGGCGCGGACGCCGACCCGATCGGCCTCGATCCGACGACGATCACCGCCTTTTCGTCCTTCGACTTCACCTCGCTGCTTTATACCGGCCTGCTGCGCTGGAACGCGCAGATGAAGATCGAGCCCGATCTCGCGCTCAGTTACGACAAGCCGGACGACAAGACCTATGTCTTCAAACTCCGCGACGGCGTGAAGTTTCATAACGGCCAGGACTTCTCCGCCGAGGATGTGAAATACACCTTCGACCGCATCATGGACCCGGCGACGGCGAGCCGGCTGCGGGCGGATTATGCGAGCGTCAAGGCGGTGACTGTGGTCGACAGGCTCACCGTGAAGTTCGAGCTGTCGAACACGGACGCGGCCTTCCTGAATTATCTCGCGACCAATCCGAGCGGAGCGATCGTTCCGAAGGGCGTCGCCGACATTAACACGAAGCCCGTCGGAACCGGGCCTTTCTCTTTCGAGTCCTATCAGCCCAACCAGCAGTTCACGCTGGCCGCCAATCCGAACTATTACGAAAAGGGCCTCCCCTATCTCTCGAAGGTCGTGTTCAAGTTCTACAAGGACCAGTCCACGCTGACCTCCGCGCTGCGCTCGAAGGCCATCGACATGACCTGGCTCAAGGACCCCAAGGTCGCGGCTGTGCTCGTGAAGACGTCGCCGGACCTGGTGTCGGCGCCGGGCCAGACCTCGCGCACCTTCCCCATCTGGCTCAACATGAAAGCGAAGCCGCTCAACGATGTGAAGGTGCGCCGCGCGCTGAGTCTGGCCACGGATCGCAAGGCCTGCCTTCAGACGGTGCTGGGCGGCGCCGGCAAGGTGGGCGCGATGATCCCGGAAAGCCAGGTCGGCGGCTATGACGGCGTCGGCGACCTGCCTTACTACAAGCACGATCCGGCGGAAGCGAAGAAGCTGCTCGCCGAAGCAGGTTATCCGAATGGCATCGACCTCGGCGACTATATCGTCGTCGCCGCGAACCCGCTCGACGTGGCCTGCGCGCAGATCCTTCAGCAGCAATGGCGAGCCGCCGGAATCACCGTGAAGCTGGTTCCGATGGAGACCGCGCCGCTGCTCAGCATGTGGGCGTCGGGCAATTGGGCGACGCTTCTTTCCGTCGCTCTGTCCTGGACTCCCGACGCCGACGCCATTCTCCAATATATCAAGTCCGACACCAAGTTCGGCGCGGCGATGGGCGCTTCCGACAAGACGCTCGACAAGATGATCATGGACGCGCGCGCCGACACCAATCTCGACAGCCGCGCCGCGAAGAATCAGGAGATCCAGCGCCGCATCGCCGATAACGCCTATGTGATCCAGATCTATCAGTATCCGCTTCGCTGGGAGATGTGGTGGAATTACACGCACGGCTATGAGGCGCTGGCGGCGAACATTCGCTCCTTCGTCCGCACCACCTGGGTGAAAAAATAGCGGCTTCCACCTGCCGCAACCGGCGCGATGAAGCGCGTCATCCTGACTCGCCTGGCGTGGACGCTGGGGATTCTGCTCGGCGTTTCGTTCGTCGCCTTTGTGCTGATGCGCGCCCTTCCCGGTGATTTCGCGATCGCGGCGACCGGCGCGCAGAGCGTCGCGCCGGAAGTGCTTGAGGGGATTAGGCGTCAGCTCGGCCTCGACCGCCCCCTGATCGAGCAATATGTGATCTGGCTCGGCAAGGCGTTGACGGGTGATTTCGGCGTGTCTTTCGTGACGCGTCAGCCCGTCGCCGGAACGGTCTTCGATCGTTTCATCGTCACGTTTCAGCTCGCATTGATCGCAGCGATCATGTCGATTGTGATGGGCTCCATCACCGGCCTCGCCTCCGCGCGACTGCGCGGCGCGACGGACTGGATCGTCCGCATGGTCAACGGCGTGATGCTGGCTGTTCCCAACTATATCGTCGCGACGCTCATCGTTCTGCTTGTCGGGCTCTATTTTCCCCAGTTCGCGATTCTCGGCTACACGCCCTTCCTCTCCGATCCTGTCGGCAATATCGCCGGACTTCTCCTGCCGGCTCTTGCGCTGTCGCTCGCCGTCTCGGTCACCGTGTCCGAGAATATCCGCGCGGCGGTGCTGGAAGTCGCCAATCAGGACTTCGTGATGGTGGCGAGAGCAAAGGGACTGCGCCGCGGCGCGGTGCTGCGCGATTACCTGATCAGGAACGCGCTGACGCCGGTCGTCACCGCGACGGGATTGAAGGTCGCCGCGCTGCTCGGCGGCAGCATCCTTGTCGAGACCATCTTCGCAATCCCCGGAATGGGCCAATATCTCTACGAATCCATCAACAGCCGCGACTATCCCGTCATTCAGGCGATTATCCTGCTGACGGCCGCGATCGTCGTGCTCGTCAACATGCTGGTCGACATCGCTTATGCGCGCATCGACGCGAGGGTGCGGCTGTGAGCGACGCGGCCCGCGAAAACGTCGACATTGTCGCGCCGGCGGCGAAGCGCCGCCAGTTCTTTCTCAACGGCGGCCACATCCTGCTCGGCCTTGGCGGAGTCATGCTGGCCATCGTGATTCTGACGGCGTTGTTCGCGCCTCTGATCGCGCCCTATGACGCGTCGGCGACCTCGCCTGAATCGCTCGCTCCGCCAAGCGCGGCGCACTGGCTCGGAACCGACTCGATCGGGCGCGACGTGCTGAGCCGCATGATCGTCGGCGGCCGCACCACGCTTCTGATCACCTTCAGCGCCGTTTTTCTCGCGCTCGTCGCCGGGCTTATCCTCGGTCTTCTCTCGGGCTATCTGGGCGGACTTGTCGACGAGATCATCATGCGCGCGCTCGATATCGTCTTCGCGTTTCCGGTGTTTCTTCTGGCTCTCACCGTCGTCGCCGCGATTGGTCCGACGATTCCGAATTTGATTTTGACGATCGCGATCGTCTATACGCCGGCGATGGCGCGCGTGGTGCGCGCGCCCGTGCTCAGCGTCAAGCAGTGGGACCATGTCGAGGCGGCCCGCAGCGTCGGCATGAGCGAAACGCGCATCGTGCTTCGCCATGTGCTGCCGATGGTCGCCTCTCCCATTCTCGTCAACACCAGCCTGACGCTCGCGCAGACGATTTTCACCATCACCGCGCTGTCCTTTCTCGGGCTCGGCCCGCCGCCGCCAGATCCGAACTGGGGCGGCATGGTCTCGGAATCCCGTCAGTTCATGGAGCTTGCGCCGATGACCGTCGTCGGTCCGGCGGCGGCGATCGTGTTTGCGACTCTCACCTTCATCGTTCTCGCCAACGGCCTGCGCGAGACGCTCGATGTTGGAAACTGAGATGTCGGAAACTGTGATGAGCGAGACCGGGCCGCTGCTCCGCGTTCGTGATCTGCATGCGGAGATCGGCGATCCCCGGGCGCCGGTGCATGCGCTTCGCGGCGTGTCGTTTGACATCCTTCGCGGCGAGGCCGTCGGGTTCGTCGGCGAATCCGGCTCGGGCAAGAGCGTCACCGCGCGCGCCGTCATGCGCCTCGCGCCCGAGGGCGCGAAGGTGCGGTTGCGCGGCTCGGTCGATTTCGCGGGCCGCGATCTGCTGCAGCTCGACGAAAGCGAGATGCTCGATATTCGCGGCCGGCGGATCGCGATGGTGTTTCAGGATCCGATGACCTCGCTCAATCCGGTGATGACGGTCGGCGCGCAGATCGACGACATCATCCGCCGCCACATGAATCTTTCCGCCAGGGAGGCGCGCGCGCGAAGCGTCGAGCTTCTGGGGCTTGTCGGCATTCAGGACCCGGCCCGCCGCGCCGATGATTACCCGCATCAGTTTTCCGGCGGCATGCGTCAGCGCGTGCTCATCGCCATCGCCATTTCCTGCGATCCTGATCTGCTCATCGCCGATGAACCGACCACGGCGCTCGACGTCACGGTGCAGGCGCAGATCCTGCGCCTGCTGCTGCGCCTGCGCGACGAGCGCGGCATGTCGCTGATGCTCATCACGCATGATTTCGGCGTGGTCGCGGGAATGGTTGAAACGGTGAATGTGATGTATCGCGGCAGGATCGTCGAGACCGGACGCGTGGACGCTGTTTTCGCCGCGCCGGCCCACGATTACACGCGGCGATTGCTGGCCGCGACGCCGCGCCTTCATCGTTCCGGCCAAGCCGCATGACGAGCGCGACGACGCCTCCCTTGCTTGAGGTCGAGGACCTCTCAGTCGTGTTTCCAGCGCGGCGCGGCGGCGCGCCGGTCGCGGCGATCGACGGCGTGTCGTTCGACATCGCGCCCGGCCAGACGCTGGGTCTGGTCGGTCAATCCGGTTCGGGCAAGACGACCACGGGCCGCGCCGTTCTCCGATTGCAGGCGATCCATCGCGGCTCTGTGAAGCTTCTCGGTCGCGATCTCACGCGCATGTCGCGCAGCGAACTGCGCGGCATGCGGCGACATATGCAGTTCGTGCTGCAAAATCCCTATTCGAGCCTGCATCCGCGCATGACGATCGCGCAGATTCTCGCTGAGCCGCTGCGGGTTCATAAGTCGGCGCCGGAAAACCGGACGCGCGAGCGCGTCGAGGAGCTGCTGACGCTGGTCAACATGGACCCCGCGACGATGCATCGCTATCCGAACGCTTTTTCCGGCGGCCAGCGCCAGCGCATCGCCATCGCCAGGGCGCTCGCGGTCAATCCCGATTTCGTCGTCTGCGACGAGCCGGTGTCGGCGCTCGACGTGCAGACGCAGGCGCAGATCGTGGCGCTGCTTCAGTCGCTGCAGGAAAAGCTCGGCGTCTCCTATCTGTTCATCGCCCACGACCTCGCGATCGTGCGCGAGGTGGCGCATAAGGTGGCGGTGATGTTCCGCGGCCGCATCATCGAGATGGGCGCCGCCGGACAGGTTTATGACGCGCCGGCGCATCCCTACACGCAGATGCTGCTCGACGCTGTTCCCGTGCCCGATCCGGCGTTGCAGCGGGAAAGATTGCGGCGCGCGCAGCCGGAGCGCCACTTCCCCGATGACGAAACCGCTCGCGGCCCCTGCGCCTTCGGAGAGGATCACGCGCTTTCCGGAACCTCGCGCTGGCACAGGGTGACCGCGGAGCATGGCGTGTCATGCCGCTTCTGGCCCGAGAATTCGCCGCTTCCCGCCCATGACCGCGCGATGGAGACATGACGTGACAGGGAAACGTATTCTGTTCGGCGGCCTCTTTCATGAGACCCACACCTTCGTCGATGAGGTCACCACCATCGACTCGATCAAGCTGGAGGAGGGCGCGGCCCTGCTGCGCCGGCGCGGCGACGGCTCCACGACGGACGGCTTTCTCGAAGTGGCCGAGCGTGAAGGCTGGACCCCGGTTCCCACGGCTCTCATGCGCGCGACGCCGTCGGGGCGCATCGAGCAAAGCGCGTTCGAGACGTTCTGGCGCGCCTTCAGCGCGATCGCGGAGAAGGAGGCGGCGGCGGGGTTGGACGGCCTCTGGTTCGATCTGCACGGGGCGATGGTCACCACCGAGGACGACGATCCGGAAGGAACGTTTCTGGCGCGCGTTCGCGCCCTGCCCGGCGCCGCGGATCTTCCCCTGTTCGGCGTCTTCGATCTGCACGCCACCTTCACCGAGCAGATGGCGCGGCATGCGGACGGCCTTGTCGGCTATCGCGAAAACCCGCACACGGACGCGCGCGCGATGGCCGTGCTCTCGGCGGAACTGCTCGCCCGTTCGCTGCGCGAGGGGCGACGCCCCCGCATCGTTCACCGCGCCACGCCGATCGTCTGGCCGCCCACAGGCACGGGAACGGCGGATGTTCCGATGAAGGCGCTCGAACAGGCGGCCCGCGCCATCGAGGCCGCCGATCCGGCGGTGTGGGCGGCCAATATTGTTGCCGGCTATGCGTTCGCCGACACGCGCGACACCGGCGTTTCAATGAATCTGGTCACGACCGGCGCCGAGGGCGCCGCCGGCGCGCATCTCGACAGGCTCGCCGCGTTGGCGATGGAGCATCGCGCCAGGGGAATCCCCGAGGAATGGGACCTGGAGGCCGCCATCGCCGACGCGCTGACCCGCCCGGCCGATAGGCCCATCATCTTCGTCGAGCCCGCCGACAACATCGGCGGCGGCGCGCCCGGCGATTGCACGAGCGTCCTGCGCGCGTTCCTGCAACACGCGCTGCCGAAATCAGGCGTCATCATCAACGATCCGCAGGCTGTCGCGACGCTCGCCGACAGGGCGATCGGATCAACCACGCGCATCGCTGTCGGCGGCAAGGGCGGCGAGCTCGATCCCGGACCCGTTCCCGTCGATGCGACGCTCATCAGCCGCTCCGATGGGCGTTTCACGCTGGAGGATCGGCAGAGCCATCTCGCTGCCGGCGGCGTTCATATCGAAATGGGACCCTGCGCTGTTGTTCAGGCGGTCGAAACGACGATCCTTCTCACGAGCCGAAAGACGCCGCCCTTCGATCTCGGCCAATGGCGCTCTCAGGGCGTCGCGCCGGAGACGCTTCGCTTCATCGGCGTGAAGGCCGCCGTGGCGCATCGGCGGGCTTACGACAAGATCGCGGCGCGCAGTTATCTGGTCGCCGTGCGCGGCGCCTGCCCCAGCGATCTCACGACATTGCCGTACAAAAAGATCAGGCGACCGATCTTTCCGCTCGACGCCTGACAGCGCGCGCAAGCCCGCTCAGGCGGGCTGGCTTTCCTTCAGGAGAGCGACCGCCTTGACGACGGCGGGATCGAGTCCGTTGTCCGGCCTGCGCGCTTCCGCGACAATCGCCGCGCGCATGCCGCGCGTCCAGAATTTCGCGACATGCTCGCGCACGCCCTCGACCGCGGTCGCTTCAGGATAGGACTTGAAGAAGGCCGCGATCTGGTTGGCCATGCGCGTCAGCTTCTCGGCATTCTCTCCGCCCCCGCTCATGCGCACGCCTCCGCTTTGTGGCTCTGCGCCGCCGTGAAAAGCGTCGCGCCGTCCGTGCGCGCAATCGCGACAAGGCTCACGCCGAGCGCCTCGGCGCGTTTGATCGCAAGCGATGTCGGCGCAGAAACGGCTACCAGCAGCGATGCGCCGAAGGCCGCGGTCTTCTCCACGATTTCGAAGGAGCAGCGGCTGGTGATCACGACGAAGCCGCTGTCCGCGCGATGCCCGCCGCGCATCAGACCGCCGATCAGCTTGTCGAGCGCGTTGTGGCGGCCGACATCCTCGCGCGTCATGACATGATCGCCGTTGAGATCGAACCAGGCGGCGCCGTGAACCGCGCGCGTGGCGTCGTTCAGCGGCTGATGATGCTCGAGTGCGGCGACGGCGCGCGCGATCCGAGAAGGCTCGACAGTGACGGATGTCGCGACCTTTCGCGCTTCCGGCAGCGCGTCGAGATCCTGCACGCCGCAGACCCCGCAGCCCGTGCGGCCCGTCATGTTGCGCTGGCGGGAAAGATGCGCGCTGAACGCCGACGGCGCGAGCGCGACCTGCGCGCGCAGCCCAAGCGGATGCTCCTCGAACGCGATGTCGCGGATGTCCTGCGCGCTGGCGACGACGCCTTCGGTCAGGCTGAATCCGACGATGAAATCTTCGAGATCAAGCGGCGTCGCCATCATCACCGCATAGGGAACGCCGCCATAAATGATATTCACCGGATGCTCGACGGGAACCGCGCGCTGGCCGTCCCGCGCGCCGCCGTCAGCGAACGAGACATAACGCGCCGCGACGGTTTCGACGGCGGGGATCATTCCGCCGCCGTGGCGAAGCGCGGCGCGATGCGGCGCAGTTCGATATCCTCGCGCGCGTTGCGCTCCTGCCAGTCCGAATACTGGTTGGTGCGACGGACTTGAACGGCGGTCACCTTGTATTCGGGACAGTTCGTCGCCCAGTCGGAGAAGTCGGTGGTGATGACGTTCGCGCCCGTCTTGGCGTGATGGAACGTGGTGTAGACGACGCCCGGCTGCATGCGCTCGCTGACCTCGGCGCGCAGCGAGATCTCGCCGGTTCGGCTCTGCAGAGCGACGAGATCGCCTGTCTTGACGCCGCGATTCTCGGCGTCGAACGGGTGGATTTCGAGCACGTCCTCGTCATGCCACACGGAGTTTTCGGTGCGCCGCGTCTGCGCCCCCACATTGTACTGCGACAGAATGCGGCCCGTGGTGAGGATCAGCGGGAAGCGCGCGCCCGTTTTTTCTTCCGTCGGCACATACTCGGTCATCATGAATTTGCCGAGGCCGCGCACGAAGCGGTCGACATGCATGATCGGCGTGCCTGTCGGCGCCTTGTCGTTGCAGGGCCACTGGACGGAGCCCAGCTGCTCGATCTTCTCATAGCTCACGCCGGCGAAGGTCGGCGTCAGTCGCGCGATCTCGTCCATGATCTCGCTGGGATGCGAATAGGACATGGGATAGCCGAGCGCGTTGGAAAGATCGATCGTCGCCTGCCATTCGCTCTTGCCGGACAAGGGCTCCATCACCTTGCGAACGCGGCTGATGCGGCGCTCCGCGTTGGTGAAGGTGCCGTCCTTTTCGAGGAAGGACGAGCCCGGCAGGAAGACATGCGCGTATTTCGCCGTCTCGTTGAGGAAGATGTCCTGGATGACGACGCATTCCATCGCGCGCAGCCCGGCGGTGATGTGCTGCGTATCCGGATCGGACTGGGCGATGTCCTCGCCCTGCACATAGAGGCCCTTGAAGCCGCCGCCGATCGCTTCGTCGATCATGTTCGGGATGCGCAAGCCCTGCTCGTTCGACAGCGGCCTGTTCCAGAGGCTCTCGAACATCTGCCGCGTCGAGTCGTCGCTGACATGGCGATAGCCCGAGAATTCATGCGGGAAGGAGCCCATGTCGCAGGAGCCCTGCACGTTGTTCTGTCCGCGCAGCGGATTCACGCCGACGCCGTCGCGTCCGATATTGCCTGTCGCCATCGCGAGGTTGGCCATCGCCATGACCGTGGTCGATCCCTGGCTGTGCTCGGTGACGCCGAGGCCGTAATAGATCGCCGCGGCGCCGCCGGTGGCGTAGAGCCGCGCGGCCTCGCGCAGATCCTGCGCCGCCACGCCGGTGTACGGCTCCATCGCCTCCGGCGAATTACGCTCCTCGGCGATCGCCCGCGCCCACATCTCGAAATCGACGAGGTCGCAGCGCTCGCGCACGAAGCTTTCGTCGATCAGCCCCTCTGTCACGATCACATGCGCCATCGCATTCAGCACCGCGACATTCGTCCCCGGCCTGAGCGCGAGGTGATGGCTCGCGGCGACGTGCGGCGATTTCACCATGTCGATGCGGCGCGGATCGATGACGATGAGCTTCGCGCCGGCGCGCAGGCGCTTCTTCATGCGCGATGCGAACACCGGATGCCCGTCCGTCGGATTGGCGCCGATGATCATGATCACGTCGGTCTTCGCGACGGACTTGAAGTCCTGCGTTCCCGCCGACGTGCCGAACGTCTTGCTCAGGCCGTAGCCGGTCGGCGAATGGCAGACGCGGGCGCAGGTGTCGACATTGTTGTTGCCGAAACCGGCGCGCACAAGCTTCTGCACGAGAAAGACTTCCTCGTTCGTGCAGCGCGACGACGTGATCGCGCCGACGGCTTCGCGACCGTAGTCGTTCTGGATGCGCTTGAACTCGCTCGCCGCGCGGTTGATCGCCTCCTCCCACGACACCTCGCGCCACGGATCGGTGATCGTCTCGCGGATCATCGGCTTGGTGATGCGGTCCTTGTGCGTCGCGTAGCCCCAGGCGAACCGTCCCTTCACGCAGGAATGTCCTTCGTTCGCCTGCCCGCCCTTGTAGGGAACCATGCGGACGACCTTGTCGCCCTGCATCTCCGCCTTGAACGAGCAGCCGACGCCGCAATAGGCGCAGGTCGTCACCGTGGAATGTTCAGGCTGGCCGTGCTCGACGACGGTCTTCTCCATGAGAGTCGCGGTTGGGCAGGCCTGCACGCAGGCGCCGCAGGACACGCAGTCGGAGTCGAGAAAGCTCACGCCCGCAGCCGAAACCCGCGAGTCGAAGCCCCTGCCCTCGATCGTCAGCGCGAACGTGCCCTGCACCTCCTCGCAGGCGCGGACGCAGCGGTTGCACACGATGCATTTCGCCGGATCGTACTGGAAGTAGGGATTGGACGTGTCGACGGGGAGCGCGAGCGGCGAGTCCGTCTCGAAATGATTGGCGACCTCCTTGCCGTAGCGGACGTCGCGCAGGCCGACCACGCCGGCCATGTCCTGCAATTCGCAATCGCCGTTCGCCGAGCAGGTGAGGCAATCGAGCGGATGGTCCGAGATGTAAAGCTCCATCACGCCCTTGCGCAGGCGCGCGAGCTTGTCGGACTGCGTGCGCACGATCATGCCGTTCTCGGCCGGCGTTGTGCAGGAAGCGGGCGTTCCGCGCCGCCCCTCGATCTCGACGAGGCACATGCGGCAGGAGCCGAACGGCTCCAGCATGTCGGTCGCGCACAGCTTGGGAATTTTCGTTCCCATGCTCATTGCGGCGGCCATCACCGACGTTCCGGCGGGAACGCTGACGCCGACGCCGTCGATGGTCAGCGTCACTTCGTCCTCGGAGAGACGGATCGGCGTGCCGTAGTCCAGTTCCTTGATGAGGCTCATGACGAGCTCCTCACTCGGCCGCGACGGAGAGTCGCGAACCCTTGCTGAAATCCTCGGGGAAATGCGTGATCGCGCTCATCACCGGCACGGGCGTCAGCCCGCCCATGGCGCAGAGCGAACCATCCGTCATGATCTCGCACAGGTCGCGCACGAGATTGAGATTGCGCTCGGTTTGAACGCCCGCGATCACCTTGTCCATCGTCTCGACGCCGCGCGTCGCGCCGATCCGGCATGGCGTGCATTTGCCGCACGACTCCACGGCGCAGAATTCGAAAGCGAACCGCGCCTGCTTCGCGAGGTCGACGCTGTCGTCGAACACCACGACGCCGCCATGTCCGAGCAGCCCCTTCGCCGCCGCGAAGGCCTCGTAGTCGAGCGGAATGTCGAGCATCCGCTCCGGAAAATAGGCGCCGAGAGGACCGCCGACCTGCACCGCGCGCACCGGCCGGCCGCTGAGCGTGCCGCCGCCGAACTCTTCGACCACCGCGCGCAGCGTCGCGCCGAAGGCGAGCTCGATCAGACCGCCGCGCTTCACATTGCCGGCGAGCTGCACCGGCAGCGTGCCGAGCGAACGGCCCATGCCGAAATCGGCGTACGCCTTGCCGCCATTCGCCATGATCCACGGTATGGCGGCGAAGGAGAGAACGTTGTTGACCAGCGTCGGCTTGCCGAAAAGTCCCTTGATCGCAGGGATCGGCGGCTTGGCGCGCACCAGAGCGCGCTTGCCTTCGAGGCTTTCGAGGAGCGACGTCTCCTCGCCGCAGATATACGCGCCCGCGCCGAGCCTCGCCTCGATCTCGAACGGCTTGCCGGAGCCGGCGGCCGACGCGCCGAGCACGCCCCGCCGCCGCGCGACGGCGAGCGCGCGCTGCAGCGCCTCGAACGCCTGCGGATATTCCGAGCGGCTATAGATGAAGCCCTTGCTGGCGCCGGTGGCGAGGCCCGCGATCGTCATCCCCTCGATCAGCGTGAAGGGATCGCCCTCCGTCAGCAGGCGGTCGGCGAAGGTTCCTGAATCGCCTTCGTCGGCGTTGCAGACGATATATTTGCGATCGGCGTCGGCTTTCCGCACCGTGTCCCACTTGATCCACGTTGGAAACCCTGCGCCGCCGCGCCCGCGCAGACCGGACGCCTTGACCTCGTCGATGATCGCCGCAGCATCCATCGCCGCCGCCCGCTCGAGGCCGGCCATGCCGCCATGCGCGCGGTAGTCTTCCAGCGAGAACGGATCGATCACGCCGCAGCGCGCGAAGGTGAGCCGCTGCTGCTTCGCCAGGAACGGAATGTCCTCCGGCCGTCCGAGCCGCAGGGAATGAGCGCCGCCGTTCAGCATGTCCGCATCGAGCAGATCGGCGACGTCGCGCGCCGAAACCGGCCCGTAGGCGATGCGGCCGTGCGGCGTCTCGACCTCGACCATGGGCTCAACCCAGAGCAGGCCGCGCGAGCCGGTGCGCACGATGTCCAGGGCGAGGCCGCGTTTCGCCGTCTCGCGCTCGACGGCCGCGACGACGCCGTCAGCGCCGAGCGCGAGCGCGGCCATGTCGCGCGGAATAAAAAGTCGGGTCGCGCCGTCGGCCATGATCAATGCCTTTCCGCCAGCGCGTCGCGCAGCGTCTCCGCGTCGAGGCGGCCGACAGGTCGCTCGTCGACCAGCGCCGCGGGGCCGCAGGCGCAGAGGCCGAGGCAGAACACCGGCTCGAGAGTGACGCGCCCGTCCGCGGTGGTCTCATGCCAGTCGATGCCGAGTTCGCGCTTGATCTCGGCGTGCAAAGCGTCTGCGCCGACGGACTGGCAGGCTTCGGCGCGGCAGAGCTTCACGACATGGCGTCCCGCGGGCTTCCGGCGGAAATCATGATAAAATGTCACGCAGCCATACGCCTCGGCCCGCGAGATGTTCAGCGCGGTCGCGATCAGAGGAACGGCGGCGTCGGGCACATGCCCGAAGGCTTCCTGCAGCGCGTGCATGATCGGAAGGGTCGCCCCCTCCAGGCCGGCGTGAGCGGCGATGATTTTGCTCGCCACATCCGCATTCCACGGCTCGTAGAACGCCATTGGGATTCCGCCCAGATTGCTGTTGTTCTAAACAACATGGGCTTGGACCGCTCAACAATCAATCAAGCAGTCCGGTAGATCGACAAAAAAAATTTGTTAAGAAACGACTATGAAATCATAGCCTTGAGCTATGATTTGCTACGCGGACGCCGGATTTTCGCGCGCCGACCAGCCGCTTGCCGCCTTCCTGGCCACCGTAACGAGCTCCGCCACGGCCGCCGTCATCAGCTCGCGCGGGAAGCAGACCAGCCCGACGGTGTGGGACACCACCGGATCGACGATCGGAATAGAACGGACGAGCGATGTCAGGCCGAGCGTCTCGGCCAGCACCGCGGGCATGACGCTGAGCCATTTGCCGGTCCGGACATGGCTCATCAGCACGATCATCGAGTTCGATTCGAGCGTTGGCGCCGGTTCGTGGCCCGCCGCGCGGATCTGATGGTCGATGATGCGCCGGTTCTGCATGTTGGGCGTCAGCAGGCACAGCGGCGCCTCGCCCACTTCGGCCCATGTCACGGTTTCGCGATCCCCGAACACGCCGTCCGCCGCCGTCAGCAGCCGGTAGCGCTCCTGATAAAGCGGAACGGTGAAGGCGCGGCCGACAGGCTCGTTTTCGAGATAGGTCAGCCCGGCATCGATCTTCAGGTTTTCGAGAAGGTCGAGAATCTCGGCCGATGTGGTGGATTCGATGGTGAAGCGCACATTGGGATGGAGCGCGCGGTAGGGCGTCGTCAGCGCCGCGACCATCGGCAAGGCCGTGGGGATGGCGGCGATGCGCAGATGGCCGGAGACGCCCTTCTTCAGCGTCTCGACATCGTCATGCATCGCCCGGATGTCCCCGACGATGCGTCGCGCCCAGTGCAGCACGCGCTCGCCCTCCGGCGTGAGGCCCTGGAATCGCGAGCCGCGCTGGACGAGCAGCACACCGAAGCGCTCCTCGAGCTGCTTGATCGCGGCCGACAGGGTCTGCTGGGTCACGCCGCATGATTCGGCGGCGCGGCCGAAATGCTGTTCGCGCGCGAGGGCCAGCAGAAATTCGAGCTTGTCGTTCATCCGCGCTCCGCAGACTTTTCCGGCGGGAGCCGAAAGCATGGCGGGGCGCAAGTCAATCGCCTCCGCCGCGCGACGAATCCCGGGCGGCTTGACCGCCTCCCGGAATTGGTTCCTCTTCGGCGCGCACAGGAAACGCTTGACGATGTCCCTTCCCCGGCACCCGCGCGGCGGTCGCTATTTCGAGGATTTTTCGGTCGGAGAAACAATCGCGCACGGGCTGACGCGAACCGTGACGCAGATGGACAACATGCTGTTCTCGAACATGACGCTCAATCCGCAGCCGCTTCATATCGACGCGCATTTTTGCGCCACGGAAACGGAATGGGGCCGCCCGATCGTCAATTCTCTGTTCACGCTCGGGCTCATGATCGGCATCTCCGTCAACGACACCACGGTCGGCACGACGATCGCCAATCTCGGCATGACCGAGGTGAAATTTCCCGCGCCGGTTTTCGAAGGCGACACGATCCGCGTCGAGAGCGAGGTCGCATCGACCCGCGAGTCGCGTTCGCGGCCCGACGCGGGCATCGTGGAGTTCATCCATCGCGCCTACAAGCCGGACGGGACGCTGGTGGCTGAATGCCGGCGGCAGGCTTTCATGCGCAAGGCGCCGCAGAAGGGCTGACATGCGCTCGCTTCTCTTCGTTCCTGGCGACAGCGAGAAGAAATTCGAGAAGGCGCTCGCGGGCGACGCCGACGCGCTGATCATCGACCTTGAGGATTCCGTCGCCGCCGCGAACAAGGCGGCCGCCCGCGTCTCCGCTGCGTCCTTCATCGGCAGGGCGCGCGCGGCTGCGACGACGAAAACGCTGATCGTGCGCGTCAACCCGCTCGATTCGGACCTGACCGACGATGATCTCGCGGCGGTCGTCGCGGCGGCGCCCGACGCCGTCATGCTGCCCAAAGCGCAGGGCGGCGCCGACGTGCAGCATCTGTCCAGCAAGCTCGCGGTCGCCGAAGCGCGCGCCGACCGTCCGGCGGGCGCGACCCGCATCATCGCGATCGCGACGGAGACGGCGTCCGCGATTTTCGGACTGGCGAGCTACGCGGGCAGCAGCGCCCGGCTCGACGGATTGACCTGGGGGGCGGAGGATCTGTCGGCCGACATTGGCGGCGAGGCCAACCGCGACGGCGATGGCCGGTTTTCGCCGCCCTACCGGCTGGCGCGCGACCTGATGCTGTTCGCCGCCGCGAGCGCGCGGGTTCGCGCGATCGACACCGTCTATGTCGACTTCCGCAACGAGGCCGGACTGCGCGCGGAATGCGAGGAGGCGCGGCGCGACGGCTTCACCGCCAAGATGGCGATCCACCCGGCGCAGGTCGCGATCATCAACGACGTCTTTACGCCCGATGCGAAAACGATCGCGCGCGCGAAGCGCATCGTCGCCGCCTTTGCGGATAACCCGTCGCTCGGCGTCGTCGGCATGGATGGCGAGATGGTCGACCGCCCTCACCTCCTGCGCGCGCAAGGCGTGCTCGCGCGCGCGAAAGCGGCGGGCGTCGACCCCGATTGACCGCCTATCCGCCGCCGGCGGGGCGCGCCATCTCGAAATACTCGGTGACGACGGCGTAATCGCGATAGCCGCAGCGCGCGATGGCTTGCGCGCTTGCGCCGTCGAACCGGCCGTCGATGATGAAGCGATCGTCGATATGCACGCCGACGACCTCGCCGACGACGAGGTGATTGCGCGTCTCGCGGCCGCCGCGATCCTTCAGCCGGATGATCTCGGTCACCACGCATTCGAGCGCCGCCGGCGACTCCGCCACGCGCGGCGGCTTCACGATTCTCGCCGGCGCAGGCGTCAAGCCGGCGGCAATGAATTCGCTCTCCCCGCGCGGCAGCGCCGCAGACGTCTGATTCATTTTCTCGCGCAGTTCCCATGTCGCGAGATTGAAGGTGAATTCGCGCGTTTCATCGGCCAGGAACGCGGAATCCTTCACGCCGGTGCTGGAGAAAGCGAGAAGGGGCGGATTGTCTCCAATGGCGTTGAAGAACGAATAGGGCGCGAGATTGACCGCGCCTCCGGCGGATATGGTCGTGATCCAGCCGATCGGCCGCGGCGCGACGATGGCCTTGAACGGATCGTGCGGCAGGACCGCTTTGTCCCGCATCTCCGGCTGGTAGAACATCGCTCGACTCCGGCTCTTCGCGATCAAAGCTCGCTGACGATCTGCGCGAGATCCGGGCGCGGACGCTCGTCCGCCGGCTCCGTGCGGCGGCCGATATGGACGAAGCCGACGATCTTTTCATCCGGCTTGACGCCGAAATGCGCCAGCGCGCGCCTGTCATAGGCGAACCATTCCGTCAGCCACGCTGTCGCGAAATCAAGCGCGTTCGCGGCCCAGACGAGATTCATGCAGGCTGCGCCCGCCGACATGAGTTGTTCCCATTCGGGAATTTTGACATGCGGCGCGGCTTTGCTCACGACGGCGATGACGACCGGGGCGCGCGTCAGGCGCGCGCGCTCGATCTTGCGTCGGTCTTCGTCCGCGGAAGGATTATCGGCGGCGTAGATCGCTTCGAGCTGCTCGCCGATGCGCTGCCGCGCCTCGCCCTTGATGACGATAAAACGCCACGGCGCGAGCTTGCCGTGATCGGGCACGCGGCTCGCGATTTTCAGCATCGTCGCGATGTCCGCGTCCGTCGGGCCCGGGCCGGTCATCCGCTGCGGGGCAAGCGAGCGCCGCGTTTGGAGCAGGGAGAGGAGATCGGACATGCGGGCCTTTCGTCTTGAAAGCTCTGACGATGACGCGAGATAGGTAGCCATGCCGGGCCGGGTCAAGGGTCGACAGCAGACCAAGGTCGCATTATCGCCCATATTCGCGCGGAAATCCGCGCTGCGGACGGAACCGTCTGGAATCGCTATAAACGAAGCGTCTTTCTGGAATCTCTATCGTTTGATGCTCAAGCGCGTCGTCGCCTTTTTCCTTCTTTCCCTCGCGCCGGCGATGGCGCAGCAGACGGATGCGCCGGCTGCGCCGCCCGCCGTCAGCGAGCAACAGCAGCCGGCCGAAGCGACGCAGACGCCGGTCGCTCCCGCTGTCCCCGCGCCTCCCGTTCCGGCGCCCGCGGAGGCCGCGCCCCCGCAGGCGGCCGCCCCCGTCAAGCCCGACGCGAGAGGGCTGCTCTTCCTCACCGCGCAGTTCGCGATCACCAACAAAACGATTGCGAGCGGATTGACCTGGCGCGTGTTTCCCGAAATCGACAACGCCGCGTCCGAACAGCCGGTCGCGATATCGACGGAGCCCGCGCCGGCGTTCCAGCTCGAGCCCGGCCCCTACATCGTTCACGTCGCCTATGGCCTGGCGAGCGCGGTGCGACGCATCACGGTCGGCGGGCGCGAGACGAACGAGCGCGTGACGATCGCGGCAGGCGGCCTGAGGCTGTCAGGCGCCATCGGCCAGACGCCGCTGCAGCCCGCGCAGGTGACGTTCACGATTTACGCGCCGCTGCCGAACAACAGCGAAGGCCGCCTCGTCGCCCAGAACGTGAAGGGAGGCGACCTCGTCCGCCTTCCCGAAGGCGCCTATCACGTCGTGTCGGCCTATGGCGACACCAATGCGATCACGCGCGCCGACCTGAAAGTGGAGAGCGGAACGCTGACCGAAGCGACGATGAATCATCGCGCGGCGACCGTAACGCTGAAGCTCGTCTCCAATCCCGGCGGCGAGGCGCTCGCCGGCACGGCTTTCTCCGTGCTCACGCCCGGCGGCGACATCATTCGCGAGGCGATCGGCGCGTTTCCGTCGCTGATTCTCGCGGAAGGCGAATATATCTGCATCGCCCGCCATCAGGGGAAAGTGTATCAGCGTCCCTTCAAGGTCGAGTCCGGTCTCGATCGCGACATCGAGGTGCTGGCGCGCTGAGCGCGCGGGGAAATCAAGGCGCGCTCGCGGCGCGCTCGTCATTTCGATCCCGTTCGTCTTGATCCGCCCCGCGAACCGCCGTCACGCAGGCCATTGCTCCAGCCTGTAGGCGCTGTCCCAGAACATCCATTCGAAGCGCGCCGAGGTGGTGAAGGCGCTGTGCATCGCCTCGACCGTCGCCTCGGTCTGCTCTGTCGCAGCCTGATCGACGAGCGCGATCGCAGCCTTCACGCCCTTGCGGAAATCGTCGCTGGTGTAGGCGTCGATCCACGCCTGATAGGGATTTGCCGGCGCGGCGCGCGCCTGAATCTCGCGTCCCACCTCTTCATAGATCCAGGCGCAGGGCAGCAGCGCGGCGACTGCGATGGGAAACGGCTCGTGATGCGCCGATGCGAGCAGAAAGCTCGTATAGGCGTGGCAGGAGGGCGACATCTCGGCCGCGGCGAATTCCGCCGGCGTGACGCCATAGGTTTTCAGGAAGCCCTCATGCAGCGAGCGCTCCACCATCACGGTGCGCTGCGCCGAGCCTGCAAGCTGCACGAGTTGGTCAGGCGTCGACGCCTTGCCGGCGGCGATCGCGAGGCAGCGTCCATAGACGCCGAGATAATGCGCGTCCTGGATGATATAGCGCCGGAAACGCTCCTGGGACAGCGCGCCGCTCGCAAGCTCGCGGTTGAACGGCATCGTCTGGATCGCATTGTAAAGCGCGCTGTTGCGGCGCCATGCGTCGGCGGAAAACTTCATGATCAATCCAAGAAATGAGGCGGCGAATATTCCGCCGACCCTCCAGTGTCTTGCCTCATCGCGTTGTCTTCACGCGAACCGGCGGTCTGGTTCGCGTGAAAATGTTTTGGGCCGCGTCGTCGGAATGACGATGCGGCTCAGTGATGCGGCGGCTGCGCTTCCGCCGCAAGCGAGGCCAGCGCCTCGTCGAGCGAGGCGACCGTCTGGGCCTGCGAGCCGAGCCGGCGGATCGAGACGGTCCTGTCCGCCGCTTCCTTGCGTCCGACCGCGAGGATGACCGGAACCTTCGCCAGAGAGTGCTCGCGCACCTTGTAGCTGATCTTCTCGTTGCGAAGATCGGCGCGCGCGCGCAGGCCCTTGCCGAGCGCGGCAGCGGTCACCTCATGCGCGTAGTCGTCGGCGTCCGACGTGATCGGCGCGACGATGATCTGCTCCGGCGCGAGCCAGAGCGGAAAATGTCCGGCGAAATGCTCGATCAGGATGCCGGTGAAGCGCTCCATCGAGCCGCAGATCGCGCGATGCACCATCACCGGCGTCTTCTTCTCGCCGTTGGCGTCGATATAGAAGGCGCCGAACCGCTCCGGCAGGTTGAAATCGACCTGCGTCGTGCCGCATTGCCAGTCGCGACCGATCGCGTCGCGCAGCACATATTCGAACTTCGGCCCGTAGAATGCGCCCTCGCCGGGATTGATCGCCGTCTTGATGCGGTTGCCGAAGCGCTGCTCGATCGTCTTCAGCACCTTCGTCATCACGGCTTCGGCGTGATCCCACATCGCGTCGGTTCCGACGCGCTTCTCCGGCCGCGTCGAGAGCTTGATCACGATCTCGTCGAAGCCGAAATCGCCATAGACCGCGAGGATGAGATCGTTGATCTTCATGCACTCCTCGGCCATCTGCTCTTCCGTGCAGAAGATGTGCGCGTCGTCCTGCGTGAAGCCGCGCACGCGCATCAGCCCGTGCATCGCGCCCGACGGCTCGTAGCGATGCACCGCGCCGAACTCCGCAAGCCTGATCGGCAGCTCGCGATAGGATTTCAGCCCATGCTTGAAGATCTGCACATGGCCGGGGCAGTTCATCGGCTTCAGCGCGAACACGCGCTGATCCGCGTCCGGATCATTCGGGTGAATGATCGCGTCCGCCGATTTGGCCGCGAACATCGTGTCCGTGTAATAGCCCCAGTGGCCTGATGTTTCCCACAGCGATTTGTCGAGAAGCTGCGGCGCGTTCACCTCTTCATAATCCGCCGCCAGACGCCCGCGCATGTAGGCGATCAGCGTCTGGAACAGGCGCCAGCCCTTCGGATGCCAGAAGACGACGCCCGGACCCTCTTCCTGAAAATGAAACAGATCCATCTCGCGGCCGATCTTGCGATGGTCGCGCTTCTCCGCCTCCTCGATCTGCTTGAGATGCCGGTCGAGCTCCGCCTGCGTCGCGAAGGCGGTTCCGTAGATGCGGGTCAGCATCGGATTGTTGGAGTCGCCGCGCCAGTAGGCGCCCGCGACCTTCATCAGCTTGAATGCGTTTCCGACCTTGCCGACCGATGTCATGTGCGGGCCGCGGCAGAGATCGAGCCAGTCTCCCTGCCGGTATATTTTCAGATCCTCGCCCGGCGGGATCGCATCGACGAGCTCGACCTTGTAGGATTCGCCCTTGTCGCGAAAGAACGCCTTCGCCTTGTCGCGCGACCACAGCTCCTTCGTGAAGGGCGCGTCGCGCGCGATGATCTCGCGCATCTTCTTTTCGATCGCGGCGAAATCCTCCGGCGTGAACGGCTCGTTCCGCGCGAAGTCGTAGTAGAAGCCGTTGTCGATCACGGGGCCGATCGTCACCTGCGTGCCCGGCCACAGCGATTGCACGGCTTCGGCGAGGACATGCGCCGCGTCATGGCGGATCAGTTCGAGCGCGCGCGGATCCTCGCGCGTCAGGAACTCGATTTTCGCATCGGCGGGGATCGGATCGGAGAGATCGGCGAGCGCGCCGTTGAGCACCATCGCGACCGAGCGTTTCACGAGGGACGGCGCGATGCCTGCGGCGACGTCGCGACCGGTCGTTCCCGCCGGGAAGCTGCGCTGCGCGCCATCTGGAAATGTGAGGGTAATGGACGACATGTCGATCTCCGGCTCACTCGCCGCAACGAACGGCGTAAGCGTTGAGAAGGTTGCGACGCGCCCGGCCGGGCGCGAGGAACGCCGCGCATACACGATTTTCCGGGCGAAGAACAAGCGTCCGCTCAATTCTTGCGTCGCTGCGGCCGTCATCGGCGCGGCGCAGGCCGCCGTTCAATCCGCCGGGCGGCGCGGCCGATCTCGCCCGCCTGTGGCGGCGGCGGAAACATCATCCGGGCGCGAATCCCAATCGAGGTCCACATGCGCGTCCGGCGCGTTCACCAGACGCCAGCGGCCATAGCGCCAGGGCGTATGCCAGCTCGCGTCAGGCGGGAGTTCCTCGCAGACGAGATCGACGCCGTGCGTCCCGCCAGGGCCGCAGCGGCAGATGCGCGCGAATCCGATCCAGGAGCCCGCCCAGAGCCCGTGCCGCTGGATCGCCTCGTCGCTGTAGTCGGAGCAGCTCGGCCAATGCCGGCAATGCCGGCCCATCAGCGCCGACAGGGAGAGCTGATAGCCTCGGATGGCGTAGTGGGCCGCGCGGCGCGGCGCGTGCGTTGCGAAGGCGCCGAAGCTCATGGCCTGTCGCTAGCCAGAGCGGGTCCGCGACGCAAGCCTGCGGCGCATTTTCAATCCGCCGTCGCCTGCGCGTCGATCGTCACGCGCTGGCTGTCGAGATGGCGGCGGAGCAGCTCGACATTGCGGATATTCGCCTTGAACGCCACGTCGAATGCATCGCCCACCAAGGGAACCGCGCCGAAAACCGTGTCCACCATCACATTGGCGACCATGCGCGCGACCAGCAGCGGCGGCGCGCCCAGCCGGCGCGCCTCGAACACGATCCAGGCGGCGACCGCGCCCGCGAGCATGTCGCCGATCGCCGGAACGAGGCCGAGCGCGGCGTCGACGCCAAAACGGATGTTCACGCCCGGAATCCGGACGGCGGAATCCATTACGCGCGCGACGAACGCCAGCCGCGCCAGCGCCTGCTCCTCGCGCCGCCGGGCGTCGCTGCGCGACTCGGCCGGCTTGAACTGCGGCTGGGCGTCCGACCAGTCGCCTGCATAGCTTGTGCTCATCGGCCGATGTCCTGCGCGCCCGATCATGATGAGCTTGGCGAGTTAGGCGCCGATCAAGGCGACGCCGGGGCGACTCTGCGGATGAATCGAGGGAGTTCAGGCGCGTCGCGCCGCTTCCGCCTTCTCCACCGCCTCCACGACGGCGTCGAACGTCAGCAGCGTCGAGGCGTGGCGCGCCTTGTAGTCGCGCACCGGCTCCAGCACGCGCAGATCCTCCCACGCGTCTCCGGCCGGCGGCGGCGCGCCGTCTTCCTTGAGCATGCGGCGCACCGTATCGCGAACCGCCTGCAGCTCAGCCAGATTCGCGCCGATGACGTGGCGCGCCATGATGGACGACGACGCCTGCCCCAGCGCGCAGGCTTTGACGTCGTGCGCGAAATCGCTGACCTTTCCGTCAGTCATCTTCACATCGACCGTCACGGTGGAGCCGCACAGCCGCGAGCGCAGCGTGGCGGACGCGTCGGGATGGTCGAGCCGGCCGAGCCGTGGAATATGAGCGGCCAGCTCCAGGATGCGATCGTTGTAGACTTGGTCGAGCATGGCGAAAGCGCGGCGAAAGCTGCCTGATTTTCTCCCATGATATAGGATAGCCGACGCGGGTTGAAAGCAGGCCGTTCGCCGGTCAGGCTTTCGTTTCGCAGGCGATCCGCCTTAAACTTTGGAATCGGCCCCACCGAAAGGTCGAACAGGACGACGAATCCCAGGCATGGCGACACAGACCCTCGCGCGCGCAAGACCGGACGAAGAACCCGTCATTCCGGACGGCGATCTCGAGCGGCTGCTCGCGGAAATGTTCGATCACCGCCGGCAGGCGGCGAGACCGGCGGCCGCGCCCCCGGCGCCCAGGCCGGCAGCGCCCCCGGCGCCCCGCCCGGTAGAGCCGCCCGGCCCGTCTCGGATCGAGCCGGGCGTTTCCGTCATCCCATCCGCTCCCGCGGTCGACGCGCGTCCGGTTCGCGCGCCCGAGCCCCAGGTGATCGAACCCCAGGTGATCGAGGCCGCTCCGGAGGACGAAGCTCCCGAAGTCGAGCCGCTTCGCCTTGCGCAGCCGCCCCGAAAGGGGCGTCGGCTGGCGGCCGGCCTGCTCGTCCTGGCGGCGCTGGGCGCCGGCTGGTGGGCGTCCGGCGCGCCCGGACCCATGCGGGGCGTCGCGTTGATCCAGAACAGCGCGCTTTTCCAGAAGCTTCCGCTTGGCGCGAAAACGCCTCCCGTGATCGCCGCTCCGCCGCCGGCGGCGACGCGGGTGATCGAACCGCCCGCGGGAGACGCCGCTTCGTCGGCCGCGCCGGGATCGCAGCCGGTCGCTTCAGCGCCCGTCCCCGCAGCCCCGCAGCCGACGGCCGCCCTCGCGCCGCCGCGGACGGTGAAGCCGGAAGCGCCGCCCGACAGCGCCGGCATTCTCGGCGCCCCTCAGATCGGACCTTTCGACCAGGCCGCCGAGCCGCGCAGAATCCGCACCACGGCGATCCTGCCGCCGCGCGCGGCGGAAGCCGACGCGCAGAACGCCGCGCCGCGCCAGCTCGATTTTGACGATCCCGCGACCTGGCCAGCAGGGGCGGAGCCCGGCGAGCCGCATCCGCTCCCACCGCCCCGGCCCCAGGGACTCTGACTCTCCAGGTTTCTGACCAGCGCGTCATGCCGTAAAAGGCGCCGGCCGGCGCGCGTCGCCGACGGTTTCGCGGAGACGCCCATGACTCTTTTTCCGGCCCCCGGCGACAGGAAGGCCGTCGAGGAAGGGACGGTTTTCGCGCCGCGCTTCGACGCTCAGGGTCTCGTCACCTGCGTCACGACCGAAGCGGACAGCGGCGAGGTCCTGATGGTCGCTCACATGAACGCGGAGTCCCTCCGCAGAACCATCGAAACCGGCGAAGCTTGGTATTGGTCGCGCTCGCGCCGGTCCCTGTGGCGCAAGGGCGATACGTCAGGGCAGGTTCAGACGGTCGTCGAGATGCGGGTCGATTGCGACCAGGACGCGATCCTGCTGCGCGTCCACGTCGGCGGCGATGGCGGCTGCTGCCATACCGGCCGCCGCTCCTGCTTTTATCGGGTCCAGCCTGTTGGCGGCGGCGATGCGATTCTGCGGCCCCTGATCTTCGCCGAAGGCGGTTGATGGATGACGCCCCGGCGCCGACATCTGTCCAGGCTGGAGGGCGCCGATGACGGTTGCGGACTTCTGTCGGGCTTTGTTCACCACGTCGGGAACCTCGACGCGCGCATTCATGTTGCTTTCACCGCCCGGGACGATGATTGACGCCGGCCCGGTCTCTTCGGGGGGTCCACAATGTTTTTCGACGCGGTCACCCGGCGCGCATTCGGGATGGGCGGCGCCGGCGAGTCGGCTCCCGTGAGCGGGCAGCCCTATCCGCCAAAGCGGCGGCAGCCCAAGATCGGCATCGCGCTGGGCAGCGGCGCCGCGCGCGGCTGGTCCCATATCGGCGTGCTGCGCGCGCTCGAAGCTCACGGAATTCCGCTTCACGTCATCGCCGGATGCTCGATGGGAGCGGTGGCCGGCGCATGCTGGGCCGCCGGAAAGCTCGATGATCTCGAAGAGTTCGCGCGCGGTCTGACGCGCACCCGCGTCGTCGGCCTAATGGACATCCAGATCGCCGGCTCCGGCCTGATCGCGGGCAATCGCCTTCGTCGCCGGCTCGACAAGCAGATCGGCGACCTCACGATCGAGGCGTTGCCGGTGGCTTTCGCGGCCGTCGCGACGGAGTTGCAGACGGGTCACGAGGTCTGGCTGACGCGCGGCAGGCTCGTCGACGCCATCTGCGCGTCCTATGCGCTGCCGGGCATTTTCGAGGCCGTGAATATCGGCGGCCGCTGGCTGGTCGACGGCGCCCTGGTCAATCCCGTTCCGGTGTCGGCCGCCCGCGCGCTCGGCGCGGACATCGTCATCGCCGTGAACATGAATGGCGACATGGCGACCAAGGGCGCGGTCATCTATTCGCATGGAACCGCGCCCGGCGACGCGCCGCTTCCGATCGAGCCGGAGCCGACCCGCAGCTTCCGCGATCAGGTGATGGACGCGGCGACGCGCATCAATCCCTTCCACCGCCGCGACTCGGCGGCGCCAAGCCTCGCCGGCGTGATGATCGACGCTTTCAACATCACCCAGGATCGCATCTCGCGGTCCCGCCTCGCCGGCGATCCGCCGGACTTCCTGATCGCTCCGCGTGTTGGCGGCGTCGGGCTGTTTGATTTCCAGCGCGCTGCGGAATCGATCGACGCGGGACGCGAGGCGGCCGAGCGCGTCATCGAGGAGATCAAGCTCTCGATCGGTCAGCTCGCGAAGACCGCCTGACCTGACGATCAGCGCGGCTTGCCGACCGCGACCACGCCCGGCTTCGGTTCGCCAAGGCTGACCCACCGGTTCGGGTTTTCCTGCGTCTGGCGCTTGACGAAGCCGTAGCCCGTTTCAGACCAGGGAAGAATGCGCTCGTCCTGATTGTCGAGCACATAATCGCCGCGATCGGTTTTCACGAGCAGCACCGCATGCCCGTCGCCCTTTCTGTCGCGGACGACGGAGATCAGCAGCGCCTGACGCGGCGCGCCCGCCGCGATGAGGCGGCGACGCTTCTCGAGCACGAAATCCTCGCAGTCGCCCTTGCCGTCCGTCGGATAGTCCCAGCGTTCGACGACGTTCCAATGCTCCTCATCGGTGATCGGCTCGATGTCCTTGTTCACGGCGCTGTTGACCGCGTTGAGCAGCGTCCAGCCCTTGCGGTCGAGCGTCATATTCTGCGCCGGCAGCGTCTCGACGTCGCATTCGCCGGCGTAGCGGCCGCAGAAATCGACCCACCCGATGGGCGCCGAGGCCCCGCGGAGCGCCTCGATCGTCGTCGACGTCGGAATCAGCGCCAGCCGCGTGGGCTTGGCGGCGGCCTGCTGGGCCTGCGCTGTTGCGATCGTGAAAAGCAACGCGGCGGCGACTGAACCGAGATACCCCAACCGGCCCCCCTCTGGTTAACAGGAGGTTAACCGGACCGGTCAAATTCCGACAAGAGTTGTGGCGGGATTTTGGCCGTTCATCGGCTGTTTATCGTTCGTTTACCTTAACGGCGCGGCTTTTCGGCAACGTCGCTATGGGCGGTCGCTGTGGTGCGGCGACGGTCGAAAAATCGGAGCCGGCGTCTCGGGAGAGGCGCCGGCTCCGTGCGAGCCCGGTCTGGGGACGGGAGGGGTGGGACGCGACCGGGGTTCGCAAACCTTGGATTGTTTGAATGAGCTATCGCGCAGCGGTCGCCGACGGCGCCGGGCCGCCCTGCAGATCCACCCACATGTTCTGGTTCTCCTGGGACTGGCGCTTGCTGAAGCGATAGCCGGTCGCCGCCCAGGGCAGGATCGCCTCCTCCTGATTGTCGAGAATGAAATCGCCGCGGTCGGTTTTCACGGTGAGGACGGCGTGGCCTTCATTCTTCTTGTCGCGCACCACCGTCACCAGCAGCGCCTGCGCCGGCAGGCCGGCGGCGATCAGCTCGCGCCGCTTCACCAGCACAGTCGCCCTTCCCGTCCTCGGCGAAATCCCATCGCTCGACGACGCCCCAGTGATCCATGTCGCTGACAGGCTCGATGGCCGCGTTCACTTCCGCATTGACGCGGAACAGCAGGCGCCAGACCTGCGGCGTCATCTGGATGTCGCGCGCCGCCGAGCGGGCGCCGACGCATTCGCGCGGATAGCGCTGGCAGAAATCAATCCAGCCGATCGGCGTTTTCGTTTCGCCGAGCGTCAAGGCTTGCGACGCGACCGGAGGATAGGCCGCGATCTTCATTTGCGGAGACCCCGCAAACGCCTCCCCCGCGATGACCAGAGCAGCCGCCGCGGCGAGCGCTCCGTATGCCGTTTTCATCGGACGACCCCATCCCTGACCGGGTGAGACGATGCCGATGGCGCGGCTTCGCTCCGATGAAGCTCACGCTGCGAATTTTAGCGATTGGCGGCGCGAGGCGTCTCCATCGCGACGCGTGGTGTTCGACTGCTTTCCGGGGTCGGTTCAATATTGCGCGAATTGCGCAAACAATTGTTCAGCACGCGCGAAAGGCGCGATGAAGCGCGGCGGCGAATCCAAAAAAGACGCGGCGGCTTACAGGACGACGTTGTCGTCGAAGCGGTTGTCCGTCAGCGGCGTGAGGAATTCCGCCGCGACGCCTGCTTCGGTGATCCTGACCACACGCGCTGCGGTCGTACCGATCATGATCTGCATGCCCGCTTCGATCGGCGAGTCGGTGAAGAAGGACGCGCCCGACAGGGAGATGTCGATGAGACGCACATTGGCCGCCTCGCCATTGGGCAGCGTGACGACCGCGATCGCGTTGCGCGGCACGACGCGGAGATGGCGCCGGTCTTCCGGCAGCCCGAGCACCGCCCGGTTAGCGAGCCAGGTAAGCTGCGAGGCGAGCTTGTCCCGTTTACGCAGAGTGGTCGCGATCGAGATGGCGAAGCCGTTCGCGGTGACCCGCGCGATCTTGCCTTCGATGCGGCCGAGATGCTCCAGATACACGATGACGCGCTCGCCGATGCGGCCGATCGCCGGCGCCTTCAGCAGCACGCCGCCCGGAGACATGTCGACCGCCTCGCAGGGAAATTCCTGCCGCGTCTCCAGCATGTAGCGGCCAAGCAGATTCACGCGCACGCGATGATGCTTGCGCCGCTCATGCGGCTGCCGCGCTGGAGATTTGAGCGCCAGAGACACGTTGATTCAGTTCACCAATCGTCGGTCCGCATCACACTCAAGCTACAGTCTTAATGGTAAACGCAAGGTTCGCGGCATGCTCGCAAGCTGGTCCGGCGGCGCAAAAACATGCGCCGCCAGCGCAAATTTCCTACTGGCCGGCCCGTAGACCATGCCGCTCGGGCCGACTTTCGCGGCTGCCGGCGAAACCGTCGAGTTCGACATAGCGCTCGCTCAAAAGGGACAAAGGCGGCAAGGCGCGCGCTCCGTGGCGGCGGCGATAGCGGAAGCTGATCAGGCAGACGCTCGCCCTGCGCAGTCCCGTCAAAGACGATTCGGGCGCAAGCATCGCCTCGACCGGCGTCGCATGGAAGCGCGACCAACGCGCTTCCGCGCCGAACGCGCAGCCCACGCGCTCGCTCATCGCGGCCGCGAGCATCGACTCGATTCGCGGCCGATCGATCTCCGCGAAGAGCGACGCCGCGGCGGCGCCGATCACCGGACGGCCCAGCAGGCTGGCGACGGTTTCTCCCGCGGCGACGATCGCGAAGCGCCCCGCCGCGTTCCTCTCGATGGCGATCATATGGCGCTCGAACGGCCCGGCGAGCGTCGGCGGGCCCGCATGCTGGCCGGCCGCCCTCTGCGCCGCCGCGAGAGCGCGGATGCGCGCGAGAAACAGCTTCGTGACGGGATGTTTCACAACGCGGCCATCATGCCGCGCCGGGCGATCTGCGCATCCCCGGAGGCGCGTTAACGTAAAATTCAGTCAATGCTTGGCGTTTCCGTTACCAACTCGTAAATTGCGCGCGACACCAAGTTTGCGGCGGCTCTCGAACTCCTGGAGCCGACGTATCCGCACTCAGGGGGGCGGGACGCGACCGGCGCATTTGACATTGCGCTGATCGGCGGTATCGCCAACGGGGAGAGCAGAAATGCTCTCCCCTTTTTTATGTCGCCGGCGCGCCGGCGACGATCGGCGGCCGGGCGCGCGGCGGGCAGCCGAGCGCCGGTCCGCGCATGGCCGAACACTGTATCCCGCATGGATTCTCCTCCCGCGCGCGAGCCGATCTTCAATGTGCCGACGGCGACGTTGGCGCTCACCGTCGTCATCGTCGGCATCCAGTTCATCCGCAGCTTCCTCAGCGACGACGCCAATCTGGCTCTGGTGCTGGACTGGGGCTTCATCCCGTTGCGGCTTCCGCTTTTCTGGGCGCCCGACGCGACCATGGAGGAGCTGCGGCAACTCGCCGAAGCGGGTTCGCAGCTTCCGCCCGACAGCGCGGGCTGGTTTCGCGCGGCGATCGCCGGCCACATCATGGAGGAAGGCTCCTCGCGCGTTCAGACGCTGATCACGCACGCCTTTCTGCACGGCGGCTGGACCCATGTGGTCGTCAACGCGCTCTGGCTCGTGGCCTTTGGCGGCGCGGTGGATCGCCGCTTCGGAGCGGCGCGCTATCTGCTGCTCGGCGCCGTTTCGGCGATCGCCGGCGCCCTGGCGCACATGGCGATTGACCCGCAGTCGCCGCTTCCGCTGATCGGCGCGTCCGGAGTCGTGTCCGGTTATACCGGCGCGATGGCGCGCTTCGCTTTCGCGACCGGCGGCCCGCTCGGGCGCTGGCGCGCGCCGGGGGACGATTCCTTCCGCTATCCGGCGGCGCCGCTCGCCGATTTCTTCCGCAACCGGCGCGCGCTGATTTTCGTTGGCCTCTGGTTCGGGCTGAATATCGTCACCGGCCTCGCCGCGACGCCGCTCGGCGTCAGCGAGGAGCCTGTCGCCTGGATGGCCCATATCGGCGGGTTCGCAGCCGGATTCCTGCTGTTCGGCCTGTTCGATCCCATCGGCCGCATTCCGCCTTCCGACCTGCGGTGACGCGCCGCGATTGCGCTTCGGCGCGTCCTGGGGCATGCTACCTTTTGTCGCGGGCCTGAACCCCGTTCGAGCCTGCGCTCGCCATCCGGACGCATGGTCCGGCCCCCGCGCGCTGCGTGATCCACCGACCATGCGCCCGACCGATCTGGATACTCCTCCTTGGAGGAATGATCACAGGGAGACGCGCATGACTGTTGCAACCATCATGAGCCGGGCGGTCGTCACCGTCGAGCCGAACCGGTCGCTCGCCGAGGTCGCGGACGTGTTGTCGCAGCGCCGAATCGGAGCCGCGGTCGTCACCGGCGTCGAAGGCAAGGTCGCCGGCATCATTTCCGAGCGGGACATCGTTCGCGCCATCGCGCGCGAGGGAGCCGGCGCGCTCGAGACCCCGGTCGCGAGTTGCATGACCCGCAATGTCGTGACCTGCAATCCGGGCACGCTCATCACGCAGGTGATGGCCATGATGACGGACGGAAAATTCCGCCATGTGCCGGTGGTCGAGAATGACCGTCTCGCCGGCATCGTCTCGATCGGCGATGTCGTGAAGAAGCGGCTGGCCGACTTCGAGGCAGAAAGCGCGGCGATGCGGGACTATATCGCCTCGGCCTGACCGTCGCGACGCGCGGAGAATAAAAGCGATTCAGCGTCAGGCGCTTGGCGCGCGGCGTTGAATCGCTTTCTCCTCAGCGCCGCCGATGCCGCGAAAGCGAAAAGCGCTGATGCGCCAGCGGATTCGGCGGGGCGGCGGAATCGGTTTGGCGCCGGCGCCGGTCAAACCAGCGCGCGCAGGACGAAATCGAGGAACAGCCGGCCGCACATCATGCCCCAGAAGCACGCCGCGACGGTGGCCATCATCGCGAAGAGAAACGGCCTGCCCGCGGCGCATTCGGCCTTGAGCGCATTGCGCAGGATGATGAAGGGCGCCGAGAAGACGACGACGGGAACGGACGCGAGCGCCTTCATGTCGCCGGTCTCCAGAAGCCGGAAGCTCGCGCGGCGCGCCGTGACAAGCTCAAAGCCGGAGGCCAGCAGGCCGGCGAAAGCAAGCCCGAGCGCCAGCGAGAGGATCGCGTCGAGCGCTTCGGGTGTGAGCACGAACATGGGACGCGACGCCGGAGAGCCGGCCCCGCGCCGGCCCGTTAACGATGCATCATCCTTAACCGGGCGTTAAGCGCCGCCGTCGATCTTGGTTAAGGCCGACAGGATCCGCCCTGCCCCATGACCACAGACGCCGCCTTCCGCCGCCCAGACCTGACCCGGACGATCGTGCCAATGGTCGCCGCCTGCGTGGCGACGTTGGCGGCGACATGCGCCATTCTCGTCAGCCAGAGGCGCGACGCGGCTCCGGCCGCTCCGGCGCTCGTGGCGATCGAGATCGGCGCTCAGAGACTGGAGATCGATTCGCGTCTGATTCAGGAGGGAGCCCAGCGTTCGGGCGGAAAGCTCGACCGGGCCGACCTCGTCCTTGGCTGGCCGGCGTTCGGTCCGGCGCAGCGGGTGGCGCGCGACGAGGCTGGCCGGCCGGCGCCTCCGGCGCCGTCCGCGCACCTTCTCGTGTCGCTGCGCGCCGCCGACGGCGTCGATCCGGCGACGCGCGCGCTCGCGGTGCATGGCCGCTTCGTCGAACCTGAAATCTGGTCGAACCCGGGCGGCCTTGTCGTCCGCCGCTTCAAGGCCGGCTCCCCCTATGAGGGAGAAGAGCTGGTGATGACGCCTGACGGCAGGGAGTTTTCCGCGCGATGCCCTGTCGCGGGCTCGACCGGCGGATTGGCGGAATATCGCTGCCTCGCGACCATCCGGCGCGGCGCGATCGACGCGACCGTGAGTTTCGATCCGTCGCTGCTGCCGGACTGGCGCGACCTCAAAACGGGCCTTCTGGGCGTCCTCGCCCGCGCCGCGCGCTGACGCGCAACGGTGGAATTCGGTTTTCCGAGAAACTCATGCGACGAGAATGAGTTCGGGCGCGCTGCGGTTTCCCTGAAACGGCAGCGCGGCTCGAATGGTCGGCGTCACTCGAGATCGGTGGCGAGGATCGCCATCTGGAAGGCGTAGTCGCGCTCGCCGTCCTCGGCGTCGAGCGAGATCACGCCGATGAACTCCTCGCCGATATAGACCTCGCAGGAATCGTTTTTCTTCATGCGCGGCACCACCCGGATCTGGGTGTTGTTGAAGAGGCGGCGCAGATAGTTCTGCAGCTTGATGATCTCGGTCTTGTCCAAAGTCGGTCTCCTGGCGGGCGCCGGTCGCGACCTTCCGTCCCGACCTTCGCCGAAAAGATGCGCCGGACCGACGCCCCGCCAAAGCAGCGCGACCATGTCCGCGCCGGCCTGATGGCACGCCGCCCTCCGGCGGCGCAAGGCCGCCGGCGCTTGCGGGAGAATCCCGGTCTTCCGGACGGCGGGTCAGCCGCCGAGCTTCTCGGCGATGATCTGGTCCATGCTGCGCGCCGGCTCGGCGCAGCCGGCTTCGCCAACCACCTTGGCGGGCACGCCCGCGACCGTCGTATTGTGCGGCACCGGCTTCAGCACCACGGATCCCGCCGCGACCCGCGCGCAGTGGCCGACCTCGATATTGCCGAGGATCTTGGCGCCCGCCCCGATCAGGACGCCATGCCGTATTTTTGGATGGCGGTCCTCATGCTCCTTGCCGGTTCCGCCAAGCGTGACCTCCTGGAGGATCGAGACATTGTCCTCGACCACGCTGGTCTGGCCGATGACGATGCCCGTCGCATGATCGAAGAACAGTCCCTTCCCGAGCCGCGCGGCCGGATTGATGTCGGTCTGGAACACCTCAGACGACCGGCTCTGCAGATAGAGCGCGAAATCCTTGCGGCCCTCCTTCCAGAGGGCGTGGGCGAGCCGGTGGGTCTGGATGGCGTGGAAGCCCTTGAAATAGAGCACCGGCTCGAGGAAGCGCGAGCAGGCCGGGTCGCGATCGACCACCGCCATGATGTCGGCCCGGAAGGCGGCGCCGATCTCGGGATCGTTCTTGAGCGCCCCGCGATAGACCTGCACGATCAGGTCGGCTGGAACGACCGAGTGATCGAGGCGCGCGGCGAGACGGTGAATGATGGCCTCTTCGATGGTGTCATGATGCAGGACCGAGCGGAGCGCGAAGCCGGCAAGCTCGGGCTCGCGCCCGACGATGTCCTGCGCTTCGTCGCGAATGCGGTCCCATACGGGATCGAGGGCCTGCAGCCCGCGGCGCGACAGCCGCGCCGTATTGTCCGAGAACGACATGCGGGTCTCCTGCCGCGCCAGCTTGGCTGTGAAGATAAGCTTTCCTTCCGCGATAGCCAAATCGGCGGAAGCGTCCTTTCGGACGCGGCCAATGGCGAACAAACGCGCTGCCGAAAGGCTCGCTTTGCATGCGGAGCCTGACTCATCACATGAGCCCGACGTTGATTCGATGCGCGAACGGCTTCGCTCGCCGCTTGAGGCGAGCGCGCGAAACGATTCAGACGATTCAGCTTTTCGCGCCGGACGCGCCGCAGCCGCCGGACCGCAGGGACCGGATCGACTTGAATCAATCTGTGAGCCGGATGTCAGACCGGAACGCGGCGATTGAGAAATTCGACGATCGCGTCGGCGAAGGCGTCGTTTCTGTCTCCGGCCACCATATGACGTGCGCCGGCGATATCGACATGCTCGGCGGCGGGACAGAGCGCGCGGAATTCTGCAACCGCCTCCTCTGAGACGAGTTCGCTTTGCCGCCCGCGAACCAGAAGCGTGGGGACTTCCAGCGCGGCGCACGCCGACTTGGCGCGCGCCAGGAAGACGCCCTCGTCCTGACGGACCGCCTGGACGAAAGACGGGTCCCAATGCCAGCGCCATCGCCCGTCGGGATCGCGCCGCAGGTTGCGCTTCAGTCCCTCCGCCGAAGGCGGGCGCGGCCGATGCGGCAGATAGGCGGCGACCGCGTCGGCCGCCTCCTCGATCGTGGCGAAGCCCGCCTCCGCGTTCGCGGCCATGAAGCCCAGGATATGATCGACGCCGCTGCGGTCCATGTGAGGCGTGATGTCGACGAGGATCAGGGCGCGAAAGGCGGCGGGCCGGGCGCCGAGGGCCAGCAGCGAAGCGACGCCGCCGAGCGAGGCGCCGATGGCGGCGGGGCGGCGGCCATAGCGCGCCGCGAGGGCGTCGGAGAGGACCAGCGCATCCTCGCCGAAGGCGCCGAAGCTGTAGCGGCCGTCGCCTGCGCGGTCGCTTTCCCCATGGCCGCGCTGGTCGACGCTCACCGCGGTCCAGCCGGACTGGGCGAGTTGAAGGGCGGCGCGATCCCATGCCCTCCGCGTCTGGCCGCCGCCATGCAGAAGCATCGCGATGCGCGGGCTGTCGCCGACCACCGTCGCGGCGAGCTTGAGCCCGTCGGCGCCCGGCAGCCATTCGCCGTGGCGCGGCGCGCGGGTCACAGTCGGGCCGTCAGAAAATCAAGCACGCCCTGCTTGTGGACGCGGTCTCCGACCGCGAGATTATGGTCGCGGCCCGGAATCTCGAGCACTCGACCGTCGCGGAACAGGGCCGCGAGCTTGTCCGGATCGTTGGCGAGCGGGTCCTTCGTGCCTGCGGCGACCAGCACCGGGGCGACGATCCCGGCGCATTGCTCGCGCGTCATCGGCTGGTGCGAGCCGCGCACGCAGGCCGCGAGCGCCCTTCGGTCGGCCTTGAGCTGGTCGGCGAAGGCGCGGAACGTGCGCAGGGAGGGGTCGGTGACGTCGTCGATCGACGGCGCCTCCATCGCCTCCGCGATGCCGGTCGAGAACAGCGTGCCTTCGACGAGACGCATCCCCAGCCCGCCGAGCACCGCCGACCGCACCCGGTCTCCATGCGCGACGGCGAGTTGCGCGGTGATGCGCGCGCCCATCGAATAGCCGATGACGTCGGCCCGCTCGATGGCGAGATGATCCATCAGGCGGCGCACGTCCTCGGCCATGATCGCCGGCCCGTACTGCGCCGGATCGTAGAGCTTCTCGCTTTGACCATGGCCGCGATGATCCAGCGCGACCACCCGGAAGCCGGCGCGGCCGAGCGTCGTCGTCCACAGCGTGTTGACCCAGTTGACCGCATGCGTCGAGGCGAAGCCGTGAACCAGCATCACGGGCGCGCCGCCGCCCGGCGCGACCGGTTCATGAGCGGCGTTGTCGATGAAGGCGATGTCCACGCCGTCGGAGGAGAAATGACGCATGGCGGGCTTCTAGAGCATTTTCTTCCCGCCAGTCACGCCGCCGCGGCCCGCCTGTTGCCCTTGAGCGGCGAAACCAGAAGCTTGTCGATGCGCCGCCCGTCGAGGTCGACGATCTCGATCCGGAACCGTCCGATGTCGAAGGTCTCGCCGACCGCCGGCAAGCGTCCCACGCGCGCGATGACGAAGCCGGCGACGGTTTCGTAGCTGCGGTTCGGCGGCAGCGTCAGCCCGATCCGGTCGGCGAACTCGTCGACCGGCATCCAGCCCGCAACAAGCAGCGAGCCGTCGCCGCGCTCCACGATCTGCGGCTCGGGCGCGCCCTCTTCCGTCTCGAACGCGCCGACGATGGCTTCGAGAATATCGGCCGACGTCACGACGCCCTCGAAATGCCCGTACTCGTCGTGAACCAGACCCATATGGACCGCTGAACTCTTCAGCGTGTTGAGCACGTCCAGCGCGTCCATCGATTCCGGGATGATCGGCGCCTGACGCACGAGCGATCGGAGATCGACCGACGCCATGTCCGCATCGCGGCCAACGAGATCCTTCGTCCACATGATGCCGACGATTTCCTCCGGATTGCCGTCATAGACGGGAAACCGCGAATGGGGGCTTTGCATGATTTGCCGCAGGATGGCGTCGGGATCGTGGGCGAGATCGATCAGGTCGACCTCCATGCGCGGCGTCATCACCGTGCGGACCGGCCGGTCGCCAAGGCGCATCACGCCGGTGATCATCTCCCGCTCCCCCGGCTCCAGCACGCCGGCGGTTTCGGCCTCCGCGACGAGCGTCCTGATCTCGTCTTCCGTCACGCCCTGATCTTTCTCCTTCGAGAGGCCGATGAGCGCGAGCACGAGCTTTCCCGACCGGTTCAGAAGCCAGACGATGGGCGCCGCGAGACGGGCGATCACCGTCATCGCCGGCGACACGAGGCAGGCGATCCGCTCCGGATCGCGCAGCGCGATCTGCTTGGGGACGAGTTCGCCGATGATCAGCGACATGTAGGTGATCAGCGTCACGACCAGGCCGACGCCGATCACATAGGCGGTGGTCACCGGCAGTCCCCAAGCCATGAGCTGGGCGCTAAGCCGGTCTCCGAGGGTCGCTCCCGAGAAGGCGCCCGAGAGAATGCCGACGAGCGTGATGCCGATCTGCACGCTGGACAGGAAGCGGCCGGGATCCGAGGCCAGCGCGAGAGCGTCGCGGGCCCCGTTGACGCCCTGATCCGACATCGTCCGGAGCCGCGCGGGGCGGGCGGACACCACCGCCAGTTCGGACATGGCCAGCAGGCCATTGATGATGGTGAGAAGGAAAACGAGTCCCAGTTCGAGGTAAAGCATGGTCGATCAATAGCACGGGCAGGTCCGATTCCGCGAGCCATTCGACAGGCGCCGAACAATGTCGCTGCACCGGCGGCCGCGTGCGCGCCAGGCATGAGGCGGGGATAGTTGACCCGCCTGCGCCAATATGGTCCCAGACCCCTTCATTCCAAGCGCGAGCGATCATCATGGCGGATCACGGCGTTCCTCATTTCCAGAACGATATCGGCGCCGCCGCGATCCACATCGGCGCGAAGGAGTTCATGTGCATCGGGGCGAAGCCGCCTTTCGATCATCCCCATGTCTTCCTCGACATGGGATCGGACGACGAGATCGTCTGCCCCTACTGCTCCACCCTCTACCGTTATCGGGCCGCCCTTCATGGCGAGGACACCGATCCTCCGGGCGCCGCCTGGCGCGTCGGCGCGCTCGCGACCAAGGCCGCCTGATCGCCGCGTCTGGCGGCGATGGTTGAGCGGGAAAGATCGCCAGTTCTGATCGCCGGCGCCGGGGTCGGCGGGCTGACGGCCGCGCTCTCGCTGGCGCGCGCCGGTTTTGAGGTGGCCCTGATCGAGCGCGCCACGCGCTTCGAGGAGATCGGCGCCGGCCTGCAGCTTTCGCCGAACGCCAGCCGCATTCTGATCGAGCTTGGCCTCGGCCCCGCCCTCGCCCGCAACGCGACCGCTCCGGACCGCCTCGTCGTTCACAGGCTGTCGCGGGAAAGGCCTATCGGGCGGATGCCCATGAACGCGCGCAATCCGTTCGGCGCGCCGTTCTGGGTGACGCTGCGAAAGGATTTGCAGACCGCGCTGATCGACGCCGCGCGCGGCGAGCCGCGCATCGCGTTCCGCGTCGGCCGGACGGTCGAGACCGTGTCGCAACAGGCCGACGGCGTCGTCGTGGAGATCGCGACCGCATCGGGCGCGCGTGAAACGATGGCCGGCGCGGCGCTGATCGGCGCGGACGGCGTCTGGTCGCGCGCCCGAGCGGCTGTCGGCGACGCGGCCAAGCCCGCTTTCTCCGGCTTCGAGGCGTGGCGCGCCGTGATCCCCGCGAGCGATGCGCCTGAAACAGCGCGCGCCGCGGAAACCCATGTCTGGATGAGTCGCGCGGCGCATCTCGTGCATTATCCGGTGGCGCGCGGGACGCTGATCAATCTTGTGCTTGTTCTGCGCGCGCCGCCGCCGCCGGCCGCGAGCGAATCGGGTTGGGACGCGAGCGCCGATCCGGCGGCGCTTCGCGACGTCGTCGCCCATGCGGTTGAGCCGGCGCGAAGCCTGATCCGGCGCGCGTCCTCATGGCGGCGATGGCCGCTCTATGATCGCGGCGGGTTGGGCGCGCTGGCGCGCGGTCGGATCGCGCTGATCGGCGACGCCGCCCATCCGGTGCTGCCTTTCCTCGCCCAGGGCGCCGCGCTGGCGGTCGAGGACGCCGCCGTGCTCGCCCAGGAAGCGGCGCGCGCGCCGGACGATCTCGCGCTGGCCTTCTCGCGTTACGCCGCGCGGAGGCGCGAGCGCGCCGCGCGCGTGCAGAAAGCGAGCCGCGCCAATGCGCGCGCCTATCACGCCGGCGGCCTCGCAGCCCTGGCCCGCGACCTCGTCATTGCGCGTCTTGGCGAAGACGGCATGCTGAACCGCTACCGCTGGCTTTATGGCTGGACGCAGGATTCCTGAGATGAGCCCCCCGCTCAATCCGCTGCTGATCGACACGGCGACGCCGCCCATTCCCGAGGCGCGGGCCTGGATCGGTCGTTACAGCGGCGCGTGCGGCGCCCTGATCGACCTCTCCCAGGCGGCCCCGGCGGTCGCGCCCTCGTCGGAGATGCTTGAGCGGCTGGCGGCCGCGGCGCGCGATCCCGCGAGCGCCCGATACGGCGCGATCGAAGGCGACGCCGAGCTGCGCGCGGCCTATGCGGCCGACGTCGCAGCGGTTTACGGCGCAACCGATCTCGGGATCGACTCCGTCGCGATCACGGCGGGATGCAATCAGGCGTTCGTGGTTGTCGCGATGTCGATCGCGAAGGCGGGCGACGCGATCATTCTGCCCTCGCCCTGGTATTTCAATCACAAGATGGCGCTCGACATGCACGGCGTCGAGACGCGCCCGCTCGCCTGCGAGGCGTCGAACGGCTTTTCGCCTGATCCGGCGCGCGCGGAGGCGATGATCGACGCGCGCACGCGCGCGATCGTTCTCGTCACGCCGAACAATCCGACCGGCGCGGTCTATTCGCCCGAGACGATCGCGGCCTTCGCAAAGCTCTGCCGTGCGCGCGGACTCTGGCTCATCCTCGACGAAACCTATCGCGACTTCATGCCGGACGGCGCGGATCGCCCGCACCATCTGCTGGCGTCGCCGGAGACGCGCGCGAACATCGCGCAGCTCTACAGCTTCTCGAAATCGCACGCGATCCCGGGCTATCGTCTCGGAGCCGTCCTCGGCCCGCCGCCCCTGATGCGCCAGATCGCGAAATGCCTCGACACGCTGCAGATATGCCCTGCGCGCGTGGGACAATCATCGACAGCCTGGGCGATGGACGCGCAGCGTGGATGGCGCGAAGGCAATCGCGCCGACATCAACCGCCGCGCGTCCGCTTTCAGCGCGGCGATGACGGAAGCCGAGGGCTGGCGGATCGATTCCGTGGGCGCCTATTTCGCGTTCGTGCGTCATCCTTTCGCGGCGATTCCGGCGGCGCGCGTCGCGGAGCGTCTCGCGACTGAGCGCGGCGTGCTCGCCTTGCCCGGCTCTTGGTTCGGTCCCGGATGCGAGAACCATCTGCGCGTCGCCTTCGCCAACGCGTCGCTTGAACAGTTGGAGCGACTGCCGACGCGTCTCGCCGGCTTGCAGATCGCATGACGGTCAGCCCTGTGGGTCGGGCGCGGCGTCGATGTCGGCGAGATCGCGCGCGCCATGCAGCACCCGCAGGATTTCAACCCGACCATCGCTCACGCGATAGAGAGTGAGATAGGCGCCGACGACCAGATGACGCAGGCCTGGCAGCACGTCGTCGCGCGGCGGTCCGGAAAGGGGATGCTCCGACAAGAGTCGCCAGCGCCGATCGAATCTGTCCAGCAGAGCGTCCGCCGCCCGCGGATTTTGCTCGGCGACATATCGCCAGATGCCGATAAGATCGTCTTCCGCTTCCTTGGCGACCTTAAACGGAAAAGGCCTCATGCGGATTTCTTTGCCTGCCGCCATTCCCGACGGGACGCCGCCTTGATCTCTTCCATAGACGAATAACGCCCCGGCCCGCTGTCGATGCCCTCCTGCGCCAGCAGCCGCAGTTCCTCGACGGTATAGCCGAGCAGATCGCGCCGCTCCTTCCACTGTCGCACCGCGTCGCGGATGGCCTCGCTGGCGGACGCGTATTCGCCCGCCGCCACGGCGTCATCGACGACTGCGGCGAGTTCCGGCGAAAGCGTGATGCTGCGTTTGTCCACCTGCGCCATAGCGGCCTCCGTCAAAGACAGCATGGTAGGAATAAATCGCACCACTCGCAACGTCGCGCGGCGTCACATCGCCCAGTAGCCGCCGATAGTGAGATAGGCGCCCGGCTTGCGCCCGCTCTCCTTCGACAGGCCGCCCGAGATCCTGAATCTGAAACCGCCCCGCCCGAGTTCCGACCAATGCAGCCCGATGCGGGCCTTCGTGCTGTCCGGCGAGGCGTAATAGGAGATTTCCGGTCCGGCGAAGCCCCAAGGAGACCCCTTCGCGCCGAGCCCCCATCCGAAGGCCAGCCTCATCCAGATGTCCTTGCGCGCCGATCCGGCCGCCGCATTCGCCGTCAGCAGCATCCGTTCGGTCGGATGAGACCACCAGTCGGCGTGAGCGCGCAGACCGACGCGACGCTCGCGGCGCAGGACGACGCCGCGCGGGTCGGTCGCCGTCTCCCGGAAATATTCCGGCCCTGCGAACAGGCCGAGCGACCCGCCTGCGATCGCAAGCTCTGTTCCGGCCAGCGCGTAAGCGCCGAACTTTCTGCTGTCGCTTTCCCGGTTGAGGGCGAGATCGCGGGTCTCGCGCCACACACCGCCGCCGGCGGCGGCGAGGATGATGAATCCGTCTTTTCCAAGCGCATGGAAAGGGCGAAGCTTGAAGCCGCCTGTCGCATAACGGTTCCACGGATCGAGTTCGGAGCCCGCGAAAAGGACGAACGGAAACGGACCGGTTGTTGGCGGCGCGGCGTTTTGTTTGAGTTCGGGTTCGAACGGCGATGCGCTCGCCTGCGCCGCAACGAGCATCGCGGCCGCGCAGATCAGCCTCCTGACGAAGCCCTTACGCACAACGCCCCCCGAACGCGCCGCGCGACAATGCCGCGGCGTTCGACCTCTCCCTCGCCGAACGACCGCGCCGCCAGACGCCCCTCCCTATCGAACGCGATCGCGACGCCGCGCGCAAGGCCCGACGACCATACGCTAAAAGACGTACGCCCACACGACGCTTGCCTTTTGGCACGGGCATTGCTCCACTGATGATCGGGCGCGGGCGCAGGGAGGGATCGTGACGGTTGCGTTTGACGAAATGGGCGACGCGCAAGGCGCTGTCCGCGAACCGTATGCCCGCCTGTCGCAATGGCTGAACCAGGCCTCTCCCGAATTGCTCAACACCCGTCGCAGTCAGGCCGAGTATTTCTTCCGGCGCATCGGCATCACCTTCGCGGTTTACGGCGATGCGGATTCAACCGAGCGCCTGATCCCCTTCGACATCATTCCGCGCATTCTCTCGGCGGCCGAATGGAGAACGCTGGAGCGCGGCCTGATTCAGCGCGTCAACGCTCTCAACGCGTTTCTGCGCGACGTCTATGGCAAGAAGGAATGTCTGCGCGCGGGCGTCGTCCCGACCGACCTGGTCTATCGCAATCCCTATTTCCGGCCGGAGATGGACCGCTTTGAAGTTCCGCACGGCGTCTATTGCCACATCGCCGGCATCGACATCGTGCGCGTCGATCCTCACAATTTCTATGTGCTGGAGGACAACGCCCGCACGCCGTCCGGCGTCTCCTACATGCTCGAAAATCGCGAAGTGATGATGCGGCTCTTCCCCGAGCTGTTCGTCGACAACCGCGTCGCTCCGGTCGAGAACTACGCCGACAACCTCCTGGCGTCGCTGCGCTCGGTCGCGCCGTCGCGTTCGGCGGCGGATCCAACGGTGGTCCTCCTCACTCCGGGCCAATATAATTCAGCGTTCTACGAGCACTCGTTCCTGGCCGACAAGCTCGGCGTCGAACTGGTCGAGGGCACCGATCTCTTCGTGCGCGACGAGGTCGTCTATATGCGCACGACCGAAGGGCCGCAGCGCGTCGATGTGATCTATCGGCGCGTCGATGACGAGTTTCTCGATCCGCTCGTCTTCCGGCCCGATTCCGTGCTCGGCGTTCCCGGCTTGATGGGCGCCTATCACGCCGGCAACGTCACGCTCGCGAACGCGGTCGGCACCGGCGTCGCCGACGACAAGGCCGTGTACAGCTACATGCCCGAGATCGTGAAGTTCTACACCGGCGAGGAGCCGATCCTGAAGAATGTGCCGACATGGCGCTGCCGCGACAAGGACGACTTCGCCTATGTGCTCGACCATCTGCCCGAACTTGTCGTGAAGGAGGTCAACGGCTCGGGCGGCTACGGCATGCTCGTCGGGCCTCATGCGACGAAGGATCAGATCGAGACGTTCCGGCGGCGCCTCAAGCATGAGCCGGACAACTACATCGCGCAGCCGACTCTCGCTTTGTCCACCTGCCCGACCTTCACCAAATCGGGCGTCGCGCCGCGTCATGTCGATCTCAGGCCGTTCGTGCTTTCCGGCGCGGACAAGGTGCGGATCGTGCCCGGCGGCCTGACGCGAGTCGCGATGAAAGAGGGATCGCTCGTCGTGAACTCAAGCCAGGGCGGCGGCACGAAGGACACATGGGTGCTTGATGCGTAGCGTGACGAGTCGCACGAGCGGCGCGCGGCCGTCTTTGGCGCGCAACGGTCGGACGCTTTCTTCTCCTCGCAAGCGGGGAGAGGGAAGACTGGAGCGCGGCGCATGCTGAGCCGCACCGCCGACAGCCTGTTCTGGATGTCGCGCTATATGGAGCGGGCGGAGAATCTCGCGCGCATCATCGATGCGGCGCACCGCCTGTCGGCCCTGCCCGCATCCTATGGCGGCACGCACAACGAATGGGAAAGCGCGCTTCTGGCCGCCGGCTGCGCCGACAGCTTCCACCGCATCTACAAGGACGCGACCGAGATGACGGTGCGCGACTTCATCTGCTTCAGCGAGGAGAACCAGGCGTCGATCCGCAAATGCATCGACATCGCGCGCATGAACGCGCGCGCCGTGCGGACCGCGATCACGACGGAAATGTGGGACGCGATCAACGGCGCCTGGCTGGACATGAAGAATTACGACGCCGGACGCATGGATCGCGAGGAGCTGAGCCGCTTCCTCGAATGGGTGAAGAACGTGTCGCTCGTCGTCGACGGGTCGGCGCATCGCTCCATGCTGCGCCGCGACGAGTTCTTTTTCACGCGGCTTGGCCTTTACGTGGAGCGCGCCGACAACATTCTGCGCCTTCTCGACGTGAAGTACCATGTGCTGCTGCCGGCGACCGAGCGCGTCGGCGGCACGCTCGATTATTTCCAGTGGTCGTCGCTGCTGCGCTCGGTCTCCGCGCTGACCGCCTATCATTGGGTCTACCGCGAAAGCGTCAAGCCGTGGCTCGTCGCCGATCTGCTGACGCTCAACCGGGAGATGCCGCGCTCGCTCTATTGCTGCTACGAGAATCTGGTGGAGTTTCTCGACCAGCTCGCGCGCCAGTACGGCCGCATCGGCCCGAGCCAGCACATGGCGCGATCGGCCCTCGCCCGGCTGGAGAACACCAACATCGAGACGATCTTCCAGAACGGGCTGCACGAATTCATCAGCCAGTTCATCATCGACAACAACAAGCTCGCCTCGGCGATTCAGGAACAGTATCTGGTCTGACGCGGTTTTCATGCGCATCGCGATCTCTCACACCACCACCTGCCGCTACCCGCGGCCGACGCGCGACATCATCCAGACCTTGCGGCTGACGCCGCGCAACAGCAGCGCCCAGCATGTCGCGCGGTGGCGCACCGAAATCGACGCGGACGCGCGCCTGCGCCAGGGCGAGGACGCTTTCGGCAACATCATCCACTCTCTCGACGCGCCGGGGCCGCTGGAGCGGTTCTCCATTCATGTCGAGGGCGAGGTCGAGACCTTCGATACGGCCGGCGTGCTGACGGGCGCCGCCGAGCGCTTTCCGCCGGAGCTTTATCTGCGATCGACATCGCTGACGGCGATCAATCCCGAGATGGCCGAATACGCCGAAAGCGTTCGCCCGCGCGCTCCGGGCGACGACCGGCTCGCTTTGATGCACGCGCTGATGGCCCATCTTGCGACGGACGTCGCTTTCGATCCTCACGCGCCGGAGCCTGCGGCGCGCGCGGCCGACGCCTTCGCGGCGCGGCGCGGCGGCGGCCAGGATCACGCCCATCTGTTCTGCATCTTCGCCCGGCATCTCGGAACGCCCGCGCGCTTCATATCCGGTTATTTTAGCGGCGACGGCGCCGTTGCGGAGCAGGACGCCGGCCACTCCTGGGCGGAGGCGCACATTCCCGGCCTCGGCTGGATCGGATTCGACGCGGCGCATCGCGTCTGTTCGACCGCCGCTCATATCCGCGTCGCAGCGGCCCTCGACGCGCTCGGCGCGGCGCCGGTGCGGAGCGGCCGCGGCGCGGCGCCGGGCGAGACGCAGGACGTCGCGATCAAGGCGCGCGTGCTGCGGTCTCAGGGATGATGACGATTTTTTCGGCGCCGCTGTCGAAAGGCGGTCCGGTCGCGCGTCATCGGGTCGCCGGCGCATGAGGCCGGCGCATCGCGCAGGAGAGCGTCATGAAATATCTGTTGATGATCTATGCGGACGAAACCGCCATGCTCGCCGCCGCCCCCGAAAACAGGACGGTGATGACGTCGTCCTACGCCGCCTACATCGATGCGATGCAGAAGGCCGGCGTGCATCTCGGCGGCGCGCGGCTTCGTCCGACCACATCCGCGACCTCGATTCGGGTCAGGAACGGCAAGAACGAGGTGCTGAACGGCCCCTATGCAGAAACGAAGGAGCAGCTTGGCGGCTATTTCCTGATCGACGCGCCTGATCTCGATTCCGCCATCGCCTGGGCTTCGCGCTGCCCCGGCGCCGCCTCCGGCGCGATCGAGGTCAGGCCGGTCTGGGACATGCAGACGCCCTGATGACCGCGGACAGCGACGCCCGCGCGGTCGCGGAGGCGGTCGCGCGGCGCAGCTACGGCAAGCTCGTCGCCTTTCTCTCGGCGCGGTCGCGCAACGTGGCCGCCGCCGAGGACGCGCTCGCCGACGCTTTCGCCAGGGCGCTGACGGAATGGCCGCTGCGCGGAGCGCCGGACCGGCCGGAGGCGTGGCTGATGACCGTGGCGAAACGCAGGCTCATCGACGCATCGCGCCGCAAACGCACGGCGGACGACGCCGTCGAGCATCTGCGCCTGCTCGCCGACGAGGCTGGCGGCGATGCGGAAGCGATCCCCGACGAACGGCTCGCCCTGATGTTCGCCTGCGCCCATCCGGCGATCGATCCTGGCGTGCGCGCGCCGTTGATTCTGCAGACCGTGCTAGGCTTCGACGCCGCGACCATCGCTTCAGCGTTCCTCGTCGCGCCGGCGACGATGGGGCAGCGGCTCTCCCGCGCCAAGGCCAAGATCAGGCACGCCGGCGTGCCCTTCCGCATTCCCGATCGGAACGAGGCGCCGGAACGCCTGGAGGCGACGCTCGACGCGATCTATGCGGCCTTTTCGGAGGGCTGGACCGACCCCGCCGGAGCCGACGCCCGCCGCCGCAATCTCGCCGGCGAGGCGATCTGGCTCGGCCGCCTCGTCATGTCGCTGGCGCCGGAGGAGCCGGAGGCGCTCGGCCTCGTCGCCCTCATGCTGCATGCGGAAGCGCGCCGCGGCGCGCGGCGCGATCGCGCCGGCGAATTCGTGCCGCTGGCGGAGCAGGACCCCGCGCTCTGGAACGACGCCATGATCGCCGAGGCGGAGACGCTGCTCGCGAAGGCGAGCCGGATGGCGGGCGCTGTCGGACGCTATCAGCTCGAGGCCGCCGTGCAGTCCGCCCATGCGATCCGCCGGCGCGCCGGAACCGCCGACTGGCGGGCGATCGCCGCGATCTATGACGCGCTGGTCGCGATGACGGGATCGCCGGTCGTCGCCATCAACCGCGCGGTGGCGATCAGCCACCGCGACGGCGCGTCGGAGGGCCTTGCGGCGCTTGACGAACTCGTTCTCGACGCCCGGCTCGCGGAGTACCAGCCCTACTGGGCCGCGCGAGCCGATCTCGCGGCGCGGACCGGCGATAGTGCGGAAGCCTCGGCCGCCTATCGCCGCGCGATCGGATTGGAGCCCGATCCCGCCGTTCGGCGCTTTCTTCTGCGCCGCGAAGCCGCGCTGCATCGTCACGGCGCGGATTGAGGTTTGGCGACTCGGAACGGAGGGGTCTATAAGCCCGCGTCTCCGAGGTGCGTTCCATGACATATTGCGCCGGCGTGCTGGTGAATGAGGGTCTGGTGATGGTCGCGGACACGCGCACCAACGCCGGGCTCGACAATGTCTCGACCTTCCGCAAGCTGCATGTCGTCGACCAGCATCCCGACCGCATCCTGATGCTGGCGTCGGCCGGGAATCTCTCCGTCACGCAGTCGGTGATTGGCTATCTCGCGGAGGGCGTCGAGAACCCGCAGACCGGCGAGACCGAGACGCTCGGCTCCGCGCCGACCATGTTTCGCGCCGCGCAACTGATCGGCAACGCCGTGCGCAAGGTGCGCGACATCGACGCCGACGCGATGAACGCGGCCGATGTGCGCTTCGATGTGTCGCTGCTGTTCGGCGGCCAGATCAAGGGCGGCCCGCTGCGGCTTTTCATGATCTACTCGGCCGGAAATTTCATCGAATGCGGGCCGGACGCGCCCTTCCTCCAGATCGGCGAGCACAAATACGGCAAGCCGATCCTCGACCGCGCCGTCAGCTTCAACACCGACATCTATGACGCGCTCAAGATCGCGCTGATCTCGATGGATTCGACGATGCGCTCCAATCTCGGCGTCGGCCTGCCGATCGACATCGCCGTCGTCCGCCGCGACGAGGTGAAGCCCGAGCTGGTGCACCGCATCGAGGCCGGCGAGCCCTATTTCCACGACCTGCGCGAGCGCTGGTCCGCCGCGCTGCGGCAGGCTCACATCAACATCCCCCGCCCGCCCTACATGGGCGTCACGCGGATGCGCTGAGGTTTAGAAAACAGCCATCGCCCCGGCGACGACCGCCGCCACGAAGCCGGCGCTGATCGCGACGCCGACTGCGCCGATCGCAAGGCCGACGATCACCACCACCCCGTCCCGCTCGGTGATGCCGATGCCGACGAGCGCGATCGCGACGCCAAGCGGAATCTGGCCGATAAAGGGCGCTGCGACCAGCAGGGCCAGCGCGAACAGCAGCAGCGCCAGCGCCGTGAGCCGCAACCCTGGTAAAACGGTCAGCGTGACCGCGCGCGGGCTGAGCATTCCCTCGATGCGGCGGATGAAGGGACGGGCGCGGCCGAGAACCCGCGCGGCCTCGGTGCGGTCGACCGACCAGTCCAGCAGCCGGCGCGGCAGCCAGGGCGTGCGCCATCCCGCCACCATCTGCGCCGCCAGCACGGCGATGAGCAGGCCGGAGATCAGCGGGATCGGCGGCACCATGGGGATGCAACTCGGCAGGGCGAACAGCAGCATGCCAAGCGCGAAGGCCCGCTCGCCCAGCGCGTCCAGCATCGAGCGAAGCGTCAGGCGATCGCCGGCGCTGGCGGAGGTCAGCCCGTCGAGAATGGTCGAAATGCTGTGATTGGACACGAGGATAGCAATGGGAGGCCCGCAGCAACTATCAGGCCGCGCCCGCCGCGCCAAGTCGGCCCCTGCGGGGCGGGCTGCGCTCAATGCAAGGTGATCTCCGCGCTGACGGATCGCATCTCGACCGCCCGGACGAGCGTCGAATGGGCGATTGTCACCTCGAAGATCGGCCCTTCCAGCGTCCGCCGCCAGAAATCGAGAAACTTGCGCAACTCGGGAAAGCGCGGCGCCAGATCATAGTCCTGCCAGACGTAGGACTGAAGAATCTTGGGGTGGTCGGGCAGGCGATAGAGGATTTGCGCTGTGGTCAGGCCGTAGCCATCCATCCGGCGGGAAAGAACGCGAGAGACCAGGACGACCTCCTGACGTTGCGACCGAACATCCGATCGGCCGCGCCGGGCCGGAACCATGCAAAGGGCGCGCCGTGCTTCTTCCGCCCCCCCGAGCGGCTCGCGAGCCCGCTGGCGACCGTCATCGTCCCAGCATTTCGTAAAAAAGACCCTTGCGCCTCGCCGGTTCCTCCGCGCGCATCCGCTCAGATCAGTTGCAGGCCCTTCAGGCTCGCATGCCCGTCCCGGCCGACGATGATGTGGTCATGCACGGTGATGCCGAGCGGCCGCGTGATGGAGACGATCTCGCGCGTCATGCGGATGTCCGCCTGGCTCGGCGTCGGATCGCCGGAGGGGTGGTTGTGGATCATTCCACGAAAATCCATATCGTATTGATATTGCAGATATTTTTCTGGAATTCGGTGAAGTTGGTGCCGGGGAATGGGGCATGTCCCCAATGACCAATCGTGATCATCACGGCTGAT
>Ga0209930_1000226_pt1 | contig 187521 bp, 186 predicted proteins | sample ThiBiot_500_biof_2_FD_183948 | JGI IMG/M metagenome (GOLD analysis project Ga0209930, IMG submission 183948) | Wastewater bioreactor microbial communities from Cape Town, South Africa - Thiocy_cont_500_biof (SPAdes) | ecosystem: Engineered > Bioreactor > Thiocyanate-remediating >...
TCACGGTCTTCACCGCCGCGCCCTGCCCCGGCCTGTCGCCGACGCGGAACACCTTGTCGCCCATCGCCTTCAGCAGCGGCTCGGCGGCGGCGAACGCCGCGTCGTCGGCGCCGACCATGATCGTCAGCCCCGCCTGCTGCGCGCCGGCGACGCCGCCAGACACCGGCGCGTCGATGAAGCGTCGGCCCGCAGCCGCGACGCGCGCGGCGATATCCTCGACGCGCTTCGGCGCGCATGTCGCCATCAGGATAACGCTCGCTCCCGGCGCGAGGGCGTCGAGCGCGCCCGCGCCGAACAGCGCCGCCTCCGCCTGATCGGCGTTGACGACCATGAGCACGAGCGCGTCAGCGCCCCGCGCAGCGTCCTCGGCGGAGACGCAGGAGGTCGCCTGCGGCGCGAGCGCGAGCAGCGAGTCTCGCGCCGCCGCGACGACGTCGAACGCGCGCACGCTGAATTGCGCCCTGGCGAGATTGGCCGCCATCGGGCGGCCCATCGCGCCAAGGCCGATGAATGCGACGGTTGTCATGCGTCAGAGGCGCTTGCCGCTTTCGCTGTCGAACAGGTGCGACAGCTTGGGATCGGGCGCGAGCCTGATCGTCTCGCCGGGCTTGGCGTTGATGCGCTCGCGCAGCAGGCAGACGATCTCCTGACCGCCCATCTTCGCCACGACCTGCGTCTCCGAACCCGTGGGCTCGATCACGACGATCTCGGCCGGCGCGCCGTCCGGCGAGATCGCCAGATGCTCCGGCCGCATGCCGTAGGTGACCGGCTTGCCCTCGGAGGCCGCCTGGCCGTTGACCGGCAGGGTCACGCCGGTGTCGGATACGAATTTTCCGCCCTGGATCTTGCCCTTCATGAAGTTCATCGCCGGCGAGCCGATGAAGCCCGCGACGAAAAGATTGGCCGGCCTGTCATAGAGCTCGAGCGGCGCGCCGATCTGCTCGACGATGCCGTCATGCATGACGACGATCTTGTCGGCCATCGTCATCGCTTCGATCTGGTCGTGCGTGACATAGACGGTGGTGGTCTTGAGCCGCTGATGCAGCGCCTTGATCTCGGTGCGCATCGCCACGCGCAGCTTGGCGTCGAGGTTGGACAAGGGCTCGTCGAACAGGAACACCTGCGGATCGCGCACGATGGCGCGGCCCATCGCCACGCGCTGGCGCTGGCCGCCGGAGAGCTGGCGCGGATAGCGTTCGAGCAGCGGCTTGAGGCCGAGGATGTCCGCCGCCTTGCCGACGCGCGAATCGATCTCGGACTTCGGCGCCTTCCGCAGCTTGAGCGAGAAGGCCATGTTGTCCTTCACCGTCATGTGCGGATAGAGGGCATAGTTCTGGAACACCATCGCGATGTCGCGCTCTTTCGGCGGCACGTCGTTGACGACGCGGTTGCCGATGCGGATGTCGCCTGATGTGATGTTTTCAAGTCCGGCGATCATGCGCAGCAGGGTGGATTTGCCGCAGCCCGAGGGGCCGACCAGAATAACGAACTCGCCGTCTTTGATATCGAAATTGACGCCGTGGATAACGTTGGTCGCGCCAAAGGACTTCCGCACGTCGCGGATCTCAACCGATGCCATCGTCTTCTCCTCCAGGCGCGTGTCGAGCGCGCCCGCCATTGTTCTCGTTGATCCCGGCGATCGCCGGGGCGCGGAAGGTAGAACAGACCCGTTTGCGATGGCAAGCCGGGCCGGACGCAGGCGCGCAGGCCAAAGAAGCGCTTCGGCTTGGCCCGGCTCTTCGCTATAGAGTCGATGATCCTAGGAGGCTTGCCGTGACCGCCGACATTCTGATGACAAACGCCACGATGCCCAGGATCGTCGAAGGCGTCGACCGGGCGTTCCGGCTGCACAAGCTCTGGGAGGCGAAGGACAGGGAAGCGGCGCTCGCCGAAATCGCGCCGACGATACGCGGCGTCGCGGTTGGCGGCCACACCGTCGTCGACGACAAGTTCCTGGCGCAGTTTCCGAAGCTCGAGATCGTCTCCAGCATGGGCGTCGGCTATGACCATATCGATGCGCGCGCGGCCGCTAAGCGCGGCGTGATCGTGACCAACACGCCCGGCGTGCTCGACGAGGAGGTGGCGGACACCTGCCTCGGCCTCATCCTGTGCGCCGTGCGGCGGTTGCCGCAATCCGAGCGCTATCTGCGCGCCGGAAAATGGCTGAAGGGAAATTTCCCGCTCAGCCCCACCTTGCGCGGCAGGACGGCCGGCATTCTCGGTCTCGGACGCATCGGCAAGGCCATCGCGCGCCGGCTCGAAGCATTCGGCGTGGAGGTCTGCTATCACGGCCGCAACGAACAGCCCGGCGTCGGTTATGTCTACTATCCGACCCTGCTAGAGCTGGCGCGGAACGTCGACCTGCTCATTTGCGTTGCTCCCGGAGGAGCGGAGACCAGGCATCTCGTGAATGCGGAGGTGCTCGAAGCGCTGGGCAAGGACGGCGTCCTCATCAATGTCGGACGCGGTTCGGTCGTCGATGAACGCGCCCTGATCGAGGCGCTGAGGAAGAAGACGATCCTCACCGCCGGCCTGGACGTCTTCGAGGATGAGCCGCGCGTGCCGCAGGAGCTGATCGACATGGAGGATGTCGTTCTCTTCCCCCATGTCGGCTCGGCGTCTGTCCACACCCGCGACGCGATGGCCCAGCTCGTGGTGGACAACCTGATCGATTATTTCAGCGGCAAGGCCCCGCGCACGCCCGTCCCCGAAACGCCGTGGCCGCGCGCCAAAAGCTGATCATGCGCCGCGCCGCTCTCCTCGCGCTTGCGACGCTGGCCTTCACGGCTGGCGGCGCGGCGGCGCAGAGTCCGAAACTGCTCGCGCCGAGTTCGCAGCCCGTCGCGGCCGTGTCCGGCGCATGGGAAATCTCGCTCGGCGGCGGCGAGCGCAAATGCCGCGTCCAGCTCAACGCCAAGGAAATCCGCGGCCGCCACATGCTGCTCGGCGCGCCGGCCGCCTGCAAGGCGTCGATTCCGATTCTGACGCAGGCCGCCCAGTGGGGCCTCGGCGAGGATGGCGCGATCCATCTGTTCAAGCCGGACGGCGGCGCGCTCTATCTGTTCCGCCGCGACGCGACCGGCGGCTTCAAGGCGGAAGGCGGCGCCGACCTCGTTCTCGAACCCGTCGGCAAAAGCGCGCAGGAGACGCCGCGCTCGGAAAGCGTCACTGCGACTCTGAACGCGCTCAACGGAACGGTTCCTGCGAAGGACGCCGATCGCGCTGCCCTCGCAGGTTCCTACGCGACGGGCCGCGCGCGGGACGGCGGCGCTTGCGAATTGCGGCTCGAGCGCGTTCCGGGTCCGCGCGCGAAATCGGGCGGGCCCGTATGGACCGCGGCGCTCGACGCCGCCTGCAGCGACGAGGGCTTGCGGATTTTCGATCCGGTCGGCTGGCAATATGAAAACGGACGCATCTTTTTGCTGGCGAAGCGAGGCTCCTCGATCGGATTCACCCGCGACGGGGACGCCTGGCGCAAGGATCCCGAATCGGGGCGGCCGTTGTGGATGAGGAAAAAATAGCGGCGTTCCGAGCGTGATTCGGAAGGACCGCGCCGTAAGGATCTCACCGCGCCCGATAAGGCGAACCAGTCTCAACCGCGCGAGCGGTCAGCCGAATGACGAAACCCTGAGGAGAGATCGCTACTGTCGACCTGTCGCAATGCGGCTACTTGGCTTGCCGCGCTTTCATCCGCTCCGGATACCAGCCCGTGAATTTGATCGCCGCGACGAACGCGGCGACCGTTGCGAGAATGCCCACGCGCGGCGGCAATGACGGCGCGTAGAGCAGAAGAAGATCGGCGATCACGAAGACCACGAAAGCCAGTCCCCAGACGCCGGTGATCACATAGTTCGTCCGCACGAATTCCGGGCTGCTCCAGACCTCGGCGGGCGTCTGTTCGCGCGCATACTGCAAGGTGAAAGGCTGCCGCAGAGCGATCGAAGCCAGCACGATCAACAGCAGTCCGAGATCGACGCACAGGCGGACGCCGACGATCGACCACGCGGGATTTCCAAAAATGGAATACAGCGTCAGCGCGACGAACAGGATCGCGGTTCCGATTTCAAGGATTTTCGGGCTGCGGCCGGGCGTCGCCCAATCGCGCAGCAGAAGCGCCATAGACGTCGCGGCGCCGGCGATCAGACCTTCGGTCGCGCCGACAAAATGGTGGAGGGCCGCGAAAGCGATAAACGGCGCGAAGGCCAGCAGCATGCCCATGGTTCTCTCTCGCGCCCGCGTCCCGCCTGCTCTTGAAAGATGCGGATGGTCGCGACAGGCGCGGCCATGACGCCGTTGTTGATCATCGCGGCCCGATTGCGAAACCGGGCATGCGCGAGAGAATAACGCGTAAAAGCGGAATCCGGTTTTCTGCAGACGCCGCGCCGCTCAAGAAATCGGAGCAAGCTGTCTCGATGAGACAGCGACTCGCCCTAAGCGATCTTCCCGCCGAGCTCATCGTCAATATGGACGCGGATGATCTCCTCGAAACTCTTCTCCGCCTTGAAGCCGAGCGCGGTGGCGCGATGCTCGTCGAAGCGGCGCGCCCAGCCCCCGACGATCTTCTGGATCGTCTTGTCGGGCCGGCGCTTGATGCGGGCGACCACCTTGTCGCCGGCGACCTTGCGCAGCGCCTCGATCTGTTCGCCGACCGTGACCGCGAGGCCCGGCATGGTGAGGTTGCGCCGCGGCCCGATCTTCTTGGTGTCGATCGTCGCCGCGTGAACGAGGAAGCCGACGGCGGACCGCGGCGAGGCGTGCCAGTGCATCACGTCCTCCGAGACCGGCAGCACGGCCTCATGGCCGGCGAGCGGCTCGCGGATGATGTTGGAGAAGAAGCCGGACGCCGCCTTGTTGGGCGCGCCGGGACGCACGCAGATGGTCGGCAGCCTGATGCCGACGCCGTCGAAGATTCCCTTGCGCGAATAGTCGGCGAGCAGCAGTTCGCCGATCGCTTTCTGCGCGCCGTATGAGGTCAGCGGCGTCTCGTGGAAATCGTCGGGAATGGCGTCCGGAAACGGCGCGCCGAACACCGCGATCGAGGAGGTGAAGATGACGCGCGGATGATAGTCCTCGCCGACCGCGCGGATCGCCTCGAACAGCCGGTAGGTGCCGTCGAGATTGATGCGGTAGCCCTTGTCGAAATCGGCTTCCGCCTCGCCCGACACGATTGCGGCGAGATGGAAGATCACATCGGGCCTGTCGGCCAGAAGTTTCGCCGCCGCGCCGGGCTTGGAGAAATCGACCGCGCGCGCCGTGCAGGGGAAGGGGCAGTTTTTCGGCGCGGCCGGCTTCACGATGTCGGTCAGCGTCGCCTTCGTGATCGGCTTGCGGCCGAGCTTGCCATCGCGCGCCAGCCTCTCCAGCAGCTTGCGGCCGACCATGCCGGCGGCGCCGAGAATAAGGATATGCATGGCAGGGGTCCGCTTGTTGGGTGAGTGGCGAGTGGGAAATGCGAATGGCGATTGGCGGGGGCGCGCGGCGTCGGATCAGGCGTCGATGATAGCCATTTATTCGCCGCTCGCCATTCGCCTCACAGCGCGAAGCCGCCGTCCGCGAGATGGATCTGGCCCGTCGTGTAGCTGGCTTCGTCCGAGGCGAGATAGAGCGCGAGCATCGCGATTTCCTCGGCCGTTCCGAGCCGCCCCATCGGCTGGCGGTCGATGAAGGCCTGGCGGATTTCCTTCACCGATTTGCCGAGCGTCTTGGCCTGCGACTCGATGCGGTCGTCGAGCGACGGCGACTGGATGGTGCCCGGGCAGATCGCGTTGCAGCGGACGCCCTGCCGGATGAAGTCGGCGGCCACCGATTTCGTCAGCCCGACCACGGCCGCCTTCGTCGTTCCATAGACGTAGCGGTTGGGAATGCCGCGCACCGAGGAGGCGCCGGACGCGATGTTCACGATCGAGCCCGACTTCTGCTTCAGCATGGCCGGAAGATAGGTCTTGATGGTGCGGTGCATCGACCGGACATTGAGGTCGAACGCGAAGTCCCAGTCCGCGTCGGTGCAATCTAGCACCGTGTTGTGATGCACATAGCCCGCGCAATTCACGAGAATGTCGATCGGGCCAGAGATCTTCGCGAAGGCGGCGACCGCCTCGTCCGAGCGCACGTCGAGCGCGTGCTTCTTGGCGCGCGGCACGCCTTCCAGCTTCTTCTTGTCGAGATCCGTCGCATAGACGGTCGCGCCCTCCTTGACGAAGCTCTCCGCGATCGCGCGGCCGATGCCCGCGCCCGCCGCCGTCACCAGCGCGACCTTGCCCCTCAGACGTCCAGCCATCGTCTCCTCACCCGATCCATTTCGACATATGCGCCGCGCGGCGGTCCGGCATCTGCTCGATCCGGTCGATGGAAAAACCGGACCGCTGATACCAGGCGACGTTGTGTACAAGCTTTTCGCCGGTCATCAACCGGATGATGCGATAGCCGAGGTCTTTCGCGCGTTTTTCCGCGGCGGCGAGCAGGCGCTTGCCCAATCCCTTGCCCTGCGCGCGCGAGGCGACCGCGATGCTCCACAGCTCCAGATGATCGGCCTGCGGCTTGAGGATGATGGCGCCGGTGGCGCCGTCCGGATCCTCCGCGAGCCAGACCTCGCATTCGTGCATGATCACGCCGTAGTCGGCGCAGAGCGGCAGCGGCGTCACGCCGAGGATGGGCTCGTTCCTGGCGAAGGCGTCCCGCTGCAGCGCTTCGAGCACGGGACGGTCGGCCGGCGTCGCGCGGCGCAGCGCGGCGAGGCCCGCCATGCGCGCGGCGGCGATGGCGTTGGGAAGGCTCAAGCGCTGCCGCCCCTGCGCGTCGAAATTTGCCGGCGCCAGCCATTGCTCATAGGCCGCCTTCAGAACCGGCCATTCCCCGTCGATGATCGAGAACCAGGCCGTGTCGCGGTTCCGGCCTTTCGCGACCATGTGCTGCCGGAACAGCCCCTCATAGGTGAAGCCGAATCGGGACGCGGCGCGCTTGGACGGCGCATTGTCGTTGTGGCATTTCCATTCGAACCGGCGATAGCCAAGCGTTTCGAAGGCGTGCCGCGCGAACAGGAACAGCGCTTCGGTGGCGCCGGGCGTTCGCGACAGGCCCGGTCCCCAGAGAATGGAGCCGATCTCGATCACGCCATGCGCCGGTTCGATGCGCATGAAGGCCTGCCGCCCGCGCGCCTCGCCGCTCGCCATGTCGACAACCGCCCAGAACATCGGATCGGCGCCGGCGGCCGCCTTGTCGAGCCAGGCCTGAAAGTCCGCGCGCGTCGCCGGCGGCTCCTCGAACAGGTAGCGGAAACGGTCATCGGCGCCGGACGCGGCCGACGCGGCGAAGAGATCGTCGCCATGCTTCGCCGGATCGAGCGGCTCGAGCCGCACGAACCGCCCGTCGAGCGTGACGCGCTCGGGACGGGGACGCGGCGTCCAATGGGAAAGGTCGCTGCTCATACGTCGTTCCGTGTCGTCAGGTCGGCCTTGAGGAAGGCGGTCAGCGGCGCGCTCGCGCCGTTCGCCGCGAACCCGGTGAAGCGACCTTCCCGCGCGATCGTCTCAGCGGCGCTGATGAAGGCGGCCCACGCGGCGCGCGCCAGCGCGCCTCCGACCGAGATGCGGCGCGCGCCCGTCGCCGCGATCTCCCCGACGGTGAGGCCAAAATCGCCGTGAACGAGGATGTTGACCGGCTTTCCGCCGGCTGCGGAGACGATCGTCTTCATCTCATCGAGCGTCTTCGGCCCAGGCGCATAAAGCACGTCGGCGCCGGCCTCGGCATAGGCGGCGATGCGGCGCGCGGCCTCCCTGAGCGGCTCCTCATGGCCCGTGAGGAAGCATTCGGCGCGCGCGGTCAGCATCACGCCCGATCCGGTCGCGTCGATCGCGGCGCGCGCGGCGCGGATGCGCTCGACCGCGAGCGGCAGCTCGTAGAGCGGATCGCCGCTTCTCCCCGTCGCGTCCTCGATCGACAGGCCCGCGACCCCTGTCGCGACGCAGGCGGCCACATTGGCGGCGACGCCCTCCGGCGCGTCGGCGTAGCCGTTCTCGAAATCGGCGTTGACCGGAAGGTCTGGAGCCGCGCGCGCGATCTCGGCGATATGACGGAGCATGAGATCGAGGCCGACATCCTGGTCCGCCCGCCCCTGCGTGAAGGCGAAGCCGGCGCTCGTCGTGGCCAGCGCCTTGAATCCCTGCGCCCTGAGCCAGCGGGCCGTGCCAACGTCCCATGGGTTGGGCATGACGAAGCAGCCCTCGCGATGCAGGTCGCGGAAAGCCGCGCGAACTCGCGCGACCTTTGAATCGTGATCGGTCATTTCACACGCTCCGGCCAGAGAAGCGCGACGATAGCGCGTCTTTCGCAAACGCGCGCGCCTCCCGTCAGCCGGCGAGGCGTGGCGAAACAGCCGTGGCGATCGGGTGCTGTGCGACGGCGTCCATGACCGTCCCGCGCATTCGGCGTGCGGAGCGGATGATGTTTCCTCACAGCTCTCCGGTCGATCGCGCGCACGCCCAGCGCGGCGCCGGTCAGTGATTGTCGCGCGGCACGCCGACCCGCACGCCTTTGGCGCCGGGCTTTTGCGCGATGCGCTGATATTTGACCGCCGGCTTGAGCACCATGCCGTTCGACAGCTCGTCGACCATGCCGCGCTGGATTTCCTGCCACGGGGTCTGACTGGCGGGATATTTGTAGCCGCCGCTCTTTTTCAGCTCGGCCCGCCGCTTCTCCAGCTCCTCGTCGCTGATCAGGATGTTGGCGGTGCGCTTCTTCAGGTCGATGCGCACGCGGTCGCCCGATTTGAGCAGAGCGAGACCGCCGCCGTTCGCCGCTTCCGGCGAGGCGTTGAGGATCGAGGGCGATCCCGACGTGCCGGACTGTCGGCCGTCGCCGATGCAGGGCAGCGCGTTCACGCCCTTTTTCAGGAGGTAGGCCGGCGGCCGCATGTTCACCACCTCCGCCGCGCCGGGATAGCCGATCGGGCCGACGCCGCGGATGAACAGCATCGTGTTGGCGTCGATCTTCAGCGATTCGTCGTCGATCCGGTGGTGATAATCCTCCGGCCCGTCGAACACGATCGCCTTGCCCTCGAACGCCATCGGGTCCTTGGGATTTTCGAGATAGCGCTTGCGGAACTCGTCCGTGATGACGCTCGTCTTCATGATCGCGGAATCGAACAGGTTGCCCTTGAGATTGAGGAAGCCGGCATTGGCCTTCATCGGCTTCTTGAACGTCTTGATGACGTTCGTGTCGCCCGATTCGCGATTCTTGCAATTCTCGTACAGCGTCCTGCCGTTCACGGTCACGGCGCGATCGTTGATCTTGCCGGCCTTGATCAGCTCTCCCACCACAGCCGGCACGCCGCCGGCGTGGTAGTAATCCTCGCCGAGATATTCGCCCGCGGGCTGCAGGTTGACGAGCAGCGGCAGGTTGTAGCCGACCTTCTCCCAGTCGTCGTTGTTCAGTTCGACGCCGACATGGCGCGCGATCGCATTGAGATGGATCGGCGCGTTGGTCGATCCGCCGATGGCGGAATTGACGGCGATCGCGTTCTCGAACGCGTCGCGCGTGAGGATGTCGGAGGGCTTCAGATCCTCCCACACCATCTCGACGATGCGCCTGCCGGTGAGCCAGGCCATCTCATAGCGGTCGCGATAGGGCGCGGGGATCGCGGCGCAGCCCGGCAGCGACATGCCCAGCGCTTCAGTGAGCGAGTTCATGGTCGAGGCGGTGCCCATCGTGTTGCAGTGGCCGGCGGACGGCGCCGAGGAGGCGACGAGATCAATGAAGCCGCCGTAATCGAGCTCGCCGCGCGCCATCATCTCGCGCGCCGACCAGAGGATGGTGCCCGAGCCCGTGCGCTGGCCCTTGTAGAAGCCGTTCAGCATCGGGCCGCCCGAGAGCGCGATCGCCGGAATGTTCACGGTCGCCGCCGCCATGATCTGCGCCGGTGTGGTCTTGTCGCAGCCGGTCGTCAGCACCACGCCGTCGATCGGGTAGCCGTAGAGGATTTCCACCAGCGACAGATATTGCAGGTTGCGGTCGAGCATGGCCGTCGGCCGCTTGCAGGTCTCCTGGATCGGATGGATCGGAAACTCGAACGGCACGCCGCCGGCCTCGCGGATGCCGTCGCGCGTGCGCTTGGCGAGTTCAATATGGTGCCTGTTGCAGGGCGCGATGTCGGAGCCCGTCTGCGCGATGCCGATGATCGGCCGGCCCGACTGCAGCTCCTCGCGCGACAGGCCGTAATTCATGGTCCGCTCGATATAGATCGCGGTCATGTCGGCGTTGGCGGGATTGTCGAACCAGGCTTTGGAGCGCAACTGCGCCGGCTTGATGCGGCGTGACTTCTTCTCGGCCATGACTATCCCCGGACCTTTCCTCGGGCGCGGCCGCGGTCATGCAGGCGCCGCAGCCTCGCGCGCGTCACCATCGCGCGGGGGCCCGATTAAAATCAATCAAAATCAGCGGGCGGGCGCGCGACCGACGGTTCGCCGTGCGAAATGAAGACCGACCGACGCGTTATCGCGTCACCACGACCGGCGTTCCCATGCGGACGCGGCTGTAAAGGTCGATCACGTCGTCGTTGAACATGCGGATGCAGCCGAACGAGACGAACTTGCCGACGCTCGACGGATCATTGGTGCCGTGGATGGCGTATTCGCCGCCGGGACCGAGACCGATCACCCGCGCGCCCATCGGATTGCGCGGGCCCGGCGGGATCATGTCGGGCAGGTTCGGCCTGACGCGCTTCATGGATTCGGGCGGCGCCCAGGCCGGCTCGACAGCCAGCTCCTCGACATATTTGACGCCCTGCCACTGCCGTCCGGCCGCGCCGACTCCGACCGGATAACGAATCGCGCGACCCTGGCCGGCGACGTAGTAGAGCCTCCGCTCGGCGGTGCGCACGACGATCCAGCCGGCGGGATAAGAAGCCAGCTCTGGCGCCGCGACATAGTCCCGCGCATGCGCCCGCGCCGCCGCCATCGCCACGGTCATGGCCGCGAGCGCGATCACAAGTCCCGCTCTCCAGCCGATGGCGCGATTGATCCGATTCATGATTGCCCCCGTCGGCGGCGACCATGCGCGCGCGACGCCGCGGCGGACAGCGGGCATTTGAATCGAAGTTGATGGACTCTTTGCGCGCGGCGAGCGACGTTAACCATCCGCCCGCCGTGCGCCGGCGCACGCCTTGCGCGCGATGCGCCGGCTAGCAGCGCGCTCCCATTTTTTCTTTTCTGCGGAGTTTTTATGCCGTCGTTTCTCGTCAGGTTGCTGGATTCCAGCTGGTTCGGCTATCTCGCGCGCGCCGCGCTGACCTTCATTTTCTGGTCGAGCGGAATCGCGAAGCTCGTCGATTTTCAGGCCGCGCAGGGCGAGATGGCTCAGTTCGGTCTGAATCCGCCGGCCGCGTTCGCGCTCGCGACGGCCGCCACGCAGCTCGTCGGCTCGCTGCTGATCATCCTCAATCGATGGACTTGGCTCGGCTGCGGCATGCTCGCGACGTTCACGGCGCTGACCATTCCGGTCGCGCACCGTTTCTGGGAGATGCAGGAGCCGCTCCGGACGCTCGAATTCTATTTCGTGATGGAGCATCTCACAGTGATCGGCGCGCTGGCCGTGATGGCGATCCTGTCGCGCAGGCTCGGCGGCGCGGGCAACGGACCCGTGGCGCTGTAAACGCCTGCCCCAGCCCCGGTCAGGCCGCGCGCGCGACGCGGCCGGGCCGGGAGAGCAGCCAGACCGCCACGGCGAGATTGATCGCGTTCCAGGCGAGCCCGTTGAGGAAGGCCATGCGGTAGGAGGCGGTAAGGTCGAAGATCAGCCCCGACGCCCAGCCGCCGAACGCCATGCCGAAGATCGTCGCGCCCATCACCAGCCCGATGCGCACGCCCGCCTCGCGCGGCGGCAGATATTCGCGGATGATGACGGCGTACATCGGCACGATGCCGCCCTGGAACAGGCCGAAGATGGCGGAGATGGCGTAGAGCGACGTCAGCCCGTTGAAGAAGAGATAGAGCGCCAGCGCCAGAGCCTGCATGACGGAGCCGATCAGCAGCATGCGCACGCCGCCGATGCGGTCCGACAGCAGGCCCGAGGCCAGCCGGCTCACAATGCCGAGGCCGAGCATCAGCGACAGCATCTCGGCGCCCCGCGCCACGCCGTAGCCGAGATCGCCGCAATAGGCGACGATATGCACCTGCGGCATCGACATGGCGACGCAGCACGAGAATCCCGCGATCACCAGCAGCGCCTGGAGCCCGTTCGGCGACAGCTTGAGGTCGCCGCGCGCGTTCGCGACGGCCGTCGGCGCCGCATCGAGCAGGTGCGCCGCCGGCCGCGGCAGGAAGAACAGCGAAAGAGGAATGAGTGACGCCGCCGCGAAAACGCCGAGCGCGGCGTGCGCCCAGCGCCAGCCCTGCGTGTCGATGACATGCTGCACGATCGGCGGCCACAGCGCGCCGGCGAGATAGGAGCCGCTGGCGGCACGTCCGCCATCAGCGGCGCGAAACCCGCCGACGCGCCGAGTCCGATCAGCCCGTGCGCGAGGGTGAACTGCCAGAGCGATGTCGAGACGCTGGCGGCCCCATAGCCAAGGCCAAGGCAAATACCGCCGATGACGATCGACACCGCGATGGTGGAGCGGTCGGCGATGCGGCCCATCAGCACGCCGCCGAGGCCAAAGCCGATCATGCCGATCGTGTAAGGCAGCGACGCGGCAGCGCGCGCGACGCCGAACTCCTGCTGGACCGTGGGCAGCGCCACCACGATCGACCAGTTGCCGACGCAGGCGATGGTTACGACGACAAGCGCCATGACCAGCCGCAGCCAGGCGTAGGGGGATTCGGGAGCGTAGGAAGACACAGACGCGATTCGGTCGCTGAAAAGAAACGGCGAGCCTATTCCTTCGTCGCGCGCCGGTCTGCCGCGAACAGTTCATGGCAGCCATCACAATGCGTGATGATGCGTTGCAACATGGATGGAAGAACGCGGACTATGTTGAAGGAAAGACACAACTCATCCTTCTCTTCACTCGCTGGTCCGCCTCTCATCGCCGGGCTCGAAGCCGACGATGACGAAGAGATTCACACGGAAAGCTGAGGTCAGCTGCCGCTATTTCACGGTCATCGTTATGCTGACTTCCCGCGCCGTTGTCTTCTCCCAAGGCCGCGCGAGAATGAAGCGCACAGTGTAAGCCCCGGCGCGCGCCGGCGTCACCAAAAAGATGGACAGCATGCGATAGCCTGTCGTCCCAGGGCTCACCGGCGCGGCCGGCCTTTCCTCTGGTCCTGAAACGGCAAGCCCGGCCTCGGCCTCGGCGCGCCAGACATAGCCGGTTCCCGCATTGACCGGCAGCGCGAACTGGACCGTCTCGCCGGCGATGGTCTCGACCGCGCCGCGCGCTTGATCGTCGCCGATCACGATTGCGCCCTGCGGAGCCTGCGCCGCAGCAGCAGCGACGCTCATCGCCAGTAGAGCGCCCGCTGTAACTTCACGCATCATCACGCAATCTCCGGTCGGCGCGCAGGACGCGCGCCGACCGATCTATTATCAGGCTTTATCGAACCGCGCATGAATGACGAGGCGTCTGAATGGCGAGGCGTCACGCCGCCTTGCGGTCCGTGTGTCGGCCCTCATTCACCTCTTCGATGATCTTGGCGACGAAGGCGGTGAGATCGTCCGGCGTGCGCGAGGTGACGACGCCTTCGTCGGTGACGACCTTCGCATCCTCCCACTCCGCCCCGGCGTTCACGAGATCGGTCTTCACCGTCTTGTAGGACGTGACCTTGCGGCCCTTCGCGACGCCTGAATCGATCAGCAGCCAGGGGCCGTGACAGATCGCGGCGACCACTTTGCCCTTGTCGTAGAAATCCTTCACCAGCGCGATCGCCTTCGGCTCGCCGCGCAGCGTGTCCGGATTCATCTGGCCGCCGGGAATGACGATCGCGTCATAGTCGTCCGCTTTCGCCTGCGACAACGTCTTGTCGACAGGAACCGCGTTGCCCCAGTCCTTTTTCTTCCAGCCCTTGATCTCGCCCTCTTGCGGCGCGACGACGTCCACTGTCGCGCCCGCCTTCTTCAGCTCGTTCAGCGGAACCTCGAGCTCCGACTGCTCGAAGCCGTGCGTGGCGAGAATGGCGATGCGTTTGCCGTTGATGTCGGGCATGGAGCTCTCCTGATGAACGGTATCGATGTCCAGGAAGAATGCCCGGAAGGGAGAGGGGTTCCGCGCGGCGATTCAACGAACTTCCGGCGGTTTTGCAATTCATATGCGCGATCAGCGACGCGACGATCAGCGATTCGATAGGGTGATGAGTCCAGCGCTGGCGCGCCGATCGGAAATGTGCGGATCGCTGGCGAGCGCAAAAATGGCCGGAGCGCGTCCGGCCATGACGTGGCGAACATTCCCGCCTTTCACCCGAACCCCTCGCCGCCTTCCGCCGGCCTTAGCCGCATGAGGCGCGAATCCGCCACCGCCGCCTGCCGGTGCTTCACCGCCTCGCGATAGACGGGATCGCGCAGCATCGCGATGAACGCCGCGCCGGAGGGATATTCGGCGATGAAGCAATGGTCCCAGCGCTCCTCGGCGGGGCCGATCAGCGTGAGCCTGAAGTCGCCGCGCCAGACGATGCGGCCGCCGAGCGCGCGAAACACCGGCCCGCTCTCGCGTCCATAGGCGGCGTAGGCCTCGGCGCCCGTCGCCACGCGCCCGTCGGGATAGGCGGCGCGCGTCCGCAACCGCACGAGATTGAGCATGTGGATCGGGCCGTCATCCTGCGGCTGCGTCTTGAACGCCGCGAAGGCGTCTTTCGTCGGATCGATGAAGCCTGTCATGGCGCGCGCGCTTTCGCCGCTCGATGCTGCCTTGTCATGCCTTGGCCCAGAAGGCGAAAGCTTCCGTTCAGTTGAACACGCGCTCGCCGTTCTGATCGACGATCTGCCGCCCCTTGGAGAGGGTCATCTCCACAGCGTCGTCGAGCGAGGGGAAGCGCTCCGCCCGCACGAAACGATGCTCCTTCACCTCGCCGCCGATCGTCTTGGCGATGACGCCGCAGAGCTGGAACTGCCCGGCCTCCTTGTAGGGCGTGGCGCGGATCGTGAAGCCCTCATGCTCGATCTCCTTGGCGGCCTTTGGCGCCTCCTCCGCGCCGCCTGTGTCGCCGCCGGACAGTTTCGAGAACAGGGATTTGAGAAAGGACATGGACCCGCCCGCTGTGGAAAAGGGCAGGATAAAGCGTTTTCGAGCGAAGTGGATACCGTTCGCGCCAGAAAACGCGACAAAGCGGGAACCTGGAGTCTTTGCCTGTTTCACGGAAACAGACTCCACGCGGACGCCGGTCGCGATTCCAGCCGCGACGCAGCGCCGCGCCACGGATTGGACCGAATTGCGTCAGTCGGCGTTCAGTTAGGGCGGGTATAGTGCGAAGAGTCCGGCGCTGGATGGATGTGGAGGCGGGATTGCGTGGATTTGGTCTGATCGGCAGGTTGGCGGCGGGGGCGGCGCTGGCGTTCGCGGTGAGCGGCGCGGCGATGGCTCAGGACGCCGTCGCGACCGCCGACGTGAACATGCGCTCCGGACCGGGAACGGCCTACCCGATCATCGATTCGCTCCCCGAGGGCGCCGGAGTCGATTATGTCGGCCAGGGATGCGCCGCCGGAAGCTGGTGCCAGGTCTCCTATCGCGGTTCCGTGGGCTGGGTTTCGGCTGCGTATCTGGACGATGTGGAGCGCCCGGTGGTGAGGCGCGCGCCGCCGATCTATGTTCCGCCGCCTGTCTACGGGCCGCCTCCCGTCTATGGCTATGGCTATCGCGAACGCTACTGGGACAGGCCCGGACCGGGCTACCGGCCGGGATGGGATCGGCCGGGCTATCGGCCCGGCCCGCCTCCGCCGCCCCCGGGCGGCGGCTGGAACAGGCCTCCGCCGCCCCCGGTGGTGGGTCCAGGACCCGGCCCGCGTCCGCCCGGAGGCGGCTGGAACAGGCCGCCCGGCGGAGGCGACGGCTGGAACAGACCGCCCGGCGGCGGTCCGCGCCCGCCTGTCGTCCAGCCTCCGTCCAGCGGCGGCGGCATCGTTCCGTTGCAGCCCGGCGGCAGGCCGATCGGTCCTCCCGGCGGGATTCCGAGAGGCGGTTCAGGCCCCTGCGCCAACGTGCCCGTTGGAGTCGCCTGCCAATAGCGCCTCGGAAGAGCCGCCTGCTGATTCAGCCGGCTCACCACGAGAGATGCAGCGCGACCTCCCGCCGGTTCGGGGCGTCGCGATGCTCCCACAGATACACGCCCTGCCACTGGCCGAGCGCGAGCCGCCTGGCCCTGACAGGGATCGACAGCGAGACCGGCAGCAGCGCCGCCTTGATATGGGCCGGCATGTCGTCCGGCCCCTCCAGCCGATGGACGAGATAATCCATGTCCGGATCGTCCGCCGGCGGCGCGAGCCGGCGGAAGAAGGCGTCGAGATCGCGCCGCACGTCCGGATCGGCGTTTTCCTGAATCAGGATCGAGCAGGAGGTGTGGCGCACGAACAGCGTCAGCAGCCCGTCGCCCGCCCCCGCATCGCTCACAAAGCCCTGCGCGCGATCGGTGAACTCGTAGAAGCCGGCGCCGCGCGTCGCGATGGAAAGAATTGTCTGGCGGGCCATGCCGCAAGCATTCCCCATGAGCGGCGTCGCGTCCAGCGCAGTCGCGTCCAGCGCATGCGCGCCGCACGCTGGACGCGACGCGGCCGGTTTGCGACGCTTCACGCTCTCACGGAGCGCCGCGATGATCCTCATCGGCCAGTATGACTCGCCCTTCGTCCGCCGCGTCGGCGTCGCGCTGAGACTCTATGACATTCCCTTCGAGCATCGCCCCTGGTCGACCTTTGGCGAGGCCGAGAAAATTCGCGCCTACAATCCGTTGTCGCGCGTGCCGACCCTCGTGCTCGACGACGGCTCCGTCGTGATCGAGAGCCATATGATCCTCGATTATCTCGACAGCCTCGTTCCCGCCGAGCGCGCGATGTTTCCGCGCGCCGAGCCGGCGCGGCGCGAAGCGTTGCGCATCGCGGCGCTGGCGACGGGCTTTTCCGACAAGGCGGTGAGCTTGTTTTACGAGTTGCGGCTGCATGAGGCGGCGTCCGATCTCTGGCTCGCCCGCTGCCGCGCGCAGATCGCCGCGGTTCTTGGCGTGCTGGAGAAGGATCGCGCCGCGGGCGCGGGAGGCTGGTGGTTCGGCGACCGCATCGGTCACGCCGACATCGCCGTCGCCTGCGCGCTTCGCCATGCGAACGAGGTTCATCCCGACCTGATCGGAATGGAGGATTATCCCGCGCTGAGGGCGCATGCGGAGAAGGCCGAGGCGCTGCCGGTTTTTCAGGAGATCCGGCAGGACTTCATCCCGCCGGCGTGAAAGCGCGCGCTTGCAATGTCCGCGAACAAGAATTTCGAGATGACGCAACGTCCATTGTGGATAGAATGACTTGATTCAGGCTATCTCGGATTGTCTTAATGCGATTTCTTTCTTTTGTTTTCGCGGTCGCTTCGCTGTTGAGCGGCGCTGCTCTGGCGGCGGAGACCGCCGTTCCAGCCAAGGATGTGGCCGGCGCCGATCTGCCCTGGCTTAAGCGCTATGCGGGCTCGATCATCCTCGATTTCTCGCAAAGCGCATTCGACGAGGTGGATTTCGTCGCGGGTCGCCTCAAGCCGCAGGAAGGGCGCGACGCGAGGAACAACCTCCTGCACACGCCGGAAAGCGTTCTTTCGCTGCGCGGACGGCGAACACGCTTCGTCTATCTTCTGCCGGAAGGGCGCAGTCCGCTTGAAGTGACGGCCGGATACGCCGAGGAGTTGGCGGCGCGCGGCGGCGAGATTCTGTTCGAATGCAAGGAGCAGGCTTGCGGCGGCAGCACCGGGCGCGTCGTCGGGTCAGGCGGCGGAGAGCAGGGCTTGATTCACCACGTCTTCTCGAGCGAGCAGTTGCCGAAGGCGCTCTATTCCGCAGGCTGGTGCGTTCTGACCGCGAGCAACACCGGCCAGCGTTACGCGCTGATCAAGGCTCAAGGCGCGCATGTCGCGGTCTTCGCGATGCAGGTGAAGCTTGATCGCGACTGCAAGAATTTCGACGGCCGCACCATCGCGATCGTCACGGTGCTGGAAGACAAAGCCCGCGAGCAACGGATGGAGCTGATCGACGCAAAGAAAATGGCGGGCGACATCGCCTCGCAGGGACGGGCTGTTCTCTATGGCGTGCAGTTCGACACGGATAAGGCGACCATCAAGCCGGAGTCGAAGCCGCAGCTCGATCAGATCGCCGCGTTCCTCAAGGCGAACAGCGAGCAGTTCTTCGTCGTTGGTCACACCGACAACCAGGGCGGCCCCGATTACAATATCGATCTGTCGAGACGGCGCGCCGCCGCCGTCTCCGAAGCGCTCCAGAAGGGATACGGAATCGCGGCCGCGCGATTGACGGGAGTGGGCGTCGGCATGGTGGCGCCTGTCGCGCCAAACAGCGACGATGCAGGTCGCAGCCGAAATCGTCGCGTGGAGATCGTGCCGCGCAAATAGAGCGCGACCCGGAAAGCGAAATCCGGCTTTCCGGAAACTCATGCGAGGGGAATAACCTGGCGCATGCCGCTGTTTTCGTGACACAGCGGCCGCAAGTAAAAAGGCGGCCCTGATGGCCGCCCTTTTTATGTCCGAAGCTCTGCGCCCGAAGCGCTGCCGGCTGGCGGGCGACGAAGCCTCAGTTGTCGAGGAACGAACGCAGCTTCCGCGACCTGCTCGGATGCTTCAGTTTCCTGAGCGCCTTCGCCTCGATCTGGCGGATGCGCTCGCGGGTCACCGAGAACTGCTGGCCCACCTCTTCGAGCGTGTGGTCGGTGTTCATGCCGATGCCGAAGCGCATGCGCAGCACGCGCTCCTCGCGCGGCGTCAGCGAGGCCAGCACGCGCGTCGTCGTCTCACGCAGATTCGCCTGGATGGCGGCGTCGATCGGCAGGAGCGCGTTCTTGTCCTCGATGAAATCGCCGAGATGCGAATCCTCTTCGTCGCCGATCGGCGTTTCGAGCGAGATCGGCTCCTTGGCGATCTTCAGCACCTTGCGCACCTTTTCCAACGGCATGGCGAGTTTTTCCGCCAGTTCCTCCGGCGTCGGCTCGCGGCCGCTCTCATGCAGCATCTGGCGCGAGGTGCGGACGATCTTGTTGATCGTCTCGATCATGTGCACCGGGATGCGGATGGTCCTGGCCTGATCCGCGATCGAGCGCGTGATCGCCTGCCTGATCCACCAGGTCGCGTAGGTCGAGAATTTGTAGCCGCGGCGATATTCGAATTTGTCGACCGCCTTCATCAGGCCGATATTGCCTTCCTGGATGAGGTCGAGGAACTGCAGGCCGCGATTGGTGTATTTCTTGGCGATCGAGATCACGAGGCGCAGGTTCGCCTCGATCATCTCCTTCTTCGCCTGGCGCATCTCGCGCTCGCCCTTCTGCACCATCAGGACGATCTTGCGGAATTCGCCGATCTCGAGGCCGGTCTCCTGCGCGAGCGTGTGGAAATGGTCGCGGATCTCATGCACGCGATCCTTCTCGCGCGCGATGAATTCGCGCCAGCCCTTGGCCGTGAGCTTGGAGACGCGCACGAGCCATTTCGGGTCCATCTCGGAGCCCTGCCACTCCTTGAGGAAGCCCTCGCGCATCACGCCATAGCTTTCGGCGAGGCGCATCAGGCGCACCTCGTGGCCCATCAGCTTCTTGTTGATGTCGTAGAGCTGCTCCACCAGCGCGTCGATGCGGTTCTGGTTGAGCGACAGCGACTTCACGTCGGCAATGATGTCGTCCTTCAGCTTCTTGTGCTTGCGCTCCTGCGAAGGCGTCAGCGCCACGCTCGCGGTCAGCTTGCCCTCGACCTTCTGGTCCTGCAGGCGGCGCAGCTTCTTGTATTCGCCGGCGATGCGGTCGAACGTTTCGAGCACGCGCGGCTTCAGCTCCGCCTCCATCGCGGAGAGCGAGACGTTGTTCTCGTCGTCTTCGTCCGGCTCGGCCTCGGCCGGCTGCTCGCTCTCGCCGTCGGCGAACTCGTCGTTGGCGGCGGGCGCGGCGGGGCGGACCGGAGGCGCGGCGCTCGCGCCGACCGGCGGCTGGGGCGGCGGCGCGTTCTTGGCGTCGGGGCCGGCGTAGGTCGCCTCGAGGTCGATGATGTCGCGCAGCAGCACCTTGCCGGCGTTCAGTTCGTCGCGCCAGATGATGATGGCCTGGAAGGTCAGCGGGCTTTCGCACAGCCCCGCGATCATCGCCTCGCGGCCGGCCTCGATGCGCTTGGCGATGGCGATTTCGCCCTCGCGGGAGAGCAGTTCCACCGCCCCCATCTCGCGCAGATACATGCGCACCGGATCGTCGGTGCGGTCGACGGGCTCGGACGTCTTCTCGACCTTGACGACCGCGGTGCGCGCGGTCTCGGTGACCTCCCCGCCCTCCGGCTCGTCCTCCTCGCCCTCCTCGCGGGCGGCCTCGCCCTCGGTCTCCTGATCGTCATTGTCGACGACATTGATGCCCATGTCGTTCAACATGGCGCTCATGTCCTCGATCTGGTCCGAGGTGAAGGAGGTGGCCGGCATCACCTCGTTGATCTGGTCGATGGTGATGTAGCCGCGCTTCTTGGCGAGCTTGATCATCCGCTTCACAGCGGCGTCGTTCATATCGAGCAGGGGGCTGTCGCCGCTTTCCGTAGCCGCCTCGCCGTCCTTTTTCTCGATCGGTTTAGTCGCCATCATCATGCTCCGAAAGAACGGCCCCTACCCTAGGGGCCCGCTCCGCCCGGCTCCGCAAGCCGGGACTCACCCGCTGTCGCGGCCTGACCCGTCCCGGTGGACGAATGATGTCCGCCGGGCCCAAAAGACGTTATGGCGGGCCGCAGCCTCGCCGCGCCCGCCTGATTCGCACCATCGACCGGAGGCCGTGAAGGCCTCCTTAATCACACAAGGCCGCGCGAGTCCCGCGCGATCGGGCCGCGAGCGCCTCCGCGACGCGCCAGGACGGCCCGGCTCGTCAGGATGCGGCGGAAAGCCCTCCGAACGTGTCCGGATCGGCCTCCGTCCCCTCCAGATCGGCCAGTTCGGCCTTGACTTCCTGAATGCGCGCGAAGGCCGTCTCGTCGTCCGCGTCCGCCACGGCGCGTTCAGCCGCCACAAGTTCGCTATGTAGCGTCACGGCGCGCCTGTGCAAGGCGAGCGCCTGCCGCAAAGCGTCGGAAACGCGCGATAAATCCACCTCCGGCGTCAGAGTCCAGCGATCGCCCGGCCGCACGACGCCCTCCAGATGCGCGAGCTGCGCCGACAGGCCGATCCGCCGCATCATGGCCGGGATCGCTTCGGGCGGCGCCTCGGAGCCGACCACGTCGAGCAGGCCCCGCCGAAAGCGCTCCGAATCCCGCCCGATCAGGGGGAGCTCCGCCAGCTCCTCGACGCGCGTCTCCAGCAGGTCGGGATGATGGGCGAGAATGGCGAGGATCAAAGCCTCGCGCGGCGTGGCGGCGGGATGGGCCGCAAACAGCGCATGGCGCGCGAGCGCCGGGGAAGCTTTCGGCATGGCTGACGGCCGTCCGCCGGGGCCGCGGAATGCGCCGGCGCGCTCGAAGCCGCGGTCCGGGCTGCGCTCGCGCCAGCCGGGCCGGGCCGGACGGGACTCCCGCCGCTGCTCGAACAGGCTGGCGAGCCGCCCGTCCATGTCAGAGCGATAATGCCGCCGCACGCTCTCGTCGGCGATGGCGGACAGCGCCTCGCGCACGCGCTTCTCGAAAGCGGCCCGCCGCTCCGGCGTGTCGAGCGGCTGCGCCTCGATCTCGCGCGCCCACAGAAGCTCGGCGAGCGGCCGCGCCGCATCGATCACGGACCGGATCGCCTCGGGCCCGCTGCCGCGCAGCAGGTCGTCTGGATCCTGTCCTTCCGGCAGAAGCGCGAAGCGCAGCGACTTGCCCGGCTGGAGCAGCGGCAGCGCGTTGTCGATGGCGCGATAGGCGGCGCGGCGGCCGGCCTTGTCGCCGTCGAAACAGAGGATCGGTTCCTCGCCCATGCGCCAGAGCAGGCCGATCTGGTCCGGCGTCAGCGCCGTCCCCAGCGGCGCGACCGCATTGGGGAATCCGGCCCGGCTCATGGCGATCACATCGACATAGCCCTCGACCGCGATCACCGTTCCGCGCTCATGCGCCGCCTTGCGGGCGACATGGTGGTTGTAGAGCAGGTGTCCCTTGTGGAAGAGCGGCCCGTCCGGCGAGTTGAGATACTTCGCCGGAACATCCTTCTCCATCGCCCGGCCGCCGAAGGCGATCGGCCGGCCCCGCGCGTCGCAGATCGGGAACATCACCCGGTCGCGGAAGCGGTCATAGGGCACGGCGATGTCGTCGCCATGGATCAGCAGGCCGGCCTCGATCATCGCCTCCTTGGCGACGCCCTTGCCGGCGAGCCAGTCGCGCAGGGAGAATTTCTCGTTCGGCGCATAGCCGAGCCGGAAGGCGCGCTGCGTCTCCTGCCCGAGGTCGCGGCCCGCGAGATAGGCGCGCGCCTTCGCGCCCGCCGCCGCGCGCAACTGCTCCTCGAAGAAGCGGGCGGCCATCTCGACCACGTCGTAGAGCGAGGAGCGCTTCTCCTCGCGCTCCTCGGCCTCCCGCGTCATCTGCGGAACCTGCAGGCCCGCCTCGCCGGCCAGCCGCTCCACCGCCTCGGGAAAGCTCAGGCCCTCCGTCTCCATGACGAAGGTGAAGATGTTGCCGTTCCGGCCCGAGGAGAAATCGAACCAGGCCTGTTTCTGGTCGTTGACGAAGAAGCTCGGCGTCTTTTCGGAATTGAACGGCGACAGCCCCTTCCATTCCCGCCCCGCCTTCTGCAGGCGCACGCGCTTGCCGACCACCGCCGAGACCGGCAGCCGGGCCTTGATCTCGTCGATGAAGGAGGGCGGAAAGCGCATGAGTCTGTTTATATATCACACGCGGCGCTGAAACGCGCGGGCCCGCCGCCGCTGTGGACGCGCTTGTTGAAAAGCTGTGGACAGCCTGTGGACAGATTCAGGGCGCGAAGGTCAGGAATACGAAGGTCGCGAACACCACGAGATGCACGACGCCGAAGAGGATGTTCGTGCGGCCCGATCCGAAGGTCAGCATGCTGAGCATGATCGTCACGGCGAGCAGCGTCGTCTCCGACGCGCCGAGGCCGAGCGTCAGCGGCTTGTCGAACAGGATGCTCATCACGGCGACCGCCGGCATCGTCAGCCCGATGGTCGCGAGCGAGGAGCCGAGCGCCAGATTGACGCTTTTCTGAAGCTCGTCCTTCCGCGCCGACTTCACCGCCGCGACGCCTTCCGGCAGCAGGATCAGCAGCGCGACGATCACGCCGACGACGGCGAACGGCGCGCCCGCCTTCGCGACCGCGATCTCCACCACCACCGAGAATTTCTTCGACAGAAGGATCACGCCGACGAGCGAGGCCAGCAGCAGCGCGAAGCTGATGCCGAGCGTGCGGTTCGAGATCGGCGCCGAATGCTCGCTCGTCTCCTCGTCGCCGAAGACGATGAAATAGTCGCGATGGCGCACGGTCTGGATGTAGAGGAACGCTGCATAGAGCGCGAGCGTGACGACGCTCACGAACACGAGCTGCATGTTGGAATAGACCGGCCCCGGCGTCGTGCGCGTGTAGTTGGGCAGCACCAGCGCGAGAACCGCCATCGCGATCAGCACGCTGAGATAGGACGCGGCGCCCTTGGTGCGGAAGTCCTGCTCGCCATGCCGCACGCCGCCGACCAGCACGCACAGGCCGACGAGCCCGTTGCACACGATCATCACGACGGCGAACACCGTGTCGCGCGCCAACGCCGGGTTCGCGTCGTCCGACATCATCACCGAGGCGATCAGCGCGACCTCGATCACCGTCACCGCGGCGGTGAGGACCAGCGTTCCGTACGGCTCGCCCGTGCGGTGGGCGATGATCTCCGCGTGATGGACGGCCGCGAAGACGGCGCCGAACAGGATCGGGATCAGCGCCACCGCAAGCGCGAGCGAGAGCGGCGATCCGAGCGGATCAGTGGCCGAGCCCGCCGCCGAGGAGAGGCCGAACAGGACGATCGCCAAAAGCGGGAACGCCCATGCCGACACCGGCGTCTTGATCGTCCCCGCCATGAGTCCCCGCGTCCGTTCGAGTCGAGCGGCGCGGTCCGTCGCGCCGTGGCGGGACGCCGCCCTCAGGCCGCTTTTCGTCCCTTCTTCGCCTCATCCATCATGGCGACGAAGCGGTCAAACAGATAATGGCTGTCGCGCGGGCCGGGCGACGCCTCCGGATGGTGCTGCACCGAGAAGGCCGGGCGGTCGGTGAGCGCGACGCCGCAGTTCGATCCGTCGAACAGCGACACATGCGTTTCCCGCGCATTGGCCGGCAGGGTCTTCGGATCGACGGCGAAGCCGTGGTTCATCGACACGATCTCGACCTTGCCGGTGTCGTGCTCCTTCACCGGATGGTTCGCGCCGTGATGGCCCTGATGCATCTTGTGCGTGGTCGCGCCGATGGCGAGCGCCATCATCTGGTGGCCGAGGCAGATGCCGAAGGTGGGGATGCGCCGGTCGAGGATCGCCCGGATCACCGGGGCGGCGTATGCGCCGGTCGCCGCCGGATCGCCGGGCCCGTTCGAGAGGAACACCCCGTCCGGCTTGAGCGCGAAAATCTCCTCCGCCGTCGCCGTGGAGGGAACCACCGTCAGCCGGCAGCCGCGTCCGGCGAACAGCCTCAGGATGTTGCGCTTCATGCCGTAGTCGACGGCGACGACATGGTGCGTTTCGGCGTCGCGCCGGCCATAGCCCTGCGGCCAGGCCCAGTCGGTCTCGCTCCACTCGTAACGCTGCGTCGCCGTGACCTCGGGCACGAGGTCCATGCCGACGAGGCCGGGCCACGCCGCCGCCTCGCGCTTCAGCCGGTCGAGATCGAACTTGCCGCCCGGATCATGGGCGATGACGGCGTTCGGCATGCCCTTCTCGCGGATCAGCGCGGTCAGCGCCCGCGTGTCGAGCCCGCCGATGCCGACGATCCCGCGCGCCTTCAGCCAGGCGTCGAACCGCCGCGCCGCCCGCCAGTTGGAGGGGTCCGTGACCGGGACCGCCACGACGCAGCCGACCGCGCCGGTGTGGGCGGCGGCGTTGACCGTCTCGATGTCCTCGTCGTTCGCCCCGACATTGCCGATATGGGGGAAGGTGAAGGTGATGATCTGCCTTGCATAGGACGGGTCGGTCAGGATCTCCTGATAGCCGGTCATGGCGGTGTTGAAGCAGACCTCGCCGGTCGCCTCCCCGGCCGCGCCGAGGCCGAACCCTTCGAGCACGGTCCCGTCGGCCAGAACGAGCACGGCGGTGGCGCGCGGCTCCGTCCAGCCCTCCGTGTCGGCGGGGGGATTTTTGGGGTTGGTCATGGTCGTGTCCCGGATTTCCGGGGGTTTAGGCGGGGATGGGGCCGGGGGTCAATGGGGGAGGGGGCGAAACCGCGAGCAGAAATGCAAGCTCTTGACCTAACAAACAAGCACCGCTTCGCTCATTTAGCGGCGCGAATCAGCTGCCATATTCTGCTTCCATAGCAAGCAGACACCTGCCGCTCGAGTGCGTGGGAACATCATTTCATGTTGTCATTCGCAGCAGAATTTCCAGTACGCAACGACCGCCGCGCGGCCGACTTTATTGACGCAATTCGATCTTGGGTTCTGGATTCGCCACACACAACTTTCTCTTCAAGTGATCTGGCTGCGCTTCCAACGAGCGGAGAGTGGTCAACAGAAAAGGAGAACCAACGCATCGAGCTGCTATCGATCTCTAGCGGCGAAGAAGAGAGCGTAGCAATTCGACACACCATCGTTGAAGGGGAGTTAGAATGGGTGACCGTTGCCGTCTTTTCGCGGAAGGCGATAGACACTTGGGTTGGTATTAGGACATCTCGGGAGTCGCATTATCCGATTGCTCAGCTCCCTTCGGCAAAGAAGCCCGTAATTATCCGAGTTCTCTTAGAAAAGCTGGGAGGTTCTGACGATGGACAGCTTCCGGTCTCGCAACATCCCCGAATACTCACCAACAATGAGATCGACGTCGCTGCCAGGCTGATGAGCGGGCAAGCAAACTGCCACCTACCAGTGGTGTATGTCAGTTGTAATTTCGCGGGCACCTACACGGTCAACGTACATGCGCTCGCGCATGAACTTGCCGGCATGGCTCACGTAGTAATCGAGCCAAATCGGCCATTTTCACGTCGCCTGCAGATCGAGGTTGCATCTGAGAACGTATATGGGGGCACTGTTGGCATTTACTGGCCGGACGGCGCTGGGCAAAAGTCTTTCTTCTTTGGCAGAGACCTTACCAATAGAAATGCGTTGAAGCACGCGATCGAAGCCGAAGTTAGGACCGCACTTCTTCACCGGCGTCCTTTATTCCGGTGCACATGGCCTGCCGTTCAAGAGGCATTCTCAAAGCAGATTTATGAAGGACTTAAAGCGTCTGGATCGCTCGAAGTTGAAAAATACGTCGAAGCGTTCGACGCCGAGAGCAAGGCAAAGGAAGAGAAACTCGCAGGCGCAGAACGAGAAATTGAACGCCTCCGGCACGAGATCAGGAGGTACGAAACAAAAAGTTCTTCTGGGACCGGCCTCAATCTTCGCATAGGGGCAGAGCAAGATTTATATGATGAAGAGACATACCAGATCGTACTGGACTCCATCGCCGAAGCGGCAGAACGCTCGCAAATCGACGGGCGGCGCCAACATGTTTTAAAATCAATATTAAACGCTAATAATTTAACGGACCGGCCGAGAGGATACCGCGAAAAGTTGAAAGAAATATTACGGAGCTATCGTACAATGGATAGCGGCACTCGGAGAAGTCTAGAAACGATGGGCTTTTCAATTTGCGACGATGGCAAGCACTACAAACTCGTTTTCCGTGGGGATGAGCGATACACTTTCATCTTGGCAAAGAGCGGAAGTGACTATCGAGGAGGCCTTAACGCTGCTAGCGATATAGCTAAGCGACTCTTCTAAGCATTACCGCCACTATCCGCATATCATGCGTGAGAAAACGGGGCGCTGCGAATGCTATTTTTTCTTCGCGGGCGCGCTTTTCAATCTTCCACGCGCCTGCGCTACGATCCGCGGCTCCCCGTCACCGCAGCCGCCCTTCCCTACCTCTCCCCCCCCTCCCCCGTCACACCCCGGTAGCAAAAACCCGCCAAACGTCCCCACGGCCGGAGCGGCGACGGTCGCGACGTCTCCTGATGCGGAAGGCGAACGAACTTTGGGGGCATGCAGTGAAAAGGTTTCTTCAGGCGGCCGGGGCCGCGCTGGTTCTCGGCGTGTTTGCGGCGCCGGCGCAGGCTGTGGTGATCGGCTCGGCCGATTCAAGCAACAGCATTCCGTTCGGCTCGACGCTCGGCGGCTATTACTACCAGCAGATCTACAGCGCCGCGAGCTTCGCCTCCGCGATCAGCATCAGCGAGATCAGCTTCTACAACAGCGTGACGCCGGGCGGCGCGCCGCGCGCCGGCGATTTCCGGGTTTACCTCTCCACCACCTCGGCCGACATCGCGACCTTCGACACGAACACCGCCCTGCCCTGGTACGACGCCTCCTTCACGGAAGTGTTCTCCGGCGCGCTTCCGGCCCTCGCCGGCGGAAGGCTCGATCTCACGCTGTCCGCCAGCTTCAACTATGATCCGTCGATGGGGAGCCTGCTGCTCACGGTGCGCGAGTTCACGCTCGGCGGCGGCCCCGGCCTCTTCCTCGACGTCTACCAGAACGACGGCGTCACCAACAGCCGCTTCTCGGCCTACCCCTACGACTGGAATCAGGGCCTCGTGACCGGCTTCAACGCCACGATCGGCGGCGCGGTGCCGGAGCCCGCCACCTGGGCGATGATGCTGATCGGCTTCGCCGGCCTCGGCTTCGCCGCCCGCCGCAAGGCGCTCGCCGCAGTCTGACGCTGGCTTCCGCGCGACGAGATGACAGGCCGCCTCCGGGCGGCCTTTTCATATGCGGCCGGCAAGGCGGCGCGTCGAAGGGCGACAAGCCGGCCGATCTCCGCTACAGCGCGCTGAACCCAGCCGACGAAGGATAAAACAATGCTCCGGCAGCGCATCGCGGACGGAATCAAGGAAGCCATGAAGGCGGGCGACAAGCCGCGGCTCGCCGCCGTCCGCCTCATCCAGTCCGAACTGAAGAACAAGGATGTCGAGGTTCGCGGCGCCGGCAAGACCGAGGCCAGCGAGGAGGACATTCTCGGCGTGCTGCAGAAGATGACGAAGCAGCGCCAGGAATCGCTCGCCATCTATGAGAAGGCCGGCCGCGAGGATCTCGCCGCCGTCGAGCGGTCCGAGATCGAGACCATCGCCTCCTTCCTGCCCAGGCAGATGAGCGACGACGAGGTGGCGGCGGCGATCAAGGCGGCCATCGCCGAGACGGGCGCGGCCTCCATGAAGGACATGGGCAAGGTGATCGGCGCGCTGCGCGGCCAATATGCCGGCCGCATGGATTTCGGCCGCGCCAGCGGTCTGGTGAAGGCCGCCCTGTCGGGCTGATCAGCCGAGCTCGATCAGAACGATCTCCGGCGGCACGCCGAGCCGGACCGGCGCGAGACCGGCGGATACGGTGCCGAGCCCTCCCGACACGATCAGGTGCCGCCCCGCCTCGACCACATGGCCATAGGCGTAGCGGTTGCCATAGATCGATGGCACCACGGGCGAATAGCCGAACAGCCGCACCTGCCCGCCATGGGTATGGCCGGAGAGGGTCAGCGCGAAGCGGTCGGGGAGATCGGCGAAGACGTCCGGCTCGTGCGCCATCAGGATCGCCGGCGCGTCGTCGGTGATCGCGGCCAGCGTGGCCGCCATGTCGTCGGCGCCGCGATAGCGGCTGCGGCCGATGCGGATCGCGAGCTGGTCGCCGAGACCCGCGAGCCAGAACGGCTTGCCGTCCTTCTCCAGCCGCGTCGCGCCGTTCTCCAGCAGCGGCAGGCCGAGCTCTTCGAAGAGGCGGTGCGCTTCCGTCGGTCCGTGGCCGGCCCGCTGGGCGGCGCGGTCGTCCCACCATTCGTGGTTGCCGAGGATCCCGTAGACGCCGAGCGGCGCGCGCAGCGCCGTCAGCATGGTGATCACCTGCCGGAAGGAGAGATAGGAGCCTTGCGGCTCGACCCGCTGGGCGTAGTCGCCGAGCAGCAGGATCAGATCCGGTTCGAGCTCCTGCGTCGTCGCGATCACCTGCTCGATGCGGCGCGCGCCCATGTTGGGCTCGCGGCCGTGAATGTCGGCCAGCACGGCGATGCGCAATCGCGGCCCGCCGCGCCAGCGCTCGGGGGACAGGGCGTAGCGCGTCACGTCGAGCCGCAGGCGCGGCTCCACGGCGAAGGCGTAGGCTCCGGTTCCGGCGCCGACGAGCGCCGCGCCGGCGACGCCGGCCATCAAGGTGCGACGGGTGAAGGGCCGCATGCCGATCCTGTTCAAAGCGCGTCGGGAGACGCCTCGCCGCTTATCGGCGGGGATGATTGACGGGCCTTGAACAGAGCTTCGGAAAACCGCCGCTTCAAGGCGATTTCACGGTCTCGCAATGGCGGACGCCGACGACGGGCGCCCGGCCGGCTTCAGTCGAAGAACTGCTCCTTGCGCAGGATCGGCGGCAGGTCGCGGCGCTCCTCGCGCGGCTTGGCGGCCTTCGGCTTCACGCAGGTCGCGGCGGCCACGGCGGGCATCCGGATCGCTCCAAAGGTCGGATGCGCGATTTCGGCGTTCTGCTGCCGCTCGGGCGATGTCTGTTTCGGGTCGTGTTTCATGGCGTTTCGCATCTCTGGCGAGGTTTAAAACCTCGTTGAACTCTGTTCGCGCGTCAATCCGGCGCGCCTTCGGCCCTGACATGGAAAAACAGTGGCGTTTCAACAGGACGAAGCCGGCTATCCGATTTCAGCCCGGCGTCGTTAACGCTTGCTGAAAAATGGACCGCGGACTGCTATCGGGGCTGGATTTCGATCACTGTGCGCCCGCGCACCTTGCCGTCGAGGATGTTCGCGCCGGCCTTGATCGCCTGATCGAGTCCGATCGTGGTGGTGATGGCGGCGAGCCTGTCCTGGTCGAGGTCGGTCGCGAGGCGCGCCCACGCCTGCGCGCGCAGCGCCTGCGGCGCATAGACGGAATTGATCCCGAGCAGTGACACGCCGCGCAGGATGAAAGGCGCGACGGAGGACGGCAGGTCCATGCCCTGCGCCAGGCCGCAGGCTGCGACCGCGCCCTCGTTCATGGTCATGGAGAGCGCGTTCGCCAGCGTCGTCGAGCCGACGGAATCGATTCCGGCCGCCCAGCGCTCCTTGCCGAGCGGCTTTGGCGGTCCCGTCAGTTCGGCGCGGTCGATGATCTCGCTGGCGCCGAGGCGCCTGAGATAGACCTCCTCCTGCGCGCGCCCGGTCGAGGCGACGACCCGCCAGCCGAGCTTGGCGAGCAGCGCGACGGCGACGGAGCCGACGCCGCCGGCCGCGCCGGTGACCAGCGCGGGTCCGCTGGCGGGGGTCAGGCCGTGGCGCTCCAGCGCCATCACCGCCAGCATGGCGGTGTATCCGGCGGTGCCGATCGCCATCGCCTGCGCGGGCGTCAGGCCCTCCGGCTGCGCAGTCAGCCAGTCGCCTTTGACGCGCGTCTTTTCGGCGAAGGCGCCGAGATGCGTCTCGCCGGTTCCCCAGCCGTTGAGGATCACCCGGTCGCCGGGTTTCCAGCGCGGATCGGAGGAGCTTTCGACCACGCCGGCGAAGTCGATGCCGGGGATCATCGGGAAGCGGCGCGCGATCGGCGCGCGGCCGGTCAGCGCCAGCCCGTCCTTGTAGTTCAGCGTGGAATGGGTGACGCGCACGACGACGTCGCCATCCATCAGTTGCGACTCGTCGAACAGGGTCAGCGCGGCGGGCGCGCCTTTTTCAGCGATGACGATGGCCTTGAACGACGCCATGACGGCCTCCCTTGCTGCCGCCGCCGGTTCAATCACGCGCGCGCCGACAGATGCAAGCGCGACGCGGTCACGCCGCGGCGGGAGCGCCCCGAGCCACGGCCTTTTCGCGGATCGGCAGGTTGATCGCGGCCGACGCGAAGCCGAGCGCGACCGACAGCCACCACACGATGTCATAGCTGTTGAAACGCTCATACAGCACGCCGCCGAGCCACGCCCCGAAGAAGCCGCCGACCTGATGCGAGAAGAAGGCGAAGCCGTAGAGCATCGTCATGTAGCGCACGCCGAACATCAGCGCGACGAGACCCGATGTCGGCGGCACGGTCGAGAGCCAGAGAAATCCCATCGACAGGCCGAAGACGATGGCGGTCGTCGGCGTCACCGGCAGCAGCATGAAGACGATGATCGCGATCGACCGCAGCGTATAGATGACCGCGAGCATGTAGCGCCGCGGCCAGCGCGACATCAGCCATCCCGACGCGAGCGAGCCGAAGATGTTCGTCAGTCCGATGGCGCCGAGCGCCACGCCGCCGACCCAGGGATCGAGGCCGCGGTCGGCGAGGAACTGCGGCAGATGGCCGGTGATGAAGGCGAGCTGGAAACCGCAGGTGAAAAAGCCGAGCACCAGCAGAACGTAGGACGGCTGCGCGAAAGCCTCCTTCAGCGCGCCGCCGAGCGATTGCGGGCCGTCCGCGGCGCCGGCGTGCGCGCCCGGTGCGGCCGGCGCCGTCCACAGCGCGAAGGCGAGCGGAATAATGACGATGGTCGAGGCGGCGAGGACGATCAGCGTGGCTTTCCATCCGATCGCGTTGACGAGCATCGGCGCGAAGGGCGAACAGACGAACTGGCCGAACGAGCCCGCCGCCGTGCCGAGGCCCAGCCCGAGACCGCGCTTCTCCGGCGGCAGCAGCTTCGCGAAGGCGCCCAGCACGACATTGAACGAACATCCGGCGAGAGCGAAGCCGATCATCACGCCGCCGGTGATGTGCATCAGGATCGGATCGCTCGACACGGTCATGAGCGCGAGGCCGGCCATGTAAAGCAGCGCTCCGCCGATGAGCACGCGCGTCGTGCCGAAACGGTCGGCGATGGCGCCGGCGAAGGGCTGGCCGATTCCCCAGAACAGTTGCTGCAGCGCGAAGGTCAGCGCGAAGACGCCGCGTCCCCAGCCGAACTCGTTCGAGATCGGCTGCAGGAAAAAGCCGAACACCGATCGCGGCCCGAAGCCAAGGAAAGAGATCGCTGCGCCGGACAGCGCGATCAGAAGCGGCGTGCGCCAGGCGGGCGCGGAGGAAAGGGACGCTGTGCTCATGGCGCGGAGAATCCGGAAGTGTGCGCGACAGTATCGCGCTCGGACCGCCGGCGGCGCCAACAAATTCTGATGGACCTATCAAGCCGGCGCATGGATCGCGGGGAGTCGGACGAACGCGCCGACCAATCCGGCGTCCAAAAAGTTGACGCCGACCGCGGGCGGACAACCGCGGCCGGCGCATCCCGTCGACAGTCCGCTCTTGCGAGCCTTCCGTCGCCGGAACCCTGTGAAACTCAGTAGCGTCGCTCGAGCGGCTTCCACTCGACCGGGCCGGGGCTGACAGTCACCACGCGCCGCATCGCGTAGACCGCCGGAATCGTCTCTCGCGTCACGGATGGCGGGGCCACCATGATGTGCTGCGGCCGCGCCGCTCTCACGGCGGGAACGCGCTCATAGAATGTGCTCGCGGGGCGCACGAGAACCGTGCGCTGACGCACGACGAAGCGCGGCGGCGTCTCTTCCCAGCAGCCGATCTCGCGGCCGTGATAGTCGCGGCGCACGACCCAGCGCTTGCCGCCGGGAGAAACCATGATCTTTTCATTGACGGTCGCATATTCCGCCGGGATCTGGCGGGCCACGATGTGCTCGGGCGCGATCGTCCTGACCTGAGGAACCGTCACGAACTGCGCCGGCGTCACGCGCGTCCGCGTCAGGGGCGGCGCGACCATCACCGGCTCGACGATGGTGCGATAGACCGGCGGGCCGGAGACCTTCTCGTAGCATGCTCCGGCGCATTCGCCGGCCTGCGCATGCGCGAGGCCGAATGTCAGCGCCGCCGCCGCCAGCCCCGCCATCACGATCGTCCGCCCGATATTCATCCGCTTGCTCCCTGTCCATGGGAAGGGCGAGCCGCGAGCCCGCCGCATGTCAGGAGCAATAACGCCCGGCCTGGGGAAAAGGCAATCGGACAGACAGGATTATGATAGTTAAATCAATAGTTTGGTTACTCCCGAAAGGGAGCGTTTTGGCGCCAGCCTGAAGCAGTCTTTAACGGTGATCGCCCGAAAAATGCGCCATTTCGGATCATTGGCCGGCCCGGCTGCGCCAACGTGTCGTTCACCATAACTGGACCCTAAGCCTCCTGGCGCGGGCGGAAGACGGAGTCCAAGGCTGCAGACCACTCAGTCCGGGGCGCAGCGCGGTCAGCGGATCGCCCTTGAGGCGGCGATCGACGACGGGAAATCCACGCGCCCCCGATTTCATCGCGGGGCTTGGCGCGACATCGCCGCCGAAGACGAGCGCGCGCGTCGCCTCGTCGTTCGTCTCGATGTCTTTGTCGTCCGGAAGGCTGGCGAGTCGAACCGCCGGCTTGAAGCCGCCATTTGCCGCCTGCGAGACGGCCGCCGGACCGGCGCTGAGGAAGAGACAGCAGGCGAACGCGAGCGGCGCGATGATCGCGCGTCTCCTGACAGGCTCGGAACGCCACAGACGCATACGCAACGCTGCTCGTGATCGCGCCGACGCGGTCGCGCCGACGGATCGGACTGGAAAGCGAGAGCGGAGCGGATGCGCGTGAACGACCAGCGCGCCGCCCATTCGCTTCCGTTCTCGAACGGACGATCCGCGCCGTTGTTCCGGTCGCCGGCGGTGCGCGAGACAAGGTTCCGCCAGCGGGGAGCGAATGCGGCGCATCCGTCACGGGATGGTTATCGCCGATTAGGGTTGCGCGAGCGTAAACGCAGCCGGCGCGCAGCCGCGTCATTGCGACACGCGGCGCAAGCTTTCGTTAAGCACGCGCATCGTCGGGATCGTTGACGACGTTTCCCGCTTGGCGTCTTCGAAACGTCCTATGCGTAATCGATCGCCGCGAGAAAAGCGTCGACGGCGTCGTTGAATTGCGAAGCGTGTTCGAAATAGACCGAGTGGCCGGCGTTCTCGACCTTGACGAAGCGCGCGTTCGCCGCGCCGCGCGCGACCGCGTCCACGCCGCAGGGCGGAATGACGATGTCCTCCCCGCCGGTGAGGAACAGCTTGTGCGCGGGAATGCGATCGAGATCGGACGGCGGACGTTTGCGCATCGCGTGCAGCCGCGACATCACCACATCCTTCGCCAGGCCGACGCTGAGCCGGTCGATCTCCTTGTAAAGCTCATGCAGCGCAGGGCTTTCTGTCGCCATGCGGCGGCCGCAGGCGCGGTGGACCGATTCCGCGTCGCCCGCCGCGATCTCGGCCTCGGCGAAGGCGCGCCACTCATCCATCGCGCCGAGTTTCAGATGGCCGCTCTGGGAAAAATCGATGCTGCCTGTCGTGCAGGCGAAGACGATTCCCGCGACGCGGTCCGGATATTTCAGTCCGAACTCCACCGCCGTCCATCCGCCCATGGATTGCGCCACGATCACCGCGCGGGGGATTGCAAGATGATCGAGCAGCGCCGCGAGATCGTCGGCGTAGTCGTTCGGATCAGGTGCGCCGCGCACGGCGTCCGACGGCGCGAACCCGCGATGAGCGAAGGCGACGCACCGATAGCGCGTCTTGAAATGAGCGACCTGCTGCCACCAGGAGAGATAGTTTCCGCCGAGCCCGTGCGCGAACACGATCGGCGCGCCTGAGCCGTTGTCTTCGAAAGCGAGCTTGCCGAAAGGCCGCTCAATCGCACTGGTGATCGCCATCATGCCGCTCCGCCGCCGTCAGACATTGGTTGTGAGAAGATAGCCGCCGAACGCAACGACGAGCGCCGCGAAGCGCGCCGGCATGGCGACGAGCTGGCCAAGCGGAATCCGCGCGGCATAGGCGCCGATCAGTTCGACCGCCGCCATGCCGACGAAGATCAGCATCAGCGGCGGAACGGCGCTGCCCTCGCTCAGCGCGCCCTTGCTGACCGCAAAGCCGATGAACGCGCCGATCGCGGCGTTGGCGCCGATGAAAAGCGCGTCGCGCATGGACGTGGCCACGATCTGCACCTCCGCTCGCTCCCGCCGCCAGCCGGCGAAAGGAAGGCGGCGTCCGCCCGCGCCCGTCAGGGAGCGCTCTGCTGTCGCCCGCCGCCAAGCTCCATGATGAGGCACGTCTCCACGCCATGCGCAAGCAGTTTGCCGGCGGCGTCAGTCATGCGCGCCTCCGATGTTCCGATGCGCGAGCCGACCTGGATCGTTTTCGCCTCGCACCGCACCAGCCCGATGCCCGGCATGATCGGTCGGTCGAAATTCACCTTCATCTCGACGGAGGTGTAGGTCTGGCCGGGCTTGAGCATCGTGTGAACCGCGCAGGCGAGCGCAGAGTCGAGCAGCGTGGCGGCCCAGCCGCCATGCACCGTGCCGAGCGGATTGAAATGCTCGGGCAGCGGTTCGCCGACGAACACGACGCGCCCGGCTTCGGCTTCCGCCAGCCAGAAATTCAGCGTCTTCGCGATCGGCGGGCGCGGCAGCTCGCCCGCGATCATGCGCTGAAACAGGGCGAGTCCGGACCCGCTCGCCATTTCTTCAAGCGTCAGCGGACGCGGCGGATGACGATCTGTCGGTCGCTCCATGAATCACCCGATCGCGATCGCCGTCACGCATCCTTCTCTTTCAGCTTGCCGAGCGCCGCCTGCGCCGCCGCGAGCCGCGCGATCGGGGCGCGATAGGGCGAGCATGACACATAGTCGAGCCCCGCGCTTTCGCAGAACGCGATCGACGCGGGATCGCCGCCATGCTCGCCGCAGATGCCGAGCTTGAGGTCGTTGCGGACCTGCCGCCCGCCCTTCACCGCCAGCTTGACGAGCGCGCCGACGCCATCCTGGTCGATGGTCACGAACGGATCGCTGGGGAGAATGCCCTTCGAGGTGTAGGCGCCGAGGAACGACGCCGCGTCGTCGCGCGAGATGCCGAGCGTCGTCTGGGTGAGGTCGTTCGTGCCGAACGAGAAGAACTCCGCCGAGTCAGCGATCTCGCCAGCCATCAGGCAGGCGCGCGGCAGTTCGATCATGGTGCCGACCTGATACGCGACGGGCGCGCCGCTCTCCTTCGCGACCGCTTCCGCCATCGCGTCGATGCGCTCCTTGACCAGCTCGAATTCCGGCTTGGCCATGACGAGCGGGATCATCACCTCAGGCGTCACCGCTTCGCCGGTGGCCTTGGCCGCGACGACCGCGGCCTCGAAGATGGCGCGCGCCTGCATCTCCGCGATTTCCGGATAGGCGATGGCCAGACGGCAGCCGCGGAAGCCGAGCATCGGATTGAACTCATGCAGCTCCTGCGCGCGCGCCTTGAGCTTCTCAGGCGAAGCGCCCATCGCCTTCGCGACCTCGTCGATTTCCGCGTCCGTGTGCGGCAGGAATTCGTGCAGCGGCGGATCGAGCAGGCGGATCGTGACCGGCAGCCCGCGCATGATCTCGAACAGCTTGGCGAAATCGCTGCGCTGCATCGGCAGCAGCTTCGCCAGCGCCGCGCGCCGGCCCTTTTCGTCATCCGCCAGAATCATCTCGCGCACGGCGACGATGCGGTCGCCGTCGAAGAACATATGCTCGGTGCGGCACAGGCCGATGCCCTCGGCGCCGAACCGGCGCGCCGTCTGCGCGTCGGTCGGCGTGTCGGCGTTGGCGCGCACCTTCATGCGGCGCGCCTTGTCGGCCCAGCCCATCAGGGTCGCGAATTCGCCGGAGAGCTCCGGCTCCTGCATCGGCGCCTCGCCGAGCAGCACCTGGCCCGTCGATCCGTCGATGGTGATCGCGTCGCCGGCCTTCAGCGTCTTGCCCATCGCGGTGAGCGTCTGCTTGGCGTAGTCGACGCGGATCGCGCCCGCGCCGGAGACGCAGGGCTTGCCCATACCGCGCGCGACGACGGCCGCGTGCGAGGTCATGCCGCCGCGCGTCGTCAGAATGCCTTCCGCCGCATGCATGCCGTGGATGTCTTCCGGCGAGGTTTCGACGCGCACGAGGATGACCTTGCGGCCCGCCTTCTTCGCTTCCTCCGCCTCGTCCGAGTTGAACACGATGGCGCCCGCCGCCGCGCCCGGCGAGGCGGGAAGGCCGGTCGCGATGACGGTGCGCGGCGCCTTGGGATCGATGGTGGGATGCAGGAGCTGGTCGAGCGAGGCCGGCTCGATGCGGGTCACCGCCTCATCCTTCGAGATCAGGCCTTCATTGGCGAGATCGACCGCGATCCGGAGCGCGGCTTTCGTCGTGCGCTTGCCGTTGCGCGTCTGCAGCATCCAGAGCTTGCCGCTTTCGACGGTGAACTCCATGTCCTGCATGTCGCGATAATGCTTCTCCAGCAGGCCGTAGATGCGCGTCAGCTCGGCGTAGGCCAGCGGCATCGCCTGTTCCATCGACGGCTTGTCGGAGCCCGCGGCGGTTTTGGCCGCTTCCGTGATGTCCTGCGGCGTGCGGATGCCGGCCACCACATCCTCGCCCTGCGCGTTGATGAGGAACTCGCCGTAGAGTTCGCGCGCGCCCGTCGAGGGGTTGCGGGTGAAGGCGACGCCGGTGGCCGACGTGTCGCCGAGATTGCCGAACACCATGGCCTGCACGTTCACCGCCGTGCCCCAACTCGCCGGAATGTCGTTGAGCTCGCGGTATTTGATCGCGCGCGCGTTCATCCATGAGCCGAACACGGCGCCGATCGCGCCCCAGAGCTGCTCCTTCGGATCCTGCGGGAAATCCTTGCCGAGCTCGCGCTTCACCGCATCCTTGTACTTGACGATGAGCGCTTCCCAGTCCTCGGCGGAAAGGTCGGTGTCGAGTTCGAGATTCTTGCGGCTTTTGAAGTCTTCGAGGATGTCCTCGAAATGATGGTGTCCGACCTCGAGCACCACGTCGGAATACATGGTGATGAAGCGGCGGTAGGAATCGAGCGCGAACCGGCGGTCGCCCGACTGCTTGGCGAGCGCCTCCACAGTCGCGTCGTTGAGCCCGAGATTGAGCACCGTGTCCATCATGCCCGGCATCGAGGCGCGCGCGCCGGACCGGACCGAGACCAGCAGCGGATTGGCCGCGTCGCCGAACGTGCGGCCGGTCAGCTTGCCGACATGAGCCAGCGCCGCCTCCACCGCGCCCGCCAGATCAGCGGGATAGGTCCGGTCATTGGCGTAATAATAGGTGCAGACCTCGGTCGAGATCGTGAAGCCGGGCGGCACGGGAAGGCCGAGATTGGACATTTCTGCCAGGTTGGCGCCCTTGCCGCCCAGCAGGTTTTTCATCCCGGCGTCGCCCTCGGCCTTTCCGTCGCCGAAGGTATAGACCCATTTCGCCATTACTCGGTCTCCGGTTTCGCGCTTGCGAGATCGCGCCGTTTCCTGCCGCGAACCCGCTTCGATTGCAAACCGGCGCTGGTTGCGGCCGGGAGCGTCGGTCAGGCCCGGCCGCTCCTGAGGCGGCCGGAACATTGACAGCGCGCCGCCGGGCGGCGACAGGCGGCCATGACGGCGCCCGGCCTTCTCCGCCAGTTCGCGACCTTTTTCGGGGTCGGCGCGCTTGCGACCGCCCTTCATTACGCCGTGCTCGTCGCCTTAGCGGAGGTGTTCTCCGTCGATCCCGTCGCCGCCGCGCTGACCGGGTACTGCGCCGGCGGCTTGGCGTCCTACTGGCTCAACCGCACGCGCACCTTTCACAGCGATCGTCCGCACGGGGAGGCCGGCTGGCGCTTCGCGGCGGTGATGGCCGTCGGCTTCGCGCTGACATGGAGCCTGATGACGCTGTTCGTCGACCGCCTCGGCCTGCCCTATCTGCCGGCGCAGATCGTCGCGACCGGCGTGGTGCTAGTCTGGAACTTCATCGCCCACAAATGGTGGACGTTCCGGACGACCGCCGGGATCAACAGGACGTGACCGGCCGTCTTCATCGGCGCGGGCCTGTCGCCCGCGCGCAATTCCGCTACATTCGCACCCGACAGCAACCGCTCCTCCTCCACACCGCGTTCCCATGCACCTGCTAGCGATCATCACCGCCGCGGCCTCGGCGATCTTCATCACCGGTTCGCTCGCGCAGTCCGGCGGCCTTCCGCTCTATGTGTCGCTGAGCGGCGTGGTGATGGCCGCGATCTGCTGGTTCTCGCGGCCGATCTCGCTTTTCCTGCGCATCTTCATCGGCATGTACGCCCTCGGCTACCTGCTGTTCGCGGGCCTTCATTTCCTCGCCGGACTGTCCGTTCTGCCGGCGTTTCTGGTCGATATGCTGCCGCCGCCCTTCATGCCGAGCGCGGTCGTCGGATTCGCGCTCGTCGTGTTCGGAGTGTCCTTCCTGCCGATCATCCGCACGATCACCGCGCTCGCCGACCCGTATTTCCATTCGCGCGATTCAGCCGAGGCCGGACCGTTCCGGTGGATGGGCGCGACGGAAGGCCGTATTGGCGTCCTGCTCGTCGCGCTTTCGATCGCGATCACCGTCGCGCAGGTCGCGATGCAGATCCGGCTCAATCTCTGGTATCGCGATCTGTTCGACGCGCTGCAGAACAAGAATCCCGGCGTGTTCTGGTACCAGCTTCTGGGCGTGTTCGTGCCTCTGGCGACGATCTGGATCGCCGTCGCGATCTATGACGTGTTCGTCGATTATTCGCTGCGCATCCGCTGGCGGCGATGGATGACGGAAAAGGCCTATGGGCGCTGGCTGGGGAACGGCACCCATTATCGCATGCCCTTCACCTCGACCGGCCCGGACAATCCCGATCAGCGCATCCAGGTCGACGTCAACAGCTTCATCGTCAGCACGATGTCTTTGTCGATCAGGCTGCTGTCGCAGGCCGCAACGCTGGTGTCTTTCATTGTCATCCTGTGGGGGATCTCACGCGATTTCCCGGTGCCGGGAACCGATGTGAAAATTCCCGGCTTCATGGTGTGGGTCGTCATCGCCTACGCGGTTCTCGGCACATGGCTGACCCATGTGATCGGGCGGCCTCTGATCGGACTCGATTTCAAGCAGGAGCAATATGAGGCGAACTTCCGCTTCTCGATGGCGCGTCTGCGCGAATATGGCGAGCAGATCGCCTTGCTGCGCGGAGAGGATACGGAGAAGGCGAAGCTCGATCGCTCCTTCGGCATCGTGTTCAGGAATTTCATCGACATCCTGAAACGGCAGATGAAGCTGGTGACCTTCACCGGCTCCTATGATCAGGCGAGCGTCGTGTTTCCCTACATTCTCGCGGCGCCGTCCTATTTCGCGGGCCAGATCACGCTCGGCCAGTTCCAGCAGGTCGCGAGCGCGTTCAGCCGCGTGCAGGGCGCTCTTTCCTTCTTCATCAGCGCCTATACGACGCTGGCGTCCTACAAGGCCGTCATCGACCGGCTTTCGACCTTCAACGCCTCCATGACGCGCGCGGAGATCATGGGCCGCGACAAGGACGAGTTCGAGCATCCTTCGATCGCGCCCAACAATCTCCGCCTGACCGATCTGGACATCCTTCTGCCCGACGGACGGCGCGTCGCGCATGCGGAAAATCTTGAAATCAGGGGCGGCGAGCGCACCCTGGTCATCGGCCCGTCGGGCTCCGGAAAATCCACCATGTTCCGCGCCATCGCCGGCATCTGGCCATTTGGAAAGGGCCGCATCGAAACGCCGGAGAACAAGAGCATCATGCTCCTGCCCCAGCGGCCCTACATCCCGCAGGGAACCCTGCGCGCCGCCATCGCCTATCCCGCGCGCGAGGACGCCTATGCCGACGACGCGATCCGCGACGCGCTGGCGAAAGTGAAGCTGGCGCACCTCGCAGCGGAGCTCGACCGCGAGGATCAGTGGCAGCAACGCCTGTCCGGCGGCGAGCAGCAACGCCTCGCCGTCGCCCGCGCGCTGCTGGCGAAGCCCGACTGGCTTTTCCTCGACGAGGCGACGGCGTCGCTCGACGAGCCGATGGAGGAAGAGCTTTACCGCGCGATCCGCGCCACGCTTCCCGACGCCACGATCGTGTCGATCGGACACCGCTCGACGCTGAAGGCGATGCACGACCGGGTGATTGCGATGCAGCCGCAGGACGGCGGCGTCTTCACGCCTCGCGCGGTGGAGGCCGCGCACGCGCGAGCGTGATGGAGCGTTGAACCGATTTTCTGACGGACGCGCTGCGCCCGCCCTTCCTTGCGGCGAGGCGCGGTCAGATGCCGCGTTCGAACTGAAGCTGGCCGCGCTGGCCTTTGATCACGAGGCGGCCCGCGTCATAGTCCCACTGGTTCGCGGTGCGCAGCGCCTCGAAGAAGGCGCGCTCCTGCGTCGCGGCGGCCTTGTCGCAGTTCGTCTTGGTGTGCGCGATCGGGCCTACCGCGAGCTTCTGCTGCCGCAGCGGATAGGCGACGACCGAGAAAGTGTTGCAGCCGCCGAAGCCGCGGGCGCGCATCTGGTCGTCGAGCACGAAGCTCGGGCGCTCCCGCGACGCGGCGAGCGGCTTGCCGTTCAGCGTGACGGCGACCCAGTTCATGCCTGTCGGAAACGGCTTGTCATATTGGCGCTGCGGCACGGCGCCCTGCTCTTCACGCATCGCCCGGCGGGCGTCGTCCGTCGTCGGACCGCTGGGCGTATCCAGAAGGCTGCGCTGCTGGGGCTGCTGGCGCTGCGCGAACGCCGGGGTCGCGGCGACCGCCGCCAGTAGAATCAAACCGACACGCCGCATCGTGACGAAACCTCCGGAACCATGCGTCATAGACGGGATGCCGCCTCATGCCGGAGAAACCCGGCGGTCTCAAGGCGAAAATCATGCTCCCCGCGCGCGAATCACGCCGAGGCGGCGTCGATGCGCCCGAACAGCCGGTCGGACAGGTCGACGGCGCCGGTGAACAGATAGTCGATCGCCCCGATGGACGCATGCGTCGCGCCCGCGCCGACGAGCGCCTCGGCGAGCGCGGCCGCCTGCGCGCGCGGGCAATGCGCCAGCAGCGGCGCGCCCGCGGCGGGCGGTCCGAAAGGAAGATGCGCGCCATGGTCGGCCAGCGCCCGGTCGAGCGCGTCCTGCGCCACGGCGGCGACCGCGGCGCGAACCTCCGCCGTTCTGGCCGCTTCCTGCGCCGCCGCGATGCGCGCGAGGATCGAGCGGGCCGCGCGCCGCGCCTCCTCGCTCCACGACGCGTTCACCGAGGCGACGAGATTGGCTTCGCTTTTGAGGATGAGCCCGTCCTCGAGGACCTTCAGCCCGTTCGACGACAGCGTCGCTCCGCTCGATGTGATGTCGACGATGATTTCCGCCGTGCCGGCCGCCGGCGCGCCTTCGGTGGCGCCGGCGCTCTCGACGATCTGATAGTCGGAAATGCCGTGCGTGGCGAAGAAACGCCGCGTCAGCTGCACATATTTCGTCGCGACGCGCATGCGCCGGCCATGCCGGTGATGAAGATCATGCGCGACCTCGTCGAGATCGGCCATCGTCGCGACGTCGATCCATGCGCGCGGCGCCGCGACGACGACATTGGCGTGGCCGAAGCCGAGCGCGCTCAGGAGAACGACGCGGCTGTCGGCGTCGGGGATGGTCTCGCGCACCAGGTCCTCGCCGGTGACGCCGATATGCACGGCGCCGGCGGCGATCTGCTGGGTGATTTCGGAGGCGGAGAGGAACTGGAGTTCGGCCCCGGGAACGCCGGCGACGGAGCCGCGATAATCGAGCGCGCCGCGCGGCCGGACGAAGCTGAGGCCCGCCCGCGCGAAGAAGGCTGCGGCGTTCTCCTGCAGCCGCCCCTTCGAGGGGATGCCGAGAACGAGCGGCTGGCCGTTCATGCGCCTGCTCCCCGCGCCGTAAGCCGGTCGAGCCACATCGAAAACCCGACCGCCGGAATCGCGGAGGGCGCGCCGAGGGCGCGGGTCAGCCCGTCATAGCGGCCGCCGCCGCAGACCGGCCGCAGGTCGGAGCGGGACGGATCGCGGATCTCGAACACGAAGCCGGTGTAATAATCGAGGTTGCGGCCAAACGACGCGCGGAACGTCAGCCCGGCCGGATCGACGCCGGCGGCGGCGATGAAGCCCGTGCGCGCCTCGAGGCGTTCGAACGCGGCGGAGAGATCGATTCGCTCGTCCCCCGCTAGCCGGCGCAGCGTCGCGAGGGCCGCGTCGGGATCGGCCTCGATGGCGAGGAATCGCGACAGGATGGCGCGGCTACGGTCATCGAGCCGCGCATCGGTTCGGCCGGCGGCTTGACGCAGGAAGCGGTCGGCGATGTCGCCGGCGCTGCGCCCGCCGACCTGCGCGATTCCGGCGATCTTGAGCACGTCCTCGACGAAGGCGCGCGCCGCCTTGGGGTCCTGCCCCTCGATCGCCGACAGAAGGCCGGCATAGGCCGGCGCGGCCTCGGTTTCGGCCTCCGGCGAGCGGACGAGTTCGCTGAGCCGCCCCGTCGCGAAGGCGCGCTTGAGGCGGCGGGCGGCGGCGTCGGTGAGCGAAAGCGCCGACAGAAGATCAGCGAACAGGCCGGCGTCGCCCGTCATGACGAAGGGACTGGCGAGCCCCGCCCGGCCGCAGGCTTCGAGCGCCAGGACGAGGCTTTCGGCGTCGGCGGCTTCGCGGTCCGCGCGGCCGAACGATTCGACGCCTGCCTGCAGGAACTCCCCGCTTTCGCCCGGCCGGTGCCGGAAGACGGGCCCGGCGTAGCTGGCGTCGCGCCGCTCGCGCGGCGTCGCCGACGCCACCTGGTCGCGGGCGAGAGGAATGGTGAATTCAGGCCGCAGACACCATTCGGCGCCCTCGGCGTCTGTGGTCAGATAGAGCCTGCGCCTGATGTCCTCGCCGGACAGATCGACGAACAGCGACGCCGGCTGGAGAATGGCGACGTCGGCGCGCGCGAAACCGGCGCCCGCGAACAGCGCGATCAGGTCCTGGGCGAGGGCGGCGTCGGAGGGCATGGTCGGGGCGGGCTCTTAGCAGCCGTCAGGATGGGGCGCGACCGCTTTCGGGCGGCGCGATTAATAGAATTGCGCGGATGCGGCGGCGCTATTCCGCCGCGCGCGCGACCGCCCGAACGGCGGCGGCGCCGGCGAGCTTCTCCGGCTCCGGCCCGCCCGTGGCCCAGTCCGCAAGTTCGACCGTGTGCAGGATCGGGATCGCGGCGCCGCGCGCCGACAGCCCGCCGGCGATCTGGGTGATGCAGCCGATATTGCCGGTCGCGATGGCGTCCGGCCCGAGGCGGGCGATGTTGGCGGCCTTGCGGTCGCGCAGCGCGGTCGCGATCTCGGGCTGGAGGATGTTGTAGACGCCGGCCGAGCCGCAGCAGAGATGGCCTTCGGGAACGTCCTTCACCCGGAAGCCGAGCGATCGGAGCAGAGCCTTCGGCGCCTCCGTGATCTTCTGCCCGTGCTGCATCGAGCAGGCGGAATGATAGGCGATCGTCAGCCCCGTTTCGCGCGCCGGCTTCAGGTCGAGCGTGGCGAGATATTCCGTGACGTCCTTCGCAAGGGCCGAGACGCGCGCCGCCTTCGCCGCCAGCGCCGGATCGTCGCGGAACATGAAGCCGTAATCCTTGATGGTCGTGCCGCAGCCGGAGGCTGTGATGATGATCGCGTCGAGGCCCTCGCCCTCGATCTCGCGCGTCCAGGCGAGGATGTTGTTCGCCGCCTGCGCGTGGCTCTGCGCGTCGTGGCCCATATGGTGGACGAGCGCGCCGCAGCACCCTTCCCCTTTCGGCCGCACGACCTCGACGCCGAGACGGTTGAGCAGTCGGATCGTCGCCTCGTTGATTCCCGGATCGAGCACCGATTGCGCGCAGCCCGTCAGCAGCGCGACGCGCGCGCGGCGCGCGCCCTCCGGCGCGAAGACGGAGCGCGATTCATAGGAGAGGCGATTGGGCGCGCGCGACGGCGCCAGATCGAGCATCGCGCCGATGCGCCGCATCAGGCCGGGATGACGCGCCGGCCGCAGGGGCGACGGCGCGCGAGGGCCGGAGAACAGCCGCGACAAGGACAGCGCGATCCTGCCGACGCCGGCGCCGGCGAGCGCCAGCCGGAAACGATTCGGATAGGGCAGGATCGCCGCGAGAACGGCGCGCAGCATGCGGTCATGCCACGGCCGTTCATAGGTCTCCTCGATATGCGCGCGCGCATGGTCGACGAGATGCATGTAGTGCACGCCGGACGGGCAGGTCGTCATGCAGGAGAGGCAGGAGAGGCAGCGGTCGATATGCGTGACCACCTCTTCCGTGGCCTTGCGTCCGTTCTCTAGCATGTCCTTGATCAGATAGATGCGCCCGCGCGGCGAATCGAGCTCGTCGCCGAGCAGCGCATAGGTTGGGCATGTGGCGGTGCAGAAGCCGCAATGCACGCAGGTGCGGAGGATTTTCTCCGATTCTGCGACGCGCGGATCGGCGAGTTGCGCAAGGGTGAAATTGGTCTGCATGTGTCAGCCGCCCGTCTGCCAGGCCTTGATCCAGTCCATCGGCCAGACCAGCATGACGATGTTGAGCGTCAGATTGTCCCTGATCATGAAGCCCACGAAAAGCTCCATCGCGACCGCGAGCGCGATCGTCAGCCAGACCGGCGCGATCGCGGCGAAGCCGAAGCCCGCCATCATCGCGACGATGTCGGACACCGAATTGATGATGCTGTCGCCGTAATAGTCGAGCGCCATCGTCGATGTGCGATAGCGCTCGATCACGAGGCTGCTGTTCTCCACCAGCTCCCACGCGATCTCGATCCCGACCGCGACGAGAAACAGCGCCCCCATCGACAGTTTCGATCCGGTCATCCGCTGAACAACGCGCACGCCGCCATAGAAAAGAAATCCGTGAATGATGTGCGAGAAGCTGTACCAGTCGGTGAGATGCTGGGAGTTTTCCGAGCTGTTCACGACGCCGTGCCAGAATTTCACCGTTCCGCATGTGCAGATCGGCGTGCGCCCCATCGCATAGAGAACGAGCGCTGCGCCCGCCGTCATCGCGAGCGCGACAAGGGCGATGACGGCCGGCGAGAGACGCGCGGATCGCGGCGCCCTCATTCCCGCGACGGCGGCTGCGCTAGAATTCCGCATGCATCTTCCCTGGATTGAGAACGCCGTCGGGATCGAAGCTCGCTTTCAGCCGGCGATGCAGCGCCGCCAGCGGCGGCGTCAAAGGCTGGAAGACGTCGATCGACGCGCGCAGCTCGGGCGTTCCGCGGACGAGCGTCGCATGTCCCGAGCCGGATCGCGCGATCGCCTTACGGATCGCGGTGGCGCCGGCGTCGTCGGCCGCATCCGTCGCGACCCAGATCAGCCCGCCGCCCCAGTCGTAAAAACATCGAACGTCCCTGCCCTCGCGGATCGCGGCGACGACCTCGGGGCCGCGCGCGGGCGCGACGGAAACGCGCCACACCGCCTGCGCGCGCGGTTTGGCGAGAAACGTCGCGTCGCGAACCTGCCGCCACAGGCTGGCCGACGTGTGCTCGTCGAGCAGGTCGATGGCGCCGAACTCCGCCAGCAGCGCCCGCAGCGCCCCGGCGCGGTAGCGCAGCGAATCGGAAAATCCCTCGAGCCTGATCAGCGTTTTCGCCACGCGGTCGATCCAGCGCGGCAGATGCGCGGCGCCCGTGGGTTCGAACGGCGATCCGAGCGCGACCGAAAGGGCGGCGACGGCGCGCGAATCGTCGAGCCCGCTCAGCATCAGCGTCGCTTCGGTCTCCGGCTTCGGCAGGACCTTGAAGACGACCTCATGCAGGAAGCCGAGCGTTCCCCAGGCGCCGGCGGACAGCTTCACCAGATCAAGCCCGGTGACGTTCTTCATCACCCGCCCACCGGATTTGATGTCCTCGCCGCGGCCGTTGATGAACTTCACGCCGATCAGCGAATCGCGCGCCGCGCCGGCCTGAAGGCGTCTCGGCCCTGACACGTTGCCCGCCGCGACGGCGCCGATGGTCGGCTCGCCTGACGATCCCAGCAGCGGCCGGTGATCCATCGGCTCGAAGGACAGGCGCTGTCCTTTTTCGGCCAAGGCGTTCTCGACATCTGCGAGCGGCGTTCCCGCCCTGGCGCCGATCACCATTTCGGCCGGCTCGTAGAGCGTCAGCCCCGACAGCGCGCGCGACGACAGATCGGCCGCCGTCTGCATCGGGCGGCCGATGGCGCTGCGGGAACCCCCGCCCACGATGGCGAGCGGCGTTTTTTTCGCGCGCGCCTCGATGACGATCGCGGCCGCCTCTGCGGCGGATGACGGAATCAGCGGCGATGACACGACAATGGCTTTCGCACGCGCCGATCGGATTTTCCCGCCCGCAAGGGACGAGAGAATGCGGAAACGTCAGCGCCTGGCTTTTGAAGAATCCGAACAGCGATCACCCGCTCACCCTTCCCTCCAGCGGAAACACTTTCGCCGGATTGAGCAGCCATCCCGGATCGAACGCGGCGCGGGCCCGCATCTGCTGGTCGAGATCGACCTTGTTGAACTGGTGCGTCATCAGATCGCGCTTCTCGATGCCGACGCCATGCTCGCCGGTGAGGCAGCCGCCGACATCGACGCAGAGCTTGAGGATTTCGTTGCCCGCCTCCTCCGCCTTCGCCTGCTCGACCGGATCGTTGCAGTTGTAGAGGATCAGCGGATGTAGGTTGCCGTCGCCGGCGTGGAACACATTGGCGACGCGCAGGCCGTGGCGCTTCACGATCTCGTCCATCCGCCGCAGCACCAGCGGCAGTTGTCCGGTCGGGATCGTTCCGTCCATGCAGATATAGTCGGCGATGCGTCCCGTGGCGCCGAAGGCGGATTTGCGCCCTTTCCAGATCAGCGCCGCTTCCATCGCCGACTGCGATTCCTTCACAACCTTCACGCCATGCTGCTTGGCGATGGCGACGATCTTTCTGAGCTGCGCATCCATCTCTTCATCGGAGCCTTCGACCTCGACGATGAGCAGCGCCGCGACGTCAAGCGGATAGCCCGCCTTGGCGTAGGCCTCGCAGATGTCGATCGCCGGCTTGTCCATGAACTCGATGGCGACGGGGATGATGCCGGACGCGATGATCGCAGCGGTGGCGGCGCCCGCTTCTTCGCTCGTGTCGAAGCCGAACAGCACGGGCCGCGCCCCTTCCGCCGCGCGCAGAATCCGCACCGTCGCTTCGGTGATCAGGCCGAGCTGCCCCTCCGATCCGTGCATCAGCCCGAGCAGGTCGTAGCCTTCGCTGTCGAGATGGTCGCCGCCGATCTCGACCACGGTTCCGTCATTGAGAACCACCGTCGCGCCCAGCACGTTGTTGGTGGTGACGCCGTATTTCAGGCAATGCGCGCCGCCGGAATTCATGCCGATATTGCCGCCGATCGTGCAGGCGAGCTGCGACGAGGGGTCGGGCGCGTAGAAGAATCCGTCGGCGGCGACCGCTCCGGTAATGGCGAGATTGGTGACGCCCGCCTGCACGCGCGCGACCCGGTTGGCGTAGTCGATCGACAGGATGCGGCTCATCTTGCCGAGGCCGATCACCACCGCGTCCTCCTGCGGAATGGCGCCGCCCGACAGCGAGGTCCCGGCGCCGCGCGCCACCACGGGAACGCCGTTGTCATGGCAGTATTTCATCACCGCCGCCGCCTGCTCGGTGGTCGATGGCAGCGCCACGGCGAGCGGCTGCCTGCGATAGGCGGTCAGCCCGTCCGTCTCGAACACGCGCCGCTCGTCCGAGCTCTCCACGAGCGATTCGGCCGGCAGCAGCGCGGCGAGCCCGGCGACGATGGCGTCGCGCCGGGCGAGAATGCCGGCGTCCGGCGCCGGAAAGGCGATCGCGGTCATGGGCGTCCTCCCGTTGGAGGCGTTATAGCGCAGCCGGACGCTTGAACCAGATCGCGTTGTCGAGGAAGATTCCGGCCCGACAAAGTCGCTCCCGCCCGCCGGTTTTCCTGATGCCCTGTGAACCGCGACGGCGCCGTCCCCCCCCCGCTCCCTCCGGAACGTTCATCCATGACCGCGACCCCTGGCGTGAAGCTGCTCTTCGCCGCGACGATGGGCGTCGCCGGCTTTCTGCTGTTTCAGGTCCAGCCGATGCTGGCCAAGTATATCTTGCCCTGGTTCGGCGGCGCGGCGACGACATGGATCGTCTGCATGCTGTTCTTTCAGGTCGCGCTCCTGGCCGGCTACGCCTACGCCTATGCGCTGACGCGGCCGATCTCGGTCCCGGCTCAGGCGCTGGCGCAGATCGCGCTGCTCGCGATCGTGCTGCTGCTGCTGCCGATCACGCCGTCCGAGTCCTGGAAGCCGGCCGATGCAGGCGATCCGACATGGCGCATCGTGACCCTGCTCGCCGTCACTGTGGGCGGCCCCTATCTCGTGCTCGCCACCACCTCGCCGCTGGTTACGCGCTGGTTCGCCGCGCTCGACCCCGAGGCCAACCCGTCCCGGCTGTTCGCCGTCAGCAATTTCGGCTCCTTCCTCGGTCTGCTCAGCTATCCGTTCGCCTTCGAGGGCGTGTTGACGACGCGGACGCAGACCATCGCCTGGTCCTTCGCCTTCGTCGCTTACGCCGCTCTTTTCGCGCTGTGCGCCCTGACGGTCTGGCGCGCGCGCCGCGCTCTCTCGGGCGGGAAGCCGGACGCCGCTCCCGCGCCGCCGGGCGGAATGGACTGGCGGCGCCCCGCGCAATGGATTCTGCTGAGCGCGCTCGCCTCGATTCTGCTTCTCGCGACGACGAACCAGATCACGCAATGGTCGGCGGTGATCCCTTTCCTGTGGATCGCGCCGCTGGCGCTCTATCTGCTGAGCTTCGTGCTCTCCTTCGGTCGCCAGCGCGGCGGCGACGTGCGGTTCTACGCTTTCGCCTTCCTGATTCTCGCCGGCGTCGTGCTCGCCGCCGGCAGACCCGACACGCCGACGCGCTTCGTGTCGGATTTCCTGCTGCATGTCGCGACCCTGTTCGCCGGCTGCATGGTCTGCCATGTCGCCGTCGTGCGCCTGCAGCCGCCGCCGAGCCGGTTGCCGGCCTTTTATCTCGCTCTCTCGGTCGGCGGCGCGATCGGCGGCCTTCTGGTCGCGCTCGTCGCGCCGCTCGTCTTCTCCGACTATCGCGAATTTCCGCTGATCCTCGCCGCGGTCGCCCTTCTCAGCGCCGCGATCCTGTGGCGCGAGCGTCTCGCCTCCTCGTTCCGATGGCTCGCGCCGGCGGGGGCGCTGGCGGCGCTCGCCTTCATGATCGGAGGCGGGACCGCGCTGCGGCGGGAGCTTGGAACGGAGAGCGACGTGGTCGATCGCGCCCGCAATTTCTACGGCGTCGTCACGGTGCTGCGCGACCGCATGGACGATCCGGAGGAAGCCTCGCTGGTGATGCGGCAGGCCGGCGTCGATCAGGGCTCGCAATATGTCGCGCCGGCGCGGCGCATGGAGCCGTCCTGCGCCTTCAACGAGGAGAGCGGTCTCGGCAAGGCGCTGCGCAACGCCGCGCGCCGCCGCGCCGATCCCGACGCGCCGCTGCGGATCGGCGTGATCGGCCTCGGCGCCGGCATGGTCGCCGGCCTCGGCCGGCCGGGCGACGTGATGCGCTACTACGAGCTCAATCCGGCGGTGCTCGATCTCGTCAACAAGCACTTCACCTTCACCCGCGACAGCAAGGCGAGGATCGAAACCGTGCTCGGCGACGGGCGTCTCTCCCTCGAACGCGAGTTGAAGGCGCAAGGGTCGGAAAAATTCGACATCCTCGTCGTCAACGCCTTTCGCGGCGCGTCTCCGCCCATGCATCTGATGACGCAGGAGGCGTTCGACATCTATCTCGCCCATCTCGCGCCGAACGGAATCCTCGCGGTGAATTTCGAGCTCGACACCTTCGAGATCGCGCCGCTGCATCGCGGGCTCGCCAAACGGTTCGACATCGGCGTGCGCTGGCTCGAAACCGCCGACAGCGAGGAGGGCTGCGACGACGGGGTCAGTTGGGCGCTCTACACCCGCGACGCCGCCTTCTGGGACGCGCCCGAGATCAGGGCCTCGATCTCCCCCTGGCGCGACAATTCGGAGTCGACGCTGCTCTGGACCGACGCGAGCAGCAATCTTCTCAGCATCGTCAACTGGCGCGGGCCACAGGGAGACTGAGCGACGCGTCCGGCGGCGGGCCGCAGGGAGACTGAGCGACGCGTCCGGCGGCGGGCCGCGACGCATTTGACCTGCGCTCCTGACCGCCGCTAATGCTTGGAAACATCAGAGGAAGCCATTTGTCCGCCGCAGCCTCGTCATCGCCCGCTCCGGTCCGGGTGGGCCTGTTCGTCACCTGCCTCGTCGATCTGATCCGCCCCTCCGTCGGCTTCGCCGCCGTGAAGCTTCTGGAGCAGGCGGGATGCGAGGTTCATGTTCCCAGCCAGACCTGCTGCGGCCAGCCCGCCTTCAACTCCGGCGACCGCGCCACGGCGCGCGCCATCGCCGCGCAGGTGATCGAGACGTTTTCCGGCTTCGACTATGTCGTCGCGCCGTCCGGTTCGTGCGCCGGGCAGATCAGGGCGCATTATCCGGAGCTGTTCGCCGACGATCCCAATCTGTCGGGGAAAGCCAACGCGCTCGCCGCGAAGACCTACGAGCTGATCAGCTTCCTCGTCGATGTGCGTGGAATGACCACCGTGGACGCGGCCTTCGACGGCGTCGCCACCTATCACGACAGTTGTTCGGGCCTGCGCGAACTCGGCGTGAAGCGCCAGCCGCGCCGGCTTCTCGCCAGCGTGAAGGGTCTCTCTCTGATCGAAATGAAGGAGAACGAGACCTGTTGCGGGTTCGGCGGAACGTTCGCCGTCAAGTATGGCGAGATTTCCGACTCGATCGTCGGCAAGAAGACCGAGAATATTTCGGCGTCGGGCGCGGCGCTGCTGCTCGCGGGCGATCTCGGCTGCCTGATGAACATGGCGGGCAAGCTCCAGCGCGAGGGCAAGCCGGTGCAGGCGCGCCATGTCGCGGAGATTCTCGCCGGCGTGACGGACGCGCCGGCGATCGGCGAGGCGGGCGAACGCCGATGACCGCTCACGCCACCTCTCCGCAGTTCAAGGCGAACGCGACGCGCGCGCTCGCCGATCCGAACCTTCAGGCGGCGCTTCTGAAGATGCGCACGGGCTTCATCGACCGGCGCGCCGCCGCCGTCGACAGGCTGCCGGAATTCGACGCGCTGCGCGACTCCGCCCGCGACATCAAGAATCACACGCTGGCCCATCTCGATCTTTATCTCGAGGAATATGAGCGCAACGTCAGGGCGGCGGGCGGACAGGTGCATTTCGCGCGCGACGCCGAGGAGGCGCGCCGCATCGTCCTCGATCTGTGTCGCCGTTACGACGCGAAGACGGCCGCCAAGGGCAAGTCGATGATCTCCGAGGAGATCGGCCTCAATCAGGCCATGGAGGCGGCCGGCGTCGCGCCGGTCGAGACCGACCTCGGCGAGTATATCATTCAGCTCCGCAACGAGCCGCCGTCGCACATCATCGCGCCCGCGGTCCATATCAATCCCGAGCAGGTCGAAGCGGATTTCCGCCGCGTCCACACCCATCTCGATCCGGCGCGCGACCTGCATGAGCCGACCCAGCTTCTCACCGAAGCGCGGCAGGTTCTGCGCCGAAAATATTTCGAGGCCGACATCGGAATCACCGGCGCGAATTTTCTCATCGCCGAAACCGGCTCGTCCGTCATCGTCACCAACGAGGGCAATGGCGACCTGTCGCAGACGCTGCCGAAGGCGCATATCGTGCTCGCCTCGATCGAGAAGCTCGTGCCGACGCTTGAGGACGCGTCGCAGATCCTGCGCGTGCTCGCGCGCTCCGCGACCGGACAGGAGATGTCCGTCTACACCACGGTCTCGACGGGCCCGCGCCGCCAGTCCGATCCGGACGGGCCGGGCGCCTATCACGTCGTCCTTCTCGACAATGGCCGCTCGGCGATGCTCGGCACCCAGTTTCAGGACATGCTGCGCTGCATTCGCTGCGGCGCTTGCATGAATCATTGCCCCGTCTACCACGCGGTCGGCGGCCACGCTTACGGCTGGGTCTATCCCGGTCCGATGGGCGCGGTGCTGACCCCTTCGCTGATCGGCGTCGACAAGGGCGGCCAGTTGCCGAACGCCAGCACCTTCTGCGGACGCTGCGAAAGCGTCTGCCCGATGAAGATTCCGCTGCCGAAGATGATGCGCCACTGGCGCGAGCGCGAATTCGAACGGCATCTGACGCCGGCGGCCGTGCGCTACGGCCTCGGACTCTGGAGTTTCTTCGCGCGCCGGCCGGCGCTCTACCGGCTCGCGACGCGCGCCGCGATGGGGACCCTGTCGCTGGCCGGCCGCGCGCGCGGCCGCTTCCGCTGGCTGCCGCTCGCCGGCGGCTGGACGAAATACCGCGACTTCCCCGCGCCGCAGGGCGACACGTTTCAGGCGCGATGGAGGAAAGAGCGCGGAGGCCGCGCATGACCGACGCGCGCGCCGACATCTTCGCCAACATCCGCCGCTCGCTCGGCGTGACCGGCAATGAGGCGACGCGACGCATGGAGGTCGCGGACCGCGTCGCGCGCGCGCCGCGCGGAGTCATTCCGCAGCGCGGCCAGGTCGCAGACGAGGCGCGCGTCGCGCTGTTTCGCGCGCAGGCGGAGGCGGTTCAGGCCACCACCGTCGCGGTCGACTCCGTTGCCGATGTTCCCGCGGCGGTCGCGAACTATCTGCGCGATCACAATCTGCCGGCGACGATCCGCATGGGCGGCGACCTGCGCCTGACGGCCATGCCCTGGGGCGACACCGCGCTCGAACTGAAACACGGCCCGTCCGACGGCAATGATTTGAACGCCGTGAGCCACAGTCTCTGCGCTATCGCGGAAACCGGCACGCTGGTGATGACCGCCGGGCCCGACAACCCGACCACGCTGAATTTCCTGCCGGACAATCACATCGTGATCGTCAATGCGCGCGATCTCGTCGGCGACATGGAGGAGGCGTGGAGCAAGGTGCGCATCGCCTATGGCAAGGGCGAGATGCCGCGCGTGGTGAATTTCATCACCGGCCCGTCCCGTTCCGCCGACATCGGCCAGACCATGCTGCTCGGCGCGCACGGGCCGCGCAGCCTGCATGTCATCGTCGTGAAAGGATAGCCTTCAGGCTGCGAACGCGCCGACCAGCGCCGGCGCCTCGCGCATATGATCGGCGATCCTGTGCGCGCCGACCGCGCGCAGCGCCGCCCCATGCGCGGCCTTGTCGCGCACATGGGTTCCGCCCGTGAAGCCGATCACCCGCATGCCGGCGGCGATCGCCGCGGTGACGCCGGGGATCGAATCCTCGATCACCACGCAGCGCTCGGCGCCGACGCCCATTTCGCGCGCCGCATGCAGGAAGACGTCCGGCGCCGGCTTGCCGCGCGCGACCATCGTCGACGAGAACAGGTGCGACGGCTCGAACAGGTCGATCAGCTTCGCCGTCGTCAGCGAAGACGCGATGCGCGCCGGCGATGACGACGAGGCCACGCAGCGCGGAAGTGAAATCGCCTCGATCGCCTCGCGCACGCCTTCGATCGCCGTCAGCTCCGCCTGGAGGCGCGCCGTCGTTCGCCGCCGGAGCTCGTCCTGAAACTCGGCCGGCACCCGCGCGCCGAATTCGCTGGTCAGCGCCGCGATCATGTCGCGCATGTTCAGCCCGACGAAGCGGCGCGCGACGTCCTCCACCGTGAAGGGCATGCCGAGCGAGGTCAGATACTCCGCCTCCACGGCGCAGGCGAGATGCTCGGAATCGACCAGCACCCCGTCGCAATCGAAGATCATCAGCATGGCGCGCGTCTATCACGAAAAAAGCCGCCGTCGCCGGCGGCTTTCATCACTTTCTGCAACCGGCCGAAACGGCGGTCAGTTCAGCCGGCCCTTGAGGCTGGAAAGCCCCGCGCGCACGAAGCCCTCGCCTGATTCGCCGCCGGTCTGCTTGCGCAGGATCGTTTCGGAAGCGCGCACCGCCGCGTCGGCGGCCGCCGCCCGCACATCGGCCGCGGCCTGCGCCTCGGCCTGCGCGATCTTCTGTTCGGCCTGCGCCGTGCGGCGGCGGACGAAATCGGCGATTTTCGTTTCGGCCTCTTTCGCCATGCGCTCGGCGTCGGTTTTCGCCTGCGCGACGATGGCGGCGGCCTCGGCCTCCGCTTCCTTGCGCTTGCTGTCAAAGGTCGCGAGCAGCGATTCGGCTTCGGCGCGCAGCCGCGCGGCCTCCGCGAATTCCGCCTTCACGCTTTCCGTGCGCGCGTCGAGGGCGCCGATGATGATCTTGTAAACGCCGAACCAGCCGAGCGCGGCGAGAAAGATGACGAAACCGACGGCGACCCAGAATGTGGCGTCGAACAGAAAGCTCATCGCTCGGTCCTCAGTTCGCTTTCGCGCCGGCGACGGCGGCGGCGACGTCGCCCGGCGACGGCGTCTTGCCGGTCAGCCGCTCGATGATCGCAGCCGCGGCGTCGCTCGCGATGGCGTCCACATTGGCGAGCGCTTTCGCTTTCGTGTCGGCCATCTGCTTCTCCGCCGCGGCGAGCTTCGACGCGAGATCGGCCTCGACCGTTTTGCGCTTCGCGTCCGCCTCGGCGTTCAGCTTGCTCTGCGTCTGCTGAGCGATCGTCTGCGCGTTGGCGCGCGCGTCCGCCAGCGATTTCTCATAGGCTTCGCCAGCCGCCTGGGCCTTGGCCTGCATGTCGGCGGCGTGCTTGAGATCGGCCGCGATCTTGGCGCGCCGCACCTCGAGCAGTTGCTCCATGCGCGGCACCGCGAAGCGCGACATCACCCAGTAGAGCGCGCCGAACGCGATCGCGAGCCAGAAGAGCTGCGAGACGAAGCTCGACGGATCGAACGGGGGAAACGCCACGCCCGCGTCTGGGCCATGCCCGGATGCGGCGGTCGCGGCGTACGCTGACGAAATCATTCTGGCCTCGCTCAAGCGGACGGGCCGGCGAACCGGCCCGCAGGGATTGACGGCTCCGGCAAGCCGGAGCCGGCCGCATCAACGCACGAAGAGCAGGATGATGGCGACGAGGAACGCGAAAATGCCGAGGCCTTCCGCAAGCGCCGCGCCGATGAAGGCGCGTCCGAACTGACCGTCGGCCGCCGACGGGTTGCGCAGCGCGCCCGACAGGAAGTTTCCGAAGATCGTGCCGACGCCGATGGCGGCGGCGCCCATGCCGATGGCCGCGAGACCGGCGCCAATCGCATTCGCTGCTACGGGATCCATGTGTAACTCCTGTTGGGGATCGTCTGCTGAAGGAACGGCGACTGGACGTCAGTGGCCGGGATGGAGCGCGTCGTTGAGATAGACGCAGGTGAGGATGGCGAACACATACGCCTGCAGGAACGCGACCAGCAGTTCGAACGCCGTCAGCACCGGAATGGCGAGCAGCGGCAGCGGGGCGAGCAGCGAGGCGACTCCGCCGGCGGAGAGCATCATGGCGACGAAGCCGCCGAACACTTTCAGCGTGATATGGCCGGCGAGCATGTTCGCGAACAGACGAACCGACAGCGAGATCGGCCGCGACACGAAGGAGATGATCTCGATCAGCACGATGAAGGGCATGAGCAGCGCCGGCACGCCCGACGGAACGAACAGGCGCAGGAAATGCGCCCCGTGCTTCATCAGGCCGTAGACGATCACGGTCGTGATCACCAGCATCGCCAGCGCGAAGGTGACGATGATGTGGCTGGTGACGGTGAAGGTGCCGGGGATCAGGCCGATCATGTTCGAGAAGAAGACGAACATGAAAAGCGAGAAGACGAACGGGAAGAACCGCATCCCTTCCGTGCCGATCGTGGAGCGCACGGTCGAGGCGACGAATTCGTAGATCATCTCCGCCGAGCCCTGGAGACGGCCGGGCACCAGCGATCGGTGGCGCGTTCCCCACACCATCAGCGCGAGGATGGCCACGAGCACGATCGCCTTGAACAGCGAGGCGTTTGTGAACGAGATGTCGAGGCCGAACAGATGCAGGTCGAAAATGGGATGGACCTGGAACTGATGGATCGGATCCATCACGGGCGATGCGCCTTCGGCGGCCACGGCTCTTCCCTCGTTGCGCGCCCGCCTCGCGGCGGGCCTGGACATGACAATCGCGTTGTCGGCGGGCCCTTAGCGCCCCGTCGGCTTCGCGGCAATCCGGTACACGTTCCAGAAGCCCGTAGCCGTCCCCAGAAAAAGGAAGACGATGAGGGCGACGGGCGACGACCCGAGCCAACGATCGAGCAGCCAACCGATCAGGCAGCCCGCGATGACTCCGGCGACGAACTCGGACAGAACCCTGAGCCCCTGGCTCATGGCGCCGCCCATGTTCTCGCCGGGCTGGTTCGGCGCGACGCCTGACGTCTCGTGGGACGTCCGCTTCGTCGCCTGCAGCGCCTCTGAGAGCTTTCCCAGCCGCGCCTTCAGGGCTTCATCCTCGCCTTGCGAGGTCTTGTCGTCCGGCACCGGACACCCCGCTTGCGTCGGACCCGAAAATCAATCGCCTTCCCTGAGCGGAACGCTCCGGAAGGCGCGACGACGGACCAATGAAACCTGCTCAACCTGCCCCTGCGAGCCGCGCGGAACATATTTTCGCCCCACCCCCCTGTCAAGGACGCTTAATAATTCCATAAAATATTGGAATCGCTCAATTTTCATAACATTCGCGCAGCGGATGACGGGCGGCCGGCGCTTCTTCCCCTGCGTCGGATTCGCGCGGCGCGTCACCAGCCCGAAACGTCACCAGCGCAGGAACGGCGTGACGCCGATCGCGTCGGCGCCCGCTTCCCGCAGCATCAGCGCCGCCGCCTCGTTGTCGTCGGCGCCGTCGCGATGGATTCCGCGCGAGACGAACAGGGCGTCGAGGCCGTAGGCGGTCGCGCCGGCGAGGTCGGTGCGCACCGAATCGCCGATCATCAGGATGCGCGCCTTGTCGATGTCGGCGCCCCGCAGCGCGCGCGCTTTGGCGAGCGCCATGTCGTAGATCGGCGCATGGGGCTTGCCGGCCCACAGCACCACGCCGCCGAGCTCCTCGTAAAGGTCGCCGATCGCGCCGGCGCAGGGCAGCAGCCGGTCCCCGACATGCACCACGCGGTCGGGATTCGCGCAGACGAGGTCGAGATAACGCGCGCGCATCTGCTGGAGCTGCGGCAGATAGTCCTCGGCGCTCTCCGTCTCCTCGCGGACGAGGCCCGTCACAACGGCGACGCTCGCCGTCTCCATCGGCGCCCGCGCCGTCGGCAGATCCGCGAACAGGGACAGGTCGCGGTCGGGCCCGATATGGAAGACGCCGCCGCCGCCGCGCTCCACGAGAAGCGAACGGGTCACGTCGCCGGAGCTGACGATCGCGTCCCACGCCTGCCGACGCACCTGTTTCTTGTCGAGCAGGCGCGCCACCGCCGCCTGCGGAATCGGCGCGTTGGTGACCAGCACGACGGTTCCGCCCTGGGCGCGAAACCGTTCCAGCGCCTCGCCCGCCGGCGCGTTCTCGCGCAGCCCGTCATGCAGGACGCCCCAGATGTCGCAGAACAATGTGTCGTAGCGATCCGCCACCGCCGACAGCCCGCTGAGCGCGGCGATCGCGCCCGGCGATCGTTGATCGGCGGTCGGCATGTCGCTCATGACGGACGCTCCCTGCGAAAAGACGGGATTGGAGGCGGGCGCGCTTTCACTGGCAGGCGGGCGCTTGCCAGCGACGCCGCTTCCCATAACCTGCCCGGCTCAGGCGCGGCAACGCGCATCGGCATCGCAAGGCGAATGGACAGGATTCTCATCTGGGGCGCCGGAGCGATCGGCGGGACCATCGGCGCCTACTGGAAGCGCGCTGGATATGACGTGACGCTCGTCGATCAGGTGGCGGAGCATGTCGAGGCGTGCCGAACGACAGGCCTGTCGATCGAGGGGCCGGTCGAGGCGTTCGCCCAGATCGTTCCGGCCCTCACGCCCGCCGAGGTGAAGGGCGACTATCCGATCATCGTCCTGGCGGTGAAGGCGCAGCATACCGAAGCCGCGACGAAGCAGCTCAGGCCGCATCTCGCGAAAGACGGTTATGTGCTCTCCGCCCAGAATGGATTGAACGAGCTCGCTATCGCCAGCGAGGTCGGCGACGAGCGCGTCATGGGCTGCTTCGTCAATTTCGGCGCCGACTGGCACGGTCCCGGCCGAATTCTCTACGGCAATCGCGGCGCCGTCGTCGTCGGCGAGATCGACGGCTCCATCCGCGAGCGCACGCGTGCGATGCACGAGCGGTTGCGCGTCTTCGAGCCCGACGCCGTGCTCACCGACAACATCTGGGGCTATCTCTGGGGAAAGCTCGCTTATGGCGCGATGCTGTTCGGCACGGCGCTGACGCCGGATTCGATGAGCGCGAATTTCGCAGATCCGGCGCGCGAAAAGGCGTGGATCGCGCTCGGCCGCGAGGTCATGGCGGTCGCGTCCGCCCGCGACGTGACGCCGGTGGGATTCAAGGAGTTCGATCCCCTCGCCTTCGCGCCGTCCGCGTCGATCGAGAAGGCGCGCGCCGTGATCGCAGATCTCGCCGGCTACACCGCGAAGACCGCGAAAACCCATTCCGGAATCTGGCGCGACCTCGCCGTGCGCAAGCGCAGGACGGAGGTGGACGAGCAGATCGGGATCATCGCGCGCCTCGGCGCCGAAGCGGGCGTCGACACGCCCGCCATCCGCGCGCTGGTTGCGCTCATTCACGACATCGAGGATGGAAAGCGTCCGCAATCCATCGACACGCTGAAAGTTCTGATCGACCGATGCTGATCGCCTTCGACAACCGCGTCGCGCTCGTCACCGGCGCCGCGCAGGGCATTGGCCGCGCGATCGCAAAAACGCTGCGCGACTCCGGCGCCCGCGTCCATCTCGCCGACATCGACGCGGACGGCGTGGCGGCGACGGGCCGCGACCTCGCGGCGCCGTTTCATGTCGCCGATCTGTCCGATCGCGCCGCGTCGCGCGCGCTCGTCGACGCGATCATGGCGAAGGAAGGCCGTCTCGACATCCTCGCTCTCTCCGCCGGCGGCGTGCGCGGGCAGGTGGGCCGTCCGATCGAGGACATATCCGAAGAGGATTGGCATGCGCTCTTCCGCGCCAATGTCGACGGCGCCTTTTTCCTTGCGCAGGCGGCCGCGCCGATCATGAAGGCGCAACGCTATGGCCGCATCGTCACGATTTCCTCGGGCGCCGGCCTGCGCCCGTCGCTCACCGGCATTCAGGCCTACACCGCGGCGAAGCATGCGCTGATCGGCCTGACGAAGCAGCTCGCCTTCGATCTCGGACCGCATGGCGTCACGGCCAATTCCGTCGCGCCGGGCTTCGTGCCGTCCAACCCGAGCTCGCTCCGGCAGTGGGACGGCTACGCGCCCGAGCGCCAGCGGCAGTTCATCGAATCGACATACACCCGCCGGCTCGGAACGGCGGAGGACGTCGCGAACGCGGCGGTTTTTTTCATGGCGGAACAGGCGGGCTGGATTTCCGGCCAGGTCCTGTCCGTCGATGGCGGCCGCGCCTGATCGCCGCGCGGACTGAATGCTGATGGAAGGTTTCCGACATCCGCTGATCGTCGCCGACATCGGCGGCACGAACTGCCGTCTCGGCCTCATTGAGCGCGCCGGCGCCGCGGCCAGGCCGCTCGGCCGCATTGACACGCAGGGCGCGCGCGAATTGCATGACGCCATCGCCGACTTCGTTCTCGCATCGGGCGCGCCGCAGCCTCACGCGGCGCTGATGGCGGTGGCTGGGCCGGTGACGGGTCCGCGCATGGCGATCACCAACGCCGGTCGCATGCTGGACGGCCCCGCGCTCGGCCAACGCCTCGGCCTCGAAGCCGTGATGCTGGTCAATGACTTCGAGGCGCAGGCGGCGGCGCTGGCGACCCTGCGGCCCGATGATCTCGCGACCTTGCGCGCGGGCGAACCGGAGCAGCGCGGCGTGCGGCTCGCGATCGGCCCCGGCACCGGCTTCGGCGTCGGCTTTCTCGTCGATGGCGGCGACGCGCGCACGGTCGTCGCGAGCGAGGGCGGCCATATCGGCTTCGGGCCCGAGTCGCAGGACGAGGAGCGCGTCTGGCCCTGGCTCGAGCGCGTCGGCGGCCGGACCAGCGTCGAATCCGTCCTGCGCGGCGATGGTCTCGGACATCTTTATGCGGCGCTCGCCAAAGCCGACGGCGCGACGGCCGACACGACCGATCCCGCCCTGGTGACGGCGCGCGCCCGCGATGGCGGCGACGCCCGCGCCGGCGCGGCGATGAAACTCTATTTCGATCTGCTTGCGCGCGCCGCCGCCGATCTCGCGCTGATCGCGAAGGCGACCGGCGGCGTCTTCATCGCCGGCGGCGTCACGCCGCGCCTGCTGCCGCTGCTCGACAAGGCGCGCTTTCTGGAGCGGTTCAACGACCGCGCGCCGATGCGCGACCTGCTGGCGCGGCTTCCGATCCATGTCATCATGTCGGAATACGCCGCCTTCGCCGGGCTCGGAGCGATCGCCGATCCCGCGACGCGCGTCCGGGTTCAGCGGCCGGTTCGGTGGACGCGCTGATTGCGCCGCGCGCGCCGCGCGCATAGAGCATGATGCGCAAGAGGAATACGGTTTTCCGAACCATCGCGCCGCCGCGCCAGAGTCGAGCGCGTCCATGCGCTTCGGGAAAGGCCGATCAGGAGTCACGACATGCCGGAACGCGCTCTCGCCATCATCCGCAAAGCCGCCGTCAAGGACGAGCGCGTCGTCGATCAGATCACGCTCGATCATCGCGCGCGCGCCGATCATCATCGCGACGCGACGACCGAAAAGGGTCTTGAGATTCACATTCATCTGCACGGCGTCGGCGCGCTGAAGGACGGCGACGCCCTGAAGCTCGATGACGGGCGCCTGATCCGCATCCGCGCCTCGGAGGAAAGCCTCTACGAGATCCGCGTCGAGAATCCGGCGCGGCTCGCGCGGCTGGCCTGGCGCCTCGGCGGCGAGCATGTGCCGCTTGAAGCGACGGCCGAGGCGCTCTATGTCGCGGCCGATCCCGCGCTCGATGAGTTCATTCGCGGACAGGGCGCGACCTTCGCCGCCGTGACGCGCGCCTTCGAGCCGGAGCGCGAGTCGCATCGCCACCATCATCATGATCATGGCCACGACCACCATCACGGCCATGCGCATGGACACGATCATGGCCACGATCATGGACACGATCACGGTCGCACGCATCATGACCACGGCCATAAACATGATCATGACCACAAGCATCACGCCGATCACGGCCACAAGCACGATCACAAGTGACCGCGCCCGATGAGCGATCCCGCGCTTTTGTCCGCGACCGCGCTTCTCGCGGCCTATCGCGCGAAAACGCTGTCGCCGGTTGAAACGGCGAAAGCCTGCCTCGCGCGGCTCGACCGTTTCGAGCCGCAGGTCAACGCCTTCATCGAGGTGAGCCGCGATGCGGCGCTCGCGGCGGCGACAGCGTCCGAGGCGCGCTGGATGAAGGGCGAGCCGCTTGGGCCGGTCGACGGCGTTCCCGCAACGGTGAAGGACAACATCCCGCAGGCGGGATCGCCGCGCCGCAACGGCTCGAAGACGACGAGCGACGCGCCGGCCGCTGAGGACGGCTCCACCGTGCGCGCCCTGCGCGCGCAGGGCGCGGTGTTTCTCGGCCGCACAACCATGCCGGAATTCGGCTGGATCGGGCACTGCAACTCGCCGCTCACCGGCGTGACGCGCAATCCGTGGAAGCCGGACCGCACGACGGGCGGCTCATCCGGCGGCGCGGCGGCCGCCTGCGCGCTGTCGATCGGCGCGCTCCATCTCGGCACGGACGGCGCGGGCTCGATCAGGATTCCCGCGTCCTTCACGGGCGTGTACGGATTCAAGCCGACCTATGGCCGCGTTCCGACATGGCCGGGCTCGACCTTCACCGTTCTCGCCCATCACGGCCCGCTGACGCGCACCGTCGCCGACGCGGCTCTCGCGATGAGCGTTCTGAGCGCGCCGGACGCGCGCGATATTTTCGCGTGGAACGCGCCAGCGCACGACTACGTGCGCGACCTCGATCATGGCGTGAAAGGATTGCGCGTCGGTTTCAGCGCACGGCTCGGCTATGTGTCGTCGCTCGATCCCGAGGTTGAAAAGGCCGCGCGCGACGCCGCGAAAGTCTTCGAAGAGCTTGGCGCCCATGTCGAGGAGGCCGATCCCGGCTTCGCCGATCCGCTCGACCTGATTCAGGCGATGTGGTTCGGCGGCGCGGCGACGGCCGCTCTCTCGATTTCGCCGGAGGCGCGGGACAGGCTGGATCCGGGTTTCCGCGCGGTCGTCGACGCGAGCGAGGACATGCAGGCGAGCCGCTTCATCGACGCCTGTTCGCGCGGCCGCGCCGCCCTGCTCGGCGCGATGAACGCATTTCATGAGCGGTATGATCTGCTGCTGACGCCGACCATGCCGATTCCGGCCTTCGCGGTCGCGCGCGATGTTCCGGCGGGTTTCGCGACGCGCGGCGGCCCGCTCGCATGGCTCGACTGGAGCCCCTACTGCCATCCCTTCAATCTGACGCAGCAGCCGGCGGCGTCATGCCCGTGCGGCTTCACCGGAGATGGCTTGCCGATCGGTCTTCAGATCGTCGCGCCGAAGATGCGCGACGATCGCGTGCTCCAGGCCTCGCGCGCGTTCGAGAGCGCAAGGCCTTTCAGGATGCCCGCCTGACGGCGGACGCAGGTCCGCCCTACGCGCCTTCCACGATGCGGATGTCGCGTTTCGCGCCGCCGCCCAGCGCTCGCAGCGCCTCCTGATAGGCGGGGCTGTCATGGGTCGCCTTCGCCTGCTCCACGCTGTCGAACTCGATCACCACGACGCGCTGCTGCAGCCCGGCCTCATAGACGTGCGCCGGCATGCCGCGCACGAGAAAGCGGCCGCCTCCGGCGACGATCGCCGGGCCGCCGATCTTGGCGTAGGCGGCGAGCGCATCGGGATCGGAGACCGAATGATACTGCGTGACCCAATAGGCTTTTGGCATGATGGATAAACCTCCTGCTGCTTGCGGCTTGCGCGCCAAGTCCCGCCGACGGTCGTCAGCGTCGGAACGCTTTTTGCCGCAGCATCATTCCGCCGCCAACTGAGCGGTTTCGCCGTCCTGCGCGGCGAGCCAGCGCTCGGCTTCGAGCGCCGCCATGCAGCCCATGCCGGCGGCGGTGACCGCCTGGCGATAAATGTCGTCCGTCACATCGCCGGCCGCATAGACGCCGGGAACAGTGGTCGCGGTCGAATCCGGCGCGGTCCAGATATAGCCGTTCGGCTTCATCCTGATCTGGTCCTTGAAGACCTCGGTCGCCGGCGCATGGCCGATCGCGACGAACAGCCCGTGCGTCTGCAGATCGCGCATCTCGCCGGTTTTGACATTGCGCAGCGTGAGCGTCGTCACCGACAGCGGCTGCTCCTCGCCCGAAATCTCGACGACCGCATGGTCCCACAGCACCTCGATCTTCGGATGCTTGAACAGCCTGTCCTGCAGGATCTTCTCCGCGCGGAACGAATCGCGGCGATGCACGACGGTCACCTTGCTGGCGAGATTGGCGAGATAAAGCGCCTCCTCCACGGCGGAGTTGCCGCCGCCGACCACCACGACCTCCTTGTTGCGGAAGAAGAAGCCGTCGCAGGTCGCGCAGGCCGAGACGCCGAACCCCTTGAATTTCTCTTCCGAGGGAAGGCCGAGCCATTTCGCCTGCGCGCCGGTCGCGATCACCAGCGCGTCGCAGAGGTAGATGTCGCCCGAATCGCCCGTGAGCGTGAACGGCCGCTTCGACAGGTCCGCCGACACGATGTGGTCGGAGACCATCGTCGTCCCGACATGCTCCGCCTGCTTGCGCATTTCCTCCATCAGCCACGGCCCCTGGATGGCGGCCGCGAAGCCGGGATAGTTCTCGACGTCGGTCGTGATCATGAGCTGTCCGCCCGGCTGGAAGCCGGCGACGAGCATGGGCTCCAGAAGCGCGCGGGCGCCGTAGATGGCGGCGGTGTAGCCGGCGGGGCCCGAGCCGACGATGAGAAGCTTGGCGTGATGGGTGGTCATGACAGGTTCCGGAAGGCGCGAAAGCGCTCCGCGACCGCCTGCGCGATCGCCGGGGTGGAATTTATGGGCTCGTAGGGGGCGCCTTCAAGTCGCCCGTCGAAGTTGTGAACCACCCCTTTCGCCCGCAGCGCGTCGAGGAAGCGCTGATGCTTGGGATGGCCGGTTCCGCCGGGCGTGAACAGCAGCACCGGCCGGCCGGTCGCCGCCGCCTCTCCGGGCATGTTCGTGCTGTCGGCGGTGACGACGACGGCGTCGGCGAGCGCGAGCAGCGCAACGAAGGGGTTGTCGCCTGTTCCGTCCCACAGCCAGCCGGCATTGTCCGCGAATACGCGGCGCATCGACTCGGCGAGCTTCGGCGGGGTGCGGCGCGACAGCGTCCCCATCAGCGCGACGCCGCTCCGCGCGAGGGTCGACAGCCTGTCCGCGAGCGAGCGCGCGTCGCCGTCCGAGAAGGCGAGATGGCGGGAATCGCCGCCGACGAGGATCGCCGCGCGCGGCGCGGGCAGAGACGCCAGCGCGGCGGGGGAATTCGCGCGCGCGGCGGCCAGCTTCGCCGGCGTGATGCGGTGCGGCGAGGTCAGCGTCGTCATGACGTTGGGCCCGCGCAGCGGATCATGCTCCGGAACCCACAGGAAATCCGCCGCGCCGGCGCCGATGCGCGGATCCTTGAGGATGACCGTGAAGGTCCGGCCGCCCGAATCGGCCTTCACCCGCCGGATCGCCGGAATCGCGCGCCGTCCCGTGCCGATGACGATGTCGGGAAAGGGCGGCGCGATCGGACTTCCCTCGGCGGAGGGGCGTTCGGCCGGATCGACCGGCCCGCGCGGCGACAGCCAGGACCATGGCGGCCGCGGCTTCACCCGGCGAATGACGGGCTCGATCCCAAGCGCCTCGGCCACGCCGAGACACGCCATCTCGTCGCCGGCCTTGCCGTCGGTCAGGACCCAGACGGTTGAGCCGGCGGGCAGCATCAGGGCTGGTTGCCACAAGGGCGGGGAAAAAGCCAAGCCGGCGCGTCCGCGCGCTTGCGCCGCGCCGGCGGCGGCGCTACTGCGCGCAATAAAATTTCAACGGGGCAGGGCTTGCGCAACACTCTGGACGCCATCGATCTCGCAATACTTCGGGAATTGCAGGCGGACGGGCGCATGACCAATGTCGATCTGGCGCGCCGGGTCGGCATCTCGCCGCCGCCATGCCTGCGGCGGGTCAAGGCGCTGGAGAAGGCCGGCTATATCCGCGGCTACCGCGCGCTGCTGGACGAGAAGAAGCTGGGCCAGGAACTGACCTGCTTCGCGATGGTCCTGCTCGCCAGCCAGGCCGGGCAGGACTTGAAGACGTTCTCCGCCCGCATTCGCGCCTGGCCGATGGTCCGCGAATGCTGGACGCTCTCGGGCGACATCGATTTCCTGCTGAAATGCGTCGCGCCCGACCTGAAAGCCTTCCAGGCTTTCGTCTCGGAGCTGACCGCCACGCCGAATGTCCGCAACGTGCGCACCGCGCTGACGCTCGACCGGATCAAGGACGAGCCGACGGTGCCCTTCACGCCCTGATCAGGCGAGCTGGCGGCGCGCCCAGTAGCCGTAAGCGTTGGCGAGCGCAGCGACCCGGCGTGTATCATTGTCGTCGGACCACCATGACCCGCCGGCGGCCGCCATCTGCGACACCAGCAGCGGCTGCTGCGAGATGATCGCATTGTTGCGCCCGACGAGGGTCAGCCGGCCTTCCATGTAATCGGTGCCGTCGTTGGAGCCGCCGCCGCCGCGCGCGCCGCCGTGATTGTAGCCCGATCCCGCGAACATGGCCAACGTGACCCGGTCGACGCTGACGACCAGCGTCGGGCCGGCGCCGCGATTGGGAAAAGCCGAATCGAGCGCCCGGCGCAGCGAGGCGTCGATCGCCCGCAGCAGCGGTCCCGACCAGTCGCCGCGCAGGCCGGACAGGTCGATCCGGATATCGCCGACCGGGCGGCTTTGCGCCTGCGCCGTTCCGCCCAGAGCGGCCATTCCGAGCATCGAGGCGAGCAGGGCGCGACGGGTGGTCATGACGGCGATCTCCAACGGCTTCCCGTTACTTAGGCGCCGGTTCTAGCCGCCGAAAGGGCTGGCGCGGGCAAATTCGCCCAGCGTGCTAAACGAAAGCCACCTTGGTGACTTCATAGCTCTTGCCGCCGCCGGGGGCGTTCACCTCGACGGAGTCGCCAACCTTCTTGCCGATCAGCGCGCGGCCGATCGGCGAGGCGATCGAGACGCGGCCCGCCCGTACGTCCGCCTCCGGCTCGCCGACGATCTGCCAGACCTTCTCGGCCTCCGTGTCCTCGTCGACCAGCGTCACGGTGGCGCCGAACATGACGGTCTTGCCGTTCAGCTTCGCGACGTCGATCACCTCGGCCCGGCCGATCAGCGATTCGAGCTCCTGGATGCGGCCTTCATTCAGCGACTGGGATTCCTTCGCTGAGTGATACTCCGCGTTCTCCGACAGGTCGCCATGGGCGCGCGCCTCGGCGATCGCCTGGATGATGCGCGGGCGCTCCTCCTGCTGGCGGCGTTTCAGCTCCTCCTCGAGCGCCGCAAAGCCGCGAATTGTAATCGGTACGCGGTCCATCTCCGCCTCATTCAATAGGTTTACGCCGCCGTCGGCCTCCGCCCACGGACGCTGGCGTCAACTCCGGTGTGAATTTGTCAGTCCGCGCGATTGCACAGCGTCCTGACGGTGAGATCGCCCTCGCGCCGGGCTTCAATGCCCTGCGCTGCGGCGACCGCGCCTGAGAGTGTGGTGTAGGAGGGGACCTTGCGCAAGAGGGCGGCGGGCCGGACCGCCGCCGATCCGTTCGCAGCCCGCTTTTCACCCGCATTCCACATGGTTCTCATAGATGAATGCGCGCGCATCGGGACGGCGCGCCCTTGCTTGACAGGCAATTGCTTTAAGCTTGAAATAATTTTGTTCGCGCGACCGGCCGCGATTCTCGTTTTGCGCGCGGCGCGGCGCGAAGATTTCGCGGGTGGGGAGAAACGGGCCATGTTCTGCGCATGCGGACTTCATCGTCGCGGATTGTTCAAGGCGGCCGCCGGCGCGTTCGCGGCGGCTGCGGCGACGCCGCGTCTGTCCCTCGCGCAGGCTCCAGCGCCGCAGCCCGCCGCCGGTTCGCCGCAGCGCGGGAACATTCTCCTCCGCGGCGGACAGGTGCTGACGATGGACGAGACGCTCGGCGATCTTGCGACGGGCGACGTTCATGTGCGCGACGGCGCGATCGTCGCCGTCGGCGAGAATCTGTCGGCGCCTGGCGCGGACATCATCGACGCGAAGGACATGATCGTCATGCCCGGCTTCGTCGACACGCACTGGCACCTGTGGTCGACGGCGCTGCGCATGATCGTGCGCGGCGATGATCCCAGGGATGGCTACTTCCCGACAACGATTCGCGTCGGCCGATTCTTCAAGCCTGAGGATTCATACACGAACGTTCGTTTCGGCGTGGCGGAAGGGCTGCTGTCCGGGATCACCACCGTTCACAACTGGTGTCACAACACCGTGTCCCCGCAGCACGCCGACGCCGAATTGCAGGCGATGAAAGACAGCGGGATTCGCGGTCGCTATTCCTACGGCGCGGGACAGGGGCATCCCAGCGACAAGCCGATGGATCTCGCAGATGTCGCGCGCGCGCAGAAGCAGTGGGCGACGGACGACGGCATGCTCGGCCTTGGCGCGTGCCTGCGGACGCCGGGCGTCGACAACACCCGCGGCGCCATCTCCGTCGATCTTTTCCGCATGGAGCTTGAAGCGATTCAGAAACTCGGGCTTCAGGGCACGATCCATTGCGGCCCGAAAAACCTCGTCGATCTGCTGGGCAAGAATAAACTGCTTGGACCGGAGCTGTTGCTCGTCCATCCGCAGGGCATGACGGACGACGAACTGAAAATGGTGGGCGAAGCGCGCTCGCCCTGGAGCACGGCTCCGGTGATCGAGATGTCCTATTCCTTCGTGCGCAGCGGCAGGACGCAATATGCCGAGATCAAGGCCCTCGGCGTCCCGCTCGGGCTGTCGATCGACGCCTCGACCGCGACCAACACGGATTATTTCAACGTGATGCGCGCGCTCATGTGGTCGGATTGGCAGCGCACGGGCGCGCCGGTGCGGGTGAAGCCGCGCGAGCTTGTCAGCCTCGCCACCATCGGCGGCGCGAAGCTCATGGGCCTCGCCGACAAGATCGGCTCGCTCACGCCGGGCAAGCGCGCGGACGTCATCCTGGTCCGCGCCTCCGACATCAATCTCGCGCCGGTGAAGGACCCCTACCACGCGATGGTTTTCCACGGTCAGCCGTCGAACGTGGACACGGTCATGGTGGATGGCCGCATCCTCGTGCGGCGCGGCGCCCTCGCGGGCGTCGACGTTCCCAAGCTCATCCGCGAGGCGACGGAATCGACGCGCGGCGTCGAGGAGCGCGCGCGTCGGGGCTGACGCTCAGATGGCGAAAGGCGGCGCGCGAAACGCCGCCGTGGAACATCCCTAAGCCGCGTAGTCCTGCAGCGCCCTGACCGCGAGATCGCCCGCGCGCCAGGCCTCGATGCCCTTCGCCGCGGCGACCGCGCCCGAGAGCGTGGTGTAGTAGGGCACCTTGTGCAGGAGCGCGGCGCGGCGCAGCGATTTGGAGTCCGACAGCGCGCCGCGACCCTCGCTGGTGTTGAACACGAGCTGGATCGCGCCGTTGCGGATGGCGTCGACGATATGCGGCCGTCCCTCCAGCACCTTGTTGACCCGCGTCGCCTCGACGCCGTTCTCTTCGAGGAAGCGCTGCGTGCCCGCCGTCGCGACGATCTTGAAGCCCTTCCCGGCGAGCCCGCGAACGGCCTCGAGAATGCCGGCCTTGTCGGCGTCGCGCACCGAGACGAACACCGCGCCGTCGAGCGGAACGCGCGACCCCGCGCCGAGCTGGCTCTTGGCGAACGCCGCCTCGAAGGTGCGATCGAGGCCCATCACCTCGCCGGTGGAGCGCATCTCCGGCCCGAGCAGCACATCGACGCCAGGGAAGCGCGCGAAGGGGAACACCGCCTCCTTCACCCCGACATGATTGAGCGTCTTCGGCGTAAGCCCGAACGCGGCGAGCGGCTCGCCCGCCATCACGCGCGCCGCGATCTTCGCCACCGGCAGGCCGATCACCTTGGCGACGAACGGCACCGTGCGCGACGCGCGCGGATTGACCTCGAGCACGAAGATCTCGCCGTCCTTGATCGCATATTGCACATTCATCAGCCCGACGACCTTGAGGGCGAGCGCAAGCTTTTTCGTCTGCGACTCGATGCGGTCGACGACCGACGGCGACAGCGTGCAGGGCGGCAGCGAGCAGGCCGAATCGCCGGAATGGATGCCGGCCTCCTCGATGTGCTCCATCACGCCGGCGATGAATGCGTCCTTGCCGTCGGCGATGCAGTCCACGTCGACCTCGATCGCGTCGGAGAGATAGCGGTCGAACAGCAGCGGATTCTTGCCGAGGACGGTGTTGATCTGGCCCGTCTTGTCGTTCGGATAGCGCGCCTTGACGTCGGACGGGATAAGGCTCGGCAGCGTGCCGAGCAGATAATCCTCGAACTCCTGCTCGTCGCGGATGATGGCCATCGCCCGTCCGCCGAGCACATAGGACGGACGCACGACGAAGGGCAGTCCGAGATCGCCGGCGACGAGCCGGCTCTGCTCGACCGAATAGGCGATGCCGTTCTTCGGCTGCTTGAGATCGAGCTTGTCCAGGAGCCGCTTGAACCTGTCGCGGTCCTCGGCGAGGTCGATGGCGTCGGGCGAGGTGCCGAGGATCGGCGCGTTCGCATGTTCGAGCGCCCCCGCGAGCTTCAGCGGCGTCTGGCCGCCGAACTGCACGATGACGCCGGAGAGGGTTCCGTTCTGCGTTTCCGTGTCGATGATCTCCAGCACGTCCTCGGCCGTGAGCGGCTCGAAATAGAGGCGGTCCGACGTGTCGTAATCGGTCGACACCGTCTCCGGATTGCAGTTGATCATGATGGTTTCATAGCCGGCCTCGCCCAGCGCGAAACAGGCGTGGCAGCAGCAATAGTCGAACTCGATGCCCTGCCCGATCCGGTTCGGCCCGCCGCCGAGGATGATGATTTTCCGCCGGTCGGACGGGCGCGACTCGTCGGCGTCGGCGCCCGCGAACGGCGGCGCATAGGTCGAATACATATAGGCGGTGGGCGAGGCGAACTCCGCCGCGCAGGTGTCGATGCGCTTGAACACCGGGCGCACGCCGAGCGCGCGGCGGTTGCGCTTCACGTCGGCTTCGGCGACGCCCGTCAGCGTCGCGAGCCTGAGATCTGAAAAACCCATCGCCTTGAGCTGGCGGAAGGCGCCCGGCGTCTGCGGCAGCCCGTGCGCGCGCACCTTCGCCTCCGTCTCGACGATGCCGCGCAACTGCTCGAGGAACCACGGGTCGATCGCGCAGGCGCGGAAGATCTCGTCGTCGCTCAGCCCCATGCGCATCGCCTGCCCGACGACGCGCAGCCGGTCCGGCGTCGGCGTGCCGAGCGCGGCGCGGATCGCGTTCTTGTCGTCGCCCTGGCCGATGCCGGCGATCTCGATCTCGTCGAGGCCGGTCAGCCCGGTTTCGAGCGAGCGCAGCGCCTTCTGCAGCGACTCCTGGAAATTGCGGCCGATCGCCATCGCCTCCCCGACCGATTTCATCGCGGTGGTCAGCGTCGGCTCGGCGCCGGGGAATTTCTCGAAGGCGAAGCGCGGGATTTTCGTGACGACATAGTCGATCGTCGGCTCGAAGCTCGCTGGCGTCGCGCCGCCGGTGATGTCGTTGGCGATCTCGTCCAGCGTGTAGCCGACCGCGAGCTTCGCCGCGACCTTGGCGATCGGAAAGCCCGTCGCCTTCGACGCCAGCGCCGAGGAGCGCGACACGCGCGGATTCATTTCGATCACGATCATGCGGCCGGTCTTCGGATCGACCGCGAACTGGACGTTCGATCCGCCGGTCTCGACCCCGATCTCGCGCAGCACGGCGAGCGAGGCGTCGCGCATGCGCTGATATTCCTTGTCGGTCAGCGTCAGCGCCGGCGCCACGGTGATGGAGTCGCCGGTATGGACGCCCATCGGATCGAGATTTTCGATCGAGCAGACGATGATGCAGTTGTCGTTCCTGTCGCGGACGACCTCCATCTCGTACTCTTTCCAGCCGAGGACGCTTTCCTCGATCAGCACCTCGTTCGTCGGCGAGGCGTCGATGCCGCGCTCGACGATTTCGAGGAAGTCGTCGTAATTGTAGGCGATGCCGCCGCCGGTGCCGCCCATGGTGAAGGACGGGCGGATGATCGCCGGCAGGCCGACCTCGGAGAGCGCGATCAGCGCTTCGCCCAGCGCCTTCCATTTGTAGCGCGTGCGCCTCTCCTCGGCGTTGGCGCTCCATTCCCGCTCGAACGCGGCGAGCCTCTCGGCCCTCGCCGGCGCGGACAGCTCCAGCGCCTCGATGGCGGCGCGCCTGGCGCTGTGAAGCTCGCGGTCCGCGCGCTTCAGGTCCGAGGCGTTGGCGAGGCGCGCCTTCGGCGTTTCGAGGCCGATCTTCGTCATCGCCTGCCGGAACAACTCGCGGTCCTCGGCCTTGTCGATCGCCTCGGCCGTGGCGCCGATCATCTGCACGTTGAACTGGTCGAGCACGCCCATCTTCTTCAGCGACAGCGCGCAGTTGAGCGCCGTCTGGCCGCCCATCGTCGGCAGGATCGCGTCCGGCCGCTCCTTCTCGATGATCCGGGCCACCACTTCGGGCGTGATCGGCTCGATATAGGTCCGGTCGGCCATGTCCGGATCGGTCATGATCGTCGCCGGATTGGAGTTGACGAGAATGATGCGATAGCCGTCGGCGCGCAGCGCCTTGCACGCCTGCGTGCCGGAATAGTCGAATTCGCAGGCCTGGCCGATGATGATCGGCCCCGCGCCGATGATCAGGATGGAGTTGATGTCGGTGCGCTTTGGCATGAAGCCCCGGAACGGAAGGCTGCGCGCCGACAGACCCGGCTCGCGAGCGAACCGGGGAGCAGCGAGCCGCCAGTGGAGTGCTAGGCCGCCCCTATAAGCGCCGCCCGCGCCGAGGGGAAGAGGCCCGGCGCATCCGATGCGCGGCGCTTTGCGCCGCCGCGGGTGCGGACGCGCACCCCGTCGCCGAGGCGGGAGGCACAAGGGGAGGGAAGCGCCGCAAGGAGGCCGCCATGCTCACCCGCCGCCGCGTCGGCCCCACCCTCGCCGCCGCGCTCGCCGCGACCCCGGCGATCGCGCAGACCGCGATCCACCCCGCCGAGGACTATCGCCGCGCCGCGAACCTGTTCCGCAGCGGCCGGCGCGACGAGGCGGTCTACTGGCTCTATCGCGGGCAATATCGCTACCGCGTCCATCTCGCGGCCCGGCCCGGCCTCGCCCGCGACGGCGATCCCGCGCTGTTCGCGTCGCTCAGCGAAAGCGTCGGCCGCCCGATCAACGAATACGCCTTCGGCGACCTGCCGGCCCTGCTCGCGATCCTCGACCGCGTCATCGCCGAGGCCAGGGCCGAGGATGACGGCTTCACTCCGAAGGCGCAGTTCCCCGGCGCCCACCGCGGGACGCTCGCGGGCCTGGCGGCCCTGCGCGACCAGATCGACTGGAGCCGCGACGCGATTCGCGCGCAGCGCCTTCGCAACGGGCTGAGCAACCGAAACTGACGGCCGCTATTTCAGCGGGAACCCCATCCGCCTGAGCGCGCCCGCGAGATGCTCGCGGCCCTTGAGCGAGTCCGGCTTCTCGACCCGGCTGGCGCAGCGCAGGCCCCAGAGCGGCTGGCCGTTGCGCGCCATGCGGTTGAACTCATCGAGGACGACCTCATAGTCGCCGACCGGCGCGAGCGCCTGCGCGGGCTTGTAGGTCTCGCGATGCAGGACCGAGCTTTGCGGCAGGCGCGGCTTGATGAAGGCCGGCCGCGTCTCGTCGGGAACCCCGATGCAAAGGCCGAAGGTGACCATCGTCATCGGCGGCAGATCGAGCAGCGCCGCGAGCTTCTCCGGATATTGCCGCAGTTCCCCGAGATAGCAGGTTCCGTAGCCCATCGATTCCGCCGCGACGCAGACATTCTGCGCGGCGAGCGAGGAATCGATCGCGGCGACGAGGAAGCTTTCGAGATAATCCAGCGCCTCGCGCGGCTTCGGAATGCGGTCGGCGATGGCCGCGATGCGCGACAGGTCGGCGAGGAAGCAGAGAACCAGCGGCGATTCGAGAATCTGTTTCTGGCTGTCGCCGATGTGAAACAGCGCCTCGCGCCGCTCCGCGTCCTCGACCGCGACCACGCTCCATGTCTGGAGGTTGGACGAGGTCGCCGCCGACTGTCCCGCCGCGATCAGCGTCTCCAGCACGCCGTCCGGCAGCGGATCGGGCCTGAAGGCGCGGCAGGAGCGATGCGCCAGCAGCGTGTCGATGATCTCGTTGGTCGGCAGCGGGCCCGTCTCGCGCCCGTAGCGCGCATGTAAGAGATCGGAGTCGTCGCGCGTCGAAATGGTGTCCATCATCCCGTGATCTTGGAGAAGTCGGCGACCGCGCGCGTGGCGGCGCGGAGCTGGTTGAGAAGTTTCAGCCGATTGGCCCGCAGGGCGGAGTCGTCGGCGTTGACGATCACCTTGTCGAAGAAGGCGTCGACGGGCGCGCGCAGTTGCGACAGCGCCCGCATGGCGCCGGCGAAATCCTCCTGCGCCACAGCGCTTTCCGCCTGCGGCAGCGCGACGCTTAGCGCCTGATGCAGCGCCTTCTCTTCATCCGCTTCAAGCAATGCGGGATCGGGATCGCCGTTGAACGCGCCTTCGCCGTCCTTCTTTTCCTCGGCGCGCAGGATGTTCGCGGCGCGGCGCCAGCCGGCGAGAAGATTTTTTCCGTCTTCGGCGTCGAGGAATTTGCCTAACGCTTCCACACGGCGGACGATCAGGAGGAGGTCGTCGTTGGCGTTCGATGCGTCGATGGTCGCGGCTGGCGCCTCCCTCCCCCCGCTTGCGGCGGGGAGGGATTGAGGGTGGGGGGAATGAGATGAAGCCTGCGATGGGGAAGCGGTCGCACCGCCCCCCACCCCGGCCCTCCCCTCCGCTTCGCGGGGGGAGGGAGAGGCGTCGCTGAGCACGGCGTCGACAAGATCGTGCCTTGCGCCCTGCTCGCGCAGGAGGACTTTCAGGCGGTCATGGAAGAAGGAGAGGAGATCACGCCCCAATTCCGCATCAAACGGAACATCATGAGGATCGGAGATTGAGCCGACCGACGAAATGTTGAAACGAGTTGTCTTGCCATGAAGATGCTTGTGAAGCGGCTGTTGAGCGCGGTTAACAGCAACAAGTTGCCGAACTCGAAGCTCATTCTCCACCACCAGCCTGATCACGCCCAGCGCCGCTCTGCGCAGCGCATAGGGATCCTTGCTCCCCGTCGGCTTCTCGTCGATCGCCCAGAAACCAACCAGCGTGTCGAGCTTGTCCGCCAGCGCGACCGCGACGCTCACCGGATCGGCCGGCACGCGGTCGTTCGGTCCCTGCGGCTTGTAATGCTCCTCGATCGCCGCGCACACGCTGGGATGCTCGCCCTGCAGCTCCGCGTAGCGCCGGCCCATCAGGCCCTGAACTTCCGGGAATTCGCCGACCACCTCCGTCATCAGGTCGGCCTTCGCCAGCGACGCGGCGCGCGCCGCAAGATCGGGGTCGGCGCCGACGATCGGCGCCAGCTCGCGCGCCAGCGCCCTGATGCGCGCGACGCGTTCTCCTTGAGTCCCAAGCTTTTCGTGAAAGACGACATTGAGATGCGCGAGCTTGGCCATGCGCTGGTCGAGCGGCTTCTCAAGATCGAGCGAGAGGCTTTTCGCCGCGTCGGCGTAATCCTTCACATCCGGCAGCGCGCCGCGATCCGTCTTCCAGAAATACAGCGCGTCCGACAGGCGCGCGCGGATGACGCGGCCGTTGCCGGCGATGATGGTCTTGCCGCCGTCGCTTGCGGCCATGTTCGATGTGAGCAGGAATTTGTTGGCGAGCTTTCCATCGCCGTCGCGCAAAACGAAGCATTTCTGGTTGGCGCGGATCGTCGCGCGGATCACCTCCGCCGGCGTGTCGAGAAAGCTCTCGTCGAAATCGCCCATCAGCACGACCGGCCATTCAACCAGGCCGGCCACTTCTTCAAGCAGGCCCTCATCCTCGATCAGTTCGAGATTCTGCGCATGGGCGAGATTGCGCGCGTCGGTCGCGATGATGTCCTTGCGCCGGTCGGCGTCGAGCACGACGAACGCCTTTTCGAGCTTGGCGACATAATCCTCGAAGCGCTTCACCCGGAATTCCGCCGGCGCGAGGAAGCGGTGGCCGCGCGTCCTGTCGCCAGATTTAAGGCCGTCGATCTCGAAATGAATCACATCGGGGTCTTCGGTCTCCGGCCCGAAGGTGCAGAGGATGGACTGCAGCGGCCGCACCCAGCGCAGCGCTTCCGCGCCTTTCGCATCCGGCGGCGAATAAGGCGTGCCGACCGGCGCCGACGCCGCGCCCCAGCGCATGGATTTCGGCCACGGGAAATTGCGGATGATTCCGGGGATGATCTCCGCGATCGCGTCGGCCGTCGCCTGCCCCTTCTTCTCGATTACGGCGACGTAGAATTCGCCCTTCTTCGGGTCCTTCTCGATCTTGGCCTGCGAGATGTCGCTGAGCCCCGCGCTCTTGAGAAATCCCTGCACGGCCGCGTCCGGCGCGCCGACGCGCGGGCCCTTGCGCTCCTCGCGCGTGTCGCGTCCCTTCACCGGCAGCCCGACGATGGTGAGCGCGAGCCGCCGCGGCGTCGCGAACGCTTTCGCGCCCTCATAGACGAGCCCGCGATCGACCAGCGCGTTGGTGACGAGCGCTTTCAGGTCCTCGGCCGCGCGCCGCTGCATGCGCGCCGGGATTTCTTCGGAGAGGAGTTCGAGCAGGAGGTCAGGCATCAGGCGGCGTCAACGTCGATTCCCCTCCCCCCGCTTGCGATGGGGAGGGATGATGGAAGGGGAGACGCGCATCAGCGAGTCGCAATGAAAATCAGGGTCGGTCAGCGTGGCGTAGATGGTATCGGCCGCGGCGTCGACATCGCCGAGAATCTCGTGGTTCCAGAAGCGCAGCACGCTATAGCCGTAAGCGTTGAGAGCGGCCGTCCGTTTGACGTCTCTCGTCGCATTTTCGGGAAAGGCATGATGCTCGCCGTCGATTTCGATGACGAGCTTTGCATCATGACAGACAAAATCAGCAAAATAGGGTCCGACAGGCGCCTGTCTTCGAAAATGCGACTTCGGCAGTGGAATGTCTTTCAGGCGAGACCATAGCTTCCGCTCGGCGTCTGTCATCTCTCGCCGCAAGGCGCGCGCGCGCGGCGTGCGAGAATCATTGCGCTTGCGGCGCGCGTCAGCCCGCTCCCCTCCCCCCGCTTGCGGAGGGGAGGGTGAGGGTGGGGGGCTTGGATCGCGATCCTTCGACATCGCCAACGCGCGCCGGCTCCAACCTTCGACCATAGGGATGGAGTTCCCCCCACCCCTGACCCCTCCCCTCCGCAAGCGGGGGGAGGGGGACGAACTCATCGATTCCACCTTGAAGAAAAACATCGAAACGCCAAAAAATCCCGCACCCCTCACGCCGCCATCGCGACGCCGCCGCCCTCGGTCTTGAGCCAGGCCGCGCCGCAGGCTTTGGCCAGTTCGCGCACGCGCAGGATGTAGCTCTGCCGCTCGGTGACGGAGATCACGCCGCGCGCGTCGAGCAGGTTGAAGACGTGGCTCGCCTTGATGCACTGGTCGTAGGCCGGCAGCGCCAGCCTGTGGCGCGGATCGCTGGAGGCTTCTCCGGGCTCGCCCGCCGCGAGATACTGGCGGCACGCGGCCTCCGCCATCCGGAACTGCTCGAACAGCATCGCCGTGTCGGCATGCTCGAAATTGTGCCGGGAATATTCCTGCTCCGCCTGCTTGAAGACGTCGCCATAAGTCACCTTGTCGGCGCCCTCGGCCCCGTTGAAGTTCAGCGCGTAGCCGTTCTCGACATTCTGCAGATACATGGCGAGCCGTTCCAGCCCGTAGGTCAACTCGCCCGAGACGGGCGCGCATTCGAAGCCGGCCACCTGCTGGAAGTAGGTGAACTGGCTGACCTCCATCCCGTCGCACCAGCACTCCCAGCCGAGCCCCCAGGCGCCGAGCGTCGGCGATTCCCAGTCGTCCTCGACGAAGCGCAGGTCGTGCAGCTTCGGATCGATGCCGATGGCGTAGAGCGACTGGAGATAGAGTTCCTGCAGATCGGGCGGATTGGGCTTCAGGATCACCTGATACTGGTAATAATGCTGGAAACGGTTCGGATTCTCGCCATAGCGGCCGTCCTTCGGCCGGCGGGACGGCTGCACATAGGCCGCCTTCCATGGCCGGGGGCCGAGCGCCCGCAGGGTGGTGGCGGGATGAAACGTGCCGGCGCCCATCTCCATGTCGTAGGGCTGGAGGATGACGCAACCCTGCTTCGCCCAGAAATCCTGCAGCGTCAGAATGAGCCCCTGGAAGGAGCGGGCGGGGTCGAGGGCGGCTGATCTGGACATCGGCTTGCGGCGTGAAAAGGCGCGCGACGCTTAGAACGCCTGTCGTCCGCTCGCAATCCGCCCGGCGGGCAGCGCGCCTCGGCGCGGAGGCCCCCTGCCCTTGTCATCCGTTTACCATGTGCGCCGCCGCACACCGGAACAGGCGGGCGGATGGTTGATTGTCCTCAACGGCGAGCCGGACGGGCCGCCACAGAGACACGGGGCGCGCATCATGAAACTCAAGCTTCTCCATTTCCAGATCGCGTTCGCCGCGCTGATGGCGCCAGCGGCCGTGTCGCTCGCCAGCGTCGCGAAGCCGGCCCCGTCGCAGGACGAAACTCCGGCGGTTTCCAGGATGGAGACGCCCCGCGCGCCGATCGCCATCGCAAGGCCGGCTCAGGCCTCCGCCGCCGCATGTTCCGCCAAGGTTCGCGTCGTGTACGCGGGATACAACGCGCCCGCGTCGAAAGGCTGCTGACCCAGCCCGCGCCCGAAGCGAAGGAGCGTTTTCGGTATCAATCGCCCCTCGATCCCGTATTCGCTCCTTCCGGACCCGGCCGCTGCGCCCAGCGGCCGGGTCTTTTTTTAGCGTTCGTCGCCAGGCGTTTTCACCCTGCCCTTGCCGGAACGAATCGTTAGGATGGATGCCGAATGCGGGGACGACGATGACCAACCCAATGGCGAAATGGCTGGCTCTGGCGGCGATTGCGGGCGCGCTCGGCCTGAGCGCGTCGGCGCAGGCTGCTCCCCTCGCTCCCGCCGCCGAGGGCGTGCGCGATGCTCTTCCCTCCCTGACGGAGCCGGCGCAGGCCCGGCGCGCCAAGCGCCCGCGCATCGTCTGCAGCGTCCGCTACCGCCCCTTTTATAATGGCCTGTTCTGGTCCCAGGCGCCGGTCAGGGTGTGCTGGCGCCGCTACTGAACGCCGGCGCAGGCAAGCATCGCCTCGCCGCGATGGATCGCTTCCGCCTCGGGCGTGAAGCGTCCGTCCGGACCGTGCAGGACGAGCGCCGGAAGCAGCGCGAGCGGCGCTTTTCCGCCCTTGGTCGCCCGCAGCAGGATCCGCGTCGCCGGCGCGTCCGCGCGGGGATGCACCGGCGTGACGGCGACGCTTCCGAGCCGCTCCCCCATCGCCGCCAGAATCTCCGCCAGCGCGTCGGCGCGGTGGATGAGAACCAGCACGCCTTTCGGCCCGAGCAGATCGGCGGCGCAGGCGAGCCATCGCGCCAGCCCGCCCGCCGGCATGACATGGGCGGCCGCGCGCGCGGGATCGGGCGAGGCGCGCATCCGCTCCGCCGCGCCGAACGGCGGATTGGTGAGCGCCAGATCCGCGCTGGCGGGCGCAAGGCCGGCGGCCCGGCGCTCCGCGGCGGGCGCGAGCGCGTCGGCGCGCAGCGCCGAGACCCTGCCCTCCAAACCGTTGAGCATAATGTTATCGCGCGCGAGCGCGAGCGCGCGGTCGTCATTGTCCACTAGGAGGACGCGGCTTTCGGGATGAGCGCGCGCGACGGCGAGGCCGACGGCGCCGACGCCGCAGCCGAGATCGACGACGGCCCTGCGTCCCGGCGGCGCGGCCGCCGCGAGCAGGATCGCATCCGTGCCGACGCGGTGGCCCGTCTCCGGCTGGCGCAGAAGAAGTTTCCCGCCGAGCAGCGCGTTCGGCGCGACGGCGTCAGCGCGGCTCACGCAACTCGCCTCCCAGCCCCGCCTCGGTCAGCAGCCGGCGCGCCTGCGCCTCCTCGCCGCCGGGGATGAGGATGCGGCGCGGAAAGGCGCCGATCGATCCCTCGATCGCGCTCACATGACCGTCCGCCACATAGGGCGACAGGCCGGCGCCGCGCAGCAGCGCTTCGACCGCGTTGATGAGCACCGGATCGTTGGCGCGGATGATCTCGATCATGGGAACCGCCGTTGCGACTTTCCGCAGGATTGTGTCTCGCCGCGCCCCGTGCAAGCGTTCATTCGAGACGATTTGGGAGCAGTGCGTGGGCGTCGTCATCGCATTCGAGGAAAAGTCGGCCGCCGGAACGGGGATCGAGGCCCTTGTCCGCCTCGTGGCCGCCGACATGACGCGCGTCAATCAGTTGATCGTGTCGCGCACGGGTTCGGACGTGACGATGATTCCCGAAATCGCGAATCACCTCATCTCCTCCGGCGGCAAGCGCCTGCGGCCGATGCTGACCATCGCCGCCGCCCATCTCGGCGATTATCGCGGCGACGGCCATGTCAAGCTCGCCGCCGCCGTGGAGTTCATGCACACCGCGACGCTGCTGCATGACGACGTGGTCGATGAGAGCGACATGCGGCGCGGCAAGCTCGCGGCACGCATGCTGTGGGGCAACGAGGCGAGCGTGCTCGTCGGCGATTTCCTGCTCGGGCAGGCGTTCAAGATGATGGTCGAGGTCGGTTCGCTCGGCGCGCTCGACGTGCTCTCGACCGCCGCCGCCGTGATCGCCGAGGGCGAGGTGATGCAGCTCTCCGCCGCCAAGAACACGGAGACGACCGAGGACGAGTATCTCGCCGTGATCCGCGCCAAGACGGCGGCCTTGTTCGCCGCCGCCTGCGAGGTCGGCCCGATCATCGCGGACCGGCCGAAGGCCGAGATCGCCGCCTGCCGCAGCTACGGCGCCAATCTCGGCGTCGCTTTCCAGCTCATCGACGACGCGCTCGACTATGGCGGCGCGTCGGCGAAGCTCGGCAAGAATGTCGGCGACGATTTCCGCGAGGGCAAGATCACGCTGCCCGTGGTGCTGTCGTTCCGCCGCGGCGACACCGAGGAGCGCGCCTTCTGGAAGCGCACGCTGCAGGACGCCGCGGTCGGCGAAGGCGATCTCGATCGCGCCATCGGCCTGATGCGCAAGCATCGCGCCATCGAGGACACGGTGGAGCGCGCGCGTCACTACGGCGCCATGGCCAAGGACGCGCTCGCGATCTTCCCGCAGGGCGACATGCGCGCGGCGCTCGACGCAGCGGTCGATTTCTGCATCGCGCGGGCGCACTGAGGCGCGCGCCTCAGACCAGTTTCTTCGTCAGGAATATCCGCGTCGCGCCCGGATCGCCCTCGACCTCGCCGAGAACGCTGTAGCCCTGGCGCCTGTAGAAATCCGGCGCCTGGAAGCTGATCGTGTAAAGCATCGCGGCCCGGCAGCCGCGCCGCTTCGCCTCCGCTTCGGCCATGCCAAGGATGCGGCTTCCGAGCCCCGCCCGGCGCAGATGCGCCGGCAGCGTGAACAGATCGATGAAAAGAAGGCCGCGCGACGTGCGGCCGGTCAGGCCGCCGATGATCTCGTTCGTGTCCGGGTCGCGGATCGTGATCGACAGCGCCCTTTGCCCGGACGGGCCGGCTTGCTCGTCATTGTAGCGCCGCAGCGCCGCGCCGATGGCGTCGCGGATTGACGGATCATCATCGTCCGTCAGAGCGATCGCCGGCTCGCCGGCCTTGTTCTCCGTCGCGTCCATTGCGCGGGCTCCATTGCAGTGAGATCGCCATCCTTGGGGCGAACGGTCGCGACGACGGCGGCGGCCCTCGCGCGTCTTTAGTCCTTGCGCGCGAGAATCCAGAGGAACCGGACGAGCGCGCCGAACTCCTCCTCGCCGACCATCTCGTCGCTCTCGATCGCAAATCCCGCTTCCTCGACCATCGCGCGATTCGTCGCGGCGTCGAAATGGCTGAAGAACATCGGCGCGCCGAGCCAGTCCCCGCGCCAGCCCGGCGTGTCCTCGGCGCCGAAGGTCGCGAGAAAGGCGCCGCCTGGCCGCAACCACCGAAAAACATTGGCGAGCAGCGCAGGGTGCGCGTCGCGCGGAACATGCGTGATCGAATAGAAGGCGGTGACGGCGTCGAAGGAGGCCGGCAGGAAGTCGACCGCCGTCATGTCGGCGCAGATGAAGTCCGCGCGCGGCTCGTTGCTCTTTGCGAGCGCGATCTGGCGGCGCGAGCCGTCGACGCCGACGACGGCGCAGCCGTGATCGGCGAAAATCGACGCGACGGGAACGCCTGCGCCGCAGCCGAGATCGAGCGTCCGCGCGCCGGCGGAGAGCCGCCCCGCGAGCGCCGTCGCGCGCTGGAGGCGCAATGGCGACCCGCTCGTCCACCGCAGATAGCGCTCTGCCATCGCATCATAGCCTGAGGCGACGACGGCGCGCGGATCGGCCTCGGTCATGGCGAGGCGCTTTCCGCGGGGTCGAGCAGCATCAGGTCCGTGTCATCGGGCTTCGCGCCGGCGGCCGTCAGCATGGCGTGGACCTGTCCGCGATGATGCGTCTGGTGATTGAAGAGATGGGCGACGAGCTGCCATCGCGGCCGGACCATCTCGCGGCCGGCGGCGCCAGAAAACCATTTCAGATCGCCTGTCAGCCAGTCCGGATCGAGCGTCGAGGCCCAGCCGACGATAACGGCGTCGAAATCGGCGCGCGCCGTTTTCAGATCGCTCCAGTCGTCGATGGCGACGCGCGAGCGCAGCGGCCCGACGAGCGGCTTCGGCGTTCTGGCGAACCGGCTCATCCAGACCTGATCGCCCCACAGCAGATGGTTCAGCGTGTCGAAGATCGACCCGAAGAACGCGCCGCGATCAAGACGGCGCTGCTCCTCGGTCAGCATGTCGGCGGCCGCGTAGAGGCTTCGATTCTGCCATTCGTTGTAGCGCGCCATCAGGCGCGCGTAATCGACCGAAATCACGGCCTCCCCCTCCCGGCCTAAGCGATGCTTGTCTCGGCGATCCACCATTCCGGACGATCGCGGCGCAGGCCGCGCGCAGCTTGCGCCGCCGCGTCGCGATTGTCGAACAGCGCAAAGCAGGTCGCGCCCGATCCCGACATGCGCGCGACGGCGCAGCCATCGAGCCCGCGCAGGGCGGCAAGGACGTCGCCGATGACGGGAACGAGCCGCAGCGCCGGCGCTTCGAGATCGTTGCGCTCCGCGACGAGCCGGCGAACAGGATCGTCGTCTTGCGACGGCATGGGCGTCCGGTGATCCGCCGTCGCGAAACCCGATCCGATCGGCGCGCCGAGCGCGCGGAAGACCGCGCCCGTTGGACAGGCGACGCGCGGATTCGCCAGCACCGCATACAGCGGCTCCGCCGCCATCGCCGGTCCCAGTTCGTCGCCGATCCCGCGCATGACGCGCAGGCGGGAGGCGAGGCAGACCGGAACGTCCGCGCCGGTCGCGCGCGCCGCGTCGAACAGGACCGGATCGTCCGGCGCCATGTCGTTCGCGCGGGCGATGAGCCGCAGCGCCGCCGCGGCGTCGGCCGAGCCGCCGCCGAGGCCGGCGGCGACGGGCAGCCGCTTGTCGAGATGGAACGCCCCCGCGCGCAAGCCTTCGCGACGCTCCAGCAGCGCGCGCGCCGCCCGCATCGCCAGATTGTCCTGCCCGCAGCCGGCCTCGCCGGCGGTCGGCCCCTCCACCGTCAGGGACAGGCGCGGGCCGGGATCGAGCGTCACATCGTCATGCGCGCCCCATGCGAAGCCGACGAGGCTGTCGAGCAGATGATAGCCATCCTCCCGACGCCCGACGATGCGCAGGCTCAGATTCACCTTCGCGGGCGCGCGCTCGGCCAGCTTCACCGGCGCCCCGGATCTGCATCGAGAGGATTGTCGAGCGCAGCGCGCAACGGTTCGCGTGAAGAAAATGCGAAGCAACACATTACTGGATCGATTCCGCGATGCGCAGACTTGCGGAATGGATCGGGAATCGCCGTCGCGCGCGGCGGCGAAGCGGCGGAGCGGGCCAAAAAATCAGCCGCCCTTTTCCTTTTCCGCTTCGACGGCCGGCGGCGTCACGGCGGTCGCCGGCGTCTCCTGCGCGGCGTCGAGGCCGTGCTCGATCTTGTTCAGAATCTTCGCGAGATCATCGGGCTCCGGCTTCAAGTCGCGCGCATGGTTCCACTGGAAATGCGCCTCGAGCTTGCGCCCCACGCGCCAGTAGGCGTCGCCGAGATGGTCGTTGATCGTCGGGTCGGACGGCCGCAGCAGCACGGCGCGCTCGAGATCGACGACCGCCTGATCATACTGGCCGAGTCTGTAGTGCGCCCATCCGAGCGAATCGACGATGTAGCCGTCGCGCGGCGCGAGTTCGACGGCGCGCTGCAGCATCTTGAATCCCTCGTCGAGATTCATGCTCATGTCGACCCAGGTGTAGCCGAGATAGTTCAGCGCCTGCGGCTGATCGGGATAGAGTTCGAGCGCCTTCTTGAGATCGGCCTCAGCCTTCGGCCATTCCTTCAGCCGCTCGTAGGAGGAGCCGCGGAAGTAGAACAGCGTCCAGTGCTGCCGCTCGGGCTTGGCGATCGCGTCGATCGCCTGCGAGAAGCTGTCGACCGACTCGCGGTATTTTTTCTGCGCGCGATAGACATTGCCGAGCGCGGACAGGGCGTCGATGTCGCGCGGACGTTTTTCGACCGCGGCGGTCAGGCGCTTGATGGCCTGATCGGACTCGCCCATGGTTTCGAAGTTGAGGCCGATCTGCACGTCCGAAGAGGCGGCGAGCGGCGAGGACGGGTCGATCGTCTGATACAGCGCGATCGCCTGATCGTAGCGCTTCAGCCGCTCGAAGATGTCGGCGAGCGTCACCGTCGCGAGCGCGTGCTTCGGATCGAGATAGCGCGCGAGGCGCAGATAGACGATGCCGGCGAGTTCGTCGCCGGTGCGGCTGCCTTCGCCGCCCAGTCCGAACAGCGCTTCCGCCGCGCCCTGCTGCGCCGTGCTCACCATGCGCTCGATCGGCTTGCCGCTGGCGAGTTCGTCCGCGAGAGCGCGGATCGATGGATGGCGGCCGACCCGCTGCTCGAACGTGTCGATCGCGTTTTTCGCTTCCGTGAGGTTGCCGCGGCGCGCCTCGAAGCGCGCATAGGCCTCGACCAGCCGGACCGGCGCGCGATTGGCGGCTTCATACGCCGCCTTGAGTCGTTTCTCGGCTTCGTCCGGACGGCCGGCGAGATCGGCGATCATGCCGGCGTGATAATCGCTGAAGATGGCGAGCCCGTTGTTGCGTCTCAGCTTGTCCAGCACGCCGAGCGCGTTGCTCCATTGGCGCGACCCGACATAGGCCCATGCCGTGAGGAGGTTCGCGGTCAGTTCGGTGCTCTGTACGCCGGGCGCCAGGCGGTTGCGCGCCGTCTGGAACTGCCGCGCGCCAATCGCCTCGACCGCAAGCGTCAGCCGCGCGACGCTGTTGCCGGGCTCCTTTTGCAGGATGCGGCGGGCGAGCTTCGCGGCTTCAGGAATATCGCCATCGGCGAGTTGCGCTTCGAAAGCCCGCTCCAGAAGCTCGCGATTGCCGGGATCTTCGCGCAGCGCCTGCGTGATGTAGCTCGCCGCGGCGGTGGTGTCGCGCTGGGCGCTCGCGCCGACGGCGGCGAGGAAATTGCCGGCCGGCGTTTCCGCCGAATCCGCCGGCGGCTGCAGAACTTTGGCAGGCGTTTTCGCCGTGTTGGCGAGCCCGGCGCCGGTGGCGAGGACGAGCGCGAGCGCGGCGGCGAGCGGACGGACAAAGGCGGGTGTCGTCACGGAGCGATGGTCTCTGGAAATGGGCGTACGGGACTCGAACGGCCGCGCGCAGGATCGGAACACAGGTCGACGGCTGGAATAGGGCAAAGCGCCGCGCCCGGCAATTCAGCCGCGGCGACCGCGAGGCTTCGCCGCAACGCCGCGCGGCGCGCGCTCATCGCCGGTTTCGCCGCCGCCTGCGCGACGCCGCCGGCCCCGACCCCGGCTCCGGTCGTCCGCAAGGGCTGAACCGGCGGGCGAACGCGGCCGTTCTTTTCAGAAGCAGATAAGACGCGAGCGCCCCCGCCTCCGCGCGGGGGTCTTACATATTGGGATAGTTCGGTCCGCCGCCGCCTTCCGGCGTCACCCAGGTGATATTCTGCGCCGGATCCTTGATGTCGCAGGTTTTGCAGTGGACGCAGTTCTGCGCGTTGATCTGGAAGCGCGGCCCGGCCTTCGCGGCCTCGTCCTCGTACACCACCTCATAGACGCCCGCCGGACAATAGAGCCGCGCCGGCTCGCCATAGCGCGGCAGATTCTCCCTGATCGGGATCGTCGGGTCCTTGAGCACGAGATGAACCGGCTGATCCTCCTCATGATTGGTCGAGGATAGGAAGACCGACGACAATTTGTCGAATGAGATGACGCCGTCCGGCTTCGGATAGGTGATCGGCGTCACGTCGCTGATCGGCTTCAGCGTCGCGTAGTCGGGCTTGCCGTGTTTCATCGTGCCGAAGGGCGAGAAGCCGAAAAGCTCGTTGCACCACATGTCGGCGCCGCCGAGCGAAATGCCGGCCATCGTGCCGAACTTCGACCACAGCGGCTTGACGTTGCGCACCTTCCACAGGTCGCGCCCGATCGCCGATCCGCGCCACGCCTCCTCGTAGGACGAGAGTTCGTCGTGAGCGCGGCCCGCCGCGAGCGCGTCATGCGCATGCTCCGCCGCCATCATTCCGGACAGAACTGCGTTATGACTGCCCTTGATGCGCGGCACGTTGACGAAGCCCGCCGCGCAGCCGATCAGCGCGCCGCCAGGAAAGCTCAGCTTCGGAACCGACTGGTAGCCGCCTTCGGTTATCGCGCGCGAGCCGTAGGCGATCCGCTTGCCGCCTTCGAACACGTCGCGGATGAAGGGATGATGCTTGAAGCGCTGGAATTCGTCGAACGGCGACAGCGTCGGATTGTCGTAGTTCAGATGCACGACGAAGCCGACGACGATCTGATCGTCCTCGAAATGATAGAGGAATGAGCCGCCGCCCGTGCCGTTCTGCAGCGGCCAGCCGAAGGAATGCTGCACGCGGCCGGGCTTGTGCCTGGAAGGATCGACCTTCCACAATTCCTTCAGCCCGATGCCGAATTTCGGCGGTTCGCGGCCCTTGTCGAGACCGAAGCGCGCGATGAGCTGCTTCGACAGCGAGCCGCGCGCGCCTTCCGCGAACAGCGTGTACTTGCCGCGCAGCTCCATGCCGCGCGTGTAGCCTTCCTTGTAATGCCCGTCGCGCGCGACGCCCATGTCGCCGGTCGCGACGCCGCGCACCGCGCCCTTGTCGTCGTAGAGAACCTCCGCCGCGGCGAAGCCGGGATAGATTTCGACGCCGAGCCCTTCCGCCTGCGTCGCGAGCCAGCGGCAGACATTGCCGAGCGAGCCGACGAAATTGCCGTGATTGTTCATGAGGCGCGGCATCAGGAGGTTCGGAAGCCGCACCCCGCCCGCCGGCCCGAGCATATAGAAGACGTCTTCGCTGACTTCCGTGATCAGAGGCCGATCGTCGGCGGCGCGCCATTCCGGCGTCAGCGCGTCGAGGCCGGACGGGTCGATCACCGCGCCCGACAGGATGTGCGCGCCGACCTCGGAGCCCTTCTCGACGACCACGACGCCGAGGTCGGGCGAGAGCTGCTTCAGCCGGATGGCGGCGGCGAGGCCCGCGGGTCCCGCCCCGACGACCACCACGTCATAATCCATGCCTTCGCGCTCTGGCAGTTCCATCGCTTGTCCTTGGGCCACTCTGGAGGCGTTCGATATGGACGATCGGGCGCCCTCGCTCAAGCGCCGGCGTCGACGCGGATTGCGCCCGCCCCGCACATGGATCAATGGTTCGGCATGGACGCCGTTCCGGATCCGCGCCGCGCCTGCGCCGAGTTGCTCGCCTTCTATCTGGAGGCCGGCGTCGAGGACGCGCTCGACGAGACGCCGCACAACCGCTTCGCCGACGCGCCGGCGGCGGCGGACGCCGCTCCCGCCGCGCGGCCGATCGCCGCGGCGCCGGACGCGATCCGATCGCCGCGTTCCGACCCGCGTCCGGAAGGCGCGCCGCGCGGAGCGCCTCCGCCCGCCGCGCCCGCCGCCGCCGCGGAGGATGCGCGCGCGCAGGCGGCCTCGGCGCGCAGCATGTACGAGCTTCGGGCGCTGATGGAGGCGTTCGAGGGCTGCGAGTTGAAGCGCACCGCCTACCGGCTCTGCTTCGGCGACGGAAATCCCGAGGCCCGGCTGATGTTCGTGGGCGAAGGGCCCGGCGCCGAGGAGGACCGGCAGGGCAAACCCTTCGTCGGCCGGTCGGGGCAACTGCTCGATCGCATGCTGGCGGCGATCGGCCTCGACCGGACCAAGGCCTATATCGCCAACGTCGTGCCCTGGCGTCCGCCCGGCAACCGGACGCCGACGCCGGCCGAGATCGCCATCTGCAAGCCATTCATCCAGCGGCAGATCGAGCTGGTGAATCCCGACGTCCTCGTCTGCGTCGGCCTGCCCTCGGCCCAGACCCTGCTCGGCGTCCGCGAGGGCATCCTCAAGACGCGCGGCCGCTGGATGACCTATCGCGTCGGCGAGCGCGAGATACGGGCGATGGCGACGCTGCATCCCGCCTACCTGCTGCGCCAGCCCTCACAGAAAAAATACGCCTGGCGGGATTTCAAGGCGATCCGCGCGGCGCTGCGATAGGACGCTGGACGATCGTCGTCCGCGCGAGGCGGTCTGAAAAAACCTCTGGCGCTCCGAGGCCGCCGACGCCAAATATCCGCCGAACCGTCGCCGGAAGGAGCGCCGCATGCGTCTCGATGACATTCGCGAGTCCAATTATGTCGAGGACCGGCGCGGCCAGGGCGGTCTAGGCGGCGGCGGCGTCGGCATTCCGATCGGCCGCGGCGGCGGCATCGGTTTCGGCACGATGATCGTGCTCGGCCTCATCTCCTACGCGCTTGGCATCGATCCCCGCATTCTCATCGGCGGCGCCGAGGTGGTGTCCAACATGGGCGGCGGGCGATCCGCGCCGACCGAGCAGGCCGCTCCGCCGCCGACCGACGAGGCCGGCCGCTTCCTGCGCCGCGTCGTCGCGCTCAACGAGGATGTCTGGTCGAAGATCCTGCCGGAACAGGCCAATGTGAACTTCCAGCCGCCGCGCCTTGTGATCTTCAACCGCGTCACGAACTCGGCCTGCGGAACGGCGCAGTCGGCGATGGGACCGTTCTATTGCCCGCTCGACAAGAAGGTCTATCTCGACACGTCGTTCTTCCAGGAGATGCGCCAGAAGCTCGGCGGCGGCGGCGAGTTCGCCTACGCCTATGTCGTCGCCCACGAGATCGGCCACCACATCCAGAACCAGCTCGGCCTGCTGCCGAAAGTGCAGAACGCGCAGCGCAATCTGAGCCAGGCGCAGGGCAACGCTTTGCAGGTGCGCGTCGAGCTGCAGGCCGACTGCTACGCCGGCGTCTGGGCCCACTACGCCGATCAGCGCTATCAGGCGATCGAGCCCGGCGAGGTGAAGCAGGCGATGGACACGGCGGCGGCCATCGGCGACGACCGGCTCCAGAAGCAGGCGCAGGGCTATGTCGTGCCCGAGAGCTTCACGCACGGCTCGTCGGCGCAGCGCCAGCAATGGTTCTCGCAGGGCCTGAAGACGGGATCGCTGCAGGCCTGCGACACGTTCCAGCGCGGATCGTAGATCACAGAAGCGGCGCGGTCATCGCTTGCGGCCGCGGTCGCTCTCCATCGCCGCCTCGAGCACGGCGCGGATGAAGCGCTGGTAGGGCATCTTCTGCTTCGCCGCGCGCTCCTTCACCGCGTCGAGCAAATCCTTTGGCAGACGCATATTGATGCGTTCGTCTTTTGGCGCGAATTCAAATCTCATCGCACGCATTTGCGAAAGGTCGAATCCGGTAAGATCGGCGCGAGCGACAAAGCTCTCCGCTTCATCGTCGTTGGCGAGCGCGGGCAGTTTCTTTTTCATAATGCTCGACCTCCTTGCGATGCATGAAGCGGGCGCTGATTGGCCTGATGAACGTCAGCCCGTTCTTCTGGCGAAGCGTGAAAATGACGAACGCCTTGCGCCCGTCGGCGGTTTCGCCGATCGCCGCAAAACGCTCTTCGGCCGCCGAATGCCGCGGATCGGGAAAGACCGCGATCGTCCCATGGAACAGATGCTCGATATCCTTGAGCGAAAGGCCATGCTTGCAGCATTTGGCCCGGTTTCCTTCGTCCCAGTCGAAGCCGGAAATCGAGCCGATCATACTGTCAGCATGGAAATCGTATGTACGTTTGTCAACCCATTGGATGCGGTTGCGTTGCGACAGGCCATGGCGAGAATGCGAAAATGATGACCAGCCTCGACGACGCCCGCGCTTTCCTGCCGCTCAATATCGCGGTGCTCACCGTGTCCGACACCCGCACGCTCGCGGATGATCGGTCCGGCGACACGCTCGCGGAGCGGCTGACCAGGGCCGGCCACAGGCTCGCCGACCGCGCGATCGTCGAGGACGACGTGGAGCGGATTCGCGCGCAGGCCAAGCGCTGGATCGCCGACAAGGGCGTCGATGTCATCATCTCCACCGGCGGCACCGGCTTCACCGGGCGCGACGTGACGCCCGAGGCTTTCGAGCCCCTGTTCGAGAAGCGCATGGACGGCTTCTCGGAGGTCTTCCACCGCATCTCCTATGACAAGATCGGAACCTCCACGATCCAGTCGCGCGCGACCGGCGGCGTCGCCGGCGGAACCTTCATCTTCGTGCTGCCCGGCTCTCCCGGCGCCTGCCGGGACGCCTGGGACGGCATCCTGCAGGCGCAGCTCGACTACCGCCACCGCCCCTGCAATTTCGTCGAGATCATGCCGCGCCTCGACGAACATCTGAAGCGGGGCGCCAGCGGCTGAGCCGCCGGATCAGCGCCGGGCGCGCCGGTCGTCCAGCCGGGCCGGCAGCAGCGCGAGCCGGCGCGCGGAGGGCCAGTCCCCCTGCGCGAGCAGGCCGGACGGCGGGTGGATGCGTCCCGCGACGCGCGCAGCGCCCGCGGCGAGCCGCGACCGCCAGCCGCTGGAGACCGAGAACACAGCCGGCCCCGCCTGCCGGGCCATGTGCCGCGTCACCGCATCGACCCAGCCCCCGGCAGGCGCCATGCCGGCGATGAGACAGAGCCGCCAATCCGCGCCCGAACCGGCGAACTGGCTGCGCCACATGGCGGCGGGCCCGCCGCCGGCGACGGCGCGCGCCGCTCCCGATTCGTCGATCAGCCGGTCGAGATCATTCAAGGGCGCCGCCGGCGTGATCACCGTCACCCGGCGCACCAGCCCGTCGACGGCCGCGGGCACCAGCGCCGCCAGAGTCTCGGCGAGCGCGACGGCGTCCTCTTCTGCGGCGACGAAGACTGACAGCATGGCTGCGCCATATCACGGCTGCGCCTCTGCGCACGGCCAAACAAGCGGCGCCGCCGTCTTGAAACAGCTATTGTTCATGTTATGTTCTAGTTTCCCTCTGAGTTTTGCTCTCATCATGTCGCAGCGCCCTCATGAAGACGATGTTCGCACGGCCGGCGCGTCCGTGGCCGAGGTCTATGCGCGGCCGGTTCCCCGCGCGCTGCAGGAGCGCGCCATGCCGGCGCGCCGTGCGGCGGTCGTGGTCAAGGGACCGAGGGAGCCCGATCCGGACCGCATCGTCGACGGGGAGCGCCGGCGCGGGCGCGGGGCCGCGAGCAACGAGAGCGGACGCTTCGAATCCGAGCTGCGCGAGACGGTCGACGACGGATGGGACAGCCTCGCCGAACTGCCGGCCCTGAAGACCGAGGTCGCCGTTGAGAAGGCGCGCACCATCATCACGCGCAACGATTCGCCCGATATCTCCTTCGACCGCTCGATCAATCCCTATCGCGGCTGCGAGCATGGCTGCATCTACTGTTTCGCGCGGCCGACCCACGCCTATATGGGCCTTTCGCCCGGCCTCGATTTCGAGACGCGGCTGTTCATGAAGCCGGACGCGGCGGCGCTGCTGGAGCGCGAGCTCGGCGCGGCGAACTACAAGCCGCAGACCATCGCCATCGGCACGAACACCGATCCCTACCAGCCGATCGAGCGCACGCACCGCATCACGCGGCAGGTGCTGGAGGTTCTGGCGCGGACCAATCATCCGGTCGGAATCGTGACCAAGTCGGCGCTGGTGACGCGCGACATCGATCTGCTCGCGCCGATGGCGGCGAAAGGCCTCGCCAAGGTCGCGATCTCGCTGACCTCGCTCGACCCGCGGCTCGCCCGCGCGATGGAGCCGCGCGCCGCGACCCCGCCGAAGCGGCTCGAGACGATGCGCAAGCTGTCGGAGGCGGGCATTCCCGTCGGCGTGCTGACCGCGCCGCTCATTCCCGCGATCAACGATGCGGAGGTCGAGAAGTTGCTCGAGGCCGCGCGCGGCGCCGGCGCGACGGAGGCGGGCTACGTGCTGCTGCGCCTGCCGCTTGAACTGGCCGACCTCTTCCGCGAATGGCTGCTCGAACATTATCCGGACAAGATGCGCCATGTGATGTCGCTCGTCCGCCAGACCCGCGACGGCAAGGACTATGTCTCCGAATGGGGGGTCCGCCAGTCCGGCAGCGGACCCTACGCCTGGATGATGGGCCGGCGCTTCGAGCTTGCGGCGCAGAAGCTCGGCTTCGGCAAGCGGCGGCTGAAGCTGCGCACCGACCTGTTCACGCCGCCGGGCGGGCGCGGCCGGCAGATGGAGCTGTTCTGACGGCCGCCAGCGCGGCCACGGCGTCGACGCCGACTGTTTCGACCCCGGCGGCTTCGACGTTGGTCGCGAATCGCTCTAGGTCACGGGCTCATGTCCGGCGACGCTCCCACCTTTGACAATGAACGCGCCCTGCTGCGCGACGGCTGCGCCTGGGTCGCCGGCGTCGACGAGGTCGGCCGCGGCCCGCTCGCGGGGCCTGTCTTCGCCGCCGCCGCGATTCTCGACCCCGCCGATCTCCCGCGCTCGCCGCGCGATTCGAAAGCCTTGACTGAGGCGCAGCGCGAGAACGCTTTCGCCGAGATCATGGAGAAGGCGCTGGCCGTCGCCGTCGCCAGCGCGAGTTGCGCCGAGATCGACGCGATCAACATCCGCGCCGCGAGCCTTCTCGCCATGCGCCGCGCCGTGCTCGCCCTCGCGCTGCGGCCCGACGCCGCTTTGATCGACGGGCGCGACGCGCCCGACGTGCCGATGCGCGCGGTCCCGGTGATCGGCGGCGACGCGATCGTGCTCTCGATCGCCGCCGCCTCGATCGTCGCCAAGGTGACGCGCGACCGGCTGATGACCCGGCTCGACGCGCATTGCCCCGGCTACGGCTTCGCCAGCCACAAGGGCTACGCCGCCGCCGCCCACCGCGCCGCCATCACGCGGCAGGGGCCGAGCCGCTTCCACCGCATGAGCTTCGGCCTTCTGAAGACCTTCGCCTGACATCGGCGGCGGCGCGCAAGCTTTCGTTAACCCTGCGCCCGGCAATTTTTGCAGCCCCAAATCGAGACGCGCGAAAAGCGCCGGCGGCAACGTCAATTTTACCGAGTTGATTCACCTTGTGCGCGTTGGTTGCGTAACTCGGAGTATCCATGAGTAGCGTATCGCTCCGAGTTGCCGCTGGCGCCACGCCCCGGATTCCTGTCTCGCGTACCGGGTCGTCTGCCCGCGCGTCCCAAGCGCGCCTGCCGGCGCTTGAGCATGACCGCATCGTGCTCGGCGACTGCATCGCTGAAATCAACAAGCTGCCTGAAAACAGCGTCGATCTCGTCTTCGCCGATCCGCCCTACAATCTTCAGCTCGAAAGCGCGCTGACGCGCCCCGACAACAGCCTTGTCGATGCGGTCGACGACGACTGGGATAAATTCTCGTCGTTCGAATCCTACGATCGGTTCACGCGCGACTGGCTGTCGGCCTGCAGGCGCGTGATGAAGCCCGACGCGACATTGTTCGTCATCGGCTCCTATCACAATATTTTCCGCGTCGGCGCGACCCTTCAGGATCTTGGCTTCTGGATCTTGAACGACATCGTCTGGCGCAAGGCGAATCCGATGCCGAATTTCCGCGGCCGCCGTTTCACCAATGCGCATGAGACGCTGATCTGGGCGACGCGCGACGCGAAGGCGAAGAACTACACCTTCCATTACGAGGCGCTGAAGTCCGGCAACGACGATACGCAACTGCGCTCGGACTGGTTCATGCCGATCTGCACCGGCGAGGAGCGCATGAAGGACGACGCCGGACGCAAGGCGCATCCCACGCAGAAGCCGGAAGCGCTGCTGGCGAAAATCATTCTTGCGGCGTCGAATCCCGGCGATCTCATCATCGACCCGTTCTTCGGATCGGGCACGACGGGCGCCGTCGCCAAGAAGCTCGGCCGCCGCTTCATCGGCTTCGAGCGCGAGCAGGACTACGCCAATGTCGCGATGCGGCGCATCGCCGGCGTAAGGCCGCTGCCGGAGGACGCGATCGCGCTCGCGCCGGCGAAGCGGACGGAGCCGCGCGTGCCGTTCACCGCCGTGATCGAGCGCGGCTTCCTTGCGCCGGGCGAGACTCTGATCGACGAGAAGCGCCGCCACGAAGCGACGGTGCGCGCCGACGGCACTATCGCGCTGAAGGGCATCGTCGGCTCGATTCACAAGATCGGCGCGCTGGCGCAGGGGCTTCCCGCCTGCAACGGCTGGAGCTTCTGGCGGCATGAGGCGAAGGGAAAACTCGTCTCCATCGACGACTATCGCGCCGCGATCAGGAAGGAATTCGGATCGGCCCTGTAAGGGCGCTTAAGCCTCGGCGACGCGGTTGAGGCTTGACCTGAGCGCGAGGTTCGCTGTCATTGCGCGCATCGCCTGATTTTGTCGGATCGCCAGGGCCGGCCTGATCACCATCGAACCATCACGCGCGATACGGGATGAACTATGGCGTTCTGGAAAAACGTTGCAGCAGCATGCGTTGTCGTCGCGCTCCATGGCGCGACCGCCCAGGCTCAGCAGCCCGCGCCGCCTCCGCCGCGCGCGCCGGGCGTTCCCGTCGAGGTGCTCAACCGCTCCGAACCGCAGCTCTGCGCCGAGAAGGACAATGTGTCGGTGCTGTTCCGCTCGGCCGAGGCGCGGCGCTTCACCATCGAGGCGGCGCATCCCGTCTATGTGAACATGCTCCAGCGCGACAACTGGGACGCGGACTGGACGAATTGCGACATGACGGGCGATCCGTCCTTTCCCGCCGCGCCGCGCAAGGTCACGTTTTACGAATCGATCGATCTCTGGCTCGTCGGCTACACGTTTCCGAGCTTCTGGCGGAAGAATGACGTGCCGTTCCGCGTCGGCGACCGCGTCGAGCACGGGCTTCATCTCGTGCAGTTGTGGGTGCTGACCAAGGATCGCTCGGAAGAAGTGCTCGTCGTCTATCCGCCGGACGGCTACTGGCGCGCGCGGCCCCTGCCGCCGCCGCATCTGCGCTGGTCCGCTTATGGCAGTTCCTTCATCGTCGGCCCGATCGACGAGGAGGCCGGACGCCCCGTCGCGAATTTCAAGGAGATCGCCTTCGATCCGAAGACGAAGACCTTTACGATGACCTACGCGGACGGATCGAGCGGAACGCTGAAGCTGTCGAGCCTCGACGACAACCGCATGGTTCTCGATGTCGATTTGAGCCGCGCCGTGTCGAACAACCGGCCTATCGCGGCGCTGCGCTCCATGTATGTCACGGAATTCAACGCCGACGCCGCGCGCATCGCGCTCAAGGAGCCGGGCGCGAAGAGCTGGCGCGAAGAGAAGATCATGGATTTCAAGGATGCGACGGCCACGGATGTATGGACGGGTCGTCTCGTTCCCTCGCGCCACAACACCAGCGCGCCCGACATGGTGTTCCATCATTTCGGCAAGTAACGGGCGGCGAACGGCGACAAGACACGGCCGCGAGCGAATCGCGCGCCGTCACCGCTTGCGCACGAACTCCGTGCGCAGGACGAGGCCCTTGATGCTCTCATGGCGGCAGTCGATCTCCTCCGGATCGTCCGTGAGGCGGATCGACCGGATGACGGTCCCCTGCTTGAGTGTCTGGTTGGCGCCCTTCACCTTCAGATCCTTGATCAGCGTGACCGAATCGCCGTCCGCGAGAAGATTGCCGGCCGCGTCGCGCGCCGCTGGGCGGGCGGCTTCGGCGGCCGCAGCCGCTTCGCGGGCCGGACGCCATTCGCCGGTCGTTTCGTCATAGACATAATCGTCGCTATCGGGAGCCATGTCGGCCTCGGCTGGTTTCAGAAGGAGCGAAGCCGCACGCGCCGTCCATCCCCGCCCGGCGGAGCGACGGCGGAAGGCGCGTCGGCCGTGATTCGCGGTGGCGTTTATTCCGCCGCCTGCACCACTTTCTCGGCGGTCTGGAGATCGACCGAGACGAGCTGCGACACGCCGCGCTCGGCCATGGTCACGCCGAACAGGCGGTTCATGCGCGCCATCGTGATCGGATTGTGCGTGATGACGATGAAGCGCGTGTCGGTCTTCTTCGCCATGTCTTCGAGAAGGTCGCAATAGCGCTCGACATTGGCGTCGTCGAGCGGCGCGTCGACCTCGTCGAGCACGCAGATCGGCGACGGGTTGGTGAGGAACACCGCGAAGATCAGCGCCGTCGCCGTGAGCGCCTGTTCGCCGCCCGACAGGAGCGTCATCACCTGCGGCTTCTTGCCCGGCGGCCGCGCGATGATTTCGAGTCCCGCTTCGAGCGGATCGTCCGCCTCGATGAGTTGCAGCTCCGCCGCGCCGCCGCCGAACAACAGCGTGAACAGTTCCTTGAAATGGGCGTTGACCGTGTCGAACGAGCCGAGCAGCCGCTCGCGTCCTTCCTTGTTGAGGCTCTGGATCGCGGTGCGCAGCTTCTTGATCGCCTCGATGAGGTCGTCGCGCTCCGTGGTGAGCGTGGTTTTCTTGGAGCTCGATTCCTCGAGTTCGAGATCGGCGCGCAGATTGACCGCGCCGATGCGCTCCCGCTCCGCCTTCATGCCCGAGAGCTTGCGCTCGACGTCCGGGATCGCCGGCGTATCGGCGCCGGGCTCCACCCCGGCCATCTCCGGCAGCGCCGCCGGCGTCGTCTCCAGCGTCTCGGCGATGGCGTGCTCGGTGTCGGCGAGCCTGGTCTGCGCGGCGTCGAGGCGCGCCTCGGCGCGCGCCCGCGATTCGCGCGCTTCCGACATGGCGGCGAGCGCCTCGCGAGCCGCGCGGTCGGCGTCGGCCTGCGCCGTCTCGGCGCGGGCGAGCGCGTCGGCGGCCTCCTTGCGTTTCCCCTCGGCGCCTTCGATCTCGACGACCACGGCGCGGCGCTTGAGGATGATCTGGCCGGGAACCTCGTCCAGCGCCTCGCGCTCGGCGCGGGCGGCGGCGATGCGCTGCTCGAATTCGGTCACCTGGGCCGCGGCCCCGTCGCGGCGGCTGGCCCATCCCTCGCGATCGGCGGCGATGGCGGCGCGGCGGCGGGCGCGCGCCTCGGCCTCGCGGGCGAGCGTCTGGGCGGCGGCGCGGGCCTCGCTCGCCTGGGCGCGGGCGTCCGCGACGCTGGCGCGGGCGGCGGACAGCTCCTGCTCCATCTCGGGCGTCACCAGCAGGGTTTTCGCCCCCTCGCGCGCGACGGTCAGCCGCTCGTCGGTTTCGGTCAGGTTGGCCTCGACGCGTGCGCGTCCTTCGCCGAGCGCGGACAGCTTCGCGGCGACCTCGGCGCGGCGGCGCTCGGCGGCCCCGAGACGGCTGCGGGCGCCGTCCATCGTCTGCCGCGCCTGCCGGGCGGCGGCGTTGGCCTCCTGCTCGGCCTGGGTCGCGGCGCGCAGGGCGGCGACGGCCGAGTCGAGTTCGCCGCGACGGGCGTCGGCCTCGGTCCGGGCCGAGCGGGCGTCCGCTTCGAGATCGACGAGGCGGTTCTTCTCGGCCAGCCGGCGGGCCGCTGGAGTCGGCGCCTCGGCGGCGGTCGTCAGGCCGTCCCAGCGCCAGAGATCGCCCTCGACGGAGACCAGCCGCTGACCGGGCTTGAGGAATTGCCGGAGCCGCGCTCCGTCGACGCGCCGCACCACGCCGATCTGGCGCAGCCGGCGCTGGAGCGCAGCCGGCGCGGCGGCGAAATCGGTCAGCGGCTGCGCCCCTTCGGGCAGCGCGGGATCGTCCTCGGAGGCTCCCGGAGCGGCCCAGTGGGCGGGGGCGGACTCCTCGAGCGACGCGTCGAGATCGTCGCCCAGCGCCGCTCCCAGGGCCGTCTCGTAGCCTTTAGCGACGGAGATCGACTCGACCACCGGCGGCCACAGGTCGGAGCCGGCGTTGGCGAGCAGTTTCTTCAGCGTCGCCACCTCGGTCTCGAGGCGCTGCGCCTTGCGGTCGGCGTCCGTCGCGGGCTGGCGCGACCGGTTTTCCGTCTCCCGCGCCGTCGGCAGGGCCGCGCGGGCGGCGTCGAGACGGACGTCCGCCTCGCGCGACGCCTGCTCGGCGGCCGCGAGCGCCTCCGTCAGCGGCGTGATGTCAGCGTCCGCGCCCAGGCTCTGCTCGATGGCGGCGAGATCGCGCACGATGCGCGCCTGCTCCTCCTGGAGGCGGCGCAGCCGGCCTTCCTCGTCGGCGACGGCGCGCAGCGCCGCGTCGCGCCGCACCGCGATGTCGGACACCCGGCGCTGGACGCCGTCGAGCGCCGCTTCCGCCTCGGCCAGGGCGGCTTCCGCCTCGGCCTGTCGGGACGCGGCGGCGGCGCGCTGCTCGTCAGAGCCCTGATCGTCCGCGGCCAGCGCGGCGCTCTCGGCGTCGAGGCGTTTCAGCGTGGCGATGGCGTCGGCCGCGAGCGCCGTCGCGCGTTCGATGTCGCGCGTCAGTTCGGAGGCGCGCCGCTCGAGCTCGGCGGCGCGCTCGCGGGCCCGCTTGTCCTCGGCGTCGAGCGAATCGCGGGCGAGCAGCAGGCGCTGGAGCGCGGCCGCCGCCTGGGCCTCCGCGTCGCGCAGTCCGGGCATCGAGGCCGCCGCGATGGCCTGCTCGCGCGCCGCGGCCGCCTGCGCGGCGGTGCGGTCGGCGACGAGGCGCGTCTCCGCCTCCAGCGAACGCTCCGCCTCGGCGAGTTGGGCCCGCGCCTCGCGATGGGTGAGGTAGAAGACCAGCGCCTCCAGCCGGCGGATTTCGGCCGCCACCACCTTGTAGCGGCCGGCCTGCTTGGCCTGCTTGCCGAGGCTGTCGATCTGCGCGTCGATCTCGCGCAGCACGTCTTCGAGGCGGGTCAGATTGTCCTCGGCCGCCTTGAGCCTGAGTTCGGCCTCGTGGCGGCGGGCGTGCAGGCCGGCGATGCCGGCCGCGTCTTCGAGGATGCGCCGGCGCGCCTGCGGCTTGGCGGCGATGATCTCGCCGATCTGTCCCTGCCGCACCATGGCCGGCGAACGCGAGCCGGTGGCGGCGTCGGCGAAGAGAAGCTGCACGTCTCTGGCGCGCACTTCCTTGCCGTTGACGCGATAGGTCGATCCTTCCTCGCGCTCGATCCGGCGCGAGACCTCGAGCCCTTCCGAATCGTTGAACGCCGCCGGCGCCCTGCGGTCGGAATTGTCGATGTGGAGCGCGACTTCGGCGGCGTTGCGCGCCGGCCTGTTGCCGGACCCGGAGAAGATCACGTCGTCCATGCCCGACGCGCGCATGGACTTGTAGGAATTTTCGCCCATGACCCAGCGCATGGCCTCGACAAGATTGGACTTGCCGCAGCCATTGGGTCCGACGACGCCGGTCAGTCCCGGCTCGATCAGGAATTCGGTGGGCTCGACGAAGCTCTTGAAGCCCGCGATGCGCAGTTTGGTCAGTTTCATGTGCGGCGGCCGCCCTGATCCGGCGACTGCCCGCGTTCGACCGCGCGAATCAGTTGCCGACGATGGGCGATAATATCTTATCGAACTCGTCGATGGACATCGCGCCCGGATACTTGGTCCCGTTGATGAAGAAGGTCGGGGTCGAATCGACCTTGAAGTCGTTCATCCCCTGGTTCTTCACCGCCAGAACACCGTCAAGAAGCGACTGATCCGTCAAGCACTTCTCGAAACTTTCCTGTGTGAAACCGGCCTGCTTGACGAGCCCGGCGAGCGCGTCGACCGGCTTGTCGACGAAAGCCCAGTTCTTCTGCTGCTTGAACAGCAGGTCGATCATGGCTTCGCGCTTGTCGCCGGCGCAGCGCGCCAGCATGAAGCCGCCCGCCGCCAGCGGATCGAGCGGGAATTCGCGCAGGATGAAGCGCGCCTTGCCGGTGTCGATGTATTTCTTCTTCAGCTCCGGCCAGGTCGTCTCGGCGAAATGGGCGCAGTGCGAGCAGGTCATCGAGGCGTATTCGATGATCGTCGCCTTGGCGTCGGGATTGCCGAGGATGACGTCCGGCAGCTTGCCCGCCGGCTTCATCAGGTCTTCGACCCGCACCGACTGGGCGAGCGCCGACGAGGCGGCGAACGGGAGCGCCGACAGGGCGGCGAGGAGATGGCGGCGATCCATGAACGGTCCGTCGTGTGGCAGAGTGACGCTAGCCTATGCGGTCACGGTCCGCGGATGGCAAGACGTATGCGCTGCGGATCGGCGCGCCCCTGCTCACGTCTTTGTGCGCGCGCCTCGCTCGCGATCGATGACGGCGGCGCCGAGGCGCGCGAGCGCCGCGCGCAGCCCCTCGTCGGCGACATCGGCGACGATCTGCTCCGCCGCCGCCACCGCTTCCGGCGATGGCGGCCGCGCGGCTTTCGTCAGCGCCGCGCCGCGCCTGACCGGACCCTGCTCCAGCCGGAGGCGACCGACGCAGGCCCAGCCGAAATAGGCGTTGACCCGCTCGATCACGATCGGCGCGAGATGCTGCAATTCGAGCGCGAACGCGCTCTCCACGCGCACATGCAGCGTCGCCGGCTCGGGCGGCGGCGCATGGCGCCCCGCAACCTTCCGCTCCGACGGCTTGCGGGGCCAGGCGATCCGCACCGGCCGCGACCGCCGCGCCAGCGCCTCGCCGACGATCTCCGGCCAGCTCAGCACGATGTCGGCGCCGGCGAAGCCCTGCTTCGCCAGCGCCGCGCCGAGGCAGGAATCGACGAGATCCGCGAGCGGGCGCGCCGCCCGACGCGGCTTTGCGGAAACGGACATCGCAGCTTTTCCTTGAACCCCTGGCAGACTACCACGCGGCCATGTCCGCCGCAGCCGCCGATCCGCGCGACCTTCTCGCCTGGTATGACCGCCATGCGCGCGACCTGCCCTGGCGCGTGCGCGGCGGCAGGCAGGACCCATACCGCGTCTGGCTGTCGGAAATCATGCTGCAGCAGACCACGGTGCAGGCGGTCAAACCCTATTACGATAAATTCCTGACCGTCTGGCCGACCGTCGGATCGCTCGCCGCCGCGCCGGTTGAGGATGTGATGAAGGCCTGGGCCGGTCTCGGCTACTATTCCCGCGCCCGCAACCTGCACGCCTGCGCGATCGTTGTTTCAACGACCTTCGGCGGCGCCTTCCCGGATGCGGAGCGTGAATTGCGCGAATTGCCCGGCGTCGGCGCCTATACCGCGGCCGCGATCGCCGCGATCGCCTTCGACGCGCCGGCCACGGTGGTCGACGGCAATGTCGAGCGCGTCGTCTCGCGCCTTTTCGCCATCGAGGATGAATTGCCAAAGGGCCGGGCGGCGCTGCGTCGCGCCGCCGAAACCCTGACGCCGCGCGAGCGCGCCGGCGACTTCGCCCAGGCCATGATGGATCTCGGCGCGACGATCTGCACGCCGCGCAAGCCAGCCTGCGCGCTCTGCCCGTGGATGGAGCCGTGCGCGGCGCGGCGGCGGGGCGACCAGGAGAGCTTTCCGCGCAAGGCGAAGAAGCGCGCCGCCGCGATGCGCTACGGCGCAGCGTTTGTCGCCTTCGATCCGGCCCAGCGCCTGCTCGTGCGCACGCGGCCGCCGAAGGGCCTGCTCGGCGGCATGACCGAGGTGCCGACCAGCGAATGGGCCGCCGATTTCGTGCGCGCGCCCGTCGAGAAGCTGACGCCGCTGAAGGCCGCGTGGCGCAAGACGCCCGAGCCCGTGACGCACGTCTTCACGCATTTCCCGCTGACGCTCGACGTCTATGTCGCGCGCCTTCCATCCACGGCGCGGGCGCCGGAGGGCATGCGCTGGATCGGCGCGAACGAGATCGCGGGGGAAGCCTTTCCGAATCTGTTCAGGAAAGTGCTGGCCGCCGCGGGTTCGACATCGGCAGCACCACCACTTTCGATCCGGTCAGCGCGCGCCCGTAAAGATCGATCACGTCCTGATTGAACATGCGGATGCAGCCTGACGAAACCGACGATCCGATGGTGTCGGGCTCGTTGGTGCCGTGGATGCGGTACAGCGTGTCGCGGTCGCCCTGATAGAGATAGAGCGCCCGCGCGCCGAGCGGATTGTCGAGGCCGCCGGGCATCCCGCGGCGATATTTTTCAAGCTCCGGCTGCCGCGCGATCATCTGCGACGGCGGCGTCCATGTCGGCCATTGCGCCTTGCGCCGGATGGTCGCGACGCCGTTCCAGCCGAAACCCTCGCGGCCGACGCCGACGCCGTAACGGACCGCCTGCCCGTCGCCGATGACGAGCGTCAGGAAATAGTTCGAGGGATCGACGATGATCGTGCCCGGCTGCTCGTAGCCGTCATAGGCGATCGCCTGCCTGAGATAGCGCGGATCGATCAGGGAGACGTCGATGGCCGGAACGGGAAACGGCTCGTCGGGAATCTCTGCATACATGTCGGCGACCGCTGGATCGACAGGATGGCGCGGGATCGCGTCCGCCGGCCCCATCGACGCGTCCTGATAGAGCGGCCCTCCGGCGCAGGCGGCGGTGGCGAGCGGCGCGAGAAGAACGAAGCCGCGGCGGGACAGGGAGGCGATCATGATTTTCCATCAAACAGACAAGACGCAACCAGCGTCGAACATCCGGCGATGCGCGACGACGACCGCGCGGGATAACGTCGTTTCCACGCGCATGTTCCGTGTTTGAGGCGGATTACGACGCAAAGGCGGCGCGAAAGCGTCGCAATCGGGCGGCGGATCTGGAAGGCGTGATCTGTTGCAGAAAAGTTACGCCTGCGGCGCAGGCGCAACATCACGAGCCATCACGGTCGCGTGATCGCGTAAATATCCCCGGAATTGGCGCTATGCGGCAAATCACGAATGATGCGCGAAATGACATCGACGGGCGCGAAGCCGTCCAGCATGAGCGTCTGGCTCTCGCCGAGCGCAACATTGTAACGGTGCGCGGCGAGCGTTTCGAGGCGACCGAGACAGGCGAATGCGATGTCGCGCTGGATCGTGGTGAATTCGAACGACAGCGCCGGCAGCGGCCGCGAAAGACCCGCGAGCGCCTTCGCCTCAAAACCCTCGACATCGATTTTCACGAAACGCGGCGGGCCGAATCGCTCGATCAGCGCATCGAGCGTCGTCATCGGCACGATGCGCTCCTCGTTCCATATCTGTCCCCGCCATCCCTCGGCCCCGTCCGCCGCATGGACGAAAGCGTCGGAAGCGGTCGAGACGGTCGGATTGGCGCTGTTGATCCGGAGCCTGATCTCGCCTTCCCGATCGCCGCATGCGGCCTCGACCAGCGTCACGGCGGGATCGCGGCCGTGGATCAGACGGATCGCGCGCGCCGGCAGAGGCTGGGGCTCGACCGCGACGACGCGCGCGCCGAGCCGGCGGAAGGACGACACGCGATCGCCGACATGGCTGCCGACATCGAAGGCGAGATCGCCCGCCGTCAGGAACCGGCCGTAGAGCGCGTCCATCGCCGCATGGCGCGTCTTGTCGCCGTGATAGACGCGCAGCGAGCGTGAGACGGCTTTCCAGCGCGGCGCGGCGGCGCTCATGCCGCCTGCGCCGCGGCCGGACGAAGCGCGAGCACCTCGTCGGGGGTCGCGAACTCTTCGGGAATGGCGCAGAGCTTCATCGCCTCGAGCTTTCGCCCGAGCGCCGGGGAGGCGGTGGCCACCGCGAACGGAATCGCCAGCAGATAGCCGAGCGTCAGCGGCAGCGACCACAGCAGCAGCGCAGGCGACAGGACGGACAGCGTCCCGAAAACATAGACGCCGAACAGGAGCTGCGGCCAAAGTCCTTCCAGCGCCGTGCGGAACGAGATCCCGTGCGCGTCGCGCGCCTGCCCGCCCCAGGAGATGCTGGAGCGCCCGAAGGCGAGCCCGATCATGAAAAGCGTGGTGCGGAACGTCGAGATCGCGCCTTGCAGGAAGGAGAAGACGAGTTCCGTCGCCGCGCCCGCAAGAAAGCGCGGAACGCCGCCATAGCGCTTCGCGCCGTCGCCGCTGATGAGGATGTCGAGGAAGCCTGCGAGCTTCGGCATCAGATACATGAGGAAGAACAGGCCGTAGAGCGCCATCGCGGCGCCGGCGGGAAAATCCGCGAGATTGCGGTCTTCGATCGCCTTCACCGGCGCGAGCGCGATCATGATGGTGAAGGCCGGCACGCCGAGGAACATCAGGATCGCCCAGACGAGCTGGAAGCGGCTCATGAATCGCAGGCCCGGAATGTCGAGCAGCTTCAGATATTGCAGATTGCCCTGGCACCAGCGCAGATCGCGCCGCGCGAATTCGAGAATGGTCGGCGGGTTTTCCTCCCAGCTTCCGTTTTCCTCCGGCAGCACGCGGACCTCGTAGCCGGCGCGGCGCATCAGGGTCGCCTCGACCTGGTCGTGCGACATCACCGCCCCGCCGAGCGGCGGCCCGCCGGGCAGCACGGGCAGGTGGCATTCGTCGCGGAACGGCGCGATGCGGACCATCGCGTTGTGGCCCCAGAAGGGGCCGCAATCGCCGATCCACCAGGCGCTGCCCATCGTGTAGCTGCGCATGCCGTGGCGCATGCCGAACTGGAAGATTCGCGCGAAGGCGGACGATGACGGCATGCCGACGACGAGGCTTTGCAGGATGCCGAGCTTCGGCCAGGCTTGCATCATGCGGGTCAGGCGCACGATCGCCTCGCCCGACATCAGCGAATCGGCGTCGAGCGGCAGCATCAGTTCGAAGTCACGGCCCCAGCGCTCGCAGAAGTCGCGCACATTGCCGGCCTTGTAGCCGGCGTTATCGGCGCGGCGCCGATAGAGGATGCGCGCGGCGTCGGCGCCCTCGCTGCGCTTCCAGGCGGCCGTCGCCTCCTCCTCCGCCGCCGCGACCGCCGCGATGCTGGTGTCGCTGAGCACGAAGTAGGAGTAGCGCGCGCCCTCCCCCGTCGCATCGATGCTGCGCTTCACCGCCGCGAGACGCGCGAAGGCGCGCGCCGGATCTTCGTTGCGCAGCGTCATCAGGACCGCTGTCCTGACGCGGATCGACTCCCGGCTGTCGCCGGCGTTCGCGAAAGGAGCGACCTGCTCCATCCCGTCCCGCGCGCCATGCAGCAGCCAGAGGCCGATGAGCGCGTTCCAGAAGCCGAGGACCGACCAGGGCAGCCCGACGCCGAAGCAGACGAAGATCACGATGTCCGTGACCGTCCAGCCGCCGGCGCCCAGCACATGGGCCATGAGGGCCATCATGCCGAGATAGGTCGAGACGTTCAGGGCGGCGACGAGCGCGCGCCTGCGGCTGAGCGCGCCGGCTGACTGGATTCCGGCGGGCGTCTGGTGTGTAAGATCCACGGAGGGCTCGGGCGCGGTCGTGCGGACGTTCCCTATCCATGGAAGCGGCTGAACGGAAGATGAGCGCGGACGGAGCGGACGAAACGCGGCAGGCGCGGGCGCTCTGGTTCGCCGGCGGCCGGCGCGCGGAATTGCGCGCGGAGCCGCTTGTCGCGCCCGGTCCCGGCGAGGTTCTGGTGAGGACGCTCCATAGCGGCCTCTCGCGCGGCACCGAGCGGCTGGTCTTCGAGGGACTGGTCCCGCCGGGCGAATATGAGCGCATGCGCGGGCCGAACATGGCGGGCGCTTTCCCCTTCCCGGTGAAATACGGCTATTGCGCCGTGGGCGAGGTCGTCGCCGGCTTTCCCGGCCTGATCGGCAGGCGGGTGTTCGCCCTGCATCCGCATCAGGATTTATTCGTCCTGCCCGCCGCGAGCGTCACGCCCCTGCCCGACGCGCTGCCGTCGCGCCGCGCCGTCCTCTCGGCTAATATGGAGACGGCGCTCAACGCGATCTGGGATTCAGGCGCGTCTGCGGGCGACAGAATCGCCGTCGTCGGCGCCGGCGTGCTCGGCCTGCTCTGCGCCTTCATCGCCGCGCGCCTGCCCGGCGCCGAAGTCTGCGTCGTCGATGTGTCGCCGGATCGCCACGCGGTCGTCGAACGTCTCGGCGCGCGCTTCGCCGCGCCCGGCGGCGCGCCGGCCGAATGCGATGTGGTCGTCCATGCGAGCGCCTCCGAGGCGGGTCTTGCGACGGCGCTCGGCTGCGCCGGCCTCGAAGCGCGGGTGGTGGAGCTGAGCTGGTATGGCGACCGCGCCGTCGCCGCGCCGCTCGGCGGCGCGTTCCATGCGAAGCGGCTGCGCCTCGTCTCCTCGCAGGTCGGGCGCTTGCCGCCGGCCCGCGCGCCGCGCTGGACCTATGCGCGGCGCATGGAAAAGGCGATGGCGCTTCTCTGCGACGACCGGCTCGACGCGCTGATCACCGAAGAGATCGCGTTCGAAGCGCTGCCCGCCGAACTGCCTCGCCTTCTGGCGCCTGGCGCGCCGGGGCTGACAGCCGCCATCCGTTATTCCTGATCCATCGTTTGGAGCCTTGCATGTTCGCCGTTGAAGTTCGCGACCGCATCATGATCGGTCATTCGCTGCCCGACCCGTTCTTCGGTCCCGCGCAGGGCATGCATGGCGCGAGCTTCATCGTCGATGTCGCCTTCTATCGCGAGGCGCTGACCGACAAGAACGTCGTCGTCGATATCGGCGCCGCGCTCGATGTCCTGAAGGCCACGCTGAAGCCGCTCGCCTATCAGAATCTCGACGCGCTGCCGCAATTCAAGGGCAAGCTGACGACGACGGAATTTCTCTGCAGGCACATCTTCGACGAGATCGCGAAGGCGGCGAAGAGCGGCGCGCTCGGCGAGGACGGCAAGGGCCTCGCGAAAATCCGCGTGCTGCTGCACGAGCATGACGTGGCGCGCGCCTGGTATGAAGGCGCAGTGAACTGACAAGCGCCATGCGGCCTGTCTTCTTCGCGATTCCCGGCGATGACTGGCCGGCGACCGGCGGCTACGTCTATAACCGGCGCATGCTCGATCTCGCGCCGGCGGCGGGCGTCCCGCTCCGCCATCTCGCTCTGCCCGGCTCCTATCCCGCGCCAACGGACGCCGATCTCGGCGAAACCGCGCGGCGCGTCGCGGCGACGCCGCGCAACGCCGTGCTGATGATCGACGGGCTCGCTTTCGGCGCCATGCCGCCCGATCTCATCGGCGCGCTCGACCGGACGATCGTCGCGCTTGTCCATCATCCGCTTGGGCTCGAGAACGGGATCAGCCCCGAACGCAGCCGCTGGCTCGTCGCGAATGAAACGGCGGCGCTGGGCTTCGCTCAGGCCGTGATCGTCACGAGCGAAACCACCGCGCGCACTCTTCGGGACGATTTCGCTGTCCCGCAGGCGAAACTCGTCGTCGCCGAACCCGGCGTGGAGCGCGCGCCGCGCGCCCGCGGCTCGGGGAGCGACGCGATCGCGATGCTGGCGGTCGGCTCGCTCGTGCCGCGCAAGGGCTACGACATGCTGATCGACGCGCTCGCGCGCATGACGGATATTCGCTGGTCCATCGCCATCGCCGGCGCCGACGACCGCTCGCCGGAAACGACCACGGCGCTGCGCGCGCAGATCGCGGCGCGCGCGCTTGGCGACAGGATCGCGCTGCTTGGCCCCGTGGCGAACGATGAACTCGCGCGCCTCTATGACGGGGCCGACCTGTTCGTCATCGCCTCGCATTATGAAGGCTACGGCATGGCCGCGACCGAGGCGCTGGCGCGCGGCCTGCCGCTGGTCTCCACCACCGGCGGAGCGCTCGCTGAAACGGTGCCGGACGACGCGGCGCTGAAGGTCGCGGCAGGCGACGCCGACGCCTTCGCCTTCGCGCTGCGCAGCATGATGACCGACCCCGCGCTGCGGCGGCGTTGCGCCGACGCGGCGTTCGCGAGCGTCGCGACGCTTCCGCGCTGGGAAGACGCCGCAGGCCGCGTCGCGCGCACGCTCGCCGACGTGATGACGAGGGATATGCGATGAGCGGATTCTCCGCCGACTGGCTGGCCTTGCGCGAACCTGCGGACCACGCCGCGCGCAACGGCGACGTGCTCGCCGATGTCGCGCGCCATGTCGCCGGCCGCGATCATCTGTCGATCATCGATCTCGGCTGCGGCGCGGGATCGAACCTGCGCGGTTTCGCTTTGTCGCTTCCCGCGCGGCGGCAAAGCTGGACGCTGATCGACTATGACGCGGCTCTGTTGAAAGCCGCGCGCGAACGCCTCATCGCCTGGGCCGACGAGACGGAAGAACTTGGCGAAGAACTGCTCATCGAGAAAAGCGGCAAGACGCTGACGATTGATTTCCGGCAGGCCGATCTCAACGCGGACATGGAGCGCATCGCCGGCTGGCGGCCCGATCTGGTGACCGCCGCCGCTCTCTTCGATCTGGTCTCGCCCGCATGGATCGACCGTTTCGCGGCGGCGCTCGCCCGCTGGAAGCTGCCGCTCTACACCGTGCTCGTCTATGACGGGCGCGAGCAATGGACGCCGCCGCATCCGCTCGACGCCGCGATCCATGACGCCTTTCTCGCGCATCAGCGGCGCGACAAGGGCTTCGGCCCGTCCGCCGGTCCCGACGCGGCGCGCCTGATGGAGGCGGCGTTCTCGAAACAGAACTATCGCGTCGCGTCCGGCGAAAGCCCCTGGCGGCTTGGCGTCGAAGACGCCGCGCTGATCGCGCAGCTTGCCGGCGGGGTCGCGAGCGCCGCCGCCGAGACCGGCCTTCCCGCCGCCGACGTCGAGCAATGGCGCGCCTTCCGCGAAACGGCGGCGCGCGCGCCGGGCGCCTCTGCGCGCGTCGGCCACCGCGATCTGTTCACGGCTCCGTGAGCGAGGGCGCGTCTCAGCGCCGCAGGGGCCACCAGCCGATCATGCGGTTCATCACCCCGTCCCGCTTGATGAAACCGTGCATGAGCGCGCCGCCGATATGTAGGACGGCGAGCGCCGCCAGGGTCAGCGCCGCAACGCCATGGATCGCGAGGATCGCATCGCCGGCCGAGCTTTCCGGCAGGAGCGGCGGCAGGCTGAACCAGCCGAAGACGTCGCGCGCGCCATAGGCGGAAACGCCGGCCCAGCCGAGCAGCGGAACGATCGGCAAAAGCAGATATAACAGATGATGCACGGCCGACGACGCGACGCGCTCCAGGGGCGTCAGGGTCTCCGCCGGGGGCGGCGCGCCTCGCAGGCGGTTGAGAATTCTTGCCGCCACGACCCAGAGAAGGAGGAATCCGATGAGCTTGTGCGCGGAATAGAGCGTGTTCGTCAGGTTGTCGAAGTTGGTGGCTGCGCCGCGTCTCACCATATAGAGCCCGAGCGGAACCATCACGATCACGGCCGCCGCCGTGATCCAGTGCAGCGTCTTCGCGGTCAGGCTATAGTGCGGTCCCGGTAGGGGCATGAAAGGCTCCGTTCGCCGGAAGAATGCGGAACAATGGGCGATCCGGCAACGTTCATCAGCGGGTCATGTTGGCTGATCTAACGATTTGGCTACCCTGAATAATGGCGACCCGTCGCGTCCGCGGCATGAAGTAAGAAAAATCTCAGGGAAAGAAGAGTAGCGCGCATCATGTTCAGTTTGCTTCCCAACAGCGGCCTGATCGGCGTCGAGCGGGCCATCGCCGACTATCGCGCCGGCCGACCTGTCATCATTTCCGACGCCGGCCAGTTCGTGCTCGCGGTTGGAGTCGAGGGCGTCGTCGGCGAATTGGCCGGGAGTCTTGACTCATTCGCCGCCGGTCGCGGCCGGCTGGCGCTGCCTGCGGCGCGCCTGCGGCGTCTGGGGCTCGAGCGCGGCGGTCCCGGGGTGATCGCGCTGCCTTCGATCGACCCGGCGCGGCTCGAGCGGCTGGCTCTCCTTGTCGATGCGCGCGTCGACGCGCCGGTCGCTCCGGCGTCGAAGCTCGATGAAGCGGCGATCGAATTGTCCGCCCTCTCCTATGTGTTGCCGGCGGTCGTGATCGTGCCGATCGACGACACGGCCAGGATCGATCCCGCGCTTGCGCGCGTCGAGGCGGACGCCATTCGCGGCTATCGCGACGCCAGGGTGCAGAGTCTGCGCTTGATCGGCCGCGCGCCCGTGCCGCTCGAAGGAGCGCCTGATACGGAATTCGTCGTGTTTCGCGGCGGCGAGGGCCTGCGCGATCAGGTCGCGATCATCATTGGACGACCCGATTTCGATGCGCCCGTTCCCGTGCGCCTCCATTCCGCCTGTCTGACCGGCGATCTGTTCGGCAGCCTGAAATGCGACTGCGGCGATCAGTTGCGCGACACGGCGCAGGGCATGGCGCGCGAAGGCGGCGGCGTGATCCTGTATCTGGATCAGGAAGGCCGCGGCAACGGCATCGCCAACAAGATCCGCGCCTACAAGCTGCAAAGCCAGGGCTTCGACACCTATGACGCAGACGAGGTGCTGGGTTTCGACTTCGATCAGCGTCGCTTCGATTTCGCCGCCGAGATGCTGCGCCAGCTTGGCGTCAGGCGCGTTCGCATCATCACCAACAACCCGGAAAAAATCGCCGCCCTGAAGCGCGCGGGTCTCGATGTCGTGTCCGATCAGCGCGCGCTGGGACGGCCGACGGCGGAGAACGCCCGTTATCTCGCTTCGAAGCGCGACCGCGCCGGCCACATCATCGATTTCGATGCGCTCGCCGCCCGCGCGCAGTTGAAGGATTGACCCCTGATCGCTTGACCCCCGCCACGGCGGTCGAGGAGACGCGGCGCTGGCCGCTCGCGTTGGCCCTTGTCCTGTTTTTTGCAGCGTGGCTGGCGTGCTGCTGGCCGTGGCTGTCGGGCGCCGTGACCATCCCGTGGGACGCGAAGGCGCATTTCCAGCCGCAGCTTCAGTTCCTCGCCCGCGCGCTTCATGCGGGCGAATCGCCCTTCTGGACGCCGAATGTTTTCTCGGGCTCGCCGCAGATCGCCGATCCGCAGTCGCTGATCTTCTCCCCGCCTTTTCTTCTTCTGGCGCTGTGGAGCGCGGCGCCGTCGCTGCGCGAGATGGATGCGGCGACGTTCGGCGCGCTGCTTGCGGGGGGCGTTTTCATCATCCTGTTCTTTCGTGATCGCGGCTGGCACTGGGGCGGCGCGGTTCTCGCCGCGCTGATCTTTTCCTTCGGCGGCTCGGCGGCGTGGCGCGTCCAGCATATCGGACAGATTCTCAGCCTCGCCTCTCTCCCGATCGCGCTCTTTCTGCTCGACCGCGCGTTGCGCCGCTCCTCGCTTCTCTATGGCGCTTTGGCGGGCCTGGCGGCTGCGATTCTCGTTCTCGGCCGCGATCAGGTGTCGCTGCTGGGCGTCTACACGCTTGCGGCGTGGCTTGTCGCTCACTGGCTGTCCGGCGACCGCGTCCTGCCGACCATGCGCGCGAGCCTTCCGCCGCTGCTCGCCGGCGCGGTGGTCGGCGCTGTCGCAACGCTGCCGCCCGTTACGCTCACCTGGCTGCTGGCGGAGCAGTCCAATCGCCCCGAAATCGATTTTATCGGCGCGGGACGCGGCTCGCTTCATCCCGCGCTGCTGATCACGAGCATCATCCCCCATCTCTTCGGCGCGGCCTATGAGATGGAGAAATACTGGGGACCCCCGAGCTTCGCCTGGAGCGACACCGGGCTTTTTCTCGCGCAGAACATGGGCGTGCTTTATGTCGGCGCGGCGCCGATCGTTCTGTTTCTTCTGGCGGGCGTTCTGCGCGGCGCGCTGTGGGCGCGCGAGATCCGCTTCTTCGCCGTCGCGCTTGCGATCGCGCTGCTCTACGCGCTGGGATGGTACACGCCCGTCTTCCGGGCGATCTATGACGTCGTACCCGGCGTGTCCTTCTATCGCCGGCCCGCCGACGCGACCTTTCTGATCGGCTATTTCCTCGCGATCTGCGCGGGATGGCTCGCGCATCGCCTGTTGACGCATGCGGGCGCTGTGCGTTGGCGCTGGTTCGACGCGGCTCTTGTCGCCGCGCCGTTTCTCGCGGCGCTTTTTCTCGGCCTGCGCATCGACAGGCTCGGCATGACGCCGGTCCCGCTTGTATGGGCCGCGATCTCCTTCGCCGCGGGGATAGCCGCGCTCGCGCTCGCGGCGCGATGGACGGCGGCCGGCCGCGCCACGCTCGCGGCGCTGCTGCTCATCGGCGTCACGACCGTCGATCTCGCTTTCAACAACGGGCCGAACGGCGCCAACGCTCTGCCGCCGCAGACCTATGACGTGCTGCGGCCTGACACCAAGAATGAGACGATCGCCTTCCTCAAGCGCAAAACGGCCGAGACGGCCTCAGCCGACCGGCGCGACCGGATCGAGCTCGCGGCGCTGGGATTTCACTGGCCCAACGCCAGCCTCGTGCACGGGCTTGAGAACACGCTGGGCTACAATCCGGTCCGTCTCGGCCTCTACACGCGCGCCACCGGCGCCGGCGATCATGTCGCTCTGGCGGACCAGCGCAATTTCTCTGCGCTCGCGCCATCCTACCGCTCGCTTCTCTATGACATGCTGGGTCTGCGCTTCATCGCGACCGGCGTCCCGATCGAACAGATCGACAGGACGCTGAAGCCCGGCGAATGGGCGCCGGTCGCGCGGACGCCGGACGGCTTCATCTACGAGAATCCGAACGCGCTGCCGCGCGTGCTGCTGGTAACGGAGGCGCGGCCGGCGGATTTCGATCAACTGCTGAAGGATGGCGGCTGGCCGCCCGGTTTCGATCCGCGCCGCACCGTTCTGTTGGCGAACGCCGTCGCGACGCCGGCGACGCCGCGCCGCGCCGGGTCGGCGCGCATCGACTCCTATCGCAATACGGAGATCGCGATCACGGTCGATGCGCCCGACGGCGGCTGGCTCGCGCTCAACGATCCCTGGATGCCGTGGTGGCGCGCCGCCGTCGACGGCGCGGACGCGACTGTCCTCCAGGCGAATGTGCTGTTCCGCGCCGTCGCGATCCCGCCGGGGCGCCACAGCATCGTTTTCCGCTTCCGCCCTTTCCTTGGCGCCTGGGATGCGGTGAAAACCCATTTTGCTGACCGGCTGCGGCGGGGAGCGTAGGAGCTTCGGCCCATGATGGATCTGGAGGGCGATTCGCGCGCGACTACGACGCGTAGTGCATGGCGACCCCGGCGCTTGGCGAGCGCACGCAGGCGGTCCGGCGCGAATTCGCGCCCTGATCGTCTGCGCGAGTGAAAAAAGCCCCGCTGGCGCGGGGCTTGATTGAACGAAACTGGCCGAGCTTCAGTCGCAGACGGTGACGCGACGAACCACGTAGCGGCCCTGATACTCGCTCCACACATTGCGGCGGACGCGGTAGCAGCGCGGCTCCTCGATATAGGTCGGACGCGGCTGGGCCGCCTGGGCGGCCATCGCGCCCAGCGCCAGACCGCCAACGATGCCTGCGGCCGCCGCGGCGCCCGCGCCGTAACCGTACCCGCCGTAATAGCGGCCGCGGCGCCATTGCGCCTCCGCGTCGGTCGAATGCGTGACGGTGATCGCGCCGACGAGCGCAAAGACGGCGAAACCGGCGGTGAGGATCTTCTTGAAGCTCGTCATGATCGTCTCCCGGCGAAGAGGTCGGAGCAGCCGCCCCGCGCAACAATCTATGCCTCGCCGCGGCCGCGACGGGCGTGCGCCAACGCACAAGGCGCTGGCGCCCGCTTTATGCGGCCGTCAAACGCCCTGTGCGACCAAGGACGAAAGCCCGCCGAAGCGGGCTTTCTTTTCCGGCGCGAGGGGTTCAGTCGCAGACGGTGACGCGGCGGGTGACGTAGCGGCCCTGATAGTCGCTCCACACCGCGCGGCGGACCCGGTAACAGCCGCCGACGACATAGGCCGGGCGAGGCTGGGCGGCGGAGGCCGCGATGGCGCCGAGCGCGAGGCCGCCGACGATGCCGGCCGCCAGCGCGCCGCCGCCGTAACCATAGCCATAGCCGTAACGCCAGTAGCGGGCTTCCGCCTGTCCGGCCTGGAGGGTCATGGCGCCGGCGACGGCGACCGTGGCGAGGGCGGCGGTGAGGGTCTTCTTGAAGAGGGTCATGGGTCGGGTTCCGGTGTTGGTTCGGGAACGGCGTTCCCTATGCCCATGATCATGACTCGCGCCCGCCGGAGCGACAGTGCGGGGACGCACATGACGTCCCGCCCGCTGCATGGCGCTCGCGCTCAGGCGACGCCGAGCTTCTTCTGAAGGCTGGTCGAGGCGGTCGTATATTGAAAGACGAGCTTCTTGTTGGGAAAGACGTAGCGGTGGACTTTCTGCGCGGCCAGCGCCGCCTCGTGAAAGCCTGACAGGATCAGCTTCAGCTTGCCCGGATAGGAATTGATGTCGCCGATCGCGAAAATTCCCGGCGTCGAGGTCTCGAAGGCGTCGGTTCCGACGGGAATCACATTCTCGTTGAGAGCGAGGCCCCAATGCGCGATCGGGCCGAGCTTCATCGTCAGTCCGAAGAACGGCAGCATGACGTCGCAGGCGATGTCGAACGGCGCGCCGGCGTCGTCGCGGCATGTGACCGCTTCGAGCTTCGGCGCCGGCCCGCGCAGGCCCGTCGCCTGCCCGATCCTCAGATCCATCGCGCCGTCGGCGACGAGGGCGCGCATCTGCGTCACCGAATGCGGCGCGGCGCGGAAATCGTCGCGGCGATGCAGCAGCGTCACCCTCTCGGCGACCGGCTGAAGGCTGAGCGTCCAGTCCAGCGCCGAATCGCCGCCGCCGATGATGAGAAGGCGCTTGCCGCGAAACCGGTCGATGCGTCGCACCGCATAGACGACGCCCTCGCCCTCATAGGCTTCGACGCCGGGAATGGGCGGCTTCTTCGGCTGGAACGATCCGCCGCCCGCCGCGATGAGGATGGTCTTCGCATCAAAGACGAGCCCGCCCTCGGTCGCGACCCGAAAGCGCGGCGCCGCCGCGTCGCCAAGCGGCGCGACCTCGACGACCAGATCATGGAAATGGAATGTCGGCTGGAACGGCTTGATCTGCGCCAGCAAATTGTCGGTCAGCGTCTGGCCGGTGATCATCGGAAAACCGGGAATGTCGTAGATCGGCTTCTCCGGATAAAGCTCGACGCACTGTCCGCCCGGCTTCGGCAGGATGTCGACGAGATGCGCCCGGATGTCGAGCAGGCCAAGCTGGAACACGGCGAACAGGCCGACGGGGCCCGCGCCGATGATCAGCGCGTCGGTTGAGATGATGTTTGCGTCTCTCTGCATGATCGGGCCGTCGGGAGCTGGCCCGGAACAGGCGCCGGCGCATGCGGCATGTCAACATCGCGCCGGCGCGGGATATGCTACAGCCCGGCGCTGCGGAATGTTCTGTCGTATGCGGAGACTGTCATGATCGGCTGGATCGTTCGGATCATGCTTGTGGGCGCGGGCGTGATCGCCGGCTGGTTCGTGCCGAAGGACGACGTCGGGTACGCTGTCATTCAGTTCGTCGTGGCGCTGGTCTTCATCGCAGCCGCGTCGGCGATCGGCATCTACTGGCCGCGCTGGCGCCGAAGGCGCGGCGCAGACGCCGCCAACGGGGAGTGATCAGCCCTTCGTCGCTCCCGCCGTCAGGCCCGAGACCATGTACTTCCGGAAAACGTAATAGATCGCCGCCGGCGGGATCGCGTAGATCAGCCCGGTCGTCATCAGCAAAGGCCAGGGCGAATCGTCGGCGGCGAGAAAATTGCCCAGCGCCACCGGCAATGGAATGCTGGTGTCGCGCGAGAGCAGCAGGAACGCATAGAGATACTCGTTCCAGGCGAGCAGGATGGCGTAAGCGCCGATCGCCACGAGCGATGGCGCCATCAGCGGGATGTAGACCAGCCTGAAAAGCTGCATCGGCGAGGCCCCGTCGATCACCGCCGCCTCGTCGAGTTCGGCCGGCAGTTTATCCGACGCCTGCTTCAGCACCCAGATCGCGTAGGGCGACGCGATCGTCATCATCGCCAGGATGAGCGCCCACTGGCTGTTGAGCAGCCCGTAGAGTCCCATCGTGCGGTACATCGGCACCGCAAGAAAGGCGGCCGGGATGAAATAGGTGAACAGGGCGAGATTCATCACCATGCGGCCGCCCTTCACCTTGAGCCTGCTGATGGCGAAGGCCGAGGTGGTCGCCACGATGAGCGTGAGCGCGCCCGTCATCGCTGCGATGAACACGGAGTTCCAGAGCTGCCGCCAGAAATGGATCAGGAAATAATGTTTCTGGCCGAACACCGTGATGAAATTGTCGAGCGTCGGATGGGTCGGCCAGAGATTGCCGCTGAACGCCGAATCCTTGGACGAGATCGCGAAGAGGACGAGATGATAGATCGGCAGGATCGTCCAGATAAAAACCGGAATGCCGATGAGCAGGAGCTTCGCCTCGTTGGCGACGTTGCGCAGGAGGAAGCGGTTCATTTCGACAGCCGTTTCATCAGCACATAGACGATCGGCAGAATGATCGGCAGCGCGCAGACGATCGTCGCCATCGACAGATCGACCTCTGCGAGTCTGAGATAGCGGATGCCGAGCGTCGCCAGCACATGGGTCAGGTCGGCTGGGCCGCCGCCGGTCAGCAGATAGACGCTGTTGAAGTCGCCGAGCGTCCAGATCGCCGACAGCAGCGCGCAGGTCAGATAGAGCTGCGAGATCGAGGGCCAGGTGATGTAGCGGAATTTCTGCAGGCCGTTGGAGCCGTCGACCGACGCCGCCTCATAGAGGTCGTTCGAGATCGCGAGCCGGCCGGACAGGAGGATGAGGGTCCAGAACGGCAGCGACTTCCAGATATGCACCAGCATGGCGAAGAACAGGCCGAGCCGCGGATCGTTCAGCCAGTTGGGCCCGTCCTCGAAGGTGAGCTTGAACCAGGTCTGGTTGATGATTCCCCATTCGGGATTGAGCATGAAGCGCACCGACAGGATCGTCGGAATCGACGGCACCGCCCAGGGCAGGATGAAGATCACCGACAGCCAGCGGATCCAGACCCGGTCGTGCAGGAAGAAGCCTGACAGCGCCAGCGCGACCGCCATCTTCAGGTTGATGGCGACGAAGATGAAGATCAGCGTGTTGACGACCGCGCGCGCGAAGATCGGATCGTTGTAGAGCTTGACGTAGCTTTCGGGACTGTGCGCCAGCCAGAAGGCGTAGAAGACCGGATAGATGACGAAGAGAACGAAGACGAGCAGGTAGGGAATGACGAGAATGATTCCCCAGAGCTGCCATTGCGACAGCCCGCGCTTTCGCACGGGCGCGTCCATCGACGCGGGAGGCTGGGCGATCGTCGCCGTCGACATGGCGGCCCCTCCGGCGGATTGAAGGGACGGCGGCCCGGCGGCCGCCGTCCTGAAACCGGCGTCAGCCGGCGACTTCCTTGATGCGGGCGATCAGCTCGTCCGTCGCCTTGTCGACCGGAATCTTCTCGTTGAGGATGCGGTTCATGGCTTTCGCCCACACATTCTCGTTGTTCAGAACGGTGAACTTGTAGTTCTTGGTGAACTCGAACGTCACCGTTCCGTCCTTGTACTGGTTGTAGACCGAGCGCCGGTGCGGATCAGCCTGCCAGAACGGGCTTTCCTGGCCGGCCTTCGTCACCGGGAACCAGCGGCCGAGCGCGCCCTCGACATAGGGGCGCAGATTGTCTTCATCGAGCAGGAACGCGACGAACTCCTTGGCGCGCGCCTTGTTCTTGGCGCCGGCGAAAACCACCCCGGTCTTCACCGCCGTGCGATAGCGCATCGCCGTTCCGTCCGGCTTGTTGGGGAAGCCGGCGGTGCGGATCAGCTCGTCATAGTTCTTCTTCGCCTGGGCGCGCTCTTCGGGTTTGAGCTGCGCGTTGTTGGCGTCGTCGAGCCACTTCGCCGCGATCGAGATCGTCGCATTGTGCGTCAGCACGGTCGTCTTGTTGTGGAAGGCGACATTGTTGTCGGGATCTTTCCAGCTCGTGGCGGAGGGCGGCACGCAGCCTTTCGTATAAGGCTCCGTATAGTCGCGCAGCGCGTTGGCGAGGCCTTCCTTCACCTTCGGATCGTTCACCAGCAGCTTGCCGTCGTCATCGACCAGCTTGACGTTGTAGGCGTCCATGAAGGTCAGGAACGAATAGAAGCTGTCGCTTGAATCGACGCCGAGCGGTTGTCCGATGCCGAACGCGCGCGTGCCGGATGCGCGCCGGTATGCGGGCTGCACCTTGTCGCACCAGAACGACCAGTAGCCTTTCCAGTCCTTCGGAATGTCGCTTTCCTTGAAGCCGGCCTGATTTAGCATGTCGATCCAGTATTCGATATGCATCGTCTGCTGCTTCAGCGGATAGGCGTAATAGGCCTTCTTCTTCGCCTTGTCGTTGTAGAGGAACGTCGTTTCGATCGTGTTGGGCGCGAAACGGTCCTTGATCGGATTGATGATGTCGGACACGTCCTCCAACAATCCGTCATAGGCCCATTTGCCGGTGACCTGGAAATCATACACGTCGGCGTAGGCGACATCCGGCACGGAGCCGGCGTCGATCGCGGCGACCGTCTTCGGAATCATATCCTGAACGGCGTATTGCGACAGCTCGACCTTGACCTTCGATTTCGCCTCGAACTTCTTGATCGCCTCATAGAGCGCATCGTCCTCGGCCTTGTAGAAGCCTTTGACCCACCAGACGTTCAGAACTTCCTGCGCGCGCGCCGCTCCGGAGAAGGCGATGCCGATCGCCGTCGTCACCGAAAGAATCCACGCGCGCTTGCTGACACTATGCATCGCCGCCCTCCTCACATCATCCGCCCTGACGCGTCCTCTTATCGTTTCGTGTGGACGCTTCCTTCCATACTAGAGACAAACAGGCCGCGCTGGGAAGCCCCGACCAAAGAATGAGACGATCTTTTAGGTTCGAAGTAAATTGTGCGGTGCAACCACAATGGTTTCTTGAAGCAGCGCGGTTATGTGTGCTTGGCTCTCTCCAGGACGCGGGGATGCTTGCATGGGCGATGAACTGACGACCAGGCTCTCGGCTTGTTACACTGGCGTCGTGCATGACGTGATGCGCGCGATGGGTCTCAGGGATTTTACGTTTCCGCCCGAGATACGACCGATCATGCCGGACATGCGTTTGGCCGGGCCCATTTTCACGATCGAGGGCCGCGTGGATCCGCGCGCCGACGCGCACGAGACCTTGCTCGCATGGACCGGTCTTTTGTCGAAGGCCAGGCCCGGCCATGTCTGGGTTTCGCAGCCGCACGACCGCGTCGTCGCGAACATGGGCGAATTGTCCGCCGAGACCTTGAAGAACAAGGGCGTGCTCGGCTGCTTCATCGACGGGCTCGCGCGCGACGTGGATTTTCTGCTCGAGATGAAATTCCAGACTTGGTGCAGCGGTTTCACGCCGCGCGACATCGTCGGCTACTGGCTGCCGAAGGGCTTCGACGTCACGATCCGCATCGGCGACGTCGTCGTCGAGCCCGGCGATTATTTCATCGGCGACCGCGACGGCGCCGTGCGCGTCCCGAGGGCGATCGCCGCCGACGTCGTGGAGAAGGCGGAGGAAGCGATCGGAACCGAAAACAAGGTGCGCACCGCGATTCTCGCCGGCGTCGATCCGCAGGAAGCCTATCTCAGATACGGCAAGTTCTAACCGCCGCAATGGGCGACACGGACGGCCGTCTCCCGCTCCTCGATCCGCGCGACAACGTGCTGATTGCGCGCGAACGGATCGCCTGCGGCGAAACGATTCTGATCGACGGCGCGCCATCGGCATCGGCGATGCGCATCGTGAAATATGGCGCGCCACTCGACAATCTCCGGCCTCTGAAGCTCGGGGACGCATCCGTGGCGGGGCGGGCTCTGCTTGTTGGACATGGCGCCTGTCGGCGAGGTGCGCTACGCTTGCTCCGAAGAACCGGGCCATCAGGAATTCGCGCCGACCTGCAAATCCTTCGCGCCGATCGGCCCCGCCTTCCTTCCCGCCGCCTGATCCCGACAAGTCTTCCGCCCCTGGAGCCAGCCATGGCCGACGCTTCGCTTGTTTTCGCCAACGCAGAGGTCCGCGCCTATGCGAAGGCCTTGTTCGAGAAGGCCGGATGGTCGGCGCGCGACGCGACGATCACGGCCGACCATCTGATCACGGCCGATCTCTCCGGCCATCCCTCCCATGGCATGGGCATGATCCCGAGCTATGTGGAGGGCATGGAGCGCGGCGGTCTGAAGCCGTCGAACCGGATCGAGGAGAAGCTGCGCGCCGGCTCCCTGCTCGTGCTCGCCGGCAACACCGCGCTCGGACAGCCCGCTGCCCATGACGCCGTCGAGGCCGGCGCGAGCATCGCCCGCGAGCACGGGATCGCCCTCGTCAACCTGATCCAGGCGCATCATATCGGCCGCATCGGTCATTACGCCGAGCAGGCGGCGCGCCACGGCATGATCGGGCTTTACTGGGTCAACGTCGCCACGACGCGCGCCGCGGTCGCGCCTTTCGGCGGTCGCGAGCGCCGCTATGGCACGAACCCGCAGGCGATCGGCATTCCGCGCCCTGGCGCGCAGCCTTTCCTGCTGGACTTCGCCACCAGCCGCATCGCGGTCGGCAAGACCCGCGTCGCGTGGCTGCAGCACAAGAAGACGCCGTTCGGCGCGCTGATCGACGGCAAGGGCGAGCCGACCGACGACCCCGGCGTGATGTTTCCGGATTTCACCGGCGCGCTCGCGCCGTTCGGCGATCACAAGGGATATGGCCTCGCCATGGCGAGCGAGATTCTCTCATCGATCCTCGGCGGCGGCGAGACGATCGCCGAATCCCGCGACAAGGACACGATTCACAATTCGATGCTCGCCATCATCATCGATCCGGCGAAATTCGAATCCGTCGCCGGCGACTGGCGCGCGCGCGTCGAACGCTTCATCGAATGGACGAAATCCTCGCAGCCCGCGGCGGGCGTCGCCGAGGTTCTGGTCGCGGGCGACCCTGAATTCCGATCCCGCGCCGCCTATGGCGACCGCGTGCGCTACGATGAGGAAAGCTGGGCGCAGATCGCCGACGCCGGCCGCAGGGTCGGCCTCGGCGAAGCCGAGATTCCGAAACCGCGGCAGGGGTGATCGCGATCACGCCGCGGCAACGCAGGGAGAACCGTCACTCCACCGGCGGAACCCGCAGATGGTGCCCGGTCACGCGCTGCACGGCGGCGCCGATCGCCAGAAGCGCGTCTTCCGTATAAGGCGCGCCGACGAATTGCAGGCCCGCAGGCAGGCCGCTGTCGGAAAAGCCGGAGGGAATCGTCAGCGCCGGCAGGCCCAGAAGATTCGCCGCGCGGGTGAAGCGCGTGATCTGCTGGATGACGACCTCCGCATTGCCGCCGCCGCGCACGTCGGTCTCCTCGATCGTCGGCGCGACGGTCGGACAGGTCGGCGCGAGAATCGCCGCGCAGCCGGCCGTCGCCGCGAGATGCTGGCTGAGCGCGACGGCGCGGAAGCGCATCGCCTCGATATATTCGACGGCGGTGTAGCCGAAACCGTTCTCAAGCCGGTTGCGCACCTGGTCGCCATACTTCTCCGGCGATCCGATCAGCATCGGCTTGTGGATCGCTGTGCTCTCCGCGCCGATCACCACCTGACAGGCGGCGTTGACGCGCGCCTGATCGGGCAGCGTGACGCGCTTCACCTTGATTTTCAGGGATTTCAGCGCAGCGACCATCTCCTCGACCGCGCGCGCGACCGTGGCGTCGAGATTTTCGGTGTAAAAGGCGTCCGGAAGGCCGACAGTGAGGCCGGCGACCGGCGCTTTCGCGGCCGACGGCTTCGGAACCGCCGAGGTGGACGTCGTCGCATCGCGCGGATCGAAGCCGGCGATCACCGAAAAAATCTGCGCCGCGTCCTCGGCGGTCCGCGTCAGCGGGCCGATCGTATCGAGCGTGAAGGAGAGCGGCATCGCGCCGGCGCGCGAGACGCGGCCATAGCTCGTTTTGAGTCCCGTCACGCCGCAGAAATGCGCCGGCATGCGCACCGAGCCGCCGGTGTCGGAGCCGAGAGCGCCGAACACCAGCCGCGCCGCGACCGACGTCGCCGAGCCCGACGACGAGCCGCCGGTGATTCGCGTCACGTCCCACGCATTGCGCGCCGGCCCGTCATGCTCGTTATGGCCGGTCGGCCCGAAGGCGAATTCGTTCATATGCAACGGGCCGAGATGAAGCGCCCCCGCCGCCGACAAGCGCGCGATCGCGGTCGCGTCCTGATCGTCCGGGGCGAAACTCTGTCGTCCCCCGCGCGACATCGTCTTTCCCTTGCGCGCGAACATGTCCTTGTGGGCCAGGGGCACGCCGAGCAGCGGCCGCTTGTCGCCCCTGGCGCGCGCCCTGTCGGCTGCGCGCGCCGCCTTGAACGCATCCTCCCGGTCGATGGACAGGAAAGAATTCAGTTTCGGCGCGATGCGTTCGATGCGCGCGAGGCACGCTTTGGTCAGTTCCAGTGAGGAAATGCGCTTGCGCGACAGCGCCGCCTGCGCCTCGGTCAGGGTCCAGAGCGCGGGATCGCTCGCCTGCTGCGATGACATCCTGCGCGCGCTCACGAGCGTCTCTCCGGCTTGGCGCGCTGGTCCCAGCCCGACGGCTCCTCCGACATCGGCAATGTCAGCGCCGGGCAATCGAAATTCGTCAGGGCCGGCGAAATTGCGTTGGCGATGCGCTTGGCGGCGGCTTCGTCCACGCGATAGCCGCCGCGCGCGGCGGTGATCGCCACCGCGTCCGGCGTGGCTTTCGGCTTGTCAGTCATCAATTCCCCCAGGCGAATCCCTCGCCATGATGCGTCGCGGCGGATGCTCTCCGCAAGCCGCCGCCATATATGCCGCAGCCGTCAGGAAACATTGGCGAAAGCGCCGTGGGTCGAACCAGCCGATGTCGACGTTGCGCTCAGGGCGATCATGGAGCATGACCGCGAGTGTGATATATTAGATAATTGTTCACACGCCCCGTCGCACGCCGTCGCGGATCGCCGCGCGCACATGATCCACGAGGCGCTGGGCGCCGCTCGCCGCATCGTCGGCGCGGCCGTCCGCCGCCGCGTCGAGAAGCGCCGCATGCAGGTCGGCCGCCGGCGCCAGATCGGCCTCGCGGCAGAAGCGCCACCAGGCCCGGCGCGAGATCGTCTGCAGCGGCTCGAGCGCCTTCGCGGTGAACGGATTGCCTGACGCCTCGGACAGAAGCGCGTCGCATTCGCGATCCATCTCCATATAGGCGCGCGCCGCGGCGTCCGTATCGCCGTTCCGCGCGAAAGCGCGCATCTTGTCAGCATAGCGCAGGAGTTCCTTGCGCTCCTCGGATTTGGCGCGAAGCGCCGCGTCGCGCGCCTGCAACTGCTCGAGCGCGACGCGCGTGTCGAGCGCCTGAAACACGTCGACCGGATTGATGTCGGGGATCAGCAGCCCGCGCCGGGGATAGACCACCACCAGCCCGTCGCCGATCAGGCGCTGCAGCGCCTCGCGCACCGGCGTTCGGCCGAGGCCGATCTGCGCCGACAATTCCTGCTCCGTCACCCAGGAGCCTGGCGCGAGCTTCAGCGTGACGATCCGCTCCTCCAGCAGGCGGCGCGCCCGCGCCGCGAGCGATTCGGAACGGCCTGTCCCGGCCTTGTCTTGACGCGCAGCCATGACTTCAGATATATCAGTCTCGCCCTCATCGCAAGGATCGTCCCATGTCAGCGCATCCCTGGACTGGCGTTTTCCCCGCCGTGACGACCCGCTTCACCGAGGACGATCGCCTCGACCTCGCGGAGATGGAGAAGAGCTTCGCCCTACAGGTGAAGGCCGGCGTCGACGGGCTGATCGTCTGCGGCTCGCTCGGCGAGGCCTCGACGCTCGATCCGGCGGAGAAGCTGGAGATTCTCGCGCTCGCGCGCCGCGTCGCCGCCGGCCGCATCCCCGTGCTTCTCACGATCATGGAAGGCTCGACCCGCAACGCCTGCGCGCTGGCGCAGAAGGCGTCGGCTCAGGGCGTGGACGGCTTCATGGTCCTGCCGGGCGCGCCGTACAAGTCCGACCCGCGCGAGACGATGGCGCATTATCGCGCCGTGGCGAAGGCGGGCGGCAAGCCGGTGATGCTCTACATCAACCCCATCGCCTACGGCGTCGACATCACGCCCGCGATGCTGGCCGAAATGGCGGACGAGCCGCTGTTCGTGGCGGTGAAGGAATCCTCCGACGACGTGCGTCGCGTGACGAAAATCTTCAATCAGTGCGGGGATCGCTACCGCGTGTTCACCGGCGTCGACAATCTCGCGCTTGAAAGCTTCGCCGTCGGCGCGCAGGGCTGGGTCGCGGGCCTGGTCTGCGCGTTTCCGGAGGAGACGGTCGCGATCTGGCGCCTCTCACAGCAGGGGCGTCTCGCCGAGGCGATCAAAATCTACCGCTGGTTCCAGCCGCTTCTCGATCTCGATGTGTCGACGAAGCTCGTCCAGAACATCAAGCTCGTCGAGGCGCTCGTCACCGGTTCGAATGACCGCTGCCGCGCGCCGCGCCTGCCGCTGACCGGCGCAGAGCGCGCGCATGTCGAATCAGTGGTGAAGAAAGCGCTGGCGACGCGGCCCGATCTCTCGGGATTGAGCAAGGCGGCCTGACGCCGGCGCGCGATGAAGATCATCGTCATCGGCGCCGGAATCGTCGGCGTCGCCGGCGCGCACGCGCTGCTCGACGACGGCCATGCGGTCGAGATCATCGACCGCGAGGGCCCCGCGGCGGGAACGTCGCAGGGCAATGCCGGCGGCATCGCCAACACCGAGATCACGCCGCTCGCGAGCCCGAAAATTCTCCGGCGCGTCCCGCATTTTCTGCTTGATCCGCTCGGTCCGCTTGCGATCCGTCCGGCCTATGCGCTGAAGGCCGCGCCCTGGCTGCTGCGCTTCGCCGCGTCGGCGCGCCCGGGCCCCTACAAACGCAATGCGGAAGCGTTGTTTCAGCTACAGGCCCGCGTCGCCGACACATGGCGCGCGATGGCGGCGAAAGCCGGCGTGGAGCGCCTGGTGCATCGACGCGGCGGGCTGACCGTTTATGACGACGCCGCGACCTTCGAACGTCATCGCCCGTTCTTCGAGCGGCAGCGCGAGATCGACGGCGATCTCGAACTCGTCGACGGACCGGCGATCAGGCGGCTGGAGCCGGCGCTGAGCGAGCGCTTCATCGCCGGCCTGCACCATCCCAACACCGCGCATGTGTCGGACCCGCGCGTGATGACGGTCGCGCTGTTTGAATCGGCGATCGCGCGCGGGGCGACCTTCCGCAAGGCGCATGTCGACGCGATCGAAGCGGGCGTGCGCCCGTCTGTGCGGGCGGGCGGCGAAAAGCACGAGGCGGACGTCATTCTGCTCGCCGCCGGAATCTGGTCGAAGCCGCTCGCATCGGCGCTGGGCGACCGCGTTCCGCTGGAGACCGAGCGCGGATACAATATCAGCTTTCCCGATCTCACCGGCGTCATCGCCCGCATGATCTCCTTCGAAGGGCATGGCTTCGTCGCCTCGCCGCTCGACACCGGCCTGCGGCTCGGCGGCGCCGTGGAGCTCGCCGGCCTCGCGGCCGCGCCCAACCATGCGCGCACCCGCGCCTTCCATGAAAAGGCGCGCAGTTTCCTCGCCGGCGTTCCGCCCTTCGAGTCCGGCAAGGTCTGGATGGGGCATCGACCGTCGACGCCGGATTCGCTGCCCGTGATCGGCCGCTCCCGCGCCCATAGCGGCATTCTTTACGCCTTCGGTCACGGCCATTACGGTCTGACGCAATCGGCGGCCACGGGCGAGCTGATCGCGCAGCTTGTCGCCAGCCGTCCCACCGCGATCGATCTCACGCCTTTCAGCGCGCAGCGCTTCTGACGAGCGACATGGCCACGCACACCTTCTTCTGCGTCGACGGACACACCTGCGGCAATCCCGTGCGCCTCGTCGCGGGCGGCGGCCCGCGCCTCGAGGGAAAAACCATGGCCGAGCGCCGCGAGCATTTCCTCGCGGAGTTCGACTGGATACGGACCGGCCTGATGTTCGAGCCGCGCGGCCACGACATGATGTCCGGCGCCATCCTCTATCCGCCGACGCGCGAGGATTGCGACATCGGCTTCCTCTTCATCGAAACGTCCGGCTGCCTGCCGATGTGTGGACATGGGACGATCGGAACCGTGACGATGGCGCTGGAGCGCGGCCTCGTCGCGCCGAAGACGCCGGGCGTGCTCAACATCGACACGCCGGCGGGCAAGGTGGTCGCGACCTATGCGCAGAACGGTCCTTATGTGGACTCCGTCCGCATCACCAATGTCGCCTCCTTCCTGCATTCGCGCGGATTGACGGCGCATGTCGAGGGGCTGGGGGAATTGAAGGTCGATGTCGCCTATGGCGGCAATTTCTATGCGATCGTCGACCCGCAGGAGATCTTTTCGGATCTCGCTGACCTGCAGCCTTCCGACATCCTGCGCCTCAGTCCCCGCGTGCGCGCGGCGTTCCGCGAAAAATATGAGTTCGTCCATCCGGAGAATCCGCTGATCCGCGGCCTGTCGCACGTCCTGTGGACGGGAAAGCCGACGAAGCCCGAAGCGCATGCGCGCAACGCTGTCTTCTACGGCGACAAGGCGATCGACCGTTCACCCTGCGGCACAGGCACATCCGCGCGCATGGCGCAGTGGGCGGCGCTCGGAAAGCTGAAAGTGGGCGACGCCTTCAATCACGAGAGCATCATCGGCTCGATCTTCAAGGGTCGCGTCGAGGCGACGGCGAAAGTCGGAGAGTTTGAGGCGATCATTCCCTCGATCGAGGGCTGGGCGCGCATGACCGGCTACAACACGATCTTCATCGACGACCGCGACCCCTTCGCGCGCGGCTTCGAGGTGAAGGACCGCATTTAATCAGGCTCTCACGCGATCCAGTCGATCGCTTCGAGGCCGGCCGCCGCGTTCACCGTATGCGCGCCGGCGGCGTTCCAGCGCGGATCGGGCCGCAGCCGCGCGATGATCGTCTGCTCGAACGCTTCTTCATCGAGCCGGTCGATGCGCGCGAAGGCGATCGCCGCGCCATAGCCGCCGCGACAGTCCTGCGCGGGCCGGATGAGGCCGGCGCCGGTCTGCGCGCAGAATCCCGCCGGCCGCGCGCAGGACGCATCGATCAGCGCGGGATTCGCCGGATGCGCGCGCCATTCGCCGAAAAGCGAATCCGCGGAGAAAAGGCCGAGCGCGTCCCAGGTCGAGGCGCCCTCGTCCGTGATTGTTCCGAGCAGCCACAGCCTGCCGCCGTGATCGAGCAGCGTCATGTCGGAGGCGATCACATCCTCCACCAGCACGCGCGCGAGCGTCCATCGGTCGGGAAACGGATCGGCGCGATAAAGCTCGATGGTCCGCGCGCCGGACGTCTCGGGAATCATCCAGATCGCGCCGTCGCGCTGGAAAATCATCGGATAGGAGAGATGGCAGGGGCGCTCCAGAGCCGGGCGCGGCGCCGAGGCGCGGCCGACCTCGTCGAGCGCGACGTAGCTGATCACGCCCTTGTTCGTGGCGAAAGGATAATCCTCGACGAAGATGAAGCGCCTGCCTTCATGCGCGACGATGAAAGGGTCCGCGTAGAACCGCGTCCCGTCGTCCGGGATCGGAATATAGGACGACGCCGGCCAGCGCAGCCGGTCGATCACGCGATCATCGTCCGTCATGCGATAGCCTGCGCGCCAGCGCGGAGCCGCGCGCACGAACCGTTGCAGCTTCGCTGCGATGGCGCTCGCGGCGAGGCGCGCCGCCGAAAGCGCGAACATCCCTGAAGCGGCGGCTGCTTTCTCCATCTGCGGCGCGCGCGACGCCGCGCTGAACAGTCGTGGCGCCGAACGCGCAAGCGAACAGGCGCGCGCAAAGACGAACTCCAGCGAACGGGTGAGAGATTCCGGTCGTTCAGTCGCGGGCCGCGCATCCGCAAGCGTCCTGCCGTCGCTCGTCATGAGCGCGATCGTCGGCGCGCGCCTCTCGCACAGGGCCGCCATCAGGCCGCCGTCGTCGCCGGCGTCGCTGACGAGGCCGACGGCATGGACGTCGCCCGGCTGAAACGAGCCGCTGACGTCGAGCAGCAGATCGCACGCGACGTCCGAAGCCGGAGGCGGCAGGTCCGCGGGCGAAAGCCTGTTGGCGAAGCGCAGCGGCGCGCCGCGGGCGGTGAAGCGTTCGAGCCATTCGAGCAGCGCGTAACCTGTGGGAAGCGCGCGCCTGCGCGTGCCCTCGACCAGGCGGACGCGGACCTCGTGACCATCCGCCTGCAGGCCCGCCGCCAGTCGCGCATGCCAGCCCCAGACGCGAAGCGGATCGACGAGAAGATGGATGAGCATGCGTTGATTCGGCCGGCCGTCGCGGCGGATTGTGAAGTTCGCATCGCGTAAGGGCAACGCCGCCGCCCGTGAGAATGCGTCAACCACCACGCGGATCGCATCGCGCCCGCGGGTTGGCGGCGCGCCCGGTTTCATGGATAACCCCGCGGGGGGTGAAAGCGATGGCGGGCGGCGCGCCGCGAAAACTTCTGTTCTATACCTACGCGCTGCAAATGGGCGGGGCCGAGCGGGTTTGCGCCTTGCTCGCGTCCGCCTTCGCCGAGCGTGGCGATTCGGTCACCCTCGCGGTCGATGTCGAGGCGGAATCCGACGTGCCGCTCTCGGACAGGGTGCGAAAACTCGCGCTCGGCCGCGGCCATGCGAGAAGCCTCGCGGCGCTCGTCAGCCTCATCGGCGTCGAGAAGCCTGATGTGTCGCTCTCGGCGCTTGCAGCGTCGAACCTGAAGCATGCCCTCGCGGCTCTGCGCGCCGGCCGCGCCGGCCGCGCGATCCTGTCCTATCATGGCTATTTCGACGCGGAGCCGCAGCTCCTGAGCCGCGCCGGTTTCATCGCGCTTCCGGTGATCGCGCGCGCGACGGCGGCTTGCGTCTGCGTGTCGGACGGGCTGCTCGCCCATGTCAGGCGCTTCGGCGCGCCCGCGCGAAAGACACGACGGATTTTCAATCCTGTCCAGCTCGCGCCTCCCACCGATGTCGCGACCGCGGCGACGCTGGCGGCGCGGCCGCCGCTCGTTCTCGCGGTCGGCCGGCTCAATCCGGTGAAGGCGTTCGACGTTCTGATTCGGGCTTTTGCGCGCGTAAAGACGCCCGGCGCGCGGCTGCGAATCGTCGGCGAGGGGCCCGAGCGGGAGATGCTCGCCGGACTGATCGTCTCGCTCGGCCTTCAGGACCGCGTCGAGCTCGCCGGCGCGTCGGCTGACGTGTCGGCTCATTACCGCGAGGCGCGCTGTCTCGCCCTCACATCGCGATCGGAATCCTTCGGCAATGTCGTGGTCGAGGCCTTGTCACACGGGCTGCCCGTGGTCGCGACCGATTGCGGCGGCCCGTCCGAAATCATCGAGAGCGCCGCCTGCGGTCTGATCGCGCCGGTTGGCGGCGCCGAGGACATCGCGCGCGCCATCGACGCGGTTCTCGCCGCGCCGGGCGATCCTGAGCCGCGGTTGCGCCGCGCGTCCGAATTTTCGATCGCGCGCGCCGTCGCCGCCTATGACAGCCTATTCGACGACGTGATCGGCGCCGCTGATGGTCGGCGAGGAAGCGGCGCCGCGTCCTCCTGACGGCGCGCGCGGCCGCGCGATCGCGCGCTGCCAGTCGAACAGCCGCGCAAGCTGCCGGTTGGCGGAATAAGGCTCGGTGAGATTGGCGATCGTCTCCGGATCGTAGCGCCCGGCGCGAACGTCGCTCCAGATCCGCAGGAATGCGTCCGCGAGCAGGCGCGCGGAATCCTCAGGCGCCTCGGCGCGCTCGATCAGCTCGCCGCTGACGCCGCGCACGATCAGCGGATCATATTGCGGCAGACGGATCGCGGCGAAAGGCCGCCCCACGGCGAGCGTTTCGAGAAGGTAGCAGGGCATGCCCTCGAAGAACGAGGTCAGCACGCCCGCATGGCAGGACGCGGCGATCGCGGCCACGCCGTCCGGCGTCTGATAGCCGCGCAGAACGGTGAACGAGCGGATCGCCTCGAACTCCGCGTATCGGCCGGGGTCGGTCATGCCGACATAATGGAATTCGAAGCGCCCGCCGAGCGCCTGATGCACGCGCCGGAACACATTGAACATGAGCGGCGGGTCCTTGAATTCGTCCAGCCGCCCCGCGAACATGACGCGGAACACGCCGTCCCGCGCGTCGAAAGGCTGCGGCCGGAACATCTCGCGATCCACGGACACCGTCATCATCTCGGCCTTCGGCGCCGCATGCGGAAACTCTCGTTTCAGGCGCTCCACGATGGTTGGATTGACGCACATGATCTTGCGCGCGAGCCGCAGCGCGAGACGTTCGGCGTTCGCATGCACGAGCCAGAAACGCTTGATGAGCGAATCCATCTTGTCTTTCTTGCTGCCCTCGCCATGCACGACCTGCACGGCGGGAAGACCGAGCAGCCAGGCGACGGGCGCGAACTCGAAACGCTGAAGCTGCGCGCTCGCCGGCGCCGCGCGGGTGAGGCGCCGAATCGTGCGACCGTGGCGAAGAGCGCCTGCAACGGTGCGCAGCGTGATCGAGCGGAACAGCCGCGTCGCCGCGCGGTTGATCGTTTCCGCCGGCTCATGCGCCACCGGCAGGAAAACGATGCGCCGGCCGAAGATCTCGATCGATACCGGCTCGCCCAGCTTGCAGTCGCCCTGTTCGTCGACGCCGACGAAGACGATGCGCATGTCCTTCGGGTGGCGCCGGATGAGATGGCGCACATGCGTCTCGATTCCTCCGAGCTTGGCCCCTCTCGGATCCATCGGATGCATCAGGCAGAGAATCTGGTTCATTGCGATAACTCGACGTGACGCATGCGCGACGGCGGGCCGAAGGACAGCCGCGCCAGCAGCGCGGCGCAGCGCGCATAGCGCGCGCCGAGACGTCGCGGCTCCTGCGCGAGGCGCCAGCACCATTCGAGACCGATGTCGCGGAACAGGCGCGGCGCCCGCATCCGGCCGCCGGCCATGAAATCGAGCGCCGCCCCGACGCCGAGCCATCCCACCGTCGGATAGCGGCGGAACATGCGGTCCGCGAACAACTCCTGCTTGGGCGCGCCGAGCGCGACGAAGCACAGCTTCGCGCCCGAGCGCGCGATGCGTTCCGCCGCCGCGTCGGCCTCGGGGCCGAAAGGATCGAAGCCTCGCGGCGGCGCCTCCATGCCCGCGATAACAAGCGAGGGATGATCCCGGCTGAGCCTTTCGGCGACGCGCGTCAGCGTCTGCTCGTCCGCGCCGAACAGGTAGATCGGCGTCTGCGTCCAGGCCGCCACCGCGCAGAGCGGGTCCACCAGATCGGCGCCGGTGGTGCGGATGATGGACTCGTCGAACCGGCGCGCGAGCCGCGCGACCGGCGCCCCGTCGGCGGTGACGAACGTCGCGTTCGCGTAGGCCGCCTGGAAGGCTCGGCTTTCCCGGAGTTGAACCAGATGATCGAGATTGAGCGTGAAGAGGGTGAACCCCTTCCCCTCGGAAAGATGGCGCATGCAGTGTCGGATCGCATCGTCCTGCGTCGCGACATTGACGGGCTGACCATCGACAAACGCGAGCGGCGTCACGCGTTGAAGCGGCGCGGATTGCGTCAATTCGGGACGGTTGGAGACGGAAATGCTCGACATGCGGCCGCAGTCGCAAACGGTTTGCCGCCGGCGGCCTTCCCGGCCGAAGCCGAGCGGATAGGGTTAAGAATCGATGGCGCGCGCTGGCCCGCCTCTTGCTCGATCGTCCGCGACGAAGCAGGCGCCGTCTCGAAATCTGGCGACGCCGGAGGAGAATCATGACTCTGACGCGCCGTCAGACCCTTCTTGCAGGCGCCGCGCTGGCGGCCTCCGCTTCCGCGCGCGCCGCGGAAAGCGACGGGCTCGCCGCGATCGCCGGCCGCCGGGGCCTGCTCTACGGCGCGTCGATCGCGAAGGACGTGTTCGAGAACGACGCCTATCACGATCTCTATCGGCGCGAGACGGCGATCGTCACCACCGACTATGCGCTGAAATTCGACGCGCTGCGGCCGCGCTCCGTGGACGCCGACTTCACGGCCGGCGACAGGCTGGTCGATTTCGCGCGCGAGGTGGGACTACAGGTGCGCGGAACGGCGCTGATCTGGAACGAATACCTGCCCTCATGGGTGCGCAAGCTGTCGCGCCGGGAGATCGAAACTCTTTTTGACCGGCATATCGATGAGACCGTGTCTCACTACGCCGGTCGGCTTCACTCCTGGGACGTGGTCAACGAAGCCATCTGGCCGGATCACAATGCGCCGCGCGGCTTCCGGCGCGGCCCATGGTACGACGCGATCGGCCCGTCCTATGTCCGCCACGCCTTCCGGCGGGCGGCGGCCGCCGATTCACAAGCGCGGCTCACGCTGAACGAGGCGTTCTGCGAGCGCAACGACCGGCTGGGCCAGACCGTGCGGCGTCAGTTGCTCGCATTGATCGACAATCTGCTCGACGACGGCGCGCCGCTTCACGCGATAGGCCTGCAGGCGCATCTCCAGCCGCAACATGAGTTCTCCGACGCCGTGTTCGTCGATTTCCTCGGCAAGATCGCGCAGCGCGGCCTGGACATTTACTTGACCGAGCTCGACGTCGACGACAGCAGCTTCCCCGACGACGTCGCCGAGCGCGACCGAAAAGTGGCCGCGCGCTACGGCGCCTTCTTGGACAGCGCGCTCGCGGTTCCCGCGGTGAAGATCGTCATCAACTGGCAGCTCGCGGACGGTTATAGCTGGTACCGCGATCCCGCGGTGATGGCGTCGCTGAAAATGACACGTCCGCCGCGGCCGCTGCCATTTGACGGCGAATTCCAGAGAAAGCCAGCTTGGCTCGCGATGGCGGACGCTTTTTCGCGTCGCTCGCTTCCCTGATCAATTACAGTTTTTCTGCAAGCTCCCGCAGCCAGGCGATCGCCGCCTGATGGTCCTCGCGCGCCTGCGCGTTCCAGCGCGCGATGTTCGCGAGGCTAGCGACGGCGGCGCGGCGGCGCGAATCCGCTGTCCGCAACGCCGCGAGAATCCTGTCGGCCGATGCGCGCGGATCGGATGGGTCGATGAAAATTCCGCTGTCCGCCAGCGCCTCACGGAACACGGGCTGATCGGGCGCGGCGATCGGCAGCGCCGAATATTGCGATTCGAGCAGCGGAAGCCCGAGGCCTTCGGCATGGGAGGTGGAGATCAGCATGTCGGCGCCGTCGACGATGGACCTGATCTCGTCCGCCGGCAGATAGCCGCGCAGCGTGACGCCCGGCAGCCCGCGAAGCCTGTCCGCTTCCCCGCCCCATCCCTCGCGGCCGATCAGATCGAGCGTCGCGCCCGGCGCGCCGCGCTCGCGCAGCGCCGCCACGATCGCGGCGGCGGCGCGCAGATTCTTGCGCGGCTCGATCGTGCCGAGCGCCGCCAGGCGCGGCCCGTCTGCAACGGCGCGCGCGCTGCGGTCCGTCGGCGCCAGCCCGAGAACGTTGCGCACCTCCGGCCGATAGAGCCTGATGTCCGCGTCAGGTCTCGCGAAACGCCGCAGCTCATGCAGCGTCGCTTCGGAATTGACGAAGAAGTTCCGCAAGCGGCGCAGCGCGAACCGCAGCGACGGCGCCATATAGGCGCGCGCGCGCCAGTTCAGGTCGGCCGGCCGCGTCAGGAGGAAAAGATCGTGAATGTAAGTGACGACGCGCGACCCTCGCAAGGTCAGCGCCGGCGCCGGCGGAAAGCCGGAGCAGAGCACGAGCGCGGCGGGATTTTGAATCGACCGCAGAGGCAGGACCACGTTCTGATCCCACACCATGCGCTTCCTGCTGCTGGAGCGGACGGGGAGGACGTCGAACGGCGCGAGCGCCTGTTGGGAGAAGAGCTCGAGCGTGATCCGCTCGATGCCGGTCACATGCCGCCCGCAATGGGTTTCATCGACGATGGCGGAGATTGTCGGAGAGAGGCTCATGCGCCCACCGCGCGCTTCCGTCGCGGCGGCAGCAGAACCATCGCCAGGATGACGACGATGGCGAGGATCGCCGACTTGGCCGACAGGCTGACCGACGTGCTGGCGACTGCGAAGAAATAGCCGAGCAGCATCCATGCGGCCGGCCGCGTGGCGCGCGCGAGATCGCGACAGAAGAGAAAAAGGCTGACATAGACGATGCCGGCCATGATGAGGCCGTAGGCGAGAATGGACGAAACCCAGAAGCTCTCGATGCCGAACTCAAGCCCTTCGATCTGCTTGAGCGTATCGATCAGCGCCGGATCGGGACCGATCAGGATGTCGCGCCAGGACAGATAGTCGAACAGGTCGAACATCGCGACGCGCGCCTGCGCGCTGCCTCTGTCGTCGATGAAGCGGCTGATGAACTGATCGAAGGCGCCGGCCTCCGCGAGAACCATCAGCAGGATCGGCGCGGCGAACACGGCGAACGCGATGAGCGCGGCGCGAAACGCCGTGGCGCGGCCATAGGCGATCGCCGTCAGGAATCTGATGAACGCGACGGGCCCTGCGAAGAGAAACAGCAGCGCCGTCGCCGCGCGGCCGCCGAACGCCACCATCGCCGCGACGGTGAGGCAAAGCATGGCTGCGCGCGGAGCGCCGCGCAGGCGTTCGCCTCCGCCTAGCATGAGCACCAGCAGATAGCAGCCCGTGATCGACGCGTTCGCGAGCGGATGCCCCAGGATGGCTGTCGCGCGCCAGTCGTCGAGGATGGGAACGCCGTTGGCGACGTAGGGGACGAGCCGCCAGCCGCTTGCGACCTCGAACAGGCCGAGCAGGCAGTTGACCGCGAGAAACGCGTGCAGAAAAATCTCCAGCGGCCTTTCGAGCTGCGCGCGCTGCGCGCCGATCAGCACGAACATGATCACCGGCAGGAGAAACGTGTCGATGATCGCTGTGAACGGCGATTTCTGCACGAGAAGAAGATAGGCGAGCAGCACGCACCAGACGCAGACGAACGCCGCCATGCCGAGATGGCGGGCGAGAATCTCCGCGATGAAGGCGAACGGACGCGCGCGGCTCGCCAGCAGCGCCAGCGCGGCGAGCGCGGCGACCAGCGTGCCTGGATGCATCTTCTCAAGCGGCGAACCGCCCGGCGTCTCGTAATTGTAGCCGACATGCTGCAGCAGCATCGACGACACGCAGAACAGAAGAACGACCGACAGGATCGTCAGCCCGCGGGCGCAGATCAGCGCCAGCGCGGCGATGTCGCCACGCGCGGCGCGGCCGACCGCCATCCCGTCGCGCGCGGATGCGGCGGTCATGCCGCCTGCGCGACCACGGCGCAGCGCTCCGACGCGATCGCCATCAGCCCGTCCACGAAAGCGCGCTGATCGGGCGTCATCGCTTCGCTCACGAGAATGACGATGACGTCCGACGCGGCGGCCGGCCGCGTTCCGGCCGGCGTCGCGCGCGCATGCGGCGCGTAAGCGACGACGACGTCGAATTCGTCGGCGGCGCCGAAGCGCCTCACCTCGCTCGAAACGCCGGTCGGCGCGCGCAGATCGCGTTGTCCGGCTGCGCCCGGAACGATGACGAGGTTGCGACCCTTGTCGTCGCCGGCGAGAATGCCGATCGCGTTTTCGCCCGCGTCCAGCTTGACGGCGCCGACAGGCAGATCGCGCGCGAGCCCATGGGCCACCTTGCCCGCGCGCGCGCTGAGTTCGATCAGAAGCGTGGAGCGCTCGGACGCGAGACATGCGCGCGCAAGCGCGAGCGCGAACGCGTCAGGATTCGGCGCGCCGCAATTGATGATGAGGCAGGTCGCGGGTCCGGCTGGCGGAGCGCGGACCGGAATGCGGTCGACCAGCGCCCGAATGGTCCGGCGCGCATCGTCCGCATCGGGCGACCTTTCGGCCGCCGCCGGAAAGCGAAACACGGTCCACGCCGGCAGAACCGGGGCGGTTTGCGCGCGGCGGGGCGAGGCGCTGAGGCCTTCCGCCGCGAAGGCGGCGACCACCCCGAGACCGAGACCGATCGTCGCCGCGAGAATCATGATGGGAATGCGGCGCGGGCTTGAAGGCCCGGTCGGCGCCGCCGCGCGCGCGATGATGCGCGCGATCGGCATGTCGACGCTGTCGCGGGTCACGTTGCCCTTGGCCCGCAGCAGATTGTCGAGCACCGCCTTGTTCGCGTCGACCTCGCGCTCGAGTTCGCGCAGCCGCACGATCGACTGATTCGTCGTCGTGGTTTCGGACTTGAGCTGGTCGACCTGCCGCGAGATCGACGCCTCGCTGGCTTCGGCAACGCGCATGTCGCTCTGCGCGCCTTCGACGATCCGGTTGAGCTCTTCCGAGATCAGGCGCCGCGTGTCGCGCAACTGCTGCTGGATTTCCCGATATTGCGGATGGCGCTCGCCGAGCGTCGTCTTGGCGTTCGCCTCCTGCCGCACGATCTCCGCGAACTGGATGCGGAGTTTTTCGATCACCGGCGACTTGAGCGCATCCGGCAGCGCGTCGATCGGGCGGCCGGAAGCTCCGATCTTCTTCACCTGATCGTAGCGCGCGCGCGCCTCGGACACCTTCGTGCGCGCCGCCGCAAGCTCGGTGTTGACCTCGGTCAGCATCTGCTCGTTGACGAGCTTGCCGGAAGCGCCGACGATTCTGTTCTGCTCCTTGAACGCCTCGACGTTCCGCTCGGCCGTCTCGATCTTCTTGCGCAACTCGTCGATATTGCCGTCGAGATAGGTCTGTTCCCGGCGCGAGACGTCGCTGCGCGCGTCGGTCTGGTCGGCGATGTAGGCTTCGGCCACCGCGTTGGCGAGCCGCGCGGATTTTCTCGCATCCCTGGAGACCACCGAGACCTCCATCACATAGGTCCGCTCCGGCCGCTTGACCGACACCGCCTCCGACAGCGCGCGCACCGTCGCGTTGATCGTCTCCGCGTTCTGCTCCTCGCCGCCTTTCGCGACGCCGAGCATGACGAGGATCGATCGCAGCAGGCCAGGCTTCGGCGCGCCGAATTCCGGATCGTCCTGGAGGTTCTCGCGATCCGCCGCCCGCCGCAGCACGGTTTCGGAGGTCAGGAGCTTCATCTGGCTGTCGACGAGCGCGCTGTCGCTCGCGAAGGAATAGCGCGCGCCGTCCGCCTGGGAGAGCGACGACCGCGGCTCCAGCAGCACCACGGCGGACGCCGTGAACAGCGGCGTCGCGACGATGGTGTAAAACAGCGCGGCGCCGATCACGATGGCCGCGATCAGCGCGATCAGTCCCAGCCTGCGGCGAAGCGTAACCATCAGTTCGCCGAAGCTCTTCGCCTCGTCGTTCCGGGAGGCGCGCATTGATGAAGCGTCGCCGGAGTCGATGTCGTGCGCCGTCGCCGACGACATGGGAAAGTCCTTGCACGGTTGCCGCGCCCTGACGGGCGCGCGGCGGCCGCAGGATGCCGGTCCTTTCTTTACGAACCGTTCACCCTACCGGGTCGCCCTGGTGGAACGGGAGGTGCTTGGCGAGGCGCAGGCCAGCGTCGTCTGGCGCGTTAAGCCACAACGAAGCGATCAGTTGTTTCAAAATGGAGCATCGTGTGACCGTTGCGAATCTCTCCCTGTCGCATGATGGGCTCGCCCTCCGGAAGGACGCCGCAAAGGCGGGGCTTCGCGCCCCGGTTCGCGCGCGGCGCCCCAACCGCAGCGCGCGCGCGTTCTTTTTGTTCTTCGGCCCGGTCGCGGACTCCTGTGCGATTCTCGGCGCGGCGCTGATCGGCGGCGGCCTCTATCACCACCTTCTCTACGGCGCGCCAGCCGCGCCGGCCGCGCTGCTGTGGATGGGCGCGCTGATCGCCATTCTCGTGGTCGCCCAGGGCTTGCTGCGCGCGGGCGACGACATGGCGACGAAGCTCGATGAGCGGCGGGACCTCATTCTCGCGTTCAAGGAATGGAATATCGCATTCTTCCTGTGTCTCGGGCTGGTGTTCTTCAGCAAGACGGGAGCCGCCTTCTCGCGCGGCGCGTTCCTGTTCTCCTATGTGAGCGGCTTCGCGATGCTCGCCGGCGCGCGTCTGCTGACGGACGCTCTGGCGCGCCGGATCAGCCGCAACAGCGCGGCCCTGGCGCAGCGCATTTTCGTCGTCGGAACCGACACCGGCGTGCTGTCCTTCATCAGCCGCCACTGGCCGTTGAGCCAGAACGTTCAGATCGTCGGCCTCGCCAACATCACCCCGAAGGCGATCGGCGGCGACGCGGCGGCGCTCGAGACGGAGCTGCGCGCCGCGGTCGCGCAGGCCAGGATCGCCGATCCCGACGATGTCTTCATCGTCCTCGACCGCGAGCGGGCGGATGTCGTCGACAGCGCCATCGAGAACTTCCTCACCATTCCTGCGTCGCTTCATCTCGGTTCGGAGCCGATTCTCGAGCGCTTCTCGGACGCGCAGGTGTCGCGCATCGGCGAGATTTCGCTGCTCTCCATCAGCCGCCGGCCCTTGTCCGGGCCGGAGGTCGCGCTGAAGCGCCTGTTCGACGTCGTTCTCGCCGGCGTGGGCGTCTTTCTGCTGTCGCCGCTGGCGCTTGTCGTCGGCGCGCTGATCAGGCTCGACAGCGCCGGGCCGGTTTTCTTCACGCAGCAGCGCTACGGCTTCAACCAGCAACCGTTCCGCATCATCAAGTTCCGCACGATGACGACGATGGACGACGGCGCCAGCGTTCAGCAGGCGCGCGTCAACGATCCGCGCATCACGCGCGTCGGCGCGTTCCTGCGCCGCTGGAACATCGACGAATTGCCGCAGATCCTCAACGTGCTGCGCGGAGACATGTCGCTCGTCGGGCCGCGTCCGCACGCGCTGGCGCACGACCGTCACTACATGCAGCGCATCGCGCTCTACGCCCGCCGCCACAATGTGAAGCCCGGCATCACGGGCTGGGCGCAGGTCAACGGCTTCCGCGGCGAAACCGCGACCGACGACAAGATGCGCGGCCGCGTCGAGCATGATCTGCAATATATCGACAACTGGTCGTTCGCGCTCGACGTGAAGATCCTGTTCCTCACGCTGTTCTCGTCGCGCGCCTATCGCAACGCGCGCTGAGCGGAAGGAGACGAGATGCTGACCGTCGCCGCGCCGTCGCCGCGCCTGATCGCCGAGGTCACACCGGGCCGCTCATTTGCAGCCGAGCGCCTCGACGATTTCGATTCGGCTCTCGCGATCGCCGAGAGGGAGGCGACGGGCGGAACCGGGACGCCGTTCCAGGGCCGCGCATGGCTCAGCGCATGGCGGCGCGCCTTCGCCGGACCGCAGAGCGGCGTCGCGGCGATGGCGATCGTCGCGCGCGACCGGGCCACGGGCGAACTCGCGCTCGTGCTGCCGCTGGCGCAGATGCGCCGCGACGGCCTTGTCGTGATCGCCGCGCCCGACGCGGACGTGACGGACTACAATGCGCCGATTCTCGGCCCCGCCGCGCCGACGGATCGCGCCGGCGCGCGCAGGCTCTGGGCTGCGGTCCGGCGCGCCCTGCCGCGCGCGGACGTCATCGAGATCAGCAAGGCGCCGCGCGTTCTGGCCGGCCGGGCGAATCCGCTGGCGCTGCTCGGCGCCGCTTCGCCCTCGACTCTCTCAGGCAACGTCATCGACATCGACACGCCGTTCGAAACGTTCGTGCGCGGCTTCGAGCGCAAGCTCCGCAAGGAGCTGGGGCGAGAGAAGCGCGTCTTCGAGGCGATCGACGGCGCCCGCTTCGAAATGGCGACGGATCCCGCGCGCGCGGAAACGATTCTCGACGCGCTCGCCCGCATGCAGGCGGCGCGCATCCGCGCGCTCGGCCGCGCCTACCGCCTCGATGACGACGACGCGTCGTCCTTCTACCGGATGCTCGTCCGTGACGGCTTGCCGCGCGGCGATGTCGCGCTGACCGCGCTGGTCGTCGGCGATGAGATCGTCGCCGCGCTCCTCGGCGTCATCGAGGGCGATCATTATGCGATGGTCCGGCTCGGTCAGGCCGGCGCGCCCTGGAGCCATTTCTCGCCGGGCCGTCTCGTCATCATGGAGACCATGCGGGCGCTGCGCGCGCGCGGGCTGAAGCGGTTCGATTTCACGATCGGCGATTACGACTACAAGCGCCGCCTCGGCGTCGCACCGGTCCCGCTGGTCGATCTCGTCGAGGCGGCGTCATGGCGCGGCTGGCCGCGCGCGACGCGCCATCGCGCGAAGGCGGCGCTGCGCGCCTCGCCGCTCGCGCGCGGGATCGTTCGCTTTGTCAGAGGTCGGCGCGGTTAAAACGGATTCCAGGTCGGCGCGTCCGTGAATTTCAGATAGCCGACATTGAGGCCGAGCCGCGCGCCGACTCCCGAACGGATCGGAACGACGAGAATCTGGTCGTTGATCAGCGCGGTCATGCCGAAGCCGCCGACGAGATAGGCCGATCCGTCGACGCCGCCGAAGCGCTGGAAGATGGCGTCGCGCGCCGGCAGGTTATAGACGAGCATCATCGTGCGCGCGCCGTCGCCGCCGAAATCGAATCCGACCGACGGCCCCTGCCAGTACACCCGCCGGTCGCCGGCGTTGCGCGTGTAGAGCGTTCCCTCGCCATAGCGCAGGCCGCCGATGAAGGCGCCTGATCCTTCCTGGCCGAGGATATAGCCGTTCGGCTGGCCCCACCGCCGCGTCGCCTCCTCGATGGTGAGCGCCAGCCCGCGCGAGACGTTGCCGAAGAAGCGATGTCCCGATTGGACCAGTTCGTTCGCCGAGAAGCTTTCCGGCTGCTGCTGGACCTGAGCCGCGCCGCTGGCGTAGCCGGCGAACTGCGCGGCCAGAATGGCGAGCGTGAGAGAAATGACGCGTATGAGACCGCGCATGCCGGACCCTCCATGATGAGTTCGCCCGCGACGACGGCCGCGGGCCAGTGTCCCTGCCGGAGAACCGGCGTCCCGAATCGTTTGTCGCGAACAAACGTTACGAAAATGACGCCAAAAGGGCTTTCCGCGGGCCCGCCTTACCGGCCTTCCCCGAACGCGGCGCGCGCCAGCGCGGGATCGCCCATCGCGACGAAGCCGGGATTGGCGAGCGGAGAGCCGGCCGGATAGCGCAGCGGCGCGCCGCCGCGATCGAGCGTGACGCCGCCGGCGGCCGACAGAAGAGTCTGCCCGGCGGCGGTGTCCCAGGCCATTGTCGAGGCAAGGCGCGGATAGATGTCCGCCTTTCCCTCGGCGATCATGGCGAATTTCAGCGCCGACGACAGGGCGATCCGCTCCCGCGTCCCGAGACGCCGCAGCAGCGCCTCGCTGTCCGCGTCGCCGTGCCGGTCCGACACGAGCCCTGCGGGATGGTCGCCGCAGCGGCGGACCACGAGCGGCGCGCGCTCGCCCGTCAGCGAGCCGTCCTCCGCGACGGCCGAGCGCCAGGCGAGTCCCTGATCGGCCGCCGCCGCATAGACGACGCCCCGCGCCGGCGCGCCGATCACCCCCAGACGCGGCGTCCCCCGCTCGATGATCGCGAGGCAGATGCAGAAATCGTCGCGGCCCTCGGCGAAGGCTTTGGTGCCGTCGAGCGGGTCGATCAGCGCCGCGACGTCGTGGGCCGGGATGAGGCCGTCGGCCGGCGCGCTTTCTTCGGCGATGATCGTCAGCGCGGGCCAGGCCTCGGCGAGAGCGAGCGCCAGCGCGCGTTCGCAGGCGAGATCGGCGGCCGTGACGGGACTGCCGTCCGCTTTCAGGGTCAGCCCCTGCCGCCGCGGCGCGGCGGCCAGCGCGCGGCCGGCTCGGGCGACGATCGCCGCCAGCGCTTCGAGTTCGATCATGTCGGCTCCGTCGGCCGGCTTTGCCACTTGGTAACTCTTGCGTAGCAGGGTTTGGCCGCCGCGCGAATCGGCGGCGACCCAAATTCACGTCTTCATCGAGATCGGAACCCGCCATGCCCGCCGTCACGATGGACCCGCTCGACCTTGCATCCGTGCTGTGCAGCCGCATCTGCCATGACGTGATCAACCCTGTCGGCGCGATCCAGAACGGCCTCGAACTGCTGGCCGACGAGAAGGACGCCGCCATGCGCGACGATGCGCTCGATCTCATCGGCAAGAGCGCCGCCTCCGCCAGCGCCAAGCTGAAATTCGCGCGCATCGCCTATGGCGCCTCGGGCTCCGCCGGCGCGTCGCTCGACATGGGCGACGCCCAGGCGGTCGCCGCCGACATGTTCATCGACGGTCGCACGACGATGAGCTGGAGCGCGCCTCGCGTCCTGCTGCCGAAGAACAAGATCAAGCTGCTGCTCAATCTTCTGCTACTGGCGGCCCAGAGCATTCCGCGCGGCGGCCACATCGATGTGAAGGCGGACATCGAAGGCGAGACATGCCGCTATGAGATTCGCGCCAAGGGCTCCTATGCGCGCGTGCCGCCCCATACGGTCGATCTGCTCGCGGGCGAATCGGAAACCGGCGTCGTCGACGCCGAAGGCGTGCGCGCCTACCACGCCGGCCTTCTCGCCCGCGCCGTGGGCATGGACGTGTCGATCGCGCTGATCGAGGACGCCGTCGTCATCGAGGCGAAGCCGGCCGCCTGATTTCGCGGGATAGTCGCCTTCGGCTGGCCCCATCAACCGGCCGTCAACCATTGCGTCCTACGCTCGGCGCCGTCGCTGACGGTCTGGCGCGACTCAAGGCGAAAGCGAAAGCCCCAGATGAAGCACTGTCTCGTCGTCGACGATTCCGCGGTCATCCGGAAGGTCGCGCGACGCATCCTCGAGAGCATGGATTTCCTGATCGCTGAAGCGCAGGACGGCCGCGAGGCGATCGAATGCTGCAACGCGCTGATGCCGGACGCGATCCTGCTCGACTGGAACATGCCGCAGATGGACGGCTACGAATTCCTGAAGGCGCTGCGCGTGATGCCGGAGGGCAAGCGGCCGAAGGTGCTGTTCTGCACGACCGAGAACGATCTGGCGGCCATCGCGCGCGCCATGCATGCGGGCGCCGACGACTACATGATGAAGCCGTTCGACAGGCAGATTCTGCTCACGAAATTCCAGCAGATCGGCGTCGCCTGACGCCATGATCTCGCCTGGGCCGACCATGACGGACGCTGGACGATGAAGGCGGACGAGATCGCCTTCTTCCAGAGCTTTTTAGCCAAGCGGTCGGGCCTGAAGCTGTGGCCCGATCAGTCCGATCGTCTCACGTCGCGACTCGCCCGGCTTGCGCGCAGCCGCAATATCGAATCGTTGCGCGATCTCGCGAACAAGCTTCGGCACGGCGCGGACGCCGAGCTGGAGCGCGACGTCGTCGAAGCGATGATGAGCTATGACACCTCGTTCTTCCGTGATCCGACGAGCTTCGCGGCCCTGCGCGAAATCGTTCTGCCGGCGATGCTCGTCGCGCGCCGGCATGAGCGCCGCCTCTCGATCTGGAGCGCCGGCTGCTCGACGGGGCAGGAGGCTTACTCCATCGCGATGATGCTCGACGCGATGGCGGAACAGCTCGCAGGCTGGTCGGTCCGCATTCTCGCGACGGATATTTCGGAGCGCGCGCTCGCGCGCGCCAGATCAGGGCTTTATCTCCAGGCCGAGATCGCGCGCGGCCTGCCCCAGCCTTTGCTCGCCTCGCATTTCAGCGCGGTCGGCGACCGCTGGCGCATCGGCAAAGCGATCCGCGACATGGTCGAATTCGTCCCGTTCAATCTCACCCTCGATCCGGCGCTGTTCGGCCGCTTCGACCTGATTCTCTGCCGCAACGTGATGATCTCACTTGAGGGTAGCGCGCGGGCGCGCCTGTTCTCGCGCCTGCGGCGGCAGATCGCGCCCGACGGCGCGCTCATGCTGGGCGCGGAGGAATCCATTCATGGCGTGACGACGGAGTTCGAGCCGGCCCGCGACATGCCGAACATCTATCGTCCGGCCGAGCGCGCCATGCGCGTTGATCCCGCGTTCTCGCCCGTCCAAAGCCGGTCGATCGCCGCCGACAACATCGCTGGCCGCTGACAGCGAAGCAGCCTGCGCGCTTACGACCAAAGACGAGGACGGCCCGCCGCGCGGCGCTTGTCCTCATCCGCCGCCTGGCCGGCGGCCGGGAGCCGGACCGCTTGCGCCGACGGCGTCGGAGCGCCTGTCCTTGTCTTTGTCTTTGTCTTTGTCCTTGTCCTTGTCCGTGTCGGGCTGTCGGCGCCGCTCCTCCTGGGCGCGGAGAAGCCGGATGCGTTCGTCATTCTCGACCCGGTCGGTCTCGGCGCGCTCGCGCGCAAGACGGCGCTCCTCCTCCTGTCGGCGGATGAGACGGGCTTTCTCTTCCCGATCGATCCGCGCGCGCTCGGAGCGCGCAACGTCCTGGCGGCGCGTCTCGGCGGCGGCCAGTTCCGCAGTCCTGTCCGCCTCCTCGCGAGTCCAGCGGCCATCGAGCGCCGCGAGCCGGGCGGCGCGCGCCCTGTCGTGACGATCGCGGCGCCATTCCGCGCTGGCCAGCGGCCGGGAAGACGCGCCGCTGGCCGCCAGCGCCAGCGCCCGCGCCGCCAGCGGATGCCCCGGATGGCGCTCAGCGAACGCGCGCAGCTCCGCCGCCGGTGGCGCGACGCCGAGTCTCCTGAAATCGCCGTCGGGGAAACCCGGCGCGGCGAAGACGAAGGCCGGCGCCGCGACGCCCGCGACCAGCACCGCCTGCCGGCCGGCGCTGCGGCGCGCGATCAGCCGGCCGATCCGCTGAAACAGGTCGCCGGCGGACAGTCCCGGCTGCTCGATGTCGGCCGCCAGCGATCGGCCGAGCAGGGAGCTGCGCGTCGCTGCGGCGCAGGCGGGATCCCGCGCTTCCGCCGAGAGGGCCGAGAGCGCGCCGGCGCGGGCCGGGGGAGAACCGAGCCCGGGCGTCGCGAGCGCGCCGAACGGCGCGAGCGTGGGCGCGAGCCCGGCCGAGCCGCATCCATCGATCACGATGAAGGCGGCGCCCGCGACCGGCATGGCGTCGATCGCCTGCGACAGGTCGATGGTTTCGCGCCCGATGTCCGCCTCCTGGCGCAGGACCGCGTCGGTCGGCGCGATAGAGGCCGCGTCGCGGTAGCGCAGCGAATAGCCGGAATAGAACAGGAGGGCCGCATCGGCGGACGCGGCGTCGCGCCGGAAGGCGGCGATGGCGGCCAGCGTCGCCCGCCGGTCGGCGTTCAGGGCGCGGGTCACCGAGAACCCGAGCCGCTCCAGCGCGCCGGCGACGGCGGCGGCGTCCTCGTCGGCCCCCGCGAGGCGGGGCAGCGCCGCATAGGCCGCGTTTCCGATCACCAGCGCCGCGCGCTTCTCCTGTCCCGCCGCGGCGGGCGTCGAACAGGCTGACAGGAACAGCGCGGCAAGGGCGAGCAGGCGTCTCCGCACGATGATCCCGTCTGCAGGCGACGATCCCCATTGGATCGGCCGCATCAGGAGCGATCGCGAAGGCGGGCGCCGTGCGCCGCCGCACCAGCCGCAACGCCAAAAGCAAAGCCCCGGCGCGAAGGCCGGGGCTTGAGAAAAGGATCGATCAGGATCGCGTCAGGCCGTCAGGCGCTCCTCGCCCTCGACCGGCTCGCGCAGCACATAGCCGCGGCCCCACACCGTTTCGATGTAGTTCTTGCCGTCGGAGGCGTTGGCGAGCTTCTTGCGCAGCTTGCAGATGAAGACGTCGATGATCTTCAGCTCCGGCTCATCCATGCCGCCATAGAGATGGTTGAGGAACATTTCCTTGGTGAGCGTGGTGCCCTTGCGGAGCGAGAGCAGCTCCAGCATCTGGTATTCCTTGCCGGTCAGATGGACCCGCTGGCCGCTGACCTCGACGGTCTTCTGGTCGAGATTGACGAGCAGGTCGCCGGTCGTGATCACCGACTGGGCGTGGCCCTTCGAGCGGCGGACGATCGCCTGGATGCGGGCGATCATTTCATCCTTGTGGAACGGCTTGGTGAGATAGTCGTCGGCCCCGAAGCCGAGCCCCTTCACCTTGTCCTCGATCCCCGCGAGGCCGGAGAGAATCAGGATCGGCGTCTTCACCTTGGCGACGCGCAGCGAGCGCAGCACCTCGTAGCCTGACATGTCGGGCAGGTTCAGGTCGAGAAGGATGATGTCGTAGTCGTAAAGCTTGCCGAGATCGACGCCTTCCTCCCCGAGATCCGTCGTATAGACGTTGAAATTCTCGGATTTGAGCATCAACTCGATGCTTTGCGCCGTCGCGCTGTCATCTTCTATGAGAAGGACACGCATGTGTGGTCCCCGACCCCTAAAGCCGCGACGAGCAATGCCCAGAAGGCGATCCGGCCTTTCGGCCGGGCCTTCGGGATGAGCCCTCCGACATCCCTAACTCTCCGACTCGCAACGCTACGCCACGATGGTTAACAAAAGCTGATTCCCGGCCGCAAGCATCCATCGCCGTCCGGGACGCGAATCGGCTAGCATCTTCAGTAGCGGCGGGTCGCTGTTGCGTCATCTCATGGGTTTCGTGCGGGAAAAGCCGTTTGTCCCCGTCGCGCCCCGGGCGAACCCTGGAAGCGACTTCGGCCGTCATTGTTAACCCCGCCGGTAAACAAAAGGTTTATGGAGTGACCTGGTCGTCAACGGAAACGCAACGAAGGCTTCAGGCGCTCGCCGCCGAAGTCGGCGAGATCGCCGAATTCGAGACCCATGGCCGGGTCGCGACCGTGCGCGGGCTCCTCGTTGAGATCGCGGGACCGGTCTACGCGATGAAGATCGGCGGGCGCATCGGGATCGAGGCCGCGCCGGGGCGCGAAATCCCCTGCGAGATCATCGGCTTCTCCGGCGATCGGGCGCTCGCAATGCCGTTCGGCAATCTCGAGGGGGTGCGCAAGGGGGCGCGGGCGTTCGTCAGGACGGCGGAGCCGGGCGTCAGGCCCACGCGCGGCTGGCTGGGCCGCGTCGTCAACGGCCTCGGCGAGCCGATCGACGGCAAGGGGCCTCTCCCAGCGGGCCCCCGGCTGTATCCCTTCAGGGCGGACCCGCCTCCGGCGCATGGCCGCCAGCGCGTGGGCGAACCGATCGACCTCGGCGTGCGGGCCATCGACGCCTTCCTGACATGCTGCCGCGGCCAGCGCATGGGCATCTTCGCAGGGTCGGGCGTCGGCAAGTCGGTGCTTCTCTCGATGCTGGCCCGCAACGCCCGCGCCGATGTGGCGGTGATCGGCCTCGTCGGCGAGCGCGGCCGCGAGGTGGAAGGGTTGGCCCGATCCGTCGTGATCGTCGCGACCTCCGACGAGCCGGCTCTGGTGCGCAAGCAGGCGGCCTACCTCACCCTCTCCGTCGCGGAATATTTTCGCGACGAGGACCTCGACGTGCTCTGCATGATGGACTCGGTGACCCGCTTCGCCATGGCGCAGCGCGACGTGGGCCTGGCCTCGGGCGAGCCGCCGGCGCAGAAGGGCTACACCCCGACCGTTTTCAGCGAATTGCCCCGGCTGCTCGAACGCGCCGGGCCCGGCCTCGGCCGCGGCGCGATCACCGGCCTTTTCACGGTGCTGGTGGACGGCGACGACCACAATGAGCCGGTCGCCGACGCGGTGCGCGCTATTCTCGACGGCCATATCGTCATGGAGCGCGCCATCGCGGATAGGGGGCGCTATCCCGCCATCAACGTCCTCAAATCCGTGTCGCGGACGATGCCGCGCTCGGCCGATCCGGTCTACTGGCCGGCGATCCAGCGCGCCCGGCAGGCCATGGCGGCCTATTCCGACATGGAGGAGTTGATCCGTCTCGGCGCCTATCGCGCCGGCTCCTCGCCCGAGGTCGATGAGGCGATCGCCCTCCATCCGGAGCTCGAAGCCTTCCTCAACCAGCGCAAAGAGGACGCGACGCCGATGGCCGAGAGTTATGCTCGGCTCGCCGCGATCATGGGTCAGTAGCCGCTGTCCGTCCGTCCGCCTCGACCGGCCGACCGAACTGCGCGCGGGCGCGATGCCTCCAGGCCGCAGGCTGACGACCCGCGCCGGCTGTCGCCGTCCGGGCTGGCCTTCGCAGGAGGTCGCAAACGGCCTTTGCATGAAAAGTCAGGATGTTAGCCGGATAGAAAAGTCTGATTTCGCGCTTTATCCGCGGAACCGATCAAACCGCGCGCGCCATGGTAACGAAAGCTCAACCCTCCTTGGTCACCATAACGCCGGTTTCGTGGCGGGCCTGCTCGCAGCGGAACGTGATGGAGTTTGCGTTCGGATGAAGTCGCGGGACACTTTGTTGCGCCTCAAGCGCTTTCAGCTCGACGAGAAGCGTCGGAAGGTGGCGCAGGTCGAGATGATGATCGCTGAGTTCGATCGCATGGCGGCCGATCTCGATCGCGAGATCCAGAATGAAGAGCAGAAGGCCAAGATCAGCGACCCCACGCATTTCGCCTATCCGACCTATGCGCGGGCGGCGATGGTGCGGCGGGACAATCTCCGCGGCTCGGCGGCCAACCTGAAGGGTCAGCTCGAGGAGGCGCGCCTGGCGGTCGAAGAGGCGTTCGAGGAGCTGAAGAAGGTCGAGACGCTGGAAAACCGCGAAACGGCCCGCGAGAAGGCGGAAAGCTCGGCCCGCGAACAGGCGCAGTATGACGAGATCAGCTTGAGCCGCCACGGCATGCGCGCCAGGGCCTGAGGCCGCTCCGGGATGATGATGCGAGCCCGGCTGGACCGGGCTTTTTCATGCCGTCCGGCAATCGGCCGGCGCTATCATGAAACCGCCATGTCCGCGTGATGCTGCGGGGGCGATGAAGTTTTCACCCGCGACGCGCATGGGCCCGCCCGGCCCGCCCGGGCCGATGCGCCTCGCTGCGCGCCTGCTGGCGGCGCTGCTGGTGATTCTCGCCATCGCGCCGCCCGTCGCCGCGCATTCCTTGTCCCATGGGCCCGGCGCGGGCCGATATGTCGCGACAGGCGCGCATTCCTTCTCCCCGACGCAGGACTGCGAATCGGCCGGCGGACGCAAAGACCCCGCCGCATCCTGCTTCGCCTGCCCGTCGCTGTGCTGCTTCGCCGCGCTGCCGGCGATCGCGGACCCCATGCTCGCCTCTCCTGCTCCCGGCGAGCGCCGGCCGCTTATGAAGGCGAAGCGCCTGACGGGCGCCGGCCCGTCGCTCGATCCGCCGCCGCCGCGCGGCGCGCGGCCATACGCGTGACCATGCCTTCCCGCGCGCGCCAGGCGCGCGCCCCTCTCTTTCAGGACCCGATCATGAGATTTCTTCTCGCAGCCGGCGCGTTCGCGCTCGGAATCGCCGCCGCGGCGGCGCAACAGAACCCACATCAGGGGCATTCGATGGGCGGCGCGGCGGCGTCCCCGGCGACAACGGCCTATCGCGCCGCGAATATGAAGATGCACAAGGACATGGACGTCGCCTATACGGGCGACGCCGATGTCGATTTCATGAGAAGCATGATCCCGCACCATCAGGGCGCGATCGATATGGCGAAGGTCGCTCTCCAGCACGGCAAGGACCCCGCAGTCCGGAAGCTGGCGCAGGAGGTGATCGCGGCCCAGGAGCGCGAGATCGCCGAGATGCGCGCCTGGCTGAAGGCGCGCGGCGCCGAATAGTCCCGCGATTTGCGCACCACGCGAAAAATCCGGCGCGCGCGTCGCAGGCGGGCGCGCCGGCCCCTTGCAGGAGGCTGACCGGTGATGCAGGACAGCGCGCAACCCGGAGAAAGCGCCAGACGATCGCCGGGAGGGGACTGGCTATTGTTTGACGTGATCCGCAGATGGCTGGCGGCGCTTCAGGCCGCAGGCGCTCGTATTGCGCCGGTATTCTGGCCGGTCGTCGGGATTGCAGCCGTCCTTCTGTCCTTCTGGCTTCTCTTTCAGGAGTTTCAGGGCTCGACGGTCGCGGACGTCTGGCGCGCGCTCCAGTCGATTCCGCCGCATCGCTATCTCCTCGCGCTCATGGCGACGGCGGCCGCCTATTGGGCGTTGGCCGGGTACGACCGCATCGCCCTGATGCATCTGCGCAAGGAGCAGGGCATCTCCTGGCTTTATATCACCCTCACCTCTTTCACGACCTACGCGCTGTCGCACAATATCGGCGCCTCGGTGTTTTCCGGCGGCATGGTGCGTTACCGCGCCTATCACGCCAAGGGGCTTAGCGCAGGCGAGGTGGCGGTGCTGGTGGCATTCTGCTCCTTCACCTTCGCCTTCGGCATGATCCTGATCGGCGGCGTCGTCTTCACCTTCGAGCCCGATCTGATGCGCAGCCTGCTGCGCCACATCCATGTCCGCGTTCCGCTGTGGACCGCGCAGATGATCGGGATGTGCTGCCTCGGCTTCGTCGCGCTTTATATGCTCGGCGCCCTGCTGAAGCTGCCGGCTCTCAGGATCGGCTCGCTGACCCTCGAATATCCGCGGCTGCCGATCGCCCTGCGCCAGCTCTTCATCGGGCCGCTCGAGATCGCCGCGGCGGCCGGCATCATTTATTTCGCCCTGCCGGAAGCGGGCAACCCCGGCTATTTCGTCGTGCTCGGCGTCTTCGTCGCCGTTTTCTCCGCCGCCCTCCTCAGTCAGGCGCCCGGCGGGCTCGGCGTGATGGAGCTTCTCTTCATCAAGGCGCTGCCCAATATTCCGAAGCTCGAGGTTCTCGCCGCGATCCTCGTGTTCCGGCTGTTCTATCTTCTCGCGCCGCTGGCGATCTCGGCGGTCATCGTGCTGATGTTCGAGCGCAATCAGCTCGCCCATCGCAACGATTCTCAAGCATAGCGTTTCAGTCGCTCAGAGAATTGGCACATGCGGCGCGGCGTCCCGCGCCAGCGCGCCGTCGAGGCGCGGATCGGGAAACACCTCCACCTCGCGTTTGATCGGCGTGAAGCCGGCCCGCATGTAGAAGCCGAGCGCGCGGGGATGGTCGAGCGTGCAGGTGTGCAGCCAGAGGCGTGAAATGTCGCGCGCCCAGGCGATGGACTGGCATGTGCGCATCAGCCAGTGGGCCGCGCCGACGCCGACCATGGCTGGTGTGACGCCGAAATAAACGATCTCGCAGGCGCCGGCGACGCGGAAATCGAGTTCGAGCAGGCCGCAATCCTGTTCCTCGCTCGTCAGCGCATAGACCTCGACGCCTTCCGCGTTGAGCAGCGCCGCGAGCTCCGCGTCGCTCTTGCGCAGGCGCGACGTCCACAGCCATTCCTCGCCGATCGCGCGATAGAGCGCGCGGTACCACGCGATGTCGGGACTGACGACCGCGCGCAGGCGCCACCGCTCGTCTTGCGCCGCAGGCGGCATTGCGGGCGGCGCGCGCATCTCAAGCGTTGTCGCGACGGCCGCGAGATGGCCGGGCGGCACGTCGCTGTAGCCTGGCTGCAGGATCGGCATGCCGCACCGATAGCGCGGCGGCGCGGCGCGCGCAAAGCGGTCAGACCGATCCTACAGTCTTCAAACGCACCCGCGCATGGATCTCGCCCTGCCCCAGCACGGCGGTCTCGCGCCTGAAGCGCTCGATGATCGAGCGCACGAAAGGCCGCGCCTGCGTCGATGTCACGAACACCGGCATCTCGCCGAGCCGCGCCGCGTCCTCGAAACGGTCGCGCACGAGATTGACGAATTCCGACAGGCGCGACGGCTGCATCGCGAGATGCTTCATGTCGCCCTCGCCGACGATCGACTCCGCGAACGCCGTCTCCCATGCTGGCGACAGCGTGATGATCGGGAGTTGTCCGCTCGGTCCGGTATATTGCGCGCAGATCTGGCGCGACAGGCGCATGCGCACCTGCTCGACGATGTCGCGCGGATTCTTCAGCGTTCCGCAGACCTCCGCGATCGCCTCGATGATCGAGCCGAGATCGCGGATCGACACCCGCTCCGCCAGAAGAAGCTGCAGCACGCGCTGGATTCCGGTCGTCGAGATCGATGTCGGCGTGATCTCCTTGACGAGATCGGCATGCTCCTTCGGAAGCTCCCGCAACAGCTTCTGCGTCTCCACATGCGAGAGCAGTTCGGACATGTTCGATTTCAGGACTTCGGTGAGATGCGTGGCGATCACGGTGGCCGCATCGACGACCGTGTAGCCGCGCAGTTGCGCCTCGTCGCGCAGGGAGCTGTCGATCCAGGTCGCGGGAAGGCCGAATGTCGGCTCCAGCACATGCTGCCCCGGAAGCTGCACCTGCCCGCCGGCCGGATCCATCGCCATGAACTGGCCGGGATAGACCCGGCCCTGTCCGGCCTCGATCTCTTTCACCCGCACGATGTAGGCGTTCGATTCGAGATGGACATTGTCGACGATGCGCACGGACGGCATCACGAAGCCCATCTCGGCCGCGAGCTGCCGGCGCAGAGCCTTGATCTGTTCGGTGAGCTTCTCATAGCCGCTGGTTCCGTTGACGAGCGGCATCAGCGCATAGCCGATCTCCAGCTTCAGCTCGTCCATCCTGAGCACAGAGGTCATCGTCTCCTCGGGCTCGGCGGCCGCCGCCGCAAGCGCCGCGGGCTCGGCCGCAGCGCGCGCTAGCGCCGCCTTGTTCGTGCGGTCGATCGACCAGGCGAGCCAGCCGGCGCCCGCCGCGAGCGAGAGGAAAGGCAGCATCGGCATGCCCGGCAGAAGGCCGATCAGCAGCATGACGCCGGCCGACACGCCGAGCGCCTTCGGATAGCTGGAGAACTGTTTGCCGAGCGCGCGGTCGGTCGATTCGCGGATGCCCGCTTTCGACACGAGCAGGCCGGCGGCTGTCGAGACGATCAGCGCGGGAATCTGCGTCACCAGCCCGTCGCCCACCGTCAGCAGCGTGTAGGCGTGTCCGGCCGCGCCGAAGCTCATACCCTGCTGCGACACGCCGATGACGATGCCGCCGACGATATTGATGAAGGTGATGAGCAGGCCCGCGATCGCGTCGCCGCGCACGAATTTCGAGGCGCCGTCCATCGCGCCGTAGAAGGAGCTTTCATCCTCCAGCGCCTTGCGACGGCGCTTCGCCTCCTCCTGATCGATGAGGCCCGACGAGAGGTCGGCGTCGATCGCCATCTGTTTGCCTGGCATCGCGTCCAGCGTGAAGCGCGCCGCGACCTCCGCGATGCGGCCAGAGCCTTTCGTGATGACGACGAAATTCACGATGACCAGGATCGCGAAGACGATCAGGCCGATCACGAAATTTCCGGCCATGACGAAATTGCCGAACGCTTCGATCACATGCCCGGCCGCCGCGCCGCCTGTGTGGCCGTTGGCGAGGATGAGGCGCGTGCTCGCCATGTTGAGCGAGAGGCGCAGCATGGTCGCGATCAGGAGGATCGTCGGGAAGGCGGAGAATTCGAGCGGCGCCTGAATGAACAGCGCCATCATCAGAATGAGCACCGACAGGATGATCGAGGTCGCGAGCAGCAGGTCGAGCAAGATCGGCGGCAGCGGCACGATCAGCACCGCCAGAATCGCCATCACCGCGACGGCGAGCGCGATGTCGGACCGGCGCAGCGTGTCGCCGATGTTCTGCAGGCTGAAACCCCCGATGGCGCGCCTGGCCGTCGGCTCGACCGGAAGATCGGTCATGGGCGAACGCTCTTCCCGGCGGCGTTCAACGCATCGTCGTCATGACCGAACGCGCGGCGATCAGTCACGTCACCCCTGCAGCGCGGGAATAGCGTGGATCGTCGGCGCAAGCCCGACCGCGACCGGCGATTGATCCTCGTAGCGCGCATGGCGGCGTTGTTCCGTCCGCTCACGCCGCCTGCACGCGCGATTGGCCTGGCTCGGGCACCTTCATGCCCGCGTCCACATACTCGTTGAGCTTGTTGCGCAGCGTGCGGATCGAGATGCCAAGGATCTTCGCCGCATGCGTGCGGTTGCCGAGACAGTGATCGAGCGTGTCGAGAATGAGCTCGCGCTCCACCTCCGCGACCGTGCGTCCGACGAGCGAGCGCGTGACGGCCTCCGCCGTTTCCGCCGCCCGCGCCGCCGCGTCGCGCGGCCGCGCGCCGAACGAATCGCCGTCGGGCGCGCGGATTGCGTCGGGTCCGATCTCCGCGTCCGTGGACAGCAGCACGGCGCGATGCATGGTGTTCTCGAGTTCGCGCACATTGCCCGGCCATTGCGCGGCCAGCAGCATGCGCTTGGCTTCGACGCCAAGCTTGCGGACCGGCGCCCCGTTCATGTCGGCGTATTTGCGCGTGAAGAATTCGGCCAGCTCGATGATGTCGCCGGAACGCTCGCGCAGCGGCGGAATTCTGAGATTGACGACGTTCAGCCGGTAGAAAAGATCCTCGCGGAACGTTCCCTTGCGCACCTCTTCCGCCAGGTTGCGGTTGGCCGTCGCGATGATCCGGATATCGACGCGCACCGGCGCGCCGCCGCCGACGCGGTCGATCAGGCGCTCCTGGATCGCGCGCAGCAGCTTCGCCTGGAGTCTCACATCCATTTCGGAGATTTCATCGAGGAGAAGCGTGCCGCCATTGGCCTCCTCGAATTTCCCGACGCGGCGCGCGACCGCGCCGGTGAAGGCGCCCTTCTCGTGGCCGAACAATTCTGATTCGAGCAACTGGTCGGGAATCGCCGCGCAGTTGACGGCGATGAACGGCTTGGCGGAGCGCTGCGATTTCTGATGCACGAGCCGCGCCAGCGCTTCCTTGCCGACGCCGGTCTCGCCCGTGATGAGCACCGAGGCGTCGGAGCGCGCCACCTGCTCGGCGAGCTTGACGACGCGCGCCATCGCTTCATCGCGATAGACGAGCGAGCGGTTGTCGGCCGCCACGGCCTCGAGCACGGCCGCGATCAGTTCGGGATCGGGCGGCAGCGGAATATATTCGCGCGCGCCGGCCTGGATCGCCGCGACGGCCGCCTGCGCGTTTGTGCTGGTGCCGCATGCGACGAGCGGCGTGCGGATTCGTTCGTTGTCGAGCGCGGCTGCGAGTTCGGCGATGTCCAGCACCACATCGGCCATGATCAGATCGGCGCCTTTCGCGCGCAGATGGATCATCGCCTGGTCCTGCGTGGCGGCGTGCGTCACCGCCGCGCCGCGTCTCATGGCGATACGCGTCGCTTCAATCAGTTGCCCGCCGAGCGGGCCCGCAATCAGGAGTCGCATGGAGCCCGCCTCGTTATTTGTCGATCTTGATGATTTCGGTCATGGTCACGCCGAGTTTGTCCTCGACGAGAACCACTTCGCCCCGCGCCACAAGGCGATTGTTGACATAGATGTCGATCGCCTCGCCGACGTTGCGATCGAGATCGAGCACACTTCCCGGCTCGAGCTTCAGGAGATCGCCCACCGGCATGCGCGTGCGGCCGAGCACGGCGGACACCGTGACCGGAACGTCGAACAGCTGCTCGAGGTCGGCCGCGCTCTTAGACGTGTTCGGCTGCTCGCCGCCGGCGCCGCCGCTGGCGAAACTGTTGCGCTCCAGATCGGGAAGCGGAATCGATTGATCGCTCATGCCACGACGCCTCGGTTACAGGGTGGGGGCCGCGAGAGCGGCGTGCCGCTCGATCGCTTCCGCGAGTTTCATTCTCAAGGCTTCCCCGTCGCGGCGAACGCCGCCGTCAGCCCATTCCATCGAGAAATCGGCGGCCGTCATGTCCGCTTCGCCCATCACCACGATGCGGCCGTCGAAGCCGCGCTCGCGCGCGATGCGCGCCAGCGCTTCGTTGGCCTGCTCGACGAGGGATTCATGCAGGCGCACCACGCAATGCGGCGCCTGCCGCACCTGGGCGAAGGTCTCCCGCGCCGCCGCCTCCAGCGCCGCGAGCGGAAACCGCTGCAGCGCTATCCCGCTCGCCGCCTCGGCGAATTTCAGCGCGAACGCGACGGCGTCGTCGGCGGCCGTATCCTCGAGCCGATCGAGCCTCGCCAGCAGGTCGGCCGCGCGCGCCGAAACGGTCTCCATCGCCTGCGTCAGCCGCTGGTCGAGTTCGCCCTGCGCCTGCGCGCGCCCTTCGGCAAGCCCCTCGGCGTAGCCTTCGGCGCGGATGCGCCTTTCGCTTTCGATCCGGGCGCGCTCGGCCGGCGAGGCCGCGAGCGGCGCCGCGCGCGCCTTGCCGAAATCCTCGCCGAAGATGAATTTTTCCGCCGCCGCCATGTCAATAAACCAGTTCGTCTTCGGAGCGGTTCTTGCTGATCAAAATCTCGCCCTTGTCCGCCAGATCCTTGGCCGCAAGCACGATCGTCGCCTGCGCGTCGTCGACGTCTTTGAGGCGCATGGGGCCCAGCGCCGCCATGTCGTCCTGCATCGCTTTCGAGGCGCGCGTCGACATGTTGGAGAAGAAGAAGGTGCGCACCACCTCGCTCGCCCCTTTCAGCGCCTTGGTCAGGACCGTCTTGTCGAGCGCGCGCATCAGCGTCTGCATCGAGGCGGGGTCGAGCCGCACGAGATCGTCGAACGTGAACATCAGCGATCGGATGCGCTTCGCCGCGTCGTGATTGACGCCTTCGAGCGAGGCGAGGAACCGCGTTTCCGTCTGGCGGTCGAACGAGTTGAAGATCTCCGCCATCAGTTCGTGCGCGTCGCGTCGCGTCGTCTGCGACAGGTTTGACACGAATTCGGTGCGCAGCGTTTCCTCGATGCGCTCCAGCGCGTCCTTCTGCACGCCTTCCAGTTTGAGCATGCGATGGACGATGTCGGTCGCCGAATCCTCCGGCATCGCGGCCAGCACGCGAGCGGCGTGGTCCGGCTTGATTTTCGAGAGGACGACGGCGGCGGTCTGCGGATATTCGTTCTTGAGGAAATTCGCCAGCACTTCGGAGTCGACGTTCGAGAGCTTCTGCCACATGTTGCGGCCGGCGGGCCCGCGGATTTCCTCCATGATCATGGAGGCCTGCTGGCCCGGCAGAATTTTCTGAAGCAGCAACTCGGTCCGGTCGAGCGATCCCGTGACCGCGCCTGTCGCCGACATCTTTGAGACGAAATCGACGATCAGCGACTCGACTGTCGACGCTTCGATCGATCCGAGCTGGGACATCGCGACCGACACAACGCGAATCTCGTCCTCGTCCAGCCGCTTCCAGATCGGCGCGCCGAATTCGTCGCCGAGCGTGAGCAGGATGACGGCCGCCCTCTGTGGGCCGGACAGGTTATCCAGGTTTTCGGAGGAGCCTAGCATCTTCAGATCACCGATCCTGGTGAATCATGTCGCGAAGGATCGCCAGCGCTTCGTCCGGACTGGCTTTGACCACCTCTCCGATCCGCTCGACGGACTGCGCCTGCACCTGGCCATTCACCTTCGCCATTTCGAGAAACCGCACCGCCGCCGATTCGCGCGCCTTCGGCGGCTCCAGCGCGGCGGAGCCGGAGCTGGCTGCGTTCTCGCCGCCGGCGGGCGCGGCGATCAGGCCGCCTGTCGCCTGCGAGAGCTTCATACGGATGTCGTCGGGCGTGATTACGCGATTGACGAGCGGACGGACCACGAACAGCGTGACGATGAGGGTCAGCAGGGCGAGAACGAATAGTTCAAGACCGCGATAGACATCGTCCCTCGTCGGCTGCATCAGGCTCTGCAGGAGGCCCGTTTCCTCGAAATTCTCCGGCCCGCGCGGCGGGTCGGCGAAGCGCAGATTGACGACCTCGACCGTATCGCCGCGATTGCGGTCGAATCCGATGGCGCTGCGCACGAGCGTCGCGATGCGGTCGAGTTCTTCCTGCGGGCGCTGCTGATAGGCGAGTTCGCCGCCGCCGCCATTGCGCTGATACTGTCCGTCGACGAGCACCGCGACGGAGATCTTCTTGATGCGGCCGGCCTCGGCCACCTCCGAGCGCACCGTCTTGGTGTAGTCGTAGTTCGCGATCTCCTCGGCCTTGTTCGAGGTGTCGCGGGTGGAATTCTGCGGCGGCTGTTGTCCGCGTCCGCCGGGCAGTTCGTTGCCGACGCTGACCTGATTGTCGCCGCCCGATGTCTGCGCCTGCTCGTTGCGCGTCTGGGTCGAGCGCAGCACGCGGCTTTCGGGATCGTAGGTTTCCTGCGTCTGCTGGATGCGACTGAAATCGAGTTCGGTCGAGACCTGCACCCGCGCTCGCCCCTGACCGACGACGCTCGCCACGATGTCCTCGATCTGGGCGCGCAGCCGCCGCTCATGCGCGGCCTGGCGCTCCTCCGCCCCGGCGAGGGGGCTCGCATCGCCGGCGCCGTCCGCCAGCAGCCGGCCCGATTCATCCACGATCGACACGCGCTCGGCGCGCAGCCCTTCCACGGCGGAGGCCACGAGATGGCGGATCGCGCGCACCTGCGCGGCGTCGAGCTCCCCGCGCAGCTTCAGCGCGATCGAGGCGCGCGGCTGCTCTCGGTCGCGCTCGAACACGCGCCGCTCCGGGAGCACGAGATGGACGCGCGCGCCCTGCACCCGGTCGATCGAGCGGATGGTGCGCGCCAGCTCTCCCTCGAGCGCGCGCAGGTGATTGATGTTCTGCACGAAGCTCGTCGAGGAGAAGGCGTCGCCCTTGTCGAAGATTTCGTAGCCGACCGTTCCGCCCGACGGCACGCCCTTCGCCGCCATCTCCATGCGGATTCTGGGAATGTCGCCCTTGGCGATGAGGATCGTCTGGCCGTCCTGCCGAGTCTCGTATTTCACGCCCTTGGCGTCGAGCTCCTTGGCGATCGAGGCGGCCTCGGAGAAGGGCAGGTCGCTGTAGAGCACGCCCATCGCCGGCTGCGACACGCGCACGATCATGAAGCCGAAAAAGCCGACGAGCGCGAGCGTGACGGCGAGCATGGCGCCGAGCCGAGCCGGCCCCAGCTTGGAAAACGCGTCACCAATCCCGTTCAAGCGTCACGCTCCGTAAACGACCGCGCTGGCTCAACGTCTCAATCCAGGCGCCCGGCAGAAATTGCCGGGTAGATGGTTAGCGGCCGGTTAACGTTTTGAGCGGTCGGCGGATTTGAACCTCCCGCACGCGGCCAGAATGGCGCCGGCCGCTTGCCGGAAACCGAACGGAATAGGACGAATCCCGGCCATTCCGAGCCGCTGAGGGGATGAACGCCCGAGGAGCCTTCTGATCCGGGCACGGCGCGCCTCTGCGGGTCTAGCGTCCGGCGAACGCGCACCATCCCTTGCGCCGCCCGCCCTGATAGGGTCGCGCCAGCCCTTCGGCCAGGAGGATGTCGGAGAGATTCGTCTCGCCGACGAACAGATCGCCGACGACCCGCCCGAAATATTTGTCCCCGCCCACATGGCCCAGCAGAACCGGGCCGCCGCCGACGAGTTGCGCCAGCCGGTCCCGCGCGGCGATCGCGAGCTCCCGCTCAGCCCCGCAGGCGCCGTGGATTTCCGGCGCATCGACGCCGCGCAGCCTGACTTTTGTGACGATCTCCTGCCCCAGCCAGACGGCCACGCGCGCTTCCACCGTATCGCCGTCGATAACGCGGGTGACGGTCATCGCGTAAACGCCGGCGAGGCGCGCGCGTCGGGTTGCGACTGTTCCGGGCTCGATCGGCACGGGCTGCAGAGCTTCGTGATCACCGCCCGGTCTGGCCCGCCCCGGAGGTGAATCGGCCGCCAGAACGAACATCGTCAGCACGGCGGCCGCGACCAGAACAATCCGGACGCGGCGCGGGACGGAGAGGATCGAAGGCATATATCAAAGTATATATTCCTATAAACATCCGTCAAGCATCCTCTATCGATCCCGCGCGACGATTCTTTTTGCCGCGCGCGAATCACCTTATCCTTGAGCAAGGCACGCCCACGCCTCCCCCCCTCCGACCGGGAAAGCAGACATCATGCGGGGCGCTTCGTCATCCGACTCATCCATTCGGGCAGCGCATAAGGAGGGATTGCGACGACCGCCCGCGAATGGAGGTTCGCCGATGATTATGTCCGCTCCCCTTTATCGTCTCAAGCGCGAGGCGAAGCTGCTGTCGCGCAGCGAGAAAACGCCGCTGCATGTCGCGCTCGACCGGGTCGCCGTCCGGGAGGGATTTCAAAGCTGGAGTCTTCTCGCGGCCAGGACGGCCGCGCCATTGTCAGCCGGCGGCGTTCTGGCGCGGCTCGCGCCCGGCGATCTTGTTCTCGTCGGCGCGCGACCGGGCCAGGGCAAGACCTTGCTCAGTCTGGGCCTCGCGGTCGAGGCCATGAAGCAGGGCAGGCGCGCCGCCTTTTTCTCGCTGGAATACAACAGGAAGGACATTGTGGGCCGCTTTCGCGCCATCGGCGCGGAGCCCGCCTGTTTCGAGCAGCTCTTTTCCTTCGACGATTCCGACGCCATCTGCGCGGAGCACATTATCGCGTCGCTGGACGATGCGCCGCGCGGAACGCTTGTCGTGATAGACTATCTTCAGCTTCTCGATCAGCGGCGAGCCAATCCCGATCTCGCCACGCAGATGCACGCCTTGAAGCGCTTCGCGCGCGACAATGGAATGATCTTCGCCTTCATCTCGCAGGTGGATCGGTCCTACGATCCGGAGAAGAAGACGTGCCCCGATCTTGGCGATGTGAGGCTGCCGAATCCGCTCGATCTCTCGCTGTTCAGCAAGGCGTGCTTTCTGCACGCGGGCGCGATCAGATTCCACGCGTTGAACTGACGCTCGCGTGAAGGCGCCGCGCATATGAAGGCGCGATGATTCCGGCTCGAATCGATCGCAAATGTCGTGATCAATTTCGTCGTTTCAGAGCGTGAGGCGGGCGGAAAGTCGCCTCACGCTTTTCTGGTCCGACTCAACCGGCGCCGTCGCTCAGTTCACCATCGCCCATTTGCCGCGATAGAGATCCTTGCGCGACGGCGGCAAGCCGACCGATCCGCGCACGCGCTTCGACGCGAGCGTCTGGTAGAGGCAGACCGTGTTGCGCTCGAACGAGATCGAGCAGGCGGCGAGATATATGAGCCACAGCCGCGCGGTCGCCAGCCCGACCTCCTTCACCGCCGCGTCCATGTTGGCGAGCAGCCGGTCGTGCCACATGCGGCAGGTGCGCATGTAATGCTCGCGCCAGCCCTCGACGTCATGGATTTCGAATCCGGCGCGCTCGAGATTGGTGACCGTGCCGCCGATGAAATCGAGCTCGCCGCCGGGGAAGATATATTTCGTCAGCGCCGCGAATTCCGGGCGCTTCTTGCGCGTCATCGTCGCCTGGCTCTTGCCCGGTCGCGTGATGCCGTGATGCAGGAACAGCCCGCCCGGCTTCAGCACGCGATGGGCGGTGCCGTAATATTTCGGGAAATTGTCGATGCCGACATGCTCGATCATGCCGATGGCGGCGACCTTGTCATAGACGCCCTCGCCCTTCACGTCGGCGTAGTCCATCAGCTCGATCTTGACCTTGTCCTCGAGTCCGAGCCGTTTCACTTTCGCCTGCGCGTAGGCGACCTGCTGCTCCGAGAGCGTCACGCCATGGCAGATCGCGCCGTAGTTCTGCGCCGCGTAGCAGGAGAACGCGCCCCAGCCGCAGCCCATGTCGAGCACGCGGTCGCCGGGCTTCAGCCGCAGGCGGCGGCAGGACATCTCCAGCTTGTTGAGCTGGACCGTGTCGAGATCGTCCGTCCATTCGTTGAAGTAGGCGCAGGTGTAGACCATCTCCTTGTCGAGCCACAGCTCGTAGAAGGCGTTCGACACGTCGTAGTGATAGGCGATGTTCTTCTTGTTCTCTTTCGCCGTGCCGTCGCTCTCCTTGTCGTCCTTGACCGCTTCGAGCGGCCACGGTCCGCCGCGCGGCACGAGCAGGAATTTCGCCGCCGTCATCAGCGCCTGCTTGCGGTCGAGCACCTTGAGCCATTCCTTGGTGCGCTTGGTCGGCCGCTTGGCGACGATGTCGAACACCGTGCCGTTCAGGATATCGACGCGCGCCGACGACCAGAGATTGGCGAGCGTGTCGAGATTGGGCTTGCGCACCAGCGCGGCCACCGCGCCCTCGTCGGCGAAAGAGACCGCAAGCGCGTCCTTGTGGAGCTGCGCCGGGATCGTCGAGCCGTCCCAGAGGTGGAAGCCGAATTCGAGATCCAGCTTCTGATGAAACTCCGTCAGAAGCTCGCGAAAGGCCGCGACGCGTTTGGCCGCCTTGTCCATCGTGCGGGAACCCCTTGAATCGAGCCGGTGGCGGCGGCTGCGTTTACAGCGCTTTGGCGGCCGCTGTCCACGTCCGGCGCTGGCGTCAGAAATCGCTGGCGATGCCCTTGCTTTCCCAATCGCCATAGCGAACGGGCTCCGGCCCCTTCGGTCCGTTCACCTCTTTGGTCCTGGCGAGGTCGGCTGCGGCCGCTTCATAGGCGGCGCGGCGGGCTTCGGCCTCGGCCAGCGCCCGGCGCGCAGCGTCGGTCAGAGGCTTTTGATTTGGCGGCGGCGATTCGCCCGGCGCGGCGGCGGGGCGCGGCGCGTCCGTGTCAATGGGCTGACGCATCATCATCTTCCCTCTATACGCCTCGCACGCATGAAACCAACGCCGTCCCAGCGCAACCCCGCACCCGGACGTCCGCGCGAGCGCGCGGCCGCGCCGGAGGCCGATCGCGCGCTGGCGTCGCGCCGGCTCGCGGCGTCGGCGTTTCGCCGTGTGCTGGAGAAGGGCGCGGCGCTGGACGACGCCCTCGCCGAAGCGGGCGCGCGCCTTCCCGCGCTGGACGAACGCGACGCGCGGCTCGCCCGATCGATTCTGACCGTGGCGCTGAAACGCCTCGGAACCCTGCGTCAGGCGCTCGACGTCTGTCTCAAGACGCCGCTCGCGCAATCGCCGCCCGATCTCGCCGCGATCCTGACCACGGCTGCGGCGCAGCTTCTGTTCATGGGCGTTCCGGATCACGCCGCCGTCGACAGCGCCGTCGCCCTGACGCGCGCGGACCGGCGCATCGCCGGCCTGTCGGGCGTCGCCAACGCCGTGCTGCGGCGCATCGCCGCCGAACGGAAGGCGATTCTGGATCGCCACGATCCCTGCGCTGACCTTCCCGGCTGGCTGATCCAGCGCTGGCGCCTGGCCTATGGCCCGGAAAGGACCGCGCGAATCGCCGCTGCGCTGGGACAGGAGCCGACCCTCGACATCACTCCCCTGTCCGACCCGGAGGGCTGGGCCGAGCGGCTCGGCGGCCGCCTTCTGCCGACGAGATCGATTCGCCTGATCTCCCACGACCCGGTTCCCGCCTTGCCGGGCTATGCCGATGGCGCCTGGTTCGTGCAGGACGCCGCCGCCGCGATCCCCGCCCGTCTGCTCGACACGAAACCCGGAGAGCGCGTCCTCGATCTCTGCGCAGCGCCCGGCGGCAAGACGGCGCAGCTTGCCGCGACCGGCGCGGCGGTGACGGCGATCGACCGCTCGTCCGCCCGCCTTGGACGGCTGCGCCAGAATCTCGCCCGCCTCGGGCTCAAGGCCGACATCATCGCGGCGGACGCGGCGGCGTGGGCCGGCGAGCCGGCGGACGCCATCCTGCTCGATGCGCCCTGCGCCTCGACCGGCACGATCCGCCGGCATCCGGATGTCGCCTGGACGAAGACCGAGACCGACATCGCTTCGCTCGCCGCTCTGCAGGCAAGGCTGCTCGACCACGCCGCCGGCCTGCTCAAGCCCGGCGGCCGCCTCGTCTACTCCACCTGCTCGCTCGAGCCGGAGGAAGGCGAGCGCCAGATCGAAACTCTTCTGGAGCGCCGGCGCGACCTCGCCCTCGATGCGGTCCTCCCCGCCGAAGCGCCCGCGCTCGGCGCCGCGATCGACGAGCGCGGCGCCTTGCGCATCACGCCCGACCTCTGGCCCGCCGAGGAAGCGCGGCTCTCCGGCCTCGACGGATTCTACGCCGCCCGCCTCCGCCGCGTCGGTTGATGGGGCGTCGCAAATCATGAAGCATCCCCTCCGTGTCTGAAGCGCTCCGAATGCCCCGCCGGCCTGCGACCAGCTTGCGAATCGGCCGAACGGTTCGCGGCGTCCGCGCCTCGCTGTCGGCGCCCTGGCGCGCCGTCTCGGCCCGTCTCGGGCCGCGCCCGACGCGGCTCGTGATCGTGCCGCCGGAACTGCGCACGCTCGATCCCGCCATCGCCGAGGATGTGATGGCGGGCCACTACGCGCTTGGCGGCAAGGTGGTCTCGCTGTCCGAAGGATCGCCGTTCGCCGTCGTCGATGCGCCGCCGACCTGGTCGCGCGCGCTCTACAGCCTCTTCTGGCTGCGTCATCTGACGACGCTCGATTCGCCGGGCGCGCGCGACCATGCGCGCGCCATCCTGGCCGGCTTCATCGCGATGCGGACATGGCCGCCTGTCGCGCAGGACACGCGGCTTGTCGCGCGCCGCCTGATCTCGCTCATCGCAGCCGCGCCCTATCTGCTCGATGGCGCCGACGCCGCCTTCTACAAATCTTTCCTGCGCTGTCTCGCGCGCCATGGCCGCCGCCTGCAGCGCGCGCTCGTCGCCGAGCATGATCCGCTTGCGCGCCTGCAGGCGGGCGTGGCGCTGCTCCATCTCGCGCTCTCCATCGACCGGTCCGAACGGCTCGCGCGCCGCGCCATCGCAGCGACTGGCAGCGAATTGAACGCGCAGATCGCGGCCGACGGCAGCCACATCGGCCGCAATCCTGAAACGGCGGTGATGCTGCTGTTCGACCTGATCCCTCTGCGACAATGCTTCGTGCGGCGCGGCGTCGAGCCGCCGCAGCCCATTCTCAACGCGATCGACCGCATGCTCGCGATGGTGCGCCATATGCGCCACGCCGACGGCGCGCTCGCCGCTTTCAACGGCGCCGGCGGCGCGCCGCGCGACCTGCTCGCCGCGCTGATCGCCTATGGCGACGCGGCGTCGCCCGCGAGCCCGGGACTGCGCGGCGGCTATGCCCGCCTCGTCGCCGCCGATGCGGTGGCCCTCATCGACGCCGCGCCAGCCGGCCCCATCGCCGCGACGGCGCAGGCGCACGCCGGCTGTCTGAGTTTCGAATTCTCGACCGAGGGCAAGCGCTGGATCGTCAATTGCGGCTCGCCGCGCGACGACGGCGCCGAACTCGCCGAAGCGCTGCGCACGACGATCGCCCATTCGACGGCGACGCTCGGCAATGCGACCTCGTCGCTCTTCATCGAATCGGCGACGGCGACCTATCTCCTCGGACCGCCGGACGCGAGCGCCGCGCTGTCGGAGGACGGCATGTCGTTCGACGGCCGCCATGACGGCTATGAGAAACGCTTCGGCATGCGGCATGAACGCAGCATCGCGCTGTCGCCGGACGGCGGCGGATTGTCGGGCCGCGATTCGTTTCCCGGCGAGCCGCCGGATCATGTTCCCGCCGCCCTTCGGTTTCATCTTCATCCCGCAATCGAGCCGCGCCTGTCCGATGACGACACATTCGTGCTTCTCATCGCCCGCGACGGCGAAGCCTGGCGGTTCAGCGCGGACGACGCGCCGCTTGAGATCGAGGAAAGCATCTATCTCGGCGACGGCGCGCCGCGCCGCACGATGCAGATCGTGATTCGCCTGAGCCTCAGCGAGCGGCGCCATGTCGCGTGGCTGCTGGAGCGCGTCTCCCGCGGTCGCGGTCGCGGCGACGGATAAAGAACGGTCAGAAAGGAAAAGCTGATGACATTGCGCACCGTGGCGAATTTCGACCGCATCGGCGAGGAGAACGCCTTCGCCGTGCTGGCGCGCGCGGTCGCGCTGCAGCAGCAGGGCAAGGATGTGATCAATCTCGGCATCGGCCAGCCCGATTTCCCGACGCCGCCGCATATCGTCGAGGCCGCGGTCAAGGCGCTCCGCGACGGCCATCACGGCTACACGCCCGCCACCGGAATCCAGCCGCTGCGCGAAGCGGTCGCCGCCGATCTCCATCGCCGCTTCGGCGCGACCGTTTCACCCGACCATGTGCTCATCGTGCCCGGCGGCAAGGTGACGATGCATATGGCGATCCTGATGTTCGGCGAGCCCGGCGCGGAGATTCTCTATCCCGATCCGGGTTTCCCCATCTATCGCTCGATGATCGAATACACCGGCGCGACGCCGGTTCCGATCCCGATCCGTGAGGAGAACGGCTTCGCTTTCTCCGCCGATGAGACGCTCGCGCTGATCAACGCGAACACGCGCCTCGTCATCGTCAATTCGCCCGCCAATCCGACCGGCGGCGTGACGCCGAAGGCGGAGATCGACAGGCTCGTCGCCGGGCTTGAGAAATGGCCCGACGTCGCGATCATGTCGGACGAGATCTACGACCAGCTCATCTATGACGGCATGGAGCACGTTTCGCTTCTTAATTATCCCTCGATCCGCGATCGCCTCATCCTGCTCAACGGCTGGTCGAAGACCTATGCGATGACCGGCTGGCGCATGGGCTATTCGGTGTGGCCCGGTAAACTCTACGACATGGCGCGCAAGCTCGCGGTGAATTCCTATTCCTGCGTCAATGCGTCGGCGCAATATGCCGGCCTCGCCGCGCTCACCGGCCCGCAGGACGCCGTCGCGATGATGGCGAGGGAGTTCGACGCCCGCCGCAAGGCCGTGGTCGCCGGATTGAACAGATTGCCGGGCGTTTCCTGCGTGGCTCCCAAAGGCGCATTCTATGCGTTTCCGAACGTCTCGAAGACCGGCTGGAAAGCGAAGGCGCTCGCGTCCGCGCTGCTCGACGACGCCGGCGTCGCGACCATCGGCGGCCCCGATTTCGGCGTGCATGGCGAAGGCTATATCCGCCTGTCCTATGCGAATTCGCTGCCCAACATCGAGAAGGCGCTGCAGCGCATGGATGATTTTCTCACGCGCCGCGATGCGGCGCGATAGACGGAGGAGAAATTGACGGTGCGACATATTGATTATCGCAATTGGCTGGGCGGCGCGCTGCTCGCCGCGGCGCTGCTGGCGGGCTCCGGCGCGCGCGCGCAGGTGAACATGAACGAGCCCGACCCGTCGGTCTGGCTGAAATCGGTCTATGATCTGTATCAGCGCGCCGAAACGAACACCAAACTGATGCGTGAAGCGAATTACAGGCTGATCGTGAAGCGCGCTGCGAAGCCGCTGGCCGCCTTGTTCCGCAGGAACGACGCCTGCGAGAAGAAATCGGGCGGAATCTGCGCGCTCGACTGGGACCTCATCGTCAACGGACAGGATTCTCAGTTGACCGACATATCCGTCGGCGCGGCCGCGATCACGGGCGACAAGGCGACCGTGACCGCGACTTTCAAGAATATGGGCGCGGAAAACCGCAACACCTATTTCTTCGTGCGCGAGAACGGCGTCTGGAAGGTTGAGGATGTCGAGACGCGCACCGGCAAGGAAGCGCCGTTGCGCATCGCCAGGCTGCTGCGCGACCATAAGCCCTGAGCGGAAGCGACGCCGCCGGCGCGCGGCGTGATGCGGAAAAGGGCGTCCGCTATTCAGGAAACGTCATGCGGCTCGAATGAGCTGGAGCGCGCCGCTGTTTGGTTGAAGCAGCGGCGCGATCAGCGCCCGCGCGGCGTCGGGCGCCAGTCCTTCGGCGCCATCTCGAAGCCGGAGAATTCAAACCCCGGCGCAACCGAGCAGCCGACGAGCGTCCATGCGCCGAGCGTCGTCGCCGTCTGCCACCATCCCGCCGGAACGACGAATTGCGGCCGCTGGCCGCTTCCGAGCGCATCGCCGAGATGGTGCGCGGAGGCGTCATGTCCGTTCTCCGACACGGTGATGACGAGCGGCCCGCCCGCATGCCAGTGCCAGACCTCCGTCGCATCGACGCGATGCCACTCCGACGTGTCGCCCGCTTCGAGCAGATAATAGATCAGCGTCGACAGGGAACGCCCGTTGGCGTCGACGCGCGGATCGCGAAACGTCTCGCGATACCAGCCGCCCTCCGGATGTCGTTTCAGATCGAGCCGCGCGATCACGTCGCGCGCCGTCATCGTCGCGCCGACCATTGTCCCCTCAGAAACGGTTCTTCATCTCGCGCAGCGCCGCGAAAACCTCGCGCGGCGTCGCGGCTTCGGTGAGCTGCGTCGATTTGCGCACCGCCGGCTGCTTCAGGCGCAGGAAGGGATTGGTCAGCTTCTCCATGCCGACATTGGTCGTGCCCCACAATTCGCCGTTCGCCTTCATCGTCTCGGCGCGCATGAAGCGCTTCTGCACATCCTCATTGTCGGGCTCGACCGAAAGCGCGAATTTGGCGTTCGACAGCGTGTAGTCATGGCCAACCCAGAGCCTGGTGTCGTCCGGCAACGCGCCGACCGCGGTCACCGAGCGCCACATCTCGTCCACGCTTCCGTTCACGCGGCCGCAGCCCATCACGAACAGCACGTCGCCGACGAAAGCGGCGTTCTCCTTCGGAAAATGATAGATGACATGGCCCGCGGCGTGGCCGGGCGTCGCGCGGACCTCGCCGACGAGATCGCCGACCTTCACCTGCGCGCCGTCCTCGATGATCGAATCGACGGGCGCCGAGGCGCGCGCCTGCATCGGCCCGGTGACGCGCGCGCCGGTCTTCTCCTTCAGTTCGGCGACGCCCTGCACATGGTCGACATGCTCATGGGTGATGAGAATGTCGCTGATCGTCCAGCCGCGCCGCCCGGCCGCCGCCAGCGCGGCGGCGGCGTCGGGAACGTCGATCGCCGCCGTCGCGCCCGTCGCCGGATCATGCATCAGAACGCCGATATTGTCGGACAGGCACAGGAAGGTCTCGAACTGGGCTGGCATGAAGGACTGCTCCGTGACTGGGCTCATGCGGGTGCTTACACCACGATCGTGCGAGTGCTTACACCATGATGACGCGTCGCCGGAAACCACGAACCTGGATCGCGTCTGCGGCGCGGATTGGGCTTTTCGGCCCGAGCCCCTAGATTGATCTCATGCCGATCGACGTCGTCGACCTTCGCTCCTTCTATTCCACGCCGCTCGGCGGCGTGACGCGCCGCGTGCTCGGCCAGACGCTCCGGTCCTGCTGGCCGCGCGCCAGGGACGCCTCGATCGCCGGCGTCGGCTATGCGACGCCGTTCCTGCCTCTGTGGCGTGGCGAGGCCGAGCGGCTTCTGGCGCTGATGCCGGCCGCGCAGGGCGTGGTGAACTGGCCGGTCGACGGCGCCTCGGCCACCGCCCTGGTCGATCCCTACGAGATTCCGCTGCCCAACGCCTCGATCGAGCGGGTGCTGCTGGCCCACTCCCTGGAGGCGGTCGTGCAGCCGGCCGATCTGCTCGCGGAGATCTGGCGCATCCTCACGCCGGGCGGGCGGATGATCGCCATCGTCCCGAACCGGCGCGGCGTGTGGGCCTCGACCGACGCGACGCCGTTCGGCTACGGCCAGCCCTATTCCAAGAGCCAGCTCGCCGACCTTATGCGCGGCGCCCTGTTCTCTCCGGAGAGTTGGCGCGAGGTCCTGTTCTTCCCCCCCTCCCACAGCCGGCTCGTGCTGCGGTCGGCGGGCGCGTGGGAGGTGGCGGGGCGCCTGCTCGCCCTGCCTTTCGCCGGCGTCCACGCGGTCGAGGCCACGAAGCAGCTCTATCGGCCGGCGCTCGCCAACCCCCGCCGCAAGGGCCTTCTGATGGCCGCCCCGGCCGCCGCCGCGACCCGGTCCGCGACGCCCTGAGCTGGCGCGCGCGGCTTGACGGACACTGGCGGTCGGGACAGTGTCCGCGCGCTTTGGGCAAGGCGTCGCCCGTGAACAGAAGCCGGAGCGGAGCCCGTTGCGCAGTTACCTCGACTTTGAAAAATCCGTCGCCGAGCTGGAGGCGAAAGTCGATGAACTGAAGGCCATGGGCGCGAACGGCGGCGGCGTCGAGCTGTCCGACGACATCGCCCGCCTCGAGGACAAGGCGCGCCTGGCGCTGGCCGAGCTTTATAAATCCCTGACGCCGTGGCAGCGCGCCCAGGTCGCGCGTCATCCGCAGCGGCCGCATGCTCTCGATTTCATTCACGGCCTGATCACGGAGTTCACGCCGCTCGCCGGCGACAGGGCGTTCAGCGAGGACGAGGCGATCGTCGGCGGGCTGGGGCGCTTTCGCGGCGAGCCGGTCTGCGTCGTCGGCCAGGAGAAGGGGTCGGACACCGCGTCCCGCCTCAAGCACAATTTCGGCATGGCCCGCCCCGAGGGCTACCGCAAGGCGATCCGGCTGATGGAACTCGCCGATCGCTTCGGGCTGCCGGTTCTCAGCTTCATCGACACCGCCGGCGCCTATCCCGGCATCGACGCCGAGGAGCGCGGGCAGGCGCAGGCGATCGCCGCCTCGACCGAGACCTGCCTGTCGCTCGGCGTGCCGATGATCGCGCTCGTCGTCGGCGAGGGCGGCTCCGGCGGCGCCATCGCCATCGCCACCGCCAACCGGGTGCTGATGATGGAGCACGCGATCTACAGCGTCATCTCGCCGGAAGGCGCGGCGTCCATTCTCTGGCGCGACGCCGCCAAGGCGCAGGACGCCGCGACGAACATGAAGATCACCGCGCCGGACCTGCTGCGGCTCGGCGTGATCGACGCTATCGTGAAGGAGCCGCCGGGCGGCGCCCATCGCGATCCGGCGGCCGCCGTGGCGGCGGCCGGCGAGGCGATCGAGGAGTGGCTGAAAAGCTTCGCCGGCATGGACCCGGCGGCGATCCGGCAGGCGCGGACCGAGAAATTTCTCGCCATCGGCCGCAGCCTCTGAGACGCTGCGCCGGCCGGCTGAACTCAAGCCGGCTTAACGATTGCTTCAGGATAAACCGGAAATTACCGTGATTGCAGAAACCTGAGTGTAACGATAAGCAGGTTTTCTGGTGCGCGGCTGACCCTCGGCTTCGGGATGATTATGGCTCGACCCCTCGCAAGCATACTCCTTTTCGCCGTCGGCGCGCTTGTCCTCGCCGGATGCCAGGACGACTATCGCGGCTCCGGCTCGCGCCACTGGGCCGCCATGTCGCCCGAGATCGTCAGCCTGATGAACGAGAAGGGCATGACGAAGAGCGACCCGATCCTCATCCGCTCCTTCAAGCAGGAGGCGGAACTCGAGGTCTGGAAGAAGGCGCGCGATGGAAAATACGCGCTCCTGAAAACATTCCCGATCTGCCGCTGGTCGGGCCAACTCGGCCCCAAGGTCAGGGAGGGCGATCGCCAGGCCCCGGAAGGCTACTATCCGATCTCGCCGGCGCAGATGAATCCGAACTCCAGCTATCACCTGTCGTTCGATATGGGCTTCCCCAACGCCTATGACCGGCAGCATGGCCGCAGCGGCAAGTTCCTGATGGTGCACGGCGCCTGCTCGTCGGCGGGCTGCTATTCCATGACCGACAAGCAGGTGCAGGACATCTACGCGCTGGTGCGCGACGCCCAGGGCGGCGGCCAGCGCGCGGTGCAGATGCAGGCCTTTCCCTTCCGCATGACGGCCGAGAATCTCGCCAAGCACCGCTACAATCCGAACATCGCCTTCTGGAAGAACCTGAAGGAAGGCAGCGACTATTTCGAAGTCGCCCATGAGGAGCCGCGCGTGACCACCGCCGGCGGCCGTTACGCTTTCAATGCGCCGGAGCAGGGCGTCCCGACCGTTTCCGAGGCGGTCCGCGTCGCCGTGGCCCGCAAGCAGGCCGAAGACAACGCCAAGGTCGCCGAGCTGGTGCAGCATGGCGCGCCGGCCATCAAGGTCGTGTACGCCGACGGCGGCCAGCATCCGTCGTTCCGCGGCACGGCTCTCGCGTACGCCGGCGGCTCGGGCGTGGAGAGCGTCTACGCCACGGCGGCCAGTTCGCGGCCCAGCACGGTCGTCGCCGAGATGAGCCGCCCCGAGGCGATCGGCGCCGAACAGTTCATTCCGGTCGGTCCCGACGGCAAGCCGCTGAAGGAGGCCGCTCCGAAGCCGGTCGCCGTGGCCGCCATCGCTCCGGCGCCCGCACGGGCCGCGCTGTCGCCGCAGACCACCGTCATCGCCCGCGCCGACGCCGCTGCGGAGCCCAAGGCCGAGGAGAAAGGCATGTTCGGCCGGATGCTCAGCGCCGTCGGGCTCGGCGGACTTGGCGGCGCGTCCGCCCAGCCTCAGGCGGAGGCGAGCATCCCGCTGCCGCCGCGCCGCGGCGACGGCCGGGCCAACACCGCCTTCGCCTACGCGCCGCCCGCGCAATGATATGATCCCGGCTGGACCGGCTCGCGGCCGATTCGCCGGGTTTTCGCTCGCTCTCGCCGGTCTGGCCGCATTCGGCGCGGCCGCCCGCGCCGAGCCTCCCTACACGCCCCCGTCCCGCATCGACATTTTTCGCGCCATCGCCGCGAGAGAGGCGGAGCCGCGAGGCTTGCCGCCGCAGATCGCCGACGCGGTGATGAAAATCGAGAGCGGCTACAATCCCGGCGCGCGCGGCGCGGCCGGCGAGCGCGGCCTGATGCAGGTCATGCCGCCGACCGCGCGGCTCCTCGGCTTCTCCGGAACGGATGACGGGCTCGGCGATCCGGAAACAAACATCCGTCTTGGCGTCCGCTATCTCGCCGAGGCGTGGCGGCTCGCGGGCGGCGACCTTTGCACAGCGCTGATGAAATATCGCGCCGGACACAACGAGACCCGCTTTTCAGTTTTGTCCGTGCGCTATTGTGTAGCGGCCCGCACTCATCTCGCCAGCATCGATTATCCGGTCAGCGGCGTCGTGCCGGAGGCGACCTTCGGATTCAGGGCGGACTCTTTCCGCATGGGCGTCGCCATCGGGACGCAACAGGCGGCGCGACGGCTGGCGCGCGGCGTCCGGCTGCGCAGCCGCGTGGACTGGAAGGCCTATGACCGACGCATGAGAACGCTGGACGCGCGAGCGCGCGCCTTCAGCCTCTGACGGACGCCCGCCACAATCGGGCGATATTCGCGCTGCGCCTGACAGCCATGACGCTTGAACGACCCTGAAAGAGGAGATTGTTGTCGATGCCCGAGTTCCTGACCATTTTCGCCGACCCGGCGAACTGGGTCGCGCTGGCGACGCTGATCGTCATGGAGGTCGTGCTCGGCATCGACAATCTGATCTTCATCTCGATTCTCACCAACAAGCTGCCGGAGCATCAGCGCGAACGCGCGCGCTTCATCGGCATCGGCGCGGCGCTCCTGCTGCGGCTGGCGCTGCTTGGAAGCGTCTTCCTGATCGTGCAGTTGACGACGCCTGTCGTCACGCTCTTCGGCCAGGGCCTGTCCTGGCGCGACATCATCCTGATCGCGGGCGGCCTGTTCCTGGTCTGGAAGGCGACGAAGGAAATCCACCACAATGTCGACCCTCATCCCGGGCCCGACATGTTCCGCGGTCCCGCGACGATCGGTTTCGGCGCCGCGATCGTCCAGATCCTGATTCTCGACATGGTGTTCTCGATCGACTCCATCATCACCGCCGTCGGCATGACGAAGCATATCGCGATCATGATGATCGCGGTGATCGTGACCGTGATCGTGATGCTCGTCGCGGCGACGCCGCTCGCGAACTTCATCAACGCCAATCCCAGCGTCGTCATGCTCGCGCTCGCCTTCCTGCTCATGATCGGCATGACGCTGATCGCGGAAGGCTTCCATGCCGAAGTCCCGAAGGGCTACGTGTATGCGGCGATGGCCTTCTCGGCCCTGGTCGAGGGACTCAACATCGTCGCCCGCCGGGCCCGCGCCAAGGCCTCAGGCGAGCAGGAGCGCATGCCGGTGCGGCGCGACCCCTGACGCGGCGCGAGCCGCGCGATCGTCACGGGACGCAAACGCGAGATAATCACGGGACGAGGTAGTGATCGTCCCATTCGCTGTGGGGAACCTCGGCGCCGAGCGTATAGTGGAAGCTCTCGACCGCGAGCCCGTCCGCCGTCGGCCTGCAGGCGTAGGACAGGTGATACCATTCGCCGTGGCTGCGGATGGCGGCGTGGGGCGCGAGCACCTGCCCGCCCCTGATCTCGCTCTTGCCGAAGGCATAAGCGACCACTTCGTTCGGAGCGAAGCCTTTCTCCTGCCGATGCAGAACCTCGATCGCCTCGCCGTTGCAGCGCTGCTCGAACCGGGTGTCGGGATCGAGCCGCATCATCGCCGCCGCCAGGTTTTTCCCCGACGCGTGGCGGGCGGCGGCGGGACTGGCGGCGAGAGCGGCCAGCGCGCAGAGACAGACGGCGGAAAGGCTTTTCATGGCGGCGCGGTACGGGCGTATTGCGGCGACCGTATGATCCGGCCGCAATCCGAAGATAGGGTTAACGAGGTCTTGCCGCCGGGCGGGCTCAGGCCAGCAGGTCGGCGTAGTCCTCGTTCTTCTTGATGAAGGCGGCGATGAAGGGACACTGCGCGACGACCTTCAGCCCTCGCGCGCGGACCTGATCCAGCGCGCCGCGGGCGAGCGCGGAGCCGACGCCCTTGCCGCCCAGCTCCTTCGGGACGACCGTATGGGTGAATGTGATGACGTCGCCCGCGAGCCTGTATTCCGCGAACGCCGTATGACCTTCGGAGTCGAGCTCGAAGCGGGCGGCGGCTGAGTTGTCGCGGACACTGGTCATGGCGATCTCCTTTGGCGACACTATGCGGCGACGGCCGCGGCCGCGCCAGCCTGCGATCCGGCCGGCGGCTCTTTCTCGACCCATTGCGCGATCAGGCGATGCTGCACGCTCGCCTGCTGGTAGTCGCGATAGAAATTGAGCAGGTCGCGCAGCGGACTCGACAGCCGCTCGAACCCCGACACGAACGCCACGACCACGCCGATCGTGGTCTGGCCCTGAATGACCAGATAACCGCCGATGACCAGCACTGACAGCGGCGCGAGCGCGCTCGCCACGTTGAGGAGGGTCTTCAGCCCGTATTTGAGGAAGTGATAGCGCAGCCTGTTCCAGTAGATCGCGCGCGCGGTCGGGGATCCGCTGACCTCGTCCGCCTGGCGCTCGCTGGCGATCGTGACCGTCTCGTCGCCGAGCTTGCGGATCAGCCCGACCTGCTTCTCGTAGATCTCGTTGAGCCGGGTCTGCAGAAGCGGCGCGACGACGAGCTGCGGAATGAGGAACACCGCGCTCACGGCGGCGATCAGCGGCTGCGTGTAGACCATATAGGACGCGGTGAAGATCAGAAACGAGACGTTCACGACGAATTGCGAGATGCTCGTCCCGACGAAGCCGCCGACGCTGTCGATCTCCCGGCTGATGACGTTGACGGTGTCGCCGCCGCTCGACTCCTCGTCGGGCTCGCGCCGCGCCGCGATCGTTGTGAGATGGTCCCGCGCCGCCTTGATCGCGCTTTCGCTGACCCAGCTCTGATAGGCCATCAGCGCATATTTGAGCGCCGCCTGGAACAGCACGACAGCGAGATAGATCAGTCCCGTTTCGAACAGCAGCGGAATGTCGCGGTTGGCGATCGGCCCGTCCACGATCCGCTTCTGCAGGTCGATCGGCGCGAAGTTCAGCAGCGAGACGGCGACCGCGAGCGCGCCGGCGTAGAACTGGTGCGCGCCGCTCGTCCGCCAGACGAAACGCGGAAGCGACTCGTCCGGCCGCACGACCTCGGCGTCCGGCGTGGAGAAGGGGCGAAGACGACGAAGGAAGCCGGCGGCCAAGATGATCTCGCCTGGGAAACCCGCTGCGTAGGCGGCGGTCGGACGGAGGTCCGTAGTCGGCAATGTCGCAGCCGCTTCGCTGTTCCCTCATCGCGAACGATCCTCCTCCGGCGCGGCGACATCCTCCTCCGGCGCGGCGACAAGGCGCCCGGCATGCGGCGATGACCCGTCGCCGACACGCCCCAAGACATGCGGTCAAAACCTGTCAGCAGCCTCCTACAAACAGGTCGGATTGCTTGACTCCAGTCCTATCCAAAGAACATAATAGGAACATAACGACTCACCGCGAAGCCCTGACGCCGGCGTCCTCCGCCGACGAGGAGCGCTTTGTCTTTTCAACCTGAATGGAGCAGCCCATGGCGACAGGCGCCTATTTCGTCGTGATCCCCTTCTCTTCCGCCGAGGATGGCGAATTCGTCGCGGGCGAGCCCTTCGAGGCGCGCACGCCGACCGGAGCGCTGTTCAAGGCCCGGGTCGCGGCGCTCAATTCCGGCGGCGCGGTCGCTTTCTCCCGCACCGGCGATTCGAGGCTGGGCGAATTCGGAGACGCGGTGGTGCTGGGGAGTTTCGGCGCGACGCCCGACGATCTCGCGCCCTATCTCAGCGCGTGAGCCGGGCGGCGTTCCGGCCCCGGCTGAAAACCTTCAAGCAATGGCCCAGCCTGAGTCACATTGCGGCCCTGTTCAAATGGCGAATTCACGCGAAAGCGCAAACGGAGGCGATCATGCTCGTAGAATGGCTTCCGACGACAGTCGGCGCCCGCATCCAGGTCCGCAACAACCGCGATCTGGAGCGCAAGATCGAGGCGTTCAATTTTCAGCCGACGCAGGTGAAGGAGGCGGTGACGATCTTCGTCAGGATGGCGCCGAACCACATCCTCGTGCATGGCTCCGAGCGCGCCAGGCGCGAGCCGGTCAGCGAGTCGGAGGCGGCTTCGATCACCGTGCTCGACGAGGGTCAGCGGCTCTGCTGAGCGGCGCATGACGCGACGCCGTCGTCCTCAAGCGGCGTCTTCCATATGATCTGGCGCGCTCCATGGGAGGCGCGCGCCGCGCCTTATGAGAACTGCCCGTGGCAGTGCTTGTATTTCTTGCCGGAGCCGCACGGGCACGGCTCGTTGCGGCCGACCTTGCCCCATGAATTCGGATCCTGCTGATCGCGCTGCGGCGCTTCCGCGGCGTCCGTCGCGGAAAAACCGAGCGAGGCGGCCGCCGCGCCGAACATGTCGCCGCGCTGGCCGCTGAAGGCGCCGGCGTCCGCAAGCGCGAACTCGTTCTCGCCGGAGTTGGGATCGACATGCGTCGCCTGCATCGGCGGCAGGTCGGGCTGCTCCGGCGGCTGGAACATCACCTCGACGCGCATGAGCTGGCCCGTCACATGCTCGCGCAGCCGCGCGATGAGCCCGTCGAACAGCTGGAACGCTTCGGATTTGTATTCGTTCAGCGGATCGCGCTGCGCATAGCCGCGCCAGCCGATCACCTGCCTGAGATGGTCGAGCGTCACCAGATGCTCGCGCCAGAGGTGGTCGAGCATCTGCAGCAGCACCTGCTTCTCGATATAGCTCATCACCTCGGGCGAATTCTTCTCGACGCGCGCGGCGTAGGCCTCGTCCGCCGCCTTGCGGATGCGCTCCTTGATCTCCTCTTCGGCGATGCCTTCTTCCTTCACCCAGTCCTCGATCGGCAGATCGAGGTTGAGATAGGTCAGCGCCTGCTCCTTGAGCCCGGCGGCGTCCCATTGGTCGGCGTAGGCGTGCGCCGGGATGTGGCGGCTGACGATGTCGTCCACCGTGCCGTGGCGCATCTCGTCGATGGTCTCGCGCACGCTCTCCTGGCCCATGAAATCGCGACGCTGCTCGAACACCACCTTGCGCTGGTCGTTCATCACGTTGTCGTATTTCAGGATGTTCTTGCGCTGGTCGAAGTTGCGCGCCTCGACTTTGCGCTGCGCGTTCTCGATCGCCTTGTTGATCCAGGAATGAACGATCGCCTCGTCCTCCTTGAGGCCGAGCGTGACCAGCATGCGCTCCATGCGCTCGCCGGCGAAGATGCGCATCAGGTCGTCCTGGCAGGACAGCAGGAATTTCGAATGACCGGGATCGCCCTGCCGCCCTGAACGGCCGCGAAGCTGATTGTCGATGCGCCGGCTCTCGTGGCGCTCGGTGCCGAGCACATAGAGCCCGCCGGCGGCGAGCGCTTTCGCTTTGAGCTCCTCGACCTCGGCGTTGATGGCCGCCGTCTGACGGGCGACTTCGGCGTCATCAAGCCCTTCGGCGATTTCCTGCCGGATGCGCATGTCGGCGTTGCCGCCAAGCTTGATGTCGGTGCCGCGGCCGGCCATGTTCGTGGCGATGGTGACGGCGCCCGGCGCGCCGGCCTGCGCGATGATGAAGGCTTCCTGCTCATGGAAGCGCGCGTTCAGAACCGAGTGCGGCAGCGGAACTTTCTCGCGCGCGATCTCCGTCAGGTAATCGCCGAGCGACTTCAGATAATCCCGCGTCTCGACGTCGGCGCTCTTGTTGCCCTTGATCTCGTCGGCGCGCTGGAGATAGCGCTTGCCGAGATCGGCGACGAACTTGCGGTCGCTCAGAAGGGTCGCGATCAGCTCCGACTTCTCGATCGAGGCGGTTCCGACCAGCACCGGCTGGCCGCGCCTGCGACAGTCCGCGACCTGCGCGACGATGGCGCGGTATTTCTCCTCCGCCGTGCGATAGACCTCGTCGTCGTCGTCGATGCGCTTCACCGACACGTTGGTCGGAATCTCGATCACTGAAAGATTGTAGATGTCGGCGAACTCGTCGGCCTCGGTCGCGGCCGTGCCCGTCATGCCGGCGAGCTTGCTGTAGAGACGGAAATAATTCTGGAAGGTGATCGAGGCGAGCGTCTGGTTCTCGGGCTGGACCTGCACATGCTCCTTCGCCTCGAGCGCCTGATGCAGCCCTTCCGAATAGCGGCGGCCGGGCATCATGCGGCCGGTGAACTCGTCGATGATGACGATCTCGCCGTCCTTGACGATATAGTCCTTGTCGAGCGTGAACAGCTTGTGCGCGCGCAGGGCCTGATTGACGTGATGCACCAGCGTCGCGTTCGCGGCGTCGTAGAGCGTGCCTTCTTTCAGGAGGCCGGCTTCCTTCAGAAGCTCTTCGATCCTCTCATTGCCTGATTCCGTCAGCGACACCGAGCGCTGCTTTTCGTCGAGATCGTAGTCCTCTCTGGCCAGCCGCGGAATGAGCGGGTCGATGCCGTTATAGAGATCGGACTTGTCGTCCATCGGTCCCGAGATGATGAGCGGCGTGCGCGCCTCGTCGATCAGGATCGAATCCACCTCGTCGACGATCGCGAAATTGTGGCCGCGTTGCACCATCTGCGTCATTTCATACTTCATGTTGTCGCGCAGATAGTCGAAGCCGTATTCGTTGTTGGTGCCGTAGGTGATGTCGCAGAGATAGGCGTCGTGGCGCTGCTGGTCATCGAGCCCGTGCACGATGACGCCGACGCTCATGCCGAGGAAGCGGTAGATCTGGCCCATCCATTCCGCGTCGCGGCGGGCGAGGTAGTCGTTGACCGTGACGACATGCACGCCCTTGCCCGACAGCGCGTTGAGATAGACCGGCAGCGTCGCCACCAGGGTCTTGCCTTCGCCGGTGCGCATCTCGGCGATCGCGCCTTCGTGCAGCACCATGCCGCCGATGAGCTGGACGTCGAAATGGCGCTGGCCGAGCGTCCGCTTCGCCGCCTCGCGCACCGTCGCGAAGGCCGGGACGAGAAGATCGTCGAGGCTCTTGCCCTCCTCGATCTCCTTGCGGAAGGCGACGGTGCGGGCCGCGAGGGCGTCGTCCGACAGGGCGGCCAGCTCGGGTTCGAGCGCGTTGATCGCGTCCACTTTTGGTCGGTAGGTCTTCAGGCGGCGATCGTTGGACGAGCCGAAAATCTTCTTCGCGAGGGCGCCGAACATATCTCTATTCAAATCCCGTTGGAGGCCGCGGCCGGTCAGGCGCGGCGCGAGCCGGTCTGCGTGCGCCTATAAAGGTAATTGCGCCGTTTGGCATCCGCCAGAAGCGCGGGCGCGGAAAGGCGGCGGCGCATGGTCACAAGGACGCAACCTGTCCGGTCTTTCACTTGCCAAAACAGGCGTCTTCGGCCACTTCACCCGCCAGCCGCCCCGCCCGGAATCCTCTCATGCGCCCCGCCTTCCGCCTTTTCGCCCGGCCCTCGCTGGCCGCGATCGCTCTCGCCGCAGCCTCCCTGACCGCCGTCCAGGCGCAGACGCCGGCCCCCTCCGCCCCTGCTCCGGCGGCGCCGAAAGCCGCGGCCGCCGAACCCGGCCCGGATACGGTGATCGCCCGCGTCGACGGCCAGCCGATCACCATGCGCGACCTGACCGCGGCGGCCGAGGATCTCGGCCAGCAGCTTCCCGAGCAGCTGACGCCCGAGCAGCGCCGCGACTATCTCGTGAACTATCTGACCGATCTCAAGATCGCCGCGAAGGCGGCGACCGGGGAGAAGCTTCAGGACACGCCCGAGTTCAAGGCCCGGCTCGCCTATCTGAGCGACAAGGCGCTGGTCGACCAGTATCTCGAACAGGCCGCGAAGAAGGCGGTCACCGAAGAGGGCATGCGCAAGCTCTATGACGAGACGATGAAGAACGCCGCGCCCGAGATGGAGGCGCGCGCCCGCCATATCCTCGTCGAGTCCGAGGATGAAGCGAAGAAAATCTATGAGCGGGTGACCACGGGCAAGGAGGACTTCGCCAAGGTCGCCGCCGAACTGTCGAAGGATCCGGGCTCGGGCAAGGAAGGCGGAGACCTCGGTTATTTCACCAAGGACCGCATGGTGCCGGAATTCGCGGACGCCGCTTTCAAGCTGGAGCCAGGGCAGATTTCGCAGCCGGTGAAGAGCCAGTTCGGCTGGCATGTCATCAAGCTTGAAGACAAGCGTGCGAAGCCTGCGCCGCCCTTCGAGCAGGTCAAGCCGCAGATCGAACAGTACATGACGCGCAAGGCCCACACCGAGCTGATCATGGCCCTGCGCGCCAAGAGCAAGGTCGAGCGGCTCGACAAGCCGGCCGCGCCGCCGGCGCCAGCAACGCCGCCGGCCGCGCCTGCGGCCCCCGCCGCCCCGCCGAAATAACCTCACCAGGACAAGATCATGGCCGGCAAGGACGTTCCCGTCTCCCCTCTCGCGCCGAAGAGCTTTCCGGAGGTCCCGCCGGTCGAGGGCGTTCGCTTCGCCACCGCCGAGGCCGGCATCCGCTACAGGGGGCGCACCGACGTCCTGATGGCGGTGATGGACAAGGGGACGAACGTCGCCGGGGTTTTCACGAAGTCGAAATGTCCTTCGGCCCCGGTGGACTGGTGCCGCGCGGCCATGAAAGGCGGCAAGGCCCGCGCGCTGGTCGTCAATTCCGGCAACGCCAACGCCTTCACCGGCAAAACCGGCAAGGCCGCCGTGAAGATGACGGCCGAGATCGCGGCGAAGGCCGCCGGCTGCAAGCCCGGCGAGGTCTTCATCGCCTCGACCGGCGTCATCGGCGAGCCGCTGGACGCCTCGAAATTCGAGCGCGTGCTGGCCGATTGCGTGAGCCGCGCCGGCGACGGCCCATGGCTCGACGCGGCGCGCGCCATCATGACCACTGACACCTTCCCGAAGGCGGCGTCGCGCGTCGTCAAAATCGGCGGGATCGAGGTCACGATCGTCGGCGTCGCCAAGGGCGCCGGCATGATCGCGCCGGACATGGCCACGATGCTGTCCTTCATCTTCACCGACGCGCCGATCAAGGCGCCGGCGCTGCAGGCGATGCTGGCGTCGGGCGTCAAGCCGAGCTTCAACTGCCTGACCATCGACGGCGACACCTCCACCTCGGACACGCTGCTCCTGTTCGCCACCGGCGCTGCCGGAAAACGCGGCGCGCCGACCATCGCGACCGCGGGCGACCGCCGCCTCAAGGAATTCCGCGCCGCGCTCGATGATCTCCTGCTCGAACTCGCGCAACTCGTCGCGCGCGACGGCGAAGGCGCGCGCAAGTTCGTCGAGGTGCGCGTGAAGGGCGCGACGACGGCGAAATCCGCCCATCGCATCGCGCTGTCGATCGCCAATTCGCCGCTGGTCAAGACCACGATCGCCGGCGAGGACGCGAACTGGGGCCGCGTCGTCATGGCCGTCGGCAAGGCTGGCGAGCCGGCCGAGCGCGACCGCCTCGCGATCTCGTTCGGCGACATCCGGGTCGCGCACAAGGGCCAGCGCGATCCTTCCTACCGCGAGGACGAGGCGGCGGCCTACATGAAGAACGACCATATCGTCGTGACCGCCGATATCGGGCTCGGCAAGGGCGAGGCGCGCGTCTTCACCTGCGACCTGACCAAGGCCTATGTCGAGATCAACGGCGACTACAGGTCGTAACTGCGGAAACCGAAATCGCTGACGCGCTTTGCAGCGCCGCGCGGCGTCGCTGCGCGAGGCCGGTCTGAATTAGCGAATGGTTAACCCTACCATTCGATGACCGTCTTTTCGTTTAATAAAATTCTAACGATATCTGGCAGCGTGGCTGCGGGACCTTGCAATGAAACTTCTGCTCGTCGTCGCCGTCGCGCTGGTGGATGCGGACAACCGCGTGCTGATCGCGCAGCGGCCCGAGGGGAAGACTCTCGCGGGTCTCTGGGAATTTCCGGGCGGCAAGATCGAGCCGGGCGAGCGTCCGGAAGAGACTCTTATTCGCGAACTGAAGGAAGAGCTGGGAATTGATGTGAAGGAAGCCTGTCTCGCGCCGCTGACCTTCGCGAGCCACGCCTATTCCGACTTCCATCTGCTGATGCCTCTCTACATCTGCAGGCGGTGGGAAGGGACCGTGGCGAGCCGGGAGGGGCAGGCGCTGAAATGGGTGCGGCCCAACCGTCTGCGCGACTATCCCATGCCGCCAGCCGATGAGCCGCTGATCCCGCATCTGATCGACGCGCTTTAGCGCGGCGAAGGGTGCGCCCGACGGCGCATGGTGGAGTGGCGTATGCGTGACATGACCGACGAACGCTGGCGCGCCGTGCTCGAACGGGCGGCGGGCGCGCGCCGGAAAAGCCGGCCCCCGCAGCGCAGCCATCTTCTCGAAACCTGTCTCGGATTCTGCGCCGTCCTGTTCGCCTTCCTGTCGGTCGTCGCGACCTATCCCGACGAGGCCAACGAGATTCTCGATCGCGCCGCTATCGCGTTCCTGCAGCGGGAATCGTCCGGAGACGACATGGAAACGACGGCCTCGATCGGGCGGCGCGCGCCGTCATCCCCGGAGCAGGACCTGCAGGGCGTCTCTGAACGCGGCGGGCAAAGCGACGGGGCGGCTGGTCCGCGCGTCCACATAGACATGGGTGAAGAGACCTTGCGCGGCGGCTTCTGACGCGCCCTGCCTGAACACGCCGACGCCGTACTGCACCGACGAATTGCCGATGCGCGCGACGCGCAGCCCGCACTCGATGGCGTCGGGGAACGCGACGCTGGCGAAATAATCGCAGGATGAGCTGACCACCAGCCCGATGATGTCGGACTGGTGCGGAACGACGAGCCCCTTCTCCCACAGCCAGCCGCTGACCGTGGTGTCGAAGAAGGAATAATAGACCGCGTTGTTCACATGGCGATACGGATCATTGTCCATGTATCGCGTGGTCACCGCGCGGAACGCGGCGTAGCGCTCGCGTCCGTGCGGCGTGGGCTTGCCGGCGCTCACAGCGGTCCCTTTGCGGCGGAAATCGTCATTCTCACCAGGCCTTCTCATAGATTGCGCGCGCGTCCTCCTCGCGCAGGGGCCGCGGATTGTTCACCAGCAGGCGGGTCTGCTTCATCGCGTCCGCCGCGAGCATCGCCAGCGCGTCCTTCGGAATCTTCACGTCGCGCAGTCGCTGCTGAAGGCCGAGCTCCGCCGACAGGTTGGCGAGGCCCATGATGAAACCCTCGCAGCGCTCCGCCATGCCCTTCTCGGCGAGTTGCGGAAACGCCAGCGGCGCAAGCTCGCTGTAGGCGGCGCGCGCGGCCTGCGCGTTGAAGGCGAGCACATGCGGCAACACCAGCGCGTTCGACAGCCCGTGCGGGACGTGGAAATGTCCGCCGATCGGATAGGCGAGCGCATGCACCGCCGCCACGGGCGAATTGGCGAAGGCCTGCCCCGCAAGCAGCGAGCCGAGCAGCATCTTGCCGCGCGCGTCGCGGTTGTCGCCATCCGTCACCGCCGTGCGGATGTTCGCGCCGAGCAGCCGCAGCGCCTCCATCGCCAGCATGCGCGACAGCGGATTGTTGTTCGCGCTCGCGGAGGTGTAGGCCTCGATGGCGTGAACCATCGCATCGACGCCCGTCGCGGCGGTGACATGCGGCGGCAGCTTCAGCGTCAGGTCGGCGTCGAGCACCGCGATGTCCGGCAGGATGACCGGCGAGACGACGCCCTTCTTCTCGGACGCGCCCGTCGTCACGATCGAGATCGGCGTGACCTCCGAGCCGGTTCCCGCCGTCGTCGGGACGAGCGCGAGCGGCAGCCGCGGCCCCTTGGCGAGGCCGACGCCGTAGATGTCGCTGAGCGGCTCGCCCGAGCGCGCCAGCAGGGCGACGAGTTTCGCGACGTCGAGCGACGATCCGCCGCCGAGGCCGACTACGCCTTCCGCGCCGAACGTCTTCGCCTGCTCCAGCGCCTTCAGGATCACCGCTTCAGGCGGATCCGCGACAACTTCGGAGAAGATCGCCCATCCGATCTCCGCGGCCGTCAGGCTTTCGAGCGCCGCGTCGAGCAGGCCCGCCTTCGCGACGCCGGCGTCGGTGACGATCAGGACGCGCTGGCCGAGTCGTCCCTTGATGATCTCGCCGAGACGCGCGGCCGATCCGGCGCCCGACACGATCGACGGCGTGGTGTTGAACACGAAAGGCGTCATGAGCAGGGTCTCCCCGGTGTTTGAAACCTGTTCCGGCGGGTCGCGCTAGTCTCTGGCCTGCTCGCCGGCCGAGCGCTCGACGACGCCGAGCGCGTCGGCGAGCCGCGCTTTCGCGCTGCCCGGCCGCAGCGGTTTCTGCTGGCTGTCATGCGGCGCCCAGCCCGACAGCCACACGATGTCCAAGGTCGCGCGGATGCGTCCATCAGGATCGGCGAAACGCGCGGCGTAGAGCGCGGCGGCGCGTAACAGCAAGCCGCGCGTGATCGGTTTGCGGCTGCGCTCGACGAGCGCATTGGCGAAACCCATGCGGCGCAGGTCGCGCATCAGCGCGAACAGGTCGCCATAGCGCACCGTGATCCGTTCGATGTCGGCGACCGGCAGCGCGAAGCCCGCGCGCTGGAGCAGCGCGCCGCTCTCGCGCACCTCGACGAAAGGCGCGACGCGCGGGCTGGCGCCGCCTCTGAGCTCCGTTTCGGCCGCCACCAGCGCCTGCCGCAGTTCGGTGAGCGTCGCGCCGCCGAGCATCGCCGCGAGAAAGAGCCCGTCCGGCCTGAGCGCGCGCCTGATCTGCGCCAGCGCGCCGGGCAGATCATTGACGCTCTGCAGCGACAGCAGCGACGCGACGAGATCGAAAGAGGCGGGCGCGAAAGGCAGAAGCTCCTCGCGTCCCGTCACGACGGGCCGCTGCGTCGCCGCCGCGAGCGGCGCCAGCCGCGTGACGCGGCGCGCCTTGCCGGTCGTCAGCAGCGCATCGGCGAGGCCGTCGCTGACGGCGCCGAGATCGAGCGCGTGATCGAAAACGCGCATCACCGGCGCGAGCCGCTCCGTCGCGTCGGCGGCGCAGCGGTCGAACAGGAAGGATTCGTACCCGCCGACGACGGCGCGGCGCAGGCGCGCGTGAACCAGCGCGCGATCGAACACCTGCGGGACCGCCGATTGAGTCATGCCGCGCGACATAGAGACTGTTGGCCGCGCCGGATAGGGCTGGCGCGCGGGCGGCGGTCGGCTATCGTCGCAGCCATCATGGCGGCGGAGTCCGGAATGAACGGCGCACCCCGGCGCTTTCTCGTCGAGGCCGGCCGCGCCGCCGCGGCCGTCGGCCGCTCGTTCGCCGATCTCGTCTGGCCGCCGGTCTGCGCCCACTGCCAGCAGGCGACCGCGGTCCCGTCCGGACTGTGCGCCGGCTGCTGGGGCCGGCTCGCTTTCATCGAGCGCCCCTATTGCGAACGGCTCGGAACGCCCTTCGCCATCGATATCGGCGGTCCGCTCCTGTCGCCCGAGGCGATCGCCAATCCGCCCGATTTCGACCGCGCGCGGGCCGTGGCGCGTTATGACGACATCGCGCGGGCGCTGGTCCATCGCTGCAAATATGGCGATCAGGCGCATCTGGCCTTGACCCTGGCCCCGATGATGGCGGCCGCCGGCGCCGAGTTGCTGGCGGAGGCCGACCTCGTGATTCCCGTGCCGCTGCACCGGACGCGCCTGTGGCGGCGGCGCTACAACCAGGCCGCGCTGCTCGCGCGCGCGGCGGCGGAGCGCGCCGGCAGGCCGCTCGCCCTCGACGTCCTCCTGCGGCGCAAGCGCACCGCCCCGCAGGTCGGCCTCACCCGCAGCGAGCGCGCGGCCAATCTCTCCGGCGCTTTCGTGGTTCCGCCCGGCCGCCGGCCGATGATCGAGGGCCGCCGCATTCTCCTGATCGACGACGTTCTGACCACCGGCGCGACCGTCGGAGCGGCGGCCAAGGCCCTCCGCCGCGCCGGGGCGACCGGGATCGACGTCCTGACCTTCGCCCGGGTCGTGCCGGGAGACGCCTGAAAGAACCCTTGGAGCGCAGCGCGTTACCCCTATATTGAGGTCAGCCGGCGAACCAAAGGCTGTCATGGCGAAGGTGATGATCTATACGCGCTCCTGGTGCGGCTATTGCGCCGCGGCCAAGGATTTGCTGTCCCGGAAAGGCGTCGCCTTCGACGAGATCGACATCGAGGCGCGCCCGAACGAGCGCCGGACGATGATCGAGCGGGCCGGCGGCCGCACCTCCGTTCCCCAGATTTTCGTGGGGGATGTCCATGTCGGCGGCAGCGACGACCTCCATGCGCTCGACCGGCGCGGCGGACTGGAGCCGCTGCTCGCATCGTGACGCTCCACCGCCGCAAGGGATTGGCAATACGCCTCCGCGATGATCGGACGGCGTCGGCAAGACGATTGGCTTCATGATCCGCTATTCACTGATCTGCGACAAAGAGCACGCGTTCGAGAGCTGGTTCCCGGACTCCGCCTCCTATGACATGCAGGCCAAGCGCGGCTTCGTGACCTGCCCCGCCTGCGGCTCCGTGAAGGTCAGGAAGGCCCTGATGGCGCCGCGCGTGCGCACGAGCGAGAAGGCGGAGGCCACCGTCCCGGCGCCCCAGCCGCCGCAGGCCGCGGGCCCGGCGGTCCAGGTCGCTTCGGGCCGCGACGCGGAGCTGCGCGCCATGCTTCGCACGCTGCGCGACCATGTGAAGGCGAACGCCGAGGACGTCGGCGACGGCTTCGCCGAGACGGCGCGCAAGATGCACTATGGCGAGATCGAGCATCGCGCCATCTATGGCCGTTCGACCATCGAAGACGCGCGCGCGCTCCACGAAGAGGGCGTCGAGTTTCATCCGCTGCCGGTGCTGCCGGACGACCGCAACTGACATCCGGCCGGCCGCTTTCATCGCCGGCCCGTCGCGCTCCTAATAAACCATCAGTGATCCGGGCGAATTTCGCTTGCGTTCTGTGGCGCGCTGTTTGCACGATGTCGTCATAGTCCGCGCATAATGCGCTGCTTTGGAGCGTCGCTCCCGCTTGATCGGGAGCGCGGGGAGTGAGGATTCGCCGATGGGATTGCGCGGCTGCGTCGTTCGCTTGGCTTTGATCGCCGGCGCGATCCTGTCGCTCGGATTTTCGGCGCCGGCCCAGACCCCCGTTCGCCTCGCGCTCGACTGGCGCTATGAAGGTCCGGCGGCGCTGTTTTTGTACGGTCTCGACAAGGGCTTCTTCAGCGACGAGGGCATCGATCTGACCATCGAGCCGGGCTCCGGCTCGCGCGAGCCCGTCCAGCGCGTCGCGACGGGCGGCTTCGATCTCGGCTTCGGCGACGTGAACACCCTGATCCGCTTCCGCGACCAGAACCCGGCCGCCGATCTCAAGGCGGTGATGATGGTCTATGACAAGCCGCCCTTCGCGATCATCGGCCGCAAGAGCCGCGGCGTCGGCGCCGACC